>Ga0209344_10000180_pt1 | contig 131720 bp, 126 predicted proteins | sample Cruoilmetagenom6_FD_187293 | JGI IMG/M metagenome (GOLD analysis project Ga0209344, IMG submission 187293) | Oil polluted marine microbial communities from Coal Oil Point, Santa Barbara, California, USA - Santa Barbara Oil Seep Sample 6 (SPAdes)... | ecosystem: Environmental > Aquatic >... | reverse complement strand
AACTTACCTTCATTGAAAGCAGCTGTAGACAACGGAGCCAATGCCGTATATATCGGCTTTAAAGATGAAACCAATGCGCGTCATTTTGCAGGGCTGAACTTTAATGATAAACGAGCTGAAGATGGCTTGAGCTATGCCAAGGCTCGTGGGGTTAAAGTATTTGCTGCCATCAATACTTATGCGCAAAGTGGTGGTATAGAAAAATGGCAACAAGCTGTCGATCGAGCGGCTGCCTTGGAATTAGATGCTTTGATATTAGCGGATGTGGGTGTTATGGATTATGCTTGCGAAAAGCACCCAGGGTTGCGCTTACACTTATCTGTTCAGGCCTCTGCCACCAACCCAGAAGCCCTTCAATTTTATCAACGAAACTTTAATATACAACGTGCAGTTTTACCTCGGGTGCTGTCACTGAAACAAGTTGAACAACTGGCTCAAGTTTCTTCTGTGCCATTAGAGGTTTTTGGATTTGGTAGTTTATGCGTTATGGTTGAAGGTCGCTGTTTTTTGTCATCTTATGCCACAGGTATGTCTCCCAACACTTATGGAGCTTGCTCGCCTGCAAGCGCTGTTCAATGGCAAGAGAAACCCAATGGTGTACTCGAAACACGGCTTAACCATGTTTTAATTGATCGTTTTCAACCTGGAGAAAAAGCAGGTTACCCCACTTTGTGCAAAGGTCGTTTTGAGGTCAATAAAAACACCTATTACGCAATAGAAGAACCAACCAGCCTCAATACACTTACCATACTGCCACAACTCCATCAAATGGGTATAACCGCACTGAAAGTCGAGGGACGACAACGCAGTCCAGCCTATGTCTCTCAAGTGACCAAAATACTCCGAGATGCCATCGATACAATGAAAACCGACCCCAGCCAATACCAAGCCAAAGACCAGTGGATGGCTGATTTACTCAAAGTTTCAGAAGGCAGTCAAACCACTTTGGGTGCCTACCACAGACCTTGGCAATAAAAACCATGAACAACTCTTCTATCCAACAACCATCAAAAACCAAACTTTCTTTAGGTCCTTTACAATATTATTGGCCTAAATCCAAAGTAATCAACTTTTATCAACAAGTGGCCAGCAGTCCTGTCGATATCGTGTACCTGGGCGAAGTGGTGTGTTCGAAACGACTTGAAATGAAATTTAATGACTGGCTTGAGATCGGTCATATGTTAGAAGAAAATGGTAAGAAAGTATTGTTATCAACCATGACCTTAATAGAAGCCAGTTCAGAACGTGGGAAAATGCGGCGGGTGTGTGAACAAGATGAATTCGATGTTGAAGCCAACGATTTTGGCGCAATTGAAATGCTGGTCCAACATGACAAACCTTTTGTCACAGGCGCATCCATTAATATTTACAATCATCGCAGCTTAAGTCTGCTGCATAAACAAGGCCTAAAGCGCTGGAACTTATCGATTGAACTCGGTAAACAACAATTAAAATATCTACAACAGCATCAACTGGATGGATTGGAAACTGAGGTGATGGTTTGGGGTCGAATGCCGCTGGCTTACTCTGCCCGATGTTTCACTGCAAGGTCTCATAATTTACCCAAAGACCAATGCCAGTTTAAATGTATAGATGATGCCGATGGTCTGATAATGAAAACCCGAGAACAACAAGATTTTTTGTGCTTAAACGGAATTCAAACGCAATCCGCTCTGACTTGTAATTTATTGCAGGAACTTGACGTCATGAAATCATTGAAAGTCAATGTGATGCGTATCAGTCCACAGTCTGAATATACCTTTAAAATCATAAATGCTTTTAATCAAGCCATCAAGTCCTCATCCACCGCAGTCTTATCCACAGATTTAAAAAAATATGCACCAACCGGTTTGTGTAACGGTTATTGGCACGGAAAATCTGGCATGAATCAAAGCCTTTCACCGGAAATACAGTCATGAACGTTTTAACCAAAGCACCACTTATTAATCACCAGCTTCAACCCGTGCTTCCATCAATATTTACCACACCATTCAAACTGTTGCCTGAAGGGCTATACACTTCCTTGATTGTACGTTCTTTGAATGCTTTATTAAATTCAGCGCTGATTGAAGGTGAATTAGATTTTTTACAGAATCAAACGGTGTCCGTTGAAGTCAATGACCTTAAACTCAAGTTTGCTTTGAGCCTACATAACAACAAATTGATTTCCAGTCGCTGGCTTGCTGAAGATGATTTAAACCTGTCTGGCTGTCTATATGATTACATGTTATTGGCCAGTCGTCAGGAAGATTCTGACACGTTGTTTTTCCAACGACGACTCAAAATGGAAGGCAATACCGTACTGGGCTTAGAAGTGAAAAACCTGTTAGATGGTATCGACACGGAAACCGTACGCTTTCATAAACAACTCGATTTTATGTTACATCATGGTATCAATCTCCTTGAAAGACTTTTCTAGTGAACTATAAAAGTCTTCGAGAATTTATTGCTGCATTGGAAATTCAAGGCCAACTGAAGCGAATACAAACTGTCGTTGACCCTGCATTGGAAATGACAGAATTGTGTTATCGCAGCCGCAAAATAAACGGCCCTGCTTTGTTATTTGAAAACCCCAAAGGTTCAAATATTCCGGTATTGGGGAATTTGTTTGGAACTGAAAAACGTGTGGCACTGGGCCTCGGACAACAACAAGTTAAGGACTTAAGAACAATAGGTGAAACGCTGGCTTTTCTTAAAACACCTGCCCTACCCACTGATTTTGCTGATGCTTTGGCCAAGTTACCAAAATTCAAGAAATTGGCTTATGTCAATCCCAAAATCACAGCCAACCCACCGTGCCAAGAGCACATCATGACAGCTAATGAAGTCAATCTAGACAATTTTCCCATCCAAACCTGTTGGCCAGATGATGCTGGCAAGTTAATCACTTATGGCTTGGTAGTTACCAAAGGCCCACTAAAAGAAAGGCAGAACATCGGCATATATCGCATGCAGGTCATTGGTAAAAACAAAGTCATTATGCGGTGGCTACAACACCGAGGCGGCGCTCTGGATTTTGCCGAATTTAAAGAGGCCAACCCTGGACAAAGGTTTCCTGTGGTGGTCGCTATAGGCACAGATCCAGCCACCCACTTGGCGGCAGTAACACCCATACCTGATAGCATCAGCGAATACCAGTTCGCAGGTTTAATTCGAGGAGCCAAAACTGAATTGGCCAACTGCTTATTACACCCACAATTACAAGTACCCGCCACTTCTGAAATCATATTGGAAGGTTATGTCGAACCGGATGAAATCGCATTAGAAGGCCCTTTTGGTGACCACACTGGCTATTACAACTCCCAAGAAAACTACCCTGTATTTACCATCGAATCCATCACCCATCGCCACAACCCCATTTATTTAACAGCTTATATGGGTCGCCCACCCTATGACGAACCTTCTGCCATGGCCGCCGCTTTAAATGAAATGTTTGTGCCTTTATTACAAGAACAGTTTCCTGAAATTGTGGATTTTTATTTACCTCCTGAAGGTTGTTCCTATCGCATGGCTTTGGTAAGTATCAAGAAAAGGTACCCAGGTCATGCCAAGCGGGTGATGTTTGGAATTTGGTCCTTCTTGCGCCAATTCACCTACACCAAATTCATTGTCGTTACTGACGATGACATCGATGTGCGTAACTGGGCAGATGTGATTTGGGCGCTGACCACACGTTCTGACCCAGCACGTGATACCCTTTTGGTCGAAAACACCCCTATCGATTATTTAGACTTTGCCAGTCCAATGGCCAGTTTAGGTTCTAAAATGGGTATTGATGCAACCCATAAATTACCAGCTGAAAGCCAACGAAAGTGGGGTAAAACCATCACCATGACTGATGAAGTCAAAAAAAAGGTGGATTTTATATGGGATGAAATAGGTGGCCTTAAAAGAACCGACTAACAGTCCATCAAGCTCTCATTAAAGCAATTGTCATATCTAACATGCGGTTAGAAAAGCCCCATTCATTGTCATACCAAGCAAAAACTTTAACCATGGTTCCACCCATAACCTGGGTTAGACCTGCGTCAAAAGTTGAAGACCGACTACTATGATTAAAATCACATGATACCAAGGGTTGTTGGTTATAAGCCAAAACCCCTTTCATACCATTGGCTGCTTGTTGCATTATGGTATTCACCTCATCTACAGTGGTGGATCGTGAAGCTTGAAACACCAAGTCAACCACTGACACATTAATGGTTGGTACACGCACCGCAACACCATCTAAGCGTCCATTGAGCTCAGGTAAAACCAAGCCTACGGCCTTAGCGGCTCCGGTACTGGTAGGTATTTGGTTCATAGCAGCTGATCGGGCACGACGTAAATCAATGTGTGCTTTGTCACTCAATACCTGATCATTGGTGTAGGCATGAATTGAAGTGATTAAGCCATGTTCAATACCTATCGATTCATACAAAGGTTTGACCACAGGTGCCAAACAATTGGTGGTACATGATGCATTTGATACGATCACATCAGCGTGCTTCAATAAGTGGTCATTAACGCCATACACAATCGTTGCATCTACGGGGCCGTCCGCCGGTGCTGAAATTAACACTTTTTTAGCTCCAGCTTTTAAATGTTTTCCTGCCAATTCCTTAGACCTCAGTAGGCCAGTACACTCCAACACAACATCAATCTTTAATTCACCCCAAGGAAGATTTTCGGGATTCTGTTCTTGGAAAAATATAATGCCATCACCATTGACCACTAAGCCATTATCTGACAAGGATATATCTGCATTAAAACGGCCGTGAGCGGTGTCATACTGAGTTAAGTATACAGCCACTTCTAAACTGGAAATTTCGTTGATGGCGACCACTTGAATCTCTGTGGTTCGTGCCGATTCATACAAAGCTTTTAGGACATTGCGTCCGATTCTTCCATAACCATTAATAGCCACTCTGATAGGCATGACTGACTCCAAAAAACACCCAGAAAAATCTGTGTTTAAAAACTGATATTTTAATCAACTTCAGCGAAAAAATAACGTTAAAATCCCATTTATAATGAAAATCATTGCTGATGAAAACATTCCATATGTCAAAGACGCTTTCTCCACATTGGGAACGGTCATAACCCGCGCTGGGCGTACAATAAAAACCGCTGATTTAAAGTCCTGTGATGTCTTATTGGTACGATCAATTACTGACGTCAACCCTGCACTTCTTAAAGGAACAAACATCCGATTTATTGCTTCTGCCACCAGCGGTACCAATCACATCGACCAACAACATTTAAAACAACAAGGCATCGGGTTTGCCCATGCTTTAGGTAGCAATGCAATTTCAGTCGCTGAATATGTGTTATCAGCCATTGCCCATTGGTCATTACTAAAAAACAAACCACTGAACGAATTAAGCTTGGGCATTATTGGTGTTGGACAGGTTGGCAGCCGACTGAAAAACTTTTGCCATCAATTGGGCATACAAACAGTGCTTAATGATCCTCCATTGGCAGCACAACAAAACCCATCAGAATATGCTGATTTAGTGACCGCTTTAAATTGTGATGTTGTCAGTTTGCATGTGCCTTTAACAAACTCTGGACAACACCCTACTTACCACTTAATCAATCACCAGCACATTCAACAATTAAAACCAGGCACTTTACTCGTCAACACCTCTCGAGGTGAAGTGATTGACCAATCAAAGCTGCTGTCACGACAAAAAAATCAACATGACCTCGCATTGGTTTTAGATGTTTGGCAAAATGAGCCCCATATAAACACTGAATTACTGGCACATACTTTAATTGGTACACCGCATATCGCAGGCTATTCCTTTGATGGGAAAGTCAGAGGTACAGAAGTTATTTATCATGCCTGCTGTCGATTTTTCAACAAACCACCCCAATGGTCAGCATCCTCTATAAAAACTATCGATGACAACGCCACTGAGGGCTTTGATCTAGAACCTAAAGACCTTAGAGAAACCATCCTTCATGGCTATAACATCACAGCAGACGACCAACGATTTAAGTACCTTCTAAAGAATAAGGACACCCCAACACATTTGTATTTTGACCGCTTGAGAAAAGACTATCCAATCAGAAGAGAGTGGAGTCATAAATTTCTCTAACAATGCTTAAACTATTTTAATCAATCAGCTTGATTTTTATTAAATGTATAGGACTGAATACAACAACATTTAATCAACCACTAAATAATCAATCTTGTTATCTTTTCTAGATTCTTGAACTATTTTTCTGACCTCTTGTAGCATGGTCGGTACATAATAAGGAATACCATCTTTTATGGTCCAAACGATACCACCCGTGCTCTCATCACCAGTCAGTGGCTTGATGTTTCTCGGCCACAATACCGACAAATCGGCCATCGGGTTGCCATTAACAATCACCAAGTCAGCAGTATAGCCAATTCGCACTTGGCCCAGTTTATCGCCTTGTCCCAAGACTTGTGCTGAGTTCACAGTGGCGTGTTTCAACACTTCCAATGGGTGAAAACCAGCTTCTTGTTGTAACTGTAATTCACGCAAATATCCAAAGCCAAACAGCTGGTAAATATAACCCGCATCTTCTCCGGTGGTGATGATGCCACCCAGGTCTTCAAAGTCCCTTAAGGCTTTGAACCAAATTTGATAATTGTTTTTCCAAAACACTTCATCGGTTGAAGTCCAGCCCCAAAAGAATGAACCATGCGAATCAGCACTGGGTTGGAAGAATTTTTCTAAGCCTGGGTGCAGATAGTTTTTGAACCAAGGTGATGAGGTGGCACGCTGTAAATCCCTGGAGGCTTCATATATCACCAAAGTGGGGTCCCAAGCCACACCCGCTTCAACCATGCCGGCTAAAACTGTCTGTAACTTATCCTGATCAGCTTCTCGCCATAAACGACCCGCATACCTGAAACGATGAAGCTCATTTGAATAATTCATCTCTGGTGGGAAGTTTTGTACGCCATGTAAGGCTGCATCGGGCACGCCGTACCAATGTTCTATACTGGTGGTACCGGCTTTGATGTTGTCCCACGCATTCATGTCTTCAACTCCCACATGATTAGCGACTTTCAAACCCATTTTTTTGGCAATCTTTGAGGCTGCAACAAAAGTTTGTTTATCCATCATGCCAAACTTCAAACCATCAACCCCTTGCTTGCGGTAATCACCAATTATCTTCTTCAGCGCTGTTTCACTGTGGTTACCCCAAATGCCTGGATAAGCAAATATTCGGGGAGCTATGATTGTATGGTTTGCACTTTTTTGCTTATCTTGCAAAGTCACGGCCAAATCACTGCCCAAATCTCGTACCGTTGTGATGCCACTTGATAACCACAAATAGTGTTGATAAGGCTGAGCCATATCCAAACCTGCCCGCTCATACATGCTGTGGGCATGCATGTTAATAAACCCAGGTAGAACGTATCCACCATTGGCATCTAATTGTTTTATTTCGGACTTTCTGATTTCAGAATCATCACGACTGCCCATCATGTTATGAATCAAACCCGCTTTAAGGTGAATATCATACGGCCCTTCAGCAGGTGTACCCACACCAACCACCACCATGGCATTGGTGATCAATAATTCATCATATTGTTGGTTGTGTAAAGAAACATCAGCCAACAAAGCTGAGCTCCAAAATAATGTGACAAAGACAAGGGTTCGCATATTCTATTAACCGAAAAAAATCTCATCGATTGTAACAACAGCTTCAATAATTAACCAGACCAGGCTTGATTCTTTAACTTAACACATTCTGAACGCCTTTCTAACATTCAGTTTCAATTCAGTCACAAGCCGTAAATTGGAAGTTACAGTAACAACAGGAGATTCAACCATGAGATCTTTTAAAACATATTTAACTATAACCACTTTGATATTCAGCCTTTCAGTCGTTGCGGCCGATCGCTCCAGAGATGGTGGTCGATCCGATTCCAAAAAAATGCAAAGAAATCACGTTCAAAATAACAAGAATTTCAAAGACAATCGAAAAAACATCAAGCAGAAAAGCTACCAGGGTGCGCACAACAGCCGTCAAGAAGTGCATAACAATAAACAACGTGGTACAACACAGCACAAACACAAAAACCATCAATACACCCAAAACAAAGGTTTTAATGGTGACTACCGCAACAACAGGCGCTTTGATAACAGCAATCAGCACTATAACAACAACCGCCACTACAACCACAGTAATAAAGGTTACCGAAATTCTGGTAAGAAGGTCTATATAACGCATAATTACTACAAACCAAAACAGTATTATAAAAAATGGAAAAAACAAAATCGCCGTTATTGGAAAAATAAGTACCATCATTTTTATAACTACAGGGTCTATTCGAATGACCTGTATAGATACCAACCTCTGCGTGGCTTAGGACATTACTTTGATCGTCAGGGTTATGGTTATGGACATTGGCATGAAGGCTCATGGTGTGCAAGCTATCATGATGACAGGTTCTACCGTAATTATTACAGCTATTATCCATACCAAGATGGTTGGAGACATGGTGACGGTGATTTTGGAATCTGGTTCAGCTTTAACTAATAATAAAAACATGACCCACGAAGGACCCACTCGGGTCCTTTTTTAATGCCACAATATATCCTCACAATAAATGACCGCGCACTTTCCTGAGTTTTTTCTGCCTTATTTTATTTTTCAACGGTAAAATCTGTTCATGAAACAAAATATTGATAACCGCTTAGCAGCTGACAGTCATGTATTATTTGACTGGCAACATTGTCATTTGCGTCTACATAAAAATGCCACATTGCCATGGGTAATTATTATTCCAACAACCAACAAAATTGAATTTTGTGACTTAAATCAGGCCCTACAATTAGAAATCACTGCTGTCAGCCGAATCATCAGCCATCATTTTAAAACCAACTGCGGTGTTGAAAAAATCAACTTTGCCGCTATTGGCAATGTGGTTCAGCAATTACACATTCACGTCATAGGTCGCAACAGCAAAGATCCTTTGTGGCCAGATGTGGTTTGGGGCAACCAACTTCCTCAACAAGTCTATCGAGCAGAAGAGGTTGAAAACTACAGACAAGCGCTGTTATCAAATCTGGCAACAGAATCATGATTGTACTGGCATTATTGATTAATACTTCGGTGGTTGCTGTTGTGATTTTGATTCATTATGGCTTTTTATTCCAGCTGTCCAAACTGATGCCAATATTAACCTTTAAACCCAGATTCAGAATAGTGCTGGGAGTTTTTGGTGCAATGGTGGCTCACACCATCGAGGTTTGGGTTTTTGCCACCACCTATTTCTTAAAACTCAGGTCCGGTATTTTTGGCAGTATGGATGGGCACTTTGATGGGAGTTGGTTAGATTGTGTATATTTTTCTTTCACTTCATTCACCACCCTGGGATTTGGTGACATCGTGCCACATGGCGACATTCGTTTTTTGGTTGGCATTGAATCATTAACAGGATTGGTTTTAATCACTTGGTCCGCATCCTTTTTGTTTTTTGAAATGCAGAAGTATTGGAAAATAAAATAATAACCTTGCCAACTGAAAACACGGCTTATCTAAAAAGAACCCGTTTTAATTAAAGACTTGTCATGAATACAAATCTAGGTTGTAACTTTATACGTAAAGGGGTTAAATATCGGAATGAATATGCTTAGACTCATCAGCTTGCTTGTCTTGCTGTCCAGCCAGGTTTCGGCGAAAGAAACTATCAACGCCTTTCACAGCGACATTACGATTTCCAGTACCGGACTGATAACAGTCGTGGAAACGATCGAAGTTAAAGTTGAAAACATCCTGATAAAACGCGGTATATATAGAGACTTTCCCACGCAATATTTAGGTGCTTGGCTGACCCAAAAAGAAATTGGTTTTAAAGTCATTAAAGCCACCAGAAATGGTCAAGCTGAACCCTTTCACACCCAACACCTGAGCAATGGTATCCGAGTGTACCTGGGTTCTTCAGCTATTTATTTAGAGCCTGGCATACACCAATACCAACTGAGCTATCAAACCGACAAACAGCTTGGCTACTTTGCGACTTATGATGAATTTTACTGGAACGTCACGGGTAATGGCTGGCAATTTGACATACTCAAAGCCAGCACCCGTATAAAACTACCTGGCCACGGTCGCCAAAAAATCCAAGACCAACAAGCCTGGACCGGCTATCAAGGCGAACAACATAAAGACTTTATTATCACCAACTCTGAAGAGTTTTTGGGTTTTGAAACCACAAAGCCTTTAAGTAAATATCAAGGTTTAACCATTGGTATACAGGTTCCCAAAGGTGTTTTTACTGAACCCGCTTTTGATTTATCTGGTTTTTTAGACAGCAATTTAATTTGGGTATTAGCCTTATTAGCCAGCTTATTTTATTTGGGCTTTTATATAACCGCTTGGTATCGATACGGTCGGGATCCTGAAAAAGGCATCATCATGGCGCGTTTTCATCCTCCTGAAAACTTATCACCGGCGGCTGTACATTACATTGAAAACGAAAAAGCCGACAATAAAACCCTGACAGCTGGTTTACTGAGCTTGGCTGTTAAAGGACATATCAGCATCACTCAATTAAAGAACCAACACCAAATCAATAAACTAAAACGTAAAAAAATGGCTGCCTTATCTAAAGGCGAGCGTGCCATCAAAAACAGTTTATTTAAAGGCAATAAAACTCAAATCACCCTCAACAAAAAACCCAACACTTATCTATTGGCCGCAAAAAACAAATTGGAAGGTGTCCTATACCACGAATATCAAAAAAAGTGTTTTATCAACAACCAGATTTATATGTTTTGGGGGTGGCTCATCAGTGTGGTTTGCTTTTTTATGGTTACCTTATTAATTTACCGTGAAAACATGGATGCCGGATCGCTGTTAATGTTGGTATTTTGCTGCAGTATGTTTTTGCTCCTGACGGCGGTGTTTTTTTCATTGGTGCCCATATTTACTTCTCTGATCATTTTTGCTATTTTATCCGTGTCGTATTTGGAAATATGGCAATTCATGCAAACTCACTATGGATGGATATTTTTTACCTTATTCCTCATTGCATTGAATCTGTTGTTTGGTTTTTTACTGCGCTCCCCAACCACATTTGGACGTCACATTAAAGATCAAATCGATGGCTTAAAACTGTATATAAAATCTGCTGAGGCACATCGCTTGAATGTAATGAACCCACCAGACAAGACCATCGAACACTTTGAAACCTTGTTACCATATGCTGTGGCTTTGAACTTAGAAAATCAATGGGCAGAACAATTCACCGAAATCATCAACGTCAGCAGCGAAAAATCTAATGCCGATTCTAGCGACGGCTATCAGCCAGGTTGGTACTTTAACAAACAGGGTGAGACAACTTCATTCAACTTTTCCGCAGCCCAAGTCAGCAAAACATTAAAACGCTCTGTGGCCGCATCTACAACCGTTTCTAGCGCTTCAAGCAGTTCATCCTCAAGCTCGTACTCCTCGAGCTCTTCAAGCAGTTCAAGCTCAAGTTCATCCAGTAGCTACTCTTCCAGCAGTGGAGGATCTTCTGGTGGCGGTGGCGGTGGCGGTGGCGGCGGTGGCTGGTAAATTCATCACAACCAACGCCTGACTTGTAGCCGGTAGTGCTGATACGCTGAACCAAACAGGTCACTCAACATCCGTTCTTCAGGCTTAATTTGAAATTGATTCATAATCACCACAAATGCCGGCAATAATAACCCAGTCAAAGGATTGCTGAGGTAAATCACATAAGCCAATAGACCAAACAAAAAGCCTAAATACATCGGATTTCTAGTGTATCGGTATATCCCAGTGGTTACTACAGTAGTGGCTTTATCAGGATGAGTAGGATTAACCGTAGTTTTGGCTTTTTTAAAAGCAAGCACACCAGCCACAATCAATACTGTGGTCAAAACAACCAAACTCAGCGACAACCATTGACTCCAAGCCCATGCGTACTTGAACTCGGGAAAAACTTGATCCATTACCCACATCAAGAAACCAAAAATAAGGACCACAATCACCGGTGGTATTTTTAGTTCAAGTGCTTTCATTGCTGTTCAATTTTACCAATCATTTGCAGTAATTTAGCAGTCGGCTTTACCTTTTGACCTGTGTTGTAATCTATCATCACTATGCGACCAGTTCCTAATGTGGTAACTGTTTGTTGGTTTTCACTAAACACACCATACTGCATCAAAAAACCATACTCATGATTTTCTAACACCTTGGCACCCACTTTAATTTGGTCAGGAAACACCAAAGCGCGTTTAAATTCGGCTTGGGTCTCTGCCAAAATAGGGCCAAGTTGAAGTTCTTTTATGTCATCCATCACCCCAACGGCATTAAAATATGCCAATCGTGCTGTTTCAAAATATTTAAAATACACGGTGTTATTCACATGTCCAAAAGCATCCATCTCTCCCCATTGCACCGGCAAATCCAGCTGTACAGGAAAAGCTTGATCAAAATCTTGTTTGGTTTTTATCTTCATATTTAAGGCCTTATTCTCCTAACCAATCTATTTTATACAAATCACGACGTCTATCCAGTAAGTTCCTGACCGAACCTTCATGATGTAACTGCTTTAATTTTTCTAAATCCAAATCCACAATCAAGGTCATTTCAGTGTTCGGTGTGGTTTCCGCCATTATAGCGTCATGAGGAAAAGAAAAATCTGAGGGTGAGAACACTGCTGACTGTGCATATTGAATGTCTGCACCATCCACTTTAGGTAAATTACCTACACTACCAGTGATTACCACATAACATTCATTTTCGATGGCTCGGGCGTGGGCACAACAGCGTACCCGTAGATAAGCATTTTTGGTGTCAGTCCAAAATGGCACAAATAAAATCTGAAGGCCTTTTTCAGCTTGTAGTCTGGCCAGTTCAGGGAATTCAATGTCATAACAAATAAGAATTCCAATTCTGCCAAAATCCGTATCAAATACCCTAAGCTCATTACCTCCTTGCATGATCCAAACTTTTTTCTCATAAGGTGTAGGATGAATTTTATATTGCGACTCCAATGTGCCATCTCGTCGACAAAAATATGATACGTTGTATAACAAATTCTTTTCAATCACAGGTATTGAACCAGCAATGATGTTGATATTGTATTTAACCGCTAATTTAGAAACTTCTTCTATGATTTGTTCACTGTAATCTGCCAAAGTTCTGATGGCATCGATTGAATTACTGTGGTTTTCAAGGCCCATCAACGGCGCATTAAAAAACTCCGGTAACAAACACACATCACATTGGTAATCAGACAAAGCATCAACAAAAAATTCGACTTGTTGGATCAATTCTTCCATTGATTTTAAGGGCCTCATTTGCCACTGCACACAACCCACTCGTGCAGATACTTTTTGCGCCCCAATTAAGGGCAGTTGTTTTTTCTCATAGTATAAATTTTGCCATTCCAGTAATGTCGCATAACCGTGTGATTCATCGTCTTCAGGTAAGTAATTGTGAAGCACTCGCCTGACAGCAAAATCATTCGATAACTGGAATGTTAAAATCGGGTCGTAAATTTCTTTTTGCTTAACTTTTACAATGTATTCTTGCGGAGTTAATTCATGTGCATATTTTTGGTAATTAGGAATTCTTCCACCAGCCACTATGGCTTTAAGATTTAGGCTTTGGCACAGCTCTTTTCGTGCTTCATACAAACGTCGACCCAATCGCATACCATGATAATCAGGTGAAACACAGACATCAACACCGTATAAAACATCCCCGCTGGAATCATGCGTTGTTAAATAAGCATCTCCAGTGATTTCATCATAGGTGTGGTAATCTCCAAATTTCTTATAATCTACAATCACCGAAAAAGCCGCAGCCACCACTTTACCGTGGTCCTCGATACAAATTTGACCCTCAGGAAAAGTGGTCAATTGTGCCTTGTATTTTTGTTCTTTTACCGGACCACCGGCGGCCTGATACACAGCCTCCATGATTTCCTTGATATCTGGATAATCACTGAGGCGTAAACTCCTTAGATTTAAATGATGTTCTGGATCATCGGTATGAATGGTTTCTGTCATGGTTAAATAAAATAACTTGAGAGTGATTAGTTTACTTTATTGTAGGTCAAACACAATCTAAGAAATTACATGCAAATTTTCTATTATCTGTTGTTTGGTACCACAGAATTGCTGATAAAGTATTTGGTGTTTATGCGATGAAAAGTCATCAGTTCTGATCGTATATTGTGCGATCCAATCCAACAGCATAGGTAAATTGACATCTTGTTCAGCTTTACTGTTGTATTTATGTGGCTCCCAAGGCCTGTTTCGGGCGTTTTGCTGGCACAAATCTATCGGTAAATTCATAAATATTGCATGGTCTGCTTGCGGCGAAACTAAGGTCAGTAAATCAGCATAACAACCTTCAATCACCCACGAAGGGTTAATAGCTATAAATTGATTGATCAATACTTTAGACTCACTCAAAGGTTTTCTGCATGGAGACCTAGAAGGCTGCCAAGCCAAAGTATCTAAATCGAGGTGAGCCAACTGATGTTGTGATTGTAGCTTTTTTGCCAAGGTAGATTTACCTGATCCTGAGTTACCAAATATAATAATCTTTTTATGATTCACAAAGGTTTTAACTGCTCCGCTATGTTTTTAGTTAAATCGGCATCGACCGTTCCTGTGTGTAATGTTGTTTTCTTTTCAAACAGCATTAATGTGCATTCTTCGCTGGCTACTGGGTTGTGTAACACCCCTTTAGGTACCACATAAAATTCACCTTGGTTCAATACCACATTCTGTGCTTCCATTTGAATAGTTACAGAACCTTCAAGTACCAAAAAGAACTCATCTTCTTGATGATCGTGCCAGGTGAATTCACCCTTAATTTTTGCTATTTTAATGTAACTGTCATCCACTTCACCAACCACCCTTGGTGACCAATGATCTGTGATCAATCCAGCTTTTTGTTTTAAATTGATGACTTTATTTTCCATTGATACCTTCCACCGTTTAATTATTCTGTTAAACCCATGATGACGTCCCTGAATTTTATCTCGCAGGTTTAGCAGTTGTTAATAACTTTACTCACAACTCATTAAAATTGCCAATAGAAACACCTTTGATTGGCTTGTTACAAGGTCCGTGTTTTAGTGAGTTTTAAGACTCAAAATACACCACCTTGAAGACCTCCTGTATGAACAATCAGTGGTCGGTCATGCCGCGTAATTTCACCCTCCTTTATCATTTGTGCCAAAGCATAAAAAGATTTGCTGTTATATATTTTATCTAACTGAATACCTTGTTGTTGATAAAAACTGATGCAAAATCGTTCCAATTCAGGGGTACTTTTGGCGTATCCGCCAACATGAAAATCATGTAAAACCCGCCAATCAACAGCCATATCCACTGGCTCAAGCCATTGAACTATATCATCATTTACAGACTGTAAACCTTTTAATACAGACACGCCCATAACTTTACACCCCCATTGCTGTTGTCTAACACCACTGATAATGCCCGCCAAGGTTCCACCAGTCCCGACTGGACAAATGATGTGGCTAGGAGGCATTATTTGTAGGGATAAATCAGCCACGAGTTCAGCCATACCCCTGACAGCCAACTCATTACTTCCACCTTCAGGAATAATAAACGGAACATCCAACTGGCTGATAATTTCCAAGACTGTTTGACTCTGTTGTTTTTGTCGATAACTTGATCGATTTACAAAATTCAAATGCATGCCCAGCTGCTGGCATTGGTACAGAGTTTCCGACCATGTAGAATGATTGTCTTTCAACTCATCTCCTCTGACGATACCAACAACCTTAACCCCAAGCTGTTTTGCCGCAAAAGCAGTGGCAAGTAAGTGGTTAGAATAAGCCCCACCGAATGTCAGCAGTGTTTGGTGCCCCTTGTTAATTGCCTCCAACACATTGTATTTCAGTTTTCTGAGCTTATTACCTTGAATGATGGGGTGATTTAAATCCTCTCTTTTAACCATGACCAGCACACCCGACATATTAATTTGTTCGCAAGGTGTTAACGGCTGGGGTTGCCATATGTGATCAACTGATAAGTCCATATAAGGCCCTTTAAAATTCAATATAGACTTTAGCATGCTTGAACCAAGAGTCAACCACACAACTAAATCAGCTCTGATTTGCTGGTCGACAAACCTAAAAAAGCACCGTTAAACGGTGCTTTTTTGGAATCAACTTAACGGTTATTTTTAGTTCACATAACATTCCATTTGACCACGATAAATCCGATCATACACACCCACTTTGCCCAAAGCATGAATGGCCTCAGCCTCCACTTCAATATTATGTGTTCCACCAGGATTTGAGAAAAAACCACCGTCATCATCTTGTTGGGTTAATAACCATTCTTTGCCCATTTGAATCGCTGGTAAATAGTTTTCTTCTGGTAACCGTTGTTGCGCTTCAATTAAAGCAAGAATCGCGTATGCAGTTGTTTGAGTATCTTCATCTCCCGTCGCAGGCTCTGTTAAATTTGAGTGCCAGTAAAAGGAACCGTTGGCATTTTGAAAATCTGCCAAGGCATTTGCCAATCCAACCAAGGTAGACTCACCATTGACTGCTGCATGTTTAGCCGCAAATATCTCTGGAAAGGTCAGACGGTTCACACGCGCCAAACCCAAAACACCACCTGCCAGTCCAAGCACATCAAAATACACATTCTCTGAATCGGTGTTATCTAACGTGGCAAGACTGTCTAAAATCGCTGTTTCAAATTTTTCAGCTATACTTGGGTAACAATAACGTTCTGCAGCCAACGCCTGATAAGAAAATTCCCATGGTCTTAAATTAATCCAAGGTCCAGGTGGATTTCTGACCTTATCTATGAAATCATCTACATCCCAATCTTCATTGGCACCATAGGTCCCTGCCAACAAAGCCTCATAAAAACCAGATTTCACCCAATTGTTATAAGTCTGGTCACCAGTCATTGCTGACAATTCCCACAAATTCAAAGCCGTTTGCGAACCCAGTCTGGCATCACCCGTTCCAGAATAAACTGATGTTAAATTAAAATCACCAGCTGCAACAGCTGCATTTTTGATCACGCTTAAACCACTGATTTCAAAAGCCCTAAAAAGGCCATCTACTATTGCTGACGTGATGTTATAGGCAGATGATGAACACTCATTATGTGGCCACCCCCAACCACCGTCATCACACTGCTGAGCCAAAACATGAATGGTGCCATTTATAATGGCTTCATCATAGGGTCCATCATAGCTTACGCCATATAGCCCATCCTCCACGTTTTGTTTAGCCCCAACACCACACGTCAACAATAGTAGCTGACACACCCACACACACTTCTTATGAAATTTCTTCATCATAAGTTTCCTCTCTTAAATTACACACACACCCTTTGCAGGACTTATTTAAATCCTACAGTAAACTAAAACTAAAAAAAACAAATGGGGGGTTTTGAAGTGATTTTTAATGAAAATTAAAAAATGTGACGGCTGTCACATTATCAAACTGACAATTTTGGTCAGTTTTTAACGACTGTTTTTGTCTCTCAGGAAGCCAAATGTCTTTTTTGTCTTGCATTGGCTTGGTTGTTTTTTGAGCTGACTGGTGGCATAACAGTGGCATTCAAAGTGCCTTTTTGACCACTTCGATCAAAATCCAGTTGTAAAGCCGCATAAAGATCATGCTTATTTAAGCCCAACACATCAGGTGCGATTTCATATAACAACAAGAATTGTCGTTTCAATGAAATCTTCCAGGTGCTTTTTTCATAGGCAAATAAAGCATCAGTAAAGGCCAAAAAGCGTTGAAAATGCTGTCCTTCATCTTCACCACCCATAACCAGAGGCAAGGTGTGCTTGAAGCGGCCTTGATTACCAAAAATATCCCAATAACGAGCAAACCGACCCACCCTTTGTAGTTCATCGAAACTGATGTCACGAGTTTGCAATACGGTATAAGGCGGCAACGGACTGTACTTCATTTGATATTTTTGAGTGTGCCGGTTAATTGGCGTGCCGCGCAAGCGCTTAAGTATCCCTAACTGTATTTCTTGTGGGCCCAATTGATACAGTTGGTCAAAACTGTTGGCAAAACCAGCCAGGGTATCACTGGGCAAACCGAAAATTAAATCAGCATGGATGTGCGCTTGGGTATGATTTCGCAACCACAGTAGGTTTTCTTTGGTTTTGGCATTGTCTTGGCGCCGACTGATTAATGACTGCACTTCAGGATCAAAGGTTTGAACACCCACTTCAAACTGCAAGCTATTGGCTGGAAATTGCACCAAAAGTGTTTTTAATGCATCCGGCAAACGATCTGGAATCACCTCAAAGTGAACCATTAACTCATGGTCAAGACGGTCAAGAAAAAATTGTAAGATGGCTGTCGAATGCGCCACCTTCAAATTAAATGTCCGATCTATAAACTTAAAATTACGTGCACCTTTTTGGTACAACTTATCCATTTCTTCTAAAAAGCGATCCAAGGTAAAAGTTTTCGAGGTTTTATCTAATGAAGACAAACAAAACTCACATTTAAAAGGGCAGCCTCTCGAGGCTTCAACATAGATGATGCGATGTCGTAAATCCTCATCATTATAAAATTCATAAGGCATAACCAATTCTTCCAATGCCTGGGGTACACCTTGAATGATTCTACTTTCTGGCCGAATACCCTGTAATAAGTTGGTCGCCAATGCTTTAAAACTACTTTCACCTGCTCCTTTAATTACATAATCAACCACCTCAACCACATCGGGATGATCTGGTATATGGCTGACCTCAGGTCCGCCCAAAACAATTTGTATTTCTGGTCGTATGGTTTTGATTAGTTTAATTACTTCAGTAACCTCAACCACATTCCAAATATATACACTGAAACCAATAATTTCAGCATCCATTGCCAATAACTTCTCTGCTATATCAATGGCTCGATCATGAATAGTGAACTCTTTGACCACCGCTTTTGACTGTAAATCACCAAGGTTGGCATATAAATAACGCAGACTGAATGACGCATGGATATAGCGGCTGTTTAATGTGGTCAAGACGATTGGTTTCATTACAAATGTTGCTCAACAAATGGCATCAATTGTTCAATCACTGCATCAGGTTCTTCAAGTGGTAGCAAGTGACCCGCCTGTGGAAAGTCGACAAACTGATGGTTTTGATTGTGTTTCCATCGCTGCCAAAACTTGCCATCTATGGTGTTTGAATGCGCGCCTCGCATGGCCATGACTGGCAATTCAGAATGCAGTAATTGCGATCGGAAATAAGTCGCGGTGGCATAAATTCTGGCTTCCCAATCACGAGGATAGGCCAAACGAAACTCTTGACCATCGGGAACAATGCCTGCATTCACATAATGCCAAAGGTTTTCATCAGATATACGTTTGAATGCTCGCGGTTTACGATGAAAATCATAAGCTGCCTGCACACTTTCAAATCGATTCGGCCGACCCAATGCTTTTTGAATAATGGTAACTCGTTTTTTGACCAATCGTGGAAATGCTCGAGTCAACCAACAAAAAAACCAAGGCAAAGTGACGGGTTCAATCATCACCAAAGCTTTGATTAAGTCAGGTCTTTTCTGGGCCACCATAAAAGCCGTCACCGAACCTAAGGAATGCCCCACTGCTACCACATTTTTCATCTGGTTCTGATCAAAAAATGCAATCACATCATCACTCAGTTGATGCCAGCTTTTAAGTTCAGCTGGATTAGGTACAGGGTCCCATAAAGGCCTTTGTAAATAAGACACAACTTGACGTTTTTCTGACAAAGCATCAATGATGGGCTGGTATGATCCTGGTGGGTATGCATTGGCATGGGCAAAATAGATCGGTGATTGATCGTTTGCTTCGCCCCATGACATTTTGGGTAGTTGTTTCATGATTGGGTTGGTTTCTTGCAGTATTCAAACACCATTTATCGGCAATGATTAAACATCATCTGGGTATTTTTCGGCCATGTATTCTAACTCTTTAATGATTAGTTGTTCCAACACTTTAGGTTTAATATCCTTTAAGTGATTGATATAAAGACATGATTTACCGGTTTTGTGCTTGCCTAATTGTTCCAACAGGTCTTTATGGTGTTCAAAACCAGCAACTATATACAGTGAAATTTGTGCCTTTCGTGGTGAAAATCCAATTCGCATTGAATCGCCTTCACGGCCTGAAGCATACTTGTAATGGTATTGCCCAAAACCAATAATACTGTCACCCCACATTTTCGCAGTGTAACCAGAAAGTCGTTCCATCATTTCTAAAAGCGCAAAAGCGTCCTGTCTTTTTTGATCGGGCGTCACTGCGGTGATGAATTTAATGACACTGGCTTCGGTAACTTGGGTTTTATTCTCTGACATAACGGGTCTCAGCTGTACTTAACACGAATGATCCATTATGACATATGTTGATGAAATAAGCAGGGGTGTTATGATGGATAGTATGTGGTTTAACCCCCAGCGAAACTTTTAAGAAGAGATGATAAAACCGCCGTTTTAAGGAGACTGACATAACATCAGAAACTGTGAGTAGTGGTTTTGTGGCTAGCAATCAACACTCCGCTTATAACAAGTAATGACAATGGACACATAGAAATAGATAGAATCGACCCCAAATCGATTGCTCTCAGTGGCATCAGACAAAGAAGACTTTGCATGCCAACATCACACAAACTTTATGGCAGGATACGACGACATGGATAAACCAATAGAAGCAGAAAACCACAAAGCATCTTTGAATCATTTACGTTTAATCAAACCACTGATCACTCCATACAAAAAACACATTTTACTGGCGTTAATCCTGTTGTTTCTGGGCGCTGCGGCCAATTTGGCCATTCCTGTAGCATTCAAACAAATGATAGACCTGGGTTTTGCAGCAGAAAACCAAGACAAATTGTCTTATTATTTTATTTGGGTATTTGTGGTTTCATCGCTGATGATTTTATTCACCTCATTGCGTTACTTTTGGGTTTCATGGATAGGACAAAAAGTGGTTACCGACTTGCGAAAGAAAGTCTATGGCAAGGTCATGGGCCAATCACAAGAATTCTTTGAGAAAACCAAAACCGGTGAAATTTTGTCACGTATTAACACTGACACCACCTTAGTTGAGACCGTTGTTGGCAGCACCTTTTCAATTGCTCTGCGCTCAGCAATGACGTTTTTAGGCGCGGCTTTTATGATGATATTCACGGCCCCCAAGTTAGCCATGTATATTGCTTTCATCATCCCTTTGGTGGTGCTTCCCATAGTCATTACTGGTCGTAAGATTCAAAAACTATCCAAGGCTGAGCAAGACCGCATCGCTGACTCATCGGCTTTAGCCACCGAAACCATCAATGCCATGCATACGGTACAAGCCTATGCGCAAGAACAAGCTGAAAACAACAAATTCATTGCTGCCATTAACAATGCCTTTAAAGCTGCTGTGGCATCGATTCGAATGACCACCATCATGTCGATGTTGGTTGGATTTGTGATCTTTGGTGGCATTGTGTTTGTCTTGTGGTTGGGTGCCAAAGACGTCATTACTGGTGACATGACCGCAGGCACCTTGAGCCAATTCGTGATGTATGCCATCATGGCGGCCACCTCGGTGGGAGCACTTTCTACAGTGTGGAGTGAACTTAAAAAAGCAGCTGGCGCACTGGAGCGAATTATTGAGCTGATGAACACCGAATCAACCATTCAAGATCCCGCGGAACCCAGGGCGATTCACGGAACTGTGTTAGGCAACATCAGCATCAAAGACTTAAGTTTTGCATACCCCAGTCGAACCGAATTGAATGTACTTAACCACATTTCCATTGAGGTGGTTCCTGGACAAACTGTGGCTTTGGTTGGGCCTTCAGGATCTGGCAAATCTACTTTATTCCAACTGTTGATGCGATTTTATGAAGCCCAAAGTGGCAGCATTAAATTAGATGGTACTGCGATCGAGGCATACAGCCTCAACGACCTGCGCTCACAATTTTCCTTGGTGGCACAAGATGTAACCATCTTTTCTACCACAGCACGTGAAAATATTGCCTATGGTCGACCCAATGCCTCTGATGATGAAGTCAAAGCAGCTGCCAAACTGGCCCATGCCGATGAATTTATTGAAAATTTAGAAAATGGTTATGACACCTATCTTGGCGAACGCGGTGTCAGGCTCTCAGGCGGTCAGGCACAACGTTTATCAATTGCACGAGCCGTTATCACCAATCCACCTGTATTGCTGTTAGACGAGGCCACCAGCGCGTTGGATGCCAACAGTGAAAAACTGGTACAAGAAGCTTTGAATACCATCATGAAAGGTCGAACCACTTTGGTGATTGCTCATCGATTAGCGACCATCCGCAAAGCGGATCAAATCATCGTCATGGATCAAGGTCGAATTGTCGCAACCGGTAAACACGACCAATTGATAAGAAGCAATGCCTTGTATGCCGAGCTGGCTAAACTACAGTTTACTGATGAAGTATAAAAGCAGTTTTGCCTGCCTTAAGAGGCAAGCAACTCATAACTGTGAGTGATGTTCACCGTGTCTTGTAACATGTGAGAAACCGAACAATATTTTTCTGCTGATAATTTGATTGCTCGTGCCACTTGTTTATCTGACAAATCGTCACCGGTGACAATAAAATGTAAATTGATGTCGGTATAAATTTTAGGGATTTCTTCCCTCCTGTCTGCAGTCACCTTGACCTGTATGTCACTGAAGTCTTGTTTGGCTTTGGTCAGGATTAATTTCACATCAATCCCAGCACAGGTACTTAATCCCATTAAAACCACTTCCATGGGTGAAGGTCCAACCGTATCGCCGCCTTGAGTAATGGCCGAATCCATCACGATGCTTTGGTTGTTACTATTGGTGCTGACGAACGTGTAGTCTTTAACCCATTGGGTGGTGATGCTGTTTTTGCTCATGCTTGCTCTTTGTTTTCTGTGTTGTGTTTCAGATTACATTCACAGCCTGCCTGAGGATGTGATGTTACTTATGCAGACGTTATGTCATCCACTTACTCTTGACCATGGTGGGGTTTATTTGCTTAAAAATCAAGCCAAATCGTACTTGTTACTTTATCACTTCCTAAGGTTTTATTTGTTTGAAAGACTTCTTAAGTTAATCCGATCTTTCGCTCAAATTAAAACGGTCGAGACAGGTGTCTCAATATTGATTTACAAAGTGGATTGATGGCTTCAAATGATGATTAAGATACCTGTAAAACGGCTTGATTTTTACCAGATTTTTTGGCTTCATATAATGCCAAATCGGCTTGTTTAATCATGTTTTCAAAAGACATGGTATGATTGTTTTCGGTGGCAAAAACACCAATAGACACTGAAAATTTAACCGATGATCCTTGATGAATCATGGTAATCTCAGCCATCGCTTGTCTAATTTTTTCTGCATATTGTTTGGCTTCAGTTGCTGATGTATTTGGGAACAACAACAAAAACTCTTCACCACCCATTCTGCCCAACTGTTGCTTATCAAGCAGCAACCCCTTTACAGTTGAAACCAGTTGGACCAAAACTTGATCACCCAAATCATGACCAAACTGATCATTGATGTGTTTAAAATCATCAATGTCTAAAATAGCCACGGAAAATGGCTGCCGCAGCTTATTAAGCTGCCCTAACAGGGTTTGACCCAATTCAAAAATCCGCCGTCGATTGTGACTCTGAGTCAAAAAATCTGTTCTTGAACTGTGTAAATAAAATTGACGCGATTTATACAAATACCAGGAAAATACAAATGAAATACCCGCTAATAAAACTGCAGCAACACCGGTTAGTTGATTGATTTTGTTTTGTTTGGTGCGCTTTTCTAACTCCAATTGACTGATGGTGAGTTTGTTTCCCAAAGCTTGTTCTTGAAATTGATCGATTTTTTGATCAAAAGTAAGCGCTTGTAGTGCCACAGCATTTTTTATAAAAGACTGCTTCTTGGCTTCTGAATCATCTAACAACAACCACAAATCATTGATCGCAGTTTGGTGATTATCATTCATGTATTGACTGATTAATTCTACTTTTCTTCTTAGCTCTTGTTGCGTTTCTTCATCACTGTCCTGTTTTAAAAATTCATCAGCAAGCTTGCCAGCTACTTTTAATTGACCATCCCTAAAATAGGCAATTACTTGGATTCCTTTTAAGGCCCTCACAAAGTACTGTTCTGGCGTCGTGTGTGCCAGCTCCAATGCCATATTCACCTGCTGTGCAGTCGCAGCAAATTGATTCTGTTTGAATCCTAACATGGCTTGGTTGTAATGAGCGAAAAACCGAAAATCACTGAACTCAGGATGTTGCTCTGCCATCGAAAACAAGGTGTCTACATGACTTTTCGCCTGTTCCCACAATCCCAATTTAATACTTTCTCCGACCATGTTGTGTTGCATATTAAACATGTCTTGATAATCTTTTAATTCATCCCAATGATTGTAGGCCTTTAAATAATAGTCATATGCTTTATCATGTATTTGATTGCTGCGATATAAGTTTCCAGTGGCGTTATAAATCATTGCTGACATGTCACCAGCTAATTCATGTTTCTGGGCAATGGTGGCGGCCTCATCTAATAAGCTCAAGCCAGTTTTAAACGATTCAAACCCCAGTTGATGACAAAAGGCTAACTGCACCAAAGCACCTGTCAATGCATCGGCTTCTTCAGATTCTCGGGCAATTTCAACCGCTGATTGGCGATCCACACAATAAACATCCGTATTATTGGTCAATAAATAATCCATATACGAGCGATCCAACAAGCTTTTAACCCAATAACCATTGGGCTTATCCGCTGTCTCAAATATTTGAATCGACTCAGTGAACGCTGATTTAGCGGCCTCAATTTGATCATTGATCTCTAAAACCAGCCCTTTTTGATGATGAAACTGACCCTGGTCATTGATCGACCAGTTTGTTGTTTTAGGCGTCATTTCATTCACAAAATGAAGCTTTTCCTGCTCAGTTGGTAATTGGTCTAAAGCAGACTTAAAATCATCAAATGGACTTGCACTAGAAAGCTGGCTGAACAATAAGAGAACAGAAAATGCTGTGTACAATGTTGGTTTAATTTTCAACAAAAGTATTATGACCAACCGTAAATTATAATCAGTATAATTGATGATTGGTCACCAAAACAAGCCATGTCGTATGTTTATATGGTGCTATGGCTTATGAATAATTTATATTATTTGATTAAAGGCGACCAGCTGGGCTCTCTGACATGACCGTTTGATAACACCAAATCATTGGATGTTTGTCCATCTGTTGAAACCGCTTTTAACAAACCTTTGCCAGCTTTTGTTTTAGTCGCATACAGAACCATGGCACCATTGGGTGCAAAGCTGGGTGTTTCGTCTAATTGACCATCACTGACTATTTGAAACGTGTTGGAAGGTCGGTGAAATAAAGCAATCTTATACACATTATTATTACCATGTACCATCGCAATGTATTTTCCATCTGGTGACACACTGGCACGGGTGTTATAATCGCCTTCAAACGTGACGCGTTTTACTTTCTTATCAATCAAGTTGGTTTGATAAATTTGAGGTTTTCCACCTCGGTCAGAAGTAAAGAAGATAGAAGCCCCATCAGGTGACCATTCTGGTTCTGTATCTATACCCCAATGGTTGGTTATTTGAACCAAAGACTTGTCATAAATATTGATGGTGTAAATTTCTGGGTTGCCTGATTTAGATAAAGTAATGGCTAATTGTTGTCCACTGGGTGAGAACTTTGGAGCACCATTAATACCATCAAAACTTGACACCAGTGTACGCGCACCAGTACTGAGGTCCTGGATATAAATAGCAGAATTGCCTTGTTCAAAAGAAACATAAGCTAATTTTTTACCATCAGGTGACCAGGCTGGTGATAACAAGGGTTCTTTTGAAGTGACTAATGACTGAGGAGCGTAACCATCAGAGTCTGCCACAATCAATTGAAATTTAAAATCTTGACCGTTTTTAGTTGATGTGACGTAAGCCAGTTTAGTAGAAAAAACACCGGGTATTCCTAAAATTTCTTCATAAATGCGATCAGCAATGTAATGCGCACCGGCTCTGGCTTGTGATTTATTCAACGGTAAGGTCAGTGCCAACAATTGTTTTTGTTCGGCCACTGATGCCAATCGAAACCTAACTTCCATGCGGTTTTCATCTAAATGAATAATGTCGCCATAGGACACATAATCTGATTTCAACAAACGCCAAGTACCAAAATTAAGGTCGGTACCCGAGCTGGGTTTATCTATCAAAAGGTTTTTATCTAAAGGTTTAAACTGACCCGATCGAGCCAAATCATTACGAATTACCTCTGCCATGTCTGTGGCCAAAGAATCGCCTGTATTAACAAAATCCACCACTGCAATCGGTAGTGCTGAGGCGTTGCCACCATCAATCGTGATGTTCAATTGTGCCTGGCTGTTAAAGGTCATTAAAAAGGTTAACAAAGTTGCTAATCGTTTCATGTATCAATCTCCTTGATATTGAAAAATAAAATTAAGTCGTCGTTCAAACACCTGTTCAAAACCGGTATAAGGTAATGGGTCGGCTTTTTTAACTGCATTAATAATGGAGTTTCTTACCACCGCACTGGCATTACAGGGTGAGCCAATCGAAACGTCAATCACCCCTCCTCCTGGAATTTGGTTCACTTTAATTTGACACTGTAAACCAGCCGGGGTTCCACTGGGTCTGGCCCATTGTCTGGTCACTGCCGATTGAATCGCTCCAATATATTGAGTTAACTGTGTACGACGTACATTTTCTGCACCATTGGCTACCCCGGCAGCTGGTTTCACATCAGGTTGTTCGGCTGCTGTTTCTACTTCTTTGGTACTTTCAAGCGGTTTATTCACCTGTGCTTCTGCTTCCTGTCTTTTGCGCCTGATTTCTTCTAGTTTCTTTTGTCTTTCAGTTTTTTCTTCGCGCTTGACCTCATTAACTTTTGGCTTGATCACCGGCTTTTTTACTGGCTTGGGTTCAACCTTCACATCAGGTTTCTTCACCACAGGCTTTTTAGGCTCTGGTTTTGGTGGCTCTGGCTTCGGTTGTATTTTTGGCGGTGGCTTTTTTACTGGCTTGGGTTTGTTTTCTTTGGGCTTGTGTAATGAATTCATATATTCATCTAAATCCATAATCTCAGCTTGAATCGCAATGCCTTTAGGTGGACTTATACTGGTTTGTTGGGTTGAAACCATTAACAACAACACAATCCCCACATGTAAAGCCAGTGAATACAGTAGACCTAGTCTTTTGTCTGGATCTATATTTAACATGGCCATAACAACATCACTGTTCAGGCTTAATTGGATCGCTGATTAAACCCACTTTCTTCGCACCTGCTTTCTGCACTATAGCCATGGCTTGATACACTTGACCATAACTCACAGATTTATCAGCACCAATCATAATTGGTAATTCGTCATTAACCTTTACAAACGCAGTAAGCTTTTGGGTCAAACTTTCGGCATCAATTAACTCATATTCACCACCAATACTTAAATACAAATCACCATTGGCCGTTACATTAACCACCGCTGGTTCTGTTTCGATGGTCATGGTATTTGCATCTGATTCAGGTAAATTAACATCTACACCCAAGTTCATTAAGGGGGTGGTGATCATAAATATAATCAACAACACCAAAGTAACGTCAATATATGGCACCACATTAATTTCTGCTTTGACTTTACGAGGTCGTCTCATCAGTTCAACCTATCTGGCGATGCAAGATGGCTGAAAACTCATCCTTAAAAGCATCATATTGCGCATAAATTCGCTCCACCTTATCACTGAATTTATTATAAAAAATAACGGCTGGAATCGCTGCAAATAAACCCATGGCAGTGGCGATCAAAGCTTCAGAAATACCTGGTGCAACCAATGCAATGGTAGCTTGTGTCACATCTGATAACGCATGAAATGACAACATAATTCCAATCACTGTCCCCAATAATCCAATGTATGGGCTGGTTGACCCTATTGTTGCCAACGTGGGCAAACTACTTTCTAATTTTTCAATTTCTCGACTTAAAGCCACGCGCATGGCTCGATCTGATCCTTCGATCGATTGTAAGCCACCTTGGGCAACGGTTTGCTTGCGCTTAAATTCTTTAAACCCAGCCTCGAAAATCAGTGCAGAGCCTGTGTTTTTTTGGGTTGAAATTTTGTCATACAATTTATTCAAATCAACTCCGGACCAAAAATACTCTTCAAACTTTTTAGCAGTATTGTGTGCCTTGGCCAATACCCTTCCTTTGGTAAAAATGATTAACCATGACCACAATGAGGCCAGAACCAAAATAATCATCACCACCTTGACGGGCATGGAAGCACTCATGATGATTTCGTAATAAAATTGTCCGCTGTCGTTCAAAACAATAACTCCTCTAAATATTGGGTTGGAAAGCGCATCGGTTTGAATTTCTCAGCATTCAAACTGACTATTTGTACCTCAGCCTTAGCCACCAAAACGTCTTCTACATACATTTCTTGTTTAACTTGCATTACCACCTTGCTGTGACTAATGACTTCGGTACTGATTGTTAATAGATCATCCAGCCGTGCTGGAAAAATAAAATCTATATCCATTTTTCTTATCGCCAAAATCACATTGGCTTGTTCACGCATCACACTTTGTTGTAAACCTTTAGAACGTAACCATTCAGTCCGCGTCCGCTCAAAAAAGTTCAAATAATTGGCATGATATACTACGCCGCCTGCATCAGTGTCTTCATAATAAACCCTGAATTGATGGATGTATTTGCTCATGATTTAATCCTACTCATTCGAATAAATCTTGGTTGTGTTTATTTTTCGGAGGTTTAATACCCATGGTTTGCCAAGTCTTAGCTGTGGCAATTCGTCCCCTGGCTGTTCTGGCAATCAAGCCCTGTTGAATCAAAAATGGCTCAATCACATCTTCAACCGTGCCACGTTCCTCTGACAAAGCCGCCGCCAATGAATTAATCCCCACCGGCCCACCCTCAAACTGTTGTGTGATGATTTCTAGTAATTTTCGATCCATCTCATCCAAGCCTTGTTGGTCCACTTGTAACATATTCATAGCGGCAGAAGCGATAGATTCTGTAATGACCCCGTCACCTTTTACTTCAGCAAAATCCCTAACGCGACGTAATAATCGGTTGGCAATTCTGGGTGTTCCACGTGATCGTCTGGCGACCTCTACACAACCAAGGTGATCGGCCTGTATATTTAAAATTTTCGCAGATCGAGCCACGATGTGAGTCAAATCCTCAGTGTTGTAAAATTTTAAGCGCTGCACAATACCAAATCGATCTCGCAATGGCGAGGTTAACAAGCCGGCTCGGGTCGTGGCGCCAACCAAAGTAAATGGTGGTAAATCCAATTTAATCGATCGGGCTGCTGGGCCTTCACCAATCATGATGTCTATTTGAAAATCTTCCATCGCTGGATATAAAATTTCTTCGACCACCGCCGATAAACGATGAATTTCGTCGATAAACAAAACATCATGTGGTTGTAAATTAGTTAATAATGCCGCTAAATCTCCAGCTTTTTCTAACACAGGGCCCGACGTTTGACGCATTTGTACGCCCATTTCATTGGCTATTACATGTGCCATCGTTGTCTTACCCAAACCTGGTGGTCCAAAAATCAGCACATGATCTAGTGACTCTGTTCTGTTTTTGGCGGCTTGAATAAACAATTCCATTTGATCTTTGACTTCTTGTTGGCCTAAATAGTCTTTGAGAATTTGTGGTCGGATACTGGCTTCAATGGTCTTTTCTAATGAGCTCTCTGGCAAACCTCCCATTAAACGGTCTTCCCCTATGAAATCCTCACCCATCCGATCATCACTGTAATCACCTTGCCCCATTAACCGGCTCCTTTAAGTTGTAAACAAATCCGAATAATGTCTTCTACTGCCATATCTTCTTTGGCCACTTGCTTAACCATTTGTGCCGCTTCTGTGGGTTTAAACCCCAAACCTTGTAACGCACTTTCAGCTTCTGATTTAACCCCAAACCGACTGACTTTGGGTTGATTTGGATCACCAGCATCCATCGTCGTGACATCTACCTTGTCTTTCATTTCAATTATCAATCGTTGTGCTGTTTTTTTACCAATCCCTGGTACTTTAACTATCGCTGTTACATTTTGATCTTGAATCACTTGAGCAAAATCGGCTGAACTCATGGTTGAAAGAATGGCCAATGCAGACTTCGCACCTATGCCATTGACCTTTAACAAAGTTCTGAATAACGCGCGTTGTGCAAAACTTCTGAAACCATAAAGTATGGATGCATCCTCACGCACCAAATGATGAATGACTAAAGTTACCTGGTGTTTTAGCTCAGGTAAATCATAAAAAACACTGGTTGGTGCTTCGATTTCATAACCTACACCATTGACATCAACAATCAAATGCGAAGGGGGTTCTGTATGTACCAATTGTCCTTGTAGTCTGCCTATCACTTTTTAGTCCTCAAATACCTTGATTCAAATGTGTCTATTTAGAATTTTCGCCAATTACTGGTGTTATTCGACACCAATCGCTGTTGAGCCCAACGGTTATTGGCATGGCATATCGCCACTGCCAGACCATCTGCCGCATCATTTTGTACGGTTTCTGTCATATTCAATAACAATTTAACCATATACTGTACCTGTGCTTTATCAGCACCTCCTTTTCCGACCACCGCTTGTTTAATTGCCTTTGGTGCGTACTCATGCACCACAATATCATTCACCACTGTCGCACAGATAGCAGCACCTCGGGCCTGCCCTAATTTCAACGCAGCATTTGCATTTTTTGACATAAATACCGTTTCAATGGCCATTTCGTTCGGTTGATATTGTTTCACCAATTCATTAATCGCCACAAAAATGGTTTTTAATCGATCTGGAAAATCACCATCTCCACACTTAATCGTCTCATGATGTACATGCTGAATTTTCTGATTGTGGGTGTCAATAATCCCGACGCCTGTAAAGCGTGATCCGGGATCAATGCCTAATATGCGAAGCATAAGTTAATGGTATCAAATTAACCCTTTATTTTATGTTATTGGTTTGACTGATTGTTAAACTTTTAATCTTAAGTCATAATTATAAAACTTAAACATCATTAAATGTTATGTGGTCATTTATTAAGGGCTTGTTATTGATTAAAGATCCCTCCATTGCCAAAGACATGGTTGAAGATGATCAAAAGCAACATACTCGCCTACGCAGTAGAATCAAACGATTTAATTTCTCCAAAAGAATCCAGCGCAGGAAAAGTTATGCCATGAAAAAGAATGCTGGTTTTAAATTGAATGTATATAATGCTTTAATCCGTTTTATTACTCTTCGTAAATAATATAATTTTTATATACCTCTTAATTAATATAACAAAACTTCTGATACATAATGAAAATTGCCTCTTGGAATGTCAACTCTCTTAAAGTCCGTCTCGGACATGTACTGCAATGGCTAGAATCAGCACAGCCTGACGTGTTAGCTCTGCAAGAAACTAAAATGACCGATGATGTTTTTCCTCAAGCTGCCATTGAAGCAGCTGGTTATCATGTGGTGTATGCCGGACAAAAAACTTACAATGGTGTCGCCATCATCGCTAAACAACCACTTCATGATGTTGTCACTGATATACCTGATCTAGACGATCCGCAACGCAGGATTTTAGCTGCCACTGTTGATGATGTACGAATTATTGATTTATATGTAGTCAACGGTTCCGCTCCTGGGACTGAAAAGTTCACATATAAACTCAATTGGCTAGACAAAGTCACACAATTTATTGAACAGCAAATGGCTGAGTACGATGATGTTGTGGTATTAGGTGACTTTAACATTGCTCCCGATGACCGTGATGTTCACGACCCTGAAAAATGGTCTGGGAAAATTCTTTGCACCACTGAAGAGCGAAATGCTTTGAATCGTATTTTAGACCTTGGTTTTCAAGACAGTTTTAGGTTACTACATGATAAACCCGGATTTTTTAGTTGGTGGGATTACCGTATGAATTGCTTTGTTCGTGGTTTAGGTCTGCGAATTGATTTAATCTTGTGCTCTGAAGAGATGTCCGAAACGGTAACCGCTTCATACATTGACATTGAACCCAGAAAATGGGAACGACCTTCTGACCATACTCCTGTGGTCACTGAATTTGATTGGTAAATTATGAATAAACAACTTAAACTTCAAAAACACTCAATCACTACACGAGTTTTACATTGGATCAGTGCTCTACTGGTTTTCAGCCTCTTTATTTCAGGGTGGATAATGGTTGACTTAGATTATTACAGTAGCTGGTATCAAACATTGCCTGAACTCCATATACTTGGTGGTTGTTTTTTATTATTTATTTGGCTTTTTGTTATTATCCGCTTATTTATAAACAAAACACAATTGGCTGAATTAAATCACCGCAAACATGAAGCCTTTTTAGCTCGATGGATAAAAAGAAGCTTCTATCTATTAATTGTAGTTATATTAGCTTGCGGTTATTTAATCGCTACTGCAGATGGCAACCCAAAAAATATATTAGAATTAATCAAATTACCGGCACTTTCTCAGTTTTCTGCTGCCCAAATTGATACCATGGGCTGGCTTCATCGAAACCTGTCTTATGTAGTCATGGTTTTAGTCGTTTTACATATTTTAGGCGCACTTAAACACCATTTCATAGATAAAGACTCTACTTTAAAACGTATGTTATAGGAATCAATATAAAAATGAAAAAATTAATCTTGTTGTTAATAACCTTATCCATTTCAAGTATCGCTGCTGCTGATAAATACACCATTGACACCAAAGGTGCACATGCTTTTGTGCAATTTAAAATTAAACACCTCGGTTATAGTTGGCTTTATGGTCGCTTTGACTCCTTTTCTGGTGAATTTGAATACAGTGAATCTGATCCGAGTCAATCCAATATACAAATGACTGTTGATACCAGCAGTGTTAATTCAAATCATGCTGCCAGAGACAAACATTTAAGAGGTGATGATTTTTTGAATGTCTCCGCACATCCTACAGCTACATTTTCTAGCACCTCTTTCATTGAAGGTGAAAATGGTAACGGCACAATGAAAGGAAATTTGACTTTAAATGGTGTTACTAAAGAAATCGATTTAGCTGTTACATTTATCGGTGGTGGTGAAGATCCTTGGGGTGGACAAAGAAAAGGATATGAAGCAGTCGCTGATTTAAAACTCTCGGAATTTAAAATTAAAAAAAGTGTAGGCGGGTCATTTGAAGATTTGACCCTCATAGTTTCCGTTGAAGGTATTAAACAATAATTAATTATTGATATTATTATCAGCGTCATTTTGATTGATTATAATGGCGCTTTTTTTTGCTCTTGAGATTGTTTCAATTATGCTTTTTATGGGTGGTTAATAAAGGCATTAAAATTCACCACTACTGTTCCATCACAAAAAACTTCCTAAGTAATTGATTAATATAGCTTTATTATTAATTTTTCACTAGAAACATACCTGGTAATATCTGGTTAAATATTAACCATTATAAATTAATAAAAAATGCCATTATAGGCTCTTTGATTTTTTCTTTGGATTTTTATGTTGTTTGTTCTATTTGAGTTTTTTCAATGGTGGGCCGTATAGGATTTGAACCTATGACCAATGGATTAAAAGTCCACTGCTCTACCAGCTGAGCTAACGGCCCATTTGAAAAAAATAGGACTGAAACTGAATGTTTCGAGGTGCGCAATGATAAAATAAATCAAATAATTAGGCAAGTTTTTTTACTGCTTATTTAAACTTTTTTCCATTAAATTCAATCCAACCGTTTTCATGTCGATTTTTAGGGTCATCATGAGTCCAGTGTACCACACCACCTTTGTTATTCCATTCATATTCACCACGAATAAAAACCACATCGCCTTTTTTCAAAGGTACCCTCGGTGCTAAATCTATATTGTGGGCAACTAATATCGTATATGATCCTGTTTTTACGATAAACTTTTGATGTCTTGATCCTTTATTATCATCTCTTAATAACTGTTCTACAACGGCTTTAAACTCAACAATCACATCACTGCGTTGTTGTTCTACTGCTTGTTTCAGCTCACTAGAAACTGTTGGCTGATTTTGAAACCACCAAGACAGTACTAGTACCAGCAATAAAAAAGCGCCTTGGGAAAGACGCTTAATTTTCATATTATTAAATGTGGTTTTATTCATTCCAGGCGTTGTATCCACCGGTTAAATTAAAAATTTTAGTATAACCTTTTTTACGGAAAAATTCGGCGGCTGACATAGATGATTGGCCGACCTGACAGACAAACACCAACGGTGTTTCTTTATCCATAGTTTCTATTGATTCAATAGCCGATTTATCCAATCTAACTGCATGTGCAACTGTACCCTCTGCAACCTGATCAGCGGATCTGACGTCATATATTTGAGGTTTTTTTATATCAGAATCTAACCAATCTTGTAATTCAGCCACAGATAATTCCTGAACAGCAGGTGGCTCATTTGGATTTTTAATTCTTAAACCTGAACCTTGTAATTCATCAACCCAACTAATTTCTACACCATTTGATCTTTTAGCCGTTCCAATATCCATATAAACTTTAAGATCACCAACATCAGCAATAATTTCATAACCCTTAGGCATTTCTAAACTGAATCTGGTATTAAACTCATCATCGACGGATAGAAATAATTGATGTTCACCCATATCCTTCAAACCTTCCTTAATGTGATTTAAAGCCTCGTCAGTGATACTTATCGTTGGCGCTGTTCTATCAGGTTGGGTTAAGTTTAAAAGTTCATGTAACTCACCTGTGTTAAACATTTCTGAAATGATGTCATTACCACCAACCAGTTCTTTGTTTACATACAACTGAGGTATCGTTGGCCACTGCCCATAGGCTTTAATGCCTTCTCTAATTTCAGGATCATCTAAGACATTAAAAGATCCAAAATCATCACCAATCATGTCTTTAAGAATCTTTACCGTATTACTTGAAAACCCACACATGGGTGTCTGTGGGTTACCTTTCATAAATAAAAACACAGGATGTTCATCCAACATTTTTTCTATTCGTTGTTTTGCTTGGTCAGTCATAGTTTTATTACTCTTGTTATACGTCTAAATTACTGGCATTCAGTGCATTTTCTTCAATAAATTGACGTCTGGGTTCTACCACATCGCCCATCAATGTAGAAAAGACTGTATCAGCTGATACCGCATCTTCTATTTTCACTTGTAACAAGCGACGAGATTCTGGGTTCATTGTGGTTTCCCACAACTGATCAGGGTTCATTTCACCCAATCCTTTAAAACGACTGATGGTAAGGCCTTTTTTAGCCACACTCAATAGATATTCTAAGACGTCACTTATACTGTTGATACTTATGGTTTTTTCACCTTTTACCAAGACTGAATCACCCTGTAATAAATCATGGTTTTGCTCAGCAATTTCCATCATTTGATGGTAATCCTTAGATTTAAAGAATAAATGACTTAATGTGGTTTTCTCAATTAAACCATTGCCATTTTTTTCAAACACCAATGATTCAATGTCATCTTGATAATATACCTTCCAAGTTACACCGAGTCTGTTATTTTCATTCATGATGGTTTTGGCTTGTTCAATCCACTCATCACTGATTGCTTTTTCAGCTGGGTTAATTTTGGATAATGCCAACAATTGATCAATCACTTTTCGGTCATACACCAAACTTAATTTTTCAATAACGCTTTTTACATGAACTTGTTGTTTGATTAAACGATATAAAACATCACCTTTCATCGGCGGTAAATCATCTTGATATTTAAGTTCAACATCATCTAAAGCACGATTCAATAAATACTCATTCATTTCATCGTCGTCTTTTAAATAAGTTTCTTGTTTACCTTTTTTAACTTTGTACAGAGGTGGTTGTCCAATGTATATATGACCACGATCAATTAATTCCGGCATCTGTCTATATAAAAAAGTTAATAACAATGTTCTGATGTGCGATCCATCAACGTCGGCATCGGTCATGATAATAACTTTATGATACCTTAATTTATCTGGATCAAAATCATGCTGACCAATTCCACAGCCCAATGCTGTAATCAGTGTACCCACCTCTGCCGACTGTAGCATTTTGTCAAAACGGGCTTTTTCTACATTCAAGATCTTACCCTTTAACGGCAAAATGGCTTGGTTTTTACGGTTTCTACCTTGTTTAGCTGATCCACCTGCAGAGTCACCCTCCACCAAGAATATTTCTGATAACACCGGATCCTTTTCCTGACAATCAGCCAGTTTTCCGGGTAAACCAGCTATATCTAAAGCATCTTTACGCCTGGTCATCTCGCGGGCTTTTCTGGCTGCCTCTCTGGCTCTTGATGCATCAACAACCTTTTCTGTCAAAATTTTAGCTTCTTTGGGATTTTCCAATAAAAAGTCAGACAGTTGTTCACCAACTGTACTTTCTACCACTGCTTTAATTTCTGATGAAACCAGTTTATCTTTGGTTTGTGATGAAAACTTTGGATCGGGAGACTTAACAGATATAACAGCAATTAATCCTTCTCGGCAATCATCACCTTGCATCGCAGATTTTTTCTTTGCATTCTGACTGATAAAATTATTAATCGTTCTGGTTAATGCGCCACGAAAACCCGCTAAGTGAGTTCCACCATCTTTTTGTGGAATATTGTTGGTAAAACAAAACACAGACTCACGATAAGAATCTGTCCATTGCATTGCCACTTCAACAGACGTTCCATCTTCTTGTTCATTTTTAAAATGAATAACAGATTCATGTAATGGGGTTTTTCTTTCTGCTAAATAGTTTACAAATGAAGCAATCCCCCCTTCGTATTCAAACTTGGTTTCTTCACCTGTTCTTTCATCTTTAAGGTCAATTCGTACCCCTGAATTCAAAAATGATAATTCTCTGAGCCTTTTCGCTAAAATATCAAAATGATATTCAACATCAGTAAAAATTTCTGGTGACGGTAGGAATCTAACTTTAGTCCCTGTTTTATCGGTTTTACCAACGACTTTAAGATCTTCCTGTGGAACACCCATTTTGTATGATTGTTGGTAAATATTTCCATTACGGTGAATCTCTAAATCAAGCTCTATACTTAAAGCATTAACTACAGAAACACCAACACCATGTAAACCACCTGACACTTTATACGAATTGTCATCAAATTTACCACCGGCATGTAAAACAGTCATAATGACTTCTGCTGCAGACTTTCCTTCCTCATGTAGGTCGGTTGGAATACCTCGACCATTATCATAAACAGTTACACTGCCATCAGCATTGATTGCTACTGTTATGATGTCACAATGGCCAGCCAAAGCCTCATCGATAGAGTTATCCACCACCTCAAATACCATATGGTGTAATCCAGTACCATCATCAGTGTCTCCAATATACATCCCTGGACGCTTCCGAACTGCATCCAAACCTTTTAATACCTTGATGTTCGACGAATCGTAAATCTCACTCATAAGAGCTTTTCATTCCAAAATAAAACAACATATTATAACAGCTTTAACACAGAAAAAAACGCTATTAAAGTGGCTCTGAATAGATTCAATGACTGGGTATTTCTTCTATAGATTTATTTTGTTTCACGTGAAACACAGCAACATCATCAAACAAGGCAGTCACTTTATTAATATCAACTGTGGAGATAAAAACTTGGTTGTTTCGGGTTTTAATGAATTCACAGAGTAAGTTGGTTTTATTTTCATCTAGCTCAGCATCTAAGTCATCCAGACATATAATTGGATCCAATCCAGTGGTTTCTGTTAAAAGTTCTATAAAACTTAAATAGAAAACGATAGATATTATTTTTTTCTGACCTCGAGATAAAATATCTTGGGCAGATAAATTATTAACTTTGCATTTAATATCCATCTTATGAACGCCTGAAAATAGACTGCCATATAATAAATTTTTATCTTGGTCCTTTATTAACAATTGATTCAAATCTACATCTTTATTCCAACCTTGATGGTAATGTAATTCAAATCCTTCAAGCTCAGGAATAAATTGTTTGACTTTAGTTTCCACCCTAAGTTTTAGTTTTATAAAGACTTCAACCCTAAATGAATTTAATTGGGTAGCAAAGTGAACATATTGTTGTTGCCACTCAGGAATTTGATTCAACTGTTTAGATTTATATAAGGCATTTAATTGCCTGTGACATCGGTTAGTTTGAGTCCAAATATTTAAATAAGAAGGTTTCACGTGAAACACCAGCCAATCTAAAAATGATCTGCGGAAATTAGGCGTCTTATCTATAAGAAGATAAGAATCTGGATCTATCGACACGACAGGTAATGTATGCGCAATTTGTGATTGCTTAGAAATATTTTTTTGATTGAGCCTGATTGTTTTTTTTGAATTGTTTTTATTAAAGCCAACACCTAAGGTTTGAACACTTGAATCAGTGGCGTTTGAAAAAGAGGAGAAAAGTATAAATTCAGAGTGTTGATGATTAATTAAAACTTTATTCTTTTTACTTCTAAAAGATTTACCAGTAGATAACCAATATATAGCTTCTAAAACTGAAGTTTTACCAGAACCATTGTTACCATAAAAAATATTGACCTGTTTATTGAAAACCAAATCAACGGATTCGTAGCACCGAAATCCATTGATTTTAATTTGTTTAATAAACACGGTTTTAAAATAACTATATTCTTAAAGGCATGACCACCAATCTACAATCCAAACGTTCTGGATGTTTGATTAAACAACTTGATAAAGCTTCTTTAAAACTGAATTGAATTTCTTTTTCGTTGATGGCTTGAGTCGCATCTAAAATGTAATTGACATTAAATGCTGTTTCAATGTCTTCTATCTCAGTTTGTACAGTTATCACATCTTCGGCTTGTTCTTGATCAGGGTTATGACCAATGATTTCTAATTTATTACGTGTTATTTTAAACTTAACGCCCTTGTATTGTTCATTCGATAAAATAGCCACTCGATGTAAAGCGTTTCTGAGTTCCTCGCGATCAGCAATGAAATTGTTTTCCATGTTTAATGGAATAACAGATTCATAATCTGGAAACTTACCATCAATTAATTTCGAAGTCATGCTGATCCCTTCAATTTCAATCTTGATATGGTTCCTTCCCATATTGATGGTTATTTCTTGATCTAAGTCTCTGATCATTTTCTGTAATTCTAAAACACCTTTACGAGGAATCAGTACTTGCTTATTCAAACCACTGTTATTGACGTAATCACATTCAGAGAGAGCCAATCGATGACCATCAGCAGAAACACAACGTAATTTATTATTTAACACTTCGAATAACAAACCATTAAGGAAATAACGAACATCTTGAACAGCCATACAGAAAATAGTTTGTTTTAACATTCTTTGGAGGTCTGTCGAACTGATAGATACCGGTTGATAACTTTCCATATCATCAATCAAAGGGAATTCTTGTGCAGACAATGTACTTAAACTAAAACGACTGTCACCTGAAGTAATTAAACATTGTCCTGAATCATAAGCAAATTTTAAGATTGAACCATCGGGTAAAGCTTTACAAATATCTAGAAACTTATGAGCCGGTACGGTAACTTCACCTGGTGATTCTGAGTCAACCACACATTCAGAACGCATTTCAACATCCAAATCACTGGTTGTTAACAACAATGTATCACCATCTAATTTAAGCAAAACATTGCTTAATACTGGTAATGTTCCCTTTTTTTCAACCACACCACAAATTTGATTTAAGGGGGCTAAAAGTGTTTCTCTCTGGATATTAAATAACATAGTATATATATATAAATAGTAATTATAGTGTTTAATAAAACACTGAACATGTTTTTAAGTGGTTGATTTTAAATACTATTTAAAATAAATAGTCCACTTTTAACCTGTGGATAACCTGTGGGTGAAAAATAAGATTTTTCTTTTCTACAAGTTATCCACAGCTTATTAACAGTTATTCAGTTAACTTATTCACAATCTTTTGTTTGTCTTCGTTTAAGTCATTGTTTTCAGACAAAAGTTCATTCATTTTTTTATAAGCATGAAGTACAGTTGTGTGATCTCGACCACCAAAATTTTCTCCAATTTCTGGGTAACTTTTGTCAGTAAGGTCTTTCGCCAAATACATGGCTAATTGTCTGGGCCGTACAATAGAGCGTTTTCTACTCTTGCCTAATAATTCAGATAACTTCACATTGTAGTATTGTGCGGTGGTTTTTTGTATATTTTCTACAGAAACTATTTGATGATTAACTTTAAACAATTCTTTAAGAATTTGTTTGGTGTAAGTCAAATCAATTTTCTTACCTGTAAAAAAGGCATTCGCCTTTAATGTACTCAAAGCGCCTTCGAGTTCACGAATGTTCGAATTAAGTTGTTTAGCTATATAGAAAGCCACTTCATCTTCCAGGGTAAATCCAAGGTGTTTGGCCTTTTCCTTGAGAATAGCAACCCGAGTTTCGTAGTCAGGTGGATCAATTGGTACGACAATCCCCCACCCCAATCGAGATTTAAGTCTTGATTCAAGACCATTAACTTCTTTGGGATAACGGTCACAGGTAATGATGACACGTTTTTGTCCTTCTAATAAATAATTAAAAGTGTGAAAAAACTCTTCTTGGGTTCGCTCTTTTCGGGCAAAAAATTGAATGTCATCAATTAACAATGTAGTGACTGAACGGTATTTTTGTTTGAACAACTCCATTGATTTTTGTTGAATGGCTTTAACCATTTCATTTACATAAATTTCTGAATGAAGATAACAAACCACTTCATCGGGGTTGTTTTTAAGTATTTCGTTACCGATAGAATGTAATAAATGCGTTTTTCCTAAACCAGTACTTCCGTAAAGTAACAGAGGATTGAATTCAGGATTGGGTGTTTGAGCAGTTTGTAAAGCAGCAGCTAAGGCTATGGTGTTGGAACGACCTTCAATAAAGTTATCAAAGACAAAACGATGATCAATGTTAGAAGGAATTATGTTCTTTTGGTTTTGACTGGGTTGGTCATGAACTTCAGGCACAAATGGTTTTTGTATTTTTATGCTTGAAGAGTATTCTTGACCAAAGATTTCTTTGATTGCTGCAGAAATTGATTTAAAGTAAAGTGACTCTATTTTATCTAAAACGACGTCATTAGACGCCAACAAAGAAATGTGGTTATTTTCAATGGAAACCTCCAAAGGCCTAATCCACAAAAGTATTTCATTTTTTGGTATTTCAGCTTCAAGTCTCTTTAGACAATGTTCCCACATAGAAAATTAATGTACCCAATAGAAAAAAGCGTTAAAGTATAGCAATAAAACAGGCTAAATCATATAAATTCAATTGCCATTGAAGTGAGCAAATATAGCATAGCGTGGATAAAAAAATACAAAAGAATATCAGTTAAGAGCATACATTTGAGCGGTTCAAGCTTATCTATTAAAAAACCACTTGAAAAAAACATAAAAAAACAGTATGATGCACGGCCTTTTTAGAGGCGTGCATTAAGCATGTCCAAAGCGATAAAAGAACAGGTAAAGAATCATGAAAAGAACATTTCAACCAAGTAACTTAAAAAGAGCCAGAACCCACGGTTTTAGAGCACGTATGAAAACTGCTGGTGGCCGAGCTGTCATAAATGCCAGACGTGCCAAGGGCAGAAAAAGATTGGCTGCGTAAGTAAGTTACCTTATAGGTGTGCCTTGGAACAATTCCCAAAAGGCAAAAGATTACTAACCCGACTTGATTTCAGTCGGGTTTTTAGTAAGTCAAAAAGAATTCAAAATAAGCACTTCACAGTACTGGTGCATTTCGTTGAATCTGATAAACCCACTCGCATGGGTTTTGTGGTTTCTAAGAAAGTAGATAAATCAGCCGTCAAAAGAAATCGCATTAAACGTTTAATCAGAGAAAGCTTTCGAATTAAGAAAGTTTTAAAATCAGCTGACTATGTCGTTATGGCAAAACCTGGTGTGAATAAACTAAACAACCAACAAATCACCGAAAGTCTCAACCAACTTTGGCAACAAACTGAGAAAAGTAAATGAATAATAAAAACGTATATCTAATAACCCTGATGTTTTTAGGCTTTATGCTCTATATTCAATGGGATAAAGATTATAACCAAGCTGCCGTTATTGAACCGACTTCGGTCGTTGAAAACAATCAATTTGTTGATACCATAGTCGATAATGACATCCCAACACCACAGCAAACTGTTGATGATGACATTCCACAGCCGTTAAACAATAACAACCCAAGCGATGTACCTAATGTGCTTGAAAAAAATACTGTCACACAGGTAATTGCGAAAGTTGAGACTCCGTTATTAAAACTTGAATTTTCAGCCAAAGGCGCGGCACTGGTTTATGCTGAACTTAAAGCATATCCATTGAAAAAGAAAGAAGCACAACATGTTGTTTTGATGGATTACCGAAACAATCAATTTAAGGTTGATGCTGGCTTAGTGACAGAAAACATTAAGTTCACTCACAATGATATATACCAAACGTCTACACCTTCAGTGACTATTGACAATCAAGTCACTGAAATTAAGTTTACCCATAAAAAAGCAACAGGAACTGTGGTTAAAACTTATGTTATTGATCCCAAAAGTTATGCCATCAAAGTGACGCAAACTTTAACCAATCAAACAACAGAAAACTGGAATGTTTCTGAATACCAACAATTAATGAGAAATGATCCCTGGGCAGGGGTTGATCCTTCATTTACTGATGCCGGTAGGTATTCATTTAAAGGTGTGGGTTATTTTGACAGTGAAAATGGTTATGAAACACAAGATTTTGATGACCTTCAAGATGGAATCACCAATATAAAGCTAGGACCAGACAGTTGGGTTGCTATGGTTCAACATTATTTCTTTGCAGGTATCATACCTTCAACCGATCAGTCACAGTTGGTGGCAAAATACAGAGCCGGTTCAGCACATCCATACTTGGCACAGATCATCACCAATAATAAACCAGTTTTGGCTGGTGCGACTGAGCATTTTGAATCGACTTGGTATGTCGGTCCTAAGTTACAAAAAGAGCTACCAACTATAGCTAAAGGTTTAGATTTAACGGTTGATTATGGTATCTTTACTGCGATTTCAAAACCATTGTTTTGGGTCTTAGAAAAAATCCATGGTTTTGTTGGTAACTGGGGGTGGTCAATTGTTTTACTTACAGTTTTGATTAAGCTGTTATTCTTTAAATTGTCAGAAGCCCAGTATAAATCAATGGCTAGAATGCGTAAATTACAGCCAAGAATTACCATCTTAAAAGAAAGGTACAAAGACGATAAACCAAAATTCAATCAAGAAATGATGGGCTTGTATAAAAAAGAGAAGGTCAACCCATTGGGTGGTTGTTTACCCATCTTGATACAAATCCCCGTTTTTATTGCTTTGTATTGGGTTTTACTTGAGTCTGTCGAGTTAAGGCAGGCACCCTTTATCTTATGGTTACAAGATTTGTCGACACCTGATCCATACTTTATTTTGCCAGCAATCAATGCAGCTGCGATGATTATGACACAGCGTTTGTCTCCAACCCCTGGAATGGATCCAATGCAAGCGAAAATCATGAAGTTTATGCCAGTGGCATTTTCCGTGATGTTTGCTTTCTTCCAATCTGGTTTGGTGTTGTATTGGGCTGTCAATTCAGTGCTTTCATTGGCTCAACAATGGGTTATTACCAAGCGCATCGATGCACAAGATGACAAAGCTTAAGAGCTAAACATGAATTTACAAACTGACACCATCGCTGCCATAGCCACCCCGGCAGGTACCGGTGGTGTTGGTATCATACGAATATCTGGTTCAATGGCCAAAACCATTGCCCAACAGCTTAGCCAAATAACTGAGTTGAAAGTTCGTTATGCCCAATTCGCCCAATTTAAAAATCAGCAACAACAAACCATAGATTCTGGTTTAATTCTCTATTTTCAACAACCCGCCTCCTTCACCGGTGAAGATGTGGTTGAAATACAAGGACATGGTGGTCATGTAGTCATGAACATGTTGCTTAAAGAAGTGGTTTCTCTTGGTGCAAGATTAGCCAGGCCTGGCGAATTTTCAGAAAGGGCTTTTCATAATGACAAAATTGATTTGGTTCAAGCTGAAGCCATAGCAGATGTAATTTCAAGTGGCTCAGAACAGGCAGTTTTAGCCTCCCAGCGTTCACTGCAAGGTTATTTTTCAAACCACATTAAACAGATTTTAAAATTGTTAATTGAAACCAGGGTTTGGGTTGAATCTGCAATAGATTTTCCAGAAGAAGAAATCGATTTTTTATCTGATAAACATTTAATTAAACAGCTTTCAAACTTGAACCAAAGTATGAAAGACACTTTACAAAAAACCCAAACGGGAGTGGTTCTGGGACAAGGAATCAGTATCGCCATCATTGGCAAGCCCAATGCAGGCAAATCTTCATTATTAAATTGTTTAACAGAAGAAGATACAGCCATTATTTCTGATGTGGCAGGAACCACTCGAGATGTGGTCAAAGAAGATGTTGTTATTGCAGGCATTCCAGTAAGATTGATAGATACTGCCGGTATTCATGAAACCAACAATCCGATTGAACAACAGGGTATTGACCGGGCCTTGAAAATGAAAGAAACAGCCGATGTGGTATTACATATTATTGATGGCCAAATACCAGCCACAGCATTAATTTCAAATGAACCGAAGCATATTAACATCATCAATAAATGTGATTTGTTACATGCAGAAAATAAGGGTACAGAAGATGTGTTGATGGTTTCAGCCAAGACCGGAGAAGGCATTGAGGATATTCGCCGAGCCATTGTTGATTTAGTTAACTTGGGAACATTGAATGAAAATACCTTTACCGCACGACAACGACATATTGAACAATTGAAACTGACTCAACAACACATCAATGCAGCAGAAATTCAATTAACTCATAACCAAGGAGAGCTTTCAGCTGAAGAACTGCGGTTAGCTCAACAGAGCCTGAGTGAAATCACGGGTGATTTCAGTTCAGATGATTTATTGGGTGAAATATTTTCAAGCTTTTGTATCGGTAAGTAGTTCGAGGAAACTGAAACGCTTGCAAGTTAGGATCATATCCTTTTTATTTGCATATTTGTGTGTATGATTAATGTATGCTGATGAATTCAATAAAAAGCAAAGTATTGTTGTTGTTATTAACCATAACTGTTGTTGTGGTTTTGAGCATGTCTTTGTTAATGAAATTTGGTTTTAACCAAGGTTTTACTCAATACAAAAAATCATTAGAAAAAGAATTAAACAGTCGCATGATTAAGTCATTAGAGACTTATTACTATGTTGAGAAATCTTGGCAGGGGTTTAGTGAGGACCCAGGAGTATGGCATGAGTTGGTGTTTAACAGTGCCACTGACACCATGATGAAAAATAAACCTGAACGTCCCTCATTGACCAACAGAAAAGAAAAAAATAAAAGCCAAAGGGGGTCAGTCAAAAAACCAAGACCCAATAGCCACCAAGAGTCAGAACGTATTCATGATATAAATTCAAGATTAAGGCGAGTTTTACCCTCCTATACCTTATATAACCAACAGCAAGAAAAAGTCATTGGTCCAGTCTCGTGGAAAAATCCAGGCACCCATAAAATAGAAATTAAGTACGAAAATCAAATCGTGGGATATTTGCTGTATGAGAAAACATTGAAAGCGACACAGATGCAAGATAAGCAGTTTAACCGAACCATATGGGTGGTACTGTTGATGATCACAGCAGTGATGGCTTTGATAGTGTTGGTATTTACACTGCCAATTACTAACTATTTGATTCAACCCATTAAGTCATTAAATCAAGCCACTAAAAATGCCGCCGCTGGGGACTACACAGCTCGAACTTCTATTCATCGAAATGATGAGCTGGGCCAGCTGGGCCAAAATTTCAATGTATTAACTGACACCTTGCGATTAAACGCGGAGGTGCATAAAAAGATGATGGCAGACATTTCACATGAGCTGAGGACACCGGTGGCTGTTTTGTTGGCTGAAATTGAAGCTATTCAAGATGGCATTCATGCAGCTGATACTAAAAATCTGAGTTTGTTACACAGACAAACCAGTGCGCTAAAGCACTTGATTAATGATTTACATCAGTTAAGTTTAACTGATTTGGGTAGCATGCAATATAAAATGGAACCCACTGACTTAAATGAAGTTGTAGTTGGGGTGATTCAATCAATGAACTTATCTGCGGGTAAGAAAGAAATTACCATAAAGCACACTTTATCACCAATGAACAATTTAGTTCTGGGTGACAAAAATCGCTTACAACAAATGTTCATTAATATAATGAATAATGCCATCAGTTACACAGATACAGGTGGAAAAATCATTGTTTCAGTGAAAGAAGATACCGATGGAAAATCTCACATTATTCAAGTTGAAGACAGTGCGCCAGGATTGTTACCAGATGAAATGGAACAGATGTTTGATCGGTTATATCGCAAAGAAACATCAAGAAATAAAAAACTGGGAGGGTCAGGTTTGGGTTTGGCCATCACCAAAAATATTGTTGAAGCTCATCATGGCACAATCAAGGCAGAACCCTCTGAATTAGGTGGTGTTAAATTAACAGTGAGGCTACCTAAATATGTCTAAACCACACATTTTAATCGTTGAAGATGAAGAAAGCTTGGCAGAATTGATGCGTGATTATTTAATCAAAGAATCGTTTGATGTCAGTTTGTTATTTACCGGGTCTGAAGTTGAAAACTTTATTCAACAAAATAAAGTTGATGTGATTTTATTGGATTTGATGCTACCAGAAAAGAATGGGATTGAAATTTGTCGTGACGTCAGAAAATTCAGTGAAGTACCTATTATTATGACCACTGCAAGGGTTGAAGAGATTGATCGTATCCTGGGTTTGGAAATAGGTGCCAATGATTATGTTTGTAAGCCGTACAGTCCTAGAGAGTTGGTAGCAAGGGTGAAGGTTCAGCTACGCAGCCAGCAGCTTAAGCCTTCAAATCAAGCCTTGGCTTTAGATGAAAACCAACTTTTGGCCAAGACAGCCTCTGCTCAAGTGGAGTTAACTGCTGTTGAATTTAACTTATTGAATAAACTGTATTCGCAACCGGCTCGCGTGTTCAATCGAGACCAATTGATGGATGCTGTGTATTCAGATGGCAGGATAGTTTCTGATCGGACTATCGACAGCCACATTAAAAAAATAAGACAGAAGTTAAAAAAACTTGATCAACATGACTTTGTTCAAGCAGTTTATGGTTGTGGATATAAGTTTGTAACAAAGCCTTAGTTCTTGCATATTTTTTGCAATATTGATTTATATACTGGTTACTAACTTAAACAGAAAGGTAACAACATGAAAACAAGCTCTTTTATTTTAATGATTATTTTAGCCGGTCAAGTGGTTGCAGGACCACAAAAAGAAAGGTTCAATGCGTTGAATTTAACCGAAGATCAAAAAACACAAATGCAAGAAGTTAAGCAACAACAACAGGAAAAACTTCAACTTGCTCGAGAACAGATTATGTCAGAAAGTATGGCATTAATGGCTGAGTTTTTAACCCCAGAGCAACTGGCCCAAGTTCAACAAAAACAGGACCACCGTAAAGCACATGGTGGTGAAAGAAAACACCACAGAAAAATGAAACGAAAAGGTCATAAAAAAAATCAAGACGTTGAATAAATAATCATTAAAGCCAAGTAAAAAAACGCCATTAATATGGCGTTTTTTTTTGCACTAAAATATTCTGCAATCTTGATTTGAGATGTAATAACATAACCGGATGTTAGATAAACAACGTTCAAAAGCCATCTTAGCGTTATCCTTACCAATCATTGGTGGCATGATGTCACAAAACATCTTAAATTTGGTTGATACAGCCATGGTTGGCCGACTCGGCGCGCCCGCATTAGCCGCTGTGGGTTTGGGTGGGTTTTTGAATTATATGTGTGTGGCATTTTTATTGGGTTTAAGTGCCGGTGTACAAGCGATGGTATCGCGTCGTATGGGGGAAAACAAACAGTCAGAAGCGGCCTACCCGCTGAATGCAGCTTTGATTTTAATTTTAATCGCTGCCATTCCAATGACTGTACTGTTGTATTTTTTATCACCTCATTTGATTCAATGGTTTAATCCTGATCCCTTGGTTATTGAACAAGGCACACCTTATTTACAAGCGCGTTTTTTAGGGTTAATTTCGTTGGCATTGCACTACAGTTTTAGAGGTTATTGGAGTGCAATTAACATGACCAAGGTATACCTTAAAGCTTTGTTATTCGCTCATGCCAGTAACATCATTATCAGTTACGTACTAATATTTGGTAAGTTGGGCATGCCAGCACTTGGCACTTATGGTGCAGGACTGGGCACCAGTATTTCTATCACATTGGCTGTGTTGTATTATTTTTACTGTGCAAGTAAACACACCAGGGGATATGGGTTTTTGGCCAAACTTCCGACTAAAGCCACGGTTAATCAAATGATAAAAACATCAGTACCTTCATCCATTCAACAGTTCTTTTTTGCTGCTGGATTTGCTGCTTTGTATTGGATTATTGGACAAGTTGGAACCGCTGAATTGGCTGGTGCCAATGTCATCATTAACCTTATGCTGGTTGGCATGTTACCAGCGATGGGTTTTGGTCTAGGTGGTGCCACGTTGGTGGGTCGGTCCTTGGGTCAGAATAACATCAATGCAGCCCAACAGTGGGGTTGGGATACCGTTAAGTTAGCCTGCATTACCGCGACTATGTTGATGCTACCAGTGATGCTGTTTCCTGATTTTATCTTGCGCTTGTTTCTTACTGATCAGTCAGTGATTAATTTAACTCGCTTACCGTTGCAGTTGGCCGCGGTGTCATTAAGTTTAGAATGTATCGGTCTGGTGCTTTTTAATACCATCAATGGGGCCGGAGATACCACCAGTACCATGAAAATTTCATTTGCATTACAATGGATTTTATTTTTACCAATGGCCTGGTTGGTTGGTCCATATTTGGGCATGGGTTTAACTGCAATTTGGATCGGACAAATTATTTATCGACTGGTTTTTACTTGGGCCATGATTCACATGTGGCAAGCCAGAAAGTGGTCAACCATTGAGGTTTAGTTTTGATTAATAAAATACGTTGTAAGTGGGCAGAATCTGCCAGTGAATTAGATCAAAAATACCATGATGAAGAATGGGGTGTGCCGGTATATGAAGATCGTATTTGGTTTGAGTTTTTAACCCTAGAAGGTGCACAAGCAGGCTTAAGTTGGACCACTATACTACATAAACGAGAAGGTTATAGAAAAGCATTTGCTGGATTTGACTACCTGAAAGTCGCCCAGTTCAACGAAGCCAAGCAACTTGAATTGAAACAAAACCAGGAAATTGTTCGCAATACATTGAAAATAAAATCAACAGTGACCAATGCCCAAGCCTTTATTAAAGTGCAAAAGGAATTTGGTAGTTTTAATCAATATATTTGGCAGTTTGTGGGTAATCAACCGTTAATCAATCATTGGAAAAACGCGGCTGATGTTCCAGTCAGTACAAAACAATCTGATGCATTAAGCAAAGATTTGAAAAAACGCGGTTTTAAATTTATTGGCACCACCATCTGTTATGCTTTGATGCAGGCCACTGGATTGGTTAATGACCACACCAGTGATTGTTTTTGTTATAAGAAAGAGTTTAAACCATGAAAAAATTAATTGTTATTATGTTATTTGTATTGTTAGCTGCTTGTGTTAAAAAAACCACACCCACTAGCCAACAAGCCTTCTTTACCAATTTGAAATCGTTGTGTGGTCAAGTGTTTGAGGGTTCGAGCACCTTTCCTAATGACCCTGAACATGATTTCGCTGGTAAGCTGTTGGTGGCTGATTTTTCCAGCTGTGAAGAACAAGAAATGAGAATTAAGTTTGACGTTGGCGAAGATCAATCTAGAACATGGGTTGTTACTCAGTCATCGCAAGGTTTGTTGTTAAAGCACGACCACCGACATGCCGATGGTACGCCTGATGAGGTGACTAACTATGGTGGATGGGCCAATGAACACGGAACAATGTGGCGCCAACATTTTGAGGCTGATCAAGAAACAGCGGAATTGATTCCAGCAGCGGCCACCAATGTTTGGATGCTGCAGTATGAGCCCAGCACAAAAGTTTTGACCTATGATTTAAAAAGACATGATTTGCCCAGGTATCAGGCCCAGTTAAAACCCAAAAAATGAGCTTTAAATTAACCACTAAGCGCTTACAGTTATCAGAACTCGATCATTCGGATGCACAGTTTGTGTTTGATCTTTTTACTGATCCTGATTGTATTCGCTATATAGGTGATCGTGGCATCAACAACCTTGTTGATGCCCAAACCTATTTACATGATCGTTTGATGGCATCTTACAAAAAGCATGATTTTGGTTTGTACAAAGTAAGCTTAAAAACGAACTCAAAAGCCATGGGAATTTGTGGTTTGGTCAAACGTGATGAAACCAATCCGCCAGATATTGGCTTTGCCTTTTTACCTCAGTTTCGTTCTGGTGGTTTTTGCACGGAAGCTGCGCAAGCCATTCTAGATTGGGCTGTAGCGAACAAAGTCAGTGATTCAATATTGGCGTATACCAAGCCAAACAATGCGGCTTCTATTCGAGTGTTAGGAAAAATAGGTTTGAAAAAACAAACCATTACCACCCTGCCCGGTCAAGATTTTGAAAGTTTGGTCTTATCCATTGACATTAATTAAGCTTAAACGTTAAATAAATTAGATTCACTTTTCTGTTAATTTGAACTTATTATGAAGCTCGCTATTTTATGTTTGATGTTGCTGTCACAAACGCCTGCTGCAACTGAAGTTTTTAAAGCCAACAGTTACCAAGCACAATACCATGATGCTAAAAGCATTGCTCATGGAGACATTGATGGTGACGGTTTCAATGATGTCGTTGTAGCCACAGCGCAAAAAGGTAATGTTTTACTTTATCTCAATGATCAGAATAACGGGTTTAAAGCCCAAGCTTTGAATTTGTTAGAGATTCGAGATATTAATCAAATTGATTTGGCTGATATAAATGGGGATGGAAAATTGGATTTATTGGTGATGTCAACCAAAACAAGTGAAGAACCCATCACGACTCGTCCTTTTCCTTTATACCAAGTGACTACATACTTAGAAGCTTATTTAAATCAAGGGTTTGCAAACTTTAAAATGATGCAGCCATATATCAACTTTGTGTCCTTAGGAGCTGGTGTCGCTTTTAGGGTGGCCGACTTCAATCAAGATGGTCGTTTAGACATCATCCAAACAAATTCGCAGACAACATATTTAAGTAGCAGTTACCAAACCTATTTGTATTCAGGTGATGACAACATAGGATTTAGCACGACCATTTTAGATATTGAGATTAAACCAAATACACAGTTAGCGGATTATAATCTTGATGGTTATTTGGATATTTGGAATTTATCTGAGCCGGAAGTTTATGTTTATCAGCCGGGTTCTGGTTTTCTTGCATCTAACAGACAGTTAGTTGTTTTCAATCTAGATTTACCTTCAGATCCTGGGGTTATAAACCCAACTGTCTATTCATTTAGTGATGTGTCATTGGCAGATCTGGATGGAGATGGTGATATTGATGTTCAAGCTTTTGAAAATAATGGTGATTTTTTGCGATTTTTGAAAGAAGGCAATCAATTTATTCAAACGGCCGCTGATCTTGCGCTACCTTTTCCATTTATACAAAACAGCGAGTACCACTCAAGTCAGCAGTATGGTGGTTTGATTGATTTGGATAATGACGGCAAACCTGAGACATGGATGGCCTCATCAGAAAGTGAAAATGTACTGTTAATTGATGATTCTTTTAATCAACCGGAGGTTCAGCTTATATCAAGCCATAAAGCCAATAAGTTTGGTTTATATGCGGTGATTGATGATTTTAATGCAGATGGTCGACAAGATGTGGTCAGTATTGGCTCAAATGGTTTGGTGCTTTGGGAAAACCAAACCAATCAACCCTTAATTAGTCATCAAAGTAAGGATACTAGGTGGGGTAGGAAACAGCTTATAAAGACTGCTGATATGAATGCCGATGGAGATGTTGATATGGTTTTGGCTGGTCAAGATGGCATCGATATTAAGCAAGGAAATGGACGAGGATCCTTTCCTCTGGTTGAAAAAATCACTGACCAAGAAGTGTCTGAAATTTTGCCAGTTGATTTAAATGGTGATGGTCAGAATGAAATACTTGGGGTAAATTTAGCTTCGATATATAAGTGGCAAAAAAACCAAATTTTTGAACAATCTATTTTATTTGAAGATTCAGTTGGTGCTATCAATAAATTACAAAGTTTCGATTTTAATCAAGATGGACTGATTGATTTGGTATACCTTAACGGTGATAAGCAGATTGTTGTGTTAGAACAGACCGTTACTGGGTATCAGTCTACCCAATGGATTGAAGATAATGTTGAAGATTTTATAGTCGTCGAATCTAATCAACAAGCCGCAGAATTAATACTTTATTTAAGGGTGTTACCAGAAACATTTAACCCTGGTTTTTTGGTTATGAACTGGCAACAACAATCACCAGTTATAAAACAAGTCATCCAACAATCAGATCTTCCGATTGAAACAGGTACAGGTGGCGCTTTGGGATATTATCCTGCCTTGAAATTAGCAGACATCAATTTAGATGGTCATCAAGATGTGTTGATTCCTATGTACTTAGGTTTAGATGGAGGGTTGGTTTGGTTGAATAAGGAAAATGGTATTTGGCAGGCAGAGGTGCTGGATCAAGGAGACAGTGATTTGTTACCCTTTGCTTTAGAGTATGCGGATTTTAATGGTGATGGCTATTTAGATGTGTTTGCTGCTATACCACAATCATTGATTGGCAGTGTAAATGATGTGGATTATATTTCATTAGGCTCGGCCACTGGCTTGCAAGAAAGTCAACTGATGAATTTTGATTTAAAAACCAGAAGCAGTGAATTGGTTGATGTCGATGGCGACAATGATTTAGACCTTTTACAAATTGGTCAGAACTTTGCCATAGCAACGCAACTTAACACCACAAATGACATTGATTTTAGTGGCTTATGGTTTAATCCCGCTGAAAATGGTCATGGTTTGCAATTAGAACAAATTGACTTAAATGGTGTGCCAGCGGTCAACTTTTCTTGGTTTGTCTTTCAAAATGGACAGCCTTTTTGGCTGGTTGGGGTGGCTGCATTAGAGGGTAATACAGTCAGTATTCCGGTGGTCTATACGGATGGTGCCGATTTTGTTCAGGATTATGACCCATCAGATGTCAATGTTCGTCCCTGGGGACAGGTGGATTTAACTTTGAACGAGATTGACATGTCTGTTTCATGGGAAACCTCTGAACCAGGTTTTACCAGCGGTAATATGTTGATGCAAAAGTTGTCGACAACCAAGGCTGCCAGTCCTGCAATCGATGTGATTAATAGTTGTCACTCAGGTTCTTGGTATAACCCTGAACAAAATGGACATGGGTTTTTTGTCAATGTGGTTGAAAATCAAGGTGCAGTACAAATGACATTGGCTTGGTATCATTATTTGGCAGGAAAGCAAAAGTGGTTGGTGGCACAAGGCCCTGTTTATGGTTCAAATGCCGTCTTATCGGCACAAGCTGGAACAGGTGGACAATTTCCTCCTGTGTATGACAGTTCCGCCGTAGAATTTAATGATTGGGGCAACATTAGATTTACTTTATTGTCTGATTCTTCGGCGAAAATCAGTTGGTATGCTGCCAGCGAAGACTTTCCTGCAGGAGAACTATCGGTCAATAAGTTGACCAGTCTTGATCGTTATCACTGTGTTCAATAAGCCAAGTAGAAGGGTGTGATAAATTTTTTTACTGTGTAGCTACCACCGGTGAATTGATATGCATTTCGCCATAACTCGTCACAATTTCACCATTAAGATGACATAAGCCTGTTTTAAACTGTCGTTTTAAACATTAAGTGTGTTGGAATTATGAAACAATTTTGCTTTTGGGATGAGGATGACCTTGATAATTTACCAGCTGATTTTAAGTTGGTACCATTTAAAGTGGATTATATAGATCCAGACATTAACGAAATACCCAGAACTTTGACATCAGAAAAGTCACCACAGGAACAGAAACCATCAATATCGGTAAGGCCTGGGTAGAGTAGTCAAATTGATAGTGATCAACCAACAGCAGCACGCCACCTTGGTGTAATGCAAATCCAGTCAACGCTGTGATTGCAAACTTAGGAAAACGCGATTTGTGATCGCCATCGTCTTTAAAGGAATAGTGATAATGGCCAAAATATGCAGTGAAAAGACCACCAAAAAAACCACAGGCATGCGCAGTAAATGGTACCAGTCCGAACCATTTATGCAGCACCAGACTGATACTGGCATGAACCACACTGGCCAAAACGCCAACCAAACCGTAGCGAATCATTAATCCCAACAAGGATTTATAAGATTTCAACGAAAACATCCCGGTCATCAAAACTGACTTCGAGTCTTACCAAAGACTGCCCTGCACAGGGGCCGCTGGTACAAAAACCAGAACGTGAATCAAAAGTGGCGCCATGAGCTGGGCAAACCAATTGCTGGTCAGGTGTTTCTAAAAATGCATTTTCAGCATAGTCTATACGCCGACCTTGATGGGGACATTCGTTGATGAAAGCCACCCACTCGGTTTGTTGGCGCTTAATCATGACAGATGTTGTGCCGTTTTGGGTTTGCAATGAATGTTCCAACCATTGGTCAAAAGGGATATCAATCAAATGGGCAATTTTATGTTTCATCAGATCAGCGTGAAGAATGTTTGTGAACTGCTTCTACCAGAACCGCTACTTTTTCCGGTTGCATGTCAGGTTGCATGCCATGGCCTAAGTTGAAAACATGGCCAGGTTGATCGCCATATTTTTCAATCACGTTCTTGACGGCGTTGTCGATAAAATCATCGGGTGCGTATAAAGTCGCAGGATCTAGGTTGCCTTGGAGTGCAACCCGGTTTTCTGTTAATGTTTGAGCGTTATTAATATCAATGGTCCAGTCGACACCTAAGCCATGACAGCCCGTTTTCGACAGTGCCGACAAACTTTGGTTAGCGCCTTTGCTGAATAAAATGACAGGGGTCTCTGCGTAACCAGCGGCTTTTAAACCATCAATAATTTGTTGCATATAACGCAGTGAAAACTGTTGAAAATCCGCAGGGCTTAATACCCCGCCCCAACTGTCAAAAACCTGTACGGCTGAAGCACCACTTTGAATTTGTCCGATTAAATACTTAACAATGGATTGAGCCAGTTTATCCAATAATTGATGTGCCAACTCTGGGGTTTTGTATAACAAGGCTTTGGATTTGGCGTAGGTTTTACTGCCACCGTTTTCAATCATGTAGGTTAACAAAGTCCAAGGACTGCCTGAAAAACCAATCAATGGAACTCGACCATTGAGGGTCTTGGTGGTTAAAGCAATGGCATCCATCACATACTGTAAATCATCGGCTTCCGGAATCGGCAAGTCTGCGATTTGTTTGGCATCGGTTATTGGGTTTTTGAATTTAGGCCCTTCTCCGGTTTCAAAATACAACCCCAAACCCATGGCATCTGGTATGGTTAATATATCAGAAAAAATAATGGCGGCATCAAGTGGAAACCGTTCGAGGGGTTGAATGGTTACCTCACATGCCAATTCAGGTGTGCTGGCTAAAGTCATGAAATCACCTGCTTGTGCTCGAACCTTTCGGTATTCAGGTAAATACCGGCCGGCTTGTCTCATTAACCACACTGGGGTGCGTTCGGTTTTTTCTCTGCGCAAAGCACGTAAATACAGATCGTTTTGTAGTTTCATTAACTTAAACCATTAAAAAGCCGCTATTTTATCAGTTATAAACGGCAGAAACAGCTTGTAAACCACTATTTACTCTGGCTTGAGAAAAAGTATGTAGGAACACGGGAAGAAAGATAGCTGTCTTGATTTCTGTTAAAATGCAGCCTTTTGAATTGAACCTCATCATCTTGTTGAGGTCTTATAGAAACTTTTTAATACGATATACACCATGAAAAAAACAATATTTATCCTGTTGCTGTGCTTTCACTCAGCCATTTTTGCTCAAGCATTGGCTCCTGATAAAGACTATGCATCAGAAGTTAATAAAATCACAGACATCCCCACTTTATTGCAAATGGCGGATGAAACACTCGCTTCGAAGCATTATGTAAACTATGAATTAGTGATACAAAGGTTGGTTGAATTGAGACCGTTCAGTCCGGAGTTTAGGTTTAACTTGGTCAAAGCATATGCTTTACAAGACAAAAAATCTGAAGCATATAATGAGCTTATTGGTATTCAAAAAGCAGGTCTTAGCTATCCGGTAGGAGACAAGGAGGGGTTTGATCTTATTAAAGGTACCGGCGCTTTTGGTTATATTGAAGAAAATATGGTTAAAAATGCCAATCCTTATGGCGATGGTGAAGAGGTTTTGGCCATCAGTAAAAATTATTCAGGTATGTTGTTCGAAAACATGGCTTTTGATGAAAAAGGAAAACGGTTTTTGTTCAGTAGTATTCGATCTGGTTCAATTTATCAACACACAGAATCAGGGGGGTTTAAAGAGTTTATTAAACCCGGTGATCCTGTAACAGGTCCTTGGGGAAGTATTGATTTAGTGGTGGATAATGATGCCGACATCTTGTGGGTTTCATCGGCCACTTTGCCACACTATATCGGAACCACACCAAATAATTTTGGTAAAGCCATGATTTCTAAATACCAATTAAGTACTGGAGAGTTGATTAATAATTTTGTGATGCCTAATGCCACTCAACCTATGTTGTTTTCGGCACTTCACCTGACCAAGGGTCAAAATTTGTATTTCATTAATGCCTTCACAAGCGATGTTTTCAAGATCAATAAGGATGGAGACAAGGTTGATTTTGTGGTCACTATTCCAGATTTGAAAAGCATCAAATCTTTGACCAGTAATGAAGCAGAAACTTTGCTTTATTTATCTGACTATGATCAAGGTTTGTTTGTAATTAATTTTGCGACCAGTCAAGTGATGCCCTTAATTAAAGCCAAGAAAGGTTTTTATGCCGGTATCAATGATTTGTTTTATGATCACGGAGACTTGGTTGTTATTCAAGGCGGTGTTTATCCAGCTCGGTTGATGCGTTACGTACTTAAAGACGATGTGTACTTTCAAACCATGTTTCCAATTGAGGCGTCACATCAGAAGTTTGATGCTTTAGGCAATGGTATTTTGCATGATGGTCATGTTTATTATGCGGCCAATTCACAATGGGATAAAACAGGCCCCATGGGCCAGTTGGCAGAAAATGAAACCTGGGATGATTTGGTTATCATTAAAACAGACACCAAATACAAAATGGAGTCATTTATGAAGCAACAACGTGATATGGAAGAAATAAAAAGAAAACGTGGCTTAAACTAAAGCGATACAAAGTGAATAAAAAAGCCAGTAAGTATAACCTTACTGGCTTTTTTGTGGTTGCTCTTAAGACTGTTTTTGTTTGATGTATTGATCGACTAATTGTTCAAGAATATTAAGCGGCACAGAACCGTTGTTTAAAATCACTTGATGAAAATCTCTGACATCATATTTCGCGCCCAATTCTGTTTGTGCCTTTTTACGCAGTTCCAGAATTTTGGTCATTCCCACTTTGTACGCTGTGGCTTGTCCTGGCAATACAAAATACCTTTCAATTTCCGAGATGACATCAGATTCGGCCATACCGGTATTGGCCAACATATAATTGATGGCTTTTTCACGTGACCACCGTTTGGCATGTATGCCCGTGTCTACCACCAACCGCACACCTCTGAACAGTTCGGCTTGTAATCGCCCAATGTTGTCATAAGGATCTGACAACATGCCCATTTCATAAGCCACACGCTCGGCGTATAAAGCCCAGCCTTCTGAATAGGCGGTAAAAGGTACCAATTTTCTGAAGAATGGCATGTCTTCTAGCTCTTGTTGAATGGATAACTGGTAATGATGACCAGGTATGCCTTCATGATAAGCCAGTGTCTTCATCCCATAACGCGGGGTTGCTTTGATGTCGTACAAGTTGGCATAGAAGACACCAGGTCTGGAACCATCCATGGCCGGGATTTGGTAATATGCACCTGGTGAAGTTTTTTCTTTGAACTCAGGTATTCTCTGTACGTCCAGCTTGGCCTCAGGAATGTCATAGAAGTGGCTCGACATTTGCTTTTCTACATCAACCAATATGGTTTTGTAATCATCCAGAATTTGTTCTCTGCCTTCTTTTGAGTCTGAATAATAAAACTGAGGATTGACAGACATATTTTCAATGCTGCTGGTAAACCCTGCACTGACGTCCCAGCCTTCACTGGCTAATATACTAAGAATTTCGGCCTGAATGCGATTGACTTCTTTTAACCCGAAGTTATGAATATAGTCAGGGGTGTAATCTGTGGTGGTAAAAAACTTTAATGCCAAAGCATAAAAAGCCTCGCCATCTGGTAAGTTCCAAACACCATAGTTTTCACTCACTTTGTTATCCAGTTTAACAAAATAATCAATCAGCTTTTGGTAGGCTGGATAAACCGTTTGTTCAATGGTGTCTTTGGCTTGCTGGGCAATTTTATTTTGATCACTGTCATCCAAATTAGCTTGTTCCATTTTTTTTGCCAATGAAACAAATAAGATGTTATCTTCAGCCGGTGTGGTAACAAAGCCACTCATTTCCTCCAACACTTTGGTGACCACAAACTGGGGCGGTAAGATGCCTAAATTTTCACGGTGCTTCAAACCCTCTAAGACTTGATCAAATTTAACCCCTATTTTCGATAAACGGCTGATGTAATCTTCAGCGTCATTCATGTTATTAACCTGATGGGTGCTTTCCATAAAAGAAGGAAAGTCGTTTTGCACACCAAACAGTGGATTCACTGGGTAGTTATGATAACGGAAACGTTCACCCTCAACCACAATGTCCAATAATGACAGCATCACGTCTTTGGACATTTTATCGTTGGCGTTTAAATCTTCATTATCATATGACAGCAAGGTTTTATGCACTGCCAGTATTTGTTCAATCATTTTATCACCTGAGGCTAAACTGGCATCATCCAATTCAGCATTGTGACCATCAATGCCAAAGCCTTCTAACACCCTAACCGAACTCAATAATTCAGGGCTTTCTAAGGCAAACTGTAATGCGGTTCGCCCAAAGAACAAGTTAATGTCATAAGGTTTAAAGTACCAAACGTGGACGAAAAAGGCCGAAGCCAATAAAACGACCACTAATAACAAGCCGCCTAAGTATTTAAATATCTTTTTCATGTATGTGAATTCCTCCGATTATTTTGACACGATTATGTTGTAAGCATTGAGTTTGTTGTAGACAAGGCTGCTGAAATAATTAGCATAAAAAGCCTTGCTTTGATCTCCTGGGTTGTCTATGTTTTAACCACCTGGTTTGCCATTAAATTGAATTAAGGATGAAAATACAGGCAGATTCACTGCTTGATCCGAACCACATAGCCAAGTTTTTCAGGGCCATGCATATTGTGCTGAATATTGATTTCGGTAAACAGACTGTCGTAAAATCTTGATGATGCATCCATGCCATTGGTGCCTGATGTGATATAACCTAACATGGTGACCCCCTCTAAAAACCCAATTTATTGTGAGTTCTTGGAGGTGTAAAGTCCAGTGTAATAATAAATGAGATTAAAAATATGAAGAAAGTCATGGCCAATCAAGCCCCTGATCCGGTGGGACTATACCCACATGCAAGACAGGTGGGAAACCTGTTGTTTTTGTCTGGAGTTGGGCCACGTAAAAAAGGCAGTAAAGACATCCCAGGTGTTACCTTGGACCAAGGCGGTAATGTCAGTTCATATTGTATTGAAACCCAATGTCGCAGCGTATTTGATAATGTGAGGTACGTGCTTGAAGCCTCAGGAGCAGATTGGATGGATTTGGTTGATGTAACGGTCTTTCTAACCAATATGGATGATGATTTTGCTACTTACAATAAGGTGTACGCTGAGTACTTTGCAAATAACCAGCCATGCAGAACAACTGTTGAAATCAACAAACTGCCAACGCCAATTGCGATTGAGTTAAAATGTATTGCAACGATAAAAGAGCCGATACTATGAGTGAAAACATTGTAAAACCGATTCCTCCATTTAATTTTAAACAATGGATTGATGACCATCGTGATCAACTGAAGCCACCCGTATGTAATAAACAGGTGTTTGAAGAAGATGACTTTATTGTTATGGTGGTGGGTGGACCGAATGGTCGTAGAGACTATCATTATGATGAAGGACCTGAGTTTTTTTATCAATTAGAAGGTGAAATGCTGTTAAAAACTCAACAAAATGGAAAGGTGGTCGACTACCCAATTAAACAGGGAGAGGTGTTTCTATTGCCACCCAGAATGCCCCATTCGCCGGTTCGTTATGCCAACTCGATTGGCTTGGTGGTAGAACGAAAACGGTTGGTACATGAAAAAGATGGTTTGATGTGGTATTGCGAAAACTGTAACCATAAATTGTTTGAGGAATACTTCACTTTGGTTGATATAGAAAAAGATTTTTTTCCAGTATTTGAACGATTTTTCAATGATGAACAGGCACGTACTTGTAACGAGTGTGGCACGGTGATGCCAAACAGTAACCAGTTGGATCTTTGATGCTTAAAATAGACATACATACGCATATATTACCTAAAAACTGGCCTAACTTACGCGAAAAGTATGGATATGGTGGCTTTGTACAACTGGAGCATACAGGTTGTGGTTGTGCCCGAATGATGCAAGATGGCAAACATTTTCGTGATATTGAGGCCAATTGCTGGGACCCGCAAACACGTTTGAATGAATGCGATCTTCATGGTGTTCATGTTCAAGTGTTGTCAACTGTACCTGTGATGTTTTGTTATTGGGCCAAAGCCAAAGACAATTATGACTTGGCACGATTTTTGAATGATGACATGGCGCAAAAGGTGGCCACCAACCCAAAAAGGTTGGTTGGCTTAGGTACTTTACCCATGCAGGCACCGGATTTAGCCATTAAAGAGTTGGAACGGTGTGTGAATGAGCTGGGCTTAGCTGGGGTGCAAATTGGTTCACATGTTAATGATTGGAATTTAAGTGCACCCGAGTTGTTTGATGTGTTTGCAGCTGCTGAAGAACTGGGTGCTGCTGTGTTTGTTCACCCATGGGATATGGTGGGCAAAGAACAAATGAAAGATTATTGGTTGCCTTGGTTGGTTGGGATGCCTGCAGAAACCTCTTTGGCGATTTGTTCGATGATTTTTGGCGGTGTGTTGGAGCGTTTACCTAATTTGCGCATTGCTTTTGCGCATGGTGGTGGTGGCTTTCCTGCCAGTATTGGCCGAATTGAACATGGTTTTCAGGTTCGTCCTGACTTGGTGGCGGTGGATAATCCACATAATCCGAGAAAATACCTGAAGCAGATTTATTTGGATACTTTGGTACATGATGCGGGTGTGCTAGATTTAGTTGTTGATTTGATGGGCCCAGAGCGCTTGGCTTTGGGGACAGACTACCCTTTTCCATTGGGTGAGTTGGAGCCGGGCAAGTTGATTGAATCAATGCCCTATTCTGACACAGTTAAAAACCGCATGCTTTCGGGCACAGCTTTAGAGTGGTTGAATTTGAAGCAATCGCAATTTATCTGATGGAAGCCCGAGCTCAGTTAAATAAGCCTCCGGTTTCAATCGCCATTGCCATGCAGTTTGACGGCCCTCAGCCTAATCATTTCGGCGCCAATGAAGCCACAGCTAAACCGATGCAATCAGGTGGTTTTATTGGTGACACCACCCAAGGCGGCTCTTGCAACGCACAAGAAGTCACTTTTAACCCGCATTGTAATGGTACCCATACCGAAAGTATTTCACATGTGATTGATGAGTTGATTGCGCCCCATGAAGTGGTTGTACAGCCGTTGATGCTGGCACAATTGATTACGCTGGAAGCGTCTTCTGATGCTGTTTTGGATACATACCAACCGCCAATTGAACCAGGTGACAAGGTGATTGGGCTACATCAGTTGACAGCTGTATTGAAAGATTTACACGAAGATGTAAAGGCCTTAATTATCAGAACCTTACCAAATACCACCACTAAACAAACCTGTCGATATGGGCAAGACGTTAACCCAGCTTTCTTCAGTAATGAAGCGATGCAGTGGTTGGTAGAAGAAACCGAAATTGATCATCTGTTGGTTGATTTACCTTCAGTTGATCGTCTGTATGATGATGGTTTATTAAGCAACCACCGCTTGTTTTGGAACATTGATCCAGGTTCACACCAATCGTCAGAACAACAACACCGACACAAAACCATCACTGAAATGGTGTATGTCCCGAACGACATAAAAGACGGTGCTTATTTACTTAACTTACAACTGCCTCGGTTAAACTTGAATGCTGTTCCAAGTAACCCGGTGCTGTATAAAATGTTGAAACAAGCCAAGCCAAAAACTTGAGAATTTTTGTTTTAACGGGCCTGGCGTTGTTGGCATTTGCTGGCAATTCAGTGCTTTGTCGCTTGGCTTTGGGTGGTGGCTTGATGGATGCGGCAGGGTTTACTTCGGTGCGATTAGTGGCGGGTGCCTTAACCCTGGCTATTTTATGCTGGGTATCAACAAAGAATAGATTTAAATGGAATCGCTTATTTAAACCAGAGTTCAAAAACGCAAAAGGCGCCGCCTTGTTATTTACCTACGCCGTTAGCTTTTCATATGCTTATGTGATTTTAGATACTGGAACCGGTGCTTTGATTTTATTTGGTGCGGTTCAAATAACTTTGTTGGTGGCAAGTTTTGTATCGGGTAAAAGGCCGATTCTCTTAGAATGGTTGGGGTTACTGCTTTCCTTTGTAGGCTTGGTGTATTTGTTGTTTCCTGCTTGGGGAACGCCGACATTGGCGGGTTTTGTGTTGATGGCCTTGAGTGGTTTGGCATGGGGTTTGTATACCCTGGTCGGCAAAGGGTCAGAAAACCCGCTGCTGGATACCAGTAAAAATTTCATCTGGTGTACTCCATTGATTGTTGTGCTCAGTCTGTTTACCTTTCAGCCGAATTTGTGGACCAGCCAAGGCATCATTTTGGCGGCAGTCTCTGGTGCTCTGACTTCAGGACTGGGTTATGCTATTTGGTATGCGGTTTTACCTAAATTGTCCCTATCACAAGCCGGTGTGTTGCAGTTGATGGTACCGGTTTTGGCGGCAATGGGTGGCGTGTTGTTTGCTGCTGAAGTGCTGACAATTCGTTTGATGGTTTCGGCAGCTTTGGTGTTGGGTGGTATTTATTCAGTGATTTATTCATCTAAAAGTAGATAGACTTTATAAATATCAGTTGATATCAAAACTTTTAGCGCTTGAAAAAGGGCTCTGGAAAGTTAACAATAATTACTTTCAATTCTGAGGTCGACTATGGAAGGCTTATTTACACTAGAAAACTTATTCACTTTGGGTATGTTAATCATGCTACAGGCGGTTTTGGGTTTTGATAACCTACTTTATATTATCATTGAGTCGCAACGCGTAGAAAAATCACAACAATCTAAATTAAGAAAAACAGGTATTTGGTTAGCGGTGTTATTCCGTTTAGTTTTATTATTTGTTCTGCTTAAGTTGTTGTCATATTTTACAGAACCCTTCTTTATCTTGGCTTGGACTGGTGTGGTAGAGGGGTCATTCAATTTGCGAGCAGTGGTTGTGCTTCTTGGTGGTGTTTTTATTATTTACACTGCGATGAAAGAGATTTGGCATATGTTGTCATTAGAAGATCAAATTGCGGATCAGAAAGATAAAAAATCTTCATTTACAACCGCTTTGGTTCTTATTGTAACCATGAATGTGGTGTTTTCATTTGATTCTATACTCAGTGCCATGGCATTGACTGATAACTACATTATTATGGCTACTGCGATACTCATTGGTGCGATTTTAATGGTTTGGTTGGCAGATACCATTGCCGCTTTTTTACAAAAAAATCGCATGTATGAGGTTTTGGGTTTATTTGTTCTGTTTATTGTGGGAATCATGTTGTTGTCTGAAGGAGGTCATATTGCCCACCTTAAGTTCTTTGGACACGAAATTACTCAAATGAGTAAAGCCACATTTTATTTTGTGATTGCTGTTTTGGTGGTCACTGAGTTGGTGCAATCTAGATACTCCAAAAAGTTATCCAAGCTAAAAGCCAGAAGGGTTGAGGATTAAAACACTATGACTGAAAACCTCATGTTAGCCATTGCCGTTATAGGCATCTTAGGTTCCTTGGCACAATGGCTGGCTTGGTGGTTGAAGCTGCCATCAATTTTGCTTTTGTTGCTATTGGGTATTGTGTTGGGAAAGCCCGTCACGGGTCTTATCGATCCTGATTTATTGTTTGGTGATCTGTTGTTCCCGATGGTTTCCTTAGCAGTTTCCGTGATTCTATTTGAAGGCGCTTTAACCCTCAACTTTAGTCAAATTCGTGGCTTAGAGTCAGTGGTCAGGCGGATGGTCACCATAGGTATGTTGGTTACTTGGATGACCATTGCATTGGCCACTCATTGGTTGTTGGACTTACCTTGGGTGATGTCATTGTTGTTTGGTTCTTTGGTGGTTGTTACCGGGCCAACCGTTATTGTACCTATGTTGCGTATTTTAAAACTGAACAAAAAAGTCGCCAACGTATTGCGTTGGGAAGGCATTGTTATTGACCCTTTGGGGGCGTTATTGGCGGTGCTGGTGTTTAACTTCATCATTTCATCCAATGATGGTGCAGCTGGTTTGCTTGAAGTGGCATTGGATTTTGGTTGGATATTGTTGGTTGGTGGCGTGCTTGGTGCTGTGGCTGGGGCTTTTATGGGCTTGGTACTTAGGCGTCATTGGTTGCCTGGTTATTTACATAATGTCTTTACTTTGACTTTGGTCTTTGCCGTATTTGCCGTTTCAGATGTATTGGCTCATGAGTCTGGATTGTTGACTGTAACGGTCATGGGTATGTGGCTGGCAAATAGCAAGAACACGCCGATTGAAGACATTTTAAACTTCAAAGAATCATTAACTGTGCTATTGATTTCTGGTTTGTTTATTATCTTGGCTGCCCGATTAGATTTACAACAGTTTTTACAAATTGGATGGTGGTCAATTGTTTTATTTTTAGTGATTCAATTTGTGGCCAGACCATTAAAAATCCTGGTTTCTACCTGGGGTTCAGATTTAACCATCCAAGAAAAAATCGTTCTGTCTTGGATTGCACCACGTGGGATTGTGGCGGCAGCTGTATCGGCATTGTTTGCCTTAAAGCTTGAGCAACAAGGATACGCTGAAGCAGATTTGTTGGTGTCTTTAACGTTTATGGTTATCATTGGAACTGTGGTGTTTCAGTCAGCAACTGCAGGATTCTTAGCCAACAAGTTGGGTGTGGCAAACTCTGAATCCAAAGGTATTTTAATGGTCGGAAGCAACCCTGTGGCCATTGCCATTGCTGAAGTGTTGAATAAGCATGGCTTCGATTGTTTACTCAGTGATTCGCACTGGCGATATATAAAAGACGCCAGGATGAAGGACATTAAAACCTATTATGGTAATGTGGTGTCTGAACATGCAGACCATCATTTGGATCTCATTGGGATGGGAAAATTAATGGCGGTGTCGATGAACAATGATCTGAACCTTTTAGCTGCAGCCAGATATAAAAATGAGTTTGGCGTGGCCAATATTTTTATGCTGAGTCATGAAGATAAGAATAAGGATGACTCCAAACATACGGTTTCTAAAGAAGGTAAGGCCAGACATTTGTTTGCCAAAGACGTGACCTATGCCAAGCTGGCCAGTTTATTGGCTCAAGGTGCACAAATAAAAACCACTTTATTAACTGAAGAGTTTGGTCATGAAGCATATCTTGCTCAGCATGGTAAAAATGTCATACCGATGTTTGGTATTTCGCCAGATGGAAAAAATCTACGGGTTTTCACTCGAGAAGAAAGTATAGGAAAACTATCGGCGGATTGGAAAGTGATTGGTTTAATTAAGCACAGCGAGAATCAAGAAAGTCAGTAAAATTGACTATTGTCAATAAGTTAAGGCCTGGTATTATTTAAAATCTGTGGTTTTTAAATATATGAGGCCTTAATGACTGGCAAACCAGAAGTTCTATACCGCAGAGGCGATCACATTTGTTTGGCTTTTAATGACTTGGTTGAAGGTCACGGGGTTCAATCCAACCAGTTCTTAATTATGAGTGGTGGACAATCAATTCTTTTGGATCCAGGTGGTGACTTAACTTACATTCCATTGAATATTGCTATCACACGATATGTTAATCCCAAAAACTTAGATTATATTTTTGCTTCTCATCAAGATCCGGACATCATCGCATCTATAGACCGTTGGGTGATGAGTTCTGCTTGTCAGGTTTTGGTTTCAAAACTTTGGGGACGGTTCTTACCGCATTTGGTGTCTTCTCATGTGAATAAACAGGTTGGTGATTTCAATAAAAGGGTTATAGAAATACCAGATGAAGGGGCAAGAATCCCATTTGGGAAAAGTGAGTTGGTGTTATTGCCCGCTCATTTTCTGCATTCGGTAGGAAACTTTCAACTGTATGATCCGGTCAGTAAAATATTGTTCTCTGGTGACATGGGTGCGTCTTTGGGGGATGAAGGTGATTCTGCTTATGTTGATGACTTTGAGGCGCACATCCCTTTGATGGAGGGGTTCCATCAACGATATATGTGTTCCAATAAAGTCACACGTTTGTGGTCAAGAATGGTACGAAATCTAGATGTCGAGATGATCGTGCCACAACATGGTTTGGCCTTTAAAGGTAAGGAAAAAATTAATCAATTTTTAGATTGGATCAGTGATTTAGAGTGTGGAGTGGATGTATTAAGACATGCTCACTATGCAGTGCCTAGCGGTTTGCTTAAGACATAAAAAACCCCACGTGTGTGGGGTTTGATGTTCATCTGGTTTTTATTTTTAATGTTTATCTGAAGACATGTCCGAAGAAGGACAATACCATCAAGACCAAGAAAATAAAAAATAAGACCTTAGCTATACTGGCTGCGGTTCCTGCTACGCCGCCAAAGCCGAAAACCGCAGCAATCAATGCGATTACTAAAAAAATCAGTGCATAATTTAACATGTAATACCTCTTGTTTAGTTTGCCGTTAGCGGCAAATTTAGAAAGGGCGGGACCCTAGAGTCCCGCATCGGTTATGAGTTCAGCAAGTTACGAGTTGCTGTCAACTTCGATTTCACTTTGAACTTTCTTTACGCCAGGTGTGTTTTCTGCAATTTGTTCAATCAATTGTTTTTCAGCGGTCGTTTCTACGACACCATTTAAGGTGACTACTCCGTAAGCAGTGTCTACATTTACATCCAATCCAGAGGTACTAGAATTCCACAATAACTCAGATTTAATTGAAGCCGTGGTGGTTGCGTCATCGTACCAAGTACCAAACTTTCTGGTTTTATCTGATTGGTGCTCATGCGTAACATGCATTTTGTCCGATACCTCTTCAGCTTTTTTGACTATAATTTTATTATCAACTGATGAAACACCCTCAATACTTTTGGCAATTTCTTCAGCCAACTCTCTATCGATTTCTGAATTGACAGTGCCTGATAAAATGGCTTTGCTTTTCATCACATCGGTATCGATGGTGAAATTGTTTAAATGTCTGTTGACCAATAAAGCGGTTTCAACTTTGCCATCTAACCAAGCATCTTTTAATTTTTCATCAGTGCTGTACTGTGCATTTCCATCGGCCATTGCCAATGAAGTTACAGCAAGAGAAGCAGCAAATAAAGTAGATTTAATGGCAGTTTTCAACTTGTCTGTACTTGTTTTCATAATATCTCCTTAAGTTATTATTAATACACATATCAATTGATATGATGGAGCCCATTTTATAAACCGAAAAAAAAGACAGCGTGAATGTAATGTTAAAAATAAGTTAAGAGAAAGAAGTTGTGTGCTTTATGTTGTTGATTTTAAAAGGTAATATTTTATATGAAAACAAGGACTCCTGACAGAGCCCTTGTTTCATGATCAATATTTACTGAGAAATTGAGGTACTCAGCCTGTGCATGGGGTGCACAGTTCTGTGTGGGTAAGATAAATATTGGTACCGTTTCTTGGGAGAGGTTGGTACCCAAGAACATCGGTGTCTTCTAGTAGAGCGGATACATATGAATTTCCTTACAAAAATTGTATATTTTTCAATGAATGAATCATTCTTATCGGCAGTAAATAAATGTGTGAGTAATGAGCTGTGGGTGGATACAGTGAAGTGGTGATGATACCAGGGAAAGATGGCTGTTGTAGCTGTCTCGAGTCTTCAATTAATAATTTCAAGGCTTGTTTATTAAAAAAGGCCCAGAATAATCCGAGCCTTATGTAACTACAAGGGAAAAGTGATTGGTTAAAATGTTTTACCAAAACCTATGCCAAATACAGTTGGATTGATATCAACATCAACAGAAGCCCTTCCAATCGCTGTGTCAAACGTTGCTTCAGTATCAATTTGAATGTATTTAACATCGATGTTGAAAGACCAGTTATTTTGTAATTCCCAATCAATACCAAATTGAGCAGCAGCACCAAAAGAACTGTCTATATCCAGATTTTGAGCGCCCAAAACGCTTTTAGCAGGACCTGTCAATTCATCATTAAAAAACAAGGTGTAGTTTAAACCAACACCAGCATATGGCCTGACTTTACCGGTAGGGTTAAACTGGTATTGTAAAAACAAAGTAGGAGGTAATACATTGGTATCGACCACATCAGTACCATCAGGAACACTCAAGCCTGATAAACCTTGAGCAGACACGCTGTGTGGTGAACTTAAGTCAGCCAATAGTTCTACCGCCCAGTTGTCAGTGAACATATAACCCAGAGAAATATCCAACGACATGCCTTCATCAACTCTTACGCCTGTTCCTGCGACACCAGCACCATCTACTCGAATCAAAGAGCTGTCATCATTAGGAGCTACGTTTATAGCGCGTACATGAAGTAGCCAATCACCTTGTTCTACAGCCATTGCATTCATGCTCATAATGGCCAGTGCTGTTGTTAATACTTTTTTCATGGTTTGTCTCATTTGTTGTGAAAGCTGTATTGTAAAAAAAGCGTTAATTCAGGTGTTTGACAATTGTCAAAGGAGTGCTACTTAGTGCGTTGAACATCCTGTTTTTAACCAACGGAAAATGTCGTAATCAGTGAATATATTTTGAGGTATAAGCGTTTGCTTAGAAGTGAGTCTTTAATTGAAAGTGTTCTTAAACAATTGAGAAATGGCCCATGGGTACAGCGCAACTGTAACCATCTACAGCTAGTTTTATTTGGTGTTTACCAACCTTCACAATCTCTTTCGCCTAAATCATCTAAGTCATCACAACTAAGTTGAGCATTGGCTGCAGAAAACCATAAACTAAATAACAGCAACATGGTTAATTTTTTCATAAGAGATCCCCTTTGTTTTTTGTATTAAAAGCACCATCAAATAATTCGATGGCTTATTTGAATAGATTACCATGTTTTTTAGAAAAACCAATTTGAAAACAGGTTTATTGGGGCTTGTTTGGACGCTTTCTTTTGAAGCTAAAAAATAACAGCATAAATCCCGTAAAGGTAAATACAAAGGCAGAAAGCGCTGTAAGGTATAACAATGGGTGGTTGAAATCACTGCGATTTTCATAGTCCATAATATGAAGCATCCACATGAAATCAAATAAACGCCATTGGTCCGTACGTTTGGCGACAATTTCTCCATTCAGTTCAGAAATGTAGATGCGAGCATTTTCTGCACCCTCTAACTGGACTTGCCACAAGGGCGCTTGTCTGCCTCGGGCTTCACTGGGTGTTTCGGTCAGTCGTTTGATGGAGTCTACTTGTAACCCTGGGATTAAGTTGCTAGTCAGTACTTTTATGACCATGGATTCAGTGATGGGTGTAATCGGTTTTAAGTCTGTGGCGTCAAACATCAGAAGCTGGTGTTGTGTTTTTACTTCAATTACGGTTTTGCCTAACCAAGGTTTGATGACAATATGATAAATCGGCTCATGCACCTGGTTGAGCAATTGAGACAAATCGATTTGTTCTAATGAAACAGCCACTGCTTTTTGGGGTTTTAGTAAATGATCACCATGAATTTCTTCAATGGGCATGAAGCTCATTAAAAAACCGCTCATAAACCAAAATAAAATCTGAATTCCAAGTACCAACCCAAGCCACTTGTGGATTTTTCTGAATAACAGTTGTGGACGCATAGAGGGTTTGATTTGAAAAACAGCTATTGTAAGGGAAAGACAAAGCCACAGACAATTGAATTTATCTTCTAGAAAGTTCAAAATACCTGGTATAACTATACAATTAGTTTGAAACAGTCAGTTAGAGGAGTGGCATGAAAAAATTGATATCAAGTGGCTCAGCATTTGAGCAATCTTTTGCATATTCAAGAGCTGTCGTCGATGGCGACTATGTTTTTGTATCAGGCACCACTGGCTATGATTATGACAGCATGGAAATCAGTGCAGATTTAGTTGAACAGACAGAACAGTGTTTTAAGAACATGGCCAAAGTTTTGGCTGAAGCTGGCAGCAACTTAAACCAAGTCGTTCGTATCCGTTATATTGTGCCAGATAAAAAAGATTTTGCTTTGTGTGCGCCGATAATTCAGAAGTACTTGTCAGAAGCCAGACCGGCTGCCACCATGTTTGAAGCGGGGTTGTTAAATGATGCGATGAAAATTGAAATTGAAGTGACGGCTAAAATAACTTAATAAGTTATGATTTGATGTCTCTTATTGGAGTGACGTGTTAAGCCAACAACCTTCAGCTCAGGTGTTGAGTGGGCTTGATACCACATCAATAATTTGAAATAATTGTTAGAATCAACGGTCTAATGGATTACTTCTTATTCAATCAATCCAATGAAAATCAAAGTTCCAAGTAAACCATCAATCCAATCGTTCACTGATGTCAACGGTAAAACCGTTTCAGTCAAGCCAAACAAAAAAATGACACTGGTGGCTTTTTTTAGAGATGTGAACTGCCCTTTTTGTAACCTAAGAATTTTTGAGTTAACCCAACAGTACAAGGAACTTAATAACATGGGTTTAGAAATCATTGCTGTTTTTTCGGCCTCAACTTATGATGTAAAAGAGTTTATTAGTAAAAGGGAACGACCTTTTCCAGTGGTTGCAGATGAGAATTCTGAAGCCCATGACAGTTTTGGTTTGGAACGCAGTAAAGTCGCTAAATACACCAGTATGATGAGGCACATGTGGCGTTTGATCAAAGGCATGAAATTAATAGGTTTAAGGGCACTTAAGTCTGACAGTACCATTTTACCTGCTGATTTTATCATCGACCAAAATGGATTGATTATAGATTGTTATTATGGAAAAACCTATGCAGACAGAATGTCTATAAACCATATCAAAACACTGTTAGCCATCTGAAAACAGAAAAATGGATCATCCATTTTTCAGTAAAGAAAATAAAAAGCCCCAAGTAAACTTGAGGCTTTTAAAGGTCTTATTTGCTGAGTTTATTTCTTTTTAGGAACCGGGAAACCACGGTCACGCATCAACGCATCTATGGATGCATCTCTACCACGAAATTTACGATAGGCTTCAGCTGGGTCCATCGAATTACGGGGTGCAAACAAATATTTAACCAGCTTAGCGGCCACTTCTTTATCGTAGTACCCGCCTGGTGCTTGTTCAAAAGCTTCGGCAGCATCTGAAGTTAATACATCGGCCCACATATAACCATAATAAGCTGTGGCGTAGCCTTCACCAGAAAAGACATGACCGAAATGCGGTGTACGATGACGCATCACCAATTCTTTTGGCATGTTCAGTGCTGCAAGCGTTTCTTTTTCAAATTTATCTGGATCTATACCTTTGGGATCTGCCATGTGAAATTTCATGTCCATTAAGGCCGAAGCCAAGTACTCTGTGGTATCAAAACCTTGGTTAAAAGTTGCAGCTTTATTGATTTTAGCAATCAACTCTTTTGGTATCACTTCACCGGTTTTTTGGTGCTTCATGTAGTTATTGATGACTTCATCAGTAGATAACCAACGCTCCAGCAATTGTGACTGAAATTCTGTGTAATCACGAACACCACCATTTGAACTGGGGTATTTAACATTTGATGACAATGCATGTAAGGCGTGACCAAACTCATGGAAAAAGGTTTCGGCATCGCTCCAAGAAACCAAAACGGCTTCGCCTGGTGCTGGTTTGATGAAGTTAGAATTATTTGAGGAAAGTACCGTGACTTTACCATTATAGGTTTCATGTGAACGGTACGCATTGGCCCAAGCACCTGAACGTTTGCCTTGTCTTGCGAATGGGTCTAAGTACCATAAACCTATATGAGCACCAGATGTTTTGTCAGTCACTTCCCAGACTTTTACATCTTCATGATAAACCGGCACTTTACCTTCTGGCAATGCGGTGAATTTAAAATTAAACAATTCGCCAGCCACAAAAAACATCGCTTCACGTAAATTATCTAATTGTAAGTACTGTTTCACCTCATTGGAATCCAGGTCATATTTTTTCTTGCGGACTTTTTCCGCATAATAACGATAATCCCAAGGTTCAATGGTGATGTTGTGACCTAATTCATCTGCCACAGTTTGCATGTCAGCCACTTCTTCTTTAACGCGTGCGATGGCAGCAGGCCAAACCGCTTCCATTAAGTTCATGGCGTTTTCAGGTGTTTTGGCCATGCGGTTTTGTAAACGCCATTCTGGGTAGTTTTTGTGACCCAACAATTCAACACGTTCACGACGAAGCTTAAGGATTTTGGCAATGTTTTCATTGTTGTCATACTCATCACCGTTATCACCGCGTGAGTAGTAATTGGTCCACACTGTTTTACGCAGGTCGCGTTCATCGGAGTAAGTTAAGAATGGATCCATTGATGAACGGGTATTGGTGATGGCGTATTGACCTTCTTTGCCTTTGTCTTTGGCTGCTTGAGCTGCTGATTTAACCAATGATTCAGGTAAGCCGCTGAGTTGGTCTTTATTTAAAAAGGTTACATAGCCTTCCTCATCATGTAATACATTGTTTGCAAATGTGGTATAGATACTCGACAATTCTTTGTTGATTGCGGCATAACGTTTCTTAGAAAACTCATCTAAGTTGGCGCCATTCATTGCAAAACCTTCATAAGTGCCCAACACCAAACGTTGTGCTTCTGGCTCTAATGGATTTTTCAGTGTGGCTTCATAGACGGTTTTGACACGTTCAAATAGTTTTTTGTTTTGTGAAATTTTAGACCCCATTTCAGAAAATTTAGGTGAATACTCCATTTGTAATTTACGCACTTCTGGGCTGGATAAGTTACTGCCCCAAATACCAAAATAGGTAAAAGCACGGCCTAATTTTTCGCCCGCTTTTTCCATGGCAACGATGGTGTTTTCAAAGGTAGCTGGTGCCGGGTTATTGGCAATTTTCTCATAGTCATTTAAGTTTTCAGCGATGGCCAAGTCGAAGGCTTCAGGCACATCTTTTAAATCCATTTTGTCAAATGCTGGGACACCACTATAGGGTCCAGACCATTCAGCTAATAAGGGATTGGTTTGTTTAGCAGGTTCTTGTGCATAGGCGCTCACGGTCATGGTTATTCCCAGCGATAAACTGGTGAGCCAGCGGGTATTTCTTGTCAATTTCATTGTGTCCTCAACTATTTGAATTAATTGGACAAATATCTTGATGGTTTGGGTCCCATCAAAACAGTGCCAAAAGTCCCATTAATCGGTGGATTGAGCAGTAGTTACCCCATTTTTTTTGACACAAACTTCACAGTCTATCGAATACAATCTTTAATGTCCGGTGTTGGTATGGATTGTGACTTCTTACCCACACCTAGAAGAAACGGCTTTACGTTCACCGGGCACCATCAGTTAAAATTCAAAACGAGCGCCCAAGTTCAAAGTGGACTGATCAAAATTTCCTAAGCCAAACAGCTGACTGTACCTTAGGTAAAACATCTTGCCGTTGGCAGTTACCCACGTCAAACCTAAACTGGCTTGGCTGAAGCTGGATTCGGTGAAGTTGGTTTCAACATTAAACATTTCATTGACTGGCATATTAATAAGTCGCATTTCCATGATGCTGTTATCCTGATCTTCATAATTTTGTTGGATGCTCAGTTGTGGTGACCAAACTCCATATTGGGTGCTGATGGCTCTAGAAAGCATAAAGCCAAAATTGTATTTAACAGCTGAAAAGTCTTGAGTGGCATAAAATAAATTAAAAGCGCCGGCGCCGGTTTCCGTGAATTGGTTTAATTGATTGTTGACGTATTCAATTCCCAAGAAAGGTGTCCAGTTCCAAGCATTTTTATTAAAACTGTAACCAGCATTGATTGCTGCTGTGAATTGCTTTGATTGCGTTTTTCCTGTGGCTGCTACATTGACTTGAGTATCAATCAGATTAAAAGCCTCGATTCTGGTTTGATTGACATCCGGTTTGGCGTAGCTGAGGCGGCCATCTATATAGAAATTATCAGAAGGCGTTAGTAAGCCAAATAAACTGACACTTAAACCATCTGATTTCATGGTGACTCCAGTTCCTGTGTTGGAGTCTAGTTGGTTGTATCCTAAAGCAGCTCCCAGAACAAAACGATTAGAAAAACGGTAATCAATGCCAGCACTTAAGCTATCAGAATCAAAATCAAAACCATCATTGATTTCATCTGCATACTCAAAATCACCTGTAGTTATACTGCCATTTATAAAAAAGCCCCAAGGTGAAACAAAACTTTCAGCGCCATCACCTTGAAAACCCAGCATCGACATGGGTAAAGATTCACCGCTGTTGTTTAAGGTCAAATCAGCCACAGAGAAACCACCTATTCCAGCGCGTAATTGAGCCACCCTTTGGCCAATATTAGAAAGTTGTGAGGCGACTAATTTGGTCGAGTTCCTGGCTTGATGGACTACATTTCGTGGTCGCATCCAACTTAGAACACGGGTCAGGGTTTCAAAATCACCTAATTCTGCTTGTTGTAATAAGTCATCACACAAGCCGTTTAAGCCATTATGTAAATTACTGCCTGAACAATAAGCCCCCAATACCTGAGCCGCTCGTTCAAACCGCTCCCGTCGTATTTCGGGCATATCGGTTAACATGCCAAAGGCATAGTCTTCTACACTTGGTAATGGGTCGACTTGAAATACAATCAGTTGACTGTTGTTTGAAGGGTTCGAGTCGGTGGTTGCTGATAGTACATCAGCAGCCAAAATCAGATTATCAGGCTGAAGTTGTTGTTCGAGTTGTACCCTGACTAAAACAACTTTTTCAGCGCCTGCTGGAAAATCACCAATGTTTTGGCATCTGATTTGGCCAGCTTCGACAAAAATTTGGCATGGTCCAGGAGCGGTCGTGGTGATTCCATTGAAAGCCCCTTGGGTGACATCAACATTAAGTTGAATGCCTGCAGAGGTATTTGGACCTAAGTTGCGAATAGTGATTTCCATTTTTGCCAAATCACCAGAAATGACTCGGCTCTGGAACAATCTGACATCAACACTGATGTCAGCCTGTTGAGCCATGACATGGTAAGAAGCCACTAACATTGATATCAAAACAATTGTTTTCATTATAATCCCTGTTTTTCCTGTCATTCTTTCGTGAATAACCGCCGTTGTCAATTGTTGGGTTAATGTTAGGTCAAAAATCACTGGGTTTAGCAAAGGTGTAATTGCAGCAATTGATGAGAGGGCGTAATATAGGGTCACTCACCTATGTTCAAGTAGAAATGAAAGATAAAAATCAAATGGTTCAATACCGAAACACGGTCCTGAACAAATACCAAATATATAACAGTTTTTTTTTGAATTTGCCGTTTGATGCCGTGTATAAAACAGGGGTGCTGTTGCCACTGTTGACCCATGCTTGTGAACAGGGTTATCAAAACAAGTTAAGTCCTTTTGAAATCATCACTCAATTTTTTAATAAACATGAAAGCCTGGATACGGAAGATAAACAGATCAGTGCTTTGTTTAAGTTCATTCAGTATATTGAACGGCAAATCGTGTTGTTTGATTCAATTGAGGAAGCGGCTTATGAATTCAATCATGACTTGAATGGTCGCGGCAGTATTCCATATTTAGCCACTCAAGCCGAATACATGAACCAAACCGATACCTTACGTCAAGCCTTGCAGCAATATCGAATCAGGGTGGTTTTAACCGCGCATCCCACTCAATTTTATCCAGGACCGGTCTTGGGTATCATGACGGATTTAACCGAGGCGATTAAGTCCAGTGATCTACCAGTGATTGAACAGTTGCTTCAACAACTCGGTAAAACACCATTGTTCAGCCAAAGTAAACCCACGCCTTTTGACGAAGCGGTCAGTTTGATTTGGTATTTGGAAAATGTATTTTACAACACGGTTAAACATACCTTACAAAGGCTTCAGTCAAAAGTGTTTGCTGACCAAGCCCTGCCTGATAATACTTTTATTGAATTGGGTTTCTGGCCAGGTGGTGATCGAGATGGTAATCCGTTTGTTGATGCTGCAACCACCCTGAAAGTGGCAGACAGATTACATCGCAGTATTCTTAAGTGTTATTATCGTGATGTCAGATTATTAAAAAAACGGCTGACGTTTGACGGGGTTGATAAACGGGTTGATCAACTAGAGAAACAATTGTATCAAGCCGCGTACATGACTCATGAACACAGTGAGGTTACCCAACAAAGTTTGCTCGTTGCATTGAATCAGATATATGAGGATGTTAAAAACAACCACCATGGTTTGTTTTTAGATTTGGTTCAAGATTTGATAAACCAGGTAAAAAGCTTTGGCTTGTACTTTGCCACTTTGGATGTTCGGCAAGACTCAAGGGTTCATCATCAGGTCATGTGTGAAATGGCTCAAGAAACGTCAGCGATTGAAACCAAGTATGCAGCGTTAAGTCCAGCTAAACAACTGGATGCACTGAGCTCAATCCATACAGCCGTTGATATACCAAGTTTAAGTTCTGCTGTGGCCCAAGATACATTGAACAGTATTTTAGCGATTGAAAAAATTCAACAAATCAATGGAGAGCCTGGGGCTAACCGGTACATCATCAGTAATTGTCAATCAGCTTTAAATGTAATGGAAGTGTTGGCATTTTTTCAATTGGCTGGCTGGTCAAGGGACATCATATCTGTTGATATTGTGCCCTTATTCGAAACCATTGATGATTTGATTGCGGCGCCCGCCATTATGACGGCCTTGTATCAGAACCCTAAGTACCAGCAGCATTTATCACAACGTAAGCAACAACAAACCATTATGCTGGGTTTTTCCGATGGCACCAAAGATGGCGGTTACTTGGCTGCTAATTGGTCTATATTAACTGCCAAGGAAACTTTAACAGCAGTGTCTCGAAAACACGGTGTGGAAGTGGTCTTTTTTGATGGGCGGGGCGGGCCGCCAGCCAGAGGTGGTGGAGAAACCCATAAGTTTTATGCTTCACAAAGTCCTGACATTGCAAATCATGCGACTCAATTAACGGTACAAGGGCAAACCATTTCTTCTAATTTTGGTAACACCCAGTCTGCACAATATAACTTAGAACAGTTGTTGAGCGCAGGCTTATCCAGTGCCATTTTTCCACCACAGCAGGGCTGGGATGCAAACAGCAAACAGTTGCTACAAAGGCTGTCGGAGTTGAGCTTGGAAAAATACAGTGGCTTCAAACAACATCCTCAATTCATACCTTACTTGGAGAAAATCAGTACTTTGAAATATTATGGCATGACCAACATTGGTAGCCGACCCAGCAAAAGATCAACTGGAAATGGTTTGGTGTTTGAAGACTTGCGAGCGATTCCATTTGTTGGTGCTTGGAGTCAATTGAAACAGAATGTATTGGGTTATTATGGTGTTGGTACAGCTTGTGAAATCCTCAGCCAGGATGGTTTGCAAGACCAGCTACAAACACTGTATCAACAATCAGGATATTTCAAAGCATTGGTTGATAACAGCATGATGTCTATTTGTAAATCATTCATGCCATTAACCGCCTATTTACAACAAGACCCAGAGTTTGGCGGGTTTTGGGACAACATCAATGATGAGTTCGAATTAGCCAACAGTCACTTAAAATCAATCGCTGAAGTCGATACCCTTTTGTTTGATCAACCCTTGAGAAAAGAGTCGATTCGTGTGCGCGAGTCCATTGTCTTGCCGTTGTTAACCATTCAGCAATATTGTTTACAAAAGATTGGACAATTAGAGCGGGTTGAAAATCCAGATCAAAAGTTGATAGCGACGTATGAAAAACTGGTTACTCGATCCTTGTACGGTAATATCAATGCATCAAGAAATGCGGTTTAACCAAGCTTAATTTCAAATTAAACTCTGCGCATCACCGGAGGGGCAGAATCGCAGTAAACAGTGGACTGATAAGAGCCGTTGATTATCGCCTGCCCAAATAGCTTAATGGTGCGGGTGCTATTGCCAGATAGTCGGGTCCACTCACCCTGGTTTTAGTTTTGGTAATAAAAGTGGCTGACTTATGTACTTTATATTTTGACACAACAAAAAAGCCTCACCGAAGTGAGGCTTTTTGGTCATTGGCTTAGCTAGTAAATTAATCGAATTGATTCATCGTATTGTCTTCACCAGAGGCTTTTAAAGCGGCATCACCAGAAAAGTATTCTTTGTGGTCATCACCGATATTGGAACCGGCCATGTCTTGGTGTTTTACACAGGCCAAGCCTTCGCGAATTTCTTTTCTTTGTACACCAGATACATAAGCCAACATGCCTTGTTCACCAAAGTAACCTTTAGCCAGCTGGTCAGTTGACAGTGCTGTGGTGTGGTAGGTTGGTAACGTTATTAAGTGGTGGAAAATACCAGCTTGTTGAGCACCGTCTTTTTGGAATGATTGAATCATTTGATCGGCTTTTTTGCCCAGTTCGGTGTCATCGTATTTAACATCCATCAAAGCAGGTCGGTCATAAGCCGTTACATCTAAACCATCAGCTTTCATTAAGTCGTAAGCTTGTTGTCTGAAATTCAAAGTCCAGTTGAATGAAGGTGAATTGTTGTAAACCAGTTTGGCATTTGGAATGGTTTCTCGGATGCGTTTAACCATTCCACCAATTTGGCCCACATGAGGGGTTGCAGTTTCAATCCATAATAAATCAGCGCCATTTTGTAAACTGGTGATGCTGTCTAAGACACAGCGGTCTTCGCCAGTGCCTGGTTTAAACTGAAATAAGCCGCTGGGTAACCTTTTGGGTTTGACCAATTTGCCATTTTGTTTAATCACCACATCGCCATTGTTTAAATCTTCAGCTGCAATTTCATCACAGTCCAAGTAAGCATTGTATTGGTCGCCAAGATCGCCGGGCTGGTTGGTGACGGCAATTTGTTTAGTTAAACCGGCCCCCAGTGAATCGGTTCTGGCAACAATCACACCATCGTCTACACCTAACTCGAGGAAGGCATACCTAACGGCGCGAATCTTGGCCAAGAAGTCAGAATGTGGCACGGTGACCTTTCCATCTTGATGGCCGCACTGTTTTTCATCTGAGACTTGATTTTCAATTTGAATCGCACATGCGCCGGCTTCAATCATTTTTTTAGCTAGTAAGTAGGTGGCTTCTTCGTTGCCAAATCCGGCGTCGATGTCAGCAATGATCGGCACCACATGAGTTTGGTAATTATCAATATTTTCTTGTAGTTTTTGAGCTTTGACTTCATCACCAGCCGCTTTAGCCGCATCCAATTCTTTAAATAAACCACGTAACTCACGCGCATCGGCTTGTTTGAGGAAGTCATAGAGTTCTTTAATTAACGCAGGCACACTGGTTTTTTCATGCATTGATTGGTCGGGTAAAGGACCGAATTCAGAACGCAAGGCCGCAATCATCCAACCAGATAAGTAAAGGTATCTTTTAGCTGTGGTGCCATGATGTTTTTTAACAGCGATCATTTTTTGTTGTCCAATGAAACCATGCCAACAGCCCAAAGATTGGGTGTAGTTGGATGAGTCAAGATCATAGTCTTTCATGTCTTGGCGCATGATGGTCGCGGTATATTTGGCAATGTCCAAACCGGTTTTAAATCGATTTTGCAACTTCATTCGAGCCACAAATTCAGGGTTAATGGCAGCCCAAGGTGATTGGTTTTCTTTAATGAGGCCATCTGCTGATTTCACTTCTGTTTGGTAGTTTGACATATCTAAAAGTCCTGATTGTTGTTAGTCGGTTAGCAACCTAAAATTATTAAAACCATTTGTTTGTGGTTCAGTTAAACAAACGTTTGAATAACACGTTCATGCATAATAGGAGCATTTTTATAACTTTTAAACACTTTTTTACTACTTTTAACAGGTATTATTTTTTTAAGCTATTTTGAATAGAAATTCGATGAATTAGAGTTTTTATTCTAAAAAGCTGTTATAAGATAATAAGGTTTCGTCTTAAAACTTTCTTAAAACAGGACTCAAAATGATGCATTACGTAGAAAAAGCCAGCCTAAAAGTTGATCCCATTCTTGCTTCATTCATCGATCAAGAGGTTTTGCCTGAACTGGGCCTCAGTAGCGAACAGATTTGGCAGTCATTTGCCGGCATCATCAATGACTTGGCTCCTGTTAATCAACAACTGCTTAAAAAAAGATCCCAACTACAAGCCAGCATAGATCAATGGCTTATTAAAAACAGACAAGCATTTGATCAGTCGGCTTATGTGGCTCACTTAAAAGACATTGGCTATTTGGTTGAAGCGGGTGACGATTTTAAAATTGATACAAAAAATGTGGATGACGAAATTGCTTTACAGGCAGGACCGCAACTGGTGGTGCCAACTTCAAATGCACGATTCGCTTTGAATGCCACCAATGCCCGTTGGGGCAGTTTGTATGATGCACTTTATGGTACGGATGTGATATCTGAAGGGGGTGGCGCTGAAAAAACTGCTGGCTATAACCCAGTCAGGGGACAGGCAGTAATTGCCTATGCCCGTGATTTTTTGGATCAGCACTTTGCGCTGACTCAGGGCAGCCATCACCAAGCGGTGAATTACCGCATCAAAGCAGGTCAATTAACGGTGTCTTTAGCAAGTGGTACAACGGCTTTCTTAAAAACGCCCATGCAATGTCGAGGATACAATGGCAGCAGCAATCAACCGACTCAAATTTTACTCAATAACAACGATTTACATGTCATCATTGAAATAGATGAAGCCTCGCAGATAGGCCAAATTGACCAAGCCAATATTAAAGACCTGACTTTGGAAGCAGCGGTCACGACCATTCAAGATTTTGAAGACTCTGTGGCCGCAGTGGATGGAGCTGATAAAGTCGCCGTCTACCGCAATTGGTTGGGTTTAATGCGTGGTGATTTAAGTGAAACCTTTGTCAAATCAGGCCACCAAATGAAGCGAGTAGCTGCTTCAGATAAGGTGTTTCAATCATTAAATGGTGGTGAGCTTAAGTTACATGGGCGCAGCTTGTTGTTTTGTCGCAATGTGGGCCATTTAATGACCAATCCGGCAATTGTAGATTCACAAGGTAACCAAGTTCCTGAAGGCATCATGGATGCCATGGTTAGTGTGTTGATTGCGATGCATGACTTGAAAGAATTGGGTCCATTGCGAAACTCAAGAACCGGCAGTGTCTATATTGTGAAGCCGAAAATGCATGGACCTGAAGAAGCGGCCTTCGCTAATATGTTGTTTGACCGAGTTGAAGATGAATTGGGATTACCCAGAAATACGATAAAAATTGGTGTTATGGATGAAGAGCGTCGTACTACGGTTAATTTAAAAGCATGTATTCGTGAGGTTAAAGAGCGCATTGTATTTATCAACACGGGTTTCCTTGATCGGACTGGTGATGAAATTCATACCAGTATGTTATTGGGTCCAATGGCACCGAAAGCCGAAATCAAAACCATGCCATGGATCAAAGCTTATGAAGATTGGAATGTTGATACAGGTTTGGCGTGCGGCTTCACGGGGCATGCACAAATTGGTAAAGGCATGTGGGCGATGCCAGATGAAATGGCCAAGATGATGCAAAGTAAAGCAGAACATCCAAGGGCTGGGGCAAACTGTGCGTGGGTGCCCTCACCTAATGGGGCCACTTTACATGCCATGCACTACCATCAAATCAATGTGTTTGATGTACAGCAAAAACTGGCATCCAGGCCAAAAGCTGACATTAATGACATCTTAACCATTCCACTGTGTAAAAAACCTGAAGCATTAACCGCTGATCAAATCCAGTATGAACTGGATAACAATGCCCAAGGAATACTTGGTTATGTGGTGCGTTGGATTGATCATGGTGTGGGTTGTTCCAAGGTTCCTGATATCAACCACATTGGTTTGATGGAAGACCGAGCTACCTTGCGCATTTCAAGCCAGCACATTTGTAATTGGCTTGAACATGGCCTTTGTAGCGAACAACAGGTTAATGACACCTTTGCCCGAATGGCTCAAGTTGTTGATCAACAAAATGCGGGTGACCCCAAGTACCGAAAAATGACCGAAGATTTATCAAATAACACGGCCTATCGAGCGGCTTTGGACCTGGTGTTCAAAGGAAAAGAACAGCCCAGTGGATACACTGAGCCGTTGTTGCATGCTTACCGCCTGAAACTAAAAAAGCAATCATAAAGACCTTGGTAATCAGAACAGTTGATTCTGCTGACTTAATTTAAATTTCCTTACCGCACATTGCAGGATTATTATGAAAAATCGAATTATATTGGTGCTAGCCACAACCCTACTATTACATGTTAACCCCCTTGTTTTTGCCAATGGCTCGCCAGAGACTGCGGTTACTCAGCCAAAAGTGATTGTTTTTGATGTCAATGAAACCTTGTTAGATCTTGGCAATATGCGTCAATCCGTAGGTGCCGCGCTCAATGGGCAAGAGGATTTATTACCTTTGTGGTTTTCTACCATGTTACATTATTCTTTGGTTGTGTCGGCCACTGAAGACTACAAGTCATTTGGTGCGATTGGTGTAGCCGCATTGCAGATGGTGGCCGAAATTAATGGCATTGCCATCACTCAAGAACAAGCCAAAACTGCGGTATTAACCCCGCTGCGTTCATTACCAGCTCATCCTGATGTCGCTGAAGGCTTGGCAGAATTAAAAGCCCAAGGATACAAACTAGTTACATTGACCAATTCATCACTTGAGGGCGTTAAGTCACAGCTCGAAAATTCTGGCTTGAGCCAGTATTTTGATGCCAATTTAAGCATTGAATCTGTTGGCGCATTTAAACCTCATTTGAGTACATATCAATGGGCAATTAAAGAATTAGCTGTCAACCCAGATGAAGCCTTAATGGTTGCCGCTCATGGTTGGGATATTGCTGGTGCAGACAAAGCAGGTATGCAAACTGCGTTTATTCGTCGCGAAGGTAAAGTGTTATTTCCACTGGCAGATCAACCAGACTACAACGTGAATGATGTTAAAAATTTGGCAGATAAGTTAGCCAAATTTAAATAGCCTTTTAACTGGCTTGAGCATGGTCATTTGAGTGAATAGTTGGATAAGGACACCTTTAACAGTATGGCTAAGGTCATCAATGCGGTTATCAGAAAATGTTAAACTCAATCCTATTGAATCTGAGAGTTAAAAGGATGAATTTCAAGAGAAAGAAAAAAACCGTATCCCAAGCACGCATAATTGGTGGCCTACTGGTGTTTTTATTGTTCAGTACTTCCTCAGTTTTGGCTGCGCCGACAAAAGAATGGGTTCAATCCTTTGTCACAGCTTATGTTGCTGTCAAACAACCGAAAATGAATCAAACTGACCTTGAAAATTATTTTTCGTACTTGGCTGATGACCTAACAGATTTTCATGCAGCTTATGGTGTAACAATTAAAGGGAAAGAAAGGAAAAGGCAAGGGATGATCAAAAAAGCCCAGGACATGGTGGCTTTTCGGATGACTATAGAGGACATGATTATCGGGTCGCAAACAGCCGTGGTGGTGGTTATTGAGGATTCTGAATATTATAAGGGTGAGCAGCTAAAACAATTCAGAGGGCGGACAATTTTGTTATTAGAATTTAATGACGAAGGGTTGATTAGTCATATGAGGCGGTATTTAGACTGATTAATAGTTAACATTTTTGTATAGACCAACAGGAATAGAGTTTAAGCCCAACGTTTAGCCATTAAACAAGGTATTGAAGTAACTTGGCCACCAACCCTTCAATTTTTAACACTAATTTGATGCCATTCATGTTAATTTGGTGTTTTTTTAAAGGGTTGTTCAGCATGCGAAAAATATTGATTCCTCTATCGATTATCGTGGCCATGGTTTGGCCAGTCCAAAGTTGGTCACAAAGCTGTGATGAACAGAATATCAAACTTCAAGTGCTAGGTTCGGGCGGCCCTGAATTAACCGATGGTCGGGTTTCTTCATCTCACCTGATTTGGGTTAATAACAAAGCAACGGTTCTGATTGATGCTGGTAGTGGCAGTGCGCATCAGTTTGAAAAGGCCAAGGCAAAATCTGAAGATTTAAAAGCCATTTTGTTGACTCATTTGCACGTGGATCACAGTGCTGATATTCCAGCTTATATAAAAGACTCCTATTTCACCCGTCGTAAAACAGATCTGTGGGTGATGGGTCCCCAAGGAAATGATTTGATGCCAGATACCAGTGCTTATTTAGATCAGATGTTTGGCCAAAATGGCGCCTATGGCTATTTAAAAAATTACTGGCTGTCTGAGGTCCGAGGTCGGTTTAAAATCAAAGCTGTTGATGCCCCGCTCGATCATCACCAAGTGCAACATCACACAATGATAGATGGCATTAAACTAAGTAGTATTGGTGTACACCATGGGCCCATAAGTGCTGTCGGATGGCGTGTGGATATAGGTGATTGTGCCCTCACTTTTTCTGGTGACATGACCAATAAGTTTAATTCTTTGGCCACATTGGCTCAGGGCAGTGATGTCTTGGTTGCCAACAACACCATCGAAGAGGCATCCACTGAGGCAGCGAAAAATATGCATATAGTGCCCTCAGAAATCGGTAAAATAGCGGCCCATGCAGTTGTGAAAAAATTGTTGTTGGCGCATTTTATGAACCGCAGCCTGCCACATCAACAACAAGCCGTAGCGCTGATCCAAAAATCTTATCAAGGCCCAGTTGTTTTGGCTGAGGATTTGATGTTGATAGATTTTGAATAAAGAAGTGTGTTTCTGAATGCTTAAGTTAATATTACACAAGGGGCAACTGACCTTATTGATTTGTTTGATGGGTCTTTCAACCAAACTCTTCAGCCAGTCACAATTGACATTGTCAGTGGAGGGTATGGACAAAAGCTCTTTGGTCACGCTAAGTGATGTTGCTGAAATAATCAAGACTCGGTTTTCAGTGATTAAGACCGAATTCTTTTCATCGGTTGATACAGCCATTCAAGAGCAACAAATTTTACTTACATTTTCTGGCTGGATGCCCTCAGCGCAGCAAGTTGATTTTTTGATTTCTGCCAGAGGACAGCTTGAAATTTATCTAGAGGGTGATCAGCACCAGTTGTTGATTTCACAACACAGCGTCGATGAGGCAGAAGGCGTGATCAGCGATGGCTTGCCTACATTGGCACTTAGATTAAACGACTTGACTGCAATGAGGCTTAGCCAACAAACCACAGATGCCGCTGGTAAGTGGGTGGAGTTATGGTGGGATGGTGTTTTACATAATCGCTTGATGGTCGGTGGGCCGATGTCGAAATTCTTGACATTAAACGTCAATTCAGAACAACAAGCTCAATTAATGGCGGCTGTGCTGATAGGTGGTACATTGCCTGCTGACATTCGCTTGACAGTGGTTCCACAATAATACATATTTTAAACTATGACTTTGCTTGAGGATTAAAACCATGAAATTAATTGCCAACTTATTCACTGCATTTGTAGCCATCAGTCATGTGGGCATCATGGTGTTGGAAATGTTTTTCTGGAATCACCCGATTGGACAGACGATATTTGCCATGACACCTGCAGTGGCAGAATCCTCAGCGGTGCTGGCGATGAATCAAGGCTTGTACAATGGTTTTTTGGCCGCTGGTTTATTTTGGGGTCTAATGAGTAAACGCTTAGACCTCACAATGTTCTTTTTAAGCTGCGTGGTGATTGCAGGTTTGTTTGGCGGCGTAACAGCCAAGACAAGTATTCTATTCACACAAGGTTTGCCAGCATTGATTGCTCTGGTTTTGGTTTTTATTTGTTATCGGCGTAAAGAAGCCTAAAACTGTTATGCTTAAAACACACAGTCAAACCCTGGACATGTCTGAACACTGAGTCTGTTTAGTCACAACTGATGTAGCTAAATAAGGCTCGGACTGAGTGATGAAAATTTGTTAAACTTTGTCGGCTTATCAACGACAACTATTGTCTTTTAACTACCTTAAAAATACCATGATGATTCTGGATTATATATATTATGCGGGCGTGTTTGTATTTGCCGTCAGTGGAGTCATAGCTGCCGCTCGGAAAAATTTGGACTGGGTGGGAGCCACTGCACTGGCTTTAGCAACATCACTGGGTGGCGGTACTTTCAGAGATTTGATATTACAAAAGCCCGTGTTTTGGTTTGCTGACCCGTTTAATATTTGGGTGGCTTTTGCGGCTTCATTTTTTGCCATTGTGTTCTTGCGCTTTTTTAAACCGCCAGACAAGTCATTGCGTTTATTCGATGCCATTGGCTTGGCATTTTTTACAGTCTTAGGTATTGAAATCACCAGTGCCTATCATGATTCAGTCATCATCATCGTTATACTGTCATTGTTTACCGGTGTGCTAGGCGGCGTTATCAGAGATATGCTTTCTAATGAAATCCCCTACTTATTTAGGTCGACGGAAACTTTGTATGCGGTTTCGGCCTTGCTGGGTATCGTTATATATTTATTGCTGACTTATTTACAATTCAATACAACCTCAGTGAATCTGATTTCAATTTCATCGATAATCATTATTCGAATGGCATCAATTCACTTTAACCTGTCATTGCCTTCGATGAAAATCAAGGGTGAAGATTGATAGGTTTCATTGCCACGACAGGTTAGTGCATTGATTTAATCAATGCGGTTGGGTGATCAAAACGATGGTGGGCCAACCATTCTTTTGGGCGGTCTTCAGGGGCTAAGTACCCCCACATGGCGATGGCTGAGTGCATGCCGGCTGCATGGGCAGCATCGATGTCAGATTGGGCATCACCCAGGTACAAAGTATTTTGGTGAACCAAATTCATTTGTTCGGCAGCCAGCAGCAATGATTTCGGATCAGGTTTGCCAATACCGACTTCATCGGCACAAATCAATACTTGTGATTTTGCTAATTCAAGCGTATTGGCTACAATCGGCTTGGCCAACCATGAAGGTTTGTTTGTAACGATACCCCATGGTGTTCCTTGTGTGTCTAAGTGATCAATTAACTCAGCAACCCCAGCAAATAGTTGACTGTGGGTATTCAATTGCTGTTGGTAAATTTCAAGGTACTCTTGGCGTAAAACTTGCAACTCATTTGGTGCAGGGTTGTTGAACACTGATTTAACCAAGGCCACCGCACCTTGTGAAATGTATTGACGGTATTCAGCGACATTAAGGCTATGTTTTATACCGTGATTATTGGCTAAGGTGGCCAAAGCAAAAATCATGTCAACAGCCGTATCAATTAATGTACCGTCTAAATCAAACAATATTGCATGGTATTTTTTTGTCTTGTTATCAACCATTTTTTTGTATGGCCATGAAGTAGTTAATGGCCAGATCTTGATTGTCTAGGGTGGCCGATTGGGTGATTGGGTTGTATCGCATGCCTGTTAAGTTTTTAATTTCAATCGGCTTGTGCTTTAACATTGCAACCAACTCTGAAGGCTTGATAAATTGTTCAAAGTGATGGGTGCCTTTGGGTACGATTTTTAATACATGTTCGGCTGCAAAAATCCCCAGCATCATGGCTTTGGGTGTGCGATTAAGGGTGGATAAGAATAACCAGCCGCCAGGTTTTAAAGCGGCTAGACAAGCGTCAATGATGCTTTCAGGATTTGGTACATGTTCTAACATTTCTAAACAGGTCACCACATCTTGCGAGCCTGGATGTGCTGCCGCAAAGTCTTCAATACTTTGTTGTTGGTAATTAATTTTTAAACCGGATTCATGCAGATGCAATTGAGCGGTTTGCAAGGAGGCTTTGGATAAGTCTAATCCAGTGACTTTAGCACCAGATGTGGCTAAAGCTTCAGTCAAAATACCACCACCACAACCCACATCCAAAACGTTTTTACCTTCAATGCTGGCTTGATTGGTGATGTATTTCAGACGAACTGGATTGATTTGATGCAAAGTTTTGAATGGGCCATTTAAGTCCCACCAAAAAGCGGCTTGGCTATCGAATTGATCTATTTCGTGATCAAAGTGGTTGGCAGTCATGTCGGTATGCTTCCGTATGAATTGATACCGACATTTTACACCGTTCTTGTGCCTATTAGGTTAAGACTTGAGGCTTTCTTTTAAAAGCGCAATTGAAATGATTGTTATTCAAAGCCATCTTTAAAAATAGGCTGTTCTTGACCATAAACCCCATAGCTGGTGCCTACATACACGTTTCCTTCATAAATCTATTATTTAAACGCCCATTTGATTTGGAGTTGATAACTAAAAGGGCAGTGACAACACCCTTCTGATTTCTTCATTCATAAAACCTACTGCCATCGGGCGATTTACATCTGGCAACACACAAACGTCATACAATTCCTCCACCACCCCATCAATTCTTAATTCATGGACCACATCGCCAGTGGTTAGATTAATTACCTGTAATCCGCATCGAGGTTGGACTTTTTTGCGGAGCAATTTTTCATGCAAGTTTAAGCCTTCAAAGGTTTTATTGTTTCTTGGTTTAGACAGCCCCACGACCGCAAAATCACCCACAAAACTCATGCCGCGTAAATACCCTGGGCAAAAAGTCACCGCTATAAATTGGCCCGTTTGTAAGTCCACATAGCCAAACTCCCCTTCTCCAGAATTTAATACCCACAGTTTACCTTTGTACCACCTAGGTGAGTGCGGCATTGACAGCCCCTCAGCCACTACCTCGTTATTTTGTACATCAATCACCACACCGCCTGATTCACGATGCTCGCGCCAGCCTTCATTGACATCGGTTTGACTGACACAAGTCACATAGGCAGTCTTACCCTCTTTAACAGCTAAACCATTCAGGTGGCAGCGATCTTCTGCTGCCAATTTGGAAATATGCGGTGGTTGCCAAATGGGTTCGAAACTGTGTGTGTCACTGGGTCGCGCCAAACAACTGAACAGCGTGTTGACAAAGACCACGCCATCTTTGTCAATGGCCACATCATGTGCATCAACATCGCCAGTGGTGTAGCCAACTTGAGGCACATACACTCGGTCGTAACCTTGGTGAGTTTGTCCTGGTTTGAGGGCGTTCTCAAAACGCCACAGTTGGTACAAATTTGCCACCCAAAGCGTATCTGATGTTGGGTCAAGACCAATACCCATGCACCGGGCAAAGGTTCTTTCGAATACTGACATTTTGTGTTCATCTTGCATGCCAATAAAAAACAACTTTCCTGCTTGGTAGGTAGAAAAACTCAAGCTGACATTGTGTTCAATCAACCAACTACAAAACTGTCTGGAACCGTTAAATTCGAGTTTATTGGTGCTCATAAAATGTTTTTCGCAAGGAGAATTTATCCATTATACGGATTAATTAAACCTGAAAATCAAAATTTGTGTACCACTTTTGTCATCCAAAGTCATTTGGTTGCCCCAAGCAAAAGCAGCCTGGTTGGCGAACGGGTCTAATTTGTGGTGTATAGGTTGGAATCTATTGTCATGCGTTGCAGTTATGCTATTCAAAACCATCTTTAAAAATTGGGAGCTCGTTCCCAAACACCACATAGCTGCTGCCCGCTGCGGGGTTACCCGCTGGGTCTGCGCCATAGGCCCCAATGATCAGGTCATCTATGCCATCACCATTGATGTCTCCGGCACCGCTGACTGAAATACCAGATCGGTCACCATCAGCCACGCCATTGATAGCGAATCCATTCATTCCATCAAGGGCAGAAAGTTCTAAGATGCTGGCTTGAGGGCCTGAAGTGCCAAATACCACGTAACTACTTCCGACATTGCCATTTATGGTGGTTGCTGTAAAGGCACCTATGATTAAATCATCTATACCATCGGCATTGATATCACCAGCACCATCCACTGACCAACCAGACCGATCATTTTCTGCCATGCCATTGATGGTGAAGCCATTGGTACCATCTAAGCTTGATAAACTGAATGGGCTAGGCAATCCGCTGTTGGTACCAAATACCACATAGCTGCTACCCGCATTGTCAACACCATTTGGATCAGCAAAGTCGGCGCCGATGATTACATCATCGATGCCATCGCCATTGACATCTCCAGCGGCACTGACTGAACGTCCAGAGAGGTCATTATTTCCGATGCCGGTTATTTCGATACCGTTTTGGCCATCTACCGTGTCAAGGTTAAATGGGTTGGGTAGTCCAGTATCAGAACCAAATATCAGATAAGTGACACCTGCAATATTGTTTGCATAAGGCGCGCCAATAATTAAATCATCAAAACCATCGGCATTAAAGTCTCCAGCTGCGCTGACTGAATAGCCTACACGATCACCTGAACCCTCACCATTGATAATAAAACCAGTTGTGGTGTTGAGTGAAGACAGTGAAATCGAGCTGGTTAATGGGTCATTAAAACCAAACACCACATAGCTGCTGCCTGCTTTTGAATTTTGATTAGGATCGGCATTGCTGGCACCAATGATGATGTCATCTATACCATCACCATTGATGTCGCCAGCTGCGCTGACGGATTTGCCAGAATTGTCATCAGTTGCTGAACCGTTGAGAACAAAGCCATTTTGTCCATTGAGGCCGGCCAAGTCCAAGGTGCTGGGTAAGTTTGTTGCAGAACCAAATACCACGTAGCTGGTTCCGGCATTCGATTGGCTGTTACCATCTGCAAAGTCAGCACCGATAATCACATCATCAACACCATCACCATTGACATCACCTGCAGAACTCACAGCAATGCCCGACCTGTCATTGGCTGCTACGCCGTTGATAACGAAACCGTTGTTTCCATCAGTGGACCCCAGCGGAAAAGGGTTGGGCAGCCCACCTGCGGAGCCAAAAACCACATAACTACTGCCAGAATCGCTGACACCATTAGGGTCTGCGCGATAAGCTCCAATAATCAAGTCACTGATACCATCACCATTGATATCCCCCGCAGCACTGACCACACGACCGGAGCGGTCAACCATCCCTGAGCCATTAAGTGCAAAACCATTTTGGCCATTTAAATCGCTGAGTTCGAAAATTGGATCAAACTGTGCCAGCGCTGAATTTTGATTGAGGCTCAACGCCAAAGTGATGGAAATAACGATTTTTTTGCGACTGAGTCTCATTTTATTACTCCGATTTGATTGGTTTCATAATTAATAAAAAACAGCTTAGTTACAAACTCTTTTTTATACCTGAAATTTATTTGAAATTTATTTGAAATTTTTATTAAACCCATCGCCATTGACATCACACGCAGCGCTGATTGTACGGCCGGATAGGTCGCCAGATACCTCGCCATCGAGTATAAAGCTTGTACTGCTATCTAAATCTCTCAATTGCATGACAGTTTCAAATCCTGCATGGGAGGGCTTTCTGCCAAGCACAATGCCCGTGTGATAGAAAGAACGATTTATTTTGCGTGGGATTATTTTGATCGCCCCTATTTGATATTGTTACATCACTAGATACTATTTAAATCAGCTAAACTATGCACATTTGGTTTAGTCAGGAACGAATACAGTAAATAGCGAGCCAAGGACATTTGTCAGAAAAAAACAAAAAACAGTGAATATTAACTTGTGTCTGCGCAGAAAAATCCCATATCTGGTATTATCACAATTTTTAGTATCTAAGCGTCATGATCTCATGCAATCAACAGCTGATAAAATAGGTATATTTATGTCTGGCCTGTGTGCCATTCAATGTGCCATGCTACCCATATTACTCAGTATTTCTGCAGTGGTACCTAATTGGGCGCATTTTGGTCATGGTTGGATTTGGATGACAGCAATAGGTTTGATTGCTTTGTGGTCTTTTTCCCGCGGCTGGAAGAGACACCACGATAAGCGAGTCGTTAGCCTGTTTGTTTTGGGTTTTGGTTGTTTAATTGTAGCCACACTGATGGAGGACAAAGTTGACATCATTGTTGAGTCAGCGATGTTTGTGTTCGGTGGTGTTGTGATGGTAACGGCTCATTGGCGCAACTATAAATTAATGCGTTGCATCAAATCAAGCCAAGCAACAGATCATTGATGGTTACCAAGACGTAGATGGATAGACGATTTAATTACAGCGGTTCAAAATCATCTTTAGTGACACCACAATCGGGACACATCCAAGTTTCTGGTACGTCTTCCCAGCGAGTGCCTGGTTCAATACCGTCATCAGGCCAACCATCGGCTTCATCATAGATAAGGCCACAAACAACACATATGTATTTTATAAATTCAGTTTCCATTGGGAACAGATAAAATTAAAGATGCAGCCGATATACGGGCATCTTGTTAAAAATCAATAGTGAGAATCAACAGAGTGAACTATGGAACGAATAAAAGACGATAAAAACCTGGCAATCAACATTAAAAATTTGGTCAAAACCTACAAAGATGGCACACAAGCCCTAAAAGGTGTGGACTTGCAAGTTGAGTCAGGTGAAATCTTTGCATTGCTGGGTCCAAATGGTGCGGGTAAGTCGACTTTAATCGGGATTATTTCCTCCTTGGTCAACAGCACATCAGGTGAAGTAAAGGCTTTTGGTAAGGATTTAGTGAAAGACCGTACGGCGGTAAAAGCGATGATAGGCCTGGTACCGCAAGAATTTAATTTCAACATGTTTGAAAAACCGATTGATATTGTTGCGAATCAAGCCGGTTATTATGGTGTGCCCAGAAAACAGGCATTAGAACGTGCTGAAAAATATTTAAAACAGCTCCAATTGTGGGGAAAGAAAGACACCATCTCTCGTGGCTTGTCCGGAGGAATGAAACGCCGTTTGATGATAGCTCGAGCGATGGTTAATGAGCCTCGGATTCTAATTTTGGATGAGCCAACGGCAGGGGTTGATATTGAAATCAGACGTTCGATGTGGAGCTTTGTACAACAAATAGCTGAGCAAGGAACGACCATAATATTAACCACTCACTATTTAGAAGAAGCGGAACAATTATGCAAAAATATCGCCATCATTGATCACGGTGAAATCGTCAAAAACACCACCATCAATGAATTGTTAAAAACATTGGATATTGAAACCTTTATTTTTGATTTAGATAAGATGCCGGATGAGGCGTTGTTACAAGCATTAAACGCACGGGTCAGAGACGATAACAGTATTGAACTGGATGTGCCTAAGTCACGCAACCTCAACAGTGTGTTTAAAGTGATTGATGAAGCCGGTTATTGTGTGAGTTCGATGCGAAACAAGGCCAATCGGTTAGAAGAGTTGTTCGTGAAAATGATTGAAAAAAATGTAAACAAAACAATGCCTAATAAAACCAAAGGAGGTGATGTATGAGTTCAGTAACATTCGTAGGCATCAAAACCTTGATGCGCAAAGAAATCACTCGAATCGTGCGAATTTGGTCACAAACTTTGTTGCCACCAGCGATCACCATGACGCTGTATTTTGTAATTTTTGGCAATTTAATCGGTGCCAGAATTGGTCAGATGGGTGGTTTTGATTACATGTCATTTATCGTGCCAGGCTTGGTGATGATGGCTGTCATTACCAGTTCATATGGCAACATGGTGTCGTCATTTTTTGGGGCAAAATTTTCTAAGCATGTTGAAGAACTGCTGGTATCGCCGATGCCCAACTGGGCGATTCTTGTCGGTTATGTCAGTGGTAGTTTATTCCGTGGCTTATCGGTGGGGTTGATTGTGACCCTCATTTCGTTGTTTTTCACTGACATCAAAGTGCACAACATTTGGATCATCATTTCAACGGTGATTCTGACTTCTGTGGTTTTTTCATTGGCAGGATTCATCAATGCAGCTTTTGCTAAAAAGTTTGATGATATCGCCATTATTCCAACCTTTGTGTTAACCCCATTGACCTATTTAGGCGGGGTGTTTTATTCTATTTCCTTGTTGCCTGATTTTTGGCAAAAAGTGTCTTTGATTAACCCAGTTTTGTACATGGTTAACACCTTTAGATATGGATTTTTAGGGGTTTCAGACATCAATGTAGCTGTGGCATATGCCATCATTATTGGTTTTGTTTTGATCTTGGGTTTTATCTCCTGGTACATCTTGCATAAAGGAATTGGCCTAAGATCCTAAAAATCATCAGAAAAAGCCCATGATTCTCTTGAATTAAACAGCAATAACCCAATATGAAGCATCAACAGAAAGACCATCGTCATAAGTCGGTGGTTTTTTGCTTACAACTAAGTTTATATTTTAATAATTTTAAGGAGTTCGATAGATGAATATTCGTCCTTTACACGATCGCGTTATCGTAAAACGCGTAGCAGAGGAAACCACCTCTCCAGGCGGCATTGTGTTGCCGGGTTCTGCCACTGAAAAGCCAGTAATTGGTGAAGTTCTTGCGGTAGGTAATGGCAAGCAATTAGACAGCGGCGACGTCAGGGCTTTAGAAGTTAAAGTCGGTGACAAAGTATTGTTCGAAGACAAATTCAATGTCAATGAAGTAAAAATTGATGGCGAAAAATTGGTTGTCATGAAAGAAGAAGACATCATCGGAATCATAGGATAAATAATATGAGTGCAAAAGAAGTAAAATTTGGAGAAGACGCCCGAGCTAAAATGGCTCGTGGTGTAAACGTATTAGCCAACGCAGTTAAAGTCACTTTAGGCCCTAAAGGTCGCAACGTGGTTTTAGAAAAAAGCTTTGGCGCACCTACCGTAACTAAAGACGGTGTATCTGTAGCCAAAGAAATTGAATTAGAAGACAAATTCGAAAACATGGGCGCACAAATGGTTAAAGAAGTTGCTTCACAAACCAATGACGTGGCCGGTGATGGTACGACAACTGCAACCATATTGGCTCAAGCTTTCGTTCGTGAAGGTTTAAAAGCTGTGGCCGCTGGTCGCAATCCAATGGATTTAAAACGTGGTATTGATCAAGCTGTGGCCGTTGCGGTTGATGCGATCAAAGCACAAGCGACACCTTGTTCAGATCCTAAAGCGATTGCGCAAGTAGGCACCATCTCTGCCAACTCTGACGAATCTGTCGGTAAAATCATTGCTGAAGCGATGGAAAAAGTCGGTAAAGAAGGCGTGATTACTGTTGAAGAAGGTTCAGGTTTAGACAACGAATTAGACGTGGTTGAAGGCATGCAGTTCGATCGTGGTTACTTATCACCTTACTTTGTGACTAACCAAGAAACCATGTCAGCTGATTTAGATGATGCGTTCATCTTATTACACGACAAGAAAATCGCTAACATTCGTGATTTATTGCCTTTGTTAGAAGCCGTGGCTAAAACCGGTAAAAAATTGTTTATCATCGCTGAAGACATTGAAGGCGAAGCGTTGGCTACTTTGGTGGTTAATAACATGCGTGGTACAGTTAAAGTGTGTGCGGTTAAAGCACCTGGTTTTGGCGATCGCAGAAAAGCCATGTTGGAAGACATCGCGGTATTAACTGGCGGTACAGTTATTTCTGAAGAAGTGGGCTTGTCATTAGAAAAAGCCACTTTAGAAGATTTGGGTTCGGCTAAGCGCATCCAAGTGAATAAAGACAACACCACCATCATTGATGGTGCGGGTGAAGTTACAGAAATCGAAGCGCGTGTCAACCAAGTTCGTGCGCAAATCGAAGAAGCCACCAGTGACTATGACAAAGAAAAACTACAAGAACGTGTGGCTAAATTGGCCGGCGGTGTTGCAGTGATTAAAGTTGGTGCAGCCACTGAAGTTGAAATGAAAGAGAAAAAAGCCCGTGTTGAAGATGCATTACACTCAACCAGAGCCGCTGTTGAAGAAGGCGTGGTACCTGGTGGTGGTGTGGCATTGATCAGAGCACAGTCTGAATTGGTTGGCCTAAAAGGCGCCAATGAAGATCAAAATGTTGGTATTGCAATCACCATCACAGCGATGGAAGAGCCTTTGCGTCAAATCGTTAACAACTGCGGCGAAGAAGCTTCTGTTGTGGTCAACGAAGTGAAAAATGGCAAAGGTAATTACGGTTACAACGCTGCGACCAGCGAATACGTTGATATGATAAAAGAAGGTGTTTTGGATCCTGCTAAAGTAACTCGTTCAGCGTTACAGCATGCAGCATCAGTTGCTGCCTTGATGATCACCACTGAATGTATGATTGCTGACATTCCTAAAGATGAAGCGCCAATGCCTGATATGGGTGGCATGGGTGGTATGGGTGGTATGGGCGGCATGATGTAAATCAGCAGTCCGAGACATTCGGTATGAATTGAAACCTCAAGGCCAGATAGGCCTTGGGGTTTTTTTATGCTCCAAGCATCAGTTTCAGGTTATTGGTACATTATACCGATGAAGTGTGGTTTGTGGCTTTGGTTCTCACCAAGTCCATTTGTTTTAATGAGGTGCTGCTGGTTAAATTGGGGTTGTAAATAACAAGCAAAAAAAAGCGGCAATATCAATTGCCGCTTTTTTAAACTTGGGATTTTTATGGATTATGATTTTTTAACAAACCTTCTGCCAAATATTGCAAATAACAACAACATTGCAATGATGCCATACCATGTCATTGTTGGAACCACAGGAGGAGGTCCAGCAACCGCACCATTGACGACCATAAGCAAATGCATATCTGGGAACCCAAGTACAGCAGTATCAGTAGGTTCGGCCGCGCCACAAACTGCAGATCTCAGATAACTTGCACCTGATTGGCCAGCTGCATTGCTACCAAGAAAAGATGAGCCGCCGCCAACTGAAAAATCAGGCATAAAAACTTCGACTACAAGATCATGTGTTGCACCATTAAGGGTACCCGCAACATTTGAGCTTACTACGGACAAATCATCTGCAGAAGTCACAGCTATACTGGCTGATCCGATGGGTGTCAGGTTAGCAAGTAATAAAGTGTCTCCATTTGCTATAGAGTATAAATTAACATCTAAAGTTAATGATAAAGTTGATTCAATACCGAAATCAACACTTGAAATGTTGATCGCTTCAGCCAATCCATGGTCACCATCTAAATCAAATCTTCTGTAATAACTGTCATCGTCAGTTGGACATGCCACAGAATTGAAAGAAGTTACAGTGCCCGTGTCAGTATTTTGGGTTATATTAAAGCCTGCACCTCCACCCATAACATAATTGGTGTCATGATTCTGATTCGGACTGTTGTTGGCTGAATTTAAACTGAAGGTGTCAGCAAATACAGGGGCTGAAATCAGAGCTAAAATGGCTAATATTGATGTGTTTTTCAAAATATATTCTCACAAGGTTAACTAAGTAAGGAATATTAATAATTAAATCAGTGTTTTGCAAGTGTAACCACATGTAAAGTCATCACATATTTAAAAATAACTTGTTTTTTTAGGTTAAAACAACTAATTGTGATGACAATCACAGTTTTGGTACAATAAATAATTAAAATTAATAACAAGTTAGAGATCAAGCTCACACACCCTTTCCCCCCTTTACTTGATCTCTTGGCCTAAAAAGACCGTCATTGCGACGGTCTTTTGTCGTTTAGGGCTTGAATTAAATCAATGCGACTTGATTCTATAAACTCTGCCCATACAATCACTGCTATGAGTAACCGAATTATTAACCATGTCGATGCCAAAGGCTTAATTTGCCCAGTACCTTTGATGTTACTTAAAAAGGCAGTGGCAGGCATCTCTGTTGGTGAACAGCTGACTATTGAAGTGACCGACATCCATGCTGAGTTGGATTTTGAAATTTGGTGTGAACGTTTTGGTCACAGTTTAGAGAAAACCAATGAGAGCGAGGACGTTCTTTGTTTTAGAGTGGTGAAATAGTTAAACGAGCACCCTCAACTTGTTAAAAGTAATTGAAAGGTGATGTTCCCAAATGTGGCAACTCATTCACTCTCGTGTATCACACAAGAGTGAATGTGAAAAGATGAGTCTTAGTGAGTTGGTTAAAATCTCAGAACAGCTTGGATGCGTTGTTGTACGTCTTCAATACTGCCTTTGCCGAGAATTTCAGTGACTATGTCTTGTTTTTTGTAATAATCGCCAACTGGTGCGGTTTGTTCCTTATAGACATTCAATCGATTTCTAACCACTTCTTCAGTGTCGTCAGTGCGCCCTTCAATTTCTGCTCGTTTAGCAATTCTTGCAACCACTTCGTCAGGGTCAACTTCAATTAATAAGGCATGATCCAATGACATATCTAATTCAGTCAGTAATTCTTTTAACATTTCAGCCTGAGCCACATTACGTGGAAACCCATCAAGAATAAAACCGTTGTTGGCATCAGCCTGCGTGATTCGATCTTTCAGCATACCCAGAACGATTTCGTCGGAAACTAAATTACCTTTGTCCATCACTTCCTTAGCTGCTAAGCCCAAAGCTGTTTTAGCCGCAATAGCACCTCGCAGTAAATCTCCAGTAGAAATGTGAGGGATGTTTAATTCATTAACGATGAGTTTAGCTTGAGTGCCTTTGCCACTTCCTGGCGCGCCTAATAATACAATTCTCATATTTTGCTCGTTGATATTTTCGTTTCTGTTGTTGTTTAGCTTAAGCAGTTGTTTCAAAAACCTAAAATGATTTCATGGCAGTTCGTCATTATGCGATCAGACGTCATGCAATGGTGGGGATTTTCAGTTAAAATTCGTCACCATGATAACGTGACAGCGTCACGCCAAGACTTTGAGCTAAAAAAACGTGCTACAGTACACTTACAAAGCGTTTTAGTCAATACGTAGCCCAAAATATGTACTTTGTAATAAACAGTCAGGATAAAATTTATGTCAAACAAAAATGCCCTTTACTGCCAGTCTGGTGGTGTAACCGCAGTGATTAATGCAACCGCCTGTGGGGTGATACAAACAGCCAGGAACAATCCAAATGTGGGTACTGTGTTCGGTGCCAAAAATGGCATCATTGGGGTTTTAAGAGAAGAGTTGGTTGATACCGCTCAACACAGTGATGAAGACATCGCCGCTCTAAAACATACTCCAGGTGGTGCTTTTGGCTCATGTCGTTATAAACTGAAGGACATGGAGGCCCAAAGGGCAGAATATGAGCGCTTGATTGATGTGTTTAAAGCGCACAATATTGGTTATTTTTTATACAATGGTGGCGGTGATTCCTCAGATACGGCATTCAAAGTATCACAAATGGCCAAAGCAAGGGGGTTGGATGTGACATGTATTGGCGTGCCAAAAACAATTGACAATGATCTACCCGTGACTGACACCTGCCCCGGATTCGGTACCACTGCTAAATACATAGCAACATCGATTATGGAAGCCAGTTTGGATGTTGAGTCGATGGCTGAAAGTTCAACCAAAGTATTTATCATGGAAGTAATGGGTCGACATGCCGGTTGGATTGCTGCAGCTGGTGGCTTGGCTGGAAAAAATCATGATGAGCCGCCGCAAATCATTTTATTTCCAGAAATACCTTTTGATCAGGCAGCCTTTTTAGCTCGGGTGAAGTGGTCGGTTGATAATCATGGGTACTGTTCAATTGTGGTCTCTGAGGGTGTCAGAAATCAAGCCGGTAAGTTTTTGGCAGATGCTGGTACTGTAGACGCCTTTGGTCATTCACAGTTGGGTGGTGTAGCGGCTGTCTTGGCTCAGTTGGTGAAAGATGAGTTGGGTTACAAATACCATTATGCCATCAGTGATTATTTACAGCGATCAGCCAGACATTTGGCTTCAAAAACCGATCTAGAGCAAGCATATGCTGTTGGGGTAAAAGCGATTGAACTGGCAGTAGAAGGTCGTAATTCTGTGATGCCTGTGATTAAACGTTTACAAGATGATCCATATCAGTGGGAAATAGCCACTGCAGAGTTAAAAGATTTGGCTAATGTTGAAAAAATGTTACCCCGTGAGTACATTACAGAGGATGGTTTTGGTATCACAGAGGCTTGTCGAAAATACATGCAGCCATTGATTGTTGGTGAAGCATATCCCCCTTACAATGACAATGGATTACCTGATTATGTACGTATATCGCAACATTTGACGGATAAAAAATTACCTGTATTTGATATTTGAGTAGTGAATGATTGAACAAGATATAAAGATTGCAGTGATTGGTTTGGGTTATGTTGGTTTGCCGTTGGCTGTGGCTTTCGCCGACCATTTTTCGGTGGTGGGTTTTGATATCAATAATCAGCGAATTGAACAACTCAATGCGCATAAGGATATTACCCAGGAAGTAGGCCCTGATCAATTGAGAGAGGCTAAAAACCTTTCTTTTACTGCTGATTCAAAAGACATTGAATCAGCCAATCATTACATAGTTACCGTCCCTACTCCGGTTGATAAAAACAACACGCCGGATTTGTCACCGTTAATCAATGCGTCTGAACTGGTGGGCTCGATTTTAAAGTCAGGTGACACGGTTATTTATGAGTCTACCGTTTACCCAGGTGCAACCGAAGGTGTGTGTGCCAAAATATTGGCCTCGCAAAGTGGTTTGTTGTTAAATCAGGATTTTTTCTTGGGCTATTCTCCAGAAAGAATCAATCCAGGTGATAAAACCAATACCCTGTCTTCAATTGTTAAGGTGGTTTCAGGTTCGAACCCAAAAACGGCTAAAAAAGTTGATGATTTGTATCGAAAGATTATTCAAGCGGGTACCCATGTGGCACCTTCTATTAAGGTGGCAGAAGCAGCCAAGGCCATTGAGAACACACAAAGAGACATCAATATCGCTTTTATGAATGAACTCTCAATGATGTTCCATGAGCTCGGTATTGATGTTCTGGATGTGATCGATGCAGCGGCAACTAAGTGGAACTTTTTAAAGTTCACTCCTGGCCTGGTAGGTGGCCATTGTATTGGGGTTGACCCCTATTACTTAATTCATAAGTCACAAGAGAAAGGTTATTTTCCTCAATTAATCACAACGGCCAGACGTATTAATGAAAATATGAGTTCATATGTATGTGAACGTATATTGAAATTAATGGCTCTGAAGCAAAAACACATTGTATCGGCGAAAGTACTGATTCTAGGCATGACATTTAAAGAAAATTGCCCTGATTTAAGAAACACACGAGTGGTGGAAATTGTTGATCAATTACAAAATTACCATGCAGAAATAGAAGTTTATGATCCTTGGGTTGATCCTGATGAGGCGATTCAATTGGGACAGCCTTTAATCCAGAACCCTAAAGAAAGCAGTTATGACTTGGTGGTGTTGGCGGTTTCTCATCATCAGTTTCTAGCATCGAACCCAAGAAGGTATTTAACAAAAGACGGTGTTTTGTTTGATTTAAAGGGTTTGTTACCTGAAAAATGGGTTGACGAACGACTCTGATTCTACAATGAACGAATCATTGCGCAAAATCATTCATGTCGATATGGATTGTTTTTACGCGGCGATTGAAGCTCGAGATTTTCCGCAACTTAAAGGTAAACCCATTGCGGTTGGAGGACGGCCTGATAAGCGGGGCGTGGTGGCTACCTGTTCTTATGAGGCGCGCGCTTATGGGATTCACTCGGCCATGCCCATGGCTCAGGCCATCAAAAAATGCCCTCAATTGATTATTCAACCGGTACGTATGTCTGTTTATCAACAAGAGTCAAAAGGGATTCAAGCTATTTTCAAAGAATTTACTGACTTGATACAGCCGCTGTCCTTAGACGAGGCCTTTCTAGATGTAACAGGGTCAAGTTTGTGTCATGGCAGTGCCACATTGATTGCTCAGCAAATTCGTCACCAAATTTATGCACAACACCAGCTTACGGCTTCAGCAGGTATAGCGCCGAATAAGTTTTTAGCAAAGATTGCCAGTGATTGGAACAAGCCAAATGGCCAGTTTGTGGTTACACCAGATGAAATAGAAGAATTTGTCAGGGAGTTGCCAGTTAAAAAAATTTATGGGGTGGGTAAAGTAACAGCAAAAAAAATGCACCGCATGGGTCTGCACACTTGTGCTGATTTACAAGCATTGAATCAACAACAGTTGAAGCAAAAATTTGGTTCGTTTGGTCAGACCTTATATGCCTTGAGTCGTGGCATTGATCATCGGCCTGTTCGAACATACAGTGAACGTAAGTCGGTCAGTGTGGAGGATACTTTTTTAATTGACTTGCCTGATTTGCCAGCGTGTTATGCTGAACTTAGCCGTTTGTTTGAATCATTAGAAAAAAGGCACCTCAAAGCAAAACAAAAACAAAGCATTGTCATCAAGTCATTGTATGTAAAAATCCGCTTTCATGACTTTCAAACCACCACGGCGCAAAAATCCAGTCAGGATTTAGACATAGGGGTTTATAGAAAGCTGATTGAAACTGCATGGTATCGACAGAAAACACCAGTCAGGTTGTTGGGTTTGGGCATTCAATATCGGCAAAAAAATCAACTTGAACAAATTGATTTGGGTTTCTAACTATTAAAAAAGGCCGCTGATACGGCCTTTTTAGTTTTAACAAAACGGTTGGTATAAGTGCTTTAGGCAACCATTTGAGTTTTCAATTTTTTCAAAGCAACCGCTTCTAATTGTCTGATGCGTTCAGCAGACACTTCGTATTTTGCAGCCAGTTCTTGTAAGGTGGCTTTTTTATCAACCAACCAACGACTTTGAATGATGTCTAACGAGCGATCATCTAATTTATCCAAGCCTTTAAACAATGAATTGTGATGCTTGTCAGCTTCTGTTTCTTTTATCAGAGTGGCTTCTGGAGTGGGGTTTGAGTTAGTTAACCAAGCCTGTGGTGAATAACTGCTGTCCTCATCGTCATCCGAAGGCAGGTCAAATGAAACGTCTTGACCATGTAATCGAGATTCCATCTCAACAACCACTTCTGGACTGACATCTAAATCTTTAGCCACACGGTTCACTTCTTCTTGGGTGAACCACCCTAAGCGTTTTTTGTTTTTTCTTAAATTGAAAAACAGTTTGCGATGGGCTTTGGTGGTTGCCACTTTCAAAATGCGCCAATTTTTCAAAATGTATTCATGTATTTCTGCGCGAATCCAATGCACAGCAAATGAAACCAAACGGACTTTATGAACTGAGTCAAAGCGTTTAATGGCTTTCATCAAACCAATGTTACCTTCTTGGATTAAATCGCCAACGGGCAAGCCATAGCCTGAATATCCCTTGGCCACATAAACTACAAAACGTAAATGAGACATTACTAAAGCATGAGCTGCTTCTAAATCATTGTGGTCACGTACACGGTCAGCCAAAGAACGTTCTTCTTCAACAGTCAGTAATGGAATTTGGTTTACGGAACTTATGTAGGACTCAAGAGAGCCGGCTACAGAAGGAACTGGAAGTTTTTTTATTGTTTTTTCGGTCATTTTTGTTCTCCAATCTTACATGGCTCAATAGCCCATGCGATAAGAAAGTTAAGATGCTATATTTGACAGTATAGTCATCCGGTTAGTTCCGTCCTCAATTGAGCAACGGGTCGAGGATTATAACATTTCGATTAATGAAGTCAAATAGGCCAAAATGCATAGATAGGAGCTCTATAAGATAAAATTCCAATGAATATTTGGTATTTATTAACGACAATTAATTAATGATAGTACCTAATAGAGGACAATGACGTGAAAATCTGGCATTTATTTTGCAAAACAAGTTTTTAGTTGTTGTAAACCATAATTGGGTCGTTGAGTTTGGACTGATTAGATGACCCAATCCAGCCAAAGTGGTATGGCTGGATATAAGTCAAATGTATAGCAGAGCATGTTGCAATCAGAGAACGAGATTATGGCAAGCGATTAAAGTCACAGAAACAGTGTGCCATTTCAAGTACTTGACCGGGTTGTTGGTTTAATAACAAGGTCAGTTCAGCTTGGTAGGGTTGCAGTAATTTTTGTAGTTGCATCACATTTGATTGCTTGCCAAAGTCCAAATGAGAAGCAGCTTTGGCCATGAAATCAACCAATAATTGATCGGTAAAAGACAGCGATTCCTCAACCCAAACCAGTTCATAATCTTGGTTTATATTGGCTTTGTTTGCAGCATCCTCTAGGGCATCTTCCAGACCGCCTAATTGATCAATTAAACCTAAGTCATGGGCCTGTTTTGCAGTCCAAACGCGACCTCTGGCAATACGATCTACCATGTCGATACTTAACCCTCTGGCTGTTGCGACAGCGGTAATGAATTGGTCATAGCCATATTCAATATTACTTTGAATTAAGTCTGCGAATTCAGGATCTAAGTCTTTATCCGGACTGAATGCGCCGACCCATTTTGTGGTTCCAACACCATCAGTATGAATGCCTAATTTGTTGAACAATTCAGGATAAGTCATCAATAAACCATAGATGCCAATAGAGCCAGTGATGGTGGCTTCATCGGCCCAAATGGCATCTGCGGTCATAGAAATCCAATAACCACCTGAGGCCGCCACATTACCCATTGAGACCACGACAGGTTTACCTGCAATCTTGAGTGCGTCGACTTCACGTCTGATTTGTTCAGATGGATAAACCCCACCTCCTGGACTGTTCACCCTGAGTACCACTGCTTTTACTGAGCTATCGAGGCGAGCTTTTTGTAATAAGGCGCTGGTAGAGGCGCCACCGATGGTACCTGGTGATTGTTCGCCACCAACAATACTGCCTTCGGCCACCACTATGGCAATGCGGTTTTGAGACATTGATTTAACGTTGTCTTGAGCGCTTAAGTAATCTTCGAAATCAATGCTTCTAAAATGGTTGTTGTCATCATCAAAAGAACTGTATTCAGCAATGTGTTTGTGCATAAATGGTTTTTTCATGATGCGATCAACCAAACCATTGTCTAATGCCATGTCTGCAACAGAGCCATTTTTTTCGATTAACTTCTGAGCTTGAAGCTCTACAATTTCCTTGATGACTTCAATCGAAAGTCCCCTTCTTTTGGCAATGCCTGCCAAATAAGTTTCCCATAAGTCATTCATGAAATGTAAACCAGCTTCTTTCGCCTCTTGTGACATGTCATTTCTGACATAGGGTTCAGCTGCAGACTTGTATTCACCTACTTTAAACAAATGTACATCGACGCCTAGTTTTTCTAAACCGTCTTTAAAATAATTTCGATACGAGCCGAATCCTTGTAAAAAGAGAAATCCTTGAGGGTCCATTAAAATCTCATCGGCTATATTGGCAAAATAATACTGGCCTTGAGAAAGGTTGGTAGCCATCGCGATGACTGGTTTTTTGCTTGTTGTTCTGAAACGCTCAACTGCACGCTCAATTTCACGCAGATTGGCTAAACCAGCACCCCACATAAAATCTGGGTTTAATACCAATACAGATATTCTGCTGTCATCAGCAGCCAGTTTGATGGCCTTAAGAATATCGCGCATTCGAGTTTCTGGAATATCACTGCCTTGAATGTTTTGGATGGCTTGGGACTTGGGGTCACCGCTGTATTGATCAACCACAAATCCCTTGGGAGCAATGACCAAAGCTGTTTTGTCCGTTATGGTGATTCGTTCACCGCCAAAGAATAACCAAAGAATAAGCGAGAACACCACGATTAATATTAAATGTCTGGTGAAGTTGGCTATCCAGATTAAGGGCTTGGTAAAGAATTCAAAAAAAGTTTTCATGTTGGATTGTTTAGTCATAGTTTCTTCAGTGTAGTGCTTCAAGCAGATTTAGAACATGTTTCAAAAGTCATGTTTTGTTGGACTGTTAATGGTTGTGCTTGCGCGTTGAAATCCAAAGGCTCATAATTATAGGCCGATTGAATTGGAATATAAACAATGACACAACACAAAACAGCCCTGACAATGATCTTGTTATTCATCACATCATGGGGGCTGGCAGCAGTTCCTTCAAGTTATGACAACCAAAAACAAGCCTGGGAGCAACACCAAAAGCTTAAAGCAGATTCTCCTTACAAAGGCATATCCTGGCGCAGTGTGGGGCCGGTATTTCAAGGTGGTCGAGCTGTTGATGTGATTAGACCAACAGATCAACCGCATGTGATTTATGTTGGTTATGCCTCAGGTGGGGTCTGGAAAAGTGAAAATAATGGCAATACTTTCAGACCATTGACGGATCATTTGTCCAGTCAGATTGTTGGTTCGCTGGTGATTGACCCCAATGACTCAAATGTATTGTGGTTAGGTACGGGGGAAAATAATTCATCGCGATCTTCGTATGGCGGTATGGGTGTATTTAAATCTGTTGATGCCGGTGAGACTTGGAATCATGTGGGTCTGGGTGATACGGATCGAATTGGTAGGATTTTGGTTAATCCAGAAAACTCAAATCATGTGTATGTGGCCGCTCTCGGTAAATTATATTCTAAAGGTGGTGAGCGTGGATTATACAGAACCCTTGATGGTGGAAAAACTTGGAGTACGCTGATTAAGGGTCAAGATTGGACTGGGTTTATTGATGTTGCACGTTCTAGCAATGGTGTGATGTATGCGGCAGCCTGGGATCGTTCTAGGTCTGCTTGGAATTTTGTTGAAGGTGGTACCGGCAGTGCAATATATAGGAGTACCGATAATGGTGACAGTTGGCAAAAACTAGATAATGGGTTGCCACATGGTCAGTATACAGGACGTATGGGTTTAACGGTTTCAACCAGTAATCCCAATAGCCTGTATGTCTCGGTTGATAATCAAACACCATTGCCGGAAAATCAGTGGGATATGGGTGATGGCGCGGTGACAGTCAAAAGATTGAAAAACATGAGTAAAGAGGACTTTTTGATTCAAGACCCTAAAGCTGTTGAGGCTTTTCTAAGAGGAAACAATTTTCCACCTGAAATAAAAGCTGAATCAATTATTGAACAAGTTAAAAATGATGAAATTAAACCACAGTCATTGATTGATCAATTGGCTGATGGCAATGACAATTTGTTTAATGTAGATATCAAATCATTGGAAGTATATCGCTCAGATGATGCGGGCGACAGTTTTTACAGAACTCATGTTGAAGACCTTCAACAAGTGGTGTTTTCTTATGGTTATTATTTTGGTCAAATTAAAGTGGACCCACAAGATGTGGATACGGTTTATGCCACCGGGGTGCCTTTCATTAAATCAACCGATGGTGGTAAAACGTGGTCAGGTGCCTGGGATTCTGGGGTGCATGCAGATATTCAAGCGATATGGATCAATCCTAATTACAGCAACCACATTATGATTGGCAATGACGGTGGTGTGGATGAAAGCTTTGATGGTGGTCAGACATGGAAAAAAATAGATAAACAACCAGTGGGCCAGTTTTATACCATTGCGGTTGATATGGAAAAGCCATACAATATTTATGGTGGGTTACAAGACAATGGAACACTTAAAGGCTCAAGTCAAAATATTTTCACCAATAACCGCTACATGGGTGGAGATTGGGAACGGATATTTGGTGGTGATGGTATGCATGTCAGTGTTGATGATGATGACAAGTTAACCTATGTCGGCTTTCAATTTGGAAACTCATTTCGTTTAAGTTCTGCGGCACCTAAAAAAATAACCCCTCCAACCTATGTGGGTGAAGAGTCGTTGCGAAAAAACTGGAATACGCCTGTAATGATCTCAACCCATAATAAGGACATTTTGTATTTTGCGGGCCATAAAGTCTATCGCAGTATGAACAAGGGTGATGATTGGACCGAAATCAGCGGAGATTTAACAGAATCTGAGAAAAAAGGTGATGTCCCTTTTGCTACGGCCACCAGCGTTTCTGAGTCACCATTGAAATTTGGTTTGCTTTGGGTCGGAACCGATGATGGTTTGGTTTGGGTTACAGAAAATGGTGGAAGTCAGTGGAAAAAAGTCAGTAAACAATTACCCAAAGGTAAGTGGGTTAGTCGGGTATTGGCATCGCCACACCAGGAAAAAAGAGCTTGGTTGGCCTTGAACAATTATCGCAATGATGACATCAAACCGTATTTATACAAAACAGAAAATTTAGGCAAGAACTGGAAAGAAATGAGCCAGGGTTTACCGAATGAAACCATCAATGTGGTTAAAGAGGATCCAAGCAATGAAGATGTGGTTTATGTTGGAACAGATAAAGGTATCTACGTTTCAATGAACCAAGGTGATGATTGGCATATGTTGGGTGACCAGCTGCCCACGGTTCCGGTTCATGATTTGATTGTTCACCCCAGAGAAAATGAACTGATTTTGGGAACCCATGGGCGCAGTGTGTTTGTTGCAGACATCAAGCCGATTCAGGGCTTAACGGATGAAATTAAAGCGGCTGATTTACATATTTATCCTATAGCTGATATCAAGGAAAAGCGTGGATGGGACCGCAAAGACTTCCCATGGAATTATACGGACAGCCAAAAAGATTACGAGGTGATTTATGTGTGGTCGAAAAAAGAAGGTGAAGCAACCATTCAAATTAAAAACGCTGATGGATCGGTTTATTTTGCTGATGAGATGACTTTGACGAAAGGTTTAAACCAGTGGCATTGGGACTATAAAGTTAATGAAGAATTAGCCATTCAAGCTGAGTTGCTGATAAACAGCAAGACATTGGAAGAGGATTCGACAGAACGTGAAACTGACAGTGCAGATAAAGTTGCTGAATCGAAGCCTTTGAATAAGTCGAAAATGCCTTATGCTGAATCTAAGCGATTGGGTCATGAGAGTTATATTGAACCTGGTAAATATGTATTGGTTGTTACGCAAGGAGAGCAAACCAATGAAACTGAGTTCAGCGTTAAATAAATGAAACAAAGCGTTCAATCTAAGCCAGGTCTTTGGTCAAATTTGCTGGCTTGGATTGTTTATGGCTTATTTTGGTTGATGGCTCATCTGCCGTTTCAATTATTGTTATTAGTTGGAAGGTTTTTGGGTTGGTTGTTTAAAGTATTGGTTAAGTCCAGAAGGCAGGTGGTGAGAAAAAATCTAACCACTTGTTTTCCGCACTTGGATCAAGCAGCCATTGATGAATTGGTTAATCAGAACTACCGTGAAACTGGGATGATGTTGAGTCAAACCTTACGTACTTTTTTAAACCGATCACCCAAGTATTTTAAAGATTTAAAGATTGAGGGTGGGCATCATTTACAAAAGTGTTTGGATCAAGGTCAAGGTGTACTGTTGGTTTCTGGTCACTTTACTGCTTTAGACGTGGGTGGGCGTGCGATCTGTGAACAATTTCCTGTAGCCGGTGTGTATAGGCCACATAAAAATGCAGTTCAAGAATATATAGTGAGACAATCTAGGTTGAACTATGCCCAACAAATGTTTTCACGTGATGAGCTGAAAGGCATCGTAAAACACCTCAAGACCGGCGGCGTGGTTTGGTATGCACCTGATCAGGATTACCGCAGAGGCCAATCGATTTTTTCAGATTTTTACGGGGTTCCCGCATCCACCATAACGGCGACCCATCAATTGGCTAGGATCAGTCGTTGCAAGGTTATTTTTTATGCGGTTAAACGAATTGAGCACAAACCTTATTATGAATTGAGCTTATCTGAGCCGTTGAAAAACTTCCCAACACAAGACGTTCAAGCAGACATTGATCGAATTAACCAGGGCATCGAACACCTGGTTAATCAAGCGCCCTCACAATACCTTTGGTTGCATAAGCGGTTTAAAACCCGTCCCAAAGGAATGGATAAATTCTATTAAAGTGTTTAATTCGATTATTCCACCCCCATTGTAGGGTTTTACCGATTGACTTAATTGCATGAAAATCCCTCATTTAGATCCGGACTATGCCAAAAGTAGAAGGCAGCAATGGCCCAAGGCATTTAAAACAGGCCTGACTTTTTTAATGATCTTATGGGGTTGTTTTTTATTGGCACAAATATTGCCATTGACTCAATTTGGTACCAAACCGAGAACATTCGAAGGCCTGCTTGGGTTGGTAACGATGCCATTTATTCACAGTGGTTGGTCACACTTAATTGATAACAGTTTACCGATGTTTTTGGCCACCGTGGCTTTGTTTGGCAACTACCCTAAAATTGCACCGAAAATCTTGGTCTGGGGGACTTTGTTAACAGGTAGTTTGGTGTGGTTATTTGCCAGACCCGTTAATCACATCGGATCAAGTGGCTTGTTCTATGCGGTGCTGACGTATTTATTTGTCAGTGGTTTCCTGAAGAAAGACATGCAATCGATTGGCATATCAATTGCCATTGCTTTTATGTATGGTTATATGATTTGGGGAATTTTTCCAGGTCAAGCAGGGATTTCTTGGGAGTCACATATGTTTGGCTTTTTAACTGGCGTGTTTTTGGCTTACAACACCAAAGACATAGATCGTCCAGTTCTTAGAAATTGGCACCTGGATGAGGGTATTGAGGACCTAGAAGAATAAATAAACAGTTTAACTGATTATTTCTCACTGGCACACGCAATACAAAATGGCGTATAAGGTATCGCTTCTAGACGCTTTGAATGGATGGAGTTACCACAAACCACGCAATCACCATAGGTCCCTTGTTCTAGTCGTAATAAGGCTTTGTTGACTTGAGACAACTCAATTTGAGCCTCCTGATCCAATGCTTCTACGACCTGGTCATTCTCTGTTTCAATGGCCTGCTCGGCAAAGTCAGCACTGATAGGCTCGCTTTTGTTTAGGTGAACTCGAGTTTTAGACAACAAGTCACTCAATCTTTTGTGTTCATTAAGTAGTTTTAATTTTAGAAAATCTAATTCATCGTTTCTGAATAATGCATTCATCAGTAAAGGTCCTTTAAATATCGAATTAAATCAGTACTGGTTACTAAGCCAATCAAGTGATTGTGTTGATCGGTAACAGGAAGCGAGTGGAAACCGCCATCTGCTAATAAATCAACGGCATTTCTGATTGATTGGTTGCTGTCTAAAGTAGTGAGTTGTTTTGACATGATGTCAGTGGTTTTAAACTGCTGATCAATGACGTTTGACAGTTCATCAGAGCCTAGCCCTTGTAGGTTAAAGTTTAATTGCATCATATCGGTAAAACTCACCAAGCCAACCAATTTATCACAATCTAAAACTGGAACATGGTGCACCCCATATTGTTTCATGATTTGATAAACAGCACTGAGGGGTTGTCCTTGTTGAACGCTATGAACCTCGGTACTCATGATGTGATTGATGGTTTGGTTTTTTCTCATCTAACATCTCACTGTAATTGAGGCTAAAGTCTAACACCTGCTAAGGTCATTCATAATTGACTAAAGTCAATTTGTAAGGGAATAATCTAAGATGTTAAGTGGGATGATGGATGGGTGTTTAGACTGGCGCCAGTCAGGCGCCAGTCTTTAAGCGGTGTTTATTTGAGTTGTTTTTCAAGCCTTGCGATGGTTGTTTGAACACGTGCTTGAGCGGCTTTAGAAAGCTGTGTTCTTGGCGCGTTGGCTATTTTTTTGTTGTCCAGCATACGATTCAACCCTAAAGTGGCGGTTTGCTGGGTCATGCCTGACGTTTTTGAAGGTCCTGATCCGGTATCAACAAAATGTTTACTGGCCGAACGAAACCCACGAACTGAGAATCCAGTTAAGTTTAAATCTGGGCTGCTGCCTACTCTGTATGAAAAAGCTTCACCGTCGAATTGATTGGTTCCTGTCTTCAAGTAGTAAGCCAAGTAATAATCATCGTCATCACGAACCACAGCAATCAGTTCATCGTTTACTGAATCATATGCAGCAGCTAAATCATTGTTATTTAATGCATAGTTGGTACAGCTGCTGTATGCAGTGCTTTCTGAACGACAACCGGTGGCCAGATAGTCGCCGTTGAAGGTTTCTGTTTGTTCAAAGAGTAAAACATCTGCATAAAAAGGGTAGTTGTTGCTGTATTGAGAAACGTCATAAACCACCTGCCATTCGCCACGCATTTTTTGTAACTCATCACCCAGGAAGAAATTAAATCGTTCAATGGGAATGGTTTGCCCCAAAATTTTCATGGTGGCTGTGGTTTCAGTTAAAAAGTCGATTCTAACTTTACCTAAGCCACTGTTATAGGTGTTGTTTTGTTGCCAGTTACACGCCAAGCAAGGGCCATCTTCGCTGATAAATAGGTCGCCTTCAAAATAAGAGTTACCATCAAGAAAGCCAGATGCGGTATACCAGTAAGGGTAGCCATAGTCGTCATATACATAGAAAACGCCAAAGAAAAAGTTATCTTGGATTTCAAAGTTGTAGCCTGACCCAGGTTCATTACTGTTCCAATATAAGCCAGATTCTGGAGTGAACGACCAACTGGTAGCGCTGGTTAACATCAATGTTAATAAAGTGAATAGTTTTTTCATAAAGTTCTCCGCAGAGTAAGTAATGATTGTTATATTACGCATTATTTAATGAATAGTAAGTGAACGATAATTAAATGGAAAATGAACAATGATTGATATTGGTGCTAATTTAACCCATGACAGTTTTGATAAAGACCGGGATGAAGTGATTAAAAATGCCCAGCTTGTGGGTGTTGAAACTTTTATTATAACCGGTTCTGATGTGAGCTGTTCGCAAAAAGCCAAAGCGTTGGCGCATGAATATACTGATTGTTGTTATGCTACCGCAGGTATTCATCCTCATCATGCCAGTGACTTCAATGGTGAAACTCAGGAACAGTTACAAGAATTGTTGAGTGATGAGAAAGTGGTCGCTGTCGGTGAAACTGGTTTAGATTACTTCAGGGATTTTTCACCACGGGCGGCACAAATTTTTTCATTCGAACAACACATTCAGTTGGCGATAGAAAATGAAATGCCATTGTTTTTACATCAAAGAGAGGCCCACAGTGACTTTGGACCTATTTTGAAAGCCCACCGAGATGAGTTGACCAATGTAGTGGTCCACTGCTTTACTGACAATGAAAAAGCCTTGTTTGATTATTTGGACTTAGATTGTTACATTGGTATCACTGGTTGGATTTGTGATGAACGACGTGGTCAACATTTAATCGATTTGGTTAAAAATATACCAAGCAATCGATTGTTAATAGAAACCGATGCACCCTATTTAATACCTAGAAACTTATCTCCTAAACCCAAAACCAGAAGAAACGAACCAAAGTATTTACCGCATATAGCAGAGTTTGTATCGCAGCACTACCCTATGGATTTGGCAGAGCTGTTGGCCACTACGGTGAGTAATAGCAAAAAATTCTTTCAGATTTAAATTCATATACCTACAATTAACCAACAACAGATAAACAGAGGCATTCATGGGATTATTCCAGCAACACATTGATCATCTGATACAAGTAACCACCGCGGCGTTAAGCGCGACAAACTACGATGGTTTGTGGATCTATTCAGGACACCCAGAAAATAACTTTCTGGATGATATGGCACCGCCGCACAGTATCAATCCACATTTCAAATGGTGGGTGCCGGTTCCAAACCTGACCAGCAGTGTGATACATTTCGTTCCAGGCGAAAAGCCTAAAGTGTATTTGCATCAACCAGCTGATTTTTGGCACAAAGTCATCGATAACAGCCAAGATAAATGGACCCAGTACTTTAATGTAGAGGTGATTGCGCATTATGATCAACTGCCTGATTTTACGAGTCATAAAAATCATGCATGGATTGGTTCAAAAGAGTTACAACCTTTAAGTACCGAGCATACCAATCCAATGGCTTTAATCAATCACTTACATTTCAGTAGAATTCAAAAAACGGATTATGAAATTCATTGTATAGCTGAGGCAAATAAATTGGCATTGTTGGGACATCATGCTGCGCAAGAAGCATTTTATGCGGGCCTTTCTGAGTATGAAATCCACATGGCTTATTTGCAGGCTTGTCAGCACAATGAATACCAAATGCCCTATGGAAATATTGTTGCTTTGAATGAGAATCCGTCAGTTTTACACTACCAATACCAAAACAGAGAGCGGATTGATAAAAGCCACCTCAAATCCTTTTTGATTGATGCCGGTGCGAATTTCAAAGGATATGCTGCGGACATCACCAGAACCTATGCTTATAAACCAGGTGTGTTTGACGATATGGTTAAAATGATGGATGTGAAACAACAGGAGTTGTGTCAGAAAGCAGTAACGGGGCAAGATTATGTGGCTTTACATGAGTTGGCACATTTAAGTATCAGTGAAGTGTTGTGCGAGGTTGGCGTGTTTAAATGTGACGCCCAAACTGCGGTTGGGTCAGGTTTAAGCCAAACTTTCTTTCCGCATGGTCTGGGTCATTACTTGGGTCTTCAGGTGCATGATGTTTCAGGTCATGTGATAGACCGCCAAGGAACCGTTAAGTCACCACCTAAAGCCTATCCATTTTTACGACTAACGGATCAACTGCGTGAAAATGCAGTGATTACTATTGAGCCAGGTGTCTATTTTATCCCCATGTTACTGGCTGAAATTGCTCAACATAAAGATGTAAACTGGCAAACAGTCGACGAGCTGATCCCTTTTGGTGGTATTCGAATTGAGGATAACATCGTGGTGAAATCAGAAAAACCAATGAATTTAAGTCGATGATTGATCGGGTGTTAAAAAGCCTGAAGTGATTCAGGCTTTTTAAATATAGTTTACTTGCTTAGGATTTCTTCTCAGCTTTTGCAATGAGGTTTTCAAGTTTCAGTGTGATGAAATCGGATAAAATTCGCGCTGTTTCATGTAATCTAAAATCAACAAACTCTTCAACTTCTTCATCATCTTTTGCTTCTTCTAAAGATTCCTTTTCAGCCAATTTGGTGTCTTCTGATTTAAGCGCCTCTTTAGAGTCAAAAACCAGATTCACTTTGCCTAACAGCGGATTGGCCTGGGCTTGGGCCATAATAGCCGCTCGTTTTTCTTTGCGTTGTTTTTTTCGCTCTTTTCTGTCTTTTACTTTTTGTTCTCTGGTGGCTGCAGACAGAGAGACCATGACATCATCTTTTTCCTGGTTATAGAGTTCGATTTCATGTTTCAGAAAATCAAATTCAAAATTGACGTCTTCACGTTCTGAAAAACGTTTTTGTAAGTAAGCAATTTCATCAGACAAGTCATCAAATAAAATGTAGTCACTGCTGGCAATGCTGTTCCATGGTAAAGCATTTTCATAAGATGATTCACCATAATTCTCTAGTCCAGGAGAGGCGGGAAATGAAATGTCAGGAATAACACCTCTGTTTTGTGTACTGCCGCCATTGATTCGAAAAAACTGACCACGGGTCATTTTCAATTGACCCAGCTTAGTTTCTTTGTCGTTGGTCCATTCGTTCAAGGGCATGATGTTTTGAACGGTGCCTTTACCATAAGTTTGTCCACCCACAATAATGGCACGACCATAGTCTTGCATGGCTGCGGCAAAAATTTCCGAAGCTGAAGCTGATAATTTGTTCACCATAACGACCATGGGACGATCCCAAGCTATGGCTGGATTAACATCTCGTTTAACTTCAACTTTGCCATAAGATACTTTGGTTTGTACCACAGGTCCTTTATCAATAAATAGGCCTGAAAGTTGGATTGCTTCATACAGCGAGCCGCCCCCATTATTTCTCAAGTCAACAATCACACCCTGAACACCTTCTTCAGTGAATTTATCTAGAATCTTTTTGACGTCTTTAGTGGTGCTTCTGAAATCTTTGTCATGGGCTTGATAGGCAGCAAAGTCCAGATAGAATGTGGGAATGTCTATAACGCCAATTTTTCTGGTGTGCTTGCCGTCTTGAACTTCGTAGATTTGGTGTTGAGCCGCTTGTTGCTCTAGTTTGACTTTATCGCGAACAATGTGGACTGTTTTGGGCATGGTGTCAGGGGTGTCATCTTCGCCAATCACTCTTAAGCGTACAGTTGAGCCTTTTTCGCCTCGAATTAATTGCACCACATCTTCAATTCCCCAGCCGACGACATCTTCAAAGCTGCCTTCATTGTCTTGTCCGACAGCCATAACTTTGTCACCACTTTTGAGTGTGCCTTCTAAATCAGCTGGCCCACCTTTTACAATGGTCTGGATTGATGTGTACTCACCATCATTGCCTAATACCGCGCCTATGCCTTCTAAAGAAAGCTTCATATTTATTTCGAAGTTTTCAGAGGTGATTGGTTCCATATAGCCGGTGTGTGGTTCAATCAAAGTTAAATATGAGTTGATAAAATATTGGAACACATCATCACTTTTCATGTCTTCAATGCGCTTGGCCAATAAATTATATCGTTTGCTTAAAGTTTCTTTGATTTTTTCAGGTTCTTTTTTGAGTAACTTTAAGCTCAAGTAGTCATTTTTAACTTTTTGGGTCCAAATCTGGTTTAATTCTTTGTGATCTATGGCCCATGGTGCCTTTTCACGATCCCATCGATATTCTTCATCCGTATCAAAGGTTAATTCAGACTCAAGCACTTTTGTTGCAAACTCCTTTTGCACGGCTACTCTCTGTTTAAACAGGTTGAATATCTCATAGGCAGGTTTCAAATTTCCGGTTCTAAGGTCGTCATCAAGTTCGTCTTTCCAACGGTCGAAAGAAATAATGTCTTCACCTAAAAAGTACATTTTGTTCGGGTCTAAAGTTGAGATGAATTTTTCTAGAATCTTTTGTGAAAAAGCATCATCCAGCTCAGAAGGCCGGTAGTGTAATTCTTCAATCAATTTAACCACAAGTTTGCTCTCCTTGGCATGTTTGGGGTTAGGTTTAATTGGTTCAAAATCAGTTTTTGCTGTGACGGCAGTGGTGGATAATATCCAAAATGCCAATATGTAATTGATTGATTTCATGGGCTGTTGGTTCCTGTTTACTCTTTGTGTTGTTATTCTTGTTATTTTTCTGTTGAACTTTCTTTATCTGATATTGCCTTAAGGCTATATTTAATGATATAGGTCAATCGTCATCAATACAAGTCTTGGGATTCTATTCTGAGACCCAGTTAATGAATATTGGTTTCATATTTTTGTTATAATGTCGTGTTTTGATTGGCCAGTGGGGCCAATCGTTCATACGACAAGCTAATATTTTGGAGAAAATGAATGAATAAACTAGCCATAGCTATTGGTGTTGCAGGAACTTTATTAAGTCCTGTAACTTTCGCAGAAATGGATTCTGAAAATGGGCAAATCAATTATAAGATTGGTACGGATGTAGGTAAATATTTGAAAGATTCTGAATTGAATTTTGATAAAAGTTCGTTCATTACAGGCTTAGAAGATGGGTTGGCAGGTCGTGATTTAAAACTGACTCCTGAGCAGTTGACCACAATCAGAGGCATTATCCAGCAAAAACAACAAGAAGTGCAAAAAGCCAAAAAAGAACAAATGATGGCTGAGCTAGAAATACAAAAAGTTGAAAATGCTGAGAAAGGTGCTGCTTTTATGAAAGAAAAAGCGGCACAAGAGGGTGTTATGGTTACAGAATCAGGCTTGATGTATGAAGTACTTGAGCAAGGTGATGGTGCCAAACCAGATGCGCCAACAGCAACTGTTGTGGTTCATTACACTGGCACTTTAATTGATGGAACAAAATTTGACAGCTCTGTTGACCGTGGTCAACCAGCCACATTTGGTTTGAACCAAGTGATTAAAGGCTGGACCGAAGGTTTGCAGTTAATGAATGTGGGTTCAAAATATCGGTTTTACATCCCACCTCAATTGGCCTATGGATCAGATGCCAGACCAGGTGGACCAATTGGACCCAATAGCACTTTGATTTTTGATGTTGAGATGATTGAGATTAAATAATTAGATTAACTCTGTGTTATCTAAAAGCCCCAGAAATTCTGGGGCTTTTTTTGGTCTGTCGTTTGTAATTTAAGTTTTAGTCGAAGCTGACAGGGTCTATATCAATGAACCATTGGATTGAGTTGTCAGTGAATTGATTCTTAAGTTGAAAAATCAACTGATGCAATGCCTTTCTGTGGTTGGCGTTGAGGATCAGTTGCATCCGATGTAATTTTTGCTTCTTGGCAATTAAGGCAGGCAATGGTCCAAGTACGCTAACGTGTTCATTGTTCTCACAAAATACAACCATTTCATTCAGAAAGTTATCCAGTGTTGCTGCATCGCGGTGTTGGGCTCTGATAATTGCCATATAAGTAAATGGTGGAAATTGCATTTCATGCCGTTCGGTGAGTTGGCTTTTAGCAAAAGACTCATACCCTTGGTCAAACAAAGCATGAAAAAAATCATGGTCAGGGAATTGAGTTTGGATAATAACTTCACCTTTGGTGTCTGCGCGACCTGCTCGGCCTGATACTTGTGTCATCAATTGGGCCAAGTATTCAGTCGCCCTGAAGTCGGAAGAAAAAAAACTGTTATCCACATTGACTACAACCACCAATGATAAAAGAGGGAAATCATGACCTTTTGACAACATTTGTGTGCCCACGATGACACATGGTTCTCCTGAACGCACTGCTTCTAGGTTGTTCTGCCAATGGGTGGGTGTTCGAACGGCATCGCGATCAAACCTGATGATGTTCGTGTCATTAAAATATTGAATCAGTCCATCGGCAATTTTTTCAGTACCTACTCCCATGGTTTCTACGTGTTGAGAGCCGCAACTGGGGCAAAATTCTGGCAAGGAATATCGGCGGTCACAATGGTGACATTTAAGCAAGTTGAGGTGTTTGTGGTATGTTAAGTAGGCATCACAATCATCGCAGGTCCCAACCCAGCTGCATTCGTTACATATTAATTTAGGCGACCAGCCTCTGCGATTTAAAAACACCAAAACCTGATTGCCTTGGTCTAAATGGGCCTCAATTTTGTGTAAGGTTTTGATTGATAAACCCTTAGTGGCTTTGTTATTCAGGGCGTTTTGTAATGTGATACTTGGCATTGGGCTGCTGTTGGTTCGGCTGCGCAGTTTTAACCAAATATATTTGCCTTGAATGGCATGATTCAGTGATTCAAAGCTAGGGGTTGCTGAACCTAAGACCACGGGGATGTTGTTTATTTTCCCTCTAAGTACAGCCAGATCTCGAGCTGAATAACGAGTCCCATCTTGTTGTTTATAACTTAAATCGTGTTCTTCGTCGATTAATATGGCGCCTAAGTTGTTAAAGGGTGTAAAGATTCCTGAACGGGTGGCAACCACTACATCTACCAGCCCAGTTTTGGCATGGTGCCACACTCGAGCCCTTGCGCCGTCAGATAAACCGGAATGTAACACCGCCATATGTCCTTTAATGCGTTGGCTGATTTCTTGAAACAGTTGTGGCGTTAATCCAATTTCTGGTACCAAAACCAAAGCTTGCTTATTTTCAAGCATCAAATTTTGAATAAACTGGATGTAAACCTCTGTTTTTCCAGAGCCAGTTATCCCATCTAACAACATAACCTTAAACGCTGAGAGTGTTTGTTTTAATTGATTCAGCGCGTGGTTTTGATCAGTGGTTAAAGTAAATCCAGGGTCAAAGCCAGATTCATTTTCTAATAAGCACAGTTCGGAAGATTGAGCCAAGTCTTTTGCTGCCAGCTGCCTGCAAATTTGTGCAGCAGATGATGAAATATGAGTCAATGATCGACTGGTTAATGGGCCGTGTAAAGCCAGGTATTGATATATTTCAAGTTGTTTGGGAGCCGACTGTAATAGCTCTGTGGCTTGTGCAAGAGTATTTTTGGCCTGCCACCATTGTTGCGATGGGATGGGCTTATTGGAGGTTTTTTTTAACCAGGCCGGTAAAGCGGTGAAAATCATATCACCCAATGGGACTTGATAATATTTTGCTGCCTGACTAAGTAAGGTTAAATCAGATTCACTGAGAATGGCTTCCTCATCTAAAATTGATTGAATGGCTTTCAGTTTTTTATAGCTGCTTTGTTCGGAAAATGAAACCACGATTCCCACCACGACTTTGCTTTTACCAAGATTAACCAGCACCCGTCCGCCAACAGGAGGTGTGGGTAAGTCATCAGGTAGCGTGTAGTCCAAATAGGGGGCAAAGGGTATTTTCAAAGCCACTTGTACCACATTGGGTCGGTTGGTTTTCTGCATCAGCAAATCATAACATTATGAGGTGTTTTTTATCATCAAGTTTGTTGCTGTAAGCATAGTTGAAACGAAGGGCTGTTCAGTAAGCGGGGTTAAAATATAAGGTTTGAATCAGTTTGATTATTGAGTCTCAAAGTTATCCACAAATATTGTGGATAACTTTGTGAATAACTTGCGAAAATGAGGTGTTTAATCCCAATCTACTGTCACCAGAGTCACATTGGTTAAGTTTTAACCAATTCAGTTATTTTTATATATATCAATAACTTACATGAGTTTTGATAAGTTTTCATTTAATTTAAACAAGTAAATTCTTGTTTTGTGTCAAATTGAATTCAAGTTGTGAATAAATTCGACTCAGATTCTTAAAATCGTGGCGAAACTTTTAATTTATATGTGGGTAAATGAACAATTGTTATAATTTATTCACTGTAAGCTTCAGCTGTGGCGTCATGTGGGTGAAGTGATTCATGGTGAGTTACACGCAAGTGAAACTGTTTGACCGAATCTTCTTTGCTTAATACTTGTTTGATGCGTCTTGCGGCATCTTCACAAAACATTAAGTTCTGACCATTGCGTAAAGCAAACGCTTGTTCATCGGCTCTTTTGACGGCAGCTTGAACCGCTGTTTGTAACGAGTTTTCAACCAGGTCAATCATTTTAACCAGTGGTATTTGTTGTTGGTCATCTTGTAGCTTAAGTTTAATGACTGCTGAACTTCTCTGACTGTGTGGTGTGGCGTTGATACCTTGTTCTGATCCCAGCCAGTCAATGACCGCCTGCATGTTGATGTTGTTTGGGGTAAATTGTTGTTTGAAGTTTTCTTGGATTAACTGTCGTGCCAAAGCGGCAGAACATGGGCAGGTGCTGGAGTAAGTGACTTGAAAACTCAAGTATTTGCTTAAACCTGACTTCTTACATTGAACCACTGAAAGCTTGATGGGATATGATCGCCACCCTGAATGGTCACTGACCAGAGCCTTTCTTCGTAACAAAGCTTCTCCTTCGACTTCAATCAAGGCGTTTTGGCTGAGCTTTTTATGAGATTCCAAAAATGTTTGGGTTAGGTTTTGTAAAACCAAATAATCGATTTTTTCATCACTGAAAACTTGATCGCAAGCTAAATACAAGCGAGACATGTGGATGCCTTTACTGACTTCATCGTCTAAAGAAACTTCGGCTCGAACGCGAGCAACACTTGCTGGAACAGCTGCATCAGCAGCTAATTGCAATGGCATCTCAATGTCACTCATGCCAACCCATTGAAGTTGTCCGCCTATTTTGGCTTTTTCTTCTGAGGCGATGTCAGGCAAGGTACAGGATTGGTTTGTAGAATCTAACACAGGGTTAAGTTTGAATAATTACACATTAATGTGGTGTATCATATCAAATTACAAGTTAAAGCTGTGTATTTTCAAATCATTAAATACTTATCAAAACGATATTAGTTTTGCTTAAAGTTCATTCCAACGATTATGGGCATAACCTTTGATGCTCGGATCGATGTTCTTAACGGCCGCAATGGTTTTAAATTTTTCGCCCATTTCCTCTGCTAAAACCAGCTGTTTCATCTCACTGACCAACTGATAATACGCAGAATAATCTGCATCAGGGTCAATCCATTGATCGATACCAGCATCAACTAAGAAGTCACCTTGTGTGGTGTAGCCAGCCACATTAAAACCTGCGTGGTCGAGTGCTTCAGCAACAGAGGTAAAGTCAACAAAGGAGGTGATGTCTTGTAATCCAACGTCTTGATAAGGTTGGAAATTGGCCTGATGTCTTCGTTGACAAACCAGAGTTCCAGAATTTCTTTGGGGGTGGTAATATGTTTTTCTGCCGTAGCCGTAATCAACAAACATAACCAGACCTTTGACTAAATTTTGAGTGACAGAACTTATCCAGCCTTGAATTTGAGGCAAAAATTCTGAACGATAGTTTGTGGGTAAGTCCAATTGCATTTGTTTTAAATTTTGTTCTAGGCTGGGCGAAAATGATTGCCAATGTTCAATATACTGCTCACCATCATGAATCAGTACCAGTTGGAGGTATTCACCCTCGTCAAATTTAAAAATTTCAACCGGCAAGGCGTCAATGACTTCATTGGCAAAGACTATGCCTTCATAGTTACTTTCTGGTGGCTGTTCTGACCATTGTATGCGTTGTTGTATGTGAGCCGGCAGCCGTTGTATTTTTTGTTGTTGAACCTGTTTAAAGTCGGCACTGACTTCAATAATGATGTATTGATTAGGTAAACAGTTCAGCTCGTCCAAAGCGAGCAATAAGTCGAAGCAAAACTGACCAGTTCCCGCGCCCAATTCAATGATTGATGGTGTAGCCAATTGTTGTAGCACATCGGCGAAAACTACCGCATGGCATTGGGCAAATAAAGAGCCAAGTTCGGGTGAAGTAATGAAATCACCTTTGGAGCCGATCTTGTTAAGTCCTGCACTGTAATAACCTAGACCCGGTTCATAAAGTGCCATTTTCATGAATTTGGCAAAACTAATCACGCCATTTTGTTTGATTTCTGAGGTGATTTTATGTTGCAATGCTTGATTGATTTGTAACAGCGTTTCAGACATATTCAATGATAAGAGAAATTAATATTTGGTTGAACAGCAACCCCCACAAAAATAAACGGCTGGCTAAGCCTTATTCTGATGCTATTCTACAACAATTATTACAAAACACGCTGAATACTTCGCAGCCTGTACAAATCAAAAAAAATAAAAATGGAAAGCCATTTGTTGATGAACCGATCTATTTTTCTCACAGCAACTGCAGGCAACTTCATGCCTATGTCATTTCTACTGAACATGAGATTGGCGTTGATGTTGAGTATATCAATAAAAAAAGACCAGTGATGAAACTGGCATCACGCTATTTTCATTCAAAAGAGTACCAGATATTGGCTAATTTACCCGCATCAGAAAGATCGCAGATGTTTTTTAAGCAGTGGACTCATAAAGAGGCTTGGTGTAAATTAGACGGAGGAAATTTGTGGTCATACTTGAACAAATCATCTGACGATGTGTCGACGATGTATTTGTGTGACTCTTCTCAAGTCGATGGTTTTGCAGTGGCAATTGCGAGCCCTGAAAAAATTGATAAAATCAGAATAAATTCAATCGGAAATCAATGAAATTTTGTACCCAAGCCATGTTATTTTTGGCGTTGCTGCTTAGCGGATGTAGCATCAATAAAGAAACAATGCGGCAAGTTGAACAAGCTGTAGAGCTTAAAAAAGACAACAGCATGACTTGTGGTGAAGAGGTCATAAGCCGCTGTGCCATTTCAACCCCCTTTGCTGATTATTATGATTCTGCTGTGGCTTTAGAAAAAAATCATGTGTTACTTTTAGACCATGGTGAAAATGCTTTGCTGGCGAGAATTAATTTAATCAAAGCGGCTCAGGAATCGATCGAAATACAAACATTTATTTGGGTCAATGATGAAGCCGGTCACTTGATATTAAAAGAACTGTTGGCCGCTGCTAAAAGAGGCGTTAAGGTTAAAGTGATCATTGATCAGTTGTTTTCAATGGGTAACTCTTGGCTGGTTTCTGATTTAGCCGTTATGCACCAAAACCTTGAGTTCAAACTTTACAATCCGGTGTTTCAAGAGGCACACACCTCTGCATTTGAGTTTTTCAGTGCCTTGGCTTGCTGTATGGCCAGATTAAATAAGCGGATGCACAATAAAACATTCATCGTAGATAACAAGTATGGCATTGTCGGTGGCCGCAATTATCAAAGTAGATATTATGATTGGGATGAATCATTCAACTATAAAGATCGTGATGTGTTGGCTATAGGACCGGTGGTTGATCAAATTTCAGTGTCTTTTGATAGTTTTTGGCAAAGCCCTCATGTGGTTCCAGTTGAGCATTTGCGTGACGTCAGTTCACGCATATTGAACGATGAACAATCGAAAATCAATTGGGATGAACCGCATCCGTTAAAAGCGAAACTGCTGTTAACTCAAGCGAAAAACCAACAAGTGATAGAGGATACCTTTACCAAAGACATTGTTTTGGTCGATAAAGTGGAGTATTTCAGTGACACCCATGATAAACCTTTTAATCGCAAAGCCAGAACAGCGAATAAACAATTAACGCAAAAAATTCATCAGTATTTTGCCAATGCACAGTTTGATATTTTGATTCAAACGCCCTATTTGGTGTTCAGTCGACAAGCTCGAAAAGCGTTTAAGAAACTGCGCAGGAATAACCCCAATTTATGGCTCAGGGTTTCAACCAATTCGCTGGCATCAACAGATGCTTACTATGTCTATGCCATCTCTTATAAATATAAGCGCTTTTATTTGAAAAAATTAGGTATGCAAATTTTTGAATTTAAAGATCGGCCGGAAATGACCAGTGAGCTTTTTTCACAAAATCATGTCAATGAAAAAACCCGCTATGGCATGCACAGTAAATCATTTGTTATAGACGGCAAAATATCAATGATCGGTTCGCATAATTTTGATCCAAGATCAGACGTGTTAAACACAGAGTCTGGTTTTGTGATTGAGAGTGTTGATTTTGCGCAAAGGTTAATTAAAAATATTGAAATTGATATGAAGGATGAGAACAGTTGGGTGGTGGCCGCAAAAGAACAAATTCCTTTTTTTAGCCACATCAGTGGTGTAATTGCTACGATTTCTCGAAAGTTACCGATTTTTGATATTTGGCCGTTTAGATATTCTACCAGTTATAAATTGTTGCCAGGGCATGAGGCTGTGCCGGCAAACCACCCTGATTTTTACAAAAATTATGAAGTAATCGGTAGTTTCCCGAATGTAAATTTGTCTTCTAAGCAAATACAAACGATAATAATATCAGCTTTCGCAGGTTTCGCTGAACCAGTGATGTAATTGAGAATATGAAATGAATAATAGAAATAAAATAATTGTTTTAGTCATTATGGTTGCACTTGTTGCGATTCCGTATTGGCGAATTAAAAGTAACAGTGAGTTTTTTGTTGATGGCATAATGTCTCATTTAAATCATTTAGGCACGTGGTCTCACGCCAGTGTAGACACTTCTCTTAATGGTAAAGTATCAATCAACAGGGTTCGGTTTACACCCAGAGGTTTTAGACAAACCATCAGCATTGAATCAATTGATGTACACAGTGACATGAGAAAATTGTTATTGTCCAGCGCACAACATTTGACGACACATGTGCCTGAAAGCATGACTTTATCTATTAACAATGCTCAGTTACAAGACAATGCATCAGATTACAGCATGGCGGTGGAAAAAAACAATTATTGGCCGATGGCGGTTGGTTATTTGGGTGCTTATGGTTGTGGAACAGGCCCAGGACCAAGTTTTTCACCGGATCAATGGGATCAAATTTTAACTTCAGCGCCTCAATTTAACATGGAATTAAGTTATTCATTAATTGATGATTACCATTTAGATTTCAATTTAAATATAGACAGTTTAGACAATTGGTTTATCGCATGGTCTGGTACTTTAACCCGCTCCAGCGACGTGCCTAAAATCAGCTTCAACGACACCATTGTTGATACCCTCTATTATTACCATTCTGACCAAGGCTTTAATAAAAAAAGGAATGAGTACTGTGCAACGCAAAACAACAATTCTTTTTCAGCATACCGTTTAAAAGGTGCTGAGGAAATACAAGGCTACCTCAGGGTTTACGCTGGCAAAGAAATGCCACAGTTTTTAAGCAATCAATACCAAAGGTCGTTGGCTGAAAATATTGAAGTCAACTCTATTTTGAAGCTTAAGGAGCCTAAATATCTTTATGAATTTGCTGCGTTGTCACAAAATGAAGCCCTGGGTCTTTTGACGATAGAGGCAGCCATTGGTGAAAACGAATACCAACCCATTGAACTGACTGATATTGACTTTTTAGAGCTAGACATGGAAACCTTAAGGACAGAAATGGAAGCCAAAGAGCAAGAGGCCAAACGAGTTGAAGTCGAAGCCAATCAACCCAAAGAACTGTTAAAAACAATCACCCATACGATGGGCGGGACACAAAGTGAGTATTTGATTGAAAACTGGAACCAAGCCATTGGGCAGAACATCAAAATAAAAACCAAAAGAGGCCGGCCATTTTTTGGAAAACTGATGTCCATTGGTGATACACATTTGACCATTACGTCACGTTATATGAGTGGCAGCGCCACCATAACAGTGGCTAAAAAAGATGTGGTTTATATGACCGCCAGTCGATAAGGTACTCAGCATATGAGCGTTTTTCAAAACGCATCAAAACTGTGGATAATTTCTGCCTTTACTTTGCTGGGTTTGATAATGACAGCCATGCTGGTGGGGTCAGTTAGCACCCCAATTGATGCCTTGTGGGATGTGAATTCACCCTATCATAATGTCATTTGGCAGTTAAGATTTCCACGAATCATTAATGCATTGTTGGTCGGTGCCTGTCTTTCATTGGCTGGGTTGTTAATTCAGAATCTTGTCAAAAATCCTTTGGCTGACCCTTATTTGTTGGGTGTTTCTGGTGGCGCCGCTGCCGTTCAGTTACTGGTCATTGTGACGGGTTTAAGCCTTTCGCCCAATATTCTGTTTTTGTTTGGTTTTGCCGGTAGTCTGGTGGCTGCATTGTTGCTGTTAAAGTTGAGTTATTACGGTGAATTGAGACCTAATAAAATCACTTTGAACGGTGTTGTGTTGGCTTTTGGTTTTGCTGCTTTGATTAGTTTTGTGCTTGCCACTGCCAGTGGACAACAAGTTAAATCAATGATGTTTTGGTTAATGGGTGACTTGTCTTTTGCTCGGTTTAATTGGTTAATGCCTATACTGTTGTTCATTATGATGTTTCTTTTGATGAATAAAGCAAGGGCATTGGATTTATTGGCCAGGGGGGATTTATTTGCACAGAAATCGGGGGTGAATACCCGACAACTCAATTTACAAAGTTTTGTGATGACGGCGTTATTGACGTCAATGGCTGTTGCACAAGCAGGAACCATCGGGTTTGTTGGATTGATTATTCCCCATATGGTTCGAATGTTGGTTGGTTATCAACATAAACACCTGATTCCAATGAGCATGACAATTGGCGCCGGTTTTCTGTTGTTGGCGGATACCTTGGCCAGAACAGTGATGAACCCGATTCAATTGCCAGTAGGTATTTTTACCGCTTTGATTGGGGTGCCTGTTTTTCTTTGGTTAAACCGGAAACTGTGATGATGAAACTGAATCAGGTCTCAATCTTTCAAGAGGATAATAGCCTTATTAATGCACTTGATGTTGAGTTTAAACCAGGGGAGTTTTGGGGCATCATTGGGAAAAACGGAGTTGGTAAATCCACTTTGCTTAACGTATTGGCTGGCATGTCTAAGCATTATACCGGTGAAATCCTACTCAATGGCCAGCCACTCAAGCAGATTAACCATCGAATCAGGGCACAAAGAATCAGTTATTTACTCCAAGAACAAGAGCCTTGTTTGGCTTTTTTGGTGGAAGAAGCCATTGGTATGGGACGATTTCCATGGTTGACATCCAAACTTGAAGACGAACAAATAACAATTGATGTGATGAGTCGTTGCCAAATCAATCATCTGTATGGCCGCTCGATACTCAAATTGTCGGGTGGTGAGCGTAGAAAAGTTGAAATTGGTACCTGTTTGGCGCAACAATCTGATCACTTGTTGTTGGATGAGCCTTTGAATCATTTGGATGTGGTCTATCAAAAACACATCATGCAAGTTTTTAAAAACTACAGTCAAAAGCGTTCAGTGATTATGGTTTGTCATGACATCCAGGCAGTTAAACAATACTGTAGTCATGTTTTGATGCTGTTGGGTAATGATTGTTATCTCAGTGGCACATCAGCTACAATATTAACAAAGACCAATTTAAACAAATTATTTGATGACACCAGCCAATAGGATAAAAAACAACTTCATGGCCACCATTGCTAAACAATGGTTGGCAGCGAAGATTATTACCCAAAAAGATTGTGCCACACTACTGGAAAAATCCACGGTAATGTCTGCATCGGTGCACCCTTATATTGCCATTGTTGATAACAAGTTATCCAACATCAAAACGGGCAAGCCAATTACCTTGGAATTTTTAACTCAATGGGTCGCCAAAACCAACAAGTTAGATTACACAAAAATTGACCCAACGAAAATTAATGTCAATCAGGTCACTCAAGTGATATCACAAGCTTATGCGCGGCAACACCAAATACTACCGATACATGTTGATGCCAAAGAAATAGTGATTGCAGTTGCTGATCCGAACAATGTGAGTTGGACCAGTGATATTCAGAAAATCCATCGACAAATAATCAAACGAGTTCATGCCAATCCGATTGATATTCAACGCCTGTTGTTTGAATTTTATGGTGTAAACCGACAAGTTCAAAGCGCCAAAAAACACCACAAAGGTTTGGGTGCTGATCCGGTTCTAAATTTAGAACAATTGGTAAAACTAGGCAGTAACAAAGACATCAATGCCGATGACCAACATGTCATTGGTTTGGTTGATTGGTTGTTGCAATATGCGTTTGATCAACGCGCCAGTGATATTCATTTAGAACCCAAACGGGACAATGGTCTGGTCAGGTTTAGAATTGATGGGAAATTACTTCAGGTCTATGATTTACCGCCATCGGTGATGGCAGCTGTCACCAGTCGAATTAAAATCCTCTCTCGAATAGATGTGGCAGAGAAGCGTCGACCACAAGACGGTCGAATTAAAACCTTATCTCAAGGTAATCGCGAAATTGAATTAAGGGTTTCGACCATGCCAACCACTTTTGGTGAAAAGTGTGTGATGCGTATATTTGATCCAGATGCGGTGACTGTTGATTACCGCGATTTGGGATTTAACGACAGAGAAGCCGGTATTTGGCAACAGTTGATAGACCGCCCTAATGGCATTATTTTGGTAACGGGCCCAACAGGTTCCGGTAAGACCACCACTTTGTATTCGACCTTAAAAAAATTGGCTACACCTGAAGTTAACGTTTCAACGGTAGAAGATCCGATTGAAATGGTTGACCCTTTATTTAACCAAATGCAGGTCAATCCAAAAATTAATTTACATTTTGCAGATGGTGTCAGAACGCTGATGCGACAAGATCCAGACATCATTATGATTGGTGAGATTCGTGATTTAGAAACAGCCCAGATGGCAGTCCAAGCTTCATTAACAGGTCATTTGGTGCTATCAACTTTACATACCAATGATGCCCCTTCAAGCATCAATCGATTGCTGGATCTGGGCGTGCCCGATTATTTATTACGCAGTACTTTGGCGGGTGTTTTGGCACAACGGTTGATACGCTTATTATGCCAACACTGTAAAACCGCTGAAAAAGTAGATGCTGAAAAATGGGTTTCTATGGTTCATCCATTTGACATTCAGCCGCCCAAAGAATTGTTTAAAGCAACCGGCTGTGACGAATGTAGAAACACGGGCTACCATGGTCGATCAGGTGTGTTTGAAATGATGCCGATTGATCAAGGCATCAGAAAGTTGATTAAAAATAATGTGCCCTCTGAAAAGGTCAGTGCAGCGGCTTATCAACAAGGTATGTTGCCATTGCGAATTGCCATTGCACAGATGCTAAAAGACGGTAAAACCTCTTTGGATGAAGCCATCAGGTTGGCTCCCCCAGATTTACATTAAAATGTTTCTGATCATTCAAACTGGTGACCCAGTACCCAGGGCACATGCGATTGGAGATTTTGCCAGTTGGTTTATCCAAGGAATGAGATTGGATGGTACACAAGTAACAACAGTAGATGTTCATAAGGGAGCCGTTTTACCTGCTTTTGACAGTCAAAATTGGACGGCAGTGATTGTAACTGGATCGGCTTATATGATCACTGAACATTTGGTATGGATGAACCAGACACAGCAGTGGTTGGCCAAAGCATTTGAGGCGGGTGTGCCTACTTTAGGTGTTTGTTTTGGTCATCAGTTGATTGCTGATATGTTAGGTGGTCAAGTTGGCTATAACTCTTTGGGTCGACATATGGGAATCAGCCGATTCACATTGAATCAAGCAGGTCAGCAAGATCCTATATTAGGCAGTCTTTCACCAAGCCATACATTCAATACGCTGGTTTCGCATCAGCAGCATGTAATTAGCTTGCCGGACCATGTGACGTTACTAGGATCCTGTGACCAGGATTCCAATCATGCCTTCAGGTATAAAACACATGTTTGGGGTGTACAGTTCCATCCAGAATGGAGTCAAAAAATCATGCAAATATATATTGAAGAACGGGAAGATGCCTTACTTAAAGAGGGTTTTAATCCGGCTTCAATGATTGCACAATTGGAACGTTGTGAAGAAGCCGGATCTTTATTAAAACAATTTGCTGAATTTGCTTTGCAGCAAAAATGATGATGCATCAATCTGTGTTAAATTTCAGCGTTGTGAAAAACATTTTGTACATCATCTAGCTCATCCAGCATATCAATAAATTTATTGAAGTTGGGCATGTCATCTTCAGAGATGGCGGTTGTTGTTTGTGGAATAAACTGAATTTCATCCACTTCAAAATCAATCCCTGGATAGGCGTCCTGTAAAGCTTGTTTGGCTTTAAAATATTCGGTATTGGGTGCAAACACAGTTAATTTGCCATCTTCTGACTCGATATCAGTCACATCCACATCAGCATCCATCAAGGCTTCCAGCGCTTCGTCTTCATCATCACCAGCAAACACCAATATTGCAGCGTGATCAAACATATGTAATACCGTTCCCTGGGTGCCAATTTTGCTGTCAGTTTTAGTAAAACATAATCGCACATCACCAAAGGTTCGATTGGGATTATCAGTTAAACAATCAACAATAACCATACACCCACCTGGACCATAACCCTCGTATCGAGCCACGGCAAAATCTTCACCACCTGTGCCTTCAGATTTATCTAAAGCATTTTTAATCACATGGGCTGGGACTTGTGCTTTTTTGGCACGTTCTAACAAACTACGTAAGGCCAGATTGGCATCTGGGTCCGCACCACCAGATTTTGCGCAAACATATATTTCGCGACTGAATTTACTGTAAACACGTGCATTGGCATCCGAAGTTTTGGCCATTGACTCCTTGCGGTTTTGATAGGCTCTTCCCATGGTAATCTCTGATTCAAATAAAGTGGGCTATTTTACCGCGAACGGCGAGGAATGCAAAATCGGTGGCGAAACTAATGAAAATAGGATTAAAATAGATTACTTAGGAAACAATAAAACCAAATAGGTATAAGGATAGAAGGTGTATATGATGGGAAATAAAACAAAAGGAACCTTGTTGATATGTTGGGTGATAAGTTCAGTTCAGGTGCAGGCAACAGTATACAAATGTATTGATGAAAACCAGACCATTCATTATCAAAAGACCAGTTGTCAGGAAAATGCAAAAGAAACTGTGATGGATGTCAGTGAAACACCTGAGATCGTTGATTACACCGAGCAAAAAAAACGGTCATCAGTTGACCTAAATACACATTACCAAAAGCAAAGCAAAAACAAATCGGTTTCTAATGACGCAATGAAACTACACAAAAGACAATGCGCGCGCTTAAGGAATGATTATAAAAAGGCTCAACAGGAAGTGGTTAGAAAATGTAAACAAGCCAGGGACATTTACTGTAACCAGGATGCCGATAAAATTGAACAGACTAATTTAAACAGAGACATCAGAAAGACAGCTCGTAGTTATTCAAATAAAGGCCGGCCACAACTGTATTTGCCCAAACTATTTC
>Ga0209344_10000179_pt1 | contig 131900 bp, 124 predicted proteins | sample Cruoilmetagenom6_FD_187293 | JGI IMG/M metagenome (GOLD analysis project Ga0209344, IMG submission 187293) | Oil polluted marine microbial communities from Coal Oil Point, Santa Barbara, California, USA - Santa Barbara Oil Seep Sample 6 (SPAdes)... | ecosystem: Environmental > Aquatic >... | reverse complement strand
CGGTCCCAGATGATGGCCGTTTCGCGCTGGTTGGTGATGCCGACCGCGGCGATGCTGTGGCGGGTGATGTTGGCCTTGGAGAGCGCTTGACCGATGACCTCGCGCGTGTTGTTCCAAATTTGGGTGGCGTCGTGTTCAACCCAGCCCGCCTTGGGGAAGATTTGATCGTGCTCCAGCTGGCCCGAGGTGACCGGTTTGCCGTCGTGATCAAAAATGATCGCGCGCGTGCTGGTGGTGCCCTGATCGATCGAGAGTATGTAGTTCACCGGTTCTCCTTGGTTCTCACTCATTGGATAGCGTCAACGTAAAGCCAGGCGCCATTTTCGCGCACAAAGTTGCTGTTCTCGTGCTGCTGGTCGGCTCCGCCATCGTGCCGATAGTGCGCTCGAAACTCGACGGTGCCGGTGGTGTCGAACATGCTGCCACCGGTGCGCGAGACGATGTCGAGTCGAAACCAGCGCACATCCGCATCGAGTTCGAGCGTTGCGGGACGGGTCGACGGATGCCACGTCTTCAGCAGATAGGCGGTGTCGCCGACAGAGTAGGCGCTGTACCGCGAGCGCATGAGGCGTTCAGCCGTGGGAGCGAGTGCTTCACCGCGATGGAAACGGCCACAACACTCGTCGTAGGTCTCGGACGATTGGCACGGGCACGCGTTCATTTACCCAGATTAGCTACTCGTGGGCGCTTCGCTACGCATAGGTGGTCTCCACAAGTTGGTCGATGATCCCTATTTCATAGTTCTGGATCGTGGCCATCCGTTCTGCCGTGGTGCGCACGTTCGCGATTGCCGCATTCTCAGTCGCCACGTCGGTCATGTGGACGCCGCCGACGTGGTGAGCGCGCATGAGGGTGAGAAAGAGCCGTCCCTGGGCGATACCGGTGGCGGTGGCGAGAGAACTCATCTGTTCCTCAGTGGCGAGGCCCATCATCTCGGCTGCGGGCATCTCCATTCCCATCCACCCCATGACGGTCTCGGGCGGGGCGGTACTTTCGCCCCAGACCGTGAGCCACGTATGCATCACTCCGCGTTCGTAGGACTGGTTTTGTAGGATGTCGGCCGCCAGTGCTTGCACGGAATCCCCGTTGTTTCGCCCAATTACTCGCTGGCACATGGCGAGAGCCTGTTCGTGGTGCACTGCCATGTCGGTGAAGAAGCCAATGTCGGTGTCGTTGGGGGTCTCCGATTCTGTGGCGGTTTCCGATTCCTGTGTGGTGCAGGCGGCGAGCGCTGTTCCTGCGACAGCGAGCGCACCCAAAGCGAGAAAGCTGCGACGGGCGGTGTTGGGTGCATTGTCGTGGCTCCGAGTGGTGCTGCGCATCCTTAGCCACCCGCTCCGCCGCCGGGATTCACGGCGTTGTTGCCGCCGAGGGCGTCGTCCGCGACATCGCCGTAGTAGCAACCCACAAAGTAGGGGAAGGTGGTTGTGGAGTAGTAGCGGTATTGCCCATCGCTGTCGATGCGACCATTGCACTCGTCGAGATCGCCGGAGCCTTCGACATAGCTGTGGGCAGCCCAGGTGTCCGTGGCAAAGAGCGATTCGTCGGTGAGTTGCCAGCTGCTCGTGAGCTGGACTGTTTCGCTGCAGTCATCGTCCGCGCACACAACTCCGGACATGATCGGATAGCCGTCTGCTGCCCAGCCGATGACGAGCGATTCGCCAGTCTCAACCTCTTCAGCGTCGTAGAGGCAGTCGACGCCGTCGGCGTAACCGAACCAGTGAATATGGAAGTCCGTTGGGCCGCTGTGGCTACCGCACTCGGAGAGCGCACCCTGTAGTGACTTCACATCACCGCCGGTGCCTTCGGTGGGGCCATAGATCGGTACGCCGTTGACGGCGACGCCGAGGGCGCCGAGGAGGGGAACGTCGGTGGGCTCATCCGCCACCGTGGGGTTGACGGGAATAGTCATCTCGACTTCGGAAACCTTGGGGGAGCCAGGCGTCGTGGCGACGTACAGATAGTCAGGGATGCTATTGCTGGTGATCGTCAGGGTGTCGCCATCGCACACTGCTGATAACTCGGGGTCGACAAGATCGGCGTTCGCGCTTTCAACCTCACGCAGCGTTGCGGCCATAGCGTCGCAGTCTCCGTTGGACGCGGCAAAAGATGCCGTGGTTGCCGCCGTGGCACTGTCTGTCGCCTCGACCGTGGGGGTGCTGGCTTCAGCATCCGCGGTCTCGGCGGCGGTGCAACCGGCTAGGGCAAGAAGCAGCACGCTTGTCGCGGCCACCGTGGAAAATCGTCGTTTCATGGTCTCTCCTGATCGTGATGAGAGCCATGGTGGCGGTGGTTCCTATGAAACCCTTATGGAGTCGCTGTGGGCTGAGGGGGAGTGGTCGGCTGTTGATGGATGCTCGGCTGGGTCAGGAACACGATGAGAACGATGACACCGGCGATCGGCACGAGAGCCCAGAAGAGATTTCTCCAATGGCGGCTGGCGGGCTAGCGAGCCGATGCGACGTACTGGGCAAGATGCTGACCGGTGAGCGTCGACTTCGCAGCGACGAGATCGGCCGGAGTGCCTTCAAACACAATCGAGCCACCATCGTTTCCGGCACCGGGGCCGAGATCGATGATCCAGTCTGCGTGGGCCATGACTGCTTGATGGTGTTCGACGACAATCACTGATTTTCCGGAGTCGACAAGCCGGTCAAGCAGCCCGAGAAGGCGCTCGACATCAGCTCGGTGTAGCCCGGTGGTCGGTTCATCCAGAACGTATACATCGCCCTTGTCCGCCATTTGGGTGGCGAGCTTGAGACGTTGCCGTTCTCCGCCCGAAAGCGTCGGAAGTGGCTGGCCAAGGCGCAGATACCCTAGCCCGACATCAACCAACCGGGCGAGGATGGTGTGCGCTGTGGGTGCTTGCGCCTCGCCGTCGCCGAAGAATATTTCGGCCTCAGTGACGGACATCCCGAGAACCTCACTGATGTCCTGTCCGCCGAGCTTGTAGTCCAAGACCGCAGCCATGAAGCGTTTTCCCTCGCAGACCTCGCAGGGCGTGGAGACGGTCGCCATGACGCCGAGGTCGGTGTAAATCACACCGGCGCCGTTGCAATTGGGGCAGGCGCCTTCGGAATTCGCGCTGAACAGAGCGGGCTTGACGCCGTTGGCCTTGGCGAACGCCTTGCGAATGGGCTCGAGCAACCCGGTGTAGGTGGCGGGATTGCTGCGGCGTGATCCCTTGATAGCGGCTTGATCCACCGACACGACGCCCTCACGCGGTACGACGGAGCCGTGAATGAGGGAGCTCTTGCCGGAACCAGCGACCCCCGTCACCACCACGAGAGTGCCCAGCGGGATATCAACGTCGACGTTCTTGAGGTTGTGGGTGTCCGCGGCGCGAATTTCCATGACACCAGTGGGGGATCGCACGGTGTCTTTGATCGAGACACGGTCGTCAATGTGGTGGCCGGTGACCGTGTCGCTCTGGCGCAGTTCGTCGAAACTGCCCTCGAAGCAAATCTGGCCGCCTTCAGTTCCGGCCCCTGGCCCGAGGTCGACAATGTGGTCGGCAATCGAGATCGTTTCGGGCTTGTGCTCAACCACGAGCACGGTGTTGCCCTTGTCGCGCAGCCGGAACAAGAGCTCATTCATCCGCTGAATATCGTGCGGGTGGAGGCCAATAGTCGGCTCATCGAAGACGTAGGTGATGTCGGTGAGTGACGAACTCAAGTGCCGAATCATTTTGGTGCGCTGCGCTTCACCGCCCGAGAGTGTTCCCGCGGGGCGGTCGAGGGAGAGATAGCCGAGCCCGATCTCCACAAACGAGTCGAGGGTCTGCTGGAGCGCCTCAAGCAGCGGGGCGACGGATGGTTCTTTCAGCCCACGCACCCACTCGGCGAGGTCACTGATTTGCATGGCGCAGGCATCCGCAATATTGATTCCCGCGATTCTGGATGCTCGGGCACCCTCATTGAGTCGAGTTCCTCCGCAATCGGCGCAGGCCGTGAACGTGACGGCCCGATCAACGAACGCGCGAATATGGGGCTGCATGGCGTCGCGGTCTTTCGACAGCATCGACTTCTGAATTTTCGGGATCAAACCCTCGTAGGTCATGTTGATCGCCTGCATCTTGACCTTCACCGGCTCTTTGTAGAGAAAGTCGTGCAGTTCGGTCTTCGTGTAGTTCTTGATGGGTTTGTCGGGATCGAGGAAGCCTGACTCGGTGAAGATGCGCACCATCCACCCATCGGCGGTGTAGTTGGGGATGGTCAGCGCGCCCTCGGCGAGCGACTTGCTGTCGTCGTAGAGCTGGGTGAGATCAATGTCGTTGACCGTGCCGCGTCCTTCGCACGTCGGGCACATACCCCCGGTGATGCTGAACTCGCGCCGTTCTTTGGTGGTGACGCCCGCTTTGTCAAGAGTGACAGCGCCAGCGCCGGAAACGGATGCCACGTTGAAGGAGAAAGCCTGCGGTGAGCCAATATGGGGGTCGCCGAGGCGGCTGAACACGATGCGGAGCATGGCGTTGGCGTCGGTCGCAGTCCCGACAGTGGAGCGTGCGTTGGAACCCATGCGCTCCTGATCGACGATGATCGCGGTGGTGAGTCCTTCGAGCACGTCGACGTCGGGGCGAGCCAGCGGTGGCATGAAGCCCTGCAGGAAAGCGCTGTACGTCTCGTTGATCATCCGTTGTGATTCCGCGGCGATCGTGCCGAACACGAGCGAGCTCTTGCCCGATCCCGATACACCAGTGAAGACGGTGAGGCGTCGCTTGGGGATGTCTACGCTCACGTCGGCGAGGTTGTTCTCGCGAGCGCCCCGAACCCGAATCAGCTCGTGCCTGTCAGCCGCGTGGGTGCCGGGGGAGTCTGGGTTGCTCATGCTGGCCATTGTGGACGTCTCCCTGGCTGTGTGGCTCGCGCGGCTCTGCGGATCTCACGGCTCTGCGGGTTCGCAGATGCTCTGTCACCATTATGACGAAAGCACTCCCTGTTGCGGCGAATGCGTTAGCGCAGCCTGAGCACGTTGTCGAAGAGCACGATGTTGTACAGGTACCCACCGTTCGTGAGCACACCGACCGCCGCGCGGGAAAGAAGTGGACGGGCGCGCATGGCACGAGCATTCCCACTGGCGTGTGTTGAGCGGACGTCCAGCCTCGACTTCTATCGTCAAACTTGCATAGATGCGCGGTTCGCCGTATTCGGCTTCAGAGCCCCTTGCGGCGAATTTTCGCACGAAATCGCAGTATCAGGGCCGCTCAGTTCGATTGCGAGCGGTGCAAACTATCGAAAGGTTACTCATGAATCGCTTCTCAGACCGCGTCGTACTTATCACTGGTGGAGGATCCGGTCTCGGCCGTGCCGCTGCCGTACGTCTCGCAACAGAGGGAGCGAAGCTCTCGCTCGTGGACGTGTCAGAAGCAGGGTTGGCTGAGTCGGTCAGCGCCATTGCTGAGGCCGCGCCTGACGCCGAGGTCCTGACCGTCGTCGCAGACGTGTCGAAGGAAGAGGACGTCGACCGTTACGTCTCCGAGACGCTCTCTCGCTTCGAACGCATTGACGGCTTTTTCAACAACGCTGGTATCGAAGGCAAGCAGAACCGTACAGAAGACTTCACCGCAGCCGAATTCGACAAGGTCGTTGCTATCAACCTTCGCGGAGTCTTTCTCGGACTTGAGAAGGTTCTCAAGGTCATGCGTGAACAGGGCTCCGGCATGGTCGTCAATACGGCCAGTGTTGGCGGGATCCGTGGCATCGGTAATCAGTCCGGCTACGCGGCGGCGAAGCACGGTGTTGTTGGCTTGACCCGCAACTCGGGCATCGAATACGCCGAGCACGGCATCCGAATTAATGCCATCGCCCCTGGCGCTATCTGGACTCCGATGGTGGAGAACTCGATGAAGCAGCTGGATGCCGAGGACCCGCGTGGTGCAGCAGACCAGTTCATCCAGGGCAACCCGACCAAGCGTTTCGGCGAAGCCCCGGAGATCGCTGCGGTTGTTGCGTTCTTGCTGAGCGATGATGCCAGCTACGTAAACGCGACGGTGCTGCCGATCGATGGTGGGCAGTCCTACAAGTACTAGACGGTCGCAGGGGAGTGGGTGGCCGACGAGGTTTCGTACCGAGGCGCCCACTCCCACGCCACAGCGTTGCGTGCTCCGGCAACGGCCGCGAACTGGCCCCGGCACGTTGAGTCGTGCACCTTGGATAGTCTTCCAGTGTGAGCGCTATCGATCTGAACAGCGACCTCGGCGAGTGGGACCTTGACGAGGCCTCCTCTGATGCGCTCGTGCTCGGCGATGCCGCAATGTTCGATGTGATCACGAGTGCGAACGTTGCGGCCGGGTTCCATGCCGGCAGTCCAGACAGCATGGCGGCGAGTGCGACGCAGGCGGCCGCGCGCGGAGTGAGTCTCGGCGTTCATCCTTCCTACCGTGATCGCGACGGGTTCGGCAGGCGTAATCAGGATGTGGCCTCCACCATTCTGATCCAACAGATGCTGGAGCAGGTGGAGTCGCTGAGCGACGCGGCGCAAGCCGCTGGCACTCGGGTGCGATACCTGAAACCGCACGGGGCGTTGTATAACCGCATCTCGGTCGACGACCAGCAGGCGGATGCCGTGGCCCGTGCCGCCAAGGAAGCCAACTTGCCGATACTGGGGCTGGCCGGAACCGCGATCCAACGCGCGGCCGAGGCGCACGGGGTGCAGTTTTATCGTGAAGCATTCGTCGACCGCGCCTACCTTCCGGACGGCACGCTGGCACCTCGGTCGCTGAGCGGCGCCGTCATCGTCAACCGGATCGCGGCGGGGGAGAGGGCTCTGCGGATGGCTGTTGACGGGCACGTGATCGCACTCGACGGCAGTCTGTTGCGCATCGAACTGGACTCGCTGTGTGTGCACGGCGACACCGAAGGGGCGTTTCTGATGGCGTCGTCGGTTCGGGAGCTGCTCGTCAGCGCCGGTCTTGAGATTCGAGCCTTCGCATGAAGATCCTTCCGTTTGGTGATCGAGCTCTTCTGGCCGAGTTCTCGACGCTCCAGCACACGATTGAGGCCTTTCGGGTCTGGGACGCGGCTCGGATTCCGGGGATTGTCGAACTTGTTCCGGCCGCTTCGACGGTGCTGGTGACGGTTGACCCGACGGTCTTGTCGTTGCGTGCCGTCGAACAGTGGCTTGACCAAACCCTCGTGCGCGCCTCGAGCAGCGACAGGGTAAATGACGCGACAACCCGCAGCGTGACCATTCCCGTCCAATATGACGGCCCTGATCTTGCTTCGACCGCGTTGCTCCTCGGCTTCAGCCCTGACGAACTTGTTGCGCGTCACTCACAAATCTCCTGGCGCTGCGCCTTCATCGGCTTCGCACCCGGATTCGCCTATCTCGCCGCAGAAGATTCTGGTCTAGAGGTTCCCCGCCGAACCACCTCTCGGGCGACGGTGCCCGCAGGTGCCGTGGGCCTGGCGGGGGAGTTTAGCGGAATCTATCCGCGGAGTTCCCCTGGCGGGTGGCAGATCATTGGCACGACGTCGCTGAGCCTGTGGGACGAGAGCTGCGCCCAGCCAGCCACCATCACGCCGGGAACTATCGTGCGATTCGAGGTGGACGAGTCGTGACCAGTCTCTTCGTGGTCGAGCCGGGCCCACTTACTCTGGTGCAGGATCAAGGGCGTCCGGCGCTTGCGCACCTCGGCGTTGGGGCGTCGGGCGCAATGGACCGCGCCGCCCTCGACCTAGCCAATCGACTCGTCGGTAACGCCGCGGACGCGGCCGGTCTGGAAATACTTTTTGGCGGCCTTGCGGTTCGCCCCACGAGCGCCGTCTGGGTGGCCACGGCTGGCGCGTGGGGGCGCGTGGCGATCGATGGGAATGAGATTCCGCCGCACACGGCGACCCTCGTTTCTGCTGGCGCAACGCTCTCGTTCGATTCCGCCACCCACGGCATTCGCTACTATTTGGCGATTCGCGGGGGAGTAGCGGTGCCACCAGTGCTTGGCTCACGGTCACGTGACAGCCTTGCTCACCTTGGACCTGTCGCGCTGACGGCGGGGGACAGCGTTCCTCTTGGTGCTGAACCGGCGTCCGTTGTGCCGCCGAATGACTTGATTCCTTTCACTCCACCCGCCACATCAACGGTGACGTTGGGCGTGCGGCCCGGCCCGCGGCGTGACTGGTTCACTGAGGGATCCTGGGAGAAGCTGTTCAGTGAAGAGTGGCGGGTGTCTCCGCGGTCGGATCGCTCCGGCGTCAGGCTGGAGGGAGTCGCCTTGTCGCGTGTTCACTCTCGAGAATTGCCCAGTGAAGGCATGCTGCCCGGTGCCATTCAGGTGTCACCGGATGGTGCGCCAACGATCCTTGCCGTCGATCATCCGGTCACCGGCGGCTATCCGGTGATCGCCGTTGTCACCGACGAGTCTCTGGATGCTCTCGCACAGTTGCGTCCCGGCCAGCCGATCTCGTTTCGGCTGGCGACCGGTCGCAGCTAGCGTCAGCGATCCCTGAGTCGCCGGGGAGACCGAAATCCCCACAAACTGACATAATGTGCATTATCGGATATCACTCGAGTGTGTGAGAGGGGCTCAACCACAGCGGCTCCGTGCGCGCGACGCGTGCGCGTGCAGTTAGTGCTGCGGTGAGACGCACGGTTCACAGCGCGCGGCAAACAGTTCACGGATCACGGTGACGAGTTCAGTCGGCTCGAAAAGGTCGGCTGTTGAAGCCAACTCGTCGAGCGTCCACCAACGGTGTTCGAGAACGTCCACCCGCTCGTCATCGGTCCACAACGCATCGGATGGCTCGAAGGCTTCCGTCTCGGCGGTGTAAAAGACAGCGTGGCCGGTGTCGTGGTCGGCGTCATCCCATTCGACAACGAAGTCATGAGACCACACCGGCTCGCCGAGATCGGTCACCACGAGCCCGGTTTCTTCCTGCAGCTCGCGTACTGCAGCGTCGTGGTGCGACTCCCCCGGATCCACTCCGCCACCCGGTGTCAGCCAGCGCGCTGCACCGCTCGTATCTGGCGCTTTCGTGAGAAAGAGCAAGAAGCGTTGATTGCGGTCGAACAGCAGCACGCGGCTGGTGGCCCGGTTTACCGGCATCCGGGGCCCGCTACTTGTTGAGGAAGTCTGAGACGTCGCCGACGTAGCGGGTGTTGTTCTCGGGCACAGGCTCCACGGCGGCCGCAGCAACCTCGGCGGCGAACTCGCTCACGTTGTACAGGCGGCCGGCGGCCTCCTTGCGGGCTTCGATCGCACCGGGGTTGGCACGTTGCAGCAGGGTCGCGGTGATGGTTCCCTCGATCATGTCGCCGGAGACGACAACGAAGCTGATGCCCTTGGCTTCGAGCTCCGGGATCAATTCGCGCAGTGCATCCTCACCGGCACGCTTGCTGAGGGCTACCGGTACATATTCGGGCATGGTCTCGACGGTGCGGATGAAATGAGCCTGGTGGCTAGTAACAAATACCACTCGTGAACCCTCGTGCAGCAACGGCAGCATGGTCTTCAAGAAGTTCACCTGAGCGTCGCGGTTGAGCTGCATGGCGTAGTCCTCAGCCATGCCCCCTTCCATTCCGCCGGATGCGTTGAGCACGAGAATCTCCAGACCACCGAACTCTGCCTTCACGGTGTCAAAGAGCGCCGAAACGGTTGTGGGATTGGTCAGGTCCGCGCCGATCGCGATGGCCGAACCGTCGGTCTCGTTGAGCTGCGCAACCAACTTGAGGGCGCGGGCTTCCTTATTGCGGTAGTTCACCGCGACGCGGGCACCGGCTTGCGCAAAATAGGCAGCCGTGTCGGCGCCAATCCCCCGTGAGGAACCAGTGATGAGCGCGCGGGCACCATCGAGCGAGTGAGCGGCCAGAGGATTCGAGTTTTCGCTATTCACCCTACGACTTTAGCGGGCGAACCCGCGCCGCGCAGTGATGTAAGTGCTAGCGTCATGATTGAAGATTTGTCGAACAGCGCAACGATGAAGGGCGCCAGCACAATGCTCGTTGACCTCACCCAGTATTTGTGGATTTTATGGCTCGCCCTTGTCGTGCTGTTCATCGTCATCGAGGTGCTCACTCTCGAGTTCACGTTCCTCATGATCGCCGCTGGTACCCTCATTGGCGGCCTCGGTGCCAACCTTCTCGGGTGGCCGTGGTACACCCAAATCGCCCTCGCGGCGGCGCTCTCGGGGTTGCTGATCTTCACGATTAGACCGGTGCTGCTGATGAACTTGGAAAAGGGCGCGGACCCGGCCAAGAGCAACGTCGATGCCCTGTATGAGCTTGGCGGACGAGTTACAGGTGCGTTTGCCAATGGAATCGGCGAGGTGAAACTCGACAACGGGGAAACGTGGACCGCTCGAATCGACGACCGCTCCCCCACATCCGCGATTTCCGTCGGACAGCGCGTCGCGGTCGCGGCTATTGAGGGCGCAATCGCCGTCGTGGTGCCCGAAGGTGAGGCGCCGTCGTCCGCTTCCTCGTCACAACCCGATGGCGCTGACTCGAATGGCGCCTTGCCAGAAGCCCCCACGCCGCGCACGTCGAAGCCGGGCACGTCGAAGCCCCGCACGCCCAAACCTCGCACGAACAAGCCTCGAGCTGCCTCCAAGCCGCCGAGAAAGGAAGAAAAATGATTGATCCAGCTGGTTTCATCGGCCAGATCTTCGTGGTGATTCTGCTCGTCGTTCTCGCCATTTTTGTGCTCGTAACGCTGTTCCGTGCAATTCGCATTGTTCCGCAGGCGCGTGCGGGAGTGGTTGAACGTTTGGGCAAATACCGCAAGACCCTGTTGCCTGGCCTCAACATCCTCGTACCGTTCATCGACCGCATGCTGCCGTTGATTGACCTCCGCGAGCAGGTTGTTTCATTCCCTCCGCAGCCGGTTATTACCGAAGACAACCTCGTGGTCTCCATCGATACCGTGGTCTTCTTTCAAGTGACGGATGCTCGGGCGGCTACCTACGAGATCGGTAATTACCTCGGAGCCGTCGAACAACTCACCACAACCACCCTGCGAAACGTTGTAGGTGGCCTCAACTTGGAGGAAGCGCTCACCAGTCGCGACAACATCAACTCGCAATTGCGGGTCGTGCTCGACGAAGCAACCGGCAAGTGGGGCATCCGGGTGGGACGTGTCGAACTCAAGGCCATTGACCCGCCCCTCTCGATTCAGGACTCGATGGAAAAACAAATGCGTGCCGAACGTGATCGTCGTGCGCAAATTCTCACCGCCGAAGGCACCAAGCAGGCGGCCATCCTCGAGGCAGAAGGGTCACGTCAGGCGGCCATTCTGGAGGCGGAAGGTGAAGCCAAAGCGGCAGTTCTGCGTGCCGACGGTGAAGCCGCGGCAATCAAGACCGTTTTCGCGGCAATTCACGAGGGCGACCCCGATCCGAAGCTGCTGGCGTACGAATACCTTCAGACGCTGCCTAAGATTGCTGACGGTGACTCCAACAAGATGTGGATCATCCCGTCAGAATTGACGGAAGCACTCAAAGGCATTGGTGAAGGATTCTTTAGTGGCAAGGGATCAGTCGCGCGATAGCGCCAACTCGTCATATCTCTCCCTTGGGGGCCCCCGAGTGTTCGCGCACCGGGGGCTAGCCGTGGAGGCACCCGAAAATACTCTGCTCTCATTTGCCAAGGCCGTCGCCGAGGGTACGCGGTACATCGAAACGGATGTTCATGTCAGTTTCGATGGCGTCAGCGTCGTTGCGCACGACCCGAGTTTGCTGCGGGTCGCCGGCCGCAACCTCAAGGTAGAGCAATTGACGATGGCAGAACTGAGACGGATCGACCTAGGCCACGGTCAAGGATTCTGCTCCCTGTCTGAAGCACTCGACGCCTTTCCGGAGACCCGCTTCAACATTGATGTGAAGACGCGCGGCGCTGTGCTGCCAACGGCAAATGCCATCCGAGATCTGGCTGCGACAGAGCGAGTGCTTGTGACCTCATTCGATGAAGCCAGACGAGCGGCAACCGTTGCCCACCTGCCTGGAGTGGCGAGTTCGGCCTCAGCGCAGCGGTTCATATTCGCTCTTCTGAGCGGCAAGACTGGCGTTTCGCCGGCGATGCGGCGCGCCCTGTCTGGCCTCGTGGCGCTCCAAGTGCCCGAGAAGGCACTAGGGTTGCGTGTGACCACTCAGCGGATGATTGCGCGCGTGCACGATCTCGGACTCGAGATCCACGTGTGGACTATCAATGAACCGCACAGAATGAGTCACCTGCTCGATCTCGGCGTCGATGGTATCGTCACCGATCGGGCAGACCTCGCCCTCGAAGTTGTGAAATCGCGCGCCTAGCCAGGTTGCGCACACTCCACTTCTCACCAGCAAAAACGTCAGCGAAGGCTGATAACTCGCTGTGAACACTGCGCGCTTGGAAGCATTCGCTCAGCAAGAGGGTTTATTACTTGTAGAAACCGCGAATTGAAGGAGGCCACACGATGGCAGATCGCAGCTTGCGCGGCATGAGACTTGGCACCCAGAGCCTACAGAGCGAAGAGGGTGTGGAGTTTTCTCCGCGACAGAAGAGTGTTTACAGAGCGGCCGACGGCAGCACATTTGAAGTGATGTTCGCGGCAGACGCCGAAGTTCCCCAACAGTGGCAGAACGCCAAGACCGGGCACGAGGGAACGCTGCTCGACGACAATGGCGAACTGGTCGAACTCGATGAGGTCGACGTTAAGATCCCGCGTAGCCACTGGGACATGCTCTTGGAGCGCCGCACGCGCCCCGAACTCGAAGAGCTTCTCCAGGAACGACTCGACTACCTGCGCGCACGCCGCGGACAGCAGAAGATCGGCGCCTAGCGACGCACTGATTTCAGGGTCACCGAAAGCCCCCAGCCGGTGACCCTGAACAGTGACTCAGCGACGATTCCGGCGTGCATCTTTGATCTGCCGGTGGAACGCTCGACGAACGTGATCGGATGCTCGACCACTCGGAAGCCCGCACGTTCGAAGTCCCAAGCGAGTTCTACTTGGAAGCAGTATCCCTGCGAGGAGACTCCCTCGAGGCCCAGTTCCCGTAACGCACTCGCTCGGAAAACCCGGAAACCCGCTGTCAGGTCCCGGATCTCGGAGCGCAGCACCTTGCGCGCGTAGGTGTTTCCGGCCTGCGAGATGCTGCGACGAAACCACGGCCAGTTTTTCACGGAGCCCCCTGGAACCCAGCGGGATCCGATGACGAGGTCATTGCCTGCCTTCGCCAGAGCAATCATCGCGGGAAGGTCGGCAGGATCATGTGATCCGTCGGCGTCGATCTCCACAATGTAGTTGTAGCCGCGCTCAAGGGCGACAGCAAAACCGGCGAGGTATGCCTTACCCAAGCCTTCTTTATCCTTGCGGTGGAGAACGGAGACGCCGGGGTCAGCCGCCGCCAGTTGATCTGCACGCGCGCCGGTGCCGTCGGGGCTCGAATCATCAACGACAAGCACGTGGGCACGGGGAACGGCTTGCCTCAAGCGACCAACGATGGACGAAATATTTTCGATCTCATTGTAGGTAGGTACGACGATGACAACGTTAGGCATTCTTTCTCCGACCAACCAGTGCTGCGGTGATGAGCCCGCCGAGCCCGATACCCGACACCAGCCACTCGAGTTCGCGTCCCCATAGGACGGCCGGAGTGATGGTGTCAGACAGAGGTACGTCCTCAATCATTGCCGCCGCTGTGTACCACGGCAATTGCGCGATTGTGCTGCCGTCGGGCGCGATTATCGCACTCAGCCCCACGGTCGAGATATTGACGACAGAGCGCCCAAGCTCGAGCGCGCGAATGCGAGCGATCGTCAGCTGTTGAGCGCTTTCATCGGTGTGGCCAAAATCGGCGTTGTTGGAGGAGGCGATGATGACCTGCGCCCCCTGCTCAACCGACTCCGTAAGAATCTGATCGTCAACAATATCGAAGCAGATGTTGACCCCGACGGTCACACCATTGACCTCGAAGACCATGTCCGTTGTGCCTACGGAATAATCGCGGGCGATCAGCCCGATGAGGTCGGGAGCGAATTGAGCCCATACCTCACGATTGGGAACATATTCTCCAAAAGGAACCGGATGCCGTTTGTCGTAGATGTCGACAACGCCCTCCCCCGGCATCCACAGCAGCTGGCTGTTGTAGACATTGCCGTCGCGCTCGGTAATGTCTCCGGAGATGAGTGGCGCGTTGGCTCTATCAACAACGTAGTCGAAAGCGGATGCGGCGTAAGAATTGCTGAGCGGAGATAGATCCGTGCCGCCCTCGGGCCACACCACCAGATCGAGGTTCTCGCCGTAGATCTGTTCGCTCGCCGTCAACTGAGCGTCGAGAAGATCGCCGCGTTCGCGCTCATCGAAGTATGCGGCTTTTCCGTTGCCCTGGACCGCACCGATTCGAATCGTGCCTTCCAACGCCAGCGGAACCATCGGAACGTTAAGCATGAGGGTGAAGACGGCGACCGGGACCAACGCGCTGCGCAGCGCGATCGAACGCTGGTGAATGCGAGAACTCAGCGGAGTATCCCGGAGGCGCCGCCACGAGTATTCGCCGGCACCGAGCGTGAGCGCGACGACAAGGACCATGACGAAGCTGACGCCCGAGACGCCGAGCCACGCAAATAATGGAGCAAGTGGACTCTCGGATTGAGACAGTGCGACCCGTCCCCAAGCAAAACCCCCATAAGGCCAGACGCTGGCCCACGCCTCTCGCGCGGTCCACAATCCGGCAACGACAACGGCGAGCCCCACCGTTGCTCTGGCTCCTGTCCCGACTATGGGCGGCAGCCACCGATAGGCAAGTGTGATCGCCAGGGTGCCCACGGAGAAGAACAGTGCTTCCAAAATCGATAACGCCGACATCGGAAGAGGGCCCAAGAAGAGTGATGCCCACTGAATATGCGTGAAATAGAATGCGGCTCCCGCGAGAAACCCCACGAGCAGGGCTCCACCGTTGCTTCTCCCGCGCGCTGCGAACAGCACGAGACCGATTCCGACGAACGTCATCGGCCACAGATTCTTGTCCGGGAATCCGGCATCCAGCACCGGACCAGATGCCAGAGCCATAACGATGGCCGCCCACAACGGCAGCACAGCAACGGGTTTGTCGAGCATCACCTGACGAGCCTAAGCGACAGAACTGTAGGCGACGATTCCGCGACGGATGCCGTCGAGCGCCTTGCGGGCGGTGCGGCCGATCTCACCGTCGGCGACAACCGATAACTGATCGAGCAGATCGATGGTCTGTTTGGTCACGCGCACAAAGTCACCGGCTGCCATCTCGGCAAGATCAAGCACAGAATCGAGGTTCGCGCCGTTCGCCCACCGATACATCGGAAGCGAAAGGCCTGCCGCGAGCGGTTGACTGCCCGGCAGGCGGTTGTCGCGTTCCAGGTCATCCAATTGCGCCCACAACGTCGAGGTCTTGTCGAAAGCTTCCCGGAACGCGCCCCGTGGCAGGTATCGCTCACCGAGCTCGCCCTCGTCGCGGCGCGGCTCATAGATGAGGGTGGTGGCCATGGCGGCAAGGGATGGCGCATCTAGCTTGCTCCAGAAGCCCTGACGAAGAGCCTCTGCGACGAGCAAGTCTCGTTCGCCGTAGATTCGTCGCAGAATGCGACCGTGGGAATTGAGGGTCATCTCGCCGTTCACGCCAGGCTCGATGTACTCCAATTTGGTGAGCACATCGGTGACGCGGTCGAAAACCTTCGCCACTGCCCCGGTGCGATTTCGGATCTGACGGCTCAGCTGGTCCGTGTCTCGTTTGAGTCGCCACCACCGCTCAGCCCACCGGGCATGAGATTCGCGTTCCGGGCAGGCATGACAATCGTGTCGGCGCATCTGGCGTCGAAGATCTGCGAGCTGGCGTTGGCGTCGTTCGCGTTCGGCACGTTGACCGGCATCGTTTCGCGGCTGAGACTTCTTTTCAAGGTCATTGAGCTCGCGTCGAATCCGTGAGTATTCGCTGAAGTCTCCGAGGTGGCATGCCATCGATTTCGCATACCCCTCGAGCGAATTCTTCTGCGACCGAACCTTTCGCGCCAAGTCGACCACCGCCCGGTCGGCTTGAAACTGCGCGAAACTCGACTCAAGAATCTCCCGGGTGTGTTCACGACCGAACAATTCGATGAGGTTTACCGCCATGTTGTATGTCGGCTTGAAACTCGAATTCAGCGGGTAGGTGCGCCTGGAGGCGAGGGAAGCGACCGCTTGCGGATCGAGGCCGTCGACCCATTGGATTACCGAGTGCCCCTCGATGTCGATTCCCCGTCGACCAGCGCGTCCCGTGAGCTGGGTGTACTCCCCCGGGGTGATGGGAACGCGAGCTTCGCCATTGAACTTCTCGAGTTTCTCAAGCACGACGGTGCGTGCTGGCATGTTAATACCGAGAGCCAGAGTTTCGGTGGCGAATACCGCTTTGACAAGCTTCTTCTGAAAGAGCTCCTCAACAACCTCTTTGAACGCGGGCAGCAGACCGGCGTGATGAGCCGCGACACCGCGCTCGAGTCCGCTCAGCCAATCCCAGTAGCCCAAGACAGCGAGGTCTTCATCGAGCAACGTGCGGCACCGTGCTTCCACGATTTCACGAATCTCATCGCGTTCCTGCGTCGTCGTCAGGCGAACGCCGGCTCGCAGCACTTGGTTGACAGCCTGATCGCATCCCATTCGGCTAAAAATGAAGAAGATCGCGGGGAGTAGGTTCTTGGAGTCAAGCATCGCCACGACGTCGGCGCGATCCATCCGAGTTCTGGCAGGTCGCCCACCGCGGGACTCGTACCGATGGCTGTTCCTACGATTTCGTACGCCTTGACTGCGGCCACCGAAACGAGCCATTTGAACCAGCTCGGGATTTACCCGGTTGGTGGCGGCGAGGCCAGACGAGTCGAAGAGATCAACCAGCTTGGTGCTCACCAGCACGTGCTGTTCCAAAGGCACCGGGCGGTCCTCGGAGACGATAACTTCGGTGTCGCCGCGAACCGCTTGGAGCCAGTCGCCAAACTCCTCAGCATTCGATACGGTCGCGCTCAACGACACCATGCGAACGTCCTCGGGCAGGTGGATGATTACTTCTTCCCACACTGCTCCACGGAAACGATCGCCCAGAAAGTGCACCTCGTCCATCACGACGGTACTGAGATTCTTCAGAAGCTCCGACTTTGCGTAGAGCATGTTGCGCAGCACCTCTGTGGTCATCACCACGATGCGGGCGCCGGCGTTCACATTGGTGTCGCCCGTGAGTAGGCCGACACTATCGGCACCATATTCTGCGACAAGCTCCTGAAACTTCTGATTACTGAGCGCCTTCATCGGCGCCGTATAGAAGACCTTCGCGCCGTCGAGCTGCATCGCGCGGTAGATCGCGAACTCGGCAATAATCGTCTTGCCGGCACCGGTGGGCGCGGCTACCAAGACACTCTTATCGGATTCGACGATCTCACAGGCTGAGATCTGGAATGCGTCGAGATCAAAGCGTTGGGCGGCGCGAAAAGCGTCGAGCACCGGGTATCCACGACGTTTTTTCGCCGCGGCGTACCGTTCGGCGGGAGACAGTTCAGTCATTGACTACAGCCTAAGCGCTGAAGGCTCAGCCTTCGGTTCGCAATTCGGCGTCCATGGCCGCAGTCCGTTTCGCGACGCGGCGGTCATGCAACCAGGCGATAAACGCGGCGATGAAATAAAGCAGCACCATGGGGATGGCCAAAAGGAACATCGAGATCACATCGGCGGCCGGAGTGGCAATGGCCGTGAAGACACAGATTGTGAGGATGGCGATACGCCATCCCTTCAGGATTGCCTGCGCTGAGAGAACCCCTACTAGGTTCAAGAGCACGACAAACACTGGAAGCACGAAGGCGATACCCACTGCCAGCAGCAGCTTCACTATGAAGTCGTAGTAGTACTTGGCGTTGAGGTTAGAGAGATCCTGCTCGCCGGCGAAGCCCAACATGAGGGTGATGATGTTCGGCATGACGTACCAACCGGCCGCGCATCCCGCCAAAAAGAGTGGGATCGCGGTGGACAGAAAACCGATGGCGTACTGCTTCTCCTTGCGAACCAGACCGGGGACGAGGAAAGCCCAGACCTGATAAAGCCATACGGGGCTCGCCGCGACGATGGCGACAGTAAAGGCGATCTGCATGCGTATGTCGAACGCCTGCGTGACCGCGTCGTAGTTCAGTGCAGCGCCACGGCCCGAGGATTCCGCGATGTTCGTAATCGGTGCACGCAGCGCATCGATAAAGAAGTCCGCAAAAATGAAGCCGACGATCGCGGTCACGATAATCGCGATCGCGGAAATGAAAAGTCGTTTTTTGAGCTCTATAAGATGAGCGCCAAGTGACATCCGCTCGTCACTCTTCGAACGCCACCTTTCGGCACGCACTGCCACGGGACTTAGGACTTAGGAGGAGTGTCGCTGTTCGAGTCCGCCGAAGAGTCGGATGAGGAATCGGAGCTGTTCTCGTCTTTCATCGTCTTGACCTCACTGCGGAAGATCCGCATGGACTGGCCGAGACTGCGGGCGAGGCCCGGAAGTTTTGGTGCACCGAAGAGGAGAAGAATGACGACCAGAAGGATGACGAGGTGCCAACCGCTGAGATTGCTGAGCATTGAGGACTTCCTTGGAAATTGACGGCTGCGTGCGCTAATCATACCTAGGTTCTAGCCGAATTGCGGCAAAGTACTGCGCTAGTGAGGAGTGTACTTGTTGCGCTCGAAATCGACGTGGAACCAGCGTTGCGGTTTCGCGCCGAACCCGACGAGCACATAGTCGGAGCGTGTGAGGTGTCGTGGGTGGTAGAGCACGACCGCTGGCTTGTGCAGGAGCTGCGCATCACCGGCACTGATCAACGATTTCACGGCGATCCGTTCCGTTCCGGAACTGTCGGTGTACCGCACGGCAATTCGCGGCAGACGGCGACCCCGACGAGTCAGAGCGCTGGTGCCGGAGGTTCGTGCGCCGGTGGTCAAGAGATAAGCGCGAATCGTGCGTCGACGAAGCCATGTCGCGAACCACAACAGAGCGACGAGAATGACGCCAGCCGCGAAAACCCAGCCCATTTACGACCAGCCCTCCGGCCAGTGCATCTCGGAGGCATCACGCTTGGTGATCCGGCGTGCCCGTGCGATCCGCCGATCATGACGAGCAGCTTTAAGGTCCGTTCTGCGGCGTTTGTGCGCTTCATGCCGTGCGCGAATCGCACTCATCTGCTGCAGGACCGCTATTTGCGGGGTGCTGAGTTCAGCCGACTCCCCCTCGAGGATCGATGTCTTGTCGACAACGTCGGAGAGGTCGTTCATGAGCGTCATGGCTTTTCGGAACAGGCTCACGGCCACTACGGCGAGCATCGCCAACAGCAGCACCACCAAGCCCACCCAGATGAGCACCCATCCCCACCATGCGATCATGGCCGCACCTACCGCTCTTCCTTGTACTGGTCGGCGCCGGCCTGAGCCCAATTCGCGACAGCATCGCGAGCTTCGGCGGGAGACAGCACTCGGACAACTCCAGGAAGACCCGCAATCAGCCGTTTGAGGCCGTGAAAGTGAGGAACGCGAACCGTCGTACGAACGAATTCTCTTGTGGGTACGAGTTGTGCGTCGTCCGAGATGTAGTCCCCCAGTAGTCCGATCGCGCTGGGCACCACCTCGATCGTCACCTCAATGTCTTCATCTGAAGCATCGAACAGGGTCTCGGGCAGGTTCACGTCGCCCGTAGTGTGGGTAATCGCTTGCGATGTTATTGCTGGGTGGGAGATGCGGTCCAAGCGGAACGTGCGCACATCTTCCCGAGAGTGGCACCAGCCGCGCACGTACCAGTCGGCATCTACCGACTCGACTCGCAGAGGGTCAATCCGTCGACGCTCGGACTCACCGCGCGAATTGCGGTAATCGAATTCGATCTGAGTGCCCGCCGCCACCGACTCGCGGATGAGAGACAGGGTTCCGTCGAGGGCGCTCGATTCCACCGCTACGGCAGTGGGCTGCGCGGACGCACCCCGGGACAGCTTTGAGGTCAGCGTGGCGATCGCTTCGCGGTCGGCGTGCTCGGGAAGGCCAGAAAGGTACTGCAGGCCGGCGATGAGCGCCGACGCTTCGCGGGCGGAAAACCGCGGCGAATCGTCAATAGCGACCATGTGGGTGAGCACGATTTGGTCGTTATCTTCGAAGTCATCCCAGGCAATGTCAAAGAGGTCGCCCGCTTGGTATGTTGCCGTATCGCCCGGGATGCCTGAAACGGCAATCAGTCGAACGGCATCACGAATATGTGCCTCCGGAACACCGAAATGCTCAGCCGCATCGGCCACGCTCACCCGGCCATGGTCCATCAGGTACGGCACCAAGGCGAGCAAAAAGACGAGCTTGTCTTGAGCACGCAGCGGTGGGAACTTCTTAGCCATGGTCTGCCACCGTTCTCGTGAGTCGGTCGATCACTGCGGAGCGCAAGTCGGGTGGTGAGACTGCCTCGACCTCGGGCCCGAAACTTGCCAGCTCGTCAGCCAAAATGTTGAGATCAGTGAACTGGAGCTCCAACATGCAGTCGGGGTGGGCAACTGCGCCGCGCCTTTTGCCGAGTCGCGTCGCGGCATCGGTGCCTGGTTCGACGCGCAGCATCGCCACATTGGACAGCCACACCGCATCAAGTTCAGCTAACGCGCTCGTGGCCGCGTCTTCTGTCGGGTAGTCGAAGGTCGTCTTGCTTCGCCGGATCTCGCTCACGATCCGACGCAGCAGGAAAGTCTTGAACTGGTCGTTGGCGGGTTCCTTCGCGTATAGGTGCCAACGCCCCTGATGTTGTACAAGTGCAAGTGGCGCAACCGTGCGGGTAGTCGATGCCTGCTCACCTGGCTTCAGGTAGTCAAAGCTCACGACCAATCGACGGTCCATCGCGTCCCGAAGCGGTTCGAATGACTCCTCCCGCACCCGCACCTGCGGCAGGTAGCTCAGAACGGGCTCAGCAGTCTGCACCCCTAACGATCGCAACTTGACCATTGCGCGTCGCGATCCTTCTGAGAGGGAACCTTCTCGCCACACCATCGCGGCGAGACCAAGAAGTGTCGACTCTTCGGCGGAAAACGTGATGTCGTCGGGAAGCTCGTAGTCGACTCGCGGGATGCGATAGCGAAGGTTCTGGTTGTTGCCAGCCTGTTCCGGAGACTCGATTGTTTCCAGTGGAACCCCGAGTTCGCGAACGTCATCCTTATCCCGCTCGAACTGCCGTTCCAGGTTTGCGTTATCGCCCGAGTGAACGAAACGCTGGCGGTAGCCCTGGACGGTCGACAAGATCTCGCTCTTGGTGAGCCCATTCTCTGTGGAGAGCAACGCCAAAACGAGGCTGAAGAGCCGTTCTTCGTTGGGAACTTTAGGTGCTGGCACGAGTCAAATCCTAGGTCTCTGACACACGGCCGTGTCGTAGTGGGCGGTTACTGTTCTTCAATTCCGAGAATGTCGAAGACGAACACGAGGGTCGCGCCGCTGGTTACACCGGTAGGTTCCAAGCCGGGCGCAAAACCAACATCTGCCGGCAGCACCACGAGAACCTGCGATCCGATTGTCTGGCCGATCAGTGCTTCAGCGAGCCCCGGTGGCAGACCGCGGTCATCGGTTTCGGTGCTGACGACGAGGAACGTCCCTGGCACGCCCGAGTCTGTCCAGCTGTTGGTGAAGGTGTCCTCGGCACCCCACTCAATTCCGCTGACGTGCATGACGGCGGCGTCGCCTTCAGTGATGGTCGCGCCGGAGCCGACCTTCAGTGCTGCGACCTTGAGTTCGGTGGGGGCTTCAGCAATAGAGAAGGTGAAGCCTGGCTGTCCGTTAGGGGCGAGCACAACGGACGGGAAGCCAGCCGGGACTGCTTGGTTCGCTCCGTCCGCTTTGCCTGGGTAGCGTGACTCAACATCGCTCACCATAACGATGGTGTCATCGTCAGCCAGGGCAAGCTGGTTTTGCGCAATGATCTCGGTGCCCAAAACCTCGCCAGCGGAGCCGACAGTCACAATCCGGGAGCCGACGGTTGCGCACTGCGCGATCTCGCCAAAGTGCGGTAGCCCCTCAGTCACGGACACACGAAGACCGGCGGTGTCGTGGCCGGTCGAAATGAGTTGGGCTCCGGTGGCGCCGTCGTAAATGGTGATCTGCAGCGTCGTGACATCCTCAGCGCCGACCGTCTCGCCGGCGCCCTCAATAATGATCGAGCTTTCAACGCTTTCGGAGATCAGCGGTGTCGGGAACTCCGCATCAGGGTCGACGCTGAAGCCGCCGGCGGCAGTCACGAGCTCTGAATTGGAGCCCGAAGAATATGCGGGCGTGCAGGCGAACACATCGAAGGGTCCGTTGGCGCACCCGGACAAGGAAATGACTACTCCGGCACTCACGGCCACCACTGCAAGCTTGCGCACAAACACTCTTTTCTTCGACACAGACATCGCCAACACTCTACCGGTCAGAAGCCGCGGCCTCGGCAGCAGCCTTCGCTTCGCGCGCCGTCTTGCGAAGGCGCTTGGAACTGGTGTTTCTTTCGCCAAGTGCACCGGGGGTCCATGCCTCGACGTCCTCGTCCTTGAAATCTGTCTTGGATGCGCGGCGCTTCAATTCGGGCAGAACCGCACCGGGAGCCAGACGACGAGCCGTCAGTAGAAAGCCGGTGTGAGCGACCATTCGATGGTCAGGGCGCACTGCCAGACCCTCCACATGCCACCCGCGGACCATGGTCTCGTTCGAGTCAGGTTCGGTGAACAGCCCTGTCGCACGAATCGCTTCGGCAACGCGGGACAACTGGGTTACCGTGGCGATGTAGCAGAGCAGCACACCGCCGGGAGTCAACGCCGTCGCGCACTCCTCGATGCATTCCCACGGCGCAAGCATGTCGAGTACGACTCGGTCAGCAGTACCCGCTTCAACGGTCTGTGGCAGCTGCTCTTGAAGGTCACCGACTGTCACCGACCAGTTGGCGGGTTTGGCTCCGAGGAATGTTTCGACATTGGCTTGAGCAATCTCCGAGAACTCGTCCCGACGTTCGAAGGAGTTCAGAGTGCCGGTGGGGCCGATGGCCCGCAAGAGCCACAGCGACAGCGCGCCAGAACCCACTCCCGCTTCCACTACTGTGGCGCCAGGAAAGACGTCGGCTTGACCAATGATCTGGGCCGCATCCTTTGGGTAAATAATGGCGGCACCGCGTGGCATCGACATGACAAAGTCGGTGAGAAGCGGGCGCATGGCCAAATATTCGATGTCGTTCGTGCTGGTGACCACGCTGGCATCCGGCTGACCGATGATCAGATCATGGCTCAGGACGCCCTGGTGAGTGTGGAACGCTCCCCCGACCTCCAACGTCACCGTATTGAGGCGGCCTTTGGGGCCGGTGAGCTGCACACGATCGCCTACCCGGAAAGGTCCGCTCTGCCGTCGGAATACGTCGCTCATAGAGTCGCGACCTTCGCGTGTAGTTCGGCGAGGTCTGCAAGCGTCCGACCAGCAAGCGTCGGCCAGAGTACATGAGTCTTATCTTCTGGAACGGGGACCATAAACGGAACTCCAACGACTGTCGCGCCCGAAGCAAAAGCGGACGTGGCACCGGGAATGGAGTCCTCGATCGCCACGCAGTCGGAAATGGCTACTCCGAGAGCGTTCGCCCCGGCGAAATATGCGTCGGGAAATGGTTTCGGGTTCTCGACATCGTCGCCAGAGATGACGGCATCAAAACCGTGGAATCCGAGGTTGTTGACAATGTGGTGGGCCATTCGGCCAATGGACATGGTGACGAGCGCGGTGGGAACGCCGGCCTCACGTAGTTCAAGTAATAGCTCGCGCGCGCCTGGCCGCCACGGAATACCCGATTGCTTGAGTTGCACCATGACGCTGTCGGTGAGCCGATCGACGATAGCGGCTGCGTCGAGCTCTACGCCCTTAGCTTGCATGGCGCGTGCGGAGTTGAAAAGACCGCTTCCGACGACGGCGATCGCATCATCATGGGTCCATTCACCGCCAAACGATTCAACGATTTCGATTTCGGCAGAAATCCAGTACGGTTCGGAGTCTATGAGGGTGCCGTCCATGTCCCATAGGACGGCAGCCGGAGTGGAATGAGTCACAACGCACCATCGTAGTTCTATCCTTGACTGAAGGACACTCACGGCACGTACCCAAAGGAGACCAGTGACTAACACCCCATTTGCGAACGGACGGCTTCTCGTCGTCGCCTTCGAGGGGTGGAATGACGCTGGTGAAGCGGCCAGCGGGGCGGTGCGTTCCCTCAAGGAGCAGCTCGACGTGTACCCCATCTCTGAGGTCGACCCCGAAGAGTACTTTGACTATCAGTTCAACCGCCCCGTTGTTTCGTACGACGACGAGGGCAACCGCAGCATGACGTGGCCGTCGGTGACGATGTTTGGCCCCTCGCGACCCAATGCTGCACGCCCCGAGAGCATCGCGACAGACGCTGAACTTCTCTTGAGCGGCAACAATCAGTCGAATATCTACCTTCTACTGGGAACAGAGCCTTCACGGTCGTGGAAAGCTTTTTCTCGTGACATTCTCGACACTGTTGTCGAAAACGAGATCACGTCAATCGTGTTTCTAGGTGCGATGTTGGCGGATGTGCCCCACACTCGGCCCATCTCAGTATTTACCTCCAGCGAGAACGCTGAGGTGCGTTCTGCCCTCGGAATTGAGCGCAGCAACTATGAGGGTCCGGTAGGGATTCTTTCCGTGTTAGGACTGTCCGCGGAAGCCAACGGGATTTCGACCATGTCAATTTGGGCGTCAGTGCCTCACTATGTGCACAACGCGCCTTCGCCGAAAGCGACGCTCGCGCTCATCGACAAGCTTGAAGAGATTGTGGATGTCGTGATTCCGCGCGGCGATCTCGTGGTCGAGGCCGCGGACTGGGAAAACGGCATTGATGCTCTCGCGGGTGAGGACGAAGATATGTCTTCCTACATTGAGCAGCTTGAACGTGCTCGCGACACGGTGGACTCTCCGGAAGCTAGCGGCGAGGCGATCGCACAAGAGTTTGAGAAGTACCTGCGGCGCGGAGACGACAAACCGGATCAGGGTTCGGCCGGTGACGAGCCGTGGCGGGGCAAAGATTAGGCGACATTCCTGTGGCTCGTGAACTCTGCGAGTCAGCCAGTTGGGTCGAGCCGATTGCTAGAGCGGATTAATCACGTCGAGCGAAAGCAGAACGTAGAGCGTTACGCCCAACGCCACGCGGTAGATCACGAACGGCAGAAATGACCGCTTCTCGATGTAGCGCATGAGCCCCGCAATAACGGCGTACCCAACTACGAATGCGACCACGGTCGCTGCGGCTGTCTCCGCGTAGGTGAAGACCTGATGCGGTTCGCCGAAACTATGGACGAGTTCGTAAAGACCGCTCCCGAACACTGCGGGGATGGCCAGCAAAAAGCCGAAGCGGGCTGCCGCCGGGCGCGTGTAACCGAGGGCGAGTCCAGCAGTCATCGTCGACCCGGATCGTGAAACACCGGGCACGAGGGCCAGCATTTGCGCCAAACCGATCGTAATTCCGTGTCTGTAGCCCATCTCGTCGATTGTGCGGGTGCGCTTTCCGAGATAGTCGGCGATCCCCAAGATGATGCCGAAAACGATCAGCACGGTTGCTACGAGCCACAGCGAGCGGAAGGTCGAGCGAATGTACTCCTGTGCGAAGTACCCCACAAGAACGATGGGGATGGTGCCGATGATCACGAGCCAGCCGAGCCGAACATCCGGATGATTCTTGTCCACTACCTCGTGGTGGGCCCCTTTGGGCTTGCGAAATTGTTGAAACCACCGACTGAGGATGCGAGCGATGTCCCTACGGAAGTAGAGAATTACCGCTAGCTCGGTGCCGATCTGCGTGATGGCCGTGAAAGTGGCACCTGGGTCGCTCGCCGAGGGCAAGAATTCGCCCATGATCCGCAGGTGAGCACTCGACGAGATGGGGAGAAATTCGGTGAGGCCCTGAACAAGCCCAAGAATAACGGCCTCAATGAACCCCATGGCGTGCTCCCGTTCGGGTGAAAACTAGTACTTGAGAAGCAGATCGCCCAAGACCTGCCTGCCAAACACTAGTGCGTCTAGCGGTACCCGCTCGTCAACACCGTGGAACATGCCGGGAAAGTCGATCTCCGGAGGCAACTGCAGGGGCGCGAAGCCATATCCGGTGATGTCGAGCAGCTTGAGGGCCTTGTTGTCAGTGCCGCCGGACATCAGGTACGGAAGAACTGGTGCGCCAGGGTCATAGGCGTTGAGGCTGCCGATCATGGCGTCCACCAGGGGGCCGTCAAAACTCGTTTCGAGGCCGATGTCTCGGTGCATGATCTCGATCTCGATCTCGTCCGGCAGCAGAGCGCGTACCTGAGCGAGCACCTCGTCCTCCTCCCCCGGAAGGGTGCGGATGTCTACGAGGGCTTCGGCAACATCGGGAATCACGTTGTGCTTGTAACCAGCCTTCAGCAACGTGGGATTGCTGGTAGTGCGCAGAGTTGCCTGAAGGAAGCCGGAGGCGGTGCCGGTGGCCAGAATTAGTTGCTCTGGGCCGACGACTTCTGGATCGATCTTGAGAATGCGCGAAAGCTCTGAGATGAGCAGTGTCGTGGTGTCGGTGAGGCGCACCGGCCAGTCCTGGCGCCCAATGATGGCGATCGCTTCGGCAAGTTTGGTGATGGCGTTGTTGTGAATCACGCGGGAGCCATGGGCAGCCATGCCGCGGGCGGTTAGCTTGATCCACACCAGAGCCTTTTCTCCGGTCTGGAGCAGGTAGGCGCGCTGGCCTTGAAGGTCCACGGAGTAGCCTCCGACTTCGCTGATGGCCTCTGTCGCGCCGGCAAACACGTCGGGGTGCTTGTTGACCATGAAGTGCGAACCGAATTTGCCGCCGTTTTCCTCATCCGCGAAGAAGGCGACGACTATGTCGCGTGCGGGGCGCTTGCCGGCCGCCAAGATGTCGCCAAGCGCGGTGATGATCATGGCGTCCATGTTCTTCATGTCGACCGCTCCACGGCCCCACAGAAGGCCGTCACGGATGACTCCCCCAAACGGATCCACCGACCAATTCTTCGGATCCGCTGGCACCACGTCGGTGTGGCCGTGCAGTACCAGTGCCGGACGTTCTTTCGCGTAGGGGGCGGAGGACTCGGTGTCGTAACTCCCCTCGACGCGTGCGACGACCGTAGTGCGGCCCGTTGCTGCATCAAAATATTGGGTGGTCAGCCCCATCTCCTCGAGCAGCGCCCCCAGGTATTCGGCTGCGTCTGTCTCACCGTTTGAGCGACCTTCACCGTAGTTGGTGGTGTCGAAGCGGATGAGATCTTGCGCAATACGAGCGGTGCGTTCGAGTTCTGGCTCAGAAGTCATAAGGCCACGCTAGCCGTCTCGCCAGCAATTTTCTGCACGCCACGTCCGAGTCTGTGGGCGACACGGCAGACTCAGACGCGAAAGCGTAAATATGGTGTCGAAAATGGTGCTAGTCTCTTACCTCGGCGGTGCTCTTGTAGCTCCGCAGATGCGCGCGGATGGCGGAAATGGCAGACGCGCTAGCTTGAGGTGCTAGTGCCCGTATAGGGCGTGGGGGTTCAAGTCCCCCTTCGCGCACAGCGAATGATTCGGTTACCGAATCGGCAGTTGAGAAAGGCCGGCAGTCAGATTTTTCTGGCTGTCGGCCTTTTTTGGTTTTGCCGCCAGCCGGTGTTCTTCGTCGTAATCGTGTTTATGGTCTCAGGTTCCGGTGTCATTCTGTCGGTATGGCACGCGCAGGTGATCTACCGGCTGATGATCGCCGAACGTCGGCATCGGCCGCTCTACTTCGTGTCGGAAGCGTGCTGGCTGCTGTTGGCCCCGTCTTCTACATCGCGCTCACGGTCGTGCTTGGCGCGCTCTGGGTAGGCTACGACCCGATCCGCGACACCCAGAGCGAGTTGGGGGCGATAACCTCGCCTGCCGGCATCGTGATGAACGTGGCAGGTTTTATGTTGCTCGGAATAGCGATCCTGGCCTTCGCCTCCGTCTATGCCCTCGTGCTTCGCGGTGGCTGGCTGAAGTGGGTTGTTGTTGGTCTTGTGGTCTTCGCGGGCGCCGGAATGTTTATCGTGGGGTTCTTCCCGTGCGACGCCGACTGTATTGATGTGACGACTACCGGTCAGCTGCACAGCGTTTTCAGCGCTCCGGGGGCGATCGGCCTGCCTCTGGCGGCGATGCTCTCCGCGTTCGTCTTTCGTACAGATGGTCGATTCGGAATAGCAACTCAGCTCATATCGTTCTGGCTGGGGCTGTTGTCACTTCTCTCTGGGCCAATCGTCGCCCTCTCCGGCACGGAAACGCTGCTGGGGCTGCTCCAGCGGCTCGGGATGTGGTCGGCGTTGCTGTGGATGTCGGCAATCACTCTCCGGCTCACCGCTATTGCTCGGGTGGAGTCACGCGCCGACGGTCAGCGTCCCGACTGCTAGTTCGCTGTGTTTTCGGAAACCTCGCGAGTGTGCGATATATCGTTGAGTATCGGCGGGCCGTTCTTGGCCTGCTTCCACAGAGTGGAGAATCAGCATGAACAACGCATTCGGAACCGGTGGCAGCGACTCGCGTCACTCGTTCGCAAACGCCTTTGATACCGCGGGCCAGGGCCTCTGGGACACTCTCGAGAATGTCCGCTCAGAGTTCGAGCGTCGAGTCGCGCCCCGCATGGGTCGTGGAGACGTTCGCGTCGCCATACTTTCGCTCCTAGCGGAGGAGTCGATGCACGGTTACCAAATAATTCGGGAGATCGAAAAACGCAGCAATGGTGCGTGGAAACCCAGTCCCGGCTCGGTGTACCCGACTCTCCAGTTACTTACCGACGAAGGCCTTGTCGACGCTCACGAGGCCGATGGAAAGAAGACCTACACGTTGACCGAGAAGGGAAACGACGAAGCCAAGTCGAACCGCCCCGCCCCTTGGGAAGAGCGCGAATCGCACGATTCCCCGCGGCCGACCGCGCTCCCCCGCGCTGCGGCAAAGCTCGCGGAAGCCGTGGTTCCGATCATGCGTACAGGAAGCACCAAACAGGTTGAGGAAGCGATCAGCATTATTGATGATGCGCGACGTAAGCTTTACGCGATCCTCGCCCAAGACTGAACGGACAGACTAACCGGCGGGCACTAGGGAGAATTGATGAGCGACGCCAGAGCGCTACGCACCCGCTACCGTCGGATACTGCGCTTTGCCGTTCGATACATGGTTCTCGAATGGTGGTTCGAACTCGTCCTGCCGCGGTTCGGTCTGGAGCGGTTGGCGGCGAGAGGCCGGCTGAATCGTGCCGCGCACATCGCCTCAAAGTTTCACACGCTCGCGATCGACCTCGGCGGTCTCATGATCAAGGTCGGCCAGTTCATGTCGTCGCGTCTGGATGTGCTCCCGAAGGAAATCACTCAAGAACTGGAAGGTTTGCAGGATGAAGTGCCTGCCGTCCACCTCTCCCTGATCAGGTCGACCGCCGAAAGTGAGCTCGGGCTCCCCCTCGAGCGCGTGTATGCCAGCTTCGATGAAACACCGCTCGCAGCAGCGTCCTTTGGTCAAGTGCACCGCGCCCGGCTTTCGAAGACCGACGCGGGAGACGTCGGATTCACCAATGTTGTGGTGAAAGTGCAGCGTCCCGGCATCGCCGAGGTCATTGACGTTGACCTCGCCGCGCTGAGGCGAGTCGCGCAGTGGCTTAATCGGGTGAGCTTCGTCTCACGACGTGTTGACCTGCCGGCCCTGCTCGAAGAGTTTGCGCTCATCAGCCTGCGTGAAATCGATTACCTCAACGAGGCCAGCAACGCGGAGCGGTTCGCCGAAAACTTCTCGGACGATCCTCGCGTGAGGGCGCCAGAGATTGTCTGGGAGCGAACCACTAGACGGATCCTCACCATGGCCGATGTCACGGCTATCAAGATCAATGATCAATCCCGCCTGAAGGCCGCCGGGATTGATCCGGTTGAGGTCGCCGATGAACTATCACGGACGATGTTTGAACAGCTCTTCATGCATCGCTTCTTTCACGCTGACCCCCACCCGGGAAACATTTTCGTCACCCCGACCGACCCCGCCGCAACCGACCCGTCAACGCCCGACTGGGTGCTGACCTTTGTTGATTTCGGGATGATGGGCGAAGTTCCGGAAAACCTCAGTCGGGGCCTTCAGCGACTCATCATCGCGGCCGCCGCCCGCGATGCACCTAGCCTGGTGGCGAGCGTTCGCGATATGGGAATGTTGCTGCGATCCGCCGACACAGCGCCACTCGAACGAGCAATGGGCGAACTGTTTGACCGCTTTGGCGGTATGGGCTTTAGCGAACTGCAACAGGTCGATCCGCAGGAATTCAGAGCCTTCGGCAACGAATTTAGTGAAGTCATGCGCACGATGCCGTTCCAGCTTCCCGAAAACTTTCTTTTGATCATCCGGGCCGTCTCCGTGACTTCAGGGGTCGCCAGCGACCTCAACTCGAGCTACAACGCGTGGACTGCGATTGAGCCGTTTGCTAAAAGGCTCGCTCAAGACGAAAGCGGCGACACCCTTATCGAACTCGCCAAGCAGGCACTCAATTCCGCGGGACTCGTTTTGCGCCTGCCACAACAGCTCGAAAGTATTGCCACGCTCATCCAGCGCGGGCAACTAGCCGTCGAGACTCCGAGAGCCGACAAGCGGCTTCGGGCGATCGAACAGCTCACCCGACGGGTGCTCTCCGCGATCCTCTTCACCGGGCTATTTATCGGTGGCGCTCTTGTGCGCCAGACAGATCCGACCTTCGGCACCGGACTGATGATCGTCTCGGCGCTTCCACTCGCGCACGCTCTTCTTGCCGGCGTCGTGAACCGTACGCGACTGTTCTAAGCGCCCGGCGCTGGCTGAGAGTCACCCATGAATGTGTGTGATCGGCTATCGTGGACGAGGACTCAGCCGTCGAGGTTGGCGTTCGCTCGTGTTTCGCTAGGTCATCCCTAGCATTCCGTCGGCACTGTCGCTGGCGTATAGCCGTGCACATCATGCACTCAGGCTCCTCACTCTTTTTCGCCGCGCAGTCGCGCTGCATCGTCCGTAGGAGAATCTCATCGCCATCGCTCAATCCCCCAAGCCCAACCGGTATCGCGCGGAACCGTCCGTGATGACGGCGCTTCGTACCCCACGCATCCTCACCAAAGAGGTTCTGGCGGGGCTGGTAGTCGCGCTCGCACTCATCCCCGAAGCGATCTCCTTCTCGATCATCGCTGGAGTCGACCCCCGCGTCGGTTTGTTCTCCTCCTTTGTGATGGCCGTCTCGATTGCCTTCCTCGGCGGTCGTCCAGCTATGATCACCGCCGCCACCGGAGCCGTCGCTCTCGTGATCGCCCCCGTCATGCGCGACTATGGTTTTGACTACTTCATCGCCACAGTGATTCTTGCGGGAATAATCCAGGTGTTGATGGGCGTGCTTGGGGTCGCCAAGCTCATGCGCTTTATCCCCCGCAGCGTCATGCTTGGCTTCGTAAACTCGCTGGCAATCTTGATCTTCATGGCTCAACTGCCGCATCTGATCGACGTGCCCTGGATGGTGTACCCGCTGGTAGCGGTCGGCCTCATCATCATGGTTCTCATGCCGCGCTTCACGAAGGTTGTGCCCGCTCCCCTCGTAGCGATCATCCTGCTGACCATCGTCACGGTCACGATGGCAATTGCGGTTCCCACCGTCGGTGACCAGGGTGAGCTCCCGCGCAGCCTTCCCGAATGGTTCATCCCCAACGTTCCCCTCACAATGGAAACGCTGTCCATCATCGGCCCCTTTGCTGTGGCGATGGCGCTCGTTGGTCTTCTGGAATCTCTGCTTACGGCCAAGCTCGTCGACGACATCACCGACACACACTCTCGAAAGACTCGGGAGGCGTGGGGCCAGGGCGTCGCTAACATGCTTTCCGGCCTCTTCGGTGGCATGGGCGGATGCGCGATGATCGGTCAAACGATGATCAACGTGAAGGCGTCCGGAGCTCGCACACGGATCTCCACATTCTTGGCAGGAATCTTCCTCCTCATCCTCGTTGTTGTGCTCGGTGACCTTGTCGCCATTATCCCGATGGCGGCCCTCGTTGCCGTAATGATCATCGTCTCGGTGTCGACCTTCAACTGGCACAGCGTTCGCTGGTCAACCCTCAAGCGCATGCCGAAAAGCGAAACAACAGTCATGGTCGCCACCGTTGCTGTTGTCGTGGCAACCCACAACCTCGCCGTCGGTGTCCTCATCGGCGTGGTCGTCGCCATGGTTGCGTTCGCCCGCAGAGTCGCCCACTTCGCGACGGTAGAGCGCACCCTGCCCGATGATGAGAGCGTTCCGACCGCCTACTACCGGGTCAACGGGGAACTATTCTTTGCTTCCAGCAACGACCTCACGACTCAATTTGAGTATTCTGACGACCCTGAACGAGTAATCATTGACATGTCGAATTCGCACATCTGGGATGCGTCCACCGTCGCGGCTCTCGATGCGATCACGACGAAGTACGAACGTCAGGGAAAGCGAGTAGTGCTCGTTGGCCTCAACGAGGCGAGCCAGTACATGCACGAGCGCCTCGCTGGAAATCTCGGCGAAGAGGGCTAGCTGGCGAGTCTAACCAGCGCGCGAGCGAGCGCGGCGTGGTGAATTCGTGTAACGCTAGCGCGTCACTGGCTCAGAGGAAGACACCGTCGACTGGTGGGTGTTGGTGTCTCCGAAGGACGCCGACACGAGAATCGGCAAATGGTCTGATGCGCCACGAGCGAGCGTTTCAACGCCCTCAACGGTGAAGCCTTGCGACGTCACAAAATCAAAGTGACCACGGAAGAATTTGTAGTTCGTGTAGGTAATGCTGTCGCTCAGTGACAGGTCGTAGCCGCTCTTCTTGACGCGCTGGCTCAAACCATCTTTGAACATCGGGTAGTTATAGTCGCCGACCATCAGGGTGGGTGCGCCCGACCCCAAATCGTGGAGCAGTTCATGCGCTGCTTTGATCTGGTTTCGGCGTAACGAGTTGAGCGCCGTCAACGGAGCAGCATGGAACGATGCAACGATGAGTGGGTTGCCGCTGTCACGCTCGACAAGCTGTGACCCGACTAGACGCTCGGTAGTCGGAGTGAAGACACGGTCATGGAGCGACTTCTTGAGCTCGAACGACCGGCTGGTGTGGTGTTCATAGCGCTCTCGGCGGTAGTAAACAGCCAAGCCGAGTCGATTGTTCTTCGTGGAATCAGCAAGATGCAGTCCCCCGATCTCGGAGGGAAGCTGGGCAGAAATGGTCTCTTGCAGGCAGAGCGCATCGAGGTCGGGAGTCTGGGCAAGCGCCTCAAGTTCCGTGGCCGCCTTGTGCTTACGGAGGTTGTAGCTAATTACGCGAATCACGAACCTATGTACCTCTTCCTAAAGAGAAAACCAGCTTATGCGCCCAAGTTGGGAACTGCGGGAGATTGGCGATTGGAAAGCAAACGTACAGGAATCCCGAGGGCTACGACTAGCAGGCCAACCGCAACACCCACAAAGGGAACTGTCACTATCAAAGCGAGGCAGGCAAGAGCCCCAACGATGTTGACCATGCGAGGGATACGACGCTGTTCTGCGGGCTGTGTAAAGGCGGACAGATTCGCAATGAAATAGTAGAGAAGCACTCCAAATGATGAAAAAGCGATCGCTCCGCGCAGATCCGCAACGAGCACAACGCCGATGAGGACGGCAGACAGTACAAGCTCGGCGCGATAGGGCACCGAGAAACGAGGGCTAATCGCGCCGAACCACGATGGCAAGTCGGAGACTCGTGCCATCGCGAGTGTCGTGCGCCCAATGCCAGCCATCAACGCCAGTAGTGCGCCGAGAGACGCTATCGCCGCGGCAAAAGACACGACGCCGGATGCCCGCCCCCAGCCGACGGCGACGAGCAGGTCTGCGATCGGGGCGGTGGATGCCGCGAGAACATCAGTGCCCAATACGGCCAGCATCGCGGCGGCGAGCAAAGAATAGAGCACTGCCGTCAGGAGCAGCGCGGTCATAATCGCACGGGGTATCGATCGCGCTGGGTCCTTGACCTCTTCGCCAAGAGTGGCAATGCGGGCGTACCCGGCAAAGGCGAAGAAGAGGATGCCGGCCGACTGGAGGATCCCATACGGGCTGGTCTCTGCGAACAGAAGGCCCAGATCGTCGGTAGCGGGCTGTGCTGTGCCGACGACGATCAGCACACCGACGAGCACAACGATGACAAAGGTCACCATCAATTTGGCGGCAAGGGCGGTGCGCGTGACACCGACCAGGTTGATGGCGGAGAGCGCGACAATCGCCAGAACGGCGACGGGTTTCTCCCAGCCCTGAGGGGCGACATAGGCAGCGAACACGAGTGCCATGGCGGCGCAACTCGCGGTCTTGCCGACCAGGAATGACCAACCAGCGCTGAAACCCCACCACGGCCCTAGCCGCTCTCGGGCGTAGGTGTAGGTGCCGCCTGCTACGGGGTAAACCGCGGCGAGTTGGGCGCTTGCGGCAGCGTTGCACCACGCGACACCGGCCGCGATAACGAGGCCGGCAAGCAACCATCCACCGGCTGCCTGAGCGGCAGGGGCGACGGCAGCGAATACGCCTGCACCGATCATGGAGCCAAGCCCGATCACCGTTGCATCCGTCGCGGTCAACCGCCGAGCAAGTGTGCCTTCGGTATTCACGAGCTCACCCTACTCCTGCGCTCAGCAGTATCGGCGGCGGCGGAGACGTTGTCAGATTAACGCTCGGTTACCGAATAGAGAATTGAGGAGCGGCAGCCTGCTATTCGACGAAGCGGATACCGCTTGCGAGCCGCGTGCGAACATCGAAGAGCTCGTTGCCGCCAATCTGTTTCGCCCGACTCGACTCCGGTCCGTTTCTCAGCAGGTGAGCGAGCACGCTCTGGCGCACAACAACTGCCGGCTTGCCTCGAACTGTTCCTAACGACTCTTGGGCCTGCGCTAGCGCGTCGTCGGGCACGACGATGACGAAACACGTGAAGTTGACCTTCAACTGACGACTCAAAACCTTCGCGCGCGCCGCTAGCTCATGCATGGGCTTCTCCGGCTGAACGGCTGGTCCGATGAGTTCACCACGGCGAACCTTCACCGGTCCACCGAAGTCCTCGGAGAGCAGGGCGAACAGACCGGTGGGGCCAAGCACCACATGATCAACTTTGCGCTCGGGTGGCCCCGTCGACACGTCATGCCACACGGTAAATCCGATCCCAAGCGTGCTGACGGTACGAGCTGTGGCCTCCTCCGCCAAGGCGTCGGCAAGGGAACGACGGATCTCACGCGGTGCACGACGAACCAGAGCGGGATCGTAGGGGTCCTGAAGCTTCACGCCGCGACCTGCCCATTCACGCATGCTCTCGAGAAAGCGTTCGCGTCGCCACCCGCCAGGGTGACCGTAGATTCTCGCCCGCGGGCGTGAGTTTTCGCGCGCAGTTGCGGCCCCCCGCGACGAGAACGAAGACGAGCCGGCACCCGGTGAGGCGAAACGCGAGGACGCCCCGGCGTCGTAACGGCGGCGCTTTTCTGGAGTCCCTACCCGCTCCCACGCATCCTGAACAGCGGCGAACCGGGACGAGTCGCCCCCGGTATCAGGGTGTGTTTCGCGCAGTGCGCGACGAAACGCCTTCTTAAGCTCGCTCTGGGACACCGATGCCTCAACACCGAGAACCTCGTAGGCGCTCGCTGACAGCGGACTATCGGGCATGGACTCGCTCTCGGTGTGTCGCAGGTGATGCGGTGGTGGGCAGACCGCAATATTACCGAAAGTCGCTGGCAACATTCGGGATGTCGTCGGCGAGCGTCCAGACACGACGCGTAGTTTTAAACCGTGACCGATCTTCGAGACATCCCCCTAACCACCATCGACGGCGCCGAAACGACGCTTGCCGACTATCAAGACAACGTGGTGCTGATCGTCAACGTAGCCTCCCGCTGCGGGCTATCGCCGCAGTACGAGCAGCTAGAAGAACTACAGAAGTCATATGGTGACCGCGGGTTTACGGTCTTGGGGTTCCCCAGCAACCAGTTCTTGCAGGAACTGAGCTCCGAGGAAGCGATCAAGGACTACTGCACGATGACGTGGGGTGTGACGTTCCCGATGTTTGAAAAAGTGAGGCTCAACGGAAAGTCGACGCACCCGCTGTATGCGGAGCTCAAGAAGACTCCCGACGGTTCAGGAAAGGCCGGTCGTGTCGCCTGGAACTTCGAGAAATTTCTCGTGACCCCTGATAATGAGATCACACGCTTCCGTCCCACGGTTGTTCCGGATGACCCCGCTATCGTTGCGGCCATCGAAGCAGCACTTCCGGCCTAGGTGCCGCGCTCATGACGACTCGTTTTACGCACGACGACGATGCTTCTCGCTACAGTTTGACGGTCGATGGCGCGGTTGTGGCGGTTCTTGATTACCGCAGCAATGGATCATCAATCTCGCTCAACCACACTTACACCCAGCCCGCGCACCGCGGCAAAGGTTATGCCGCGCAGCTCGTTACATATGCGATCGATGACATCGAGGCGAATTCGGCACTTCGAGTGGTGCCGATGTGTTGGTATGTCGCGGACTGGTTCGAGGCTAATCCGGATCGAGCTGAACTACTCACTCGATAGCCGTTGGCTATTTCTGCCGCTGAAGCTGCACAAATAGTTCAGGTCCATGCTCATCGAGCATTCTGCCACCGAGCCGTACGGCGACTACGAGTAGCCCACTGCTGAGAACGAGCCCCGAGGCTAAAGCCAGCCAGCCCAGAAGCGGGCTAAAGGTGGCGAATCCGACAAGAGCGAGCGCCGTCGTCGGCAGGGTCAAGACGGCAAGGGCAGTCCATGACGCGAGCATCGAGAGCATCAGGATGAAGCCCCCACCCGGTCGCGCCTTGAATGGGTTTTCCCCAGGAGCCGGCACCGAAAACGCAAAGCGCCCTGAGATTAGCGATGAGACTGCCAATCCAGTAATCAGTAGCCCCATCGAGATCCCGATCATCCCCGGCAAGCGGTCCCAGCGCTCGCTCAGCCACACACTCGCAACCGTGAGTACGAGAGTTATCGGTGCGGCGAAGATGCCGACCGCAATCACTCGACCCCACCGATCGGCTCGGCCGCTTACGGCAGTCTGCAGGTGGAGGCTGAAGGCCGTGTTGTCGTAGGAGACGTCGGTGTAGATTGACATCCCCAGAAGCACAGCGACAATCGGTCCGACAACAAGCAGCCCCGTCAGATCGCCGCTCGCCCCGACATAGAAGAAGACGAGAGCAGGAATAAGCGGCACGCTGATGAGCGACTGGGCGTAACGCGGGTCGCGTACCCAGTAGGTGAGCGCGCGAGCAGCGACCGCGCCGGTAGGGGTGCCTGAGAATACCGAGAACCACCCCAGTCCCCGACTGCTGCCGGCGACTGACGGGCCAGTCGCCGGCTTTTCGAGGGCGCGCTCGAGCGCCCAGCGCCACGCCCAGACGGCGACAGCGAGGCTCACCACCCCGATAAGGGCGTGGAGTGCAGCGATGCCGGGGTGACCAAGAGCCAGATCGCCCGGTACCGCCCAGATCGCGCCGATGGGCGTCCAGGAGAGAATCTCGGCGATGGCCGGCAGCATCGCGCGCAATTCCTGAAACACCGTGGAGAGTATGAAGATGGCGGGACCGAGCAGAATCAATGGAATGAGAATGAGAACTGTCTTGGCTTCACGCGCTCGGCGCCCCGAGCTGAGCCGAAAGGTGAGGGTAGCGAGCATTCGCGACCCCACGATGCAGGTGAGAGCCCCGATAGCCCCGCACGCGAGTGCCACGAGCGCGATGAACGGTGAGTGCCACCAAACAGCGCTGGTAGCCAGAGCGGTGAGCGTGGTGATGATCCCGGGAACCCCGAGAATGCCGCTGACGGTTAGTGCGAGCAGCAGGGTGTTGGTCGGAATTGGGAAGGTCACGAGCTTGCTTGGTTCGACCGTCTCATCGATTCCCGAGGTGAGCAGAGGCAGGAAGATCCAGCCAACCACGAGGAACGCGCCACCAAAAACGATCACATCGCGGCCGGTCGCGGTGGGAGCGCCACTGAGAAAAACGAGTCCAACGACAGCGAGGAACAAAAGAAACAGCCCATAAAGCGTGCCGAGGATCACCGCGACCGCCTGCCACGGGCTCCGCGAGGCCGCGTTGAGGAGCAGCCGAAACCGCAGCTTTATGAGATGCGCAACCATTCGGGACCCTTCCCGTGTCGACGCCCGCCCACGAGCTCGACAAAGCGGTCCTCCAGCGTCGACGAGCCGCGAACCTCGGCGGTAGTTCCGGAGGCTAAGACGTGCCCCTCAGCGATTACGGCAACATGGTCACACATGCGCTGCACGAGATCCATTGCGTGGCTAGAGACAATCACTGTGCCGCCCGACTCGACAAAGCCGTGCAAGATATTGCGGATGTTTGCGCCGGATACGGGATCAACTGATTCGAAGGGTTCGTCAAGCACGAGCAGCTGCGGCGCATGAATAAGGGCGCAGGCCAGTGCAATCTTCTTCGTCATGCCGGCGGAGTAGTCGACGACGAGGGTTCCGCTGGCGCTATCGAGGTCAAAAAGTTCCAGCAGATCGACGGCGCGAGCCGCAACAATCGATCGTTCGATACCGCTCAATAAGCCCGCGTAGGTCACCAATTGAAGCCCCGTCAAACGGTCGAAAAGACGAACTCCATCGCTCAACACTCCGATAGTCCGTTTGGCCTCAACAAGGTTGCTCCACACATCTAGACCGTGGACGGCTACCGTTCCAGAGTCAGGCCGCAGCAGGCCCGTCGCCATCGAGAGCATCGTCGTCTTGCCGGCGCCATTGGGGCCGACAAGGCCGAAGAGCGAACCGCGGGGAACGGTCAGATCTACTGAGCTGACTGCCAATTTGTCGCCGAAACGCTTGCTAAGTCCGTTGATCTGGAGCGCGGGGTACTGCGGCGAGTTTTCGGGCACGCCACAACACTAAAACCGAATCGAGCTCCATGAGAGGTCTTCAACGGAATCTCGGGCAATAGCCAGCTACTAGAGTCGATGAGGTGCGGAAGTTTGTTGCCTCCGCGAGTGCTTTGAGAGGGATTTATGACGATTACTGCTGCTGCTGATGGATCGGCGCTTGGCAACCCCGGGCCAGCCGGATGGGCGTGGTACGTCGACGACAACACGTGGGCTGCTGGTGGCTGGAAGCATGCGACCAACAACCAGGGCGAGCTCATGGCCGTTCTGCAGTTGTTCCGCTCGACCGCTCACGTTGATGACGATCTGCTCATCCTGTGCGACAGCCAATACGTCATCAACTCGGTAACCAAATGGATGCCCGGCTGGAAGAAGAAGGGGTGGCGCAAGAGTGACGGCAAACCCGTCATGAATGTTGATCTGCTCAAGCAAATTGATGAGGCCATCGCCGGCCGCCGGTATCGCTTCGAGTGGGTGCGAGGCCATGTCGGGCATCCGCTGAATGAAGCCGCGGATGATCGAGCGCGTTCGGCGGCAGAAGCGTTCCAGCGTGGCACAGCGTGCCCGGCAGGCCCCGGCTATCCCGGCGCATCGGTAAGTGAGGCGAGCCTGAACCGCGCGGACGACTCAATCACTCCCCTGTTCTAACGGCGCCGGAACACCTGCCGACAGGATCCGTCCCTGCCCGATCTTTTCTGCGCAACGGGCATGAGCCGACCGATCTCGTTATTCCGGCGAGAAGAACGCGGCGATCGCCGAGCTGAGCGCTAGCGGGTCCGTGACACCGCACAGTTCGCGTGCAGAGTGCATCGAGAGCAGCGGAAGGCCAACGTCTATCGTTCGGATGCCCAAGCGGGTTGCCGTGATCGGTCCGATAGTCGAGCCGCAGGGCATGTCGTTGTTTGAGACGAATTCTTGGTAGTCGACTCCGGCCTGGCGGCACGCACGAGCCCACTGCGCCGCACCGGGGCCATCGGTTGCATAGCGTTGATTGGCGTTGATCTTCAGCAGCGGGCCGCCGCCGAGTCGCGGACGGTTGGCCGGGTCGTGACGTTCGGGGTAATTCGGGTGCGCAGCGTGTCCGGCATCGGAGGAGAGACACCATGACTCGGAGACCGCCCGCATCCGGTCGGTTTCGGTTCCGCCCAAGCCCGCACTGATTCGCGCCACGAGGTCCGCAAGAAATGGGCCGCCCGCGCCGGAGCGGGATGCCGAACCGATCTCTTCATGATCGAAGGCGACGAAGAGCGGGATGTGATCCAACCTCGTATCTAGACCGAGAAGTGCGACGAGGCCGGCGTGAACCGACGACAGATTGTCGAGACGACCAGAAGCGAAGAGGGCATCATCTAGCCCAAATACTGCCGGCGCTGCGGTATCGGCAACTACGATGTCGTAGCCGTCGATATCGGCAGCTGCGCGGTCGGTTGCATCGGAGGTCAGGATGGATGCGAGGTGGGCGAGCACGTCGGCATCGTCGCGTTCCCCCAGCCCGAACATGGGGTTCATGTGCGCCTGCCGTTTAAGGGTGAGCTTATCGTTTACCCCGCGGTCAAGGTGGATGGCCAGCTGCGGAAAACGTAGCAGCGGGCCGGTGCGGACGAGCTCGGTGGTCCCGTCGCGGAACGTTACCCGACCGGCCAATTCGAGTTCGCGATCCAACCACGAGTTCAGCAGTGGCCCACCATAGACCTCGACACCGGCTTGGAGAACGCCTTCGGAGCCGATTGTGGGCTTCGGCTTGAGCTTGAAACTCGGCGAGTCAGTGTGAGCGCCGAGAATGCGGAACGGCGTCGATCCGACAGCCTTTGTCGGCTGGATCCATGCCGCGATTGCCCCGTCGCGGATCACGTAATATTTCGCTGCCTTACGGGTGCGAGCTCCGTTCCAGTCATCCGCTTCACGAAGTTCGCTGAAACCTGCCTCCCGCAGTCGCCGTGCGGTCTCGTCCACGGCGTGAAATGACGAGGGCGACGCGGTAACGAATGAAGCGAGATCCTGTACGTGGTCCAGAGCGGCAGTCATGGGGTAATTCTCGCACTGTTCGCCGAACACCACTCTCAGGTCGGAGCGGTGCGAACGATCAGCTGACGTTTCTACCTAGAACCACACACTCAGCCAGGGCGTTGTTGACGAGTGGAATACCCGCTCCACTTCCGCAGCAGCTCCCGGGGTGAGCTCGGCAATTCGCCCCGCTGCGACGAGCGTGCGGGGGCTGACCCCTCCGAGGTAGAGGGAACTGAGTTCGGCAACCGATAACGACACCGACGAAACATCGTCCGGAAGCTCAGAAACCCTCTCCACCTGCGGCTCGCCGAAGCCGTTCGTTTCCAGAACATAGCGGCCGTCGGCAAAGCCCAGCTCGTCGCTGACCTCAAAACCCAGTCGTGCGCCGCCGGAGTATGTCCGCGCCAGCAAGCTGGCGGGAACATCAAGGATTCGCAGCCAGAGGTGATCGATGGGTGACACTCCAACCGCCCGCATATCACTGAGCTGCCACAGCAGAGGCTCGTCAATTGATCGCAATTCAGCCGTGACTTCACGCACAAGGTCGACTTCTAGAACGTAGCGCCAGAGTGCCTCATACGCGTCGGGGGTCTCTGCAAGCAGATAGTCGACAGTGAGTTTATGGTTACTGAAGTCGGCTCCACGGCTGGACACCCGGTACACCACGAAGCCACGAGGGATACCGTTGTCGTCGTCAAACCGAACGACACGGGTGTTCTTCGTGTAATTCTCATCCCCTGGAGTTGTGCCGGCGATCTGTTCCCACCGCAGCGGCCACACGGTGATGTGACCTGGCGCGCTGAGGCGGACGCGTTCAAACACTTCTGGCGCTTGCTTCACGAAGACCGTGGGCGCGACGTGCTGGAGCACGCCACGTCGACTTCGTGTTGCGAGGGTGGCGCGGGTGGTGTCGATCGTGAGATCTGCCGCGAAAACGGCCTGACCAAATCCAAAGCGCCCGTAGATCGTGGACTCCGACACGGTCAACATTGCCAGCGGTAGCCCCGCAGCTGCCGCCGAGCGCAGCTCTCCTTCGAGCAGGGACCGGGCGATTCCACGACGCCGATGTGTCGGAGATACCGTGACGGAACTTATTGCCCAGGCGTCAACGCTGCGTTCACCGGGAACAGTCAGTTGCTCAGTCCACGAGCTGGTGGTCGCCACGGGAACTTCTGGGGCCAGAAGGCGACCGTCCCAGACACCAATCGTGCGTCGGTAGGCCACGCCAGAGAAGTTTGAATCGACCTGCTCACTCGACATCGTGGGCCCGTGGAATCCGCGTGAGTCGGCCTGACACCAGGCTGCGAATGCGGCACGGTCAGAGGTGTCGACCAGGTCATACCGCAGGCCACTCGCGGCCAAAGCGGCGGCTGATGTCTGGTCTACGGGTTGTTGAGCAGCGTCGTTGGTCATTCCCTAACGTTATCGCGAAGCCTACTGAATGAACCATGGCGGGTAGACCGCCACTTTTGTTGTAAAGGACGCGCTGTGTAGCAGCGACTTCACCCGTTCGCGAGCTTTGTCGCTGGCAACCCCAACAAGCTGCACATCGTCGAATGCGAATGAGTCTCGGATGAGAACTTCTGCATCATCGGTGAGTTCATCGGCGCGAAGATTGCCGAGCATCCGCGTGATGGCGGTCTCGTTTGTTGCGAACCGGGTGAGGCTCGCAGCGGCATCTCCGTCAGCCAAAACTGCGTCCTCACCAAGCGCGCGAACAGTGCTGACCAAGAAGACGAAATCGGTGGGCGATGCGGCTCGGGCGGAGTCAGACCATCGAGGCTCGGCGGCGCCTCCGCGCAGTTCGCGCCACGAAGCGGATTCGGGCACCAAGCTAAACGGGACATAGCCGTCGACGGACTCGCCTGTGCTCAGGGAGGCCGCACGCCGCAATTCTCTGGTCAGCGGTGAGCTGATGTCGAGAATCGGGGTGTCCAGGTTTGCGGCGGCGACAAGCTGGCCAGAGACAAGGATGTTCTCAAGGTTATTGATATGGGTCACGTGATACACGCGCTGGTCGGCCAGTGATGGAACTTTCGCCGACGACGCGCGCGGAGCACCAGGGACCCGTTTTGCTCGGGCCGCAGTAGTGGCGCGAGTTACCGGCTTTACCGGAGCCGCTTTGGGAAAGCACGAATCACACTGTTGATCCTCGAAGCCGTGGATACATTCGCTGCCAGACATTGGGTCCTTTCTCGGAGTTCAGAACTGACCTCCATACCCAAGGTACGGCAATTATTGACAACCGACTGCCGACCCCGCGCGCAAAGCAAGCTCGTTCAGGAGCGATTCGTGGCTGCTATCAAAACTTCTCGGCTCGGTATCGAAAACAAAAATGGCGCCGACAATTGTGTTGTCTATTGCTCGGACCGGGCATCCCGCGTAGAACCGCATCCGTGGACCTTCGGCGACCCACGGATGACCGGCAAACCGTTCGTCTTGGTGCGTGTCCGCCACCACTGTAAGTTCTCTCTTCAGAAAGACGGCGCTACCAAGTAAGCCGGCATCGCCCAAGGGCAACGACCCCGACGGCAAGGTCGAAGTTGACCACCACGTGTCGTGGCCATGAAAAGCAATCGCCGCCCCGGATGTGTTGAGGAGCACGCGCGCGGAATCCGCGATGGTGGCAAGTCGGGCTGAGACCGGCTCTGCGGTCAGGGTGGAAACGTCGAGCCCCGCAGTCGAGGCAGCATCGTGGGAAGTGGTTGTCGGCGGGACAACAACGTGGGCGAGGCTCGCAGCGATCGTGGGAGCGAGTTCGCGCGCCCAGTGCGAGTACGTACGGCTGTCCAAGTTCATCCGCGCGCCGAGGGTCGGTGCTGTGGCCGGGAGGAACAGGGCGCCAACACGAGCCGAGCATAGGTTTTCGGTGATGGAATTGAGGTGGGCGATGTGTGCGTTCACCACTGTGGTGAGAGGTGCGGGAAGTGCGACAACGTCGTTGATGGGAGCGATACCCAAGATGAACGTGTGCATGGCCGCACCACCGCGCTGGTGAATTGAGTCGAGTAGTGCCCCAACCTGTTTGCGCCAGAAAAATAGTGAACGGGCTCGAAAAGCGTCTTTCGCGCCTAAGGTCAGCACAACGGCATCAAAACGCTGTAACTTTTCCTCTTCAACAACAGCGCGGGTATCGGCAACAGACATCGCCGCCTCGGAGACAATGTCGACGACGCACCCTCGTTTGGTGAGGGCCGAAAGCTCGCGAGCGAGGTGGCCGCCGAGACCCAACTGGTGGGTGCTCACGCCGTAGCCAAAAGACTTTCCTGGCCCGAGAAGAAGTACCCGGTCAGGGTCGGGTCCGGTCGCTTCTGCGCATGGTTCGTCATCGGGCGCAGAAAACGTCCGCCACAGCCCCGGGTGCGCGGCAAACCAGAGCTTAACGATGGGCCACGCTAACAGAACGACAAAGCAACGAAGCATCTGAGTCCCCACCCTGGCATCCGGGCGGGGATGCCATCAACATGCCGAATTATAGAGTTGAAAACTATTCAACACTAACGGTAATGAGGAAAACTAGAAACTATTTGCGGGCGGCTTTTGCTGCGCGCTCCGACTTGATGCGGGCATTCTCTTCATTGACGGCGGCGTGCACGGCCCGTTCCGCCGATAGCCATTCCGGCATTTCGACTAGAAGTGCCTTTATCTCTGCCGATGTCATGACGTCGGGCGCTCCGGCGCGAGCAAGACCCGATGTTGACACTCCCAGCTTCTGCGCAACAACCTGCCGCGGGTGTGGCCCCTCGGCGCGCAACTGCACCAGCCACTGAGGCGGTGCCGACAGCAACTGGGCAAATTCTTCACGAGTAATCTCGGAATCGCGAAACTCTTCCGGGGTCGCGGGCAGGTAAATGCCAAGCTTCTTGGCAACTGTTGCTGGCTTCATGGTCTGGACTGGCACCCCCCAAGACTAACCTGAACACATGTCTTCACCATTCACCGTCGTGTTCGTGCTGGGAACTACCCCGGGTAAGTGGGCACGGGTGTGGCGTGAGCGACTTCCCGAGACGCCAATCGAGCTCGTTCCGAGTGAACAAGACGCTGGAATTGCCATGCTGCGTTCAGGTGCCGCGGATGTTGCGTTGGTGCGGTTGCCGATCGACCGAGATGTCGATGGGGAGCGTCCACTTGCCGCAATCCCGCTGTACACCGAACGCGCCGTTGTCGTTGTGCCTAAAGGCCATTCCGCTGAGGCATCGGATTCTCTCATTCTCGCCGACCTCGCCGGCGAGAATGAGCTTGAGGGAGATTGGCGCGAGGCAGTCGAAATGGTGGCAGCCAATGTTGGTGTTGGCGTCATGCCTCAGGCGGTTGCGCGGGCGCTAACCCGCAAAGACGTTGTGGTGAGGATGCTTGATGATGGCCCTCAGTGGCAGATTGCTGTGGCCTGGCGCGATGGATCAGTCGACCCTCACGTCGAAGAATTCATCGGTATCGTGCGCGGACGAACCGCACGCAGTTCGCGCGGCACAGCGGCTGGGTCCGAATCCACCCCTGCGCCTCCCCCGTCGCGGGCGGCGCAATCTACCGCACAAAAGAAATCAAACGCAGCGCGCTCTGCCTCGCACACGCAGGGCGGAAAAGCCGCTCGGCTGCGCCCGGCGCGGGCTAAGAATGCTCGCTCGCAGCGCCGCAAAGGCTGACGGCTATCCCGCGGGGAATTGTCTAGCAGAGGGCTGCAGCAATGTCCGGAGCGAGTCCATCCGCCCATACCCGGTAGCTTTGCCGTCCGTCGATGGCATCGGGTTCTTCTCGCACGGGTGAGTAGCGCAGGTAGTGCACTCGCTCATGTCGGCTGGCCAACGACTTGATCTGGCTGTTGTAGGTCACGCTCGCCGCTTCGATGGCCTGCTGGTAGCGAACCGGAAAGCTCGACATCTTTGGGGGCACACAATTGACGATGAAGATCTGAGCGTCAGGTGGTGTGCGGTCCAGAAGGGTGTCGACAAGGGTCTCCATGTTTCGCGCCCAGGTTTTCGGGGGCATGAAAGTGAGCGCCTCGAACACACCGAACGACAGCACAACTGCAGCCCTCTCGGCGGTGTGCTCCGACGTAAGTTGACGACTGACCTCGCCAGTGGTGAGCCGGGGGGCTGTCAGGGTCTCAACCTCAAATCCCTGACCGCATCGAGCCGCCAGTGACCGAGCAAGGGCTCCGCCGAGCGCTAGTTCATGAGACGCGACTCCATAACCCACGACGATCCCGGAACCGCACAAGAGAATCCGGCGCGTCTGCGGACCATCAACGCGAACAGAAGACCCTGGCCCCGGAGTTGGCATTCCCCGCCACGAATTGGGGGACGTATAAAGCCAGATGAGCATGAAGGACTTCATGACGACATGTCCTAGGGTCGCGAACATCTCTGGGGCTCCGTTTCGGGCAATATCGGAGTGCGTCCCGGTGGTTAAACGGGACACCGCAGCCACATCGGGAAAGGCTGCGCTTTAGAAGAGAACCTACCAGTGTTGCGATCGTCCTGCGAGTAAAAGCGGCATCGGTCTGAGCTCGTCGACTCAGCGCGTACTGATGCTGGCGAACTTCCTTACCGCCAACGGAACGAAAATCACCAGCACGATCACGATGCCCAGCAGCACGGTCAGCACGGGGTGTTGTTGGGTCCACACGTCGGACTGCGCAGAGCCCGCAGGCGTGTTTCCGAACAGTTCCCGCGCGGCCTGAACAAGAGCGGAAACCGGGTTGAACTCGGCGAATATGCGCAGCGGAGTCGGAAGGGTTTCGGCGGGTACAAAAGCGTTGGAGATGAATGTCAGCGGGAACAGCACCAGAAACGACACGTTGTTGATGACCTCTGGGCTGCGTACGCTCATGCCGATAAACGCCATGACCCAGGAAAGCGCGTAGGCGAAGAGCAGTAGCAAAGCGATCGCGGCCATCGCCTCGAGTGGGCTCGATTTGATGCGCCAACCCACGACGAAGCCTGTCGTCATCATCACGATCATCGAAATTGAGTTGATGAGGAGGTCTCCGTTTGTGCGGCCGACTAAGACTGCTGACGGACTCATGGGCAGGGTTCGGAATCGGTCGATGATGCCGTCTTTGAGGTCCTGAGCCATAGCCGAACCCGAATAGGTCGACCCAAAGACGACGGTCTGCGCGAAGATGCCGGCCATGATGAATTCGGCGTACGTGCTGCCGGGGATGTTGATCACACCCGCATAAACATAGGTAAAGAGCAGCACGAACATGATCGGCTGCAGCGTTGTGAACACCAGAATGTCTGGCACCCGTTTGATCTTGATGAGGTTGCGCCGGGTCGTAATCCAACCATCGCTGAACCAGTTCATTAAGGGCGATGATGTCATCGGTTGTGGCGTCTTCGTGGGGGTGGTGGCGGTCATTTCTGTGCCTCCTGCGCTGAAGGTGACGTATCGGTGTCGGTGGCGTCGGCGTCATCGACACTTGCGGTGTGACCGGTGAGTTTCAAGAACACATCATCGAGGGTGGGGCGACGCATTCCCGCGTCATAGAGCGGGATGCCGCGGGTTGCGAATTCGGTCAAGATCAGTTGTAGCGCGGCAGGGGCATCCTCGGCGTTAACGGTGAGACTGCGACCGTCGATGCTCACGGTAGGTGTGGTGCTGCCGAAGCGGGTGAGGATCTCGTGGGCTGTGGCAGAATCATCCAGCGACACCAAGCTCACTTCGACTCGCTGCCCGCCGATGGAGGCTTTGAGCTCGTCGGAGGTGCCCTGAGCGATAACCTTGCCGTCGTCGATGACGGAGATGCTGTCGGCAAGTTGGTCGGCCTCTTCAAGATATTGCGTCGTGAGCAGCACGGTGGTGCCCTCCCCCACGAGTGTCGTGATGACATTCCACATGCCGATACGGCTGCGGGGGTCGAGGCCGGTGGTCGGCTCATCGAGAAAGAGCACCGGCGGTCGCATGACGAGTGCGCCGGCGAGGTCGATGCGTCGCCTCATGCCTCCGGAGAAACCTTTGACGGGACGGTTTTGCGCTTCGGTCAGGTCGAAGAGGGCGATGAGCTCACGGGCTCGTTCCCGGGACTGTTTGGCGCCGAGATGGTAGAGCCGCCCCACCATGTCGAGGTTTTCGAAACCGGTGAGATTTTCATCGACGGCGGCATACTGACCGGAAACACCGATCATGGGCCGGATGCGTTCCGGCGAAGCGATGACATCGATGCCGTTGATGGTGGCGGTGCCAGAGTCGGGCCGAATGAGAGTCGTCAGCACCTTGACCGTGGTCGTTTTTCCTGCGCCGTTTGGCCCGAGCAGGGCCGTTACGGTGCCCTGGGGTACCGCTAGATTGAGGCCGTCGAGAGCGTGCACCGGGGCGGCGCCCTTTGGCGTGTAGGTTTTCTTCAGCTCCACTGCTTCGATATAGCTCACGGAGCAACGGTAGATCAGGCGGATGACATCGTAAAGACACGCCAGTGAATGTCGTACGCAATTGACACAATCGAACATATGTTCGAATATGAACAGGTGTCCCCTGTATCCGCGCATGCCACTTCAGCCGCTGCTGAACAGCTTTCCGGTGTGCGCCCACAGCCTCTCGCAGCCGCCGAACGCGTAGCGGAGTTGCAGTCGCGCATCAGTCAGATGCAGTCCCGCACGCTGAGTTCGAAGCTCATCCCCACCCACCCCGCTATTGCCCAGTTGCTGCCAGGCGGAGGGCTACAGCAGGGCAGTGTTTATTCGCTCGATAGCTCAGCGATGCTCCTCATGACGCTCTTAGCAGCGCCCTCCGCGGCAGGGTCGTGGTGCGCTGTCGTGGGGGTTCCCGAGTTCGGTATTGAAGCAGCTCAACGTTTTGGGGTCGACCTTGAACGACTCGTTCTGGTTCCCCATCCGGGTGACCAGTGGCTTGCTGTGACAGCGGCGATCGCTGATGTCGTGGATGTCGTCGTCGCGCGGCCGCCGACGCGAGCATCCGATTCTGCTGTGGCCAGGCTCGCGTCGCGGCTTCGGCAACGAAAGTCGACGCTGCTCATGGTTGGCTCATGGCCGCAGAGTGAGGCGATGGTCTCGCTTAGCGAGAGCCGGTGGCACGGTATCGGCGCTGGCCACGGACACTTAGCGGCACGCGAAGTGACGATCACCGTCACGAGCAAAAGCGCTGCCAGACCACGCAGCGCCCGGCTGTGGTTACCTGACGCCTCCGAAACAGTTCGTTCCTATAACGTGCGCGAGACGGCTCCCCCAGAGCTTCGAGTAGTGCCGCAGCGGGTGTCAGCATGACTGCCGCGTCGCCGTCTACATCACGGTTTTCTTCCCTTCCCGAGTCACCCCCACGAGTTCTCGTGCTGTGGGCTCCGGATTGGCCGGTTGTTGCTGCCCAACAGCATGAGAAGCTGCCTCCGGATGCTCCGCTTGTCCTCATCGAGAAAGGGCTTGTATTTGCGGTGGCGGCTTCCGCGCGCGCTGAGGGGGTCACTCGCGGGTTGAGGCTGCGAGAAGCTCAGTCGCGGTTTCCCCGCATCATCGACAGGCCCTACGATCCGGCCCTCGATAGCCGGGCGTTCGAACCAGTGCTTGCCGGGGTCGAAGAGTTGATCCCCGGGGTGCAAGTGTTGCGACCGGGAATGTGTGCCGTGCGGGTGCGGGGTGCCGCCCAGTATTACGGCGGGGAGAAAGCGGCAGCGTTTACCGTGATCGATCGAGTCAACGAGATTGTGGCATCCGATGTGCGCGTGGGCGTCGCCGATGCATTATTCACGGCGATTCATGCTGCACGCAGCACAATCACCGGCGACCCGCGTTCTCGTTCGGATAAAGTCCGGCTGGTGCCTGCGGGTGCCTCTGCCCAGTTTTTGGCGCCTCTACCCAGTTCGGTGCTTGAGGAACCTCAGATCGTGACGCTGCTGATGAAGTTGGGGATTTCAACCCTGGGTGAGTTTGCGAATCTCAGTCACGCCGATGTCCGCACGCGTTTTGGCGAACTCGGCGCACGCCTGCACGCTCTGGCCAGTGGGCGTGACCCGCAAGCGTTCATTGCCCGCACTCCCCCACTCGACCTCGATGTTGTGATCGATTTTGAGCCAGCCCTCGACAGGGTTGATCAGGTAGCGTTTGGCATCCGCAGCCGAGCGGACGACTTTGTGCAGGCTCTTACGCACGCGGGGCTTGTGGCCACCGCGATTCGGATCGAACTTGACTCTGAGTCTGGTGAGGTTGCCGAACGGGTGTGGTTGCATCCGCGGTCCTTCAGCGCGAGCGATGTCGTCGACCGGGTGCGATGGCAGGTTCAGGGCTCCAACCTCATCGATGCTGGGCTCAGTGCCGGCATCAGCCGGGTGCGCATTGTGCCGCAAACAGTGGATGAGATGAGCAACCATGAGACCGGGCTGTGGGGGTCTGGTCTTGAGCCGCGCATCCACCATGGACTTTCTCGAGTGCAGAGCATGGTTGGTCACGGCGGGGTGCTCGTGCCCACGGTTGAAGGTGGGCGCACCCTGCAGTCTCGTCAACGATTCACCGCATGGGGTGATCGCAGCGTTGCAGAGCGTTCACCTCAACGTCCCTGGCCTGGGTTGCTACCCGCCCCACTGCCGGGAACGGTGTTCTCCACCCGTCATCCGGTGCATGTCTTTGCTGATGACGGCACCTCAGTTTCTGTGGATGAACGTGGTCAGGTCGCCCGCCCACCCACCCGGTTTGCGACCAGCGATTCACGCTCCCGCACCCTTACCGCGTGGGCGGGACCTTGGCCGCTGGCGGAGCGGTGGTGGGATTCCGAGTCCCACGGTCGTTCGTGGCGTTTTCAGGCGGTCGATGACACCGGGTGTGCATGGTTGCTGGTGCTCGATGACGGAGGCTGGTGGGCCGAAGCGAGGTACGACTGATGGCCTGGTCAAATCCTCCGATCCCGTGGCGCCAGCTTGAGCGCACCCTGTCAGGTTTCGGCACGGTCACGACGATCGGCGAAGCGGGAGACGGTCGCGCCATGGCGCTGGTGTCGAGCAAGCGGGCGCCGTATGTCGCTCCTGCCGAGCCTGCGGGCGATACAGCGGCAGCATCCGATCAGGCGACGACTACTGTGCCGTACGCCGAGTTGCATGCCCACTCGAGTTTCAGCTTTTTGGATGGCGCCAGCATGCCCGAAAAGCTTGCAGAAGAAGCCGCCCGTCTGGGACTCAACGCTCTCGCCCTCACCGATCACGACGGACTCTATGGCATCGTGCGCATGGCGGAAGCCGCCGCCGAGCTCGGTTTGCGCACGCTGTTTGGTGCTGAACTTTCTCTTGGGCTCACCGGACCACAAAATGGTGTCGCCGACCCCGAGGGTGACCATCTTCTCGTGCTCGCCCGCAAAGAGGAGGGCTACCACCGACTGGCGTTAGCGATCACGCGTGCCCAATTAGCGGGAGGTGAAAAGGGGCGCCCGCGCTACGATCTGGCTGAACTGGCCGAGCTGGCATCCGGTCACTGGTTTGTGCTCACCGGATGCCGTAAGTCAGCAGTGCGTCGAGCACTCGGCGGTGCAGAAGCCAACAGTGCCCCCACCGCGGAATCGATGAAGGCGGCAGGCACAGAGCTCGACAAGCTCAGCGAGTTATTCGGACGTGACTCGATGGTTGTTGAGCTCTTCGACCACGGCTACCCGCTCGACTCCGCCTATAACGACGCGTTGTTCAGGCTCGCTGCCGAACGAGGTCTGCGCGTGGTGGCCACATCGAACGCCCACTACGCCACCCCGAACCAGCACCACCTACATTCAGCGATCTCGGCGGTACGAGCGCGACGTAGCCTCGACGAGATGGATGGCTGGCTGCCCGCAGCCGGCACCGCCCATTTGAGATCGGGAGCGGAGATGGCGGCGCGTTTTTCTCGCTACCCCGGGGCGGTCGCCGCGACAGTTCAGATCGCTGACGAAGCAGCTTTTGAGCTGCGTCAGGCAAAGCCGGCCCTGCCTGATCAGGATGTTCCGGCTGGGCACACCCCGGCGAGCTGGCTGCGTGAGCTGACGTGGGCGGGAGTGAGCGACCGTTCCATTGAGTTGTCGCCAGAGAATCGAGCCCGCATCCAACGAGAACTCGATGTCATTGAGGAGAAGAATTTCGCGGGCTATTTTCTGATCGTGCACGACATTGTGGCGTTTGCTCGCAGTCGCGGCATCCTCTGCCAGGGGCGAGGCTCGGCAGCGAGTTCAGTGGTCTGCTACCTACTCAAAATCACGGCAGTTGACCCCATTCGCTACAAACTCCCCTTTGAGCGCTTCATCTCTGCGATGCGAGAAGAGGAGCCAGACATCGATGTCGATTTCGATTCTGAGCGTCGTGAAGAAGTGATCCAGTACGTATTCGAACGTTACGGGCGGGAGAACGCGGCCCAAGTCGCCAACGTCATCCAATACCGTCCGCGGTTTGCGGTGCGTGACATGGCGAAAGCGCTCGGGCACAGCCCCGGCCAGCAGGATGCGTGGTCGAAGCAGATGGAGCGGTGGGGCTCCGACGTCTCGGGAATCGACCACGACATCCCCGAATCGGTTTTGGAACTTGCCCAACAGGTGATGAAGTTTCCGCGGCATCTCGGCATTCACTCTGGCGGCATGGTGCTTACCCAGCGTCCCGTTGGCGAGGTCGTGCCGATTGAGCACGCACGCAAAGAGAAACGCACCGTCGTGCAGTGGGATAAAGATGACTGCGCGTGGATGGGGCTGGTCAAGTTCGATCTCTTGGGGCTTGGAATCCTCTCTGCCATGCAGTACAGCTTCGATCTCGTCGATGACGCTCTAGGGGAACGTTGGGATCTCGCCACAATTCCCGCCGAAGAACCGGGCGTCTACGACCAGCTCTGTCGTGCGGATGCCATCGGGGTGTTTCAGGTCGAAAGTCGAGCCCAAATGGGGCTGCTGCCGCGTCTGCAACCGCGCGAGTTCTATCACCTCGTGGTGGAGATCGCGCTGGTGCGTCCCGGTCCGATTCAGGGCGGTGCCGTGCACCCTTACGTGCGTCGCAAGATGGGCGTAGAACCGATCACCTATCTGCACCCGAATCTGGTCGAACCTCTTGAGCGCACCCTAGGTATCCCCATTTTTCAGGAGCAGCTCATGCAGATTGCTGTTGCGGTGGGTGGATGCTCGGCAGACGATGCCGACCTGCTGCGCCGAGCGATGGGGTCGAAGCGCGGCATCGAACGCATCGACAAGCTGCGCACCAAACTTTATGAAGGAATGGCGAGGAACGGCATCGTGGGGGCGGATGCCGACCGCATTTACGAGAGCATTCAAGCGTTTGCCGGGTTCGGTTTTGCGGAAAGTCATGCGCTGAGTTTCGGCCTTCTGGTGTACGCCAGTGCTTGGGTTCGGTTGCACTATCCGGCGGCGTTTCTGGCGGCGATGCTGCGGGCGCAGCCGATGGGGTTCTATTCGCCGCAGTCGTTGGTGGCGGATGCCCGACGCCATGGTGTGGTGGTGCTGGGTCCTGACATCCAACGGTCGGGGGTGTTCGCGGTGCTTGAGCAGCAGGGCAATGGTGGTGCCGCAACGGGAACAGATCAATGCCTCGCCGCTGAGCAGCCCCCGGTGGGGCCTTTCGATCGTTCGGCGGCCTTCGATACGGATGATCACCGCCGGGATGGGGCCTTTGCTGTTCGCCTCGGATTTGACGAGGTCAAGGGCATCGGCGCGGCGGTTGCCGAAAAGATTGTTGCCGCCCGTGAGGCCGGCGAGTTCACCTCAATGAACGATCTGGTGCGCCGGGTTGGTCTCAGCACGAAACAACTGGAGTCCTTAGCCGCAGCGGGAACCTTCGACTCTCTTAACCTGACCCGCCGCGAAGCGTTGTGGGATGCGGGAAATGCGGCGCAGGATCGTGAAGAGTACCTGCCCCACAGCATGGTCACCGTGCAGCCACCACTGTTTTCGATGGCCACCCCCGTTGATGATCTGATGGCGGATCTCTGGTCGACGGGAATCTCCCCCGCAAGTCACCCCGTCGCGCCATTGCGCGCTTCCCTGACTCGTCGTGGTGTGTTGAGCGCTGCCGATCTGGTGAGTGCTGAGTCGGGGCGCCGGGTTGAGATCGGTGGTGTGGTGACCCACCGGCAGCGCCCCGCGACGGCCAGTGGCATCACGTTCATGAATATTGAAGACGAGACAGGGCTGATCAACGTGATCTGCAGCGTTGGGGTGTGGGGACGTTACCGCAGGGTCGCCCGCGACAGTGCCGCGCTCATTGTTCGGGGCGTTTTGGAGAGGTCGGTGGATGGGGTGATTAACGTTCTCGCCGACCGGTTTGAACCGCTTTCTGGCCTTCCGCGCACCCAATCACGAGACTTCCACTAGTGACCGCTGCATTACCGTTATGTGACTTTTTTGAAATACATGGCACATCCAGCCCCTTCCTGCTATAGCCTTAGGCACATCGTTCATGTTCTAGAAAACGGCATGGATGCGGCCTCGACTGTCGGGGCCTGATAGAACGCTCCTGGAGGAGTTTTAAATGGCACTAGGTACCGTCAAGTGGTTCAACGCAGAAAAGGGCTTTGGATTCATCGCCCCCGAGGATGGAAGTCCTGATGTGTTCGCCCACTACTCGGCAATCGCAACAAACGGCTACAAGTCGCTCGACGAAAACCAAAAGGTTGAGTTCGACATCACACAGGGACCCAAGGGTCCCCAGGCGGAGAACATCCGCCCCCTCTGATCTTGATAGTTCAGTAATGGGAACGCCCCCGGTCTTATGCCGGGGGCGTTTTCTTGTTAACGGCCGCCGGTAGCGCGGTCGTTGGCCCTTGCGCCGCTAGCACCAGTGTGACGCGCCGAGGGTTGGTTAGGAATGGAAGCCCTTGCGCAGGTAGTCGATTCGAGTCTGCAACTGGGTGACCGTGGCTTGCGCAACCGCTGGCCCCCCGCAGACGCGACGTAGCTCGGCGTGGATAAGTCCGTGCGGCTCGTTAGACAGCTTCGCTCTGCGCCCGACAAGATTATTTAGAAGGGTTCGCTGTTCCTTGAGGGTGCGATACAGCGGTACTGGCTGTTCCTCTTTCGGGCGACTCTCGGCACGTTTGGATTGGCGTTTCTGGCGTTGCAGCAGCAACTCGCGAACCTGTTCTGGCTCCAGGATGCCGGGAAGACCGATAAAGTCGAGTTCTTCGTCGCTGCCAGTTTCTGCCGCGAAACCGAATTCGGCGCCGTCAAACAGCACCCGGTCAAAGTTCGCGTCTGATTCGATCGCTTCCCACGTGAACTCATCAGCGAGCTCGTCGCTAGTTTTCTCGTCACGGTTTTCGCTGTCGAGCAGGCTGTCGTCAAGAAGATCATCCGGTGAATCTTTGCGGTCGAGGGCGTGATCACGCTCCTTCTCAAGTTTGCCCGCCAGATTCATCAGGTTCGGAACGCTCGGCAAAAAGATCGATGCGGTTTCACCTCGGCGACGAGTTCGCACGAAACGACCAACGGCCTGCGCGAAGTAGAGCGGGGTCGACGCCGACGTGGCGTATACGCCGACGGCGAGGCGCGGCACATCCACCCCTTCTGACACCATGCGAACTGCCACCATCCAGCGACTGTTGCTTTCGGCGAACTCTTCAATACGTGACGACGATTCCTTCTCGTCGGAAAGAACGATGGTCGCTGATTCGCCCGTAATCTCCTTGATCAGCTTCGCGTAGGAACGCGCGGCGAGCTGATCGGTCGCAATGACCAGTCCTCCCGCATCCGGAACCGACTGGCGCACTTCGCTGAGGCGGGTGTCGGCGGCCCGCAGCACCGCGGGCATCCATTCCCCTTTGGGATCAAGCGCGGTACGCCAGGCCTGCGCGGTGACGTCTTTGGTGTCGCCTTCGCCGAGGCGGGCTTCCATCTCTTCGCCCATACGGGTGCGCCAGCGCATTTTTCCCGCATACGCCATGAAAATCACCGGACGCACTACGCCGTCAGCTAGGGCACGGCCATAACCGTAGCTGTAGTCGGTTACGGAAGTGCGGATCCCCTCATGGTTGGGGGCGTAGGTGACGAAAGGAATCGGGGCCGTATCGCTGCGGAACGGCGTACCCGTCAACGAGAGCCGTCGGGTGGCGCGGCCAAAAGCTTCGTGGATGGCGTCGCCCCAGCTGAGGGCATCACCGCCGTGGTGGACCTCATCGAGGATCACGAGTGTGCGTGCAGAGTCGGTGATTTCTTGATGCAGGGATGCCTTCATCGCGACCTGAGCATAGGTGACCGCAACGCCGTGAAAGCGACGTCCACCCCACGCGTCTCCGTTGGAGAACGATGGATTGAGGCGCAAACCGACCCGGTTGGCGGCGTCCGCCCATTGGCGTTTGAGGTGATCGGTGGGGGCGACAACCGTTACGCGGTCGATTGTGCGGCGGGCAATAAGTTCAACAGCGAGCCGGAGCGCGAAAGTAGTTTTGCCTGCACCAGGGGTTGCTGCGGCGAGAAAATCGCGGGGCTCGTTGTCGAAGTAGAGGTCGAGCGCCTCCGCCTGCCACGCACGCAATTTTGAGGCTGTACCGCGGGCGGCACGCTCAGGGTACGACGGTGAGAGGTGTTCCGCCGCGAAGGTGCCCACGGTAGGGGCTGGCAATGGAGTACTCACTTAAAAAGACTTTACCGTTTGCAACCGACAATGATGTTCGCATCACGGGCGTGGTGACGTTCAGCTTCGTGGCTAGTCGCGTTGACCCAATCGCGGCCGTTCGGAGCGTTCAGTTCCGATGAGCCTGGCGGGAGCTATTGTGCCGCGCCCAAACCGGGCGGTGGCGGCTTCCATGGCTTCTTCGGCCTCACGCCAACCGTCGGTGGTGTCCCAGAGGCTGAGCTGTCCGCCACCGGCGGAGACGAGCTGTTCACCTCGAATGCCGACAAGGCGCACTGGTCGTCGTTCGCGAGCGAAATCCGCGTAGAGGTCTCGAGCCGTTTCGTAGAGGGTTCGCCCAAGATCGGTCGGCTCGGGAAGCCTGCGCGATCGAGTCACCGTGCTGAAGTCTTCGAAACGTAGCTTCAGAACCACCGTGCGGGCCTCCATCTCTGCCGAACGCAGTCGCGCAGCGATCTTGCCGGTGAGCCGCAGTAGCTCTCGCCGCACCTCATCGGGGTCCAGAACGTTGTATTCAAAGGTGGTCTCATGCCCGATGCTCTTCTCTGCGGCACGTTCGACAACGTCGCGAGGGTCGATACCCCAGGCGAGGTTGTGAAGCTTCACGGCACCGGCCTCCCCTACCGCACGGGTCAGAGTGTCGCGATCCGCGTGCGCCACGTGGGCGATCGTCGTCAGGCCGCGTTGCTGAAGAGCCTCAGCGGTTTTTCCGCCGACACCCCACAGCGCCGAGATGGGCAGGGGGTGCAAGAACTCGGTGGTCTTATCAGCGGGAATAACCAGTAGTCCATCAGGTTTCGACAACCCAGAGGCGACCTTTGCCACATACTTGGATGCGGCAGCACCGATGGAGCAGACAAGTCCGGTTTCGGCCAGGACGCGACGCCGTAACAATGCCGCTACTTCCATTGGTGAGCCGTAGATCGCTCGAGCGCCCGCGACATCTAAGAACGCTTCGTCAATGCCGAGTCGCTCGACTTTGGGGGTGAGTTGGTCGCAGATGTCGAAGACCATCGACGAGAAGTGTTGGTAGCGCTCGAAGTGGGGTTCGAGCACGATCGCGTTGGGACAACGCCGTAAAGCGAGAGCCATCGGCATAGCCGAATTGACCCCATATTTGCGGGCCTCGTAGGTGGCGGCGGTGACGACGGACCGAACGGAGTTGTGTCCGACGATGACAGGCTTTCCGGCAAGCTCTGGATGGTCGAGCAATTCGACCGAGGCGAAGAAGGCGTCCATGTCGACATGAAGGATGGTCGCGGTGCTGTCATCGACACCGGGCGCGGTCACATGGCGCGTGCGACCATCCTGCTTTCCCATGGATTCATTCTCTCAGCTACCGCTGACGTTCGAGGGGCGGTGCACCCCAAGGTGCACCGCCCCTCTCACTGAAGAATGTTCAGCGACGTGAGCCGCGCGTGATTAGTCCGTAGAGGAAGAGTACGAGTACCGATCCGGCGATGGCTACGAGCCATGTCTGAATGGAGAAGAACTCCTCGAGGCCGATCCCAAAGATTTGGCCGCCAACGAATCCTCCGACAAGCGCACCAACAACACCGAGTAGGAGTGTTGCGAGCCAGCCCCCGCCCTGTCGTCCAGGGAGGATGGCCTTTGCGATGGCGCCAGCGATAAGTCCCAGTACTATCCAGCCGATGATTCCCATTGTGTGATCTCCAAACGGTGGTTATTTGGTTTCCTGATTGAAAACCGTCGATACACATAATCATGCGCCCCATCAGGGGGTCAAAGCTATACAGGCTGCCTGCAGATTTCTCACAGATTGCTTACAGTCTTCATCCGTTTTTCGGCACGGTTCCTCGGTGCGGCAGACTATAGCCATGCAGGAACAACATCCCTGGACTAGGTACGTGGCCATTGGTGACTCGTTTACGGAAGGCATCGGAGACCCTGAGCCGGGCCTGCCCGGCGGCAACCGTGGGTGGGCCGACCGTGTTGCGGAGGTTTTAGGTGGCGGCAAGAATGACTTCGCGTACGCCAATCTGGCTATTCGCGGTCGCTTGCTCGATCAGATCGCGCTCGAACAACGGGAACCAGCACTGGAGCTCAAACCCGACCTGATCAGCGTTTCCGCTGGAGGAAACGACATCATTCGGCCGGGGTCCGACCCCGATGAAGTAGCGCAGCGGGTCGACGACCTCGTGCGACATATGCGACGCGACGGCGCAACAGTGGTGTTGTTCACGGGGCCGGATATTGGGATGACTCCGGTCTTGAACCGGATGCGCGGCAAGGTGGCCATCTATAACGAAAACATCCGCGCCGTCGCTCAGCGTCACGATGCGGTCGTCGCTGACATGTGGTCATTGCGCGAGCTGACAGACCCCCGGATGTGGGCGCCGGACCGGTTGCACTTCTCCCCTATCGGACACCACACTGTCGCACGTATGGTGCTCGACGCTCTCAATGTCGAGAATGAACTCGAGCCGTTCCAGCCTGAGCCGCTGCCGCCGCGTCGGTGGCGTCAAGCGCGCGTTGACGACATCGGGTGGGCTCGGGAACACCTGGTGCCGTGGGTGCTTCGGCGTATTCGCCATCAATCGTCTGGAGACAACATCACTGCCAAACGCCCGGGCTTCTGACAGGCTCGACAACCTTCTAACAGGCTCAACAGTTCTGGGCGCGTGCATCCCGCTCTTGCCCTGCTTAACCTCGGAAGGGTTCCTACCGCATTGGTAGGAACCCTTCCGAGGTGGAGGTTGCGTGCTGCGACTAGCCGGAGTATCCAGAGCGACCGGCTGCGGGGCAGTCGAACGGGTCACCATCTGCGCTCAGGCCAACCTCATTGAGGTGACGGATGACAATACCGTAGGACGTGACAAGTCCCACCTCGGTGTACTTGATGTCCTTGGTCTTGCAGTATTCCTTCACCATTTCTGCTGCGCGCGGCAGATGCGGGCGCGGCATGGTCGGGAATAGGTGGTGCTCGATCTGGTAGTTGAGGCCACCCATGAAGTGGTTCATGAAGTGACCACTACGGATGTTGCGGCTCGTGAGAACCTGACGGCGCAGGAAGTCAACCTTCGAACCCTTGGGCAGTATCGGCATGCCCTTGTGGTTGGGCGCGAAGGACGCCCCCATGTAGAGGCCGAAGATGCCGAGCTGGACGCCGAGGAACGCGAAGGCCATTCCGAGCGGCAGGAAGCTGAACACAATGGCGAGGTAACTGACGTTACGCACCAGCAGAAGGGTGATCTCTAGACCGCGCTTGTCCACCTTCTTGTTGCGGTTGAAGACTTCCTGGAAGGCGTGGGAATGAAGATTGAGTCCTTCGAGCAGGAGCGCGGGGAAGAAGAGGTAGCCCTGACGGTTGGCCATGAACTTGGTGATGCCCTTGAGCCCAACAGCCTTTTCCTTCTGGAAAATGATGAAGTCGGTTTCGATGTCGGGGTCTTTGTCCACGGTGTTCGGGTTCGCGTGGTGCCGCGAATGCTTGTTCATCCACCACGCGTAGCTGATTCCCACAATGAGGTCAGACATGAGTCGGCCCAAAGTGTCATTGAGTTTGCTCGACTGGAAGACCTGCCGATGGGCAAGTTCGTGGGTGAGGAAGGCATATTGCGTGAAGATGATCCCCATGGCGGCAGCGATCAGAAGCACGTACCAGGTGCCAGCGAGCATCGCGAAACCGAACCATGCCGCGACCATCGCAATTGTGATCACGGCGAAAGTGGTGATGTAGAAGCGTTTATTGCGACGCAATAGGCCCGCTTCACGAACGGTGCGCAGGAGGGCGGCAAATTCGCTCATCTGGCTCCGGGCACCACGGGGGCCCGTCTTGATAACGCGGGTGGACTCGGCTGAGAGAGAACTACTCACAAGACCTCAGAAGACTTTCGTATGACTTCCCAGCCATGTGACAAACGAGCGAGTGCTCCGGATGCACTCCATCGTATCGCGGGAGCCTGTGAGCGCCGTGTCTATTGCATAACTAAAACAAGTACTGCGGATTTGTCAGTCTCCACCAAGCACCCGGACTATCGATCTCGTCGCTAAATTCCAAGGGAATCTCAACGCTCGAGGAGCCCACGAAAAATCGCACCGTTCCTGCACTGTCACCGGCGTCGGCTACCCGCACCGGTGCTGTCTCGACGGCAAAGGTGATCGGGTCGCCGCCCCACACCACCTCAGTGACCGTTGTACCGACGACGGCGGATGCCTCATCCCCCCACGGCGTGTCGTACTCGGCATACTCGTCCCCAGCGGTGGCGAGCGTGACAACCGCATAGCCGGCTGTCGCATCGGCAATCAACTCTCGGATCGCTGCCGCGATGGTGGCGTGGTCGGGGCCGCCAATAACAGCGCCCACCAGGGTCTTCGACACATCGCCCACGGTGATGTCGGCGGAGAACAACAGACAAGCCCAATCGTCATCTAAGGTGCCCGTCTTGATCCCGTCAACACCGTCGATTCCCAGCAACTGATTGCGGTTGCTGACGGTGCCAAGCCCGGGGACCTCTGTCGAAGCTGTCGAAACGATCTCTGCAATCACGGGGTTCTGAGTTGCGAGCCGAGCAAGCGCGGTGAGGTCGGTCGCGGTGCTGCGGTTGGTTTCTTCAATGCCAGAAGCTTCGGTGAGCGTCGTATCATCGAGGCCGTGCTGCGCGAGCCAGACGGCAGCGGCATCGACAAAGGCGGCCTCGGAACCGAAGGCCCAGAGCGCAAGCGACTGGGCATAGTTGTTCGCTGACGCAAGAAGAACAACGTTCATGACGTCCCGCTGCGTCAGCTCTTGGCCGTCATACACGGGCCAGACTAATCCGAGCTGAGCCTGCTGGGTGTAGTAATAGTCAAGATCAGCTTGCCCAAAAGTGATCGTCGGGCCGGCCTCCCCCACCTCAAGCGGTTGCGTCTCGAGCACCACCAGTGCGGTGATCACCTTGGTGATAGACGCGATCGGAAGCGGCTCTTGGCTACCCGCCGTTGTCAGTGTGCCCGAGCGGTCAAGATCCGCTATCGCAGATGCACCGTAGCTGGGCACGGTGATCTCAGGCTCGGCGGTCTCTGGCGCAGCAACCGACAGGACGGTTGCTGCAACCTCACCTAGCGGGGCAAGCAGAGTCAGCGGCAGGTAAAACATCGTCGTGAGAATGAGGCCAACCGCAGAGAAGACGACGATGCGACGACGACGATAAATTTGGCGTTGAGTCAGCGGCACCGCATAACGCTAACAGGTCTCGACATGGCGAAGGTTAGCGAACGCGAAGGGTGTACATTCCGACCGCGCTCGCCGCTGCCACGTTGAGCGAATCGACCCCGTGCATCATCGGAATCTTGACCACGGTATCCGCGACTTCGATCGTCCGGCGAGAAAGACCGTCACCCTCGGTGCCCAGGATCAGGGCCACACGCTCCGGTGCGGCCGCGGCGAACGCATCCAAATCGACGGAATCATCGTTGAGAGCCAGCGCCGCCAGATGAAAGCCAGCCGCTTTGAGCTCTGCAGCATCCGCCGGCCACTGAGGAATTCGTGTCCACGGCACCTGCAGAACGGTGCCCATGCTGACTCGAACGCTTCTGCGGTAGAGGGGGTCCGCACAGCGTGGCGTTATCAGTACAGCATCAGCCCCCAAGGCGGCAGCGGAGCGGAAGATCGCGCCGACATTGGTGTGATCAACGATGTCCTCAAGGACAACGATTCTGCGGGCATCTGCGACCAAATCCGCGACCGTGGGCAGCGCCGGACGATGCATCGATGCCAGCGCGCCCCGGTGCAGGTTGAACCCGGTGAGTTGTTCGAGCAACTCTGACTCCCCCACATAGACGGGCGTGTCAGATTCGCCTAGTAGCGCGGCTACGTCATCGAGCCACTGCTCAAGCACCAATACGGCACGAGGCCTGTGGCCGGCCCGCAAGGCACGGGCAATCACCTTTGATGACTCAGCGATATACAGTCCACCGGCCGGTTCAGTCCGGCGTCGCAGCGCAACGTCAGTAAGGTTCGCGAAATCGCTGAGACGAGGATCAGAAAGATCAGTGACCCGGATGACGTTCACGGTGAGTTCCCAACTGTGCGGTTTCGCGCTCAGGTGAATCTGAGACAGCGCTGGATGAGCCCGAAGTGCTTAAGCTTGAAGAGTGAACACCCACCCCACTAGCCACGACATCGATCGTGCTGCCGAACTCCTGCGGGGCAAGCTTATTAGCGTACTCACTGGTGCAGGGATCAGCACCGATTCTGGCATACCCGATTATCGCGGTGAAGCGGCGGCCGTGCGTAATCCGATGACCTTCCAGCAGTTTGTGAGCGCTCCCGAGTTCCGCCAGCGGTATTGGGCTGGAAGTCACCTCGGCTGGAAACGCTTTGCCGCCTCCGCGCCAAACGACGGTCACACGGCACTGGCCGAATTCGAACGGCGCGGCCTCAGCAACGGCATCGTCACCCAGAACGTTGATGGCCTGCATTTGCGGGCCGGATCGACACGCGTTGTTGACGTCCACGGCAGCATCGATCGTGCGCGGTGCCTGCGGTGCGGTCAGTACTACGCTCGAACTCCGCTTGCCGAGCGCATCTCTTCGCTCAATCCCTGGCTGGACGCTGACGGTTCCCACGCCCTCAACCCTGACGGCGACGCAGAAGTCCACAACGTCGAGGACTTCGTGGTTCCTGACTGCACCAGCTGCGGTGGGATTCTCAAGCCCGACGTAGTGTTCTTTGGCGAGTTTGTACCCACCCGAAAGTTTCAGCTCGGCGCCTCCCTTGTCGACCAATCGGGAGCGCTAATCGTTGCAGGGTCCTCGCTGGTGGTGAATTCCGGGGTCCGACTCGTCGAGCGGGCGTTGCGCAAACGGATTCCCCTCGTGATCATCAATCGGGGCCAAACCAAGGCGGACAGTCGGGCAGACGTTAAGATTGACGACGGGGCATCCACCGTGCTCAGCGAACTGGTGCAGCGCCTAGCTGCCTAGGTGAGAGCACTGTACGGGTGCTGCCTGTCATGTCGACACCGAATGGAGTTGTGTGTTCATCTATCTCGTGCGTCATGGCGAAACTGATTGGAATCGTCAACGACGGATTCAGGGCAGCACCGATATCCCCCTCAACGAGACCGGCAGGGCACAGGCACGAGTTACCGGCCAGTTGCTTGCTCGCCGCCGCTGGAACGGCATCTTTGCCAGCCCACTATCGCGAGCGATGGAAACAGCGGAGATCATCGCCGACCATATCGGGCTGCCTGCCCCGCAACCACTGGCAGCCGTCGTCGAACGAAATTACGGTGTCGCCGAGGGCTGTACCGACAAAGAAATCGACGCGAAGTACCCGGTGGGATCCAACGTTCCTGGTCGCGAGCCTCGTGAGGCCGTAGTGAACCGTGTACTTCCTGCCCTGATTCAGCTTGCCGAGGACCATCACGGCGAATCCGTCATCGTGGTGGCCCACGGTGGCGTCATTGCTTCGGTATTGGCAGCGGTTGCCCCCGGACAATCCCATGGCAGGATCGCTAACGGATCCATCCATAGCTTTCGCCACGACGCCGGAACTCTTCGCCTCATCGACTTCGACGATCCTATTGAGGAGGAGTCGGAACGTCAGGGTGGCGAGGACTTCGAAGCACAGAATGCGTTCGCCCGCCGCGCCGGTGGCCGGTAGGTTCTCTCTACGGATAACGTGGTCGAACGCTTGCTAGCGGGCCTTTGTGGCGTCCCGCGCAGCAGCGGCGTCTTGAAGAACCTGGAACAGAGCCGCGGCGCCCTTCTCCCAGGTAAACTCCGCTGATCGCGTGCGGGCTGCTGTCGACCGGGCCTGCCAAGTGGCAGGATCCTCAAGCGCTTTCACTTCGCGCACGAGCTCGGAAGGATCATCGGGGCTAAAGTAGCCGCCGGCCGGCCCGGAAATTTCCCGGAAGATTGCGGTGTCGCTCAGAAGCACCGGAGTGCCTAACACCATGGCTTCGACCTGCGGTAGGCCGAACCCTTCGTCACGGGATGCCGACACGAGCGCCGTCGCCCGTGCCAGAGTCTCGGAATACACCTCGTCGCTTGCCCCATTGTGGAAGACCAGACTCGCTGGGGGTGCGATTGTGGTCAGCCGCGACTTGGTCTCGTCATCCACGCGACTCATCAAGTGCAGCGTGTAGCCGGGCAGTTCGTGCAGTGCGCGAGCGATCAACTCAACATTCTTATAGGGCATGTATGAGCCCATGTAGACGAGTTCGCGGGAGGACGGAACGGTGCGAGCGACGTGCTCCGTCGGACTGTCCGTGCCGAGAGTGACCACCGAGATCGCCTTACGGGTGAGCTTGTGCTCGAGCATCTGATCACGGGTGGTGTTTGAGTCCGTGACGTGGGCGTCTGCGCGATTGAGGAGCGCACGTTGAAACGCCCACGTGAGGTGATAGATCCGCCACATCATCCGAACGGCCGCGGGTAGGTTGTGCGGCGGCGTGGGGTGTTTGTAGTAGATGAGGTCGTGCACGGCCGTGACGAGCGCGTACTTGCGGCCAAACGGACCCATGGTTTGCATGGGCGTGAACACCACATCCGGGTGAAGTTTGTTCACTTGCAGGGCAACGAACGGTTCCAGAATGCCGGTGGGCGATGACGCCATCTCCCACGGAAGATCCGGCAACAGCTCCAGTTGCCTCTTATCAGAGATCAGCATCGTTACCGGATGCAACTTGCTCAGCTCCTCGACAAGGCGGGAACCGTAACGGCTGATGCCGTCGTGACGCCCGATACGCGTATACCGGCAGTCGAAGATGATCTTCATGGGGTGTGCTCCGCAACTGTTCCTGCATTCAAGAACTGGACGATCAATTCGGCAGCTTCTCGCGGCCGTTCGTAGTGGATGAGATGGCCAACCCTGTCGAAAATTTCACGCTGCGAGTGGGGAAACAATCCATCGAGCCGCTCTTGAGCGGCAACCGGACTGATCGGGTCGTTGCTGGCGCCAATCAACAGCGTTTCGACGGCAATATCGCGCGCGAACATGCTCACATCCGACCCGATCGATGCTTCAAATGCCTCAAGCAAGCTGGAACGGTTGGCGTAGTTGCTGAAGTAGGCGTGATGCTGTTGATGCACCCACCGCCTCAACTCAGGATTACGCGTCTTGACCATGGCAAGGCTCATGGCCCTAACCACCAGCCAGTTGCTGAGCAAGGGGCCGCCGAGCGTCTGCGGGAGGGCTCTCGCGGCCTGGTAGAACCAGAGAGTGATCTTGCTGAGGATGGCGTTGGGGCCAGCCAGCGCCGGCGCGGCAATCGGGTTAATCAGGATCAGTTTCGGGGTCGACAGGCCCCGCGCGATGGCTGCGGAGACGACGATTGACCCGAAGGAGTGCCCGACGATCATCGCACGCCCCGTCACGCCGAGTTGTCCCATGAAGGCCCCAAGCCAGAGAGCGTAACCTTCGATGTTGTGCTCGTGGCCATCTAGTGGGGCTGACTCACCGAATCCCGGGAGATCCGGACTGACAATGCGAATGCCACGCAGGTGAGCGCAGACGGCCTCAAGGCCGTGATGATCGCCCCGGAAACCGTGCACAAGAACCAGCACTGTTTCGGAGTCTTCTGGGCCATACTCCCAGTAGTGGGTTGATGAACCAAGAACCTCGATGACAGAGTGCCGCGCCGGATTAGCGTCAAGTAGTGCTCCATACGGCGATGCGGGTCTCATTCGAACAATCCTATGCAGTGTGGGCTCGGTTGCGGACAACGACCTTCCGCGGGTGGTCGACCAGTATTCACTTAGGCAAATTCCGCGAGGCGTGTTCGTGCTGTCGGTGCGTCGCTCTACGCTGAGATTATGAGCAACTCTGGCACCTTGGCCACTTTCGATCTCGAAACTACTGGCGTTGATGTGGAGACCAGTCGCATCGTGTCCGCCTGTATCGCCCTTCTCGATGACTCCGGGGCCGTTATTGCGCGGTGGGATTGGCTTGCCGATCCCGGAATAGACATTCCCGAGGGAGCGGCGGCTATTCACGGCATTTCGACCGAACGCGCCCAGGCAGAGGGTCGTCCTGCTTCGTTAGTTGTGGCGGAGATAGTGCAAACCCTCAAGGTGACCTGCGCGCTCGGGATTCCACTCGTGGTCTACAACGCGCCCTACGACTTGTCGCTTCTTGACCGTGAGTGTCGCCGTCATGCCGTCGAGGGACTCCGCGAACCGTTCGTGGTCATCGATCCTCTTGTCATCGATAAAGCGGTAGACCGGTACCGTCGCGGAAAACGGACGTTGGAGGTCACGTCCTCGATCTATGGGGTTTCGCTCGATGACGCCCACGACGCCGGTTCTGACGCGATTGCTGCTGCGCGTGTTGCGCAGGCACTTCTCGTGAAGTTTGGCGACGAGCTCAGCATTCCGTTCGGGGATCTCCACGCCCGCCAACAGCAGTGGTATGCGGATCAAGCCGCGAGTTTTCAGGAATACATGCGGTCGTCGAAGGGTGACCACAGCTTCGTGGCAAACCCCGAGTGGCCGGTTCGGTCACTCCCCCGCTAGATCCTGGCGTTGTCTAACGAGAGGTGCGCGGAGCCAGAGGCTTCGTGCACCTCTCGTTGGGGTCGGCTGACAACCCGGTGGGTGGACGTAGCCTGACGCCAACTGAGTTCTCGGCGCCGGACTACGCGCCCCTTAACGGCTGAAGGCGACCGGAGTACCGATCGCCTTCAGAAAGAACTGGCTGTTACTAGTTGCCGAAGCCCTTGTAACGGTTCTTGAACTTCTCAACGCGGCCAGCGGAGTCCATGATGCGCTGCTTGCCGGTGTAGAACGGGTGTGATTCCGACGAGATTTCGACGTCGATCACGGGGTAGGTGGTTCCGTCTTCCCACTCGATCGTCTTGTCGCTCGTCACGGTTGAGCGAGTGAGGAACGTGGAGCCAGACGCGAGGTCGCGGAAAACGATGGGCGCGTACGTGGGGTGGATATCGGACTTCATTGGATTTCCCTGGATTCTGGATTAAAAAAGACGTAGGCGGTCACGCGGACCGACACACAAGCCTATCAGAGGATTAGGCGGCTCGTGCGGTGTAGCGGCCGGAGTCTTTCGTGATGATGAGTTCGAGACCGAAAGCGGCACTCAAGTTCTCTGACGTAACAACGTCATCAATCTTACCCGAGCTGTGCACGGTTCCCTCGGTCAAAACAAGCGCGTGGGTGAATCCCTTGGGAATTTCCTCCACGTGGTGGGTCACCATGATGATCGCTGGCGCTGTATCGGTCTGAGCGTATCCACTGAGCAATTGCACGAGTTCTTCACGTGCCCCGAGGTCGAGACTCGCCGCAGGCTCATCGAGAAGCAACAGCTCGGGGTCGGTCATTACTGCGCGAGCAATCTGAACGCGCTTCTGCTCACCGTCGCTGAGGTCACCAAAAAGGCGATCCTCGAGGTGCGAAAGGCTCCACTCGGCGAGCACGCGACGGGCGCGCCGAAGGTCGACCTTGTCGTATTCCTCATTCCAACGGCCGGTCACCGAATACGCGGCTGTGAGAACGACGTCAATTACGCGCTCGTTTCGTGGGACTCGGCGAGCAAGCGCAGTGGAGGCGAATCCAATCCGAGGGCGCACTTCAAAGAGATCAGCAGATCCGAGCACGCTGTCAAGCACGACGACCTGTCCGGAACTCGGGTGCATCTGTGCCGCAGCAAGTTGCAGGAGGGTGGTTTTGCCAGCACCATTCGGTCCCAGAATCACCCACCGCTCTGAGGATTCTGCGCTCCACGAGACGGAATCGAGGATGGTAGTGCCACTACGGGTGACGGAAACATCGGAGAAGGAGAGCACGCTAGACATGATCACTCATCCTATTGCCTTCGCGCCTCTCGCGGGTGAGCCACTCAGTGCATCCCCATACTCGACGGTGCCTCAGCGGGCTGTTGTTCCCGATAGTCTGGGGCCGGTGCACGGGCCGTTGGCTGCCCGCACCCCAGCAGTCGCACGAAAGGCGCTCTCCCTTGGCAAAGTTTCTCGTAGTTCTCGACGTTGATTCGACACTGATCGAGAATGAGGTCATCGAGTTGCTAGCCGCGCACGCCGGTTCCGAGCCTGAAGTTACCGAGATCACCACGCGGGCGATGAACGGCGAGCTCGACTTTGAAGAGAGCCTGCGGGCGCGTGTCGCGACTTTGGCCGGCCTGCCGGCGCGGGTGCTCGAGGAGTGTGGCCGAGACATTCAAGTCACCAATGGTGCTCGTGAGATGATCCAGGCAGTCACCACCGCAGGCGGACATGTAGCTGCGGTTTCCGGCGGTTTTCACGAACTATTGGATCCGCTAGCGCGGTCGCTTGGGTTGCGCTTCGCGCGCGCAAACCGGCTCGAAGTGGTTTCTGGGGCTCTGACCGGTTCCGTTCTCGGGCCCGTCATTGATGCTCAGGCCAAGGCGAATGCCCTCATCGAATGGGCGGCCGAGTCTGACATTCCGCTGTCCCGCACCATCGCGGTTGGCGACGGGGCCAATGACTTACTCATGATGAAGGCAGCGGCGCTCTCCGTCGGAATTACGGCAAAACCGATCGTCCGTGCCAATGCCGATGCACACATCGACACCCGTGATCTGAGCGCTATCTTGCCGCTACTGGGATTGCGCGGCTAACTTTGACAGCGGATTTATCCGCCCGCCGTTAGTGACGCGTTAGTGACCCATTCCTAGTCCGCCATCGACGGGAATCACGGCACCAGAGATGTATGCGGCATCGTCACTCGCCAGCCAGGTGATGGCCTTGGCTACTTCGCTGGGTTGTGCGAATCGGTTTGCGGGAATCTGTTTGAGGTAGGCATCTTGTTGCTCGACGGGCAGTGCTGCGGTCATGTCAGTTTCGATGAAGCCAGGAGCGACGACGTTGGCGGTGATTCCGCGACTTCCCAATTCACGGGTGAGCGATCGAGCAAGGCCGATGAGTCCGCTCTTCGACGCCGAGTAGTTAACCTGCCCAGCAGAACCGAGAAGGCCGACAACACTCGAGACGAGGATGACGCGCCCAAACCGGGCCTTCATCATCGACTTCGAAGCACGCTTGACCACACGGAATGCACCGGAAAGGTTGGTGTCGAGCACCGAGGTAAAGTCATCGTCACTCATTCGCATCAGCAACATGTCTCGGGTAATCCCGGCATTGGCGACGACAATTTCTACGGGACCGAGCTTGGATTCTACTTCGCTAAAGGCCGCGTCAATGCTCGCGGCGTCTGTCACATCCGCAGCGACAGTCAGTGTTCCTTCTGGACCAGCCCCTGAACGCGCGGTGACCGCGACTCGGTAACCTTGCGCTACGAACTCCTCGGCTATTGCCCGACCAATCCCGCGGTTGCCGCCGGTGACGAGAACGATTCGTGATTCAGTTGCTGTGCTACTCATGGTTCCCAGCATATCGTCGCTGTCAGCGGCGTAGGCTTAGGGGGCACTCACCACGGCAGAAGAAGAAAGCCCATGAACACTCCACAATCGATTACGTCGCTTCCGGAGCGACCAGATGACGAGCGTCGACGCCGCGTCATCAATTACTCCATCGCCATGGCGGTACGAGTGGTGTGCGTGTTTCTCTGTGTCTTCGTGACCGGGTGGTGGCTGGTTCTTCCCATTCTTGGTGCCGTCGTCTTGCCCTATGTCGCCGTGGTCTTGGCAAATGTGGGAACCCGACGCACCGGGGCTGTCACGACACCAGGTCAGTTCGCACTCCCCTCTCCTGATTCCCCGGCCGGCCCCACTGAGGCGGCTCGGTGATCGGTGAGAGCGGCCCGAGCACCCAACGGTGTTCGCGAGCAGGGTGCCTAGTTTCCGCGTCCTGGAACGTCAACTGGCGAAATCCCCGTATACATGGGCTGGATCGCGTAAAGATCTGGTTGGCCTGCGATGACCATGTCCAGTACTTGCGCGAGTACCTCTCCGCTCGCGGCTTTCCGGTAGTGGTGACCGACCTGAACCAGCACGTCGACGTTGTACCGGATGGCGGTGGGGCGTGAGCAGGTGGCGTTTTGCCTTCTCTAGTCGGTGGTTCGGCTATCTGGGGCTGGTCATTGCATTTGCGGTGGGCTGTGTATTTCTTTCCCAATGGCAGTTTGATCGTCGGGAGGAAGCCGCAGCAGAGGTCTCTCGTGTCAGCGACAACTGGGAATCGGAACCTGTGTCGCTGGAGAGCGTTATGCCCGCTCTGGATCAATTCGACGTTGACAGTAAGTGGGTTTCTGTGGCCCTGAGCGGAGAGTATCTCCCATCAGAGCAGCTGTTGGTGAGGGGGCGACCGTACGGCGGCCAAACCGGGTTCGAAGTGTTGGTTCCTTTCCAACTCACCACCGGAGATGTGATCGTTGTCGACCGGGGCTGGGTGCCCTCCGGGAATAGCCAGGATGCGCCGGATTTTGTTCCTGCTCCCCCGAGCGGTCAGATCGAACTAGTGGTTCGGCTCAAGCCGAGCGAGCCGACGGTGTATGGGCGGTCGGCGCCCGAGGGTCAAGTCGCCACAATTCATCTGCCCACGGTTGCGGAACTTGTCGATGAGCCGACGTACACGGGCGCGTACGGGCTATTGGCCTCAGAGATTCCCGCTGTTGATCAGACACCGCTGCCCTACCCGAAGCCCGCGCTCGATGAAGGGGCACACCTCTCGTACGCCTTTCAATGGATCGCGTTCGGAGTGCTCGCCTTCATCGGACTGGGTTGGGCGATCCGCCAGGAATACCGCCTCGTCAACGAAGACGATCCTGCAGAACGTGAGCGGGCGCAGAAGCGCAAGCTCAAGTCAGAGCGCAAGGGACCAACCGATTCCGAAATCGAAGACGCCATCCTCGACGCCTAATCGGCTTCTCGGCTGCTAGGCCAGACTGATGAGGTCCGCGTAGTCCTTGTTCCAGTGGTCTTCAACACCATCGGGCAGGATGAGAACGCGCTCCGGGTTGAGGGCTTCGACGGCTCCCTCATCGTGACTGACGAGCACGACAGCTCCCGTGTAGATGGCGAGAGCACCGAGGATCTCTTCGCGACTCGCCGGGTCGAGGTTGTTGGTGGGTTCGTCCAGCAGCAGCACGTTTGCTCCGCTAACGACAATCATGGCCAAAGCGAGTCTGGTCTTCTCTCCACCAGAGAGCACGCCAGCCGGCTTGGTTGCGTCGTCGCCGGTAAAGAGGAATGAGCCGAGTACACGACGTGCTTCCGTTTCGGTGATATTGGGAGACGATGAGACCATGTTTTCCAGCACCGAACGCTTGACATCGATGGTTTCATGCTCTTGTGCGTAGTAGCCGATTCTCAGCCCATGCCCCGCTTCGATCTCCCCGGTATCGGGTTCATCGACGCCGGCAAGCATCCGAAGCAGGGTGGTCTTTCCCGCACCGTTAAACCCGAGAATGACCACCTTGGAGCCGCGGTCGATCGCTAGGTCGACCGACGCAAAAATTTCTAGCGAACCGTAGCTCTTGCTGAGGTTGTGGCCGAGCAGCGGGGTGCGGCCACATGGCGCAGGATCGGGGAACCGAAGCGCGGCAACCCGGTCGGCGGCGCGAACATCCTCGAGGCCGGCGAGCAGTTTCTCGGCCCGCGCGACCATCTGGTGCGCTGAGGCAGCCTTGGACGCCTTTGCGCCGAACCGGGCGGCCTGCGCTTGCAGAGTGCTGGCCTTCTTTTCGGCGTTCGCCCGTTCCTTCTTGCGACGTTCCTCGTCGGCTTGACGCTGGCGCAGGTAGTGCTTCCAGCCCATGTTGTACTGATCGATCAGCTGACGATTGGCATCAAGGTAAAACACCTTGTTGACGGTATCTTCGACGAGTTCCACATCGTGACTGATGACGATCAAGCCGCCACTGAAATTCTTGAGGAACTCCCGAAGCCAGACCACCGAGTCAGCATCAAGGTGGTTGGTCGGCTCATCCAGAAGCATGGTGTCGGCGCCAGAAAACAGGATGCGAGCGAGCTCGATACGGCGTCGTTGCCCACCAGAAAGTGTCGAGAGAGGCTGGTCGAGAATCCGGTCGGGAAGGCTAAGGTTGCTAGCGATCGATGCGGCTTCGGCTTCGGCGGCGTAACCGCCGAGTGCAAGGAATCGGTCATCCAGCTTGCCGTACCGGTCCATGGCCGCAGCGCTGACGGACGGATCGCTACTGCCCATCTCGTCTTGAGCTTGACGCATTTCGAGAACGATGCTCCCCAGACCTCGCGCATCTAGGATTCTGGTGCGCGCAAGATCTTCGGGGTTGCCCGAACGCGGATCCTGCGGGAGATAGCCGATTTCGCCGGTGCGTTCGATCTTGCCACCCGTTGCTTCCAACTCCCCCGCGAGGGTCTTGGTCAGCGTCGTCTTCCCTGCACCGTTCCTGCCGACCAAACCGATCTTGTCACCACGATCGACACGGAAATTGACGCCCTGCATCAGCATGCGTGCGCCTACGCGCAACTCGAGATCATGCACAGCAAGCACGGCAAAACATCCAAATCTTTGGGGTGGGGGTTATGAGGCGAAAGCGCCAACCATCGAGTCTACGTGTTCGTTTGCACGATTCTGTGCAGACACCGAGTTGGGAATCATCGGGAGCCGGTGGGCTCGGTCGGTGTTGTCACCGGTCTACTTGGAGGTGCGTCGTGACGTTTCGTCACAACGCCGACACCGTGGATGCGAGTTAGATCGAGAAGCCGAGGGCGCGCATCATGTCGCGACCATCGTCAGTGATCTTTTCTGGACCCCACGGCGGCATCCACACCCAGTTGATGCGGAACGCCTCAACAACGCCATCGAGCGACTGAGCGATCTGTTCCTCAATAACGTCGGTTAGGGGGCAACCGGCTGACGTGAGTGTCATGCTAATGATGAGCGCGTCGTTCTCGGGGTCCCAGCTGAGGTCGTAGATGAGCCCAAGGTCGACGATGTTGACACCCAACTCCGGGTCAACCACGTCCTTGAGAGCCTCTTCGACCTGATCGAAGAGTGCGGGCGCCAAAACGGTAGACATGGGTCTACGCTACGCTCGTGTCGGTCAAAAATCGATCATATCCCTCATTTTCAAGGCGATCGGCAAGCTCGGGGCCGCCCTCTTCGGCAACACGACCGTCAACGAAGACATGCACGAAGTCTGGCTTGATGTAACGGAGGATGCGCGTGTAGTGCGTAATCAGCAGCAGTCCGAGACCTGTGGACTCCTGTGCACGGTTGACGCCCTCCGAGACAATCTTGAGCGCGTCCACGTCGAGACCGGAGTCGGTCTCGTCAAGAATCGCGAATTGCGGCTTCAGCAACTCAAGCTGGAGGATCTCGTTGCGCTTCTTTTCCCCGCCCGAGAAGCCTTCGTTGACGTTGCGGTCGGAGAAAGCCTTGTCCATGCGCAGGGCCTTCATCGCGGCGTTCACGTCCTTGATCCAGGGACGAAGGGCTGGAGCCTCGCCTGACAGGGCAGTCTTGGCGGTGCGCAGGAAGTCGGCGACCTTTACGCCGGGAATTTCTACGGGGTACTGCATCGCCAAGAAGAGGCCTGCACGCGCACGCTCGTCGATGCTCATGTCGAGAACTTCGACACCGTCGAGCGTGATTGAACCGCTCTCGACGTGGTATTTGGGGTGACCGGCGATTGTGTACGCGAGGGTGGACTTGCCCGAACCGTTCGGGCCCATGATGGCGTGAGTTTCGCCCTGCTTGATCTCAAGGTCTACGCCCTTGAGGATGTGCTTGGTACCCTGCTCGGTTTCGACACTGACGTGCAGGTCTTTGACTGACAGTACTGACATTATTTCTTTCCTTAATGGTCTCGTATGGAGAGCGGTTAGCTCTCGATGGCGACGGTGTCTTCGGGATCAATGTGAACCCCTCCGTCGTCGTCGATCTTCACTACAAAGACCGGTACAGGTTCGTAGGCGGGCAGGCTCAGCGGCTTGCCGGTGTCAAGAGAGAACAGTGAGCCGTGCGCCCAGCACTCGATGGCGCCGTCCTCGACGAAGCCTTCCGCGAGGGAAATATCGCCGTGCGTGCAGGTGTCGCCGATGGCGTGAATGACTTCGGCAGAGTCTTTGACGATACAAATCGCGGTACCGTCAAGCTCGACACGATATGCCTTGTTTGTCTCGAGTTCATCGACTCCGCAGACGCGCTGAGCGGTCACGACGTGATCCCTTCAAGCTCCGCTTCGATCGCGGTGTGCAGACGAGACTCGAGGCTCTCGTCGCCGACCTTCTGAACGATCTCCGAAAGGAAACCGATAACGACCAGGCGGCGGGCTTCGGACTCAGTGATGCCGCGAGCCTGCAAGTAGAACAACTGCTCGTCGTCGAAACGGCCGGTAGCGCTGGCGTGGCCAGCTCCTGTGATGTCACCGGTTTCGATCTCGAGGTTCGGGATGGAGTCCGCGCGAGTGCCTTCACTAAGGACTAGGTTGCGGTTCTGCTCATAGCTGTCGGTGCCAGCAGCCTCAGGGCCGATAAGCACATCCCCGACCCAGACGGTACGTGCACCGAGGCCTTGCAGGGCTCCCTTGTAGTTCACGCGACCGCGGGTTTGCGCCGCCTCGTGGTGAAGATACACGCGCTGCTCTAGGTGCTGGCTCGCATCCGCAAAATAGAGACCGTTCAGCTCTCCATCGGCGCCTTCGCCAGACAGGTGCACGGAGGGGTTGACCCGAACAACCTTTCCGCCGAGGGACACAACGGTGTGTTTGAGGGTCGCGGTGCGGCCGACCTGCACGAAGTGACTGGCAAGGTGGATGGCGTCGTCTGCCCAATCCTGCACACTGACGAAGTTGAGGGTCGCGCCCTCTTCGACCACGATCTCGACGTTTTCGCTGAACAGCGCAGCACCACTGGACTCGATGATGACGGTGCTGTTGCTGTGGGCGCGAGCGGTAATCACGGTGTGGCCGGCGCGCGCCGCAGTGCCCATCTCGGAACGATCGATGTGCAGCGTCGAGTGCTCTTCCCCCGTGATCGTGATCGCGAGGGCTTTCTCGAAGCTGGTCCAGGCGTTAGCGGATGCCCGCTCCTCCGGGGCTCCTGCAGAAGCAATGCGCCCGTCTCCACGAGCCACCCACTCCACGGTGATTCCCTCCGGGGCGTCACTGCCGATGGCATAGGGCGCACCGTCGAGGGCATCATTGAGAAGCGGGGCGATGAGCTTCACTGGCGTGAGTTTCCACTCCGCCTCTAGCCCGTTTACGGGAGCGAAATCGGCGTGTTCAAAAGACTTGGGGCGTGCTGAGCGAGTTTGGACGGGAACGAAACCTTTATCGTTGGCGTCCCAACCGCCGTCGCTATGAGCCTGTAGTCCGTGCTGTTGTGGTGTAACGACGGTCATTTAGCCGACGGATCCTTCCATGCTCAGTTCAATGAGCTTATTGAGTTCGAAGGCGTACTCCATGGGCAATTCGCGGGCAATGGGCTCGATGAAGCCGCGAACAATCATCGCCATGGCCTCATCTTCTTCCATACCGCGCGACTGCAAGTAGAAGAGCTGTTCGGCGCTGACCTTGGAAACAGTCGCTTCATGGCCAAGCTGAACATCATCCACACGGATGTCAATCGCCGGGTAGGTGTCGGAGCGAGAGATGGTGTCAACCAGCAGAGCATCGCATCGAACGGTGTTCGCGGAGTGGTGAGCCTTTTCGTCGACTCGTACTTCGCCGCGATAGCCAGCTCGTCCACCACCACGCGCAACCGACTTAGAGACGATCGAGGACGTCGTGTATGGCGCCATGTGGATCATCTTGGCGCCAGCGTCTTGGTGCTGACCGGGGCCAGCGAAAGCTACGGAGAGCGTTTCGCCCTTGGCGTGCTCCCCCACGAGGTAGATCGACGGGTACTTCATCGTGACCTTGGAACCGATGTTGCCATCGATCCACTCCATGGTCGCGCCCTCGTGAGCTATTGCGCGCTTGGTCACGAGGTTGTAGACGTTGTTTGACCAGTTTTGGATCGTCGTGTAGCGAACGCGGGCGTCCTTCTTCACGATGATTTCGACTACAGCAGAGTGCAGCGAGTCCGACTTGTAGATAGGAGCGGTGCAGCCCTCGATGTAATGAACATACGAGCCCTCATCGGCGATGATCAGGGTGCGCTCGAACTGGCCCATGTTCTCGGTGTTGATGCGGAAGTACGCCTGGAGGGGGATCTCTACGTGGACACCCTTAGGGACATAAACGAACGAGCCGCCCGACCACACGGCCGTGTTAAGAGCCGCGAATTTGTTGTCACCGGCCGGGATGACCGTGCCGAAGTACTCTTCGAAGAACTCGGGGTGCTCGCGCAGCGCGGTATCGGTGTCCATGAAGATGACACCCTTCGCTTCGAGTTCCGCATTGATCGAATGGAAGACGACCTCGGATTCGTATTGAGCGGCGACTCCAGCAACGAGACGATTGCGTTCCGCTTCGGGGATTCCCAACTTTTCGTACGTGTCGCGGATGTCCTCGGGCAGGTCTTCCCACGTTTGTGCCTGCTTCTCGGTGGAGCGGACAAAGTACTTGATGTTGTCGAAGTCGATACCCGACAGGTCGGCGCCCCACGCGGGCATAGGTTTGCGGCCGAACAGCTCAAGGCCTTTGAGGCGCATCTTGAGCATCGATTCGGGTTCGTTCTTGAGCCTAGAGATGTCGCGAACGACCTCTTCGTTGATGCCCCGTCGTGCAGAGGCTCCCGCAACGTCGGAGTCGGCCCAGCCAAACTCGTACTGGCCTAGGCCATTCAGTTCTGGACGATCGATCAACACGTCAGACATTGGTACCTCATTTCCTGCCTTTATCAACCAAGGTGGCTGCATCGGCATTCCTTCGCACAGCACATTGCCGGGTAAGTTTCGTGAGGACCGCGTACGCAGTGTCACAACAGTGCGCGGGCGAACTTAGAATAAAACAGGACAAGCGAGGGACTACCCCGCTGTCTACATTGACTTCCCGGCATGGGCTGCGTTCCTGAACGCAATCTATTCTACAGGCAGAAGCCCGAAATAACAGGAGGTGCGGCCGTGAACGCCGTCATCGAACGATTGCCCCAAACCGTTGGCACCCGAGTGCGGTTTTTTGCGGTGGCATCACTCGTGCTACAGATTCTCATTGTCGCTACCGGCGGGGCGGTGCGGTTGACCGGTTCAGGGCTAGGCTGCCCGACCTGGCCGCTCTGCACTGAGGCCTCCCTGGTCGCAACCCCTGAGATGGGACTCCACGGCGTAATCGAGTTCGGCAACCGTTTGCTGTCGATAGTTGTCGGCATTGTGGCAATCCTGATGGTCCTCATGGTGCTACGAATCCGACGTGACAGACGCGATCTCATGTCGCTCGCCCTTATCGTTCTCGGAGGCACCGTGCTTCAGGGACTTATCGGTGGATTGTCCGTTCAAGTGCAGCTGGACCCGAGCATCGTCGGGGTGCACTACGCGATTTCGGCGATTCTCGTGGGAGTCAGCGGAGCACTCGTCTACCGCGTGTGGTGGGGTCCCCGAGGGAACACAGTGGCGGTGTCTCGACCGATCGTGATGGTGACCCACGTGAGCAGCCTGTTTCTGGCCCTCACGGTGATTGCGGGAATCCTGACTACCGGTGCCGGTCCCCACGCCGGTGACGACGGCTCCGCACGCAACGGACTCGACCCGACGATTCTGCAACACGTGCACAGTTGGCCGGGATACGCGCTCGTAGCGTCAACGTTGCTGCTCGTTATTCTTCTGGCTGTAGGCCGCTACCGTCGAATCTTGGACTTCGCTCTGGTCGTGCTGGTGCTGGAGATTGTCCAAGTAATAGTGGGAATCATCCAGGCGCGCAGCGGGCTGCCGGTGCTGCTGGTGGGCGCCCACATGGTCATTGCGGTATCTATCGTCGCCGCAATGACCGCGGTTGTGCTCTCGTTGCGCCCCAGTGTCACGCAGACCGCGAGCGAAGCTGAGCAGCAACTCGTCAGCTCGTAATTCGGTTGCGTTGCCTAGAACGGCAGCAGCGGGTCGATTCCGACGGCGAGGAACACGAGAGTCAAATAACTTATCGAACTGTGGAAGACGCGCATCGCCTTGACTTCGCCGTGGCGAATTGCTGTGCCGTAGAGGCGATGTGACTCAACAATGAACCACGCGCCGCTGAGGAGCGCAACGAGCGTGTAAACGATGCCCATCTGAGCGACCGGCACGAGAAGCAATGAACAAGCCACCGTCGCCCACGCGTACAGGATGACCTGAAGGCCGACAGCCGCACGGCCGCGAACAACAGCAAGCATCGGAACGCCGACCGACTGGTAGTCGGCGCGATACTTCATCGACAGCGGCCAGTAGTGCGGAGGAGTCCACAGGAAGACGACCGCGAACAGAATGAACGCCGACCAGGAGAGGTCGCCAGTGACCGCAGCCCAACCGATCAATACCGGCATGCAGCCAGCGATTCCACCCCAGATGATGTTTTGCGGCGTGCGGCGCTTCAGAAGCAGCGTGTAGACAAATACGTAGAAAAGAATCGCGAAGAGTGACAGGGCGGCAGCAAGCCAGTTGATGAGAAGCCCTAGCCACACGACAGAACCAACACCGGTGATCCAGGAGAAGAGCAGCGCCTCACGGTCCGTGAGCTCCCCGGTAACGAGAGGACGGTTCTTCGTGCGGGCCATGACCCGGTCGATGTCACGGTCAATGTAGCAGTTGAACGCGTTCGCAGACGAAGCGCTGAGAACCCCACCGACAAGAGTGCCCAAGACGAGCCACAGGTTTGGAATCCCTCCATTGGCGAGAACCATGACCGGCACGGTCGTGACGAGCAACAGCTCGATCACCCGAGGTTTCGTGAGCGCAACGTAGGCGCGAATCTTACGAAGGATGCCAATGCGTTCCTGTTGTGTGCGGGCTTCTAACGTGACATCCATAGCAACGAGTCTAATCTGCCAACCGAAATGTATTGACCGGGAGCGTAGCGAGGTCACGAACGGCTGATTGGTTCCCTATACTTGGGGTGCCCGCCTCTCGGTGGACTATTCGTGCGCACTTTATTGTGCAGCGGAAACTAGCCACTGACCGAGCCAAGAAAGTCGCGCGGCGGGCCGTTCATGTGTACCGATCGTTTGCGGTCGGGCACTTCGTTTGCAGAAGGGTCATTATTCTCGTGGCAGCTTTTCAATGGGATCACATCGACAACAAAGCGGTAGATACCGCTCGAATTCTGGCGGCTGATGCTGTTGAGAAGGTAGGTAACGGGCATCCCGGTACCGCTATGAGCCTCGCGCCAGCGGCGTACCTGCTCTTTCAGAAGGTGATGCGTCGCGACCCTAGCGACGATCAGTGGATTGGCCGTGACCGCTTCATTCTCTCGGTGGGTCACAGTTCGCTGACCCAGTACGTCCAGTTGTACCTCGGCGGTTATGGTCTCGAACTGGATGACTTGAAGGCTCTACGCACGTGGGGCTCGCTAACGCCAGGGCACCCAGAGTTCGGTCACACCAAGGGTGTGGAAATCACCACGGGACCGCTCGGCCAGGGAATCGCGTCCTCAGTCGGATTCGCGTATGCCGCCCGCTACGAGCGCGGCCTGTTCGACCCGGAAGCAGAAGCGGGCACTAGCCCGTTCGATCACTTCGTGTACGTCATCGCCGGCGATGGCGACCTACAGGAAGGCGTGTCCGCCGAAGCATCGTCGCTCGCAGGACACCAGCAACTCGGCAACCTGATTGCAATCTACGACAGCAACCAGATCTCCATCGAAGACGACACCAACATTGCCTTCACCGAGGACGTGCAGAAGCGCTACGAGTCCTACAACTGGCACGTACAGGTAGTCGACTGGAAGAAGACCGGCGAATACGTTGAAGACGTTGAAGCCCTCAACACGGCGATCGAAGATGCCAAGGCCGTCACCGACCAGCCGTCGCTCATCATCCTGCGCACCATCATTGGCTGGCCTGCCCCCAACAAGCAGAACACCGGAAAGATTCACGGCTCCGCCTTGGGCGCGGACGAACTCGCGGCGACCAAGGTAGCTATGGGCCTCGACCCCGAGCAGAGCTTCGTCGTCGACGACGACGTTATCGCCCACACGCGCCTCGCTGTAGAGCGTGGCAAGCAGCAGCGCGCTGAGTGGACCGAGAACTTTGACAAGTGGGCGGCAGCAAACCCCGAGCGCAAAAAGTTGCTGGATCGTGTGCTCTCCGGCGCGGTTCCCGAGGGCATCGATGAAGCACTCCCCCAGTTTGAAGCGGGTAAGGACGTCTCGACTCGTGCGGCGAGCGGAAAAGTCCTCGGAGCCATCGGCGCCGTCATGCCTGAGCTCTGGGGAGGCTCGTCCGACCTTGCAGAATCAAACTTGACCACGATTGCTGGCGGAAAGTCCTTCATCCCCGCTGAACACTCCACCGAGGAATGGAGCGGTAACGAGTACGGCCGTGTGCTTCACTTCGGAATCCGTGAGCACGCCATGGGCGCGATCATCAACGGGATCGTTCTGCACGGCAACACTCGTGCATTCGGTGGCACATTCCTGATCTTCAGCGACTACATGCGCCCTGCGGTGCGCCTGGCTGCGCTCATGGCAGTCCCGTCGATCTTCGTCTGGACCCACGACTCGATCGCGCTCGGCGAAGATGGCCCGACTCACCAGCCGATTGAGCAGCTTGCCAGCCTTCGTATGATCCCCGGCATGGATGTGGTTCGCCCGGCAGATGCCAACGAAACGGCATGGGCATGGAAGACGATCCTCGAGCGCCGCAACGGTCCCGCTGGTATCGCTCTGACCCGCCAAAACATTCCGGTGTTTGAGCGTGGCGAGGGTGACGCAAGCGGCGAAACCTTCGCAGCTGCCTCGAATGTGGCGCGGGGCGCGTACGTGCTTGCCGAAGCACCCAATGGCACGCCAGACGTCATCCTCATCGCCACCGGTTCCGAAGTCCAGCTCGCTGTCGAAGCTCGCGAAACGTTGAAGGCCGATGGCATCAATGCCCGTGTCGTCTCGGCTCCCAGCCTTGAGTGGTTCGCCGAGCAGCCCGCGGAGTATCGCGAGTCAGTTTTGCCCTCCGCAGTTCGTGCCCGCGTTTCCGTTGAAGCGGGCGTGTCCACCGGATGGCGCGAATATGTGGGCGATGCGGGTCGCAGCATTTCGATTGACCACTTCGGAGCCTCCGCTGACTACAAGACTCTCTTCCGTGAGTTTGGCATCACCACCGAGGCCGTTGTGGCCGCCGCACGCGATTCGCTGGATGCCGTTTAGGCACCGCCCAGTAAGGAGACAGAAATGACGAACGAAACCCCTACCGCTGCACTCTCCGCACTCGGAGTGAGCATCTGGCTCGACGACCTCTCACGTGAGCGCATCAACTCGGGAGGCCTTCAGCAGCTAATGGCCTCACGCAACGTAGTTGGCGTAACAACCAACCCCACGATCTTCGCTACGGCGCTGGCGAAGGGTGAGGCATACGACGAGCAGGTCGCGGCTCTCGCAGCTCAGGGCACGAACGTGACCGACGCGGTGTTTGAGATCACCACAGACGACGTTGCTTCTGCCAGCGACATCTTCCGCCCAATCTACGATGCGACCGCCGGCCGTGACGGCCGTGTGTCGATCGAAGTTGAGCCTGGCCTTGCACACGATGCAGCCGGAACCATTGCCCAAGCACAACAGCTCTGGGGCAAGGTCGCCCGTGAAAATGCGATGATCAAGATCCCAGCCACCGTTGAGGGTTTGGAAGCCATCACTGCAACGATCGCGGCCGGCATCAGCGTCAACGTCACGCTCATCTTCAGCCTGGCGCGTCACCGCGAGGTCATCGAGGCCTACCTGACCGGGCTCGAGAAGGCTAAGGCCGCTGGCCACGATCTCTCCAAGATTCACTCGGTCGCTTCGTTCTTTGTGTCGCGGGTCGACACTGAGATCGACAAGCGTCTCGACGCCATCGGAACCGATGACGCGAAGGCGCTCAAGAGCAAGGCTGGCGTTGCCAATGCTCGTCTCGCCTACCAGGTCTACGAGAACGCGTTCGCGACGGAGCGTGCCCAGGAACTGCTGGCCGCCGGAGCAAACAAGCAGCGTCCGTTGTGGGCTTCCACCGGTGTCAAAGACCCAAGCCTGCCCGACACCCTCTACGTCACCGAACTTGCGGTCGGCGAAACGGTCAACACGATGCCAGAAAAGACGCTCGAAGCGACCTTCGATCATGGTGTTATCGACGGCGAACAGGTCACGGCAAGCTACGAGGCCGCAACCACCACGCTCGATGCTCTCACCGCGCTCGGGATTTCGTACGACGAAGTTACTGCTCTGCTCGAAAAAGAGGGCGTGGAGAAGTTCATCGTTTCTTGGAACGAGTTGCTTGACACGGTATCTGCCGCTCTCGAGGCAGCAAAATGAGTGTGAAGCTCGCGGTTTCGGGGGCGGCGGCGGAAGCTGCGGATCGCGTCGTTCCGCAGCTCGTCAACGATCTCGTAGCCAGCCGAATCACCGGTGGCGACGCCACCCTGTGGGGCCCGGACGCCGAAGAAGAATCGGCCAAGCGCCTTGGTTGGGTTGAGGCTGTGTCAGTCGGGCGTCCGATGATCGACGACATCTACGCGCTCCGCGACAAGCTGCGTGCTGACGGTGTCAACCATTTCGTGCTCGGCGGCATGGGCGGTTCCTCGCTTGCCCCCGAGGTGATCACCCGCACCTATGGCGTGGCGCTAACGGTGCTCGACTCGACCGATCCCGCCCAGGTGTCGGCGGCACTGTCCGACCGCCTCACTTCTACGGCCGTTGTGATCTCATCAAAGTCCGGCTCGACATTGGAGACGGACTCCCAGAAGCGCATCTACGAGAAGTTCTTCACCGACGCCGGGATCGACCCCCGCGAACGCATCGTCATCGTGACCGATCCTGGATCGCCGATGGATGTCGCGTCTCGCGCCGCCGGATACCGCGTTTTCAACGCCGACCCCAATGTGGGTGGTCGTTACTCCGCTCTGACCGCATTTGGGCTCGTTCCTTCGGGCCTTGCCGGTGTTAATCTCGAAGAGCTGCTTGATGAAGCAGAAGCGGTGATGGTGGAGCTAGCCGTCGACAACGTGAGCAACCCCGGCTTGGTGCTTGGTGCTGCGATGGCCGGCACGAGCCCACGCAAAGACAAGCTGGGTATCGTCTCCGATGGAACGCACATCCTCGGTTTTGGTGACTGGGCCGAACAGCTCATTGCCGAGTCGACGGGAAAGCTCGGCAAGGGTGTCTTGCCGGTTGTGCTCGAACCGAACTCGCCAGAGATCACTGCCGGCCTCGATGACCTGCAAATTGTTCGCCTCGTCGGCGACTGGGACGACACCAAAGAGGTCGTCGAAGGCGAGATCGAGATTGCGGGTTCGCTTGGCGGCCAGTTGCTGCTCTGGGAGTACGCCACCGTTGTGGCGGGACGACTGCTGGGCATCAATCCCTTTGATCAGCCCGACGTTGAGGCGGCAAAGAATGCGGCGCGCGAACTGGTGGACAACCCCACCGAGGCGAAAGCTCCGTCATTCACCGTCGGTGATATCGAAGTTCGCGGCACCGACGGCGTCGTTGCCGACAGCTCCGACCTTGCTGGCGTCGTTTCATCGTTACTCTCCTATCTTGACGACGACGGCTACGTGGCTATTCATGCCTACGCAGACCGTACTGGCTACCCGGAATTGGCAGAGATCCGTGACCTTGCGGCGGCTCGTGCCAAACGCCCCGTGACATTTGGGTGGGGGCCTCGGTTCCTGCACTCGACTGGACAGTTCCATAAGGGCGGACCGGCGGTTGGCGTGTTCTTGCAGATCATCGTCGTGGAAGAAGACGACCTGCAGATTCCTGACCGTCCGTTTACGTTTGGGCAACTGATCCGCGCGCAAGCCGCTGGCGACGCTAGCGTTCTGGCCGAGCACGGTCGTCCCGTGCTGAGCCTGACGGTGTCGAACCCTCGGGTTTCGTTGCCCCTGGTCTTCGACGCTATCGGCTAGTTTCGGCACGCTTGTGCAGCACACAGAGGAGAAGTATGTCCCCCGTTGACATCAGCGCCGACTTCAACCCTTTGCGGTTGAGTTCTGACCGTAGGCTTAACCGCATTGCGGGCCCGAGCGCTCTAGTCATATTTGGCGTTACCGGTGACCTGTCACGCAAGAAACTGATGCCGGCAGTGTACGACCTTGCCAACCGGGGCTTACTTCCCCCTGGCTTTGCGCTAGTCGGTTTCGCGCGTCGCGATTGGGCAGATCAGGACTTCGAAAAGGTCGTTCATGACGCGGTCAAGCAGTACGCCAGGACCCCCTTCGATGAGGATGTCTGGAGCCAACTCGCTCAGGGCATCCGATTCGTTCAGGGCGAGTTCGATGACGCCAAGGCGTTCGAGCGACTGAAGACCACGTTGGCGCAGTTGGATAGCGAGCGTGGAACCATGGGCAACCATGCTTTCTACCTCTCGATCCCGCCAAAGTCCTTCCCTCAGGTGACCGAACAGCTTCGCAACTCCGGTCTTGCTGAACAGCGTGATGGCCGGTGGAGCCGTGTCGTCATTGAGAAGCCTTTCGGCAGTGATCTCCAGACCGCACGCGAACTCAACGATGTAGTGGAGTCGGTGTTCCCTCCCGACAGCGTCTTCCGCATCGACCACTACCTGGGCAAAGAGACAGTCCAAAACATCTTGGCGCTGCGTTTCGCTAACCAACTGTACGAACCCCTGTGGAACTCGCATCACGTCGATCATGTTCAGATCACCATGGCTGAAGATATCGGGGTAGGCGGCCGGGCCGGCTACTACGACGGCATTGGTGCTGCCCGCGACGTCATCCAGAACCACCTCTTGCAGTTGCTCGCTCTTACCGCGATGGAAGAGCCTGTCTCGTTCGATGCCGCCGACCTGCGGGCCGAAAAAGAGAAGGTGCTTTCGGCTGTGCGGCTTCCTGCCGATCTCTCGCAGCACACCGCGCGTGGACAATACGGCGGCGGCTGGCAGGGTGGCGAAAAGGTCACGGGCTTCTTGGATGAAGACGGCATGAACCCGCAGTCGACAACGGAAACCTATGCGGCAATTCGTCTCGACATCGGCACGCGCCGCTGGGCTGGTGTTCCGTTCTACCTTCGCGCCGGAAAGCGGCTTGGTCGGCGCGTGACCGAGATTGCCGTGGTCTTCAAACGGGCGCCACAGTATCTGTTTGAGGAGAGCCGCACGTCCGCACTCGGCCAGAACGCTTTGGTCATTCGAGTGCAACCTGACGAGGGTGTCACGATCAGGTTTGGATCAAAAGTTCCCGGCGCGGAAATGCACGTTCGCGACGTGACGATGGACTTCGGCTACGGTCACGCTTTCACCGAGGCGAGCCCGGAAGCCTACGAGCGACTCATCCTTGACGTTCTGCTGGGCGACCCGCCTCTGTTCCCTCGTCACGAAGAGGTCGAGCTGAGCTGGAAGATTCTCGACCCTATCGAAGAGTTCTGGGCATCGCAGGGTGCACCGGAGCAATACCGTCCGGGAACGTGGGGGCCCAAGTCTGCTGATGACCTCATGGCACGCGATGGACGAGTCTGGAGACGACCATGATCGTTGATTTACCCAACACGACATCCGCCAAGATCTCTAAGGCGCTCGTTCGGATTCGTGAGGACGGCGGAGCTGTTGCGCTCGGACGCGTCTTGACGCTGATTATCGCCACTGAGTTCGGCAACGAAGAAGAGGCAATCGCGGCGGCCAATGATGCTTCTCGAGAGCACCCCATGCGGGTCCTGGTTGTTTCCACGAGCACGGCACCGTCAGCCCGTGATGAAGAGTCGCGAGTCGACGCTCAGATCCGCGTCGGTGGTGATGCTGGCGCCAGCGAGGTAGTCGTGGTCACCGCGCACGGGGATGCGGCTCTTGACCAGGAGAGTCTGGTCACCGGCCTGCTCTTGCCAGACGCCCCCGTTGTGGCGTGGTGGCCCGGTGAAGCTCCCGCAAATGCATCCGAATCACCGCTTGGGCGTATCACGCAGCGCCGGATTACTGATGCGGCAGCAAGCGTTCACCCGCTCGAAGCGATGAACCGCATGTGCCAGACGTATGTGCCGGGAGACACCGACTTCGCGTGGACCCGTCTTACCCTGTGGCGTGCTCAGCTTGCTGCGGTGCTTGACCAACCGCCCTACGAACCGATTACCGCGGTAACGGTGAGTGGGGCCGCCGAGTCCGCCTCAACGATGTTGCTGGCCGCATGGCTGCAGATGCAGTTGAAGGTTGACGTTGCGGTAGAAGTAGCCGAGGGCTCGCCCGTTCCCACAGGGATCCACTCTGTGGTGCTTGAACGCCAGTCAGGAATCATCCGGCTGGAACGAAACGAGGCGACTATTGCGACGCTGACTCAGCCGAATCAGCCCGTGCACGATATCTCTCTGCCGCGTCGCAGTCTTCGCGATTGCCTAGCGGAGGAATTGCGACGGCTCGATCCCGATAGTCTGTTTGGAGAGGTTGTCCGCCGAGGCGTCAGTGAATTGGCCACCAGTCACGTCGCTTCCCCCACGAAGGCCGTGAATAGATGAGCAACGAACGCCGTGCGATCGTCCATCAGGACAAGAAGGAGCTCGCGCACGCCGTCGCGGCTCGTTTCCTTGCCAAGGTTCCGAAGATCATAACGGAACTCGATGAAGCCACCGTGGTTCTCACTGGTGGCAGCATGGGGCAGGCTGTTCTCGAAGCAATCAACAATTCACCCCAGCGGGACTCCGTCGACTGGCGTCGAGTGAACTTCTGGTGGGGCGATGAGCGCTGGCTCGCTGCTGGGGATCCAGAACGCAATGAAGTGCAGGCTCGACAGGCACTCCTAGACCACATCCCCGTCGACCCGGCTCGTGTGCACGCGGTCGCGACGGCCGATTCTGGGCTCAGTCTCGATGAGGCTGCTCAGGCTTACGCCGCCGAACTAGCGGCTCATGCGACCGGTGACGGCGCGCACCCGACTTTTGACATCGTGTTTCTCGGAGTCGGCCCTGACGGCCACGTTGCCTCGCTCTTTCCGGAGCGTGAAGGCATTCGCGAAACAGAACGCTCGGTGATCGCGGTTCGCAACTCCCCCAAGCCACCAAACGAGCGGGTCAGCCTCACCCTTCCTGCACTCAACTCGTCAGTGCGGATTTGGGCAGTCGTCGCCGGCACAGATAAGGCGTCGGCCCTCGGGCTCACGCTCGCCGGAGCGAGCTATAACGAGGTGCCAGCGGCGGGTCTCGAAGGTCGCGGAAAGACGCTCTTCTTCGTCGACTCGGACGCGGCAGCCCAGGTGCCAGCGTCCCTTATCGATCCGGGGGAATTCTGGACCAGCGCCGATTCCACCGATGAGCACTGAGTAACATGATCTAGTCAACAGCGCACGCGCTCACACAATGCAGAAGGCCCCAACCGATGCGGTTGGGGCCTTCTGCATTAAACTTCTACGCTCAATCGGCACCGACAGGTAGTTCGCGTGCCAGTGGGGCCAAGTGCGGCTAAGAACTAACTGTTCCTCGGCGCGTGCGCAGCTGCAGGAGTGCTTCTTCGAGCAGCTCCGCTGCCTCATCATCGCTGCGGCGTTCCTTAACATACGCAAGATGAGTCTTGTACGGCTCGAGCTTGGCAAGCGACGGAGGGTTCTCTTTATCGCGACCGGCAGGCAGGCCAGTTGAGGGAGAATCGATGGTTTCGGGAATCTCTTCCTCGGGAACATTGGCGGCGAAAGACCGCACAGTTTCATTGCCCTGTGCATCCCAGTACGAGATTTGCACGCGCTCGGCGTGGAAGCCGCGATCTTGTTCGCCCATCGGGCCTGCGCCGACACGCGACCCGCGAATTGCACTACCGCCTGATACCACTGTGATCCTTCGTCTCGTAAGGCTTGAGGTTCTTAGGCGCCGTCGAACTTGGTGATGAGACCAAGAACCACGATGCAACTGATCCACACCACACCAAGGATCACCGTGATCCGATTGAGGTTTCGTTCAGCCACACCGGATGCACCGAGGTTGGAGGTGACCCCGCCTCCGAACATATCGGAGAGTCCTCCACCGCGACCGCGGTGAAGCAGGATGAGAAGTGTGAGCAGCAAGCTCGTGATACCGAGCAGCACCTGCAACACAACTTGGAGAATTTCCACAAAGAACCTTTCGAACAGGCCACATAGGCCTCGAACAGTATAACGTCTAGGTGCCTACGTGCTTGGAAAAGCGCGAGATACTGGCGAACTCGGCAACGTCAAGGCTTGCGCCGCCGACAAGTGCACCGTCAATGTTGGCTTCCCGCATCAGGCTTGCAATGTTCGATGCCTTCACCGAACCACCGTAAAGAATGCGCGTTGCCGAGGCAACATCGTCACCCAGCACTTCAGCGAGCGTTTCGCGAAGTTTGCCAGCGACCTGCTCAGCCTGCTCTGGCGTCGCAGCCTTGCCCGAACCAATAGCCCACACAGGTTCGTAGGCGACAACAATCTCGGGAGTCCCGCTGATGCCGGCTAGGCCGGCCTTGAGCTGCGCGACAGGAACCGCGCTTGGGCCGTGCTGTTCCAGGTCATCGGCGGTCTCGCCGACGCACAGAACCGGAACGAGACCGTGACTCAGTGCAGCAGCCACCTTGCGCGCTAGCTGCTCATCGGTTTCCCCATGCATGGTGCGCCGTTCGGAGTGTCCGACGAGCACGTAGCGGCACTCAAGCGATGCCAGGAATGCGCCAGAGATTTCACCGGTGTACGCCCCAGAGTCGTGTTCGGACAGGTCTTGACCACCGAAACGTAGGTCAAGCTTGTCTGCCGCCACCAGTGTTTGCACGGAACGCAGATCAGTGAACGGCGGGAAGACCGCTACCTCTGCACCGTCGACGCCGAAATCGTGATTGGCGTCCTTGAGTGTCCACGCCAGTTTTTGCACGAAGGCGATCGACTGAAGATGGTCGAGATTCATCTTCCAATTGCCCGCAATCAGCGGGACACGCTTTACCTTTGCCATCCAAGTACCTCCAGTCCGGGGAGCTGCTTGCCCTCGAGGAATTCAAGGCTTGCACCGCCACCCGTCGAAATGTGACCAAACTGGTCGTCGTCAAAACCTAGTGCGCGGACCGCTGCGGCCGAGTCCCCGCCACCGACCACACCGAATCCGTCGGTTTCCGTGAGGGCCTTAGCGATCGTCTTCGTTCCTGCGGCGAACGCGGGGAACTCAAACACCCCCATTGGTCCATTCCAGAACACGGTATTCGACGCACGGATAACGTCGGCGAAACGGGCGGCGGTCTCCGGTCCGATATCGAGTCCGATGCCAGCCGCACCAAACTCCGTGTCCTCGATCGCCTGCGCTGGGGCGACCACGTGAGCGGCATCCGGGCCGAACGAGGCGGCAACAGTGATGTCGGTGGGGAGAACAATCTCTACGCCAAGCTCATCGGCTTGAGCGAGATAGTTCTTGACAGTCTCAAGCTGGTCATGTTCGAGCAGGCTCGCTCCGACCTTGTGGCCTTGTGCGGCCAAGAAGGTGAAAAGCATCCCGCCGCCAACAAGCAGCGAGTTCACGCGCGGCAGCAGGGCTCCGATGACATCGAGCTTGTCCGAGACCTTCGAACCTCCTAAAACGACCGTGTACGGGCGTTCAGGGGTCACCGTGAGGCGCTCAAGCACCCCAAGTTCGGTCTCGATGAGTAGACCGGCTGCGCTGGGAAGCGCTTTGGCGAGTTCGAAGACGCTGGCTTGCTTGCGGTGAACGACCCCGAAACCGTCAGAGACGAACGCGTCGCCGAAGCGAGCGAGTTTGCTGGCAAACTCTTCGCGCTCCGTCTCTGACTTGGAGGTTTCACCGGAGTTGAACCGCAGATTCTCTAACAACGCCACACCGCAGTCTTCGAGCTCGGCTACAGCATTTTCGGCAGCATGGCCGACGGTGTCCTTTGCAAACACCACAGCTTTACCTAACAGTTCCGAGAGTCGCTGGGCGACCGGTTCGAGACTGTACTGAGCGTCGGGTTCGCCATTGGGGCGACCCAAGTGAGACACGATGACGACCCGTGCACCCTGATTAATGAGGGCGTTCAGAGTCGGCAACGACGCGCGAATACGCCCATCGTCGGTTATTTCACCGTCCTTGAGCGGGACGTTGAGATCGCATCGAACGATGACTCGCTTGCCGCGCAGTCCCGAAAGCGATGAAAGAGTTCTGAGGCTCATGATCGTTGAGAGTTAGAGGCGTTCGCCGACGAACTCTGCGACGTCAACGAGGCGGTTAGAGTATCCCCACTCGTTGTCGTACCAGGAAGCAACCTTGACCTGGTTGCCGATGACCTTCGTCAGGCCGGCGTCGAAAATCGAAGAGTGTGGGTCACCAACGATGTCGGTCGAGACGATGTCATCCTCGGTGTACTTCAGGACTCCCTTGAGGGGGCCTTCCGCAGCAGCCTTGTATGCGGCATTGACCTGCTCGACCGTGACTTCGGACGACGTCGTGATGGTGAGGTCGGTGATCGAGCCAGTGATCACGGGCACGCGCAAAGCGTAGCCATCGAGCTTGCCGACAAGTTCAGGCAGAACCAAGCCAAGCGCCTTGGCGGCACCGGTCGACGTCGGGATGATGTTCTGGGCTGCGGCGCGAGCGCGACGTAGGTCACCATGCGGGCCATCCTGCAGGTTCTGGTCGGCGGTGTAGGCGTGCACCGTGGTCATAAGGCCACGTTCAATGCCAAAGTTGTCCATGAACACCTTGGCCAGGGGTGCCAAGCAGTTCGTGGTGCACGATGCGTTCGAGATGATGTTGTGCACGGCGGGGTCGTAGGTTCCCTCGTTAACACCAAGAACGAGCGTCGCTACGTCATCACCCGATGCCGGAGCCGAGACGATTACCTTCTTGGCACCAGCAGCGATGTGCTTTGCCGCGTCAGCAGACTTGGTGAAGTGACCGGTGGACTCGATGACGATGTCGACACCCAGTTCACCCCACGGGAGGTTGGCGGGGTCGCGCTCCGCGAAGACCTTGATCGCAGTTCCGTTGACCACAATCTGTTCTTCGTCGAAGGTTACCTCTGCGTCCAGACGACCGGTGATGCTGTCGTACTTGAGGAGGTGCGCGAGCGTCTTGTTGTCTGTGAGGTCGTTGACCGCGACAATCTCGATGTTGCTGTCCTTGGCCATGGCCGCTCGAAAGAAGTTGCGACCAATGCGACCGAAACCATTAATACCGATTTTTACGCTCACTGTTGCTCCAGAAAATCAGGCGTCTGAGACGCGTCGTGCTGTAGTGGTGGGGGTGTTTCTCTAGCAAAGACGGGGCAGTGGCCGGGGCCAAACCCGGCCACGATGCCGCTACGAGAGTAGCAGCAGACCGTTCGTCTTCGAACGCGCGGCGCTGAAGCGGTCTTGAACGTTCGCCCAGTCAACGATGTTCCAGAACGCTTTAACGTAGTCGGCTCGAACGTTCTTGTAGTCGAGGTAGTAGGCGTGCTCCCACACGTCGAGCATGAGCAGCGGCACAATTCCGGCTGGCAAGTTTCCCTGTTGGTCGAAGAACTGGACGATGATGAGACGCTCACCAATCGAGTCCCAGGCGAGCACAGCCCAGCCGGAACCCTGCACTCCCATCGCTGTGGCGGTGAAGTGTGCGGTGAACTTATCGAACGATCCGAAGTGGTCGTCGATAGCGCTCTGAAGGTCGCCGGTCGGCTTGTCGCCTCCGTCTGGCGACATGTTGGTCCAGAAGATCGAGTGATTAACGTGGCCGCCGAGGTTGAACGCGAGGTCCTTCTCAAGCTTGTTTACGTTGCCGAGGTTTCCGGAGTCGCGGGCCTCTGCAAGCCCTGCGATCGCTGCATTTGCCCCCGTGACGTAGGCCTGGTGGTGCTTGCTGTGGTGAAGTTCCATGATCGTTGCACTGATGCTCGGCTCGAGCGCTGAGTAGTCGTAGGAAAGTTCGGGAAGAGTGTATTCAGCCATCGGAGGTCCTCCTAAGATCGTGAATCCTGCGCCGGCTGGCGAGCACGGGGCAGGCGAGAGTATCCAGTCTAACCACGTCCATGCGACTCTCGTTCCGCTCGGAGGTAACGCTAAGCCTCGTCTAGCTCTGCGGGAAGGTTTGACTCAGTTCCGGCAACTCCGAGATCGCTTGCACGCTTATCTGCCATCGCCAGAAGGCGACGAATTCGGCCCGCGACAGCGTCCTTCGTCATCGGTGGGTCGGCGTGATGCCCGAGCTCATCGAGGCTCGAGTCACGGTGACTCAGTCGAAGTTCGCCAGCGTATCGGAGGTGTTGCGGAACGTCGTCTCCCAGGATCTCCAACGCCCGCTCAACACGAGCGCACGCGGCAACCGCTGCCTGGGCTGACCGTCGAAGGTTCGCGTCGTCAAAATTCACGAGTCGGTTTGCGGTCGCACGCACCTCACGCCGCTGGCGCAACTCGTTCCAGCTCACTACGGTGCTTGTGGCACCCATGATGGTGAGCATGGCGCTGATCGCCTCGCCGTCGCGGATGACGACACGATGGACCCCGCGTACTTCTCGTGCCTTCGCCGAGACGCGCAGACGCCCGGCAGCACCGACCAGCGCCATCGCGGCTTCGTTTCCCGGGCAGGTAACTTCGAGCGCGGCAGACCTGCCGGGGTCGGTGAGGGAACCCGCGGCGAGGAAAGCGCCCCGCCACACTGCAGCGAGTTCACCACGGCCACCCGTAGTCACTCGGTTCGGTAAACCGCGTATGGGACGGCGCCGAGCATCAAGCAGTCCCGTCTGACGGGCAAGGGTTTCTCCGCCGTCGAGTACACGCACGAGCAGGTTGTTGGTTCGGCGACCACCAGACGATGCCACTCGGGAGATTTCGGAACGGACGGCGTACAGTTCGGCGATATCCCGACGCACACGACGAGCAAGCAATTCGCTCTCGAGTTCTGACTCCACCGCGATGCGGCCAGAGATCAAGTGAAGGCCGCCGGCAAAACGCAAGATAGTAGCGAGCTCCGCTGCCCGCTCACTCGTCTTACCTAACTGAATTCTCGCCAGTTCGTCTTTGACTTCAGCAGTTAATGCCACTAACTGGCCTTCCTTCCACGATGACGGGTCTGTTGGATGAGTAATCTACTCTCGTCCACGGTCCCGATGTTTGATGCTCACGACTACTCCGGGCAAGCCACTAAGAATAGCTGAAAGTTCTTCGGCTATCGCCACCGAGCGGTGTTTGCCACCGGTGCAGCCAATTCCGATTGTTGCGTGTCGTTTGTTTTCGCGCTGATAGCCAGCAAATACAGGCTCTAGGGCTCGTGCGTAGTCCGCAACAAACTCTTGAGCTCCAGGTGCACCGACAACGTAGGCACGGACTCGATCGTCAAGACCATCCAGCGCTTTAAGCTCGGGCACCCAGAACGGATTGGGTAGGAATCTGCAGTCAGCGACCATCGACGCATCTGCTGGTAAGCCATATTTAAATCCGAAGCTCTCAATTGTAATACGCAATCCAGCGTCACTCTCCGCGGAGAACTTCTCGATTATCGTGGTTGCGAGCTTGTGGACGTTCAGATCCGAGGTGTCGATGATGATGTCACTGCTGGAACGGATTTCCGCCATGCGCGCACGTTCGGCAGCAATGCCGTCGAGCGGAGTTCCGTCCTCCTGCAGCGGGTGCGGACGACGCACCTGCTCGAATCGACGGACCAGAGCGGCATCCTCAGCGTCGAGGAACAGCACCCGCAACGAGGTTGATTCCCGCAGCGACTCGATGGCGACTTGGGCGTCCGAGAAAAGTTTTCCACCCCGAACATCGATCACTACGGCCAGCCGCGGGAGCGAAGAACCAGCGCGATGTGCGAGATCCACCAACGGGAGAAGCATCTGGGGTGGAAGGTTGTCAACGACATACCAGCCGAGGTCTTCCAGCGCGTTGCCTACCGTGGACCGACCGGCTCCGGACATGCCGGTCACAATGAGTACTTCTTGCTGCTCTGTGGCGGAATTCATGGTGCCCACAGACTACCTGAGCTAGCGCTCACCGAGCTTGTCGACGATCGTCGCCGCGGTCATGGCACCAATGCCCGGGAGCTCGCTCAGCTCGGCTGGCGTTGCGGCTTTGAGCCGTGCGACCGAGCCAAAATGTTGCAGAAGAGCCTTGATACGCGATGGACCGAGACCGGGAATCGTGGAGAGCACCGACGAGATGTCTTTCGATCGACGTTGGCGTTGATGCGTGATCGCGAACCGATGAGCCTCATCTCGGATGCGTTGAATCAGAAAGAGCGCGTCACTGTTGCGCGGCAGTATCACCGGATAGTCGGAATCTGGCAGCCATATTTCCTCGAGACGCTTGGCGATTCCCGCCAGCTGAATGCCCGACACTCCGGACTCCTCGAGCGCGCGCTGTGCTGCAGAGACCTGAGGTTGGCCACCATCGACGATGAGAAGCTGGGGCGGGTAAGCAAACTTGCCGACGTGCGCGACCGATTCGGCCGTCGGCGGTGCGGGAGGGATGGACTGGCCCGCAGATGTGGGCGGGGCCGACAGCGTTGAGGCCTCGGTCTCAGCCGTGGAAACCTGTGCATCGCTGGCAGCTGGCACCGCAGCACCCGCCGCGAGATACGCCAAACGGCGCGACAATACCTGGTAGATGGAGTCGGTATCATCGGTCGTTTCCGCGATGCTGAAGCGACGATAGTGTTGCTTCTTCGGCAGCCCGTCCTCGAAAACGACCATCGACGCGACAACGTTGGTGCCCGAGAGATGGGAAACGTCAAAGCACTCCATCCGAAGGGGCGCCTCTGCCATGCCGAGTGCTTCTTGAATGTCTGCCAGCGCCTGGGAACGCGCCACGAAATCGCTGCTGCGCTTCGACTTATACAGCAGCAGCGCGTTCTTGGCATTCGTTTCGACGGTCTGCGCCAGAGAGGCCTTCTCCCCTCGTTGGGCGACCCGCAAGCGTACGCGCCCGCTTCGCCCTCGGCGTTGCGCGAGCCATTCTTCAAGGGCAGTGCTGTCGTCGGGGAGAGTAGGAACAAGTACATCGCGGGGCGGCGAGGTGTCGTCGTAGGCATTTTGCACAACCGATTCAACTAGATCAGCTAGTTCGACATCCAGTTCCTTATCAACGACCCAGCCGCGCACACCGCGAATACGGCCTCCCCGCACAATGAACTGCTGTACCGCCGCGGCAAGCTCGTCATGGGCGATACCGAAAAAGTCGGCATCCACATCATCTGAAAGCACGATCTGGTTCTTGGCCAGAGCGGTTTCCATCGCGCCAATCTGATCCCGATAGCGCGCAGCAGATTCGTAGTCCTGCGTGGAGGCAGCTTCATTCATCTTGAACCTGATCGAATCCAGCATCCGGGAATCATTGCCTGCCATGAACGAAGCAAAATCGAGGGCGATCGACTTGTGCTCCTCCAGCGACACCCGCCCAACGCAGGGCGCGGCACACTTGCCGATGTCGCCAAGCAGACAAGGCCGTCCGGTCTGCTGGGCACGTTTATAGACGGATGTAGAGCAACTCCTCATCGGAAATGCTTTGAGCATGACGTCGACGGTGTCACGGATCGCCCAGGCACGAGAATACGGCCCAAAGTAGCGTGCATTCGGCAAATGACGATTGCGGGTGACGAGCACTCGAGGTACCGCGTCGCCCATGGTGATCGCGAGATAGGGATACGACTTGTCGTCCTTGTATTGCACGTTGAAGGGTGGATCAAATTCCTTGATCCAGGTGTACTCCAGCTGGAGTGCTTCGAAATCGTTTCCTACTATCGTCCACTCGACGTTTGTTGCGCTGAGCACCATTCGTCGCGTGCGCTCGTGCAACGTCGTCAGCGGAGCAAAGTAGTTGCTGAGCCTGGCCCGAAGATTCTTGGCCTTGCCCACGTACAGCACGCGCTTCTTGTCGTCGGTAAAGCGGTACACACCCGGCTGGTTGGGAATGTCTCCCGCGCGCGGACGCCACGCGACTGTATTAGCCACGGTGCACTTCCTGCCCGCTAGACACGTTCACCGCTCAACACTTCGGCAAGGAATTGGCCGGTATGGCTGCCCGCCACCTTCGCTAACTTTTCTGGAGTACCGGTGGATAGCAATTCTCCACCGCCAGCTCCGCCCTCTGGTCCAAGATCGATGAGCCAATCGGCTGACTTGATGACATCGAGGTTGTGCTCGATCACGATGACGGAGTTGCCTTTGTCGACGAGCCCGTTCAGCACAAGAAGCAGCTTTCGAACATCTTCGAAGTGCAGGCCGGTAGTAGGTTCGTCGAGAACGTAGACGCTGCGGCCCATCGAACGGCGCTGAAGCTCCGTGGCGAGCTTCACGCGCTGGGCTTCACCACCGGACAGGGTTGTGGCGCTCTGCCCAAGTCGAACATAACCGAGCCCCACCTCTTCGAGCGTTTTCAAGTAGCGATGGATGCTGGTGATCGCTTCGAAGAATTCGGCGGCTTCGCTGATGGGCATGTCGAGCACCTCAGCGATATTTTTCGACTTGTATTTCACCGCGAGGGTGTCGCGGTTATAACGCGCTCCCCCGCAAACCTCGCAAGCGACGTAGACGTCGGGTAGAAAGTTCATCTCGATCTTGATCGTGCCGTCGCCAGAACAGTTCTCGCAGCGGCCGCCCTTAACATTGAAGCTAAAGCGCCCAGGTAAATACCCGCGGGCCTTCGCATCCGTCGTCTCCGAGAAAAGGGTTCGGATCTTGTCAAAGACACCCGTGTAGGTTGCGGGATTTGACCGCGGAGTTCGCCCGATGGGGTTCTGGTCGACGTGCACGACTTTGTCGAGGTTCTCCAACCCCGTCACCCGTGTGTGTTTACCCGGGATTTGGCGTGCGCCGTTGAGTTCATTGGCGAGCACCTTGTACAGGATGTCGTTGACAAGGCTCGACTTTCCGGAGCCGCTTACGCCGGTGACGGCGGTGAAGACGCCGAGGGGGAATTTGACGGTAACGTTCTTCAGGTTGTTTGCTCTGGCACCCTCAACGACGATCTGGCGTTCCTTGTCGACGCGACGTCGCTTCTTTGGCGTTTCGATCGCCTTTCGGCCCGAAAGATAGTCGGCCGTGATCGACCTCTTGTTGCCCAGTAGCGCTGAGTACGAACCCGAATGAACTACTTCACCGCCGTGCTCGCCAGCTCCTGGACCGATGTCGACGATCCAGTCGGCAGTGCGAATGGTGTCCTCGTCGTGCTCAACAACGATCAGGGTGTTACCCAAGTTCTTCAGCTTCACAAGAGTTTCGATCAGTCGACGGTTGTCGCGCTGATGAAGGCCGATGCTTGGTTCGTCCAGCACATACAGCACGCCGGTCAGCCCAGACCCGATCTGAGTCGCCAAACGAATGCGCTGCGCTTCACCACCGCTCAGGGTTGCCGCTGCACGAGCAAGGTTCAGGTAGCTCAGTCCGACCTCAACGAGAAACTCGAGGCGAAGACGAATCTCCCTCAGCACCTGCGCGGCGATGCGCGCGTCACGCTCGGAGAGAACCAATTCGTTCATAAACCCGAAGGCATCGCTGAGACTGAGTTCACAGATGTCAGAGATGCTGTTGTCGGCCACGGTGACCGCCAGCACTTCCGGCTTTAACCGCTTTCCTTCGCAGACCGGGCACGGAATTTCACGCAGGTAGGCGGCATATCTTTGCCGTTGAACGTCGGTCTCCGCTTCGAGGTACTTGCGCTCGATATACGGGATGACGCCTTCGAAACCCGTCGAGTACTTCATCTCGCGGCCGTAGCGGTTCTTCCACTTCACTGACACCTTAAAGTTGTTGCCCTTGAGCACGGCATCTTGGATGTCGTTAGGCAGGTCACCCCACGGTGTGTCCAGTGAAAAGTCTAGGTCTCTCGACAGGCCGTCCAGCAACTTCTCAAAGTAGTTGTAGAGCCCCTTACCGGAATTGGTCCATGGCAGAATTGCGCCCTCGGCGAGGCTCACCGAATCGTCGGCGATCAGTAGATCAGCGTCGATCGACATCCGTGTTCCCAGGCCCGAGCACTCCGGACAGGCCCCGAAGGGTGCGTTGAAGGAAAACGTGCGCGGTTCGATCTCCGTGAGCTGGATTGGGTGGCTGTTGGGGCACGAAAGCTTCTCGGAGAACGACCGCCACGCGGCATCGCCCTGCTCATCGACGAAGTTGATTGCCACAGTGCCATCGGTGAGCCGCAGCGCCGTTTCCAGCGAATCGGTAAGCCGGGTCATGATGTCATCGTTGGCCACAAGCCGGTCAACCACGACCGAAATGTCGTGCTTGACCTGTTTCTTCAGCTTTGGAGGGTCGCTGAGCTGAATGACATCGCCGTCGACGATCGCCCGAGAATAGCCACTCGACGCGAGCTCGGCGAAGAGATCGACGAATTCGCCCTTCTTTTGGGAGACGACCGGGCTCACGACTTGATATCGAGTGCCACTATCGAGCTTCATCAGTTGATCAGCGATCTGCTGAACCGATTGGCGTTCGATCTTTTCGCCACAGACTGCACAGTGCGGAACGCCGATACGCGCCCACAGCAGACGCATGTAGTCATAGATCTCGGTGATCGTTCCGACCGTCGATCGCGGGTTTCTGTTCGTCGATTTCTGATCGATAGACACCGCTGGGCTCAAGCCCTCAATGAAATCCACATCCGGGCGATCCACTTGGCCCAAGAACTGGCGAGCGTAGGCCGAAAGGGACTCGACGTAACGACGTTGCCCCTCCGCAAAGATGGTGTCGAACGCCAGACTGGACTTACCGGAACCAGACAGCCCGGTGAACACGACGAGAGAATCCCGCGGTATCTCGAGATCAACATTCTTGAGATTGTGAACCCGAGCGCCACGAACGCTGAGGTGAGAATTGGGGATCGACTGAGCACTAGTCACCCTCACCATTCTACGGAGACCGCCGACATAGTCTGAACGTTCGCAGAGCATGGCAGAGTCGCCAGCCACGATAATGAGTACATGCACATTGCGCACGTGACCAACTTCTACTCGACCGCGGCGCTAACCCCTCCCAGCGCCGTTCGATTGAGAGGGCTCGCCTATCAGGCAGCGGGGCACGAATTCTCCATTATCGTCCCCGGTAGCGCACCATCGGTGACCTGGACCGACTACGGCACGCTCGTCACGGTTCCCGCGCGCGGACGCAGCATTAGTCGTGGTTTTGTCCCCATCGCACGCGCTATCAGTCGCACCTTGGAACGCCTTGTTCCCGACCAGCTTGAGGTTGCGGATCGGCTCAGCGCTCGTCAATTGGGTCGTTGGGCGAAGAGCAATAAGGTGCCGTCACTTCTGATCGTCGACGAGTCGGATGCTGTCTGGGCAGCCGAACGTTCGCTCGACGACTTCGACCGACTCGTCCTCACGACGGGGCAAGCTCGTGCCGGGGCTTCCGACTCAGAAGAACCCGCACGGCACACCGCCCAAGCTTTGACCGAGCCCGCTGAGCGTGTCGTGCAGATTCCGGTCGGGGTGAATCTGGAAACTTTCAGCCCGTTACGCCACAACAGCCCACTGCACGACTCGAGTGGAGCCGACGTCGTTGTTGTCTGTGCAGCGCCACTGACCGCAGCGGGGTCGGTTTCGCTCGCCGTCGACGTCATTCGCAAGCGCTTCGAGGCCGGCGACGCGGTCCATCTTGTTGTACTCGGCGACGGCCCACTGCGCGCGCGTCTTGAAACAAGCGCGCTCGGCCTTCCCGTGCAGTTCTTGAGCGCTCGCGACCTCACCCTTCGCGAACGCGCCGAAGTTTTTGCCACGGCCGACATTTCGCTTGTCACCCAGACGGGGCCCGATCGGCTTGCGGGGACTCTCGAATCATTGGCCTCAGGGACACCGGTCATTCGTCTCACCACCACCGGCAACGTCAACGATCGCTTCGACTTCGTCGATGGGGGCGGCCTGAACGTGTCGCGCGACGTCAGCCACATTGCCCATGCATTCGCGGTGCTCGAAGCTGAATCCGTTGAAAAGCGTCGGCGAGCAGCACGCTCCACCGCGGTGCCCTTCGACTCGATGCCGCACGACCGGCGGATGCTCGACGTCCACGAAACCCTCGCAAAACTGGCCGTAGACCAATAGACAGCGAAAACACGGTGGCACGAAGCCCGGCAGTCGTCAAAAGCTGCGACGAGAATTCGCGCCGACCGATCGGGCCGTCACTTTAGGTGGCCGGCCTGTTCCATCTGGCGAAGCTCCTTCTTGAGCTCTTGCACCTCATCGCGAAGCCGTGCAGCGAGCTCAAATTTCAACTCGGATGCGGCCTGCAACATTTGCTCGTTGAGATCCGCGATGATCTGTTCGAGATCGTTGCCACCGGCAGCAGCAATCCCTTCTCGACCCAGCTTTGGCGTCGGTGCTCGCTTCTTGCCATCGCGGTTGCGCGTGGCAAGCAACTCCGCCGTGTCGGCACCCTCACGGAGCAGGGCATCGGTGATGTCTGCGATTTTCTTGCGCAGTGGTTGCGGATCGATTCCGTTCTCGGTGTTGTACGTAATCTGTTTCTCACGCCGACGTTCGGTCTCTTCGATAGCGAACTGCATGGATCTGGTGACGACATCGGCGTACATGTGCACCTCACCGGAGACGTTGCGAGCCGCGCGACCGATGGTCTGGATAAGCGATGTGGAGGAGCGCAGGAAGCCCTCCTTGTCGGCATCCAGAATTGCCACGAGGGAGACTTCGGGAAGGTCGAGCCCTTCCCGCAGCAGGTTGATTCCGACGAGCACGTCGTAAACGCCCTGACGCAGCTCGGTGAGCAGTTCGACACGACGCAGAGTGTCGACATCCGAGTGCAGGTAGCGCACGCGCACGCCATTCTCAGACAGGAACTCGGTGAGCTCCTCGGCCATTTTCTTCGTGAGCGTCGTGACGAGAACACGTTCGTTTTTCTCAACACGAGTGGTGATTTGTTCGAGCAGATCATCGATCTGCCCGTGAGAGGGCTTGACCACAATCTGTGGATCGACAAGCCCGGTGGGGCGGATCACCTGTTCTACGATGGAGTCGGTGATGCCGAGCTCGTACTTGCCAGGAGTCGCCGAAAGGTAGACTTTTTGCCCGACACGGTCGAGGAATTCTTCCCATTTAAGCGGCCGATTGTCCAAAGCGCTCGGCAGCCGAAACCCGTGCTCGACAAGAGTTCGTTTGCGGGAAGCATCGCCCTCGTACATTGCGCCGATCTGAGGCACCGTGACGTGCGATTCGTCGAGAACCACCAGGAAATCCTCCGGGAAGTAGTCGAGCAAACAGCTCGGCGGCTCCCCCGGCGCACGCCCGTCCATGTGCAACGAATAGTTCTCGATGCCATTGCAGAAACCAATCTGCTCCATCATCTCGATGTCGAAAGTGGTGCGCATGCGTAGCCGCTGTGCCTCGAGGAGTTTGCCCTGCCGCTCGAGCACAGCAAGTCGCTCGGCGAGTTCCTCCTGAATAGAGACGATCGCCGTCTTAATGGTTTCCGGGCTCGCTGAATAGTGAGTACCCGGAAACACCGAGACCGCATCCATCTTCTTGACGATTTCACCCGTTAGCGGGTGCAATGAGTAGAGTGCTTCGATCTCATCACCGAACATCTCGATACGGATCGCGAGTTCTTCATAAACCGGAATGATCTCGATAGTGTCACCCCGCACACGGAAGTTGCCGCGTGAGAAGTCATAGTCATTGCGTTGATACTGCATGCCCACGAACTTGCGGATCAGGGCTTCGCGGTCGATGCGCATCCCAACCTGCAGGGCAATCATGGCTTCGAGGTAGGACTCGGCCGCGCCAAGGCCGTAAATGCTCGATACCGTCGAGACCACAACCGTGTCGCGCCGACTGAGCAGCGAATTTGTTGTGGAGTGCCGCAACCGCTCCACTTCGGCGTTGATCGACGAGTCCTTCTCGATGAAGGTATCGGTCTGCGGGATGTAAGCCTCAGGTTGGTAGTAGTCGTAGTACGAAACGAAATACTCAACGGCGTTGTTGGGCATCAAGTCGCGGAACTCGTTGGCCAACTGCGCGGCGAGCGTCTTGTTGTGCGACATGATGAGCGTCGGCCGCTGAACCTGCTCGATGAGCCACGCGGTAGTGGCAGACTTTCCCGTACCGGTGGCACCGAGCAGCACAATGTCGGTCTCGCCGGCATTAATGCGTTGAGCAAGTTCGCGGATCGCCTGCGGTTGATCGCCAGAAGGTGAGTACTCGCTGATCACCTCAAAAGGACGCACAGAGCGAGTTGGTTGCATGTATCGAGTCTAGGCTGCGGGTCTGACAGCGTGCTGCGTCCATCGGAGAGAGCAGAGCCCACAAGCTAGCCATCGAGTCGCGTGACGATCTTCTCCCACACCTCATCCGCGCGGCACTGGGTATCCTCGAGCGATCCATTGGCATCCACGACAAAGTCCGCCACGGCAACACGCTCAACGCCGGATGCCTGCGACGCGACGCGGCCTTCTGCCTCGGAGCGCTGCATTCCTCGGTGGTCGATCAACCGTTGAACTCGAGCCGCAGGATCCGCTTCCACCGTGACCACCAATTCGTACCGGTCTAGCGATTGACCCGACTCAACCAGAAGAGGCACGTCGTACACAATCACTGTCCCGGGGTCCCGATCGTAGGCCTCGGTGAAACGTCGTCGGGCCAACCGTCCAATCGCCGGATGAGTGATCCCATTCAACACTGCACGGGCCTGAGGATCGCCAAAGATGATCGCGCCAAGCGCTTGCCTGTTGAGTGATCCGTCGTCGTTCAGAACATCGTTGCCAAAATAATCAACGATTTCCAACAGTGCTGGCGAGCCAGCCTCGACCACTTCTCGGGCCAGCACATCGGCGTCCACGATTGTCGCACCGTGTTCTTGCCAGCGGCGAGCCACTGTCGATTTGCCCGAAGCTATCCCCCCGGTGAGCGCTATCAAGTGCATGCCCTAATGCTAACCTCAGCGTGTCGAAAGGAACGACGGATGCTCGAAGTGCTTACCGGCAGTGGGCTGGCCGTGGCAGCAGGACTGAACGCCTACATACCCCTCATGATTCTGGGCCTCGCCGGCAGACTGTTCGACTTCGTTGAATTGCCAACCGCATGGGTCTGGCTGGAGAACCCCTGGGTTCTGGCCATTCTCGGTGCCTTGCTTGTGCTCGAGATAGTTGCAGACAAGGTTCCGGTCGTCGACTCCATTAACGACTGGATTCAATCCGTTGTGCGGCCAGCCGCTGGTGGAATCGCATTCGGGACCGGCGCTGCCACCGAAACTGCGGTCGTTGCCGATCCGGCGGAGTTCTTTAGCTCGAATGCGTGGGTGCCGATTGTGATCGGCATGCTTCTCGCCTTTGGCACTCATGCTGCGAAGATGCTTGCCCGTCCAGCGCTCAATGCCGCTAGTGCAGGCATCGCCGCACCAGTCGTCAGCGCTGTGGAAGACGCGGGCAGTGTGCTGTTGAGCGTCATGGCTCTACTGGTACCGGTGCTCGGCGCTGCGGTGCTGCTCGGACTGCTCGCACTTGCCGCCATTCGAGTCCGGCGTGCGCGACGCGCACGAGCCGCCCAGCGGTAGCGCGTAGCTTTCACAGCGGTAGCGAGGGGGGCATCTAGCCCCAGAACCTCGATCACTTCCTGATGTTGTCAGCCTTAACTGACTGTGGCCAGCCTCCCGAAGGAGGCTGGCCACAGGAGTTCAGCTAGGAACTACTAGTTGTTGCTCGAGAGCTTCTCGCGCAGAGCGGCGAGCGTCTCGTCGTCTGCCAGAGTTCCCGAACCTGCACTTGATGCAGCGTCATCGTTGGAGAACGATGATGCTCCGGCGGGCGCGCTGCTGATCGACTCTTCTTGAATCGCGGCGGCAGCAACCTGCTTCTTGTGCTGTTCCCAACGCGCCTGGGCTGCAGCGTAGTCCTGCTCCCACTTCTCGCGCTGTGACTCGAAGCCCTCTTTCCATTCGTTGGTCTCGGGGTCGAATCCATCGGGGTACTTGTAGTTGCCCTGGTCGTCGTACTCGGTGAGCATTCCGTAGAGCGCTGGATCGAATTCGGTGCCCTCGGGGTCAACACCCTCGTTGGCCTGCTTGAGGCTCAACGAGATGCGGCGACGCTCGAGGTCGATGTCGATGACCTTGACGAATACTTCGTCGCCAACCGAAACGACCTGCTCGGCCAGTTCAACGTGCTTGCCCGACAGCTCGGAGATGTGCACGAGACCCTCGATGCCGTCTGCGACGCGAACGAACGCACCGAACGGAACGAGCTTGGTGACCTTACCTGGAGCAACCTGTCCGATTGCGTGGGTGCGGGCGAATACCTGCCACGGGTCTTCCTGCGTTGCCTTGAGCGACAGCGACACGCGCTCGCGCTCGAGGTCAACCTCAAGAATCTCAACGGTGACTTCCTGGCCAACTTCAACAACCTCTGAAGCGTGCTCGATGTGCTTCCAAGAAAGCTCGGAAACGTGGACGAGTCCGTCTACGCCACCGAGGTCGACGAATGCACCGAAGTTGACGATCGACGAAACGACACCCTTGCGAACCTGGCCCTTGGCGAGGTTGTTGAGGAACGAGGTGCGGCTAGCCGACTGCGTCTCTTCGAGCAGGGCGCGGCGCGATAGCACAACGTTGTTGCGGTTCTTGTCGAGCTCGAGAATCTTGGCTTCGATCTCCTGGCCGAGGTACGGCGTGAGGTCACGAACGCGGCGCAGCTCGATGAGCGATGCGGGGAGGAATCCACGAAGTCCGATGTCAACGATGAGTCCACCCTTGACAACCTCGATGACCGAACCGGTGACAACGCCATCCGATTCCTTGATCTTCTCGACGTCGCCCCAAGCACGCTCGTACTGTGCGCGCTTCTTGGAGAGGATGAGACGGCCTTCTTTGTCTTCCTTCTGAAGAACGAGAGCCTCAACGGTGTCACCAACGTTGACGACCTCGGTGGGGTCAACGTCGTGCTTAATGGAAAGTTCACGCGAGGGGATAACACCCTCGGTCTTGTAACCGACGTCGAGGAGGACCTCGTCACGATCGATTTTGACGACGGTGCCTTCGATAAGGTCACCATCGTTGAAAAACTTCAGCGTCTTTTCGACCGCGGCGAGGAAATCTTCAGCAGATCCAATGTCATTGATGGCGACCTGCTTGGGTGCCTTGTCGGTCGTTGCGATTGTCATGTAGTAGTTGCTCCGGTATGGGTCACGCTTCGAGAAGCGCATAATTGGGCCGACGACGAGATGAATCTTGTGGGGCGCCGAAGGCAGGCGAATAAGAAGTCGCAAATGCGACACCCCAGCCTAGCGCTTTAGACCGAGGAAACCAACCATAGAACAGCGCTGTTTCGCGGTATTGCCGTGAAATGTCCGCCCTCGAGCCCAATCAAGTCGCCCTGACAGCGAATTAGCTCCTGCCATACGGCGCTAGGAGAGCGGTGCGGAGCGTGTCGAGACCGACGCCGCCAACGTTGAGGGCACGGCGATGGAAATCTCGTAGGTTGAATTTAGCGCCCTCGATGGCACTGCACTCATCGCGCAGCTGTTCCCAAATGCGTTGACCGACTTTGTACGAAGGCGCCTGCCCCGGCCAACCGAAGTAGCGATTGACCTCGAACCGAACATTCGCGGGGTCGAGGGTGACGTTGTTGGTCATGAACTCAAGGGCATAGTCCCAGTCCCAAACTCCCTCCCCGGTCAGCTTGGGTTTGCCCAGGTGAACGCCGATGTCGAGCACGACACGGGCTGCTCTCATGCGCTGGCCATCCAACATTCCGAGACGATTCGCCGGGTCATCGAGAAAGCCGAGGTCGCTCATGAGCCGCTCCGCGTACAGAGCCCAGCCTTCAGCGTGTCCAGAGGAACCTGCAAGCTGGCGTCGATAGGTGTTGAGCTCACCGCGATTGTAGACGGCTTGAGCGATCTGAAGGTGGTGGCCCGGAACACCCTCGTGATAGACCGTCGTTGCCTCGCGCCATGTCGTGAATTCCGACACAGATTCTGGCACCGACCACCACATGCGGCCCGGACGGGAAAAGTCGTCACTCGGCCCTGTGTAGTAGATGATGCCGTCGTGGGTGGGCGCAATCTTGCATTCGAGGGCGCGCATTGGTTCGGCAATATCAAAGTGGGCACCGGCAAGAGCATCCACTGCTTCGTCGCTGAGCTTTTGCATCCACTGTTGAAGCGCGTCCGTACCGTGGAGCGTACGGGACGGATCAGAGTCGAGGAACTCGATCGTTTCAGCCAGAGTCGCGCCTGGCTTAATCTCGTGGGCGATCTCCTGCTGCTCGGCTGTCATGCGCGCGAGCTCCTCAATGCCCCATTCATAGGTTTCGTCGAGGTCGACCGTAGCGCCGAGGAAGTGTCGCGACTGAAGGGCATAGAGTTCACGCCCAAAGGCGTCCTGCGATGTCGCCTGCGGCGCGAGTTCCTCACCGAGGAAACGCTCCAACTTCTGATAGCTGGCTGCGGCGAGTGCAGCGCCTTCAGCGAGAGCCGACTGCAGTGTGTTGCCGTCGGCGCCGGCAGTCTCCGCCTGGGCGATGAACGAGTCGAAGAAGCCACCACGCGCGGCGATCTGTTTCGCTTGCGTGACCACTTCGGCAACCTGACGTTTGGCGGGCACCACACCGCTCTCGATACCGTGACGCAACGTCGCAATGTATCCATCAATAGCCGCTGGAACATTGTGGAGTCGATCGGCGATCACTGCCCAGTCGGCGCTCGACGCGGTGGGCATGAGATCAAGGACCCCGCGAATGTCTTGGACGGGACTCGCCAGATTATTGAGGTCACGCATCCATAACCCGGCCGCGTCGGCCTCAAGATCGAGCTTTAGTGTGGAGACCAGCTCAGTCTTGGTGACGAGGTCGACGTCATCAGTGACCTCCGCGGCTTCCAACCGGGCCAGAACCCCCTTCGTTGCGGTTATGACCCGCGCCTGTCCATCGGGCGAGTAGTCCGCGTAGCCCGAGTGCTCACCTTCGGCGCCAATATAGGTACCAATTGCCGGGTTCAGTTCTACGAGATCAGCGACCCATTGTTCGGCGATTGCGTCGATCGGCGTGGGCTGACGTTCTGACTGCGGCGCGGGCGTCGCAGGGGAATTCGAATCTGACATCGTTGTCGGTCTCCTCGGTTGTGCCGGTTGGTAGTTAGACGTCGAGTTCGCTGGACAGCAACTCGGCGAGCGAATCAAGCGCGGACTCTGCACCCTCGTCGCTCGAGCTGAGGGTGACGGTGTCTCCGTAGCTGAGGCCCATGCCGAGGACTCCCAAGATGCTCGCGGCGTTAACGGTATTGCCCGCGGCATCTGTCAGCGTCACCGTGACCCCACACGAACCAACTGCCTGCGTGAACACCGATGCCGGACGAGCGTGCAGGCCGACCTTCGAACCAAGAGTTACCGTTCTACTGCTCACGTTGCCCCTTCGTGGTCGCCTTGCGGTGGAGACCGGTGCGCCGCCCCGCTCTAGTGGGCGGCTGCATCCCAGTTATTGCCGGTGCCGATCTGAACATCCAACGGAACGGACAACGCCGCAGCCCCTGACATTCGCTCATGAACAATAGTAGTCATCTGTTCCAGTTCACCCCCGGCGACTTCAAACACCAGTTCGTCGTGAACCTGCAACAGCATCCGTGACGTCAATCCCGCGGTGCGAATGTCCCCATCGATCTCGATCATCGCTCTCTTGAGAATGTCTGCGGCAGATCCCTGAATGGGCGAGTTAAGAGCTTGACGTGCGGCATTCTCACGCAATACTCGGTTCTTCGAGTTGAGATCGCCGAAGAGCCGTCGACGACCGAAGATGGTCGTCGTGTAGCCGTCGACTCTGGCCTGCTCGACCACGTTGCGCAGATAGTCGCGCACCGCGCCAAACCGGGCGAAGTAATCGGTCATGAGCGCCTTGGCTTCCCCGGTCTCAATCCGCAATTGCTTGCTAAGGCCGTAGGCGCTCAATCCGTATGCGAGACCGTATGACATCGCCTTGACCTTGGTACGCATTTCCGGAGTGACATCGTCTGGCTCAACTCCGAAGATCCGCGACCCAACAAAGCGATGAAGATCCTCGCCATCGTTGAATGCTTGGATGAGAGCCTCGTCGCCAGAGAGGTGAGCCATGATGCGCATCTCGATTTGCGAGTAGTCAGCGGTCAGCAAGGTCTCGTAACCCTCACCCGCCTCAAACGCGGCACGGATTTGGCGGCCCGCTGCCGTCTTGATGGGCACGTTCTGCAGATTCGGATCATTGGAAGCAATCCGTCCTGTGCTGGACCCGGCTTGCTCGTACGTCGTGTGCACGCGCCCATCGTCATCAATTGCCTTCTCGATACCCGTGATGATCTGCACGAGCTTTGTCGCGTCGCGATGTTCGAGAAGCAGGTCAAGGAACGGATGGGGTGCTTGTTCCTGAAGATCAGCCAGACTCGCGGCATCCGTGGAGTACCCGGTCTTGTTGGCCCGGGTCTTAGGCATCTCCAGTTGGGTGAACAGCACGTCCTGCAGCTGTTTGGGGCTTCCCAAATTGATCTCGCGCCCGATGACCTCGAACGCATTGCGCGCGACCTGCTCTACCGTCGAGCTCAACGACGCACTGAGGTCGCCAAGTAGTTGACGATTCACGGCAATTCCTGCCCGTTCCATCTCAGCGAAGACCGGAACCAGCGGCATCTCCATGTCGAGAAGTACAGCACGTGACCCCTCATCGAGGCGACTGGCAAGGTATTCGGCGAGCCGGACGACATACCACGACTTCGTTGCCGGGCTGAGTTCTTCCGTCTCGGGCACCAACTGGTTGGGGTCGCCCTGTTCGATCGTCTCACCCAGGTAGTTATAGATCTGAGCATCAAGCTCTTCTGGCTTGCCACTGGGCTTTAGAACCCACGCGGCAAGCATCGTGTCGAAGGCGATTCCCGCGACGTCGAGTCCGTTGTCGGAAGCAATCTTCAACTGCGCCTTCGACGAGTGCATATGTTTTGGAGCGTCGCTTGCCAGCCAGGCAGTGAGGGCATCGTAATCGGGACGATCCGCCGCCCACGGCACGTAAGCGGATTCAGTCGAGGACGCGAGCCCGAGGCCGGTGACTACACCGTTGACACTGGAGATCGTGAGCCCAAGAGGTTGGGTTGAGTTCTTGCTGTTCGTCGAAATCCACTTGGCGAGTTCCTCGTCGACCATGGTGCGAACGGCAGGGATGGCAGAAGCATCATTGGCGGCACCGGCTGGCGCCTGATCGGCTGCATCGTCCCCGCGTTCGGCGGCAGCGATTTTCAACACCCGCTGCAACAGGGTCTTGAACTGCAGACGATCGAATACCTCCCGAACAGCGGCCTCGTTGATCGCTCGGCGATCAAGGTCTCCGACGTTCACAGGAAGTTCTACATCGGTCAGCAAGTGGTTGAGCTTGCGGTTACGAACGGCACGGTCCATCTGATCGCGTAGGTTCTGACCGACTACGCCCTTGATCTCCTCGGCGTGAGCGAGTACTTCATCGAGCGAGCCGTAGAGATTAATCCACTTGACAGCGGTCTTCTCCCCCACCTTGTCGATGCCGATGAGGTTGTCGCTCGTTTCGCCGACCAGCGCCGCAACGTCGGGGTACTGCTGGGGCTCGACACCGTAACGTTCGAACACGGCGTCACGGTCGTACCGTTTGAGCTCCGACACGCCCCGAGCATTGGGATACAGCAACGTTACGTCGTCGTTGACCATTTGGATGGCGTCACGGTCTCCGGAAACAACCAGCACCCGATAGCCATTTTGGGCGCCCTCACTGGCGAGGGTGGCCAGAATGTCATCAGCTTCAAAGTCTTCTTTGCTGAGGGTTTGGATACCCATAGCCTTGAGCGCTTCCTCCAACAAAGGAATCTGTCCCACAAATTCGACCGGTGTCTCGCTGCGAGTTCCCTTGTACTCGGGATACTCCCTGGTGCGGAAGGAATACCGGGAAATGTCAAACGCCACCGCAAGGTGGGTTGGTTTTTCGTTCTGCAGCAGCGATATCAGCATCGACAGAAAGCCGTGAATGGCGTTGGTGTGCTGCCCTTCACGGTTCTGGAAACTGTCCACCGGCAGGGCATAGAAGGCTCGGAAGGCCAACGAGTGGCCATCAATGATCATGAGGGTAGGCTTTGGGGAATCCGACACGCAGCCAGCCTAGTCGCGGCTGCCGTCAGCGGAAACGGCTAACTGCGAAGGACACTATCTGTGAAGTACCCCGACGACCTCGATCCGGAACTTGTTGCACGACTTGTCGAATCGGGAGGCGGTGCACTTGCTCTCAAGATGGGGATCGAGTATCTCGAGTTAGGCGCCGACCGCTCGGTGGCGACAATGCCCGTGGAAGGCAACACGCAGGTGATTGGCATCCTGCACGGCGGAGCCCATGTTGTACTCGGCGAGTCGCTGGGATCGATCTCATCGGCTATCCACGCCGGTCCAGGGCGAATTGCGATGGGGATCGAAATCAACGCGACGCACAGCCGATCAACGCGTGCAGGCATCGTGACCGCTACCTGCACCGCGCTTTCGCTCGGACGCACCCTCGCCACGCACGAGATCGTGATCCGTGATGAGGATGATCGTCGGCTCTCAACCGTGCGCATGACGAATATCCTGCGGGACCGTCCCGCCTCGTAGCGGCGCGTATGGCGTGTCACAGCGTGGGCCGCGACACAGCCGTGATTCGACTCAACGGCGGTGACCGCTGAGCCGACTACCGCCGACTACTTCTTGGCGCTGAGCTGATCGATGATGGCCTGCGACACGTCGTGCATGGTCAGGCGACGGTCCATCGAGGCCTTCTGAATCCAGCGAAAAGCATCCGGTTCGCTGAGACCCATCTTCTCGTTCAACAACCCTTTGGCGCGGTCGACGAGTTTGCGGGTTTCGAAACGTTCCACCAAGTCGCTGACCTCCGCTTCGAGCGTGAGGATCTGCGTGTAGCGGCTGAGAGCGATTTCGATCGCCGGCAGCAAGTCGTTTGGCGTGAACGGCTTGACAACGTATGCAAGTGCACCCGCCTCTGACGCACGCTCGACGAGTTCTTTCTGGCTGAACGCGGTCAGGAGCACGACGGGAGCGATGTGATTGGCGCTCAGACGCTCCGCCGCGGAGATTCCATCCAGCTGCGGCATCTTGACATCCATGATGACCAGATCGGGGCGAAGCTCGGTTGCTAGAGCGACAGCAGTCTCGCCGTCACCGGCCTCCCCCACTACCTCGTAGCCGGCATCCCGAAGGATTTCGACAATATCCATACGGATGAGCGACTCATCTTCGGCGACGACAACGCGGCGAGGAGCAGTTTGATTGGTGTTTTGGTCATTCACAGGATCAAGCCTACGGTATTCTATTCAGCGTTGTACTCAGCCGGATTGGCGGAATGGCAGACGCGGAGCACTCAAAATGCTTTGTTCGAAAGGACGTGTGGGTTCAAGTCCCACATCCGGCACAGCGTGATGTTTCAGAACATCGAAATAACTCGGACCCACGGATCGTAGGTTCGAGTTATTTTTTTTGCGTCGGCGGGTCGCTCGTCGCAGACGGGAACACCAGAGAATTCCTGCAGCAGCCGGCACGACAGATTCCCGTTCGCGACCGAGAAACTTGCCGGCTCAGCGCGACACGCCCAACGTTTACGCGATTTCAGCGCCAGACATTTGGTCGATCAGGTCTTGCCGAGTGATTTCGGAACGCTGATATTCGCCGACAATCCGCCCGTCCTTCATCACAGCAATCCGGTCACACAGGCCAATTAGCTCATCGAGATCATCTGAGGCGACAACTATCGCGGTGCCATCGGCGCTTGCTGTCCGCAACAATCGGTGAATTTGTGCTTTTGTTCCCACGTCGACACCCGCCGTCGGCTGATCGGCAACGATAACCCGTGGCTTCGCCAGCAACACCCGGGCGAGAAGCAGCTTTTGCTGATTTCCTCCGCTGAATCGCTTGGCTTCAAGCGTCGGGTCTGAGGGGCGGATCTGAAGCCCCGAGAAGCTGTCGGTAATGGCGGCATCGCTTCGTTTCCTCGCGACAACTCCGGCCGGTGCCAGCCCGCGATCCAACGCCATCAGAATCATGTTCTTGGCGGCAGAGGCAGATCCGACGATTCCCTCCGTCTTTCGGCTCTCGGGAACAAGGACAATGCCCTTCGCTAGCGCTGCCCGCGGATTCCTGAGTGAAACAGCCTTCTCGTCCACCAAAATCTGGCCATCGAGCAGCTGTTCCGCACCGACAAGCGATCGAGCAACACGCGTGCGGCCGGAGCCAACGAGACCCGCCAACCCGACAACTTCACCGGCATTGACGGTCAGGTCGATGTTCTTGACACGTGCTGAGGTGAATCCAGATAGCCGAATAACTGGGTTATCGGCGATCTGCCGATCGGACCGTGATGTCGCCGCGGACTCTTCCGCCGCGAGCTCTGCGTTGAGCATTGCGCGTGTCATTGAACTCAGAGTGAAGCTCTCAATGGGGCCGCTGTCGACAACTTGACCGTTGCGAAGCACCGTGGCGCTGTGGCACGACTGGAAGATCTCCTCGAGGAAGTGCGAGATGTACACGATGGCCATGCCTCCGCTGGCCAGTTCAACCATCAGGTCTCGGAGATCCGAACGCTCGGGTCCAGAGAGCCGCGCCGTTGGCTCATCCATCACGAGCACCTTGACGTCACGGGACAAAACCTTGGCGATTTCAACGCGCTGCTGAAGGCCGGTGGTGAGTTCGGAGACCAAGGCATCCAACGGGAGTTGGGAAAGCATGGGCACCGTCGAGATCACGGTGCGAGCGGCATCTCGCGTTTTCGCCGGAGCGTAGGCGGCGAGCCCTGGTTCGATACCCAGCATGATGTTTTCGGCGACCGTCATAGACGGGATGAGGCTCAGCTCTTGGTGAATAAGTCCGATCCCCTCGCGCAACGCGTCGCGTGGTGAAATCAGGGTCGCGTCGTGGCCATCGATACGCACCGTGCCCTCGTGCTCTGGATAAATCCCGCCAAGAATCTTCATCAGCGTGCTTTTGCCTGCCCCGTTCTGGCCAACTAGGGCGCGAATTTCGGAGGGGGCGATGCTCAGGTCTACGTTGTCAAGCACCTTCGTAGTCCCGAAGGTTTGGGATATCCCGATCATCTCGACCCGAGGCGTGACCGAGCTGCGCGCTTCCGTCATCTAATGCTTCTTTCGGTGGTGGTAGTGGTAGCAGTGGTGGCGCTGCGCCGGCCCGTCCACAACGAACCGGCGCAGCTGATGAGTGTTTACCAGTCCCAGGAAGTGCTGTACTCGCTGAGGTTTTCCTTAGTGACCAGCGGCAGTTCGACGAAGTCTGTTGGCTGCTTCACCGCGTCTTCATTGCCTTCTAGCCAGTTGCACAGGGCCTCGAGGCCAGCTTTACCCTGCTGAGCCCCGTCCTGCAGAACGGCGCCGTAGATTTCTCCCGCTTCGATTGCCGCGTGTACCTGGTTCGGGAAGTCACCAGCGATGAACTTCACGTCGTCGCGACCAATGCTGTGGGCGTACTGAGCCCCAATGTAGATCTCTGGCCCTTCAGCGATGACGACGTCCAGTTCCCCTGGGGCGTACCGCGTGAGCAGGTCTTGTACAACGGCGAGGTTCTCGTCGTTATTCCAGTTGTCTGTCACTGTCGCGATGATCTCAATTGACGAGTTCTTGTCGAGCGTTTCAACGATCGCCTCCGTGCGCAGCACCTCGACGGGGTTGCCGACGATGCCCTGGATGAGCGCGACCTTTCCTCCATCTGGCAGTGCCTGCTCAGCAAGTTGAGCGAGACCCACACCATAGTCGGATTGATCAACGCCAACGTAGGTCACGAGCTCAGCGCCGTCGCCGACTCCGGCGTTCACCGCGACGACGGGGATGTCAGCGGCGTTGGCCTGCTGCACCGCCGCCACGATACCGTCGGCTTCGATGCTCTGGATCAGGATTCCGTCTGCGTCGTTAGCGATGGCCTGTTGAAGTTGGGCGATCTGGGTGGCGTTGTCATTCGCGCCGTCCTGGACCGTGAGGTTAACCCCGATTTCGTCCGCATGCGCGACAGCACCGTCGGCGAGCGTGGCGATCCAGGGGTTAGCCATGTTGTTGATCAGGAAAGTGATGTCGTTGCAGCCGTCTGCAGTGACGGCACCCGATTCCTCGCCTGCGGCTGAACAACCGGCGAGGGCGATCATGCTGGCGACACCAATTACGGCGACTCCTGACCTGACCGAGAATGCTGAGGTGCGCTTTCGTGAATTCATTGTGGTTCACCTTTTCTGTGATTAGTTGGGACTTTTCGTGCTGTTTCTTGCGGAAGGAACATCAATGGTCGCTATCGCGTGAACGACCCGCGCGATCGGCAATAACCGCGGCGAGGATGATTGCGCCGGTAACGGCGGGCTGCCAGTACGGAGAAACCCCGAGCTGATTCATGCCATTGCCGATCACCCCGAGAAGGAGGGTTGCCGCGATCACGTTGCTGACGCGGCCGACGCCACCGGAAAGCGCGGTGCCTCCGATGACACAGATAGCGATCGCGTTGAGAGGCCAGGCGTCGGCACCCGTCGGTTGCCCAATCGCGGATTGTCCGAACATCAAAATTCCGCCAACCGCCGTCGCAAGGCCTCCGAACACGAAGGCGGCAACTTTGACGGGAACAACGGGGACACCCGACAGATAGCTTGCGTGTTGGTTTGCGCCGGCGCTAAAGATCCAGTGGCCCCATTTGGTCCGGGTCAGGATCAGGTGGGTAAGCAAAGCGAAGACCATGAACGCGAGGAAGATATAGGAGACGCCGAAAAGCGAACCATAGGTGAAGGACTGCAGCGCAGCCGACTTGCCTCCCACTGACTTGCCTTGGGTGATCACGAACATGACACCGGTCACAATGCTCGCTAGCGCAAAGGTCGCGATGAAGGAGTTGATTCGCAACCGCGCGATGATGAGTCCGTTGACTAGCCCCAGAATTGTTCCGAGTATCAGGCCGGCGAGGAGCGCCGCTGGCAGGCCCACCTCGCGCGAGGTAAATGCCGCGAGCACCGCAACTGCGCCGCCGATGGCTCCAACGGAGAGGTCGAACCCGCCGCTGATCATCATGACAAGCATGCCCATCGCTACGATTCCGATGATGCCGTTTTGCGCCAGAATGTTCTGGAGGTTCGCCGGGTTGCGGAAGGTCGTAGACGCGATGCTGAGCCCGATGGCCACCAGAGCCAGCGCTACCCAGAGGTTGTTCTTGGCGAGAACCCGAAGAATCGGACGATTGGCTACTCGCTCGATCATTGGGAGAACACCGTCCCAGCGGCGTCAGCATCGTCGACAACTGATTCGATTGATACCTTTTTGCCGGTCGCAATCGACTGGCGCGCTGCCAAGGAAACTTCGAGGGCACGGATGGCCGACTCTGTAGTGGTCAGTCCGGGTTGTTTACCCGCGCGAGCACAATCGAGGAAGTACTTCACCTGGGCGGTGTACGGGTCGTCATCCACGATGTCCAACTCGAACGACCCACCAGCGCCTGACCGCGTGTAGCGGTTAACACCTGCCCCCGCCGTTGCCGCTGCTGCGGCAAAGTTGTACTCGGCTGCGCCACCGGTTCCGAGGGCTCCAATCGAGCTGGTGAACGGAACTTCGCGCGCGGTGTCAGCGAAACTGAGCACCTGACCGATCCCGCCGCCGCGGTACTCGACGGTGGTTTCGATCGGGCCAAGAGTATTGACACTCACCGCAGAGACAGCAATCGGCTCGCCCAAGAAGAGATTGAGTTGGTCGTAGTCATGAATGCTGAAGTCAACCACCACTCCACCGGATCGCGCTTCGTCGTGCCACCACTGAGCCCAGTCTGGACGGTTACTAAGACGCGCCCCCCGCACGGAAAGCACGGTTCCCAAGCGCCCATCGCGCACCTCATCGCGAAGCATTTGGTATCCGGTGAAGAATCGGATGACCTGGGCGATCATGAGCACGGCGCCACTGTCACGCGCCGCTTCTCTAATCTGAAGGGCGTCGCCGATTGTCAGGGCGACGGGCTTCTCGAGGAGCACATTCTTGCCGGCACGTAGTGCCTTGATGGCGATTCCTCGATGAGTGTCTGTCGGGCTGCAGACCGAAATCATGTCGACCTCAGGATCGTTCAGCACGATGTCGAAGTCCGTGACGAAGACGGCTGCGGGCGCATGCTCGAGAGCGCTACCCGGTCGTGGCGTGTAGATGTATTTGATGTTCTCGCCGTACCCGAGTTTTGACCACGATTCGGCGTGGGTCCGTGCCATGTACCCCTGGCCAACGATGGCAATTGTTGTCATCGCTGCCTACCTATTCGCCACGCAACGCGCGAACAGTTTGCGCGGAACGAATCAGCGCATCGTGCACTTCGTCAACAGAACTGGGCCCCGCCGCCGTGAACTCGATTTCGATGCTGAGAGGGGCGGTGCACTGCGTTTCCTCAAGGATCGAGAAGACTCGCCTGAAGTCCGTGTCGCCGTCTCCGATCGCCGGGAAGTTCCATTCAGTGGTCTCCCCCGCCTTGTCCTTGAGGTGGATGTCAACGACGACATCGGCGCTCTTCTGAAGGTCTTCGTAGGGCAGAGTGTCCCCGTAGAGGATGACATTGGCCGTGTCGTAGGTGAGGCCGAAATTTGGTGCCCCGACTTTTGCGGCTAGCTCCTTGATCTGTACGCCAGTGCCGTAGCTCGCCCCATGAGTCTCAACGGCTAGCGTGATTCCGTGGCCCGCGGCGACCGCAGAAAGATCACGCAGAATCTCCACAAGCTCACTGTCGTCTTCGATCACGTGCTCGTCGCCGTGGGTCTCACCCGTACCAGTAACTACGTAGGAAGCGCCGAGTCGCGCCGCCAACCCGAGATTCTTCTTGAGATCCTCTCGGCCTTCCTCGGTCATGATGTTCGTGTGCCCGCACATGCCGAGCACCGCGATGTCGTTGTCCCGCAAGGTCGTCAGCATGCTCTCGACTTCGCCGTCGGTCATCTCCCAGCGGGCGTGTTCGGTGTAACCACGCACTGCGGCAATTTCAATGAAGTGGATCCCAGCAGCACGCGCGCCCTTGACCGCATCGGCAAATTCGAAGCCGTGATAGGTGTTGCTGTTCAGACAAATCTTGTTCTCCATGGGAAGCTCCTTCGATTCCGCCGGCCCGGATGGAATCTTCAGCTGGATCCCACTGCGGACTTGTCAATTTATTAGTTAGGAAGGTAACCTAATTATCATGAGTCCGCAAGGAAATACTGATTCACGTGACCAAGAAGTCACTGTGACCGGTTCTCCCCAATTGATGCGCAGGATGAATCGGAGTCAAGTACTTCGGACCTTGCGTGATCGAGGCGCGATGTCGCGCCCGGCGATCAGCAAGGCAACGGGCCTTTCCAAAATCACCGTCGACGGCATCGCCAATGAATTAGTGGCCGAGGGCAGACTCCTTGAAGCTTTTGAGCCACCCACAGGAAGTCCAGGGCGCCGCGCACGTTTACTCTCGTTCAGGGATGACTCAGCATTTGTTGGCGCGATCGACATTGGGGCGACTCGCGCTCAGGTCGCTGTCTCGGATCTGGCCGGAACACTCCTCGCACAAGAAGAAGTGACGCTCATTGGCGTGAACTCCGGCGCCAAAGTGCTAGATCTCGTGCGCAACTCCCTCAAACGCACTATTGCATCCGCGAATCTGACCGAATCTGACATACGCGCATTGTGCATAGGCACGCCCGGCATCGTAGACCCCACTTCGCAACGCGTTACCCTGGCACCGCAACTGCCGGATTGGGATGACGTAGATCTCGTGGCGGCCATGGCATTCCTCGGCGACTGCCCAATTCTTGTGGAGAACGAAGTCCATCTGGCAGTTCTCGGCGAACAATGGCGTGGAGCTGCAGAAGGCTTCGACGATGTTGCCTACGTGCATCTGGGCGTTGGTGTCGGACTCGGGATTGTGAAGTCCGGCACGCTGGTCAGGGGCGCCCATGGCGGAGCGGGAGAAATTGGCTACCTCCCTCTTGTCGGGCTCGACGCCACTAGTCCAGCGGGCCACCGCGGTCGGTTTGAAGCGCTCGTCGGCGGTGCCGCCTATCACCGAGCCGCTCAGGAATTGTTCTCGTCGGGCCGCGGGACTGCGCTCATTGACGCGGCGGGCGGCGACCCCAACCAGGTCGACGCCTCGGTTCTGTACCGGATGGCAGAGATGGGCGATCGTGATGCTTTAGAAATTGTCGAACGATTGCTCGGCTACACGACGGCGGGAATCGCCTCCGTCATCAACATCCTCGATCCTGAAGTTGTCATCATCGGCGGCGGAATCTCACGCGCGGGGTCGTGGATGCTCCAACGAATCGAAACGCTGCTCGCGGAGTTGACTCCGCTGAGCTCAGACCTTCTCCTCGCAGGATTAGGCGACCACGCTGTGCTCATCGGTGCCTGCCGCCGCGCCATTGCGGCCTGTGAGCAGGAACTCTTCGATCTCACTCGATAGGACGAACAACATGACTGCACCAGCTTCACCATTGCGCGTTATGGGCATCGGTGCCCATCCAGATGATCTCGAACTGACGTGCGCCGGTACCCTTGCAAAGTACAGGGCTCTCGGACACCACGTCACAATGTGCCATATTGCCGGCGGCGATCGGGGCGCCACCTCGGGCACACGCAACGAGGTGGCGACAATCCGGCGCGCAGAGGCCGCCGCTGCCGCCGACCTGATCGGCGCTGACTATCTGAACCTGTGCGTTAATGACGGCGAAGTCGATGCCAGCAATGAGCAGCAGAAGCTTCTCGTTACCGAAGCCATCAGAGTCGCCCGCCCCGACATCATCATCACGCACTCAGACGGCGACTATATGGAGGACCACAATCAGGCCGGTGCACTCGCCTTTTCCGCAAGCTTCCTCGCCACCCTCCCCCTGTACGAGAGCGAGAGCCCTCCCCTGGACACAGTCCCTGCTTTGTTCTACATGGACACCATGGCCGGCCTTGGATTTCAGCCCACAGAATTTGTCGACATCACCGAACAGCTCGAGACCAAACTCGAGATGATGCGGCGGCACGCCAGCCAGTTGGTGTGGTTGGAAGACCACGACGAAATGGATGTTCTCGGGCAGATTTCTACGATCGCTGCTTTCCGCGGCCTTCAGTCTGGCGTGCGCTTCGCAGAAGCCTTCACCCCCTGCACGGCGCACTTGCGTACCCGCACGACTCGACTATTGCCCTAAGGCGCCCAGCGCTTCGCCCTGAGCTCGAGGGGCAAATTGAGTCCTCTTCTTCGGCGAGTATTGCGCGTTTCACGGATTCGAACGAAAAAGACCCCGAACGCACGAGTGCCGGCCCCAACCCCGCAGGTTTGGCGCCGGCACGGCACTTTCAAGAACGTGAAAATCTACATCTTCGCCCACACGGGAGCTTTGGCATTGATCGCATCGCCAATGACATGCACGCGCAGGTCGTTGGTGGATCCCGAAATCCCGGGAGGGGAACCTGAGATCACGACGACCTTGTCGCCGACTTCAGCAAGCTTCTGCTCGAGGAGGATCTCGTCGACCTGTCGATACATCTCATCGGTGTGCGTGACGCGGTCGACGATGAACGATTCGATGCCCCAAATCAGTGCCATTCGGCGTTGAATTTCCGGGCTAGGAGTGAATGCCTTCATCGGGATACGGAAGCGGAGTCGTGACATGCGGCGAGCGGAGTCACCAGACTCGGTGAAGACGCACACAAACTTGGCGTCCACGAACGAAGCGACTTCGGCCGCAGCTAGCGTGATCGCACCGCCCTGCGTCTTGGGTTTGGTACCAAGCGGGCCGATGCGGTCGAGGCCGTGTTCCTCCGTCGAGTCGACGATCTTTGCCATCGTCTGAACGGTGATTACGGGGTACTCGCCCACGCTGGTCTCGCCACTGAGCATAACGGCGTCGGCACCGTCGAGGATGGCGTTGGCCACATCCGATGTCTCGGCTCGTGTCGGTACCGGGCTAGAGATCATCGACTCGAGCATCTGAGTGGCAACAATGACGGGTTTGGCCATCCGACGCGCTAGTTCGACGGTGCGCTTCTGCACAATCGGCACAGCCTCGAGCGGCAGCTCAACACCAAGGTCACCTCGGGCGACCATGATGGCATCGAACGCGTTGACAATCGCCTTCAAATGGTCGACTGCCTGAGGCTTCTCGATCTTGGCGATGACGGGGATGCGGCGTCCCTCTTCGGCCATGATCTCGTGTACGCGAATGATGTCGTCGGCATTGCGCACAAAGGATAGTGCGATCAGGTCAGCGCCAAGCTTGAGACCCCAGCGGAGATCTTCCTCGTCCTTTTCCGAAAGCGCCGGAACATTGACAGCTACGCCGGGCAGGTTAATGCCCTTGTTGTTGGAGACCGCACCGGCCACGATGACCTCGGTTGTGACCACTGTGTCGGTAGAGCTCACTACCTTCACTTTGACCTTGCCATCATCAATCAACAAGAAGTCGCCGGGCGACACGTCTTGCGGGAGGCCCTTAAAGGTCGTCCCGGAGATCTCACGGTTGCCGACGATGTCGTCGGTAGTGATCTTGAAGATGTCACCAACGGCTAGGTCGTAGGGACCGTCCTCGAACTTGCCGAGGCGGATCTTGGGGCCTTGAAGGTCAACCATTACCGCGACAGCGCGGCCGGCATCTTCAGCCGCGCGACGCACGTTCGCGTAAACCTCTTCGTGCACCGCGTACGTTCCGTGGCTGAGGTTCATACGAGCAACATCGACACCTGCCTCGATGATTGCCCTGATGTTCTCGTAGCTTGATGTAGCCGGGCCGAGTGTCGCAACAATCTTTGCGCGTCTCATAACTTCCTTTGACGATTTGTGGTGGTGGTGGTGGGAAAAGACTAAAGCGACATACCGCGGTCGTCCGGACGAACAGGGAATGGCAATTGCGTCTCCCCCTCAAGGTAGCGATCCACAGCGGATGCCGCAGCCCGTCCCTCCGCAATAGCCCAAACGATCAGTGACTGGCCTCGACCAGCATCGCCGACAACGTAGACGCCTGGGGTGCCGCTTTCGTAGCTTGCGTCGCGAGTCAGGTTGCCGCGAGCATCTGCCTCGAGGGGCAGCTGCTCGGCGAGGGTGTCGGTTTCTGGCCCGGTGAAGCCAAGTGCCAGAAGTACCAGATCTGCGGGGATCTCACGCTCAGTGCCGGCCTTCGGCAAACGACGGCCGTCGACGAATTCGGTCTCGGCAACGCGAATCGCGCGAACTTCACCGACGGAATTGGTCAAGAACTCGACGGTGGACGCAAGATACTGACGCTCACCACCCTCTTCATGGGCGCTCGAAACCTCAAACAGGGTCGGAGTAAGCGGCCACGGCTGGTGTTCGGGACGTTCAGTCGGCGGCTGAACACCAATTGCCAAGTTCGTAACCGACAAGGCTCCCTGACGGTGAGCGGTACCGATGCAGTCAGCCCCGGTGTCACCACCGCCCAGAACGACAACGTGCTTGCCTTCTGCAGTGATCTGCTCACTGACAGTGTCGCCGGCGATGGCACGGTTCGACTGCACGAGATATTCCATGGCGAAGTGCACGCCAAGCGCATCCCGACCGGGGATCGGGAGGTCGCGAGGAACGGTAGCGCCGGTTGCTACTACGACAGCGTCGTAGCGCGCGCGGAGGTCGCTCCACGAAATGTCAACGCCGATGTTTACGCCAGCACGGAAGCGAGTTCCCTCAGCTTGCATCTGAGCCAATCGCGACTCAATGTGACGCTTCTCCATCTTAAAATCGGGGATGCCGTAACGCAGCAAGCCGCCGATCCTGTCATCACGTTCGAACACCGCGACGGTGTGACCGGCACGAGTCAACTGCTGAGCAGCGGCAAGACCAGCTGGACCCGAACCAACGACGGCAACGGTCTTGCCCGTCAGACGCCCTGGCGGGTGTGGTGTGACGTTGCCGTCAGCGAAAGCTTGATCAATGATCGATACCTCGATCTGCTTGATCGTGACCGCGGGCTGGTTAATGCCGAGAACGCACGAACTCTCACACGGGGCTGGACATAGCCGACCGGTGAACTCTGGAAAGTTGTTTGTCGCGTGGAGACGCTCAATCGCTTCCGCGCTTTCGCCGCGACGCATCAGGTCATTCCACTCGGGAATCAGGTTGCCCAGTGGGCAACCCTGATGACAGAACGGCACGCCGCAGTCCATGCAACGACCAGCCTGACGGACCAGCTGGCCCGACTCCTGCTGCTCGTACACCTCTTTGTAGTCCATCAGTCGAAGACTGACCGGGCGCCGCTTCGGCAGTTCCCGCTCTTGAACCTTGAGGAATCCCTTGGGATCAGCCACCGGTAACCTCCCTAATGCGCGCCCAGGTAACGTCCCCGTCGGGGTCGAGTCCTTCGGCTATTGCGCTCTCTCGAGTCTGAATAACGGCGGCGTAGTCGCGAGGCGTGACCTTGGTGAACTGGGCTGCCGTGGCATCCATGTCGGCCAACATGCTCTCGGCAACGACGGAGCCGGTCTCCTCACGATGACGTTCGAGGAGATCCTTGACGATCGCGATATCGGCGCTTCCGAGGCCGCTCAACACGAGTTCGCCAGAACTCAGCGACTCACCGTTGACACGATCCTCACTGAGCTGGTGAATGTAGGCAGTACCGCCGGACATTCCTGCGCCCAGGTTGCGGCCGGTCGCGCCGAGAATCAGAGCAAGACCACCTGTCATGTATTCGAGAGCGTGGTCGCCCACGCCCTCGGCAACCGCGGTAGCACCCGAGTTTCGCACCATGAAGCGTTCGCCGACCTTGCCCCGAATGAAGATGCTTCCGCTGGTGGCACCGTAACCGATGACATTTCCGGCGATCACATTCCTCTCAGCAGCAAACACAGCCGACAGGTCAGGACGCACGACGACGGAACCGCCAGACAAGCCCTTGCCGACGTAGTCGTTGCTGTCGCCGTAAAGCGTAATCGCTACACCGGCCGGCACGAAGGCTGCCAGTGACTGACCGGCGGAACCGTGCAGTGTGATCGAAATCGTGTCGGTGGGCAAGCCGTGCTCACCGTGACGGCGTGTGACTTCGTGGCCGAGCATCGTGCCAACGGCACGATCCGTGTTGCGAACGCGGAGGTCGATCTCGACCGGCTCTTTGCGCTCGAGCGCTGCTTCGCTCAACTGAATTAGTTGTTGGTCGAAGTGCTCATCAAGCTCGTGGTCTTGCGCCACACCATGAGTGCGGGGCTCCGTGAGACTGAACTCCGGTCCGTTGAACACCGGCGACAGGTCAAGCCCGTCTGTCTTCCAATGCGAAATTGCGCGGTCAACATCGAGCAGCTCGTTGTGTCCGATCGCCTCTTCGAGACTGCGGAAACCAAGTTCCGCAAGATATTCGCGCACTTCTTGAGCCAAGAACTCGAAGAAGTTCACCACGAACTCTGGTTTGCCCGTGAACCGCTCGCGAAGTTCAGGATTCTGGGTGGCGACACCAACAGGGCAGGTGTCAAGATGGCACACGCGCATCAGGATGCACCCTGACACCACCAGCGGAGCGGTCGCGAAACCGTACTCCTCTGCGCCAAGGAGCGCGCCAATGATGACATCGCGCCCGGTCTTCATCTGCCCATCTACCTGCACAACCACGCGGTCGCGCATGCCGTTCAGCATGAGCGTTTGTTGCGTCTCCGCGAGACCAATTTCCCACGGGGTTCCGGCGTGTTTGAGCGAGTTGAGCGGGCTAGCACCCGTTCCACCATCGTGACCTGACACCAGAACAACGTCAGCCTTCGCCTTTGCGACGCCGGCAGCTACGGCACCAATTCCCTTCTGGCTGACCAACTTCACGTGGACGCGCGCGGATGGGTTGGATCGTTTGAGGTCGAAGATCAACTGTTTAAGGTCTTCGATTGAATAGATGTCGTGGTGAGGCGGCGGCGAAATAAGCCCCACTCCAGGAGTGCCGTGGCGTGTACGCGCGATCCAGGGATAGACCTTACCCGCGGGCAATTGGCCGCCTTCTCCGGGCTTGGCACCCTGCGCCATCTTGATTTGGATGTCGTCGGCGTGCGTCAAATACATGCTCGTGACACCGAAACGACCCGACGCCACTTGCTTGATCGCGCTGCGACGAGTGGGGTCGAGGAGTCGATCGACATCTTCGCCGCCTTCGCCGGTGTTGGAGCGCGCACCGAGCTGGTTCATTGCAATGGCAAGAGTTTCGTGAGCCTCTTTGCTGATCGAGCCGTAGCTCATCGCGCCAGTGCTGAAACGCTTGACGATCTCAGAGATCGGTTCGACCTCATCGATGGGCACAGGGGTTCGCTCCCCTGTCTTGAACTGAAACAGTCCACGCAACGTCATCAGATTTTCCGACTGCTCATCGACCTTCGAGGTGTACTCACGGAAGATGTCGTAGCGCCGGGTCCGCGTCGAGTGCTGCAGCTTGAACACTGTCTCTGGGTTGAAGAGGTGCGGTGGCCCCTCACGACGCCACTGGTACTCACCACCGGTGTTGAGTCGTTCGTGAATGGTCGGCGCGCGGTCCTCGGGGTAGGCCGCTGCGTGACGCTCGGCATTCTCACGGGCGATGGCGTCGAGGCCGACTCCACCAAGAATGCTCTTGGTTCCCGTGAAGTATTGATCGACAAACGCCTGCGACAGTCCGACCGCCTCAAAAGCTTGAGCGCCGGCGTAGGAACTAACGACTGAAATGCCCATCTTGGACATGATCTTCAGAACGCCCTTGCCGAGAGCCGTGATGAGGTTGCGAACGGCCTTCTCCGGCGTCACATCGGTGATTGTGCCGTTTCGCACGAGTTCTTCGGCCGTCTCCATCGCCAGGTAGGGGTTGATCGCCGAGGCACCGTAGCCGACGAGAAGCGCAACGTGGTGAACCTCGCGCACATCGCCGGCCTCGACGATCATGCCCACCTTCATGCGCTCATGCTGGCGGATCAGGTGGTGGTGCACGGTTGCGAGCATCAGCAGGGATGGGATCGGCGCAAAATCCTTGTTCGAGTCTCGGTCGGAGAGCACGATGAATTCGGCACCAGCGTCGATTGCCTGATCCGCTTCTGCGCACATCTCGGCGAGCCGCTGTTCCATGGCCGTTGGCCCAGCATCGACGCGGTACAGTCCCTTGATTGTGGTCGCGAGACGGCTTCCGGGATGCGGCTCGATGTGCTGGATCTTGGCTAGCTCGTCATTGTCGATGACGGGGAAAGGCAGAGCGACCTGCTTGGCGTGCTCTGGCGTTGCGCTCAACAGATTGCGCTGAGGGCCAATACCCAAGCTCATCGATGTCACAACGGCTTCACGGATCGAGTCCAACGGCGGGTTCGTGACCTGCGCGAACTGCTGGGTGAAGTAGTCAAACAACAAGCGCGGTCGTTCAGAGAGGACCGCGATCGGGGTATCGGATCCCATGGCACCCAGTGGCTCAGCGCCGAGGCGAGACATTGGTTCGATGAGAATACGGACTTCTTCTTCCGTGTACCCAAAAGTACGCTGACGGCGCGTGACGGATGCCGGAGTGTGGACGATGTGCTCACGTTCCGGAAGTTCCTCCAGGGCGATGCGTCCGCTCTCCAACCACTCAGCCCATGGCCGTGATGCGGCAAGCTCGGCCTTGATTTCGTCGTCCTCAATCAGGCGACCCGCTGCGGTATCGACAAGGAACATCTTGCCGGGGCGAAGGCGTCCCTTGCTCACGATCTTCGTGGGCTCGACATCGAACACGCCGATTTCACTGGCAAGCACCACGAGGCCATCGTCGGTAACGATGTAGCGTCCGGGGCGAAGGCCGTTGCGGTCGAGAGTCGCCCCTACGAGTGAACCGTCGGTAAATACCAGCGCTGCCGGGCCGTCCCACGGCTCCATCAGCATCGAGTGGTATTCGTAGAACGCACGTCGACGAGGGTCCGTATCGGTCTGGTTCTCGTACGCTTCCGGAACCATCATCATCATGGCGTGAGGCAGCGGGCGTCCCGCGAGGTTCAGCAACTCCACGACCTCGTCAAACGAAGCAGAGTCACTGGCGCCGGGAGTGTTTACCGGCAGAATGTCATTGATGTCTCCGAAGACGGCCGACTCAAGCTGCGATTGCCGTGCCCTCATCCAGTTGCGGTTTCCCTGCACCGTGTTGATCTCACCATTGTGGGCGACCATGCGAAACGGCTGCGCTAGGGGCCACGACGGGAAGGTGTTGGTGGAGTACCGGGAGTGCACGAGAGCGAGTTTCGAGGCGAACCGCTCGTCGGAAAGGTCAGGGTAAAACGGCTCGAGTTGCAGCGTCGTGACCATGCCCTTGTAGGTGATGGTGCGGCTGGAGAGTGACGGGAAGTAGACGTGCAGGTCCCGTTCGGCTCGCTTGCGTAGACGGTAGGTTTGGCGATCAAGGTGGATGCCGCGAAGCGTTCCCTTGAGGTCAACCCGCTTGGACTGCACAAACAATTGCTCGAACGCGGGCATCGCGCCGCGCGCGAGTGTTCCCAGTTCATCTGGTTCGATGGGAACTTCACGCCACCCGAGAATGGTCAGATCTTCTTCTTCTGCCAGTTTCTCGATGCCAGCTTTTACGTCAGCACGGGCGACGCTGTCCAACGGAAGGAACGCGATTCCCGCGGCATACCGGCCTTCGGAGGGCAGCTCAAATTCCACGACCTCCCGAAAGAAGGCGTCCGGTATCTGCAGCATGATGCCTGCACCGTCACCGGTGCCAGCATCGGAGCCGACGGCACCGCGGTGCTCGAGATTGCGGAGCGCTTCAAGAGCGGTCGCGACGATGTCGTGACCTGGTGTGCCGCGCAGTGTTGCCACCATGGCAAGACCGCAAGCGTCTTTTTCGTTGGTTGGATCATACATTCCTGTTGCTGCAGGAATTGAGCCAAAGCGTTCAAAGGGTGGGGTAACAGCCATGCCGTACCGTCCTCACGTATTACTGGTGCGGAGAGGGACTTCTATGGCCCAGAGACAATTCAGCGCCTGAATTAGGGCTGAGGGGATGTACCGCTTGTGGCGGACGACTTCGAGCCCGCGCTAGGAGAGGACTCCTGGTCTGCGGCGACGGCGATGTCACGCTCAGAATATCTTTCTTCCGAGTTTACAGCACCATCGGCGGTCCACACGTGACCGTCGGCATATGCGCTGGGTTCGGCCCCGACATGGCGACGAGACTGAACGACGAAGAGGATAACTCCCAACAAGACTGTCAGGAGCGCGCCCCAGACGTTTACTCGCAGCCCCAGGATGACTTCGCTGGGGTCAATACGAATCGATTCGAACCAAACACGGCCGATTCCGTACCAGATCATGTACAGAGCCCAGACCTTGCCCCATTGGAGACGTACGGGGCCGGTTGCCCCGAAAACGGGCATAGTGAAACCGAGAATGTGCTTCTTGACGAAGCCATACTGGCGTTCCATCGTGAGCAAAAAGACAATGCCAACAACGTTCCAGATCATCTCGTAGAGGAATGTCGGGTGGAACAGCGTATCAACTGGCAAGCCCGCCGGGATTGCGGAATTCGTTGCCTCGATCTCGAGGCCCCACGGCAGATCCGTCGGTTGGCCGAACAACTCATGGTTGAAGTAGTTGCCCAGACGCCCAATGGCCTGCGCCAGAAGCATGGCGGGCGCAAGGGCGTCCGCAAAGCTCCAGAAGCGAATTCCCGTCATGCGGGCTCCGATGTACGCGCCAACGGCACCACCGATGAGTGAACCAAAGATGGCGTTTCCGCCGTTCCAGATTCGGATGATTTCCCACGGGTCTGCGCCCTCGAAGAAGTAGTCGTTCGGGTGCGTAAACACGTGGTAAAGACGCGCACCGACAAGACCGAGCGGCACAGCCCAGATGATGATGTCGAGCACCACTCCGGGCTCAGCGCCGTGACGTGTCAAGCGACGTGATGTCAACCATGTCGCCCCAACAATGCCGATCAGGATGCAGATCGCGTACGTGTGAATAACGATTGCCTGGCTGGGATCAAACCCAAGTCCGCTCAACCACTGGCCGAATGGAATAGTAACCAGCGTCGACCACGAGTCGGGCGGGCTGGGAATGCTTAACGGCACAAATGACAAAACGGTCACCTTTCTTGACTGCGACTAGGCAATCGTACCGGTCGCGAGTGACGCCGCAGTCTTTGCGACAGCATCCACCCCACCGGTCGACAACGCACTAACAAACACTGAACCGACGATAGCGCCGTCGGCGTAGGTCAAGACCTCCCGCACTTGTGCGGCTGTCGAAATACCCAGACCGACACACGCGCTTGTGGAGCCTGCTTCACGCAAGCGTGCCACGAGGGTTTTCGCGGCAGCATCCACGTCGGAGCGAGCTCCCGTGATGCCCATGGTTGACACTGCGTAGACGAAACCGGTACTTGCCTCGACGGCACGGACGAGTCGAGCATCGCTCGACGAGGGAGCCGCCAGAAAGATTCGATCGAGTCCTGTGCGCTGCGAGGCAGCAATCCACTCGGCTGCCTCGTCACTGACGAGGTCGGGTGTGATGATGCCGGCACCGCCGGCAGCCTTGAGCTCGTCAGCGAAACGATCAATGCCGTACTGCATGATCGGGTTCCAGTAACTCATGAGAACGACCGGCGCAGACACGCGCGAAGTTATCTCGCGAACCGCATCGAAACCGTCTTGAAGTCGGAAACCGTTCGACAGCGCCGTCTGAGTGGCCTTCTGAATGGCTGGACCATCCATCACGGGGTCGGAGTATGGCAAGCCGAGCTCAATCACGTCGACACCGTTCTCCGCCATCGCTACCGCCGCCTCGATGCTCTCGGCGACAGTGGGGAATCCGACGGGAAGATACCCGATGAGTGCGCCGCCGCGTTCCGCGTTGGCGCGGGCAATTGCCGCTTCTACTGCACTCATGGCTACTCCCCTGCCTTCTGGGCGTCTGCCGAGTCGATCAATTCGAAGTATTCGGCAGCTGTTTCCATATCCTTATCACCGCGGCCGCTGAGGTTCACGAGGATGACAGAGTCTGGACCAAGCTCCTTGCCGAGTTTGATAGCACCGGCCAAAGCATGCGCAGACTCGATTGCGGGGATGATTCCTTCGGTGCGACTCAAGAGTCGCAGGGCGTCCATCGCCTCGGCATCGGTGATGGGTTCGTAGTTGGCGCGGCCGATGTCCTTGAGCCATGAGTGCTCCGGACCGACACCCGGATAATCGAGTCCGGCCGAGATCGAGTGTGACTCGATCGTCTGACCTTCGTCATCCTGCAGCATGTAGCTACGGGCGCCGTGCAACACTCCAGGGCGTCCTCGCGTCAGCGTTGCGGCATGACGTTCGGTGAGGTGGCCTTCTCCTGCAGCCTCGAACCCGTAGAGCGCGACATCGGGGTCGTCGAGGAACGCATGGAAGATCCCCATTGCGTTGCTGCCGCCACCGACACACGCCGCGACGGCAGTCGGCAGCGCTCCGGTGAGCTCGAGGACTTGTTTGCGTGCTTCGTCACCGATTACCCGGTGAAAGTCGCGAACCATGACGGGGAACGGGTGCGGGCCCGCGACCGTTCCCATCAGGTAGTGAGTGTCCGCCACGTTGGCAACCCAGTCACGCAGCCCCTCGTTGATGGCGTCCTTAAGTGTGCGGGAACCGGCAGTGACCGGGATTACCTCGGCGCCCAGTAGGCGCATGCGGGCAACGTTGAGGGCCTGGCGCTCTGTGTCGACCTCGCCCATGTAGACAACACAAGACATTCCAAACAGCGCTGCCGCTGTGGCAGTGGCCACACCGTGTTGACCGGCCCCGGTTTCCGCGATCAGTCGAGTCTTACCCAGGCGACGCGCCAGCAGCGCCTGACCGAGCACATTGTTGATCTTGTGCGAACCGGTATGGTTCAGGTCCTCACGCTTGAGGATGATGCGCGCACCACCGGCGTACTCAGCGAACCGCGGAACCTCGGTGATGATCGAGGGGCGACCGGTGTAGCTCGCGTGGAGTTCAGCTAGCTCCGCAGCGAAGGCCGGATCGTTTGTGGCGTCCGTGTAGGCGGCGTCCAATTCGTCAAGTGCGGCGATGAGCGATTCGGGAACGAAACGACCGCCGAACTCACCGAAGTATGGCCCTAGTTCGTCTTTCAGCATTAGCAGTCCAAAAATTCTTGCAGCGTAGCGATCGGATCACCGGTGACGAGAGCTTCACCCACGAGGACGACGTCGGCGCCGGCCTTGCGATAGTGCGCAACGTCAGCGGCTGACTTCACGGCGGATTCTGCGATACGGATAACGCCACTCGGGATCTGATCGGCCAATTCACCGAAGAGATTCTGGTCGAGTTCGAAAGTGCTCAAATTGCGGGCATTGACACCAACGAGGCTCGCTCCGACATCGAGAGCGCGGGAGACTTCTTCGGCCGAATGTGTCTCGACCAAGGGCGTCATTCCCAATTCGACAATGAGGTTGTACAGCGTGGTCAGCGTCTTCTGGTCCAGCGCAGCCACTATGAGCAACACGAGGTCGGCGCCGGCAGCACGTGCCTCAAACACCTGGTACGGCTCGGCGATGAAATCTTTGCGAAGCACCGGCAGGCGAACAACTGACTTGACGGTTACTAGGTCGTCAAGCGAGCCCCCGAAGCGGCGCTGCTCGGTCAGCACACTGATAGCACTGGCACCACCGGTTTGGTACGACGTGGCCAGCGACGCAGGGTCGCCAATCTCTGCCAGTGCTCCCCTTGATGGGCTGGATCGCTTGATCTCCGCGATGATGTGAACTCGCTCACGAGGAGCGAGCGCTTCCAGCGCATCAAGTGCTGGTACTGCCTCAGCGGCTGCTCGCTCTACGTCGAGGAGACTGATGGTCTCACGTCGGACGGCGGCATCTTCCAGCGCACCGTCAACTAAATCGGAGAGCACTCTAGCTGTGCGGCTTGGGGGTGAGCTTGTCGCCACCAACGCCATAGCCAAGCTTGCTGAGGACCTTACCGACGATCAGCCCGACAATCACTAGGCCGGCCGAAGCGTAAACGAGCCACGCGATGTTGAACCAAAAAGCGAGCGTTCCGATCGTGAACGCGACCAGCATGATCACTACAGCGGTCCACGCCGCCGGGGAATTTCCGTGGCCGGGGTCATTATCAGTACTCATCAGGCTCCATTCTTTGCTGATCCTAAATTGTAGCGGGACTATGCCGCTAGACGTTGCCAATCAGGGCTCAGTCGGGTCTATTCCTCGACTTTGAGCATCCCACTGGGAGGCCGGGTCATCGGCCATCACGGTGGCACGGCGTTCATACTTCTTTGTGGCCGTGGGCCAGCGCCCCGCAGACACAGCCGCGGCTAGACCAGCCACGATGATGAGAACCCCTGCCACGAGCGCGGTAATGGACCAGGGGCTGCCCTCAACAGAGACCACGAGCGCACCCACAGACTCGATCCCACTAATCCCTGTCGACTCGGTAACAAGCTCGGCGGAGGCGAGGATGGGGTTCGCGAGCGTTGACTGCGCGACGACGACAATGGCGCCGCCAACGAGCGCAGCAACAGCGCCTAGTGCTCTGCGCAGGATCGTCGAGGCAATACTCAATGCCGCGACCAGCGCAAACACTGTCAGGGCCAGAGCGGCAAGCGCGCCCGCCGCGTCACTTCCCAATACCTCGACTCTGACATCGTCAGGCAACGTGACGGTGAACCACCGTTGGGTCCACGACAACATGACGACCGCAGCGAGCACTACGAGGCTGCTCAGCACGATCGGGCGCATACGTTGAGCGTTCACGAACTGAGCTGCCTCATCGCATTCGCTACGGCGACAGCACGCAACGGTGCGGCGGCCTTGTTCTGAGCCTCCTGATGCTCAGCGGCGGGGGCGG
>Ga0209344_10000178_pt1 | contig 132166 bp, 125 predicted proteins | sample Cruoilmetagenom6_FD_187293 | JGI IMG/M metagenome (GOLD analysis project Ga0209344, IMG submission 187293) | Oil polluted marine microbial communities from Coal Oil Point, Santa Barbara, California, USA - Santa Barbara Oil Seep Sample 6 (SPAdes)... | ecosystem: Environmental > Aquatic >... | reverse complement strand
GTTCTGGCCGGTGGCGTTGTTCTGCCTGCTGGCGCTGGGCGCGCAGATCCTCTGGGAACGACGCCGGACGGTGTGATCGATTCCCCGGCGGGGCAGCTAGTTTACGCCTCAGCCCTGCTGATCAGCTGTCCAATTGCCGTTCCGTCAAGGTTTCGCAATGCTTATTGGCGGCACCCTGGCAATAACACCATATGCGCCCTTGACGGCACCCCACCTCTGTCGCAATCATCCGCCCCGATGCGGCAGGGTGCGCGGACGTGTGGTTCATGCTTCTTTCGCCGCGGAATGACTGGCCGGGGGGAGGTTTCCGGCCATATTGGAGGGATATCAGCATGACAATTCTTTTTGCTGTGATCGCCTGTGGATTGCTTTCCATTGTTTACGCCATCTGGGCGACCAAATCGGTTATGGCAGCCGACCAGGGCAATGCACGCATGCAGGAAATCGCAGGCTACATTCGTGAAGGCGCTCAGGCCTATCTGAACCGCCAGTACACCACCATCGCCATTGTTGGCGCAGTCGTCTTCGTCATAACCTGGTTGTTGCTTGGCGCCACCGCAGCAATCGGCTTTCTGATCGGTGCGGTGCTTTCGGGTGCGGCAGGCTATATCGGCATGCATGTCTCGGTCCGGGCCAATGTGCGTACGGCACAGGCCTCGGCCGTCAATCTGGCCGGCGGCCTTGATGTCGCCTTCAAGGCCGGCGCCATCACCGGCATGCTGGTGGCGGGGCTCGCGCTTCTGGGTGTGGCGGTCTACTACTACATTCTTACCGGGCCGATGGGCCTGGCATCTGACAGCCGTCAGGTGATCGATGCGCTTGTTGCACTTGGCTTCGGCGCTTCGCTGATATCCATCTTCGCTCGCCTCGGCGGCGGTATCTTTACCAAGGGCGCTGACGTGGGCGGTGACCTGGTCGGCAAGGTCGAGGCCGGTATTCCGGAAGACGACCCCCGCAACCCGGCGACCATCGCCGACAATGTCGGTGACAATGTCGGTGACTGCGCCGGCATGGCCGCTGACCTGTTTGAAACCTACGCGGTGACCGTTGTCGCCACCATGGTTCTGGCGGCGATCTTCTTCGGCGGCTCGGATGTGCTTGGTTCGGCCATGCTCTATCCGTTGGCCATCTGCGGCGTGTCGATCCTGACATCAATCGTCGGCACTTTCTTCGTCAAGCTTGGCCAGAACGGGTCGATCATGGGCGCTCTCTACAAGGGCCTGATCGCCACCGGCCTGTTGTCCATCGTCGGGCTCGGCGCCGCCACCTCGTTCACCATCGGCTGGGACGAGATCGCGGTGATCGATGGTATGTCCATCACCGGCACGGCACTGTTTGCCTGCGGCGTGATCGGCCTGATCGTGACCGCGCTTATTGTGGTGATCACCGAGTATTATACCGGCACCAACAAGCGTCCGGTCAACTCGATCAGCCAGGCCTCGGTCACCGGTCACGGCACCAACGTGATCCAGGGGCTTGCTGTTTCGCTTGAATCGACCGCACTGCCTGCGATCGTCATTGTCGGCGGCATCATCTCGACCTACCAGCTTGCTGGTCTGTTCGGCACCGGCATCGCCGTCACTGCCATGCTCGGCATTGCCGGCATGATCGTGGCGCTCGATGCTTTCGGTCCGGTCACCGACAATGCCGGCGGTATTGCCGAAATGTCGGGTCTTCCGCCGGAAGTCCGTCAGGCCACCGATGCGCTCGACGCTGTCGGCAACACCACCAAGGCCGTCACCAAGGGCTACGCCATCGGTTCTGCCGGTCTTGGTGCCCTGGTGCTGTTCGCGGCCTACTCGAACGACCTGAAGTTCTTTGCCGAAAGGGCGAATGCCGAAGGCTCGACGCTGTATCCTTACTTCAAGGACATGGGCGAGATCTCGTTCGATCTGTCCAACCCCTATGTGGTCGCCGGCCTGATCTTCGGCGGTCTGATCCCCTATCTGTTCGGCGGCATCGCCATGACAGCTGTGGGACGTGCCGCGGGCTCGATTGTGGAGGAAGTGCGGGCCCAGTTTGCGGCCAAGCCGGGCATCATGGCCGGTACGGAAAAGCCTGATTACGGCCGCGCTGTCGACATTCTAACCAAGGCCGCGATCCGTGAAATGATCGTGCCCTCGCTGCTGCCGGTTCTGGCTCCGTTGTTCGTCTATTTCGGCGTGCTGCTGATTTCAGGGTCCAAGGCATCCGCGTTCGCGGCTCTCGGTGCATCGCTGTTGGGCGTGATCGTCAACGGCCTGTTCGTCGCCATCTCGATGACCTCGGGTGGCGGTGCCTGGGACAATGCCAAGAAGTCCTTCGAAGACGGTTTTGTCGACAAGGACGGCATCAAGCACGAGAAGGGATCGGAAGCGCACAAGGCCTCCGTGACCGGTGACACCGTCGGCGATCCTTACAAGGACACCGCTGGTCCAGCCGTCAACCCGGCCATCAAGATCACCAACATCGTGGCCTTGCTGTTGCTGGCGGTCCTCGCTCACTAAGAGGGAACAGGGCGCAAACTGCCTGAAACTGAAAACCCCGCGGAGAGCGATCTCCGCGGGGTTTTTCATGCTGTGTCCGGATCCCGCCTTTGGCATCGTGGCCAGAGTTGGGGCGGGCGTGGTTTAATTGCCGCCGCCGAGAATGTTGCGGGCCATGTTCTGCGAGGCTTCCGCGCTGGTAGCACCCGACATCACCTGGGCCAGGAACGACTTGTCGATGCCGCCCGTCGGCGTTGTCCGGGAAATCATGTCGAACACCCTGCCATCCTGAAGCGTGTAGTTGGCGATCTGCTTGACCGTGCCTTCCTCGTCGAAGTAAACCGCCAGCACTGTCTGGTCGACCAGTTTCGGCTTCATGAACATGGCGCCGCGGATGCGCTTTTGCGACACGTAGTAGAAGACCTCATTGTCGAACGTCGCCGTCGTCGATGGTGTCCCAAGCGACAGCAGAACCTGTTCGCGGCTGGAACCGACGGGCGTCAGCTCGAGCGCGGTCTGGTCGACCACATATCCCTGGTTAAAGACTTCACTGGTGGTGCAGCCACCCAGTGCGATCGTTGAGACGACTGCGATAGCCGCGCCGAGACGCATTTTCCGTCCGGTTGCCTTGAAAACTCTTATCGTCAACGACATCTCCCTTTGGCACGCGGCTTGCCAGCCGCAGCCATTGCGTTTTGCGTCCCATTCGGTAAACCAGCTTCCGCACGGATGCAACACGCCAGTCTACCGCAGTTGCGGTGATACCCATCGGCCATTGAAGGCATTTTCATGATCTGGAACCTGTTCAAGCGAAAAAAATCCAATCAGGCTCTGGTTGAGAGGCAATATGCCGAACTCACCGGGGCTGCTCGATCCGAGGTTTTTTACGATGCGATGGGTGTACCAGACACCGTCATGGGCCGGTTTGAGATGATTTCGCTGCATCTCTTCCTCTATCTGCGCCGTACCGGATCGGCAGGCGAGGCCGCCAGAGGTCTTGCGCAGGAACTCGTCGACGCGTTTTTCGAGGACGTCGATCATTCGATCCGCGAACTTGGCATAGGTGATACCGGCGTTCCCAAGCGGATGAAGAAGCTGGCCAAGATGTTTTACGGTCGCGTGACTTCCTACAGTCAGGCGCTGGATGCCGGTGATGGGGAAGCCCTGAGAGGGGCGCTCAAGCGCAACATTCATCCCGAAAGCGGTGATAATGCCCCCTCCATGCAGGCGCTTGCCGATTGGGTGTTTGCAACAACGCGTTCACTTGAACAAGTGTCTGATGAAACCCTGGCCGCCGGCGGTCTGGAATTTAAGGCAGCCGACAGGGAGGTGATGTGATGAGTGGTTCTGAAGATCTGTTTTCATACGATATCAAGGTCAGCCACGTATCGGCCAATCCGGTCACTGTGAAGATCGCCGCTGATGCCGCTGACCTCAAAAGGCTGGCGCAGCAATGGCGCGTGCCGGAAGTACTGAGCTTCGAAGCGGTGCTGGAACTGGGCCGCTGGAAGCGGGACGGCGTACGGATGAAAGGCCATGTCAGCTCCGCCATCGTTCAGGAATGCGTGGTCACCCTTGACCCCGTCACCCAGCAGATTGAAGAGGACGTTGAAGCCGTCTTCCTGCCGGAAAATTCACGTCTGGCGAAACGTACGCTTGATAACAATGGCGAAATGTTTCTGGATCCGGACGGGCCTGATCTGCCTGAAGTCTTCAGCGGCGATTCGATCGATGTCGGAGCCGTTATTGCTGAGTTTGCAGCACTTTCCATCGATGCCTACCCACGCAAGCAAGGCCTTGAATACACCGACCGGATCGAAAGCGATTCATCAACGGACAAAAAACCGTCACCTTTTGCGGTTCTGCAAGGCCTCAAGGACGGCGAATCCGACGGTTAGGTGACCGTGAGGTGACAAAGCGGTTGTACGTCGTGTGAAAACGAGTATTTTCTGCCCACAAATCCGGCCTGTAGAGCCGGGGATAAAGGACGGGGCGTGATCAGGATTGCGGTTGATTTGATGGGGGGCGACCATGGCCCCAAGGTTGTCGTGCCCGGTGTCGCAAAGGCGTTGGAGCGTCACCCGGACATCCGCTTCACGCTGTTTGGTCTTGAAGCCGAATGTCGTCCTGTTCTCGACAAATATCCGGCGCTGCGCGAAGCCTCCACCTTTGTTCCCTGTGAAATAGCCGTAAGCATGGACGACAAGCCCAGTCAGGCGCTGCGTCATGGCCGCTACAAATCGTCGATGTGGCGGTCTATTGAGGCGGTCAAGACCGGTGATGCGGATGTGTGCGTGTCTGCGGGCAACACCGGCGCATTGATGGCGATGTCGCGGTTTTGTCTTCGCACCATGGCCAATATCGACCGCCCGGCCATTGCCGCGATCTGGCCGACAATGCGCGGCGAAAGCATCGTGCTCGATGTCGGTGCGACAGTCGGCGCCGACGCCCAGCAACTGATCGATTTCACCATGATGGGTGCTGCCATGGCGCGCGCGCTGTTCGAAATCGAAAAGCCAACCGTTGGGCTTCTCAACATCGGTGTCGAGGAGATCAAGGGACAGGAAGAGGTCAAGGAAGCCGGACGCCTGATCCGCGAGGCTGCAATGCCGAGCCTTGACTATTTCGGTTTTGTCGAGGGTGATGACATAGGCAAGGGCACCGTTGATGTGGTGGTGACCGAAGGCTTTTCCGGAAATATTGCTCTCAAGACTGCCGAAGGCACTGCCCGCCAGATCGGCAGCTATCTGCGGGCAGCAATGTCACGAACCCTCATGGCCCGCATTGGGTACGTGTTTGCCAAGGGCGCCTTTGATCTGCTTCGCGAGAAGATGGATCCCGGCAAGGTCAATGGCGGCGTTTTCCTCGGCCTCAACGGCATTGTCATCAAGAGCCATGGCGGTGCTGATGCCGAAGGTTTTGCCGCAGCCGTCGATGTTGGCTACGATATGGCCCGCAACGGCCTGAAGGCCAAAATTGAACATGATCTCAAACTCTACCATAACCGCCGGGCAGCACTTGCCGTTCCGGTCGGTGACAGTTCTTCCAGCTAGGATGCCAGCATGATCCGGTCCGTCGTACGTGGTTTCGGGGCTCATCTCCCCGAGCGCATCATGAAAAACAGTGATATGGAAGGCGTGGTTGAGACCAGCGACGAGTGGATTGTCCAGCGCACCGGTATTCGCCAGCGCCACATTGCGGGCGAAGGCGAAACAACTGCTTTCCTCGGCGAGATGGCCGCCCGTGCAGCGCTTGAGCGCGCCAACATGACCTCGGCAGATATCGATCTCATTATCTGCGCGACATCGACACCGGACAACACCTTTCCGGCCACAGCGGTCAACATTCAGAACCGGCTTGGCATGCATCACGGTGCGGCCTTTGACGTTCAGGCGGTATGCTCGGGCTTCATCTTCGCCGTCACCACCGCAGACAGCTACATCAAATCGGGCCTGGCCAAGCGGGTGCTTGTCATCGGTGCGGAGACCTTCTCCCGGATTCTTGACTGGAGCGACCGGACCACATGTGTGCTGTTCGGAGACGGCGCAGGCGCCATCGTGCTCGAGGCTGAGGAAGGCGAGGGCACCACGGCTGACCGCGGTGTGCTGACGGCACATCTGCGCTCTGACGGCGCGCACCGCGAAAAGCTCTATGTCGATGGCGGTCCGTCAACCACTGGCACCGTGGGACATCTGCGCATGCAGGGCCGGGAAGTGTTCAAGCACGCAGTGGGTATGATCACCGATGTGATCGAGGCGGCCTATACCGCGACCGGCGTGAGCTCCGAGGACATTGACTGGTTTGTTCCCCACCAGGCCAACCGGCGGATCATCGACGCTTCGGCGCGCAAGCTCGGAATTGAGGATTCCAAGGTTGTTGTCACTGTCGATCACCACGGAAACACCTCGGCGGCCTCCATCCCGCTGGCGCTGAACGAGGCCGCATCCGATGGCAGGATCAAGAAAGGTGATCTCGTGTTGCTTGAAGCGATGGGCGGTGGCTTCACCTGGGGTTCCGTGATTTTGCGGTGGTAGTCACTGGATGTTGCATAACGAAATATTAACCACCTGACGCTGCAGTCTGGATCTGGATCACACAAGACAACCGCAGGTGCGGGAGTTGCTTGACCTTGAGACCCATGATCCATAAACTTACCGAATTACATTTATGGGCGGCGAGGATGCTGACCGGTCTGGTTGGATAAAATGAGCGGCAAAACGATTACCAGAGCTGACCTTGCGGAGGCGGTCTTTCGCAAGGTCGGGCTTTCTCGAACGGAGTCCGCGGAACTCGTCGAGATGGTCATTGACGAAGTTTGTGGTGCGATTGTCCGTGGCGATAGCGTAAAGCTCTCCTCTTTCGCGACATTTCAGGTGCGCGACAAGAAGGAGCGGATCGGGCGTAATCCGAAGACCGGCGAGGAAGTCCCGATCAGCCCGCGCCGTGTGATGACCTTCAAAGCTTCGAACGTCCTAAAGAACCGGGTTCTCAAGGGCCATGCGGCGCGCAAGGGCAAATCCTGAGCAGCTTTTCAATGCTTGGCAGTTCTCGCTGATGGCCCCGCAAAACCGGTGTGTTTGCTGGCCTGCCGCTTGTGCGGCACTTGATATTTTGATCTCAAACCTTTGAAATGGCTCCTGTACAGGAGTGAAGCGCCGCGATTCGCACGGGCCTGGTATGACGCTTGCCAGCATTCCGCTGAATCGGTTGCCGGGATGAACGCGCTGCACAGATGCCAAATGTTCGGCCTGTCACGCGTTCGTCTGTCGTAATGACGCTTTCAAGATCGGAGTGGCCTGATGGATAACAAGAGCCCTGACGCGTTCCGGACAATTTCGGAAGTTGCGGAAGACCTTGATCTGCCCCAGCACGTGTTGCGGTTCTGGGAAACCAGGTTCACCCAGATCAAGCCGATGAAACGTGGCGGTGGCCGACGGTATTACCGCCCCGATGACATCGAACTGCTCAAGGGAATTCGCATCCTGCTCTATGATCAGGGTTATACGATCAAGGGTGTGCAGAAGCTTCTCAAGCAGAACGGCAACAAGTTCGTCATCGCAATCGGCTCCGGAGACTTGGCCGCGGCTGAAGCGCTCTCGGCAAGCATGGCTGAAGACAAGCCGGCTCCTCGTGCGCAGGCCACTGAAGAGGATCAGCTTGTCGGCAAGGCCAAGCTGCCCTCGACACGGCGTTTTTTCGGTCTTGGCGGTGAAAATGGCAAACCGGACGCTGAAGCGCCGGAGGGCGGGGCAGGTGGCTTGAAGCGCGATGACCGGGCATTGCTTCAGGAAGCGCTCTACGATCTTCTCGAATGCAAAAGGTTGCTCGATCAGGTCCGCTGACTATCGCCCAACGCCTTGCAAAACCTCACATCGCCCTTGCAGATCAGATCGCATGTCTGGTGCTGTAGCGGACGTCAGTTCAGCATTTTGCTGTGCAGATTGCGCGCTTCAGAAAGCGCTGCTTCGAGATGCGATACCAGTTGTGTGAGTTTCTTTGTCCTTGCCAGCGCCAGCGCCATTTCAAGCTGCATGATGACCATGGCCACACGGTCATGCTCATCCTGCGTTGCGAGTGTAACGATTTCCGGCGCGGCGGGTGGTTGGCGGCGCAATGTCATGAGCGAGCGGTAAATCCCTCGAAATAGGACCTGAGGTCCTCGCGTGAGAATTGCTTCTCGATGTCCGCCGGCGCCATGGTATCGGGCCCGAACCAGGGAAATTTCCTGTCGTCAAAACTCTCAGTGAGAAATTCGATGAAAGCTTTGTGCCGTGCGCTCTTGGCAATTTCGGGATGCGTAGCCAGCCAGATCTCGACCCGGAAATCAAACCCGAGATCGATATGCTCGACATCACCCCCGATGGCCCTGGCATAATTTGGCATCAGGCCGATGCCCGCGCCCTTGGCCACCGCCCAGTAGTGCGCCGAGGAGAAATTGGTCTTCATCCGCACCATGCGTTCGGCGATCTTGGGCCCGAAAATCTTGTCGAGTTCGTAACCGCGCAATTGATCGGTCTGCTGTTCGACCACACGGTGGTTGACCATGTCGGCAACATTCTTCGGTCGCCCGAACTGCTCCAGATAGCTGCTGCTGGCAAAGGGAACGAGGTGCAGATAGCCGAGCCGCTTGACCTTGAGTTCAGGCCGGTTGGGCATCTCCAGCTGGACCGAGATGTCCGCTTCCATCCGCAGTACATCGACCGAGCGCATGGCGCATTGCAGTTCAACCCGGTTTTGCGCCCCCGTCTCGTTCATGTAATCGACGATGCGCGGTGTCAGCCAGAAGCTTCCCAGGCCTTCCGTTATGGCCAGGCGAATGGGGCCGGTTGCCTCGCGTTCCGCCATTGCCGCCACCCGCCACATGTCGGAGACCGAGTTTTCGACATCGCGTGCGGCAAGCACCACCCGGCGTCCTTCATCGGTCAGGCGTACGCCTTCGGATTCACGAAACAGCAGCGGATATCCGAGCTGATCCTCAAGGCGCGATACTGTGCGCCGCGCCGTGTTGACAGACATGCCGAGTTCTTCGGACGCTTTGCGAAAACTGTGAAGCCTCGCAACGGCCAGAAAGACCCGTATGCTGTTCCAATCGGCGTTGCGCCATTGGTGTTCCATTGGTGGAACTCTCTGTTACATTCTTTGCCAAAGTCAAATCGGTGCGTCCCGGCTATCTTAGCCTCATCAAAAGGGATGACCGTCGATGTCACTAGTAGCACAGAATAGTTTTTCTTCAGCAAATGCAAGCGCATTGGCGGCTGAGGCAGCACTGGAAGCCGAACGCATGCAGCGCGCAGCCTCCATGGTTACCGTCACCAACCGGTTGGAACACGCTGAGGTGCCCCGACTTCTCGAAGCCGCGGGCAAGGTGATCGGTCAGTTGGCGACACCGGATACCGTCATTCGGGTGGCGGAGAAGAATGCCGATGCGGTCTGGCTGTTCACGCGTCGCGGCAGGAGCCGTCCCGAAGGCTTCATGTCAGCCTTGCTGCTTAACGAGGCAGGTCGCTCGGCGCTGTTTGACGGATCGTTGAACCTGCTTGATCCGCAGAATGACTATTTGGTCAGTCAGCATGAGCGCCCTGCCGCAATTTACGTCTGGGCGAGTTTCACCCCCGGTGTTCTGGCCGCTGGTATCAACCGCGTGATGGACCGGTTTGATTCGCCCCATTATGCCGAGGCCGACATCATCTCGACCTCGTTCACGCTGCGCGGCCACCGCGCCATGGTGCGGCGCGGTTTTGAAGAGGGCGTTTGGCACGAGGGCCGGTTCCTGGAGGATTTCTACATGATTCCGCGGCGGCCCAAGACATTGGTTGCACGGCAGCCGAGCTACGCCACCTACGACCAGGCCTTGCGCCCAACGGGCATCAAGGTGGTCAACGGGTTTGAGGACATGATGCGCGTCGCCGCGGTCCGTTCAGCGGTCTATATCGGCGAGCAGGCCTGTCCCTACAACGAGGAATTCGACGGCAATGATCTGGCGGCCACCCATCTTTTGGCGCTGGTCAACAATGAGCCTGCCGGGTGCATGCGGCTGCGGTTTTTCGGCGATTTCGCCAAGCTGGAACGGCTGGCAGTGCGCAAGGAGTTCCGCACCTCGCGCACGGCATTCGAACTGGTGCGCGCCAGTGTTGCCCTGTGCAAGGAGAAGGGATTCCGGCGCATCTATGGTCATGCCCGCGAGGATTATCTTGCTTTCTGGCAGCACTTCGGATTCAATCTCAAGCAGAATGGTGCGCCATTTGAATTTTCTGATCATCAATTTCTCGAAATGGTGGATGACATTGAGCCTTCACCAACAGCGCTTTCGCTCAATGACGGCCCTTACCGTCTGATCCGTCCCGAGGGTATGTGGCATGTCCGCGGCCCGCTTGAGGATTCGGCACTTCGTCAGAGCAAAATGCCAGCAAAGACCCAGATTGAAGGGGGACATTGACGATGTCTGACGCCGGCTCTTATGCCTGGATCATTCGCACGCTTGTGACCTGCCGGGAGGAGGCTGACCGCCTGGAACTGGGAGACCTCAGCCGCCTCATCAACATGGCGGTGTTGCAGACTGCGCTGGACTGGGAGGGGGAGGAACCCTCCAAGGTATCGGATACAAACCTGGAGGCGCTGTTGCGGCTCAAAATGAAACTCGCGTTTTCGGAACGAAGCGACAATGTCTTCGTTCTGAACTCTAAAACCGCCGGGGAAGCCTAACGACCAGCGGTTTACCGGGCGGGCGCAGGGTTGACGCCACCGCATGCGGCGCGCCCGCCCGGTTTTATTCAGGTGTATGTGAGCCAAGAAGGCTCGCCTTACCACACAGACCAAAGGCCGGGATCCTTGTTCGGATCCCGGCCTTTGTTTTGTCAATCAGTGCAGCGTATCAGTGCTGGTTACGAAGTAATCCTGAGCTTGACGACGCCCTTCTTGATGGTGTCGAAGATCGGCGCCAGCTGGCTTCGCGAAGGAGCGTCGAAATAGTGGCTCTTGCTTGTCGCACACTCCGAAAGCAGTGTCCCGGTGCCTGCATCAGGCTCCTCCAGACGGATAGTATAGATTTCGATGCCATCCTCCTTGGCATTCGTGCATGCTGTCAGCGTCTTCTTGTCGAGGGCATTGTTGGTCTGGCCGCTCGAGGCCGCTGTCAGGTTGTCCAGTCTTCCGTCGACAAGATACCCCATGCTGGTATAGCCGGATCCAAGTTCATTGTTGAGATTGCCGAAGGAATTCTGCCCGTCGGTCAGAAAAATGATGATCTTCTCAACCGAGCTGGAGCCTTCGCTGGCACCGTCCGTAAACGGTTCGCGGCTTGAAAGCACCCGCCATCCCCACATCACGCCTTCCAGCATGTTGGTCGAACCGTTAGCCTCGAGGTTCTTAACCGTCTTGGTGATATCGGATGCCTTCGATGTGAGCGGGACCAAAGGTTCTGTTTCGCAGCCAAAGCCCGGTCCTTTCGGGTCGTTCTTGTTCGAATAGAACTTTGATGGCGAATTGTCGATTTTCGGTTTCTTCCACTTGAGCGTCTGTGTGAGCGCGTCCAGGACGTTTTTTGGCTTGACGTAAGTCCCTGTCTGGCCATAGCGCGCCAGCTGGTCTTCCCTGTCTTCCTCAGTCGCATTCTTGCCTTTTATTGGCGTCCCTTCATCCGGCAGATAGGAGTTCGGATATTTCCACGCCGTATCCGGTTCATCCACTGCAAAAGATGGTGTGAACAGCGAATTCACATCCGTCAGGTCTGGAACGGTATCATCAACATCATGCAATGCCTTGTCTTTCGGAATCCGTGTTTCCACGCAGCCGGGCCATTTGGCTCCCAAATGTTTGTACATTGCAAAACGGCTGAAATTCGAAGGCAGATCAGACTGAGGAACGGGCGCCTTTGCGTCCTGATCAAGCCAATCCGCGCCCGGTTTGACAATCAGCCCAAGTCCATTGATCTTCGGCCCATAATCAGGCCCCACATTGACAAAGCCGGCATAGGGCACCAGCGCGAACTTGATCTGATCCTTTTCCAGCCCTAGCTCCATCATGCCGTCCACCAGCCCGATGACTGCGTTCTGCATCGAAGTGAGCTTGCCACCTTCCATCGATCCGGTCGTATCAAGCACGAGAGCGATCTCGTATTTGGTATAGGCATAGGTCGCTGCGGACCTCACAGTCACCGGTGCCTGCGATTTTCCTATGAAACCGCCGAACACCAATGGCGTGTCAACGCTGGCGTGGACGTTGGCAACGCCGCCATTGAGGTCGACAGAGACGTCGGCGTTTTTGAATCCATAATTGGCGGCAAAAATACTCTTGGCGATCTGTAGCGCTGTGTCTGTGGCGATGTTGCCTTCGCGAGCCACCGCAAGCACCGCGGAATCCGCCGCGTTTTGTAACTCGGCCTTTTCCATGCTCAACCCGACGTAATCGACGGCAAGGCCGCCAGCCAGCATGACCGGCACCGCGAGAATGGCGAATGTCAGACCGAAATTGCCCGAATTGTCTTTCCAGACCGAAGTGTTTCTCTGCATTTTGTTATCCTGGCCCGTCTCGAATTCCGGAGATGATGATTCCTGGTGCGGCTTGACCAAGTCTGATCCCGACGGCGGTTCTGGTTTGTTCCCATCAACTGTAGTTGGAAAGGTTAAAAAATATGTTGCTAATATACGTACACATCAAACAATTGACATGTTTCAGTCTGGGTGCGCGCTCATGATAGCAAGTTGACTGGTGGGAATGTTCCAGCCTTTGCATCAGTGTTGTTTTATGCCCGGCAGCTCACAGGCATCACCAAGTGGCCTGCCTTCTCAAAGCCGGTTGGTGAAGCCGCCGCAAAAGTTTGCCCTCGGTCGAAGTGCACCGGGTTTGAAAATGAAGTTCAGGTCAGCTACCGGTATCGATATCGGCAAATCCATGCCGAGATGTCTTCCCGTTCCGTTCAAAGGCCAACACATGAATCTCGATCAAGCCATGCAGCAGCGGCGGTCCATCCGCGGCTTTCTCGACAAGCCGGTCTCAAGAAAGGTGCTGGAAGAGGTTATTGCCCTGGCCAATCGGGCGCCATCATCGATGAACACCCAGCCCTGGCATCTGCATGTGCTGACCGGCGAGCCGCTGGAAAGGGTGCGCAAGGGCAACACCGAGCGGATGCTCGGTGGCGTCAAGCCGAGCCGCGAGATCGAGGATTACTCGGCCTATCAGGGCGAACACCGAAAGCGCCAGATCGAAATCGCCGTGCAGCTGTTTGAAGCCATGGGCATTGAACGTCATGACGCGGAGCGCCGGCAGGACTGGGTGATGCGTGGTTTCCGCCAGTTCGATGCGCCGGTCTCCGTGGTGGTGTGCTTTGATCGCGATCTGCTGGGCAACACCATTGCCCATTTCGACACCGGCGCAATGACCTATGGTCTGGTTCTGGCCGCATGGAGCAGGGGGCTCGGCGCCGTCATCAATGGCCAGGGCATCATGCAAAGCCCGGTGGTGCGTGAAGTGGCTGGGATCCCAGAGGATCAGGTGATCCTGACCTGCGTGGCGCTCGGCTGGCCTGATGAGGACTTCATCGCCAACTCTGTCGTCTCGCGCAGGCGTCCGGTGGAAAACGTGACGCGGTTCCTGGGTTTCGACGACTGAAAGGTGCTCAAAGGCCTTTTCCCGGTTTTTCCCTCGGTCAGGCCATTTTGCTCTTGCCCGCAAAACACTGATGATCTAATCCCTGTCCCCAGTCGGAGCGTAGCGCAGCCCGGTAGCGCACTTGTCTGGGGGACAAGGGGTCGTGGGTTCGAATCCCGCCGCTCCGACCATTTTCAATATCTGGGATGAGCACCGGTGCCGGCTGAAACTGGCCGGGCAGTTCTGCGTCTTTCATTCAGGCGGGCAGGGTGCTTCGTGATCTGCCGCTGTTGCCGCGCAAACTCGCCTGCCAGCGCATTTCCAGCGCGATGCAGCCCCAGACAATGCCCATCAGCAGATAGAAGTGCCGCCAGTGGTCTGTGTCGATCACGGCGCCGATGAGCGTGTGTCCGATCAGCACGATATAGGCAAGCATCAGATACTTTTGCCACGGCCGGTCGCGCAGCAGGAAACGGAAGCCCAGCACAAGCGTCCAGACCATCAGCGTGACGTAACTGACAAAGCCGAGCCATCCGTAATCCATCAGCGCCTTGAGCCAGATATTGTGCGTGTCTTCGCCCCACATCAACCCGAATTCCAGCGGTCCGATACCCAGCGGATGTTCCATCGCCATCAGGAAGCCGATGGCATGACGTTCGAAGCGGCCGTGACGGGCTCCATCATAGGCTTGCACCAGCTTGGCGCGGTCGGAGAACAGGTCTGCGATCTGGTCGAACTGCAGCGCAACAATGATGGCTCCGATCAGCAGCAGCGCGCCGATCAGTGTCATCACCAGAATTTTCAGCCGGAATGCGCCGGTGCGTTCCTTGATCAGCATGGTCATCACCAGAAGAACCATAGTGATGGCCAGCAGGCCCCAGGCCGCGCGGGAGAACGAGAAGAACACCCCGAGCACCAGGATCATCAGGCCCGCGGCGCGCAAGGGCGCAGCTTTCAGCGTGCCGGTGAGCAACCCGTGCATCAGGTAAAGCGACGGCAATACCAGATAAGGACCGAACACGTTCGGGTCCTGAAACGCCCCCATGGCGCGGCCATACCGGGTGAACACTTCACCGCCCGGAAGCACGCCAAGATAACCCAGAATGCCCAGCAAAGCGGTTATGATGGCAGCGGCCAGATAGGCCCGGAAGATCAGCGCCAACCGTCGCTGGTCAGCCTCGATGATGGCGGCGAAAAACATCGAGGTGAAGGCAAGAAACAGCGACACCGCCATATACATCGGCGTGCCCTTGACGTCATCCATGGTCAGGATCGAGAACATGCCGCCGATGTTGAAGACGATGTAGAGCGCAATCAGCGGCGCAATGTGTTTTGACAGCCTCAGCCCGAACACCGCCCAGACGCCGATCAGGACAGCCAGAAACAACTCATAGGGTGCTGGTTCGTTGATGACGAAGCCAGACAGGAACACGCCGAAGGCCACCATCAGCGAAGCCAGCATAGAGATCGCCGCGCGTTGCGGCTGAAACAGGGCAGGGGCTGGCAGGGTGGCGCTGGTCAATACGCATTGTCCGTGTTGAGCAGCTTCAGCGGTGTCATGAACAGGATCTTGAGATCAAACAGCAAGGACCAGTTCTCGATATAGTAGAGATCGCAGGCTGTGCGCTGCTTGATCTTCTCGTCATTGTCGATTTCGCCGCGCCAGCCGCTGATCTGCGCCCAGCCGGTAACGCCTGGCTTGACCCGATGCCTGGCGAAATAGCCGTCCACGACCTCGGCAAAGAGGCGGTCATGCGCCGCCGCAACAACCGCGTGCGGGCGCGGGCCCACCAGCGAGAGATCACCGCGCAGAACGTTGAAGAACTGAGGCAACTCGTCGATCGAGGTCTTGCGGATGAAGCGGCCGACCTTGGTCACCCGCGGATCGCCCTTGGTCACAGCCGCCCGCGCGGTCGGATCACACTGTTCGGTGTACATGGAGCGGAACTTGAGCACGGAGATAACTTCGTTGTTGAAGCCATGCCGCTTCTGCCGGAACAGCACCGGCCCCCTGGAATCGAGCTTGATGGCGATCGCGGTGCCGATCATCACCGGCCACAGGGTGGCAATCGCAAGCAGCGAGAAGAAGATGTCGAAGATCCGCTTGGCGACCGAATCCCAATCGGTGATCGGGCGGTCGAAGATGTCGAGCATCGGCACGGCGCCGACATAGGAATAGGCGCGGGGCCGGAACCTGAGCTTGTTGGCATGGGCTGCCAGCCGGATGTCCAGCGGCAGGATCCACAGCTTCTTCAAAAGCTCCAGTACCCGCGATTCCGCATTGAGCGGCATGGCGATGATCAACATGTCGATCCGGGCGATGCGGGCAAATTCCACAAGCGCGTCGATGTTGCCGAGTTTTGGATAGCCGGCAATGATCGGCGGCGAGCGCCGGTCGTCGCGATCGTCAAAAAAGCCGCAGATGCGGATGTCGTTGTCCTCATCTTGCTCAACCGAGCGGATCAGTGCCTTGGCAATGTCGCCGCCACCCACAATCACCGCACGACGTTCCATCACGCCGTTTCGGGCCCAGCGCCGAATGCCGTAGGCGACAATGTTTCGCACGATGATCAGCGAGGCTGCACCGCTCAGGTACCAGGCGGCAAACCACACCCGCGAAAACGCCAGTCCGTACTGCATGAAGAACATCAGCAGGCCGATGATTGCGAACGCGATGGACCAGGCCGTCAACACTTTTGGCAGCGTTCGCAAGGCACTACGCAGCGCAGGAACCTGATAGGCGTCGGCAATCTGGATCATCAGCACAGCCAGCGCGGAACCGATCAGAATGGTGGGTGTGTAGATATAGACAGTCAGCTCGCCGGAAAGGCCGACATACAACGCATGAACAAGAAAACCGGTGAAGGCGATCAGCGTCAGTTCCGCCAACCGAAGCAATCCAATGATCATGGTCGGGGAGTAGTTTTCCTGGGAAAGCCGGGTCGCTGTCTGGCGCGCCAGACGGCTCATCTCGACAACAGGCTTGCCGTCCGCACCGGTCAGGCTCGGCTTGACCTTGATGTCAGTCATGGCCTTCTGCACGGACTTGGAATTGAACGCGTCGTCGCGGTCGAACTTGTTCACGGTCGAACTCCCCCGGAAACTTATCCTACCTCGATAGCATGCGCTCCCTAAGAAAGGCTTGACGGTTTGCGCTTTGCCCTGTCCCGCTATCGCGCGCTCAGGTGCTCCTGGTAAAGCGAAGCCATCTTGGCAGCCATTGTTTGTGCTGAGAAATTGTCCCGGAACGCTGTCATCTCGGGCATGGCGCCCGTTAGCCATGTCGGATCGCTCACGGTGTGCGCCATTGCAGCCGCAAGCGCTTCGCTGTCGCCGGGCGGCACGAAGCCTGCAAATTCGGAGCCCAGAATTTCCGGAATACCGCCGACCCGGGTGGATATCACCGGTTTGCCGGCCGCCACGGCTTCGAGCACGATATAAGGCATGGATTCGGCGCGTGAGGGAATGACGACTGTCCGGGCAAGCGCGAATGCCTCGCGGGCAGGCATGGCGTCACGCATTTTGACCCGGTCGCCCATGCCGATCGCATCGAGCCGTGCCTGGTAACGCGGTTTGTCGTCGCCGTCGCCAACCATGATCCCGTGCAAAGGCTTGCCAGCCAATTGTTCAGCGCGCCGTATCGCTTCGATGAAGACATCGGGTCCCTTGAGGTCACGCATCATGCCGATATACAGAAAATCAACTGCATCCGCGGTGTTTTTGACAGCATCGAACTCATGCGCGCGCAATCCATTGTGGATCAGTTGCCAGGGCGCGCGCGGTGTTCCGATCTTGGCCTCATAGGTTTGACGCTCATAGTCGGAAACGAACACAAGCGCTTCGGTCCAGCGCTCGAGAAACCGTTCGATGGCAAAATAGGCCTGCCCGCGAATGGTTTTCTCGTCATAGTGCAGGCTGCCGCCATGCGGGGAATAAAAACGGGCAACGCAAGACCTTGATACCCGTAACCGTGAGCCGATCAGTCGCACGAAAGCGCCGCCTTTGGCGCCGTGTCCGTGCAACACATCAGGCTGCAAATTTTTGACTTCACCGAAGCTTTTGAATGCCGAGGTGATATCGGAAAGCCCCAGCGACCGGCGAATGGGCAACCGTGTCAGCCCAAGCGCGAGATGAGGCATGATGCTTTCAAACAACGCGTCTTCATAGGCGCCGCCGGTGGTGGAATCGCACAGGATCCCGACCTGATGGCCGGCCTTGGCATGCTCTTCCGCCAGATCCCGCACATGGCGGAAAATGCCGCCCACAGGCGACCGGAAGCAATGCAGAATTCGCAAGGGTTTGTGCGCTGTCATGAGGTCAGAAAAGCCGCTCTCGCACATAGATGGTGTCGCCCGCCAGGATCGGATCGGTGATCCGGACGCGCCCGGTCATGATCTTTCCGTTGATGTTGCGGGTGATGTCGACATTGCGCTGGTTGGCGCGTGGCGAATAGCCGCCGGCAATGGCAATGGCATTCTGAACGGTCATGCCTGCGACATAGGAGTACTGACCGGACTGGCCGACCTCTCCCATGATGAAGAAGGAGCGATAGCGGTCGATCTCGATCGAGACGTCAGGATCGCGCAGATAACCCTGCCGCAGGCTCGCAGCAATATTACCTTCCAGCTCCTGCAGGGTTCGGCCCCGCGCGGGCACTGCGCCGATCAGCGGGAAGGCGATGTATCCCGACTGGTCTATCGAATAGGTTCCGGTCAAACCGGTCTGCTCGAATACGGTTACCCGCAAACGGTCGCCCGCATCCAGCCGATAGGGCTGCATCACAGCTTCATGGAACGCCTTTGGAGCAGGTTGATAGCCGGAACAACCCGCCAGCAGGACTGCGGCCATTGCGGCCGCCAGAAGATGTGTCGCTTTGGACTTGGCGGGTGTCATGCTTTTTCCGTGCTCCACGCGAACCGTGCTCATTTCGAGATCCGTTATCGATCCATTAGGGTTAACGGCTGGTAAAACTGGCGGGATTTTTAGACTTCCACGGCGCAAGTTTTGTCAAAGCAGGCAAGCGGAGGCCGTCGAACGGTGAGGGGCGAACAAAAGTAAAGAAACCCTGACTTCCGCCTTAACCCTTGCGTTACCATGTTCCTTTACGCTTGCGGGCCAGTAGAAGTACGGAGTAGCTGCGCATGTCTGTCTCACCAATGACACAACCTGATGTGGATATTGACCTGGGTCGCCTGGTAAAGGCGATATGGGAGAAGAAAGCGCTCGTGGCGGGTTTGACCGCAGCTGCCGCGGGCCTGGCCTTCATCATCACCGGCATGCTCAATCCGCTTTACAAGTCGGAAACAAGGCTTCTGATCGAAACCCGAGAGCCGGTCTATTCGAGTGACCAGAACCAGCAGGCCGCCGACACCTCGTTCGATGATCGCGCCGTTGCCAGCCAGGTGGAAATCCTGCGGTCAACCGACCTGATCAAGCAGGTGGCGCGCAATCTCGATCTGTCTTCACGCAAAGAGTTTGATCCAGCCGGCAACCCTTCGGCGATCGGTGATCTTCTGATCATGCTCGGGCTCAAGAAAAATCCGCTGGACGTGCCTGCTGAAGAGCGCATCCTCAAGGAGTTTTACAAGAAGCTGGACGTCTATGCCGTGCCCGAGTCCCGGGTCATCGGCATCGAGTTTTCATCGGAGGATGAAGCGCTTGCGGCTCAGGTCCCAAACGAGCTTGTCGACGTCTACCTTGCGTCTCAGTCCGGCGCCAAGCTTGAAAACAACACCGATGCCAGCGCCTGGCTGGAACCCGAAATTGCCAAGCTGCGCGACAGGGTTCGCGAATCTGAAAGTAGGGTTGCCGAATACCGTGCGCGCACCGGCCTGCTGCTCGTCAACCAGCAAGATACCATCGCGGCCAAGCAACTGTCTGATATTTCGACCGAACTGAGCCGGGTCAGGGCAGAGCGGGCGGATTCCGAAGCGCGCGCCCAGTCTGTTCGCAATGCGCTCGAGAATGGCCAGGCCGTCGATGCGGTGTCCGATGTTCTGGCGTCCCCTGTGATCCAGCGCTTGCGTGAAAGCGAAGGCAACATCCGGGCACAGCTTGCCGACGTCTCGACAACGCTTCTCGACAATCACCCCCGCATGAAGGGATTGCGCGCCCAGCTCGCCGATGTCGAACGCCAGGTCACAAATGAAATCCGCAAGGTGCTTTCCAGCCTGGACAGCAACGCCAGGGTGGCCCGCATCCGCGAACAGGAACTGACCGCACAGCTCAATGAGCTCAAGGCCGGGTCCGCCCGCGAAGGCGAGGAGGCGGTGGAGCTGCGCTCGCTTGAGCGCGAGGCCGCAGCCCAGCGCGATCTTTTGGAAACCTATCTCGGTCGGTACCGCGAAGCGGCCTCGCGCACCGAGCCCAAGGCCTTGCCGGCCGACGCCCGGGTGATTTCCCGTGCGGTTCCGGCGTCCGAGGCCTATTTCCCAAAGACCGGCCCGATCATCATCGTGGCGACATTGGCGGCGTTTTTGTTGTCATCAATTGGCGTGATGCTGGGTGAACTGTTTTCGGGACGCGCCCTGCGCCCGTCATCCGGTGTGGTGCAGGATCCGGCGCGCAACCAGGAGATCGGAGACGGCATTGCGACTGCTCCAGTCATTGACCCGACGCAGCAGTCGTTGGCAGGCCTGCAGGCGCTGCCCCATATTTCCAATGATGCCGATGATTACAGCGTTGAGGCAGTTGCCGAGCAACTTATCACCGACATGACTCCGGTTGCTGTCTGTGTGTCACCAGAGGGTGATCAGGGCTCGGCCGCCGCCGTGATGCTTGTTCGTACGGTCGCAGGGGAAGGACTCAAGACCTTGCTGATCGATCTGACAGGAACGGCGTGCCCGACCGAATTGATGGCGGAATCCATTCGGCTTCCGGGGCTGACCGATCTGATGTGCGGTGAAATCAGCATTGCCGACTCGATACACCCTGACCGGCTCTCGTCGGCTCATATCGTTCCACGCGGCAACGCCAATGCACGCCGCGCCATGCGCGCCATCGATCGTTTGCCAATGATCGTCGATGCGCTCACGGAAGCCTATGATCTGGTCGTGCTCGAATGCGGTGCCGCCGATGCGGCCTCGATCGCGCGGATCGCCCGCGCAGACCGCGGCGAGATCGTGCTTTCGATCCTGCATTTCCATGAAGCCGAACTTTCTCAATTGCTGGCTGAATTCAATGCCGAGGGTTTTGAGAATGTATTGCTGATGACGCCTGGCCAGTCGGTCAGTCCGCTGGGAAGCCGGAGCACGGCCGCCTGATTTTTCAGATCGTGGCAGCGATCACATCCGTTGCCACGGTCAGTCAGACTCTGATGACGATTGTGATTTCCGCACCATCAATCCACGCGCCCTTGACGCAAGCCGGTGCAGCAGTGGTGAGGTCTTGATCGCCCGCTTCAACCCGATCATGCCGGCGATTGCCGGAGCTGCCAGGCGACCCTTTAGGTTCAGTGGAAGATAGCAATCCAGCAGTTCGGTGCGTTGCGGACACCATGATCGCTTGTAGAGCTGATCACCGACGCCGAAATCAAACACCGTGTTGCCAACAGCGGCAGCCCGCTCGATCATCCGGTAGAACAACAGCTCTCCGGCGCTGACATCAGCTGCGATCTCCTCGTTGATCGAGCCGAACTGACAGGTCACGTGGCGGTCCTTGATGGTCAAGCCGGCGACCGAGATGATTTCACCTGCATGCTCGCCGCCAGCCAGCTCGATGCCATGGAGTTCGAGTGCGGGTGATCCTTCCGCATCACGTGTTGTCGCAAGCTGGCGCAGAAAGGCGCGAATGCCGGGATCAGCGAACACGTTCGGCAATCCCTGCGCTTCAAGCCGCATGGCCTTTTGCGAGAAGAATGCCTCCAGCAGCTGCAATGACTGGGCATCTGTGTCGCCGGTGAGATGATTGTAGCCACCCAACGCTTCCAGACGGCGTTCCGAAACCCGGAATTTCTTGCGACGGCGTTTGCCGTTGATCTGTGCCAGGACCTTGTTGAAATCTTCAAACAGCGGAAGCTGGAAGCTGGGGTTTTGATGAAACACGCGTTGCAATGCCGAGAATGGCGCACGTCCGGCGGCCTCGGGCGTCATCTTGTCAAACAGCACGATATCGGCAGCAAGCCCGGCCTGGGTCAGCGCATCTGCCAGCTCGGCGGTGGAAAAAGGCTCGCGTCGGTCCGTTCTCTGCGCATCGATCAGGCCTGTGTTTTCATTGGAATAGGCAGTGCCCGCAAACCGGGCGACTTTCAGGCCTGCCGATGTCTTGATCTCGAGAGGGAGAATGGCGAAGGCAACGCCGTCCTGTTCCAGCGTTACAAGAAACAGCTCGGCGCCGGTGCCCTGGCTCCAGGCTTCAACCCAGGCACGGCTTTGATGAAACGTCATCGCCGGATCAGCTTCAAGGCGCTGCCATACCTCGCCCAGGCCTGCAGGGTCTGACGCAAGTGTCGCCGACAGTTGGTTTGCAAAGGCACTGATGCGTTTGACGGGCGTCGCCAGTGGAGCGGATAGATCCTGTGCATTTGCCATTGTTTCAGCGCCTTCGGAAAGTCATGCTTGTTGAGATCAGCATGACCCGGGTGTGCCAAAGTTCGGGTAAATTCTAACGGGATACGGGCAAAAAGCCGGTGTGAAGGCTAATGCCTCGTTAATGCTCGCGGCAAAGCCATGCTTGCCGGATGTGACTTCAGGCCTGCTTCTTCTTTGCAGGCCCTTCCATCCAGCGGATCACGAACATCGCCGGCACCACCCAGAGCACGCCTGTAAACAGGAAATAGAGCAGGTGCACATACCAGGCCGACTCGGCCAGACGATAGGTGGCGACAGTTGTGGCAACCAGAGCGTAAATCACCACCAGCGCGACGATGATCACTGTTCCAATGAGCTTCTTGAGACGGATGGGCATGGACAGGCCTTCTTCACAGTGTCGGGCAGGGCTTTTGTTAGCAATCGACATAGCGGCTTTGCCACCGAACGCAAGGGCAACTGGGTTTGCAGCCGTTGCCGCGACGGCATGCCGCAAAGCCAATACCCTTGCCTTGTCTCATGCTGTGGTGCACATGTCCGCCAGTTGTTCAAAGGAAGAAATAGTCGATGCCTGCCAGTACCATCGCTCCTAACGCAAACCTGAATGCTGTCTCATCGCCGGGGGGCGGGGAGGTGATTGCAGAGCAGCAGCGGATCCGCGGCAACCGTAAGATTCAGCGCATCTGGCTCGGGATTGTGCTGGTCGCAATTTTCGCCCTCGTGCTGGTGGGTGGAGCGACCCGGTTGACGGATTCCGGCCTTTCCATCACCGAATGGAAGCCTGTTCATGGCGTCATTCCGCCAATGAGCGAAGCCGAATGGCAGGAAGAGCTGGAACTCTACCGGCAGATCCCCGAATACCAGCTGATCAACAAGGGCATGAGCCTGGACGAATTCAAGACCATCTATTGGTGGGAGTGGGCGCACCGCTTGCTCGCTCGTGGTGTCGGCATTCTGTTTGGTGTGCCGTTTCTGTTTTTCCTCGCCACTGGCCGTGTCGAAAAGCGCTTGCGATGGCCTTTGTTCGGTCTGCTGGTTCTGGGTGGTCTTCAGGGCGCCGTCGGTTGGTGGATGGTGGCCTCCGGCCTGGTGGACCGCGTCGATGTCAGCCAGTACCGGCTCGCCACGCACCTGACCCTTGCCTGCTTGATCTTCGCAGCCATCGTCTGGGTCATGCGCGGCCTTGCGCCGCATTCGGCCGATCCGGTTCCAAGCGAAGGCCTGAAACGCGGAGCAGGGGCTCTGGCCGGCCTCGTTCTGGTGCAGATCTATCTGGGCGGCCTCGTCGCCGGGCTCGATGCCGGGCTTGCCTCCAACACATGGCCGTTGATGAACGGCGCATTTGTTCCCGCCGGCCTTCTGGAAATCTCCCCGGCCTGGCGCAATTTCTTTGAAAATGAACTGACCGTCCAATTCGTCCACCGGCTTGGCGGCTATCTGCTGTTTGTCTTGACGCTTTGGCACATGGTGGCTTCCATCCAGCGCGGACGGGGCAGCACCCATTGCCGCCGCGCGGTCGTGCTGTTTGGCATGGTCACCATCCAGGCGCTGATTGGCATCGTGGTCATCGTCACCCAGGTGCCCGTCAGTTGGGCGCTTTCGCATCAGGGCTGGGCGGTGCTGGTGCTCGGCTTTGCCGTGGCGCACTGGCGTGGTTTTTACGGTGCCTATCCGATGAAAACCAAAATCCGCGTCAGCAGTTGACCGGAGTGGCCCGTCAGGAGACGGTGTGAGCGCAATACCGCTATCTTGAAGAGGGGAGTGCAATGGCACTTTTCAAGCTGTCCCGTCATCGCCGATATGTCTCCGACGAAGAATATTACGCCTGGTTCGAACTCGCCTACACGACCGTCGACGTCTGCGCCGCCGGATTGTTCGTGGTGGGATCGATCATGTTCTTCTCAACGGAATGGCTGACAGCGGGCACCTGGTGCTTTCTGATCGGCTCGCTCTGCTTCGCCCTGAAGCCGACGCTTCGCATCATCCGGGAACTCCGCTACGTCAGGGAGAACGATCTGAAAGATCTCGCCAAGCGGTTCGAGGGTGATCAGTAATCAGCTCTGGCGACTTCGGCCGGCACAATTTGATTGCGTGCTTGAGGCGGATCAATGTTTGCGTGATTGGCTGGCCTAAACATCAGGCAACAATGCATGAGCTCCGCGATAATGTCATTTTATGCGGATGTTGTGTTTTGGATGCGCCGCCGCTATGCGGCCTTGCTGGATGAGGTAGGAGATAAACCATGCTGGAATATGCCGTCGAGGCCCACCGCATCAATGAACATGGCAGTGTCGCGAAAACCAAAGATGCCGAAATCACTCTCGACACCGATGTCGGTGGCCGGGATGACGCGTTCAATCCGGCCGAGCTTTTGCTTGCAGCCATATCAGCCTGCATGATCAAGGGGATCGAGCGTGTCTCGCCGATCAACAAGTTTGAATATCGTGGCGTCGAGGTGCGTCTGAAGGGCAAGCGCCAGGACAGCCCTCCGTTCATGGCCGAGATCAGCTATGAACTGATTATCGACACCGACGAAGATGATCGTCGGCTTGAGCTGATCCACACCAACGTTCGCAAGTACGGTACAATCTACAACACTATCGCCGCAGCGACGAAATTGGATGGGATTGTCAGGCGAAAGTCAGACTGAACGGCACGGCATACCGGCATGAGGAAGTCCCCAAGGCCAATGCGGTGCGGAGGACAGGTCGGCGCCCTCCGCCTTCGTCAGGCCCCGATCATCAGATCCAGATTCTGGACCGCCGCACCTGAAGCGCCCTTGCCGAGATTGTCGAGCGATGCCACCAGATTGACCTGGCCCGTGCCTTGCACACCGCAGACAGTGAGTTTCATCAGGTTGGTGCCCACCAGTTCCTCGGGATCGAGCCTGGCGAGCCCGGCACTTTCCTTGAGAGGCACGACGCTGACTTCACCGCCTGAAGCATAGTGCTGCTCAAGCACCGAATGCACACCCGCCATCGACGGATTGCCGCTCATCAGGTCCAGATGCAGCGGTACATTGACCAGCATGCCTTGTGCAAACCGGCCCACGGCCGGCGTAAAGATCGGCCGCCGTGTGATCCCGGTGTGGGTCATGATTTCGGGCACGTGTTTGTGCGCCAGCGTCAGGGCATAGGCAAAATAGGCAGACTTGATCGCATCCTCTTGTGAAGCGTTTTCCATCTGTGCAATCAGCTGCTTGCCGCCACCGGTATAGCCGGACACGGCGTTGACGGTCACCGGATAGTCGGCAGGCAGCAGGCCCGCAGCGACCAGTGGGGCGATGAGGGCTATTGCGCCGGTCGAGTAGCAACCCGGATTTGACACGAACTGGGCGCCGGCGATGCGTTCGGCCTGTCCCGGGGAAAGCTCGGCAAAGCCGTAGGCCCAGTCGGGATTGCTCCGGTGCGCGGTCGAGGCGTCGATGAACCGGGTGCCGGCATCAGCCGCCAGCGCCACGGATTCCCGCGCCGCATCGTCGGGAAGGCACAGGATGGCGATATCGGCCTCGCGCAGGAATGTCTTCCGCACGTCCTGATCCCGCCGCTGTTCCGCAGGCATCGACATCAGGTCTATGTCAGTCCGGTCTTGCAGCCGCGATACGATCTGCAAACCGGTTGTGCCGTGTTCGCCGTCAATGAAAATCTTGGGAGCCATCGGGCCTCTCCGTTCATGCATAGATTCAGGGACTTGGTTCGCGCTTCGGATTGAAACCCCGAAGCCGCATAGGGGCGTACGAGACTTTATCGTCGCGAGCGGCGTTCTGCGAGAAGTCCGAGGTAATGCATGGCGACAGAGGCTCCGGCAATCGCGGTGATGTCCGCGTGATCATAGGCTGGAGCAACTTCTACAATATCGGCGCCTTTGATATCAAGCCCCCCGAGCTTCTGCAGCACCGAAAGCATTTTTGCGCTCGACGGCCCGCCAGCGACGGGGGTGCCGGTACCCGGCGCAAAGGCCGGGTCGAGGCAATCGATGTCGAACGTCACATAACAGGGTGCATCACCGACATGATCGAGGATGGTGTTGGCGATCTGTGTCGCGCTCATGTCCTCGACCTCATGCCCGTAGACAATACGAATACCGCAATCCTCCGGCGCGTGGGTGCGGATGCCAACCTGGATCGAGCGTGTCGGGTCGATCACGCCGTCGCGGACGGCACGGCCGACAAACGAGCCATGGTCGATCCGCTTGCCGTCATCAAACCACGTGTCCTGATGCGCGTCGAACTGCACCAGCGCCAGCGGTCCGTGTTTGGCCGCGTGTGCCTTCAATAGTGGCCAGGTGACAAAGTGATCGCCCCCCATGCTCATCAGGAATGCGCCAGACGCCAGGATTTTTGATGCCTCGCGTTCGATCGTCGCCGGGGTCTTCTGGTGATTGCCGTAATCGAGCAGGCAATCGCCATAATCGATCACCGCCATGGCCTCAAACAGATCCCGGTCAAACGGGTATTGCGGGTCATTGTCAAAAATCGCCGCAGCCCGCCGGATCGCCTGCGGCCCGAACCGCGCTCCCGGACGGTTGGAAACCGCGGCGTCGAACGGGATGCCCCAAACCACGGCATCAGCGCCCTTCAGAGACTTGGTGTATTTGCGCCGCATGAACGACAGCGCCCCGGCATAGGTCGGATCGGTGGCCGCCGACGTCAGCGAACGGGCGGTAAAGGCATGATCGATGGATTTGCTGGCCATTGTCTGGGTCCCGGCGCGAGGAGAGTTGGTGGCTCTGTCTAACCCAAACCCACATCTTGATAAAGGCGCGCTTGCAGGCGTGCAGTCATTCTGTCGTGGGCAGGTCGTATTTTTCGCGCAGGGCATAAAAAAAGACGGGGCCGAAGCCCCGTCCAGAATACAGTTCGATGTTGTCCGGCGACTTAACGCTTGGAGAACTGGAACGAGCGGCGGGCCTTGGCCTTGCCGTATTTCTTACGTTCGACAACACGGCTGTCGCGGGTCAGGAAGCCGCCCTTCTTGAGCACTGGGCGCAGGCCCGGCTCGTAGTAGGTCAGTGCCTTGGAGATGCCGTGACGAACCGCACCGGCCTGGCCGGAAAGGCCGCCGCCGACAACGGTGCAGACAACGTCGAACTGGCCCTGACGGGCAGCGGCGACGACAGGCTGCTGGACAACCATCTGCAGCACGGGACGTGCGAAGTAGGTGACGAAATCACGGCCGTTGACGGTGATCTTGCCGGTGCCGGGCTTGACCCAGACGCGGGCGATCGCGTTCTTGCGCTTGCCGGTGGCGTAGGAGCGTCCCTGCTCGTCGACCTTGCGGACATGCACAGGTGCTTCCTGTTCGGGCTCGGTTCCGGTCACGGATGCGCCGAGCTCCTCAAGCGAATTGAGTTCAGCCATTATCAGGCGCTCCTTTTGTTCTTGGTGTTCAGCGAGGCGACGTCGAGGACAGTCGGCTGCTGGGCTTCATGCGGGTGTTCAGCACCGGCATAGACGCGCAGGTTCTTCATCTGGCGACGGCCAAGCGGTCCACGGGGAACCATGCGCTCGACAGCCTTTTCGATGACGCGCTCGGGGAAGCGGCCTTCGAAAATCTGGCGCGCAGTGCGCTCCTTGATGCCGCCGGGATAACCGGTGTGCCAGTAGTACTTCTTGTCGGTGTACTTGTTGCCGGTCAGGACGGCTTTCTCGGCATTGATGATCACGACATTGTCGCCGTCGTCAACGTGAGGGGTGAAGGTGGCTTTGTGCTTGCCGCGCAGGCGGTTGGCGACAATGGTGGCAAGACGGCCGACGACGAGATCTGTCGCGTCGATAATCACCCACTTCTTGTCCACCTCTGCAGGCTTCTGCGAGAAGGTTTTCATTGGATTTCTCTCTTTATTCAGATCCGCGGCTGAACAGGCCAGACAACGGACGTTTCTTGTTGCTTGTGTTGTCAAGGAACATTGCGAGGCAACCTCTCCAAAACAACGGATGCGCCGAAATCCGGAAACTTCGACGCTGCGTGCTTATAGGAGAGGCTGAAATCAGCGTCAAGCGGCACGTTTCTGCAGAGGCGGCAAATAATCGTATGAAAACAAAGGCTTGTGAATGTGGTATATTAATACCGCAATATTCGGAGGCAATCTAGCTTAAACCCGTGGCGGAATCGAATAGGTGGCCGTGGCGTGCGCCACCAGTTCTCCGCCGGAATCACTGATGGCAATGTCTGTGACCACCAGCCTTTTGCCCAGCTTGAGGATCGTTGCCGTGGCATCAAGCGGCCCGGGCTCGGGCTTCATCAGGAAGTTGATGTTGAGATTGGTGGTCACGGCCAGCGCCACCCGGCCGATATGCGCAAGGATCACCGCATAGGCCGCAAGATCAGCCAGCATGAACATCGTTGGGCCGCTAACTGTGCCGCCGGGTCGCAGATGCTTGTCATCGGCCTCGAGCCGGACGAGGGTTTTTCCCGGGGCAACGTCGACAACCGCAATGTTGTCGCCATTGGTCTTGATCTGCGGGAACACTTCATCAAGGTAGCTTGAAACCTCTGGTGCGGTCATCACGGGCGCGGCGGGTGCGGGCATGGAGTGCTTCCTGGAAAGAATATGGCGTTGGTCGGCTCGATCTCTGGAGAAACCGGCCATGTGGGCGTCTCGACATCGCGGCCTTTCTCGAATGCGCGCGGTGGGATCTGCAGAACGGCAAAATCACTGAAATTGTTTGCCCGGTCAACGCCGTCGTGGGTTCTCGCAGAAGCTCGTGCGCGCTAAACTGTTTGTAAAACAGGAAAGGGTTCCGGAGATGAACGTAGTCGAATTGAAGCCGGAGGCATCCGCCGGTCTGGTCAAATCGGAAAAGCTCGACAGCGTCCTGCGGCTGGAGATGAACAATCCGCCCGCCAACGTGCTGTCGATCGCGATGATGGAGGCCCTGAAGGCCGAACTGGATGCGACCCGCGATGACAAATCCATCCGCGCGGTGATCATTGCATCGGCAACGCCCGGACAACTGTTTTCCGCCGGTCATGACCTCAAGGAGCTGACCTTGCACCGCGCGGATGAAGACCGGGGCAGGGCGTTCTTTGCCCGTACTATGAAGCTGTGCTCAGAGCTTATGCAGACCATCGTGCATTTGCCGGTTCCGGTTTTGGCCGAGGTCGATGGCCTGGCCACCGCCGCAGGCTGCCAGCTCGTCGCCTCGTGCGATTTGGCCTTTTGCACCGACACCTCTGCTTTCTGCACGCCGGGCGTCAATATCGGTCTGTTCTGTTCCACCCCGATGGTGGCGCTGAGCCGCAACGTGCAGCGCAAGCAGGCGATGGAAATGCTGCTTACAGGCGAAACCATCGACGCCTCGACCGCACGCGAGTTTGGCCTGATCAACCGCATCATGCCGCGCCAGTATCTGGGTCAGGTGGTGATGAAATATGCCAATGTGATTGCGTCCAAATCACCGCTGACCGTGAAGATCGGCAAGGAGGCATTCTATCGCCAGGCGGAGATGTCGCTGGAGGACGCCTATGAATACACCGCCGGCGTCATGGTGGAAAACATGATGGCGCGCGATTCCGAAGAGGGCATGAACGCTTTCATCGCCAAGCGCACACCGGAATGGACTGGAGAGTAAGCCTCTGGATCCGCGTGGGCAGAATATTGACAGCAGGCAGCGTTGCTGGAATGTTCTCTTTATGTTCCATTTTCAGAGATGGCCCATCAGGTAGCCAAATCGCCGGTGGATCGCTTTTTGGACTGGAGGATTCACAAGATGAGTTTTGACCCGCGCATCAGCATGATCACACTCGGCGTATCCGACGTGGCGCGCGCCACCGAGTTTTATCAGCGCCTGGGGTTCAAACGGTCATCAGCTTCCAATGACAATGTAACCTTTTTCCACATGAAGGGAACTGTGCTGGGATTGTTCGGCCGTGAAGCACTTGCCGCCGACGCCGATGTCGAACCGACTCGGCCGCAAGGCTTTGAAGGCGTGGCGCTTGCCCACAATCTGTCCTCGCGCGCAGAGGTCGACGTCGCCTGGGAGTTCGCGGTGCAGTGCGGCGCACGACCGGTGAAAAAGCCGCACGAGGTGTTCTGGGGTGGCTACTCCGGCTATTTCGCCGATCCGGATGGTCATCTGTGGGAACTGGCGCACAACCCGTTCATGCAGCTGGACGGGCAGGGCCATATGACCTTGCCCGCGTAACCGCCTGACTTCAGGGCGTTTTGATCTGTAGCAGCGGTGCAAAATTGAGCAGGCCGCCACCATCATCGGCTCCGTGCGGATCGCAGCGGATGACCTTGCAGGACTTCGTGTCGCGTGCCGGCACCCGGGCCCAAGCACCCACCGACGGGCTGTCACACATCAGTGACGAACTGACATAGCGGTCATAAAGTGGCAGGCCACGTTTTGACGTGTATCGCAGGATCGCCGCCCCTTCGCGGATGAGGGTAGCGCGAATGGCGCTGCAATCATGCTTCGTGGTCTCCACGCGGGTGATCGCGCTGGCCGGGGTTGCAGTCGCAACCAAGGCTGCCGCAAGTGCAGCGGCAATCGAAAATGTACTCAGAACGGCTGTGGATGTCTTCTTCATGAGGCGCTCCATATGATCGGTGCCTTCATAATAGAGACGATTGTGGCTTTGATTGGGATGAGGCTGTGCAATCCGGTACTTGACGCTCCTGCAGGGCATCGCCACAAACATAAGACGGCAATTCTGGAAACCCGCCCATGAACCACGACGCCTACGACAACTCCTACATTTCCGGCATCCTTCACTCGGTGAAGACAGTTGCCGTGGTCGGGGCATCCGCCAATGATGTGCGCCCGAGCTTCTTTGTGATGAAATACTTGCTCGACAAGGGCTATCAGGTCATCCCGGTCAACCCAGGTCAGGCGGGGCACGAAATCCTTGGCCAGATGACCTACGCCAAGCTTTCCGACATTCCGGTCGCAATCGACATGGTCGATATTTTCCGCGCCTCGGATGCCGTGCCGGGGATTGTCGGCGAAGTATTGGCGCTCGATCCATTGCCCAAAGTGATCTGGATGCAGCTGACAGTCCGCCATGATGAAGCCGCAGTCCGTGCCGAAGCCGCTGGCATCAAGGTGGTGATGAACCGCTGCCCCAAAATCGAATATGCCAGACTTTCCGGAGAAATTGGCTGGAACGGCGTCAACTCGGGCATGATTTCCTCGCGCAAGCCGGTGATGCGCACCGGATTTCAGAGCTATGGGTTGCGGACCGAGCCGAAGGACGGGAAGCCCTGACTTGGTCTTGTTTAAGGGCTTTCCAGCCATGACCCTGTTTGCAGCTGTCGTTCTGGGTGTGCCGTTGATGGCGGTCTGCTTTAGTCTTTATTCCCAAAGCAGACTGTCTGTTTTGCTGCTCAGGTGGGGCGGTGGCTATTTGCTTCTCGCCATGGCCATGTCCGTCTTCATCGGGTTTGATTGCAAATTCAACGACTACGCTTTCCGCAACTGTCACTTGACACCCGAATTCATCGTTGGCGTTTTCCTCGTTCCTCATCTCATCAATCTTTTCTTGCTGGCGATTGCAGTCCCGGTCTGGGCACTGGTTCTTGGCCTGGAGTTGAGTAACCACCGAGGTGAAGCCCGTGCGCGCCCGTGGAAGACTGACGATTTGTAGAACTTCCTGCCATGCGCTTCGCCACAGTTCCGTTTCATTGCCTTGTAGAATGACGGTATACAGCTTCCCGCCGCTCTGAGGGACGGGGAAGCATTCGTCGGGGATCAGGGCCTGCCATCATCATGCGCATTTTTGCATTTTTCCGCACCGCCGCCTTTCTGGCGGTTCTCTGTCTTTCGCTGGCCACCACAGCTGTTAGCCTCGGGGTTTGGGCCGTGTCGCTCACCGCGCAGGTGACCACTATGACGGCCGGTGCCGCAGCCGCCGCGATTGCCAATCGAAAGGCAATCGCTGCAGCGGTGCTGCGAACCAAGGCCAAGGCGCGGTTGCGGCGGGCCCTGGTTGTGGTGCCGGTGGCCGGCATTGGCGCGGCCATCGCATTCGAGCGCCAGGATTTTCTTGAATGGAAGCAAGACAATCCCGACGGCGATCTCAAAGCCTATGGCTGCGAGGTGAGCGTGGTGTCGGCTGAGGTTGTCGATGACGTTTTGCAGGATCTGCCCGAGCAGGTTCGCCCTTCGCGCGACTGGCTGCTCTCGCGCATGCCGGATTGCCAGGAACCGGTTGGCTAGGCAATCAGGTGCCATCTTTGCCGGACCCGGCCGATGGGATGAACCAGGAGAAGCGTCGGCACTGCAGGAATTCAACAGATTCAGCGTCGGAAAGGGATCTAGGCGGGGAATAATATTTCAGCACCATTGCCCTTATTGCCGCGAGCGCCGCGCACGCCACGTCGTTCGCGCAAAATTCTTCTTTGACCATGACGCGGACATGCGGGATAACCGCTTTCATATTTGTCTCGGGCACAAGGGGAGAAGTCCATGTCGAACACTCAACCAGGTTTTGATACGCTAGCGGTTCATGCGGGAGCCCAGCCGGATCCGGCCACCGGCGCGCGCGCCACGCCGATCTACCAGACCACCGCCTTTGTCTTTGACGATGCCGATCACGCAGCCTCGCTGTTCGGGCTGAAGGCCTTCGGCAACATCTACACCCGCATCATGAACCCGACCCAGGCCGTGCTTGAAGAGCGTGTCGCGGCACTGGAAGGCGGCACAGCGGCGCTGGCCGTGGCCTCCGGTCATGCGGCACAGTTGATCGTCTTCCACACCATCATGAGCCCGGGCGACAATTTCGTTGCAGCAAACCGACTCTATGGCGGCTCGATCAACCAGTTCGGCAAGGCCTTCCAGTCCTTCGACTGGCATGTGCGCTGGGCCGATCCTGCTGATATGGGCAGCATTGAAAGCCAGATCGATGACCGCACCAAGGCGATTTTCGTCGAAAGCCTGGCCAACCCCGGCGGCACCTTCGTTGATATCAATGCCATTGCCGAAGTGGCGCGCAAGCACGGCCTGCCGCTGATCGTCGACAACACCATGGCCTCGCCCTACCTGATCCGCCCGATCGACCACGGCGCCGACATCGTGTTGCATTCGCTGACCAAGTTCATTGGCGGCCACGGCAATTCCATGGGCGGCATCATTGTCGATGGCGGATCCTTCGACTGGTCGAAATCCGGCAAGTATCCGGCTCTGTCCGAGCCGCGTTCGGAGTATGGCGACATCGTTTTGCATGAGAGCTTTGGCAATTTCGCCTTCGCCATCGCCTGCCGCGTGCTTGGCCTGCGTGACCTCGGACCGGCCATCTCGCCGTTCAACGCATTCCAGATCCTGACCGGTGCCGAAACCCTGGGTCTGCGCATGCAGCGCCATTGCGACAACGCCCAGACGGTTGCCGAATGGCTGACCAAGCACGACAAGGTGGATTGGGTGCATTATGCCGGACTGCCTGATCATGAAAACCACGCTCTGCAGCAGCGATACTCGCCCAAGGGTGCAGGCGCGGTTTTCACCTTCGGTCTCAAGGGCGGCTATGATGCCGGCGTCAAGTTTGTTGAAGGCCTCGAGATGTTTTCGCATCTCGCCAATATCGGTGACACCCGCTCGCTGGTCATTCACCCGGCCTCCACCACCCACCGCCAGCTCACGCCCGAGCAGCAGATCGCAGCAGGCGCGGGCCCGGATGTGGTGCGGCTGTCGATCGGCATCGAGGACGTCAAGGACATCATCGGCGATCTCGAACAGGCGCTCGCCAAGGCCTGATGTTTCCTGCGTGTCTGAAATTGAACAGCCCGGCGGTCTCTGCCGGGCTGTTGCTGTTCATGCTGTCGGTAGTTCCTGTTGCAGGTTGTCCCTGAACGCGTCTTAGCGGCGGTTCTTGATTTTTCGCTTCAGCGATTGATCTGCAGCAATACGGAGCGGGTCGCAAACCGCTAGGCTCCGGGTGAAGTCATTCAGTGGAGACCCTCATGCCGCCCATCACTTTGCGCCCTGTTGTCACTGCAGTCATGATGCTGGCCTCAGTGTCAGTTGTACAGGCCCAATCGGCCAACCCTGCCTGGCTTGACCAGCTGTCGCTGCAACTTGCCATCGAGAAGGACTGCGAGGTCGATTATTTCCTCAACATGAAGGAAGGCGAACTGGCAGGACGCCTGACATTCGAAGCCCGGGCACAATGCGCAGATGGTCGCCAGTTTGACGGTGCGCTGACCGAGCCAGCGGAAGAATTCACCATCAGCGAATGCGGCGTTCAGGTCTGCTGATTGCCAGTCTCCGGAGCCTCCGGCCCTACTTCCATATCTGCACAGAGCCAGGCCATACGGTCTCCGAACCACAGCTTGAAAACCGAGCTTAGCATGGCGCCGGAAAAAGCTGCCCAGGGATCGAGTACCAGCAGGCCGTAGGCCATTGGAATGATCGAAAGCCCCGACAGGATGCTCAGAATCACAGCTGCTTTTGCATGATGCTCCGGTATTGGCACGGTTTTGCGCGCCAGCCAGTAACGTTCACCCAGCACCACTTGCGACGCCCAGTTGTCAAACCTGGAGGGAGGCGGGAAGGCACGCGGATTGACGATGGTCCAGAGGCAGACAAGTCCGATGGGAATGAGGCACCACCAGCCGATCCAGACCCGGCTCCAGACGGCGAGCGCGAACAGCATCAGGATCGGCACTCGTGTCCAGAAACTCCACGGATTTGCGTGGCGCGTCCAGGTCGCGTCATCCATCATCATCGAGCTTTCAATTGCCTTGTCCAGTCGCATGGGTGCATCCTGCTTTTTGCCGGGCGTGATCTGTGTTGAGGGCCTGCCCAATCGTCAACTCCGGTCGCGCCTCTTGCACCACGGTGCGGCCTAGCCGAATTTCGGTTCAATTTTTCAGGTACCCATATCATGACACCAACACGCCTCATCCGGTTAAGTCCCTCAGGTGAAACGGAGACATCAAGGCCGGAGGCTGACAAAGTCATCTCCGGCGATCCAGTCCACACCACCTGGAACCTGGAAGATCGCGACGGGCTCTATTGCGGCATCTGGCAGTCCACACCGGGCAAATGGCGGATCTTCTACGATGAGTGGGAGTATTGCCATATCCTCGACGGGGTGTCGGTGATCTCGGAAGATGGCGGCGAAGCTGTGACCGTGCGCAATGGCGACAGCTTTGTTCTACGCCCGGGCTTCAAGGGAAGCTGGGAAGTGCTTGAAACGACTCGGAAAGAGTATGTTATAAAACTCTAATGTTAAGCATTAGAATGAGGTCATAAGATACATCTGGACGGTGCCGTAAAATGTCCTTGGCTTTCAGTGTCGGGATCACTCGAGGCGTCCTCAAACGACCAGCAAACGCTCCAGCCCGTGAAAGTGGTAGCTGTCGCGATAGCGGGGTGGGGCCTTGAGCGCGAGAGTCGGCAGCCGGGAGAACAACACAGACAGCGATTCCTGCAGCTCGAGCCGCGCCAACGGGGCCCCAATGCAAAAGTGCAGCCCCGCGCCAAAACTCACATTCTTCTGATCCTTCCGTCCGGGCCGGAATTGGTCCGGCGCTTCGAAAGTCGACGGGTCCCGATTGGCCGCACCAAGCAGCAGCGCCACCTGCTCGCCGGGCTTTAATATCACCGGCCCCAGATCGACGTCTTCATAGGCGTAGCGGGTGAACACGTGCAGTGGTGCATCAAACCGCAATGCTTCTTCGACGGTCGCTGCAGCCGCCTCCGGCGTGTTGAAAAAACGGCGCGGATCACCGCCCTGATCGAGAATGGTTTTCACCGCATTACCGGTCTGGTGCACGGTGGCTTCGTGGCCGGCATTGAGCAGCAGCACGCATGTCGAGATCAGTTCGTCGTCGCTGAGTTTCTCGCCGGTGTCGCGCACTGCAATCAGCGCCGAAAGCAGGTCGTCGGCGCCATTGTGCCGGTGCTCTTCGATATGCGCGGTCAGGAACGCGCCGAATTCCGCCGAAGCGCGGTTGGCACGGATCTCCGTCTCGCGCGACCGGTGCGGCACATACATCTCGCACATGGCATGTGACCAGGACAGCAGGTCATTGGCACTGGCTACCGGAACGCCGAGCAATTCGCAGATCACCGTAAGCGGGATCGGCGTGGCAAACGACGGCAGCAGATCGAAAGGCTGGTCGGCGGGCAGGGCGTCGATCAGGCCATTGGCCAGCGTCGAGATGCGCGGCCGCAACCGTTCGACCGAGCGGGAAACGAAGGCGCGGTTGACCAGCGTTCTCAGCCGCGTGTGCGCCGGCGGTTCGCGCTCAAGCAGCGAGCCGCTTTCAATCCGGTCAAAGTCTCCAAGATGCCCACGGCCTTCGTCGGGGTTCAGCGGCGCGCCCCAGCGGTTCTCGCGGCCAAACCGGCGGTCACGCAAGAGCGCATTGACCTGATCATAGCTCGCCACGCACCACATGCCGTACTCTTCCCAGAAGAACACGTTCGAAGCGCGGTGCATATCGGCATAGAAGCGGTAAGGATCCTGAACGAAAGCAGGATCGCGTGGATTTTGGGAAACGGAAAGTCTGTGTCGGGACATGGCTGAGGCTCTAGCGCGGATTGAGAGCGGACAAAATCCACTATCTTCATCAAACCCAGCTTTTTTAGGCGGTATCGATTGCCACGATCTCAAATTTTTCCTGTCGTGGCATGGTGGCGGAAAACCCGAACGCCCTTGGAGCCGGTTCGCAGTCTCAGTCGGCTGTTTTCGCACGGGAACACCGCCGAGTCCCGACACGTCAACTCAGGCAACACCTGATCAGCCAGCTATGAACGTCCGCATCAGTGGCAGCGGCGTTTGCTCGAGACCTGCACCCAGCCGGCTGAGGCGGGTTGAACCTGAACCTTGCGCGTCACGGTCTTGATCACCGGCGGAACCTTGTGCGCGATGGTGCGGGCTGGTTCCACAACGACCGTACGGGTGCGGTGGGCGTAGCGCGCAGGGATCCGTTCATGGACGGTGCGGCCAGGCTGGACGACTACGGTGCGGGCCTGGGTTGCGTATTGCGCCGGATGAACGACTTTGCACAGGGTTTTCTTGCCGTGCACGTAGCGCCATTCCCAGCCGACCGATTTCGGTCGGACCATGACCGTCTGGTGCGCCGTGCGGGTCACCGCGGGAATGTGCCGCGCCACCACCTGTGCCGGCGAGACCAGCACTTTCTCGGTAACCTGGCCATAGCGAGCCGGGATGGTTTTGTGGACCACTCCGCCGGGGCGGACCACCACCTGTTGATGGACTGTTTTATAGACTGCTGGTTGATGAACTTGCTGATAGCAGGCCAGTGTCTTGCCGCCGGCAAAGGCTGGCGAGGCAACAGACAGCGCCACAAGAGCGGCCGAGACACTGCGGCAAATTGTTGAAAACTCGGACATTTTACTCACTCCCTTGTTGCGGCAGCGGCTCTTTTTGGTGGCCGTCTCCGCGACTTGCAATCCGAGTGTGCCGCACTCTTGCGGTTGAGGAAAGCAAAACGTTAAGTTTTGGTTGACGTGCGCGCGGCAACAGCCCCTTTGTACATCATGCCAGATCCCTTTGCAGGCAGCCTGTTACGTGCCGGCAAACATGACCGGAGCCATGGCCGCGAGCAAAAGCGCTGCCATCGCATGGTTGAACCAGACCACCGGTTTCCCTGGCCCAGAAACAGCCTCAGCGCTGTACCGGACATAGCCCAAATGCTGATCGTCGGAATGTTCACGGCAGCAAAGATCAGCACCAGAACGGCTAGGCTCGTGCGTGGTGCTGCGGGGTCGACATAGGACGCGGTCACAATGATCGCTACAGTCCACGCTTTTGGGTTGAGCAGTTGCAACATGGCTGCGTCGGCAAAGCTGAACGGCTCGCCGACGCGGGTCTCGCCGCTTGGTCCCAGCGAGCGGCTGCGGGCAATCCGGATCGCAAGCCATACCACGTAAAGACCGCAGGTAAGCCTGACGCTGAGCCCGACCAGTGGAAAGGCCTTGAGCAGATGCCCGAGCCCCAGCTCGACCAGCGCCACCATGGTCAGAAAACCCATGCTGATGCCGAGGATCAGCGGGATCGAGCGGGCGAAGCCGAAATTCACCCCGGATGTCAGCAAAAGGAAGTTGCCGGGGCCGGGTGATGCCGACATGACGAAGGCAAAGCCGGCCAAGGAGAGAGCGGTATCTATGGGCATGGCAGGGAACTCCGCTGGGTGGAAAGCCATGGCTCTAGAACCTGAGTGCCGGCGGATCACTGCTCACTATGCCTGAATTGTTTGCAGATCGTCCCAATATCTGGTTCAACCCTGGTCATGGATGTGCTCACCGAAGTCTTTTCGACACTGCGGCTTGAAGCCGGGCTCTATTTCTCCGCCGTGCTGCGTGGCGGCTATGCAGTCCGGCTGCCCGTGGATCGGCGGCGCATTCGTTTCCATCTCGTGCTCGAGGGACATTGCGTTGTCACGGTTCCGGAGCTGGAACAGGTGCGACTGGGCGAGGGCGACCTGGTGTTGATCCCCGATGGGGCATCGCAAGTCCTCTCGTCCGGCCCCCGAATTGCCGACGCCCTCGATCTGGTGGAGATTCTGTCTCACTCGCCCCCGGTTGACGGCATTCTGCATTTTGGTGAGGCCGGACCGGTGTGCCGGCTCCTGTGCGGTTTTCTGCGCTTTGACGAGGCGATTGATCATCCTCTGCTTGCGAGCCTGCCGCCGATGATCGTGTTGCGGCAGACGGGCGCGCCGGCTTCTTCCGGGATAATGGCAGCGCTTGCGCTGCTGCGCGCTGAAGCCGGCACTGCTGAAGCCGGACAGGCCCCTGTCCTGCACAGGATCGTGGAAATCCTCCTGATGCAGGTGGTGCGGTCAAGCCTGACCGATCACGCCGCCTATTCGAACGGCTTTGCCCGGGCGCTGGCTGACCCGAGATTGTGCCGTGCCCTGTCGGCAATTCATTCCCGGATTGACGCAGATTGGAATCTCGACACACTCGCTGCCTGTGCCGGCATGTCCCGGTCACGTTTTGCCGAGAGTTTCACCATGGCGGTCGGCCTGACACCATTTGCCTATCTGACAAGGTGGAGGATGATCAAGGCACGGGATCTGCTGGCGCAGCCGAACCTCGACATGGCCGAAATCGCCGAGCGATGCGGCTACCGCTCGGTGCCGGCCTTTGGCAGGCGCTTCGCAGCCATCTTTGGGATGGGCCCCGGCGAATGGCGCAGGAAGGCAGGGCCATACAGACAAATTGCAGCCCCAGCGCAGGCAATTTGAAAACCGTAACTTCAATTTAACACCCCTCGTCAACAACAGATCCAAGCTGTTTCGCCGCCTTGCGTCTTGAAGCGGCGGGGGGGCACACTCTATGTAGTGGGTTCAATGAGACTGATTCTGGGCAGGCCATGACGTCTGCCGGGCCGTTTGACAAGGGAAGCGCAATGAAAAATACAATCGATAACGCCATGGCCCTGGTGCCCATGGTTGTTGAGCAGACAAACCGCGGCGAACGGTCCTACGATATCTTTTCGCGGCTTCTCAAGGAGCGCATTATCTTCATCACCGGCCCGGTTGAAGATCACATGGCGACCCTCGTCTGCGCCCAGCTTCTGTTTCTCGAAGCCGAGAACCCGAAGAAGGAAATCGCCATCTACATCAATTCGCCAGGCGGCGTGGTGACGGCAGGCATGGCGATCTACGACACAATGCAGTTCATCCGGCCTGCCGTATCCACATTGTGTGTTGGTCAGGCGGCTTCGATGGGCTCTCTTCTGCTCGCCGCCGGTCACAAGGACATGCGCTTTGCAACCCCCAACGCGCGCATCATGGTGCACCAGCCATCCGGCGGGTTCCAGGGGCAGGCTTCGGATATCGAACGCCACGCCCAGGACATCATCAAGATGAAGCGCCGCTTGAACGACATCTATGTCACCCATACCGGCCAGGATTACGAAACAGTCGAGAAGACCCTGGACCGTGATCATTTCATGACTGCGGACGAGGCCCTCGGTTTTGGACTTATCGACCGTGTCATCGACAAGCGAGAGTATGTCGAGGACGATTCTTGATCTGCGTTTCAGGGGCTTTTGCTTGAACCACGCGTTGTTTTCCGGCCGATTGCGCTTCTCCTGCAACACGTTTGTGTGTGCACGGGGTGGCACAACTGCCGTGGAACGCTAATATAGGCGTTAAGTCTATGTTCAATTTATCTGGCGTAGCATCTGCCAGAGTGACGGGGATTCGTTGCCACCGGCCACAGGAATGGTTACCTGACGGTCGGGTTTGTACCCCGAGATTGCCTGAAGGCCTTGGCGTTGTGGCGTCGGGCTGGTCAGGCGCCATACATCCGGGCTTGATGCCGGGATTGCGGGAAGGAAAGTGAAATGAGCAAGGTTAGCGGCAGCAACGGCGGCGACTCCAAGAATACCCTTTATTGCTCTTTCTGCGGCAAGAGCCAGCATGAAGTGCGTAAACTCATTGCCGGTCCTACAGTGTTCATCTGCGATGAATGCGTGGAATTGTGCATGGATATCATCCGCGAGGAAAACAAATCCTCGATGGTCAAGGCCAGTGATGGTGTACCCACCCCGCAAGAGATCATTGCTACTCTTGACGAGTATGTGATTGGCCAGCATCAGGCCAAGAAGATCCTGTCTGTGGCGGTTCACAACCATTACAAGCGGCTCAACCACTCCTCGAAATCCGGTGAAGTCGAGCTGGCGAAGTCCAACATTCTGCTCGTTGGTCCGACCGGCTGCGGCAAGACCTATCTGGCCCAGACTCTGGCGCGCATCATTGATGTGCCCTTCACCATGGCCGATGCCACGACTTTGACCGAAGCCGGCTATGTCGGTGAAGATGTGGAAAACATCATTCTCAAGCTGCTGCAATCTGCCGACTACAATGTCGAGCGGGCCCAGCGCGGCATTGTCTACATCGATGAGGTCGACAAGATCTCGCGCAAGTCGGACAATCCGTCGATCACCCGTGACGTTTCGGGTGAGGGTGTCCAGCAGGCGCTCTTGAAGATCATGGAAGGCACTGTTGCATCTGTGCCCCCGCAGGGTGGTCGCAAGCATCCGCAGCAGGAATTCCTGCAGGTCGACACCACCAACATCCTGTTTGTCTGCGGCGGCGCATTCGCCGGCCTCGACAAGATCATCTCCGCGCGTGGCGAAAAGACGTCCATCGGCTTTGGTGCCAATGTCCGCGCTCAGGATGAACGCCGCGTTGGTGCCGTGCTGCGCGAACTTGAGCCTGAGGATCTGGTGAAATTCGGACTGATCCCGGAATTCATCGGTCGTCTGCCGGTTCTGGCAACGCTCGAAGATCTTGATGAAGATGCCCTGATCCAGATCCTGACCCAGCCGAAAAACGCGCTGGTCAAGCAGTATCAGCGTCTGTTCGAGATGGAAGAAGTCGAACTCACCTTCCACGAGTCGGCTCTGCAGGAAATCGCCAAGCGCGGCATTATCCGGGCAACAGGCGCGCGCGGATTGCGCTCGATCATGGAGAAGATCCTGCTCGACACCATGTTCGAACTGCCGACCCTGGAAGGGGTGCGCGAAGTTGTCATCTCCGACGAGGTTGTGACCGGCAACGCCCGACCGCTTTACATCTACGCCGAGCGGGATGACGAGGCCAAGGATTCCGCCTCAGCCTGATCGTCTGGACAGGTTGCAATTGTTAGCCGATTTGAGCGGGCCCTTCGGGGCCCGTTCGCATGTCCGGGCTCCGCGACCACAGGTCGAGCCGCTGCAATGTTGTCTCCCCAACCGGATAATGCATTAATTGCAACCTGGGGAGCGAGCATTCGGGGAGGGCGAGTGTGGGGAAGCGGCGTTTGGCTCAGATTTGGCGGGCAGGGACGCGGATAGTCGTCGCTGTGCTGATGCTCTGTTGCGCCCCTTTGCCGACGTCGAATGCGGTCACGCGGGCGGCTGCTGAGCAACTACATGTCGGATTGGACCAGACCCGCCGTTTGATCGGCCTTGCGCGGCCGTCCCTGAAAGACTCTGCCGGCTGGGCGACGGACATTCTCTGGTCGCTGGAATTCTCCGGAATTCCGCACACGCCTGAAAATGTCTGCGCGCTGATTGCAACGGTCGATCAGGAATCCAATTTCAAGGCCAATCCTCCGGTCGAAGGGCTGGGCCGGCGATCACTTGCCGCGTTGCATGCGAGACTGCAGGGCAGCGATTTCAAGTCGCTGGTGCTGCGCAGTCTCTTTGCCGTTGATCCCTCCATCAAGAAGAACTTGGTCAGTCGCCTGCGCAGGGCCCGAACCGAGCGTGACATCGACATTGCTTACAGGAAGCTGATTGGTGAAATCCTGACTGTTGAAACCATTATCGAGCTCGACAGCGAATACGGGCTTGGAGCTGCGGAATATCTCGAATCCCAAAACGAGATCACCACTATTGGCTCGATGCAGGTCTCCGTGGTTTCGGCACTCGAGCACGAACGGCGCTATCTGGCCAGGCCACTCTATCTCGAGGATATCTATCGGGTGAGGGACTATCTCTACACGCGCCGTGGCGGCCTGTTGGCGGGCACTCGGCAACTGCTCGGCTATAACAGCGGTTACACGCAGAAGCTCCACAGGTTCGCGGATTACAATGCCGGACGCTATTCGAGCCGCAACGCTGCTTTCCAGTGGGTGGTGTCACAGCTCGACGGCTCTTCCCTGGTCCTCGATGGTGATCTGCTGGCCTACCGGGGCCAGGTTGTTTCAACAGCGAAGAGCCAGACAGAGCTTGCGATCATGCGGATCGATCGCAAGCTTGAACTGAAATTGGGGGAACGCAGGATCCGCCGGGATCTGAGCCTTGAGAAATCTTTCGATTTCACCGGCACAGAGACGTTTGAAAAAATCTCTGAAAGTTACTTGGCAGGATATGGGCATGTCCCACCCTTCGCACGTGTGCCGCAGATCGATCTGGAAAGTGTAAAGCTTGACCGGCCCTTGACCACCGAATGGTTTGCACGGCGTGTCGAAGGCCGCTATCGCCGCTGTATGAGGCGAGTTCGCTTATAGGCGTTTTGCAAAACTCCAGCTTCCCGCCACTTTCGTGGTCTAATATCCTCACGATTCGGTGAAGTGTTTAGTCGCCGTGTATGATCCGACTTGAAACCGGGGCGCCGGTTCTCCAATTAGACTGGAAAGGGCTTAGCCCGTTATAAGGACGCAAATGGCGATTGCTGGATGATCCGGGATCGCGCCCAGCGTTGCCAATCGGCCTGAAAAGGCCACGAAAGGAAACAATATGCCGGACAAAAATGTGAGTGCATCACAGGCCCCTGAAGAGGCAGGTACTTATCCCGTTCTGCCACTACGTGACATCGTTGTCTTCCCGCACATGATCGTGCCGCTGTTTGTTGGTCGTGAAAAGTCGATCAAGGCGCTTGAGGAAGTCATGGGATCGGACAAGCAGATCATGCTTGCCACCCAGATCAATGCGGGCGACGACGATCCGGAACCTGCAGGCATCTATGAAATCGGCACAATCGCCAATGTGCTGCAGCTGCTCAAGCTGCCTGATGGTACCGTCAAGGTGCTTGTCGAGGGCCGCGCGCGCGCCGAGATTGTGGAATACACCGACCGCGAAGAGTACTACGAAGCCCGCGCTGTCGAGCTGGCCGAACCTGATGAGGATCCGGTCGAGATTGAGGCCCTGTCGCGCTCTGTGGTCTCCGAGTTTGAAAACTACGTCAAGCTCAACAAGAAAATTTCGCCCGAAGTGGTTGGCGCTGCCAGCCAGATCGACGATTACTCGAAGCTCGCCGACACAGTCGCCTCGCATCTGTCGATCAAGATACCGGAAAAGCAGGACATGCTTTCGACCGTCTCGGTCAAGGGGCGTCTTGAAAAGTCGCTTGGCTTCATGGAAGGCGAGATTTCGGTGCTGCAGGTCGAAAAGCGCATCCGCTCCCGCGTCAAGCGGCAGATGGAGAAGACCCAGCGCGAGTACTATCTCAATGAGCAGATGAAGGCGATCCAGAAGGAGCTTGGCGACGGCGAGGACGGCCGCGACGAGATGGCCGAAATGGAAGCCCGCATTGCCAAGACCAAGCTGTCCAAGGAAGCGCGCGAAAAAGCGGACGCCGAGTTCAAGAAGCTCAAACAGATGAGCCCGATGTCGGCCGAAGCGACCGTGGTGCGCAACTATCTCGACTGGCTGCTGGGTCTGCCATGGGGCAAGAAGTCCCGTGTCAAGATTGACCTGAATGCTGCCGAGAAGGTTCTTGAGGTCGACCATTTCGGTCTTGAGAAGGTCAAGGAGCGGATCATCGAGTATCTTGCGGTGCAGGCGCGCTCGTCAAAGATCAAAGGCCCGATCCTCTGCCTCGTAGGACCTCCCGGCGTCGGCAAGACCTCGCTTGCCAAGTCGATCGCCAAGGCGACCGGCCGTGAGTATGTGCGCATGGCGCTGGGTGGCGTCCGTGACGAGGCCGAAATCCGCGGTCACCGCCGCACCTATATCGGCTCGATGCCCGGCAAGGTCGTCCAGTCGATGAAGAAGGCCAAGAAGACCAACCCGCTGTTCCTTCTCGACGAGATTGACAAGATGGGCCAGGACTTCCGAGGTGATCCGTCGTCAGCGCTTCTCGAGGTGCTGGATCCGGAACAGAACTCGACCTTCATGGACCACTATCTCGAGGTTGAGTACGACCTGTCCAACGTGATGTTCATCACCACGGCCAACACGCTCAACATTCCTGCGCCGCTGATGGACCGAATGGAAGTCATTCGCATCGCCGGTTACACCGAAGACGAGAAGGTGGAAATCGCCCGCAGGCATCTTTTGCCCAAGGCTGTGCGTGACCACGCGCTCAAGCCCGAGGAGTTCGAAGTCAGCGACGATGCGCTGTTGCAGATCGTCCGGACCTACACCCGCGAGGCCGGGGTTCGTAACTTTGAGCGTGAGCTGATGAAGCTTGCCCGCAAGGCGGTGACCGAGATCCTGAAGACCGGCGAAAAGAAGGTCAGTGTTACCGCTGACAATCTCTCCGACTATCTCGGCGTGCCCCGGTTCCGCTATGGCGAAGCCGAGTTCGACGATCAGGTTGGTGTTGTCACCGGACTGGCCTGGACCGAAGTGGGCGGCGAGTTGCTGACCATCGAAGGTGTCATGATGCCCGGCAAGGGCAAGATGACCGTCACCGGCAATCTGCGTGATGTGATGAAGGAATCGATCTCTGCGGCGGCGTCCTATGTCCGCTCGCGGGCTGTCGATTTCGGCATCGAGCCGCCCTTGTTCGACAAGCGCGACATCCACGTTCATGTTCCCGAAGGGGCCACCCCCAAGGACGGCCCATCGGCCGGCGTTGGCATGGCAACCGCGATCGTCTCGATCATGACCGGCATTCCGGTGCGCCGCGATGTTGCCATGACCGGCGAGATCACCCTGCGTGGCCGGGTGTTGCCGATCGGCGGTCTCAAGGAGAAGCTTCTTGCGGCGCTGCGCGGCGGCATCAAGACCGTGATGATCCCCGAGGACAATGCCAAGGATCTCCCCGAGATTCCGGACAATGTCAAAAATGGCCTGGAGATCATTCCGGTTGCCAAAATGGGTGATGTCTTGCGGCATGCACTTGTGCGGATGCCCGAGGCCATCACATGGGATCCAGACGCAAAGCCGGAGGCGGCGATTGCCGCGGATGCCGGCGAAGAGGGTAGCGCAACCATCGCTCATTGACGGCTGCCTTACACTGCGGACAACAATCTGACGGGCGGGAACTTTTCCGCCCGTTTTTTGTTGAATCGCGTGCATCAGACAGTCGGCTGAACCAAATCGGGACGATGGTCCGGAAATTTCAGCTTATTGATTAACTTTCTCGGGTGCGAAAGGCCTACGAAGTGAAAATTGCCTGTGAAAACCCTTCATAAAGCGCGGGATTCCGGGGAGTTTGGTTGCGCGGGACCGTTAGATGCGTAGGATCACCGCATCGAACGAAATGAGTCGACATAACGCCAGAAAGGGACGGAAATGAACAAGAATGAACTCGTGGCCGCTGTGGCCGAGAAATCGGGCCTGAGCAAGGGTGATGCAACTTCGGCTGTTGAAGCCGTTTTCGAAACCATCACCGGCGAGCTCAAGAATGGCGGCGACGTCCGTCTGATCGGCTTCGGCAACTTCACTGTTTCGCGTCGCGAAGCTTCGAAGGGCCGCAACCCGCAGACCGGCAAGGAAGTTGACATTCCTGCACGCAACGTGCCGAAGTTCTCGGCCGGCAAGGGTCTCAAGGACGCCTGCAACTAAGCCGCACTTTATTGTTTGCATGACGACAAGCCCGGACGCCAGCGTCCGGGCTTTTTTGTTGCTGGGAGCGGACCGGACTGAAGGTCTGGCCGTTTTGGCTCGACGCGGCCGGTTGAGTGGGCCGGGACGTGCCGGTCTGCTTTGGAGACGGGCAGGGCGGACGGCCATTATTTGACATAAGGGTGCTTGACGACGGAACAAAAATAGAACAATATAAAAACATAAAGGGAATTCAAAGGAGTTGATCATGACCGCATTTGCCCGTGACATTGCCGCTTTCGTTTCCATGTCTCTCTTCGTGGCCTGCTTTGCTGTTCTGGCAATGGCATTTTGATTTCAAAGAACTTTTGTAAATTTTCATGTCGCCGGTTGCGGCGGCATGCAGCATCCCAGGCGTTGTTGCGCAGCAATCTTGCCGCCTCATATGTCTGACGGGGCAAGCGCCCCGGGTCGGGTCTCCGCGGCTTGAAAGAAGCCGTGTCTCTTTGGTGATTTCGTAGCCTGCGCTCTGGACTTTGCTGTCCGGGTCCTCACAATTGGCGTTTGAGTCTAAGGCCGCACCGGCACGGTGCCGTGCAGTGGACCGGACGGCAGAGGGCATCAATGGCACGGGAAAGCAAATCGGCGAAACTGCTGGCCAATCTGGCGGCGGGGACCGAACAGGCGCGAGAGCGCGGAAAGCAGGCTGATGATCGCGAGGTCGGCAATTGGCCCGGTTTCGTTCATCTGCGGGTGCATTCGGCCTACTCGCTGCTTGAGGGCGCACTGCCGATCAAGACGCTGATCAAGCGCGCCGTTGCCGATGATCAGCCGGCGCTTGCCATTACCGATACCAACAATCTGTTTGGCGCCCTGGAATTCTCTGTAAAGGCAATGGAAACGGGAATTCAGCCGCTGATCGGTTGCCAGCTTGATATCGATATGGAGGACGGCCAGCCCGGTGACAGGCGGTCTCACCGCGATCATCTGCAAAAATTGCCGTCGATTGTCTTGTACGCTGCAACACCTGACGGATATGACCGTCTGGTCGCGCTGGTCAGCCAGGCCTATCTTGGCGGCAACAGCACCGAGAGCAATGATCGCACCCATATCATGCTGTCCTGGTTGCAGCAGGGGGCGGAAGGCCTGATCGCGCTCACCGGAGCCACTGGCGGTCCCGTCGACCAGGCAATGCGCGACGGCCACGCGGAACAGGCGAGGGCCCGCCTGGACACCCTGAAAGACGTGTTTGGCGACCGGCTTTACATAGAACTGCAGCGTCAGAGCGGCTTTGACCGGACGCATGAAGCTAAGATGATTGCGCTGGCCTATGATGCCGAGGTTCCGCTCGTTGCCACCAACGAGGCCTTTTTTCCGACACCTGATGATTTCGAAGCCCATGACGCGCTGATGGCGGTGGCCAACAACGCAGTCATGTCGGATGACCGGCGACCGCGTCTGAGCGTGGACAACTGTCTCAAGTCCCGCTCCGAAATGGTCGACCTGTTTGCCGATATTCCCGAGGCACTTGAAAACACCATCGAGATTGCCCGCCGGTGCAGTGCCATCGTCGAGCGCCGCGATCCCATCCTGCCGCGCTTTACCGGCGGTGGTGAGGAAGATCCGGTCGCAGCTCTTGCCGCTGAAGCCGCAGAGCTACGGCGGCAGTCGATCGAAGGGTTGGAAAAGAGGCTGGTCCGGATTGGCCTTGCCGAGGGATATACGGAAGCTGATTACCGCGAGCGGCTGAAGGTAGAACTCGATATTATCGAGAACATGAAGTTTCCGGGCTACTTCCTGATCGTGGCAGACTTCATCAAGTGGGCCAAGGACCACGATATCCCCGTCGGCCCGGGCCGAGGGTCGGGTGCCGGTTCACTGGTCGCCTATGCGCTCACCATTACCGATGTCGACCCGTTGCGCTTCTCCCTGCTGTTCGAGCGCTTCCTCAACCCGGCCCGTGTCTCGATGCCCGACTTTGACATCGACTTCTGCCAGGATCGCCGTGAAGAGGTGATCCGCTATGTGCAGAAGAAATATGGCCGCGAACAGGTCGGGCAGATCATTACCTTCGGAAGCCTGCAGGCGCGCGCGGCCCTGCGCGATGTCGGCCGCGTGCTGGAAATGCCCTATGGCCTGGTTGACCGGATCTGCAAGCTGGTGCCCAACAACCCGGCCAATCCAACACCGCTGAACAAGGCGATCGAGGAAGAGCCGCGCTTCAACGAAGAGGTTGAGAAGGAGCCTGCCGTTGGCCGGCTTCTCGATATCGCGCAGAAACTTGAAGGCCTCTACCGTCACGCCTCCACCCATGCCGCCGGCATCGTGATTGGCGACCGGCCGCTGTCGCAACTGGTACCGATGTACCGCGATCCGCGCTCGGACATGCCGGTCACCCAGTTCAACATGAAATGGGTGGAGCAGGCGGGGCTGGTCAAATTCGACTTTCTCGGCCTCAAGACCCTGACCGTGCTCAAGACCGCGGTCGGCTTCATAGCCAAACGCGACATCATGATTGATCTCGAAGCCCTGCCGCTGGACGACCAGCCAACCTACGAAATGCTCTCGCGCGGAGAGACCGTCGGTGTGTTCCAGGTGGAATCGGCGGGCATGCGCAAGGCGTTGATCGGCATGCGGCCCGACCGCATCGAGGACATCATTGCTCTGGTCGCACTCTACCGACCGGGCCCGATGGAAAACATCCCGGTCTACAATGCCCGCAAGCATGGTGAAGAAGAGGTCGCCTCGATCCACCCGAAGATCGACGATCTGCTGGCCGAAACCCAGGGCGTTATCGTCTACCAGGAACAGGTGATGCAGATCGCCCAGGTCCTGGCCGGCTATTCGCTCGGAGAAGCCGACCTTTTGCGCCGCGCCATGGGCAAGAAGATCAAGGAGGAGATGGACAAGCAGCGGGTCCGGTTCGTCGAGGGCGCGGTGGAGCGCGATGTCTCCAAACCGCAGGCCGACATGATCTTTGATCTGCTGGCCAAGTTCGCCAACTACGGCTTCAACAAGTCCCACGCCGCCGCCTACGGCATAGTCTCTTACCAGACCGCCTATCTCAAGGCACATTACCCGGTCGAATTCCTCGCCGCGTCGATGACGCTGGATATGTCGAACACCGACAAGCTGGTTGATTTTCGTCAGGATGCCAGGCGGCTTGGCATCGAGGTGGTGGCGCCGTCAGTACAGACCAGCTTCCGCCATTTCGAGACCGGCGACAACAAGATCTACTACGCGCTGGCCGCCATCAAGGGTGTCGGCGATGCCGCGGTTGAGCACATCGTCGAGGTCCGTGGCGACGAGCCTTTCGCCTCGCTTGAGGATTTTTGCACCCGCATCGATCCCCGCCAGGTCAACCGTCGGGTGCTCGAAAGCCTGATTGCGGCGGGCGCGTTTGACTGTTTCGGGCACGACCGCGCCATGCTCAGCGGAGGGCTGGACCGGGTTCTGGGCTTCGCCCAGCGCGCGCAGGAAAACCGCATCAGCGGCCAGAGCGACATGTTCGGCATCGGCGGCGGTGCGGGCGAGGCCGAGACCATCCAGCTGCCGGCCACCATGCCCTGGCTGCCGGCCGAAAAGCTGCACCGCGAATACCAGGCGCTGGGCTTTTATCTCTCTGCCCATCCTCTTGATTCCTATAATGAACTGCTGGCCAAGATGCGGGTACAGACCTGGGCCGATTTCTCTGTCGCTGTGAAGGCCGGGGCCACCGCCGGCCGGCTCGCTGGCACCGTCACCAGCAAGCAGGAACGCAAGACCCGCACTGGCAACAAGATGGGCATCGTGGCTTTCTCGGACAGCTCCGGACAGTACGAGGCGGTGCTGTTTTCAGAAGGTCTGGCGCTCTACCGCGAGCTTCTCGAGCCGGGAAAATCCATCGTGATTACGGTTACCGCGGAGGAGCGCCCCGAGGGGATTGGCTTGCGTATTCAGACGGCCGATTCGCTGGAGGATCGCGCGGCGCGCGGCCAGTCTGCGCTCAGGGTGTTCCTGCGCGATGCCAAGCCGCTCAACTCGGTCTCCACGCATCTCAAGTCACGCGGCGAGGGCCAGGTGTCCTTTGTCATGATCAAGGATGATGGCCGTCGCGAGATTGAGGTCACGCTGCCCGACCGCTACAAGATTTCGCCGCAGCTCGCCTCGGCCTTGAAGGCCGCACCAGGGGTTCTCGACGTCGAGCTGGTTTAAGCGGCAAACCCTGCCGAAGCGTTTCGACGGCTGCTCAGTCCGTGCCCGCCTAACGAACCATTGCCATGGTGGCAATGGTCACTGCGTTCAGCCCCATGCCCCACAGCACCGCCAGCGGAAACAGCGGCGATGTCTGACGCTGGATTGCATATGCCATCATGATCAGGGCGGCCGGTAGCCAGTCGAGCATGTAGCGCTGGACATTGTACTGGGTGTATCCGTTGGAATGGTAAAACAGCATCACCGTGATCAGACCCGCCACCAGCATCCCGGAATACACCGTGCGGCGGTTGATCGGCGTGAAGAACAGCATGGCCAACCAGGGGCTCGCCACCAGAAATGCGGTGCCGAAACGGTCCATTCCCACCAGTTCCATGTTCCCTGGCCCTTCGAAGCGGGCATGAAATCCCTGCACCAGCGCATGGTAGAGATTGAATGGAACATAGCTTGGGCTCCACAATCCATGCGTTTCCAGCCGTTGTTTCAGGACGCCGGGCGGATAGTCGATAAAGGCGTAGCCGCTCTCGAACACTGAACCGAAGCGAAGCTGGTTGTAGATCATGTAAATGCCGATCGCCGCCAGCACCGGCAGCCCCAGCCGGACAGCCGGCGTGACCTTGTCTCTCATTGCAGTCCACAGCGGTGTGTCGGTCCGCATCGACAGAATCAGCAACAATGGCACGTAGAAGATCGTCATCTGCCGGCTCAGAAACGCACAGGCAATCGCCATTCCTGCGCTCAGCAGACGGCCCGCCAACGCTTCGTGAAGGGCGAGGCTTGTCATCAGGAACCCGATTGCTTGCGCGAAAAACCAGATGCCGTCTGCGCGGATTGTCACGAAATAGAGCGGGCTTGAAAAACCGGCTGCCAGCACAAGCCAGAACCATGCCGGGTTGCTTGCTCCCAACTTTCGAAAGACACGGATCCAAATCAGCAGTGACAGGAATAAACACAATATTGCCAGAGGGATGAAGCCGAAGGTCGTTGCGCCTCCAAGAATGACGAGAGGCAGCGCCGCGACTCCGGGAAACGGCGGGAACACCACATAGGTCCGTCCATCGACATGGGCGCAGTCGAGATCGAAACAGCTTGTTACCCACAAGCGGCCGTGCAGAAAGGCATCCGCCATCAGTGCCGCGGAATTTTTGCCGCCAATCTCGGTCAGTCCTGCATAGACAAGTGCCGCCAGCAGCAGTCCGGCGATCAGAATTCCGGCCGGGATCAACAACCGTTCGCGCTTGGAGGCAGAGGTCATGATTGAGCTGTCTCCCTGTCCTGGCCACTTGTTGGGGCGGGACCGGACTGGTTGTACCGGGTCAGGACAAACGAACTGAGGCTAACGCCAAATCAATCCTCGTCCGCCTGCCGAATCTTTCGTGACGTACCGAATGTATATCCTGTTTCTACTATGTTTTGTCCGAATTTTTGCCGCACCTTGTCGATGGCGCTTTCCGCCACCGCCCGCCGTGCTGCAGCCGGATCAACCAGGTCCGGCGGATCGGCGCGCGCCGCATCGGTTAGATCCGACACCCCGATGCCGATCAGGCGGAACCGGTCTTCGCCCAGTTCGCGCTCCAGCAGATGCAGCCCGGTGCGAAAAATCCGGTCGGCGAGGACCGTCGGATCCTCCAGCTTGAAGTTGCGCGTCCGGCTCTTGAACTCGGCGGTCTTGAGCTTGAGCACCACCGTCTGGCCGGCAATGCCCGAGGCCTTGAGCCGCGCCGACACCTTTTCAGACAGCCGTCTGAGCACCGGCACAAGGTCCTTGGCCTGTGACAGGTCGCTGTTGAAAGTGGTTTCCGCAGACACGCTCTTGGCGCCCTCGTTGGCGTGGACCGTCCGGTCATCCTCGCCCCGTGCCAGATGGTAGAGGCGTTTGCCCATGACCCCGTAGCTGCGCATCAGCGCAGTCTGTTCCATCATCTGCAATTGCCCGATGGTGCGGATGCCGTCGCGTGCCAGGGTTTCGGTAAAGGCCTTGCCGACACCCCAGATCAGCGAGACCGGCCGAGGTTTGAGAAAGTCGATCGCCTCGGCCTTGCCGATCACCGAAAACCCGCGCGGCTTGTCCAGATCAGACGCCACCTTGGCGAGGAACTTGCAATAGGATAGCCCGACCGAAAGGCTGATTCCGATCTCCGCCTCGACCCGGGCGGCAAACCGCGCCAGCGTACGCGCGGCGGTGTCCTTGTGCAGTTTCTCCGTTCCGGCAAGGTCCAGAAACGCCTCGTCGATCGAAATCGGCTGAACCAACGGGGTCAGTTCCTCCATCAACTGCCGGACTTCGCGTCCGACACGGACATATTTCTCCATGTCGGGCTTGATCACGATCGCATCGGGACAGGCATCCAGCGCCTTGAACATCGGCATTGCCGAGCGCACCCCGTGAATGCGCGCGATATAGCAGCAGGTGGAGACCACGCCGCGCTTGCCGCCGCCGATGATCACCGGCTTGTCGGCCAGTTCCGGATTGTCGCGCTTTTCCACCGTTGCATAAAACGCATCGCAATCGACATGCGCCAGCGTCAGCTCATCGATTTCGAGATGCCGGATGATACGAGGGCTGCCGCAGGCATGGCAGCGCTTCACCTCCGCGCGGGCTGAAGTCAGGCAATCGCGGCAAAAGCCGGGACCCGGATCTGGAAGAGACGGCGCTGGGGGCATCGGATCGCAAGTGAGAACAAAGGTTGAACATTTCCAGATTACGCAATAATCTCCGGACTCACAAGGCCACCTGATCAACTGGAGACTGCATCGCTTGAACCTGGATGTTCGCCCCGTCACCGCCGATCTCTGGCCATTGTTGGAAACCCTTTTCGGGCCGCAGGGGGCTTGTTACGGCTGCTGGTGCAGCTATTTCCGGCTGGCGCCGAAGCAGCGGCAAGAACTGAGCCGGGATGACAAGAAACAGCATCTGAAACAGGCTGCAGAGGCGAAGCTGCCGCCGGGGCTGATCGCGCTCGATGACGGGGTCCCTGTAGGCTGGGTGCAGGTGACTCCACGCGCACACGTGCCGCGCTGGAACACCACGCGGACCGTGTCGCGCCCACTCGATGGCGACGATCCGTCCGATCCGGGCCTGTGGGCTATCTCCTGCTTTTTCATCCAGTCCAGCCGGCGCGGGCAGGGGCTGAGCCACGCGCTGGTTGATGCCGCAGTCACCCATGCGCAACGAAATGGCGCCCGCATCCTCGAGGCCTGCCCGGTGGAACAAGCCAAGCATTCCAAATCCGTCGGTCTGCTGGCCGGGTCCGCGCGGGTGTTCGAACAGGCAGGCTTCGAAGCCGTTGCCGAGCGCAAGCCCGGTCGGCCGCTGATGCGCAAGGTCCTTGCGTGAGAACCGTTGCACCCGGCGCCGACGCCCGTGCGGCAGTCTTTCGCTCAGTCGCTTCGCGCGCTGATATGGGCGTTGATCAATGCTTCCGCATGAGCCCAGTCGGTGGCGATGTCGACCCCGTCGCCGGGATGCGGCGCCAGCGCGCGAAAAGTGTCGTTGGCCATCAGGTTGACCAGCAGGGATTGAGGCACATGGGTGCGCACGGATTGCAGATTGACGAAGATGTCGTCGATGAACACTACCGGTTGCGATCGCTCTCCATGCAGGGCCAGAACCGCCGGCCCCTTTGGCGCTTCCGTTGCAATCATCGGATAATCGAAGCCGTGCCGCGACAAGAGCCGCCTTCGGACCGCGCGGTGGCGCGGCGGCATCGCTGTCAGAAACACGATGTCGGCCTGCTCCGACAAGCGTGCAAGAGTGTCGGCGGCTTCGATAACCGGCGTCTGCCATTCGTCATGGCTCTCGAAAAAGGCTTCCAGCATCTGGCTGACTGCCTCGCCCGGAGTTTCGCTGCCATCGGTGCGATTGAACACATTGCCGTGCAGGCGGAACGACGTCGGCCGCAACTCGTGGCCTTTGTCGGTCAGGAAGGCCTCGAACGGGGTAACGAATTCGAGCACAACCTCATCGACGTCGCATACAATCAAGGGGCGCTCGCCAAGGTGCAAATCGTCATGCTCGGCGTCGGGGATGAGCCGCATCATGTTTCGCTCGATCCGCCCAGCGCCTGGAACGCGCGGGAAATGGTTTCTGGCCTTGTGTCGGTGGCAGCACAGAAGTCCAGCAGCGTCGGTTCATGGCTCATCAGAAATCCGAGAACGCCGGCGAGAAATCCGGGTTCCGTTGCGGCTGCGCGCAGGTTGGAGGCCTCGAGCCCGGTCAGCGCCAGGAACCGGCCCATCAGTTCAGGCTCGCCCGCAAGCCAGGCCAGCACGGCAATCGCCGTATCTTCCGCATCCGCCATCGCTGTCTCGTCCTTCCGAATTGTCATGCAATGTATTCGAAATGACCGATTACCACTTTTTCAACCTAATGGAACTAAGGTGACGGTGTTGGCTGGCACTGGGGACCTGAATTTCCGCAAGCCGGGACAGCCGAGAGCCGGTGATCATGATCACCTGCGACCGGCAACAACTGGATCCGGCGGGCGGATGCTCCGCCTGGATCGGCAATGGGGTCGGATATGACAAAGCAGGTTATGATTGTTGAGGACAATGAACTCAACATGAAACTCTTCCGGGACCTGATCGAAGCGTCAGGTTACAAGACGATCCAGACACGCAACGGTCTGGAAGCGATGGATCTTGCCCGAAAGCACCGTCCTGATCTCATTCTCATGGACATCCAGTTGCCCGAAGTCTCCGGTCTTGAAGTCACCAAATGGCTCAAGCAGGACGATGACCTTCACGTCATTCCGATCATCGCCGTCACTGCCTTTGCGATGAAAGGCGATGAAGAGCGCATCCGTCAGGGTGGCTGTGAAGCCTATATCTCCAAACCGATCTCGGTTCCCAAATTCATAGAAACCATCAAGACCTATCTCGGTGATGCTTGAGCGTGGAGAGCTGACATGACTGCGCGCATTCTGGTGGTTGACGACATCCCGGCCAATGTGAAGCTGCTCGAAGCCCGCCTTATGGCCGAGTATTTCGAGGTGCTGACCGCTGCCGATGGGATGTCCGCCCTTTCGATTTGCGACCAGACGCCGGTTGATCTGATTCTGCTCGACATCATGATGCCCGGCATCGACGGGTTTGAAGTCTGTGAACGGCTCAAGAACAATCCCCGCACTGCCCATATTCCTGTCGTCATGGTAACGGCACTTGACCAGCCCGCCGACCGTGTGCGCGGGCTCAAGGCCGGAGCTGACGATTTTCTGACCAAGCCGGTCAATGACTTGCAGCTGATGACCCGGGTCAAGAGCCTGATACGGTTCAAGGCGCTCAGTGACGAATTGCGGCTGCGGGCCGAGACTGCGCGCAGCATTGGCCTGGAAGCCCTTCTGGCGCCACACCAGGGCAAGCTGGAGGAGCCGGGCATGGTGTTGCTGGTGGAAAGCCGCGCCAACACGCAAGAGCGCATGTCGCGCGCTCTGACCGGCATTGCCGAAATCACCGCGATCGCCGATCCGCAGGCCGCCCTGTTCGAGGCAGCCGACAAGCCCTACGAGCTGGTCATCGTGTCATCGTCGCTGGAAGACTATGACCCCCTGCGACTGTGTTCGCAGCTGCGCTCGCTCGAGCGAACCCGTTTCATTCCGATGCTGGTGGTCGCCGAGCAGGGCGAGGAGGATATGGTGATCCGCGCGTTGGAACTGGGCGTCAACGACTACCTCTTGCGACCGCTCGATCCCAATGAATTGCTTGCCCGCAGCGTCACCCAGATCCGCCGCAAGCGCTATTCCGACAAGCTGCGGGCCAGTCTCACCGAATCGGTCGAGTTCGCTGTCACCGATGCGCTGACCGGCCTCAACAACCGCCGTTACCTCGACACCCATCTGGCGACCCTGGTCGACCGGTCTAACCGGCGCGGGCGTCCCTTGTCCGTGTTGATCACCGACATCGATCATTTCAAGGCCATTAACGATACCCATGGCCACGAGGGCGGGGACGACGTTTTGCGCGACTTCGCCCGCAGGGTGCGCGGCGCTGTCCGTGGCGCTGACCTCGCCTGCCGTTATGGCGGCGAGGAGTTCGTCGTGGTGATGCCGGACACAACATCTGAAATCGCCGCGCAAGTGGCCGAGCGGCTGCGCGAAGCGGTGGCTGCTGCACCGTTCAGGATCTCGGCAACCGGGACAGCTGCGCCAGTAACCACCTCGGTCGGTATCGCAACGCTTGAGGCCGACGGAGAAGGGGCGGACTCTTTGCTTCGCCGCGCGGACAAGGCGCTGTATCAGGCCAAGAACAACGGCCGGAACAGGGTCGTTGGACAGGCTGCCTGAAGTTAATACCCGCGTTGCTGTCTAGTTTTTGCAGCTCATCAAGCGTGCTTGAATAACGCTTCGATTCATCTTTTTCCCGGTATTTGAATATTTAAAATTGATTCCAATATTAACCAACAACAGCGACAGTTTCGAATTACTATTAAGAAACTGTTGATTTTTTACCGGTTTGAGACAAATATTATACCCGTATGCAGCGTTCTGGGACGGTCGCGAGACAGTCTTAAACGCAAAACAGTTTGCATACCCCATGATGTTCAGGTCCGCCGCATCTCCTGGGTCGTGGGGTGGCCGATCGAGAGCAAGTGCATAAGTGGTATCCTCGTTCCACGCCTTGTTTCGGTCGGCCCTCGACACAAAAAACCCGCTTCCGGAAGGAGGCGGGTTTTTTTGTCTGCCGATGAAAGCCTGCCCGAAGGCAGGAGGCAAGCCAGATTACTTGATCTTGGCTTCCTTGAATTCAACGTGCTTCTTGGCAATCGGATCGTACTTGGTCTTTACCATTTTCTCGGTAAAGGTACGGCTGTTCTTCTTGGTAACGTAGAAAAAGCCGGTGTCGGCGGTCGACAGGAGCTTGATCTTGATTGTGGTCGCCTTGGCCATGGTGTCTTGCCTTCTTCAAAAATGAAGCCGCGGACAGCACACATGGCTCCACGGCGAAACTTGCGCGGAAACTACAAAAGCCGCCGGGAAAGTCAAGTCCGTTTTGGCCGCAGCAGGATACGAAACAGCGTCAGCGCCACATAAAGTGCGAAAAAGAATGCCAGTGCCCATGAAAACCCGTGATCGCCGGCAATATCCATTGAAACACCGATGGTCTGCGGGCCGACCAGCATACCGAGCGCATAGCAGAACACGAAGGCAGCATTGGCTGCGGCGAGGTCTGCACCATGCAGCTTGTCGCCCAGATGGGCCAGCCCGACAGTGTAGAGACCGGCGACGCTGCCACCCCAGAACAACAGGATCACGGCTGTCAGCAACCAGTTGTGGATCAGGAAGGGCAGGGCGAGTGACCCCACCAGCCCGATGAAGGCAAACAGCGACAAGAGCGGCCGTCGATCCTTCATCCGGTCCGCGATCAAACCGATGGGGATCTGGAACAACACGTTGCCAAGCCCCATCATCATCAGCAGCAATGCGCCTTGCGATTCGGTGAACCCGGTCCGGTTTGCATAGACCGGAAACAGCGACAATCCGCCTGATTCGACAGCGCCGAAAATGAACACCGCAGCGGTCGCGGTCGGAACCAGAAACACATAGCGCATGAACGCGTGACTTGGCGCCGTCTCGATCAGCGGATTTTCCTTCCGCGCCATCAGGATCGGGACAGCAGCCAGCAGGATGATGCCGGCACCAATCGCAAACGGCATGATCCCTTCCGATCCGACCACGGAGAAGATCAGCGGGCCGGCCGCAAATCCGAGCGAGAGCACGGTGGCGTAGATTCCCAGCACCAGTCCCCGCCGCGAGGGCGGCGCTGCGGTGTTGATCCAGAATTCCGATAGCACGAACAGGATGGTGATCGCACCGTGGAAGATGATGCGCAGCGGAAACCACATCCACAACGCCTCGGCATAGTAGAACCCCAGCGCACTCGCTGACGCCGCAACGATCGACAGCACCATGGTGGTGGTCACGGTCAGGCGTTGCGCCAGCATGGTGGAAATCGGTGCTGCGACCATGGCCGCAACACCGGCCATGGCCGAGTTGAGCCCGATCATCGAGGACGAGACGCCGCGCTTCTCAAGAATGATGGACAGCAGCGGCAGCCCCAGCCCGATCGCAATGCCGACCGCCGTGATGGCTGAAACGGCGGCGATCAGCGCAGGCCAATGTATCTCCTCACGGATCACGGCAGTGCGGAGAGATGGATTGTCCATGTGAGGTTGCCCTAAATCAATTCGCGAACGAATCGTCCGTTGCGGGAGTAGTAGAACGGAACGGCTTTGCCAAATGGTAAAGACGCGTCTTCCGCAAGCGCTTCGACCAGGTCGGAGAGAATCACTCTGGTGATTCTGGGCAGTGGGTGGGTTTCATGCGCGTCGATTGGCAACCAGCACAGATCGTGCAGTTCGTCGCTGTCTTGCACCGAGGCGGGATCGAGACCGAGTTCGTCGCAAAAACAGGCAAAGAAGCGGGTGTCGAACCTGCGCGATTGGCCAGGAGGCGTGATGGCGCGGGCCAGAAAGCGGAAGCGCGAGACATCTGGACGCAGCATGCCGGCATATTCCGATGGCGTGAGCGACAAATGCGCCTCTTCCATCATTTCACGCGCCGCGGCGACAGCGAGGCCGCGGGCCGCGGTGTCTTGAAATCGGGCCCGGGTTCGCGCCATGAGCTTGTCCAGCACCTGGTCCTGCAATGGCCGGGCAAGCGCCACCCGGTTGTCGCCGGGATCACGCCGGCCACCAGGAAACACATACAAATCCGGCATGAAGGCATGGGCCTTGCCGCGCTTTCCCAACAGCGCCCTTGGTGTCTTGCTGCGTCGATCCAGCAGAATGAGTGACGCCGCGTCGCGCGGGGATCGGGTCGGATGCCGCTTTTCACTGGTTCGCGACTGATGATCTTCTGTCAGCAGCGCGGTGTTGGCGGCAACACTGTCATTCATCGCACATCCTCATGCGCGGGGTCGGCCAGCATCGGTTCTTCCGAGTCGCCGCCGAAGCCGTGCATGCGCAAGCCCCATTGCAACCCGATAACCCCGCCCTTGATCGAAGGCAGCATCGCCATGGTCAGAATGATGGTGATCGGGATCCAGATCATCAGGTGCTGCCAGCTTTCAAGCACCAGCCAGGTGTCGGTGGCCATGAAACCTGCGACAACGATGTGACCGACGATGAAAATCGCCAGATAGGCCGGAAAATCATCGGCGCGATGGTGAACCATCTCCTCGCCGCAGCTTGCACAGGCATCCACCGGTTTCAGAAAGGCCCTGAACAATTTGCCCTCGCCGCAATTGGGGCAACGGCAGAGCATCCCGCGCTTGACTGCGCGCCAGGTGTCCCGGGGGGCGTCTTTTTGATGAGCTGTATCGCCGCCAAACTCGAGCATGTCTCTTCTCCTGAACCGTAACCAGCGTCTTTGACGCTGCAGATTGTTCGCTCGGCGCTGTCTCAGCGCCGCCCGCGAGGTGGCCTTGTGCCGGGCTTCTTGGGGCCGCCGCGTCTGGCGCGGCCGGACTTGTGAAACGACCGTGTGCCCTTTGGCATTTTCTGTCCCTCGCTCAGCATCTCAAATCGCATTGAGCCTGCCAGCGGGATCACTTCGGCGAGTTTGACCTCCACCCCATCTCCGAGACGATAGCCCAGACCGGTTTTCTCTCCGGTCAGTGCCTGATGTGCCTCGTCATAGTGATAATAGTCCAGTCCCAATGTGGAAACCGGAATAAAGCCATCTGCGCCAAATTGAGGCAGGCTGACAAACAGCCCGGACTTCGTCACGCCTGAAATACGGCCCTCGAACGCCTCATTCAGACGTCCGGCCAGATGGTGCGCTACCAGTCGGTCCACCGTGTCGCGTTCCGCCGCCATGGCGCGCCGCTCGGTGACGGAGATTTCCGCAGCGATGTTGTCGAGCGCTGCTTCTTCCGACGGCGTGATGCCGCCTTCACCAAGGCCCAGTGAACCCACCAGCGCCCGGTGCACGATCAGATCCGCATAGCGGCGAATTGGAGAGGTAAAGTGGGCGTATTTCATCAGGTTGAGCCCGAAATGCCCAAGGTTTTCAGGCGAGTAGATGGCCTGGCTCTGGCTGCGCAACACCATCTCGTTGACCATGCCCTGATAGGGCTGATCGACCGCCTTGGACAAAATGCCGTTGAAAGCATTGGCCCGCATTGCCGAGCCGCGCGCCAGCGACAGACCGAGCGTGCCCAGAAATTCGCGCAAGACTTCCTGCTTTGCCAGCGAAGGCTCGTCGTGAACCCGGTAGATCAGCGCCTGCTTGCGTCTTTCCAGCGTTTCCGCAGCAGCCACGTTGGACTGGATCATGAATTCTTCGATCAGCCGGTGCGCGTCGAGCCGTTCGGGCACGATCACTGTGTCGACCTTGCCCTCCGGCGTCAGCAGGATCTTGCGCTCGGGCATATCGAGATCAAGCGGCTGGCGCCGGTCGCGTTCGCGCTTGAGCACGGCATAGGCCTTCCACAGCGGCTTCAGGACACTGTCCAGCACAGGCCCGGCCTTGTCGTCCGGATTGCCGTCAATCGCTGCCTGGGCCTGCTGATAGGACAGTTTCACGGCGCTTTTCATCATGATGCGATGAAACTTGTGGCTGATCTTGCGGCCTTCGGCGGAAAACACCATTCTGAGCGCCAGCGCCGGGCGGTCTTCGCCCTCACGCAACGAACACAAATCGTTGGAGATCCGCTCGGGAAGCATCGGCACCACCCGATCAGGAAAATAGGCCGAGTTGCCACGCTTCAACGCTTCGCGGTCGAGCACCGTGCCGGGACGCACATACCAAGACACGTCGGCAATTGCCACGGTAGCGATAATGCCGCCGGGATTGTCGGGCGAGGGGTCTTCCTCGGCATAGACTGCGTCGTCGTGGTCCTTGGCGTCATGCGGGTCGATGGTGATCAGCGGGATATGGCGCCAGTCTTCGCGTCCCTGCAACGGTGCCGGCTTCGCATTTTCTGCTGCCTCGATCACCTCGGCCGGGAAGACATGCGGAATGCCATGCGCATGAATGGCGATCATCGAGATCGCCTTCTCGCCCTCGACCGATCCGAGCACCGCGTGCACCTTGGCGCGGGGCAACCCCATGCGGCCCAGCCGGGCTGGCTCAGCCTCGACCAGATCGCCGTCCTTGGCGTCCCCGGTGTAATCGGGATCGATGGTAAACTCCTCGCCGCGCCGCTCGATCGGCATCAGCCGGCCACTGCCGCCAGGCGCCGACCGGAACACGCCGAGGATCAAGCCGTCGCGCCGGTCGAGAATTTTCATGATCCGGGCAGTGTAGCTGGTACCCTTGCCGTGCGTGGCGGGGAAGATCCGCGCCAGAACCCGGTCGCCGATGCTGGCGGCAGTGGAAGGCGTGCGGGATTTTCCGCGGTCGCGTCCGGCGTTCGACTGCCGAACAATGACAGCCGGTGCCGCGCCGTGATCCTCGAGCCATTCAGCCGGTCGTGCAACCAGATCGCCATCGCTGTTGCGCAGGGTGATTTCCAGCACCGCCACTGCCGGCAGTGTGCCGGGGCGCCGGAGCATCTTCTTGTCCCGCTCGATCAGGCCTTCTTCTTCCAGTTGCCTGAGCACATCCTTCAGCTCGGCCCGTGTGTCGCCCTTGATGCCGAAGGCTTTGGCGACATCGCGCTTGGAGGCTCGGTCCGGGTTCTCGCTCAGGAAACGCAATATGGTTTCCTTGTCGGGCATGTCGCCGCGGCGGAAAGCCGGACGTGCATCGTCACTCGCTCCGTCACTTTTGCGGGACGACGGCTTGCCTGCCCCTGGCTTGCGCGGAGGATGTGCCAAATTCAGTCCTTCTTTGCCTTGGCGGCTGCGGCTTTCTTGGCTGCCGCAGGCTTCTTCGCAGCAGGTTTCTTGGCAGCTGCTTTCGGTTTGGCCTTGGTGGCCTTCTTCGCCGGCGCCTTGGTCTTCTTGCCTGAGGCAGCAGCCTTGGCGGCGATCAGCTCGAGGGCCTCCTCAACAGTCACTTCAGTCGGGACCTTGTCCTTGGGCAGGGTGGCGTTGATCTTGCCCCAGTTGACGTAAGGACCGTATTTGCCGTCACGCACGGTGATCGCGCCGCCATCGGGATGGTCCCCCAGCTCTTTCAACGCAGCTGGTGTGCCACGCCCCCGGCCTGGCCCCTTGGCCTTCTTCTCGGCGATCACTGTGACCGCGTGGTTAAGGCCGATAGTGAACACGTCCTCCACGCTTTCGAGATTGGCATAGGTGCCGTCATGCAGCACGAATGGACCGTAGCGGCCAAGCCCGGCGGTGATCATCTTACCCGATTCCGGGTGCACGCCGACGTCGCGGGGAAGGGCCAGCAGCGAGAGGGCCTTCTCGAAATCGATGCTGGCGACTTCCCAGCCTTTGGGCAGGCTGGAGCGCTTGGCTTCCTTGCCTTCGCCGCGCTGGACGTAGGGGCCGAAGCGACCGGTCCGCAATGTGACTGGTTCCCCCGTGGTCGGGTCCATGCCCAATTCTTGCGGCTCGTTGGAAAGCGCTGCGTCGGCATCCGAGCCATTGGACGAGAGCTGGCGGGTGAAGTTGCAATCGGGATAGTTCGAGCATCCGACAAAGGCGCCGTATTTGCCGAGCTTCAGCGACAGATTGCCGGTGCCGCAGGTCGGGCAGATGCGCGGGTTTGAGCCGTCTTCCCGTTCGGGGAAGACCAGCGGCGCCAGCGCCTCGTTCAGCGCATCGAGCACTTGCGTGACACGAAGTTCCTTTGTGTCGTCGATATGCGCATGGAACTCCGTCCAGAATTCGCGCAAGACGTCTTTCCAGGCCAGTTCGCCGGCCGAAATCCGGTCGAGCTTTTCTTCCAGATCGGCAGTGAAGCCGAACTCGACATAGCGGTTGAAGAAATTCTCCAGGAACGAGATGACCAGACGGCCCTTGGGTTCAGGTGTCAGTCTGCGGTTCTCGATGGTCACATATTCGCGGTCGCGCAAGGTCGCCAGCGTCGAGGCATAGGTCGAAGGACGGCCGATGCCGAGCTCTTCCATCTTCTTGATCAGCGAGGCTTCCGAAAACCGCGGCGGCGGCTCGGTGAAATGCTGCGAGGCATTGATCTTGTCCCCGGCCAGCGCCTCCTGCGCGTTGATCTGCGGCAGCCGGCCGTCATCGTCGCCATCTCCGTCTGACTGCTCGCCATCTTCCTTGGCATCGGTGTATGCGGCGATGAAGCCGTCGAACCGAACAACCGAACCGGTGGCGCGCAAGCCTGCCGTCTTGCCGCCCTTGGAGGCGGTGATGTCGACAGTGGTGCGCTCGATTTCGGCGGAGGCCATCTGGCTGGCGATCGCACGCTTCCAGATCAGATCGTAAAGCTTGAGCTGGTCGGCATCGAGATATTTCTTCAGCTCGTCCGGTGCCCGCTCGAACCCGGTCGGGCGGATCGCTTCATGGGCTTCCTGCGCATTCTTGGCCTTGGTCGAGTAGAGGCGGGCCTTTTCCGGCACATAACGGTCACCGAACCGCGTTCCGATGGCGGCACGCGCCTCGTCAATTGCTTCGGGCGCCATCTGCACGCCGTCGGTCCGCATATAGGTGATCAGACCCACGGTCTCGCCACCGATGTCGATGCCTTCATAAAGCTTCTGCGCCACCTGCATGGTGCGCGAGGCGTTGAAGCCGAGCTTGGAGGAGGCAGCCTGCTGCAGCGTCGATGTGGTGAACGGCGGGGACGGATTGCGTCGTGTCGGCTTGGCTTCAACGCTGTCGGCGACAAACGACGCGCCCTCGAGCATGTCCTTGATCTGTCCGGCGAGATCACCATTGGTGACCGACATCTTGGTGATCTTCTCACCGTCATGCGACGTCAGCCGCGCGGTGAAACCTTCGCCGCGCGGCGTTTTAAGCTCCGCCGCGATCTGCCAGTATTCCTCAGAGATGAAGCGCTCGATCTCGCTTTCACGGTCACACACGAGGCGAAGCGCCACCGATTGCACGCGTCCGGCAGAGCGGGCGCCGGGCAATTTGCGCCACAGCACCGGTGAAAGATTGAAGCCGACCAGATAGTCGAGCGCCCGGCGCGCCAGATAGGCGTCAACCAGAGGCGTATCAATCTCGCGTGGATTGGCCATCGCGTCGAGAACGGATTTCTTGGTGATGGCGTTGAACACGACGCGGGAGACCTTTTTGTCCTTGAGCGCCTTTTTCTTGTTGAGAACTTCCAGCACATGCCAGGAAATCGCTTCACCTTCGCGATCCGGGTCAGTTGCCAGGATCAGCGAGTCTGCTCCCTTGAGCGCTTCGGTAATGTCTTTGAGCCGCTTGTTGGAAGCCGTATCGACTTCCCATGACATGGCGAAGTCCTCGTCGGGAAGAACGGATCCATCCTTGGCCGGCAGGTCTCGAACATGGCCGAACGAGGCCAGGACCTTGTAATCGCTTCCGAGGTATTTGTTGATCGTTTTTGCCTTCGCAGGCGATTCCACTACCACTACATTCATCAGGTTGCTCGCATTCGGCCATGAGATTCGGCATGCCGCGCGAATTCGCGCCGTACCGATTGGCCCACGAAATGTACACCGAATGCGGCGCGGTCAAGCCCAAGTTCCAATTTACGCCGTTTTCGCAACCCGAATGCAACCAATGCGCGATTGCAACTGTATTGCAATTTAAGATAATTCAGGTATCGTGATTTCCTGATCTGTGAAGCGCTCTTGGTGGGGCGCTGATCAGGGAAATGCAAGGGAGCGACGATGCCGAGCCACCCCTCTCAGGACTGGTCAGACAACGCCCAGACGGAGCAGAAAATCACCTATGTCAGGCAGATGCTGGGCGAGCTGGGCAGTGTCGCACGCAATGAGAATGCGGACATGCTGTGCTACCTTATTGAGATGGCCTATCTTGAGGCCGGCGATGTCCTGGCTGGGACCCGGCCGTTGCATCTGGTCAAGAAACCCTCCTAGTCATCATCGAAGACCATCGACACCATGCCGCCGGGATGGCGGTGCAACCGCCCCGCAAGATCAAGTTCGACCAACACAAGATAGACGGTTTGCGCCGCGACGCCGGTGTGGCGGATGATGTCATCTATTTCGGCAGGAGAGGGACCCAGCGCCTCGATCACGCGGCTGCGGTCATCATCCCGCGGCTCGTCGAATGGTCCGCTGCCGTCATTGTCTGGTTCCTCGAAGATCGGCTCGTCATCGGCAAACAGGCGGCTTGACGGAGCCAGCGCTTCAATCACATCGCGGCTTTCGGTCGTCAGGATGGCACCGTCCTTGAGCAGACCATTGGTGCCTGCCGCCCGCGGATCGAGTGGCGAACCTGGCACTGCGAACACCAGCCGGCCGAAATCGCCGGCCCGCCGCGCAGTGATCAGCGAGCCCGAGCGCTGGGCTGCCTCGATGACCACCAGTCCCAGGCCGATGCCGGCAATCAGACGATTGCGCCGCGGAAAGTCTCGCGCCCGCGGCTCCCAGCCCATCGGCATTTCACTGATCGCAAGACCGTTTCCGGCGCAGATGTCCTTGTAGAGTTCATTGTTTTCCGGCGGATAGGGTTGATCCAGGCCTCCGGCGAGGGCCGCGATGGTGCCGTTTTCAAGGCTTGCCCGGTGGGCTGCCGCATCAATTCCTCGGGCAAAGCCAGAGACGATGACATAGCCGGCAGCTCCGAGTTCACGCGCCATGCGTGCGGCCATCTTGGCACCTGACACCGACGCGTTGCGCGAACCGACGATCCCCACCGCAGCTCGCGTCGCCAACGCCAGGTCACCGATAGCCGCAATCAGCGGCGGCGCACCGTCGATACGCCTGAGTGCCGGTGGGTAGTCTGGTTCGCCGATACCGATAAAGACGGCACCGAATTTCTCTGCCGCTTCCAGTTCCCGCTCTGCTTCTTCAACGCTTGCGACCCTAATGGTGCGCGCAGATCCGCCGCGCCGCGACAGGTCCGGCAGCTGTTCGATGGCGGTCTCAGCCGAACCGAAATGATTGATCAGGTCGCGAAAGGTCGCAGGGCCGACATTGTCCGAGCGGATCAGCCGCAACCAGTTGAGCCGTTGGCGACCGGAAAGGGGGACGCCGCGTCTCCCTTCGTCGCCGGCAGGCATCAGCTTTTGTCCCCGATCCGGCTCTCAGTGCCTGAAATCAGCCGGCGGATGTTCTCGTGATGCTTGAGGATGGTGATCAGCGACATCACCACAAACAGCGACGCCACTTCAGGCCGCTCATATAGATAAAGTGCAATCGGCACCGCCACCGCTGCGGCTAGCGCCGCCAGCGATGAGTATTTGAACAGTTTGGCCATGCCGAGCCAGACCGCGGCGAACACCAGCACCATCACCGGCGCCAGGCCGAGCAACACGCCGAGATAGGTCGCCACCCCCTTGCCACCCTTGAATTTCAGCCATACCGGGTAAAGGTGCCCCAAAAATGCGCCAAGTCCGGCGATCAGCGCAGCTTCCATGCCAACAAATTGGCGAGCAACGACAACCGCCACTGTTCCCTTGAGCGCATCGGCGAGCAGGGTTGTGGCCGCAAGTTTCTTGTTGCCGGTGCGCAGCACGTTGGTGGCGCCGATATTCCCTGAACCGATGGAGCGCACATCCCCGAGGCCGGCCATCCGGGTGAGGATCAGACCGAAGGGAATCGAGCCGCAAAGATAGCCAAACAGCAGCGATCCAAGCATCACGGGGGCGGACAGCGTCCAGTTGATCAGGTCAGGCACGGCGCATTCTTCCCTCCAAGCCCCTGGTCGGCAGGCCTTCCAAGCCGGTGTCAGTTCCTGTAAACTGTGACACCTGCAACCAGTGTTTGCAATACTTTGCCGGTGAACCTGGCATCTTCGAAGGCGCTGTTCTTGGACATCGAGACGATCTCGTCCTTGGACAGAACCCAGGGATACTCGGGATCGATCAGCGCGATATCGGCGCGCGCACCGGTTTTCAGAGTTCCCGCGTCGAGACCCAAAATCTGCGCCGGACGGGTCGACAATGCATCGATCAGGCGCATCAGCGGAACGTCGCCGGAATGGTAAAGCCGCAGCGCGGCAGCCAGCAGCGTTTCAAGCCCGATGGCGCCGTTCTCCGCGTCGGCAAACGGCAGCCGCTTGGTGTCGACATCCTGCGGATCATGCGCCGAGACGATGATGTCGATGGCGCCGTCAGCCAGCGCTGCGACCATGGCGGTGCGGTCATCCTCGGTGCGCAGCGGCGGCGACAGCCGGAAGAAGGTGCGGTACTCGCCGATATCGGTCTCGTTCAGAGTCAGATGGTTGATTGAGATCCCGGCCGTCACATCCAGCCCGCGGGCCTTGGCGGCGCGTATGATGTTTGCCGATTCCGGCACCGAAATGCTCATCGCGTGATAGCGCGACCGGGTCAGAGCTGCGAGCCGCAGGTCGCGCTCAAGCGGAATGATCTCGGCTTCGCGCGGAATGCCCGGCAGGCCCAGCCAGCTGGCAAACAGGCCTTCGTTCATCACCCCCGCGCCGCCCAGCTGCCGGTCCTGCGTCGCCACCGCAATCACCGTGCCGAAGTCACGCGCATAGGTCATGGCCCGGCGCATCACTGCCGGATTGTCGACCGTGTGCCGGCCATTCGACAGCATCACCGCACCGGCGTCGAGCAGCAGCCCGACCTCGGTCATTTCCTCGCCAGCAAGCCCCTTGGTCAGCGCCGCGGCCGGATAGACCCGGACAACGGCTTCGTCACGCGCCAGCCGCTGCACGAAATCGACCAGCGCGACATCGTCAATCACCGGATCCGTGTCGGGCATCATGATGATCGAGGTGACGCCACCCGCAGCCGCCGCCCGGCTGGCAGACGCAATCGTCTCGCGGTGTTCAGCGCCCGGTTCGCCGATATGAACACAGGCGTCCACCAGCCCGGGAGCAGCGATCAGACCTTCGCAGTCCTCAATCTCGGCGTCGGAAGGCAGTTTGAAACCGCGGGCCTCAGTGCCGCAGGCAGCAATCTTGCCGTTGACTATGACGATATCGCCAAGCTCGTCCATGCCGGTCGAAGGATCGACAATCCGCACATTCTGAAGAACTCTCGAGCTCATCGGGCAAGCTCCCCGTGCAACATCAGCGTCTCCATCACCGCCATCCGCACCGCGACCCCCATTTCGACCTGCTGTTCGATCACGCTTTGCGGACCGTCGGCAATGTCGGAGGCGATTTCAACGCCTCGGTTCATCGGTCCCGGGTGCATCACCAGCGCATCGTCCTTGGCTGATTTGAGCTTTTGGCCATCAAGGCCGAAATAGCGGAAGTATTCGCGGACTGACGGCACGAAGGAACCGGCCATCCGCTCACGCTGCAATCTCAACATCATCACCACGTCGGCATCTTTCAGCCCGTCTTCCATGCGCTGGAACACTTCCACACCCATATCCGCGATGCCTGACGGCAGCAGCGTCGAAGGCGCGACCACGCGGACGCGGGCGCCAAGCGCATTGAGCAGCAGGATGTTCGAGCGGGCAACGCGGGAATGCAGAACGTCACCACAGATGGTGACGATCAGCCGTCCGACCTTGCCCTTGGCACGGCGGATGGTCAGCGCGTCGAGCAGTGCCTGGGTCGGGTGTTCATGCGCGCCGTCGCCGGCATTGATCACCGGGCAGCCGACCTTTTGCGCCAGCAGAGCCACTGCACCGGCCGAGGAATGCCGCACCACCAGTACGTCGGGCCGCATGGCGTTAAGTGTCATCGCCGTGTCGACCAGGGTTTCACCCTTTTTGACGCTCGAATTGGCGACTGACATGTTCATCACATCCGCACCCAGCCGTTTTCCGGCCAGTTCGAACGAGGCTTGTGTCCTGGTCGAGGATTCAAAGAAAAGATTTATCTGGGTCAGGCCACGCAGGGTGGTGGTCTTTTTCTCGCGCTGGCGGGAGATTTTCACCGCTTCATCCGCCTGATCGAGCAAATAATGTATGTCTGGCTCCGAAAGCCCCTTGATTCCGAGCAGGTGGCGGTGCGGAAATGACATCGGACGTCCTGTGAACGAAAATCTTAAGCGTTCATAGAAAGGTTCAGGTTCAGGGGCAAGCTTGAGCGGGGTGGAAATACGTAATGTCCCCATGCAAAACCATACGAATCCCTGTAAGCGAGGTCCAATGAGCCCGATACAAGCCTTTGGCCCCCAGGCCGACAATCAAAGCCCGTCTTTTTCCGGACACAACGCTTTTCGTTCCGACCCCTTGCTGAAGGACATTGCGGCTGACATGCCGCGTGCGCTTCGCATCGATTTCGAAACGGTCGGCAAATTCGTGGCCTCGGCCGAAGCCCAGGATTTGGCCCGCATCGCAAATCGCTCGGTGCCAGAGCTCAGGACCCATGACGCGTCCGGCAACCGCATCGACCAGGTGGACTTTCATCCCAGCTGGCACGCCCTGATGCGCCGCGGCGTGGCCTCCGGGCTGCAAGGCTCGGTCTGGGAAGGCAAGCGCGAGGAGGCGGGCTTTGCCCATCAGGCGCGTGCCATTCGTTTCTTTTTGACCGCTGGGCTCGAATGCGGCCATCTGTGTCCGCTGACCATGACCAACGCTTCGATTGCCGCCATCATGGCCTCGCCGCGCATCGAAAAGGCCTGGGCGCCGCAAGTGGTTTCGCGCCGCTATGATTCGAGCCACCGTCCGGCGATGCAGAAATCCGGCGTCACCATCGGCATGGGCATGACGGAGAAACAGGGCGGCACCGATGTCCGCGCCAACCAGAGCGTTGCCACCCGGGCAGGCGAGGGGGTGTACCGCCTCTCTGGCCATAAATGGTTCATGTCGGCGCCGATGTCGGACGCTTTTGTCATGCTGGCGCAGACCGGCAAGGGCTCCACCGAGCAGGTGAGCTGTTTTCTGGTTCCACGCATTTTGGAAGACGGCAGTCTCAACGGCCTTCGGCTGCAACGGCTCAAAGACAAGCTCGGCAACCGCTCGAACGCATCCTCTGAAGTCGAGTTCAGCGACACGTTCGGCTTTTTGCTTGGCGGAGAAGGCGAGGGGATCCGCACCATTCTCGATATGGTGACGCTGACCAGGCTTGATTGCGCGCTGGCATCCGCCGGCATGATGCGCGCGAGCCTTGCCGAGGCCGTGCATCACTGCCGCCATCGCCGGGTGTTTGGCGAGTTGCTGATTGATCAGCCGCTGATGGCGCGGGTCTTAGCGGATCTGGCGCTCGACACGGCTGCCGCAACAGCACTTTCGATGCGTCTGGCCCGCGCCTTTGACAATGCCCGCGACAATCCCTCCGAGGCGGCCATCGCCAGGCTGCTCACCCCGGTCGTCAAATACTGGGTCTGCAAGATCGCCCCGTCCGTCATCTATGAAGTGATGGAGTGTATGGGCGGCAATGGCTATGTCGAAGAGCGCGCGGTGGCGCGGCACTACCGCGAGGCACCGGTCAACGCGATCTGGGAAGGGTCGGGTAATGTCATGTCTCTCGATGTGCTCAGGGTTCTCACCCGCGGCCGCGATCTCCTGGAAGTGGCGCTGGAAAGCATCAACCGTGATCTCGGCGCTGCCGGGCCGCGTACCGTTGATGTGCTGCGCGCTTGCATGGCCGTGGCCGAGAGCGATGAGGGAGCGGCAAGGCTGCTGACCGAGCAGCTGGCGCTTGCCGCTGCTGCCGCCGAATTGACCCGCCTGGGCGCCGGCCATGTTGCCGAAGCCTTTGTCGAAACCCGTCTCGGCGGCGCCTGGCGCTCGACCTACGGCATGCTTGACGCGCGCTTTGACGCGCGTCAGATCGTCGATCTTCTCTACCCGCCTGTAACCTGAGTCCGCTGGCTGCCTATAGACCGCCGGCCAGTCCTGCAGCCCACATCACTGCCGGTATCGTGACGAAGGATGCAGCCGTCTGTACGGTCGCCACCGCTGCGTAAAGCGGTGCATCGCCGCCCATCTGGCGCGCCAGCAGATAGCCGTTCATCGCGGTTGGCACGGCCGCGCACAGCGCCAGAATGAGCACGGTCTCACCGCTCAGCCCGAAGCTGACCGCAAGCGCCACCATGACAATTGGAAACAGGATCAGCTTCAGCAGCACCGGTGTCAGCACCGCGGGGCCGGGACGAAGCGCGTCGGTGATCTTCAACCCGGCTCCGACCATCAGCATGCCAAGGCCCAGAGCGGAACGGGCGATCAGGTCGATGGCCTGTTCGACGGGCGGATAGATGCCGATAGACGAAGCATTGACGAGAATGCCTGCAAGACAACCCAGAATCAGTGGATTGCCGGCAATCCGCTTGACCAGCGTCGCCATGCTGCGTCCGCCGGTTCCGTACCAGACCAGCATGATCACATTGATGAAGTTGAGCGGGATGACGATCAGCGCCAGCACCAGCGCGACAAGTGCCATGCCGCTTGCGCCGGACAGCTTTTCCGCAATCGCCAGCGCAATGAACCCGTTCCAGCGTGATGATGTCTGAAACAGGGTCGTGAAGCTTGCATTGGACATCCCTCTTGCCCTGGCGATCGGATGCAGCGCCAGCAGCAGCACGGTCATGATCGCTACAGCGCCTAAAGATACCAACGCCACGGTGCCGAGTTCTATGCCGGAAAAATCCGCAGTGGCCAGGGTCAGGAACAGGAGCGAGGGGAAGATCAGAAAGTAGCCCAGTGTCTCAAGCCCCGGCCAGACGCTCTGGTCGATAAACGGCGCGCGCCTGAGCGCAATGCCAAGAAGCACGATCAGAAAAATCGGCAGGATGCTTTCGAATATGGGGATCATGAGGGTCGCCGTTAGGGGGAGGTGCCCCCTCATAAGCAGCTGCGCCGCCAAGGGCAATGGCGGCCGTTAACCTTAACAAATGGTTTACATTGCGCAGGCGCCTCGCCACCGTCATGCTGACAACTGAATTTAACCTTAACGCATGAGCCGCGACGGTCCCGTGATGATATCTAACCGCCTGTATTATGCCTCGATGATGCTGTTCTGGGTCTGCTATTTGTCGCTGCTGGCGATGGTCGTAGCCTATGCGCCGCAGGGCGGTTTGAGCATGGCCGGACTGACCCTGTTCAGCGACACGGGTCTTGTCGAGACGGCGGTGATGGCCATGCAGTCCATCGGCCTGTCGCCGGTGGGGCAAAGCGTCGTCTTCGGGCTTCTGGGTGGTTTTAGCGCGGCGTCAGCCGGGTTGTTGCTGTTTTCAATGATGTTTTATGTGTTTGGCGAAGAGCGTGAGCAGCGCGAAGCGCGGCCATTGGCTCAAGGAGCAGTCGCCTGCACGGCGCTTTCGGCCATGTTGACGGCTCTGGTGTTCCTGGCCGGCGGGCAGGCGGGCGCGCTTCTGGCGCTGCAATTCGGCGCGCTTGGCGGCTTGTTCCTGACCGTTATGTCGCTCGGCCAGTCACAGATAGAGCCTGATCGGGAAACCGAAGAGGAGGCGAGTGATCTGGACCGGGTCATTGCCGACCACGCCGCCAATCATGCCGCCTTCAGCGCTCAGCTGGCCTCATTGTCAAGACATGGATCACGGTCATGAAGGTGTTTCTCGCGCTCTGGATCATGCCGATCATCCTGCTCGGAAGCTGGTACGGCCTGTCCTACTACGACATCAGTTTCGGCTACCGCATCCTGACCCGTGACCTGCACGATCTGGTTTTCCAGATTTACGGCAATCTGCTCGGAATTCCCCCGGAGACCATCCCGGCGCTTGTGCTCAAGGCGATCATTTTCGACACCTTCCTGGTCGTCGGATTCATCATCCTCAAGCGTCGCCGCAGGCAGATCTGGGCCGCCATTCGCAAGATGCTCGGATGGACGGACACCTCCGACGAGTCGATGCAGACATCCGCTCGGGCCGACTCAGAGTTCTCCGGAAGCGCCTGAGCCTAGTTGCTGCGCACGCAATCCGGTCAAGCGGTCAAGCGCACCCTGCAGGATGAAGCTGGCGGCCGCCGAATCAATCCGTTCCTTGCGCTTCTTGCGTGAGACATCCATTTCGATCAGCGCCCGCTCTGCAGCCACGGTTGACAGTCGCTCGTCCCAGAACACGAATGGCAATTCGCTCTTTTGCGCCATGTTGCGCACGAAAGCCCGTGTTGCCTGAACGCGGGGACCCTCGCTGCCATCCATGTTGACGGGGAGCCCGATGATTGCCACGCCAACCTTGTCCTTCTCGAGCGCAGCAATCAGGGCGATTGCATCAAGGGTGAACTTCTTGCGCTTGATCATCGGTCGCGGCGAAGCGAGCCGCAGCGACAGGTCGGACACCGCAAGCCCGATGGTTTCCGTCCCCAGGTCAATGCCTGCAATCGTCTGGCCCGGCGACACATGTGCGCCCACATCCTCGATGGCGATAACAGCCATTTTTCAACTCCGCCTTTGCGCCCGGACCAATGCCGCGCTAGATGATGGGTTTAGCGAACAAGCCCTTGGAATGCGAGGGTCCCTGAACTGCGAAGGAGGATAATCCATGAAAATCACCTGGCTGGGCCACGCTGCATTTCGTCTGGAAACCGCAAAATCAACCATCCTGATCGATCCGTTTCTCACCGGCAATCCGGGCTTTGAAGGCAATGACCGCAAGGACGCGGTCAAAGATGTCACCCATATCCTGCTCACCCACGGCCACGCCGACCACATTGGCGACACCGCCGCCATTGCCAAGGAAACCGGGGCGGTGGTGCTGTGCAACTACGATCTCGGTATCTGGCTCGGCCATCATCAGGGCGTGGACAAGCTCGAGATGGGCAACACCGGCGGCACCATCTCGCTGGGTGATTTCTCGGCCACCTTCGTCAACGCATTTCATTCCTCGGCCCAGATCACCGAAGACGGCGTGTCGCACTCGCTGGGTTCGGCCAACGGCCTGATGCTGCATTTCGATGACGAGCCGGGCCTCCTGCACATGGGCGACACCGACATCTTCTCCGACATGGCGCTCATCAATGAGCTGCACCGGCCGGAAATCGGCATCGTGCCGATCGGTGACCGCTTCACCATGGGCGGTGCTGTCGCAGCCCTTGCCTGCCGCCGCTACTTCTCCTTCGCCAAGGTCTTGCCTTGCCATTACGGTACCTTCCCATTCCTCGACCAGACCGCTGACGCGTTCATCGAGGGCATGGAAGATGATGCCAAGAACGTTGCCGCTCCCAAGTCGGGCGAAAGCGTGACCGTCTGATCCGATCATTCGGCAACCGCGACGGCACAAAACAATGCCGCGCGGTTGCGCGGCTGCCCGCTCGCCGCTATAGCGGAGCCACCTGTTCACACCACCCCGATGAGGACCCGATGTCCGTAGATCTTGCCACCGTCAAACGCGTTGCGCACCTGGCCCGCATTGCGGTCACCGACGAGGAAGCCGCCCGCATGGAAGGCGAACTCAACACCATCCTGGGATTTGTCGAGCACCTGTCGGAAGTCGATGTCGACGGCGTCGAGCCGATGACTTCGGTCACGCCGATGGCGATGAAGAAGCGCGCCGATGTGGTCACCGATGGCTCCAAGGCGGACGATATCGTCGCCAACGCACCCGAAAGGGCCGATAATTTCTTCATGGTGCCGAAGGTGGTCGAGTAAACCGATGGCTGTGTCGATCGCCATTGAAACGCCACTTCAGGACGAGGTGAAGACGCTGGTTACGGCGCTCGATGCGCATCTGGCGCCGCTGGCACCGGCCGAGTTCAATTTCGGACTTGATCTGGACGAGATGGCTGCCGACGACACCGCCGTCTTTGTCGCCCGCAATGGCGACGGCAAGGCGGTGGGGATCGGCGCCCTCAAGCTCATCGGCCAGTACGAGGGCCTTCAGCTAGGCGAGATCAAGCGCATGTTTGCCGATCCCGCCGTACGCGGCCAGCGCATCGGTTCGGCCTTGCTTGAGGCGATCCAGACACGCGCCCTGTCGCTCGGTATCGAGCGCCTTGTGCTCGAAACCGGCGTGGGCGAGGGGCTCGCCGCTGCCGTTCGGCTTTATCAGAACCACGGCTTCACGGAATGTGGCGCCGTGCTTGATTATCCCGCATCTCACTATTCCCGGTTCTTTGAAAAGAAGTTGTCCGCATGACCGACCTCATCCGCCTGACCATCGCCGAAGCCCGTGACGAAATGGGCAAGGGCGCGCTCTCCAGCGTCGAGCTGACTGACGCCTATCTGACCGCCATCGAGGCCGCCAACCCGGCGATCAATGCCTATGTGAAGGTCACCGGCGACAAGGCGCGCGAGATGGCGAAAGCCTCCGACGCCCGCCGCGCGGGCGGCCAGGCCGGCGCGCTTGAAGGCATTCCGCTCGGCGTCAAGGATCTTTACGCCACCGAGGGTGTCCACACCCAGGCTTGCTCCCACGTACTCGATGGCTTCGAGCCGCGTTACGAATCCACCGTCACCGCCAATCTCTGGGCCGATGGCGCCGTTATGCTGGGCAAGCTCAATATGGACGAATTCGCCATGGGCTCGTCCAACGAGACGTCCTATTACGGCCCGGCAATCAACCCCTGGCGTGCCGAAGGCTCCAACGCCGATCTGGTGCCCGGCGGTTCCTCTGGTGGTTCGGCTGCAGCTGTCGCTGCCCTGATGTGCGCCGGCGCGACTGCGACCGACACCGGTGGCTCGATCCGCCAGCCCGCGGCCTTCACCGGCACCGTCGGCATCAAGCCCACCTACGGCCGCTGCTCGCGCTGGGGCATTGCCGCCTTTGCCTCGTCGCTCGACCAGGCGGGCCCGATCGCCCGCGACGTCCGCGATTCAGCCATCCTGCTCAAGTCGATGGCATCCGTTGACGCCAAGGACACCACCTCTGTCGATATGCCGGTTCCCGATTACGAAGCAGCCCTTGGCGGTTCGGTCAAGGGCCTCAAGATCGGCATCCCGCGCGAGTACCGGATCGACGGCATGCCGGAAGAGATCGACACGCTCTGGCAGAAGGGCATTGCCTGGCTCAAGGATGCCGGCGCCGAAATCGTCGACATCGAACTGCCGCACACAAAATATGCGCTGCCGGCCTATTACATCGTCGCCCCTGCCGAAGCCTCGTCCAATCTGGCGCGCTATGACGGTGTTCGCTACGGTCTGCGTGTGCCCGGCAAGGACATTGCCGACATGTATGAGCAGACCCGTGCGAGCGGTTTCGGCCAGGAGGTCAAGCGCCGCATCATGATCGGTACCTATGTGCTGTCCGCCGGTTACTACGACGCCTATTACCTGCGCGCCCAGAAGGTGCGCACCCTGATCAAGCGCGATTTCGAACTCGCCTTCGAGGCGGGCGTCGATGCCATCCTGACACCCGCCACGCCGTCCTCTGCCTTCGCCATCGGCGACGAGAGCCTCGCCAGCGATCCGGTCAAGATGTACATGCAGGACGTCTTTACAGTGACCGTCAACATGGCAGGTCTGCCGGGCATCTCGGTGCCCGCTGGCCTTGATCACAAGGGGCTGCCGCTCGGCCTGCAGTTGATCGGTCGTCCCTTCGAGGAAGAAACCCTGTTCAAGACCGCCCACGTCATCGAACAGGCCGCCGGCCGCTTCGAAGCCAAGCCCTGGTGGTGAGACTTTTCCAATAGACAGATGACAAAGCGGCGCCCGGAGGCGCCGCTTTGCATTTAGCGGTTGTTCAGCTGTGATCTGACCAGTTCCAGCCCACGCCGCGTGACGCCATAGGGCTGACCCTTGCGCGAGCTGATGGCGCGTCGACGCTTGAGCTTGCGAAAGGTCTCGATGTCGAGATCGGCAAACAGCCAGCCTTCGCGGGTGATCAGTTTCAAGTCCGTGATCTTCCTGCGGTTGTCACGGATGGGCTCGATCCTGCCACCTTGTGCCAGCAGGTGCAAAATGCGCTGTTCAGCGCGGGAAATATCCATTTTTTGTGTCCGGAAAAGCGCTCGTGTGAGCGCGCAAAAGCATCGGCCGATGTCAGCGACGTCGGCGGTTTGATGTTTTTGTCGGGCCATGCACAGCGTTTTGAACGCGGGGCTGGCCCGTTATCGGGACTCGGACAGAAAGAACATAAAGGCTCCGGTATTGGACCACTCTACCATAGCCGGGCTGGCAGGCGGGTTCAATAAAACTCGGTCCCGTTGCTGTCATAAAACTCGGTCCCGTTGCTGTCATGAAACTTGGTCACTGTTGGCCCTTGCCCTTCAAAACTGCGCAGGGCTTGATGATTTGTGCGATTCCGGCGAAAGTCGGAACAATTGGCGCGCAACGGCGCGGTCATGATTCTACGGAGCGATCTCTTGATAGCGATCCGGCCTGCCACGTCTGCCGAAGCCCAGGATCTTGCCGAGATCGGTCTGGCTGCGTGGGAAAAGGCAATCCGCGTCTGGGGCGAGGATGCCGAGCGTCTGCGCGAAAATGCCCGGGAAGCCTATTATGACTTCTGCACCCGTTGCTGGCCTGATATCCTGGTGGCCGAATGGGATGGCGATGTCGCTGGCTGGGGATCGTGTGAAAAGGCCGATGATTTCATCACCGATCTCTGGGTGCTGCCGGAATTCCAGGGCAGGGGCATCGGAACGGCGCTGCTTGCAGAAATCGAAGCCGGTATTATCGAGCGTGGTTTCCCTTCCGCTCGGCTCGACACCCACGCCCGCAATCTGGCTGCCATTCGGCTGTACAAGCGCCTGGGTTATCGGGTGACGACCTATTTCGTCACCTATTCCGAACCGCTCGATGAAGACATCGACAAGGTCGAGATGATCAAGGAGTTCGAGCCTGACAGCGAGCCGGTTGATCCCGGCACCGACGACTACAGCCTCTACGACAATTGAGCGCAGGCGGAGTTGCTTTGGGCAAGCCGGCACTGGCCTGTTCTGCCATGGGAAAAAAAGACCCGGATGCGACGATGCAATCCGGGTTGGAAATTGGGCGGAAACAACGTCTCCGCCTTGAGGGAGCTTGAATTCAGGCTGCAGGCTGCGCCTTGGTATCTGCGGTGCGCAAGACCCGCGCAAAAAGGTCATGATTTCTGCAAAACGACGGAGCCTCATCCGGTTCGGCTTCATGCGACAGCCAATGCTGGCAGGCATCGGCCCGGTCGCAGCTCAGGCACCGGTTGGCGGCACGACGCAGCACACCTGCATGATCGGGCAGGTTCCGGATCTCGTCCGAGACCCCGAGTTTGTTCATCATGGCGTCCATCAGGTCTGCCTGTTTGGTCAGGCGGCTGAAAATGTCGAGTACGCTCATGATCTTCTCCTCTGGGCTGTTGCAGGCAGAATCCCATCAGCGCCGCACAGCCGCATTGATCTCGGTCAAACAATTTGCACTTGGTTTCGGGCCCGATCCGGGCCTCAATGCCCGGAAAGCCTTGCAGTCGGGTCGGGTTTGTTCTACCCGACAGGGAGCCGATCCTTCACAGATAATGAGCCTGCCATGACACTCGTCGACACCCGCACCCCTGAACCGAAACGGCTGATTCCCGGCGCCACCGGCGATTGGGAAATCATCATCGGTCTGGAAGTCCATGCGCAGGTGACCAGCAACTCGAAACTGTTCTCCGGTTCGTCGACCCAGTTCGGCAAGGCACCCAACTCCAATGTCAGCCTGGTTGACGCGGCCATGCCAGGCATGCTGCCGGTGATCAACGAGGAATGCGTCGCCCAGGCCGTGCGCACCGGGCTTGGCCTGAAAGCGCAGATCAACAACCGCTCGGTGTTCGACCGCAAGAACTATTTCTACCCCGACCTGCCGCAGGGCTATCAGATCTCACAGTTCAAGGATCCGATCGTCGGCGAGGGCACCATCATCATTTCGGTCGGTCCGGACCGCCAGGGCAATTTCGAGGACATCGAAATCGGCATCGAGCGCCTGCACCTCGAGCAGGATGCCGGCAAGTCGATGCATGATCAGCATCCGTCGATGTCCTATGTCGATCTCAACCGTTCCGGCGTGGCGCTGATGGAGATCGTCTCCAAGCCCGACATGCGCTCGGCGGATGAGGCCAAGGCCTATGTCACCAAACTGCGCTCGATCCTGCGCTATCTCGGAACCTGCGACGGCAACATGGACGAAGGCTCGATGCGCGCCGACGTCAACGTCTCGGTGCGCAAGCCCGGCGGCGAGTTCGGCACCCGCTGTGAGATCAAGAACGTTAACTCGATCCGTTTTGTCGGACAGGCCATCGAATCTGAAGCCCGTCGCCAGATCGCCATCATCGAGGATGGCGGCACGATTGATCAGGAAACCCGTCTGTTCGATCCCGGCAAGGGCGAAACCCGCTCGATGCGCTCCAAAGAAGACGCACATGACTACCGTTATTTCCCCGATCCCGACCTGCTGCCGCTCGAATTCGATCAGGCGTTTGTCGATGCGCTGAAGGCGGAGCTGCCGGAACTACCCGACGACAAGAAGGCCCGTTTCGTCGCAGATATGGGCCTGAGCGTCTATGACGCCTCGATCCTGGTCTCGGAAAAGGCGGTCGCCGACTATTTCGAGGAGGTTGCCAGCGGCCGTGACGGCAAGATGGCCGCCAACTGGATCATCAACGATCTGCTTGGCGCCTTGAACAAATCCGGCAAGGGTATTGAAGAGACTCCGGTTTCCCCCGCACAGCTCGGCGGCGTGATTGACCTGATCAAGAACGGCACAATTTCCGGCAAGATCGCCAAGGATCTGTTTGAGATCATCTGGAATGAAGGCGGCGATCCGGCCGAAGTCGTCGAAAAGCGCGGCATGAAGCAGGTCACCGACACTGGCGCTATTGAAAAGGCGGTCGACGAGATCATCGCTGCCAACCCCGATCAGGTCGCCAAGGTCGCAGCCAAACCCGCACTCGCGGGCTGGTTCGTCGGCCAGGTGATGAAGGCCACCGGCGGCAAGGCCAACCCGAAGGCCGTGCAGGATCTGGTCAAGGCCAAGCTCGGCATCGAGGAATAGGCCAGGCAGATGTTTTTTGTCCGCTCCGCTTCGCCCAGGGATGTTTCCGCCATCCGTGATGTGCTGGCTGAAACCTGGCGCGCGACCTACGCGCCGTTCTACGGGGCGGCGAAGGTCGAGGAAATCATTGCCGACTGGCATTCCGAAGCGGCCATCAAGGCCCATATGGATCGCCCCAACGGCGAATTCCTGGTGGCCGACGACGGCAAGCAGATCGGTGGCGTGGCCTTCGCCAGTCACGCCCCGGGCACCCACGTCGTCTCTCTGCATCAGCTTTACGTCCGGCCTGAATGTCAGGGCCTGGGCATCGGACGCGATCTTTTCGCCGAAATCGAGACCTGTTTCCCCGGCGCGCAGACACTCTCGCTCGAAGTCGATCCCGGCAATGAGCCGGCCATTGCGTTCTACCAGTCCCACGGCATGCAGCAGACCGGCAGCACCGACAATTGCGGCAAGGACCAGTCCGGCATTCCCGCCGTGATTATGAGCAAACCACTCCTGGGATAGGGGGCAGGGCGAACATCCCGACCCAATCCCGGGTTCAGTTGGCCTCCAGTTCCTGGCCCTTGTCGTCCCAGAACCGCACGGCTGAACATTCGATGATGTAATTCCGGCGTTCGCGGTCGCAGGCGACCATGATTGCAGCCAATACGGCTTGTTTGCTGTCCCAGCCACACAGATATTCGTGCCAGTGCGGGCCTTCCCGATGCTGGACGAACAGGTCCGCCGACCAGCCCGCCGGATAGCACCACTTTACCCTGAGGCAGTCCTGTGCCATTGCGCCGCCTTCCACGCACTTCTGCCGGGCGCAGGCGAGCGTCTTGTCCGTACTTTGTCCGGTGCACACGCCCGAGGATTGTTCGGGCGCTTCGGCAAAGGCGATGCCGATCGGACCTTCCTGCGCCGTGGCCAGGACACTTGTCATGAGCACAATCAACGCCGTGCAGATGGCTGTATGGATCATGATTGTTTCCTCCCGGTACAAGTTCAGCGATTTTGCCGTGTTTTTTTCTGTGTGAACAGTCTGAAACCGAATTGACGCATCCGGATGCTTCCTCTCAAGGTTACCGGGCGTCGGACTGCGTAAGCTATGCTGCAGACACTGCGGCGTGGTATCTGCGGTGGGGAACTTGCATGACACAGAGCTACAAGATCATAATCCCGGTGTTCGCCATCGGATTTCTGGCCGGTGCCGCGTTCTGGTATCTGTTTTCTCCCGCCTTCATCGACCGCGTGGTCAGTGAAGAACTCCCTGCCGGCTTTGAACTGAGCGAACAGCGCAGCGGTAATTTTCGCGATGTCGACGGCGCCCACCGCGGCTCAGGCAAGGCACAGGTGCTGGTCTCGCCAGCCGGCGCCACACTGCTCCGGTTCACCGATTTCGAAGTCACCAACGGTCCGGCTCTCGAAGTCTGGCTGGTCAAGAACCCGGACCCGAAGAAATCTGCTGACGTGAGCGCCAGCCAATGGCTCTCGCTTGGCCCGCTTCGCGGCAACAAGGGCGACCAGACCTATGTGATACCGGAAGGTACTGATACGGAGGAATGGGGATCTGTGGTGATCTGGTGCGAGCAGTTCAGTGTCCTGTTCTCGGTCGCGACGCTGTCCGAGGCAAGCAATTAGGAGCAAGGCGATGGGCGTGGATATCAGGGCGGCCCGACGCGACGATGTCGCAGCGATCGCGGCAATGTTCGCCGGCGACGAGTTGGGCGGGCACGGCGACAGCGCCGATCCGGCTGATCTGCCGGCCTACATCGCCGCTTTCGACGCCATTGACGGCAGCCGCAATGATCAGCTTTTCGTCGCTGTCCAAGATGATGAAATCGTCGGCACCTTCCAGACGACTCTGATCACCTCGCTGACGGGAAAGGGCAGTTCAAACCTGACCATCGAAGCCGTTCACACCCGCAGCGACATGCGCGGCCAGGGAATCGGCGAGGCGATGATCAGCCATGCGATCGAGCAGGCCAGGGCGTGTGGGGCACGGCTGGTGCAATTGATGTCAAACGCCAACAGGGCCGGTGCGCACAGGTTCTACAGCCGCCTCGGCTTCAGCCAGAGCCACCTCGGCTTCAAGATGAAATTGCGCTGAGCCCGCAGCCCAGACACTGGACAATGCTGGCTCAGCGGGCCATAAGGCGAGACAAGACGCGGCCGCAATATGGCCGCCAGTCCACGGACGAGAGGCTTTCATGAAGGCACTACTTCTTCAGATGTTCACCTGGTGGAACGGTCAGACCTGGGGGACTAGGTTTCACACTTGGCGCCACGGCACCCGCGTTGGCGAAGATGCCGATGGCAACGTCTATTATGAAGGCGGCACCGATTCCGAAGGCCGCACCCGCCGCTGGGTGATCTACAGCGGCTATTCGGAAGCTTCCGCGATTCCCCCCGGCTGGCACGGCTGGATGCATCACCGCACCGATGTCTCGCCTGCTGCTGAAAACTACGTGCCAAAGCCGTGGGAAAAAGCCCATATTGCCAACATGACCGGCACCGGTCGCGCCTATCACCCCAAGGGCTCTATCCTCAATCAGGGTGCGCGTCCTCATGTGACTGGCGACTATGACGCCTGGACTCCAAAATCCTGACAGGGCGCCGTGTCTTTGGCGCAGCCCTGCCACAATTCATGCTTAACGCTTCGTTGATGGCGGTGGGCTAGGCTCTCGGCCGGAGACCTGCCGGGAACGGCCTTATAACGCCCATGTGACGAGTGAAGCGAATGAATGTCCACCTCAACAGACTTGCAACAGGCGCGGGCGCTCTGCTCGTTGCTGCCGCGGCCATTCTTGGCTCTTCGGCGCACGCCGCGCGCATCGAAAACCCTGTGGCGGTATTTTCCGGCATCGACAAGATCACCGGTCGAATCACCACCTTTGATGTCTATGTTGGCGAGACCGTGCAGTTTGGCGCGCTACAGGTAACGCCGCGGGTTTGCTATAGCCGCGACGAAACCGAGGCGCCGAAAACCACGACCTTTGTCGAGGTCGATGAGATCACCCTCGACCGCAAGATTCGCCGCCTGTTTACCGGTTGGATGTTTGCTGATTCTCCCGGACTGAACGCGGTCGATCATGCGGTGTATGACGTCTGGCTCAAGGACTGCAAACAGCAGTCCGAGATCCCTGCACCGAGCGACGGAAACTGATCACAATCGCGGCTGGTCCATTCACGGGGCAGCGGTGGTAGTAACTTAAAGCGCCGCGCACTTGTCCAAGTGCGCGGCGCTTCGTTTTTCGTCTGCAGGCAGCCCCTACCTTGAGGCGACAGGGGTCACCAGCGGTGTGATGCGGCGGATCGTGACCCGGCGGTTGAGCCGTTCAGGTGCCTCGGTGCGCACTTTCAGAAAACGCTCGCCATAGCCTTGAGTGACCAGATTTTCTGGCGGAATGCCGAACACGTCACTCAGCGCCACGGCAATAGTTTCTGCACGCTTGTCTGATAGCAAGAGGTTGGACTCGTCCCGGCCAACAGCATCCGTGTGCCCTTCGATCAGGAAGGTTTCTGCAGGATTGTTGTCAAGGATTTCGGTCATCGCATCAGCCACATCGGACAACCGCTGGATCTGGTCGTCGCCGATGGTCGCCTTGCCGAATTCGAAAGTCAGCGAATCCATGTCAACGCGGCGAACCTTGTCCCGGATGCGGGCGGAGCGGCGCACTTCCTCGACTGAGTAAAGGCGTTCTACCTGTTCGACAGGCGGCTCCAGCAGGAAGTTGAGATAGGCCGAGGGCTCAGCGTCCGTGGCGTCAAGAATATAGTCTGCGATCGGAATGCCCAGGCGCAATGGTGGCAGGTTGCGGCCCGGATCAACAAAGGCCTCGCGAGAGCCGTCGCTGTTGGCTTCCGCGTAAAACAGCACATATTCCTGGCCATCCGGCATGATCCGGCTGCGCTGGATCAAATCGCCCCAGCGGTTGCTGATGGTGACAAGCTGAACACCATTGGGACGGACGATGACTTCACGCGTCCGGCCGCCGCGCAGACGCTCGTAGTAGACCTCTTCGCTGCCCGCGCGCAGACGCTCGCGCTCGTCATGTTCGATGACGGTGCGATTGTCGACCTCGATGATGGTCCGGTTGTCTGTCTGGTTGATGATGGTGACGTTGGTCTGGGCTTCACGCGGGGGCGCCTCGTTCACACGTTCGCCACGCTCCGACATCGCGGCTTCCGGGCCGGCAGCGGAACGGGAGGCAGGGGCCTGGGCCTCGGCATCCGAAGCCGGAGGAGGGGGCGCCGGTTCGCTCGAGGCCGCTGCTGGAGCGGGTTGGGTGCCCTTTTCGTCTGCGATCGGCTCTTCCTTGGCGCTGTCGAGTACCGGTGCGCCATCCTCAACGGGCAGGGTGAGAACCTCTTCCTCGTTTGATGCCGGGCTGTTTGTTTTCGTCTGCTGATCTGTCGTCTCGTCAGAAGCCTCTGGGGTGCCGTCGGCCTCCTCAGTTTTCGGCTCGGGTGCGGCCTCCTCGCTTTCAACGGCTGTATCGGCCTCCGCGTCCGGCTCTGGCGCAGCCGCTGCCGAAGATTCGCTCTGGGGAGCAACCTTGCTTCCGGTATCGATGGCAGGTGTTTCACTGGCAGGGGCGGCTTCGCCAGCGGGCTCATCGGTTTCGGACGTTTCATCGGCTGGGGCCGGTGCGGGGGCAGCGGGGTCTTCGGTCGTCGGAGATTCCGGCGCAGGCTCGTCCTGATCTGCCTCTGGCTGATCCGCCTCAGGTACCTGCGTGGTGCTCGGATTTTCAGTGGCGGGTGTGGTCGGCTCTGGGGCTTTTTCGGCAGCAGGTGGCTGCTCAGATTGCTCGGGGGCCTCTGGTGCCTCAGTAGCGGGGGCGGCTTCTGCGGGAGCAGTATCGGTCCGCTGCTCTGCCTCGGCAGCGGCGTCGCCTGTCGCTGCAGCCTCGGCTTCGGGCGCGGTCTCTTCTGGTGCTGAAGGCGCGGCTGTCTCGCTGGACGGCTGCGGTGCCTCTTGAACGTCGTTTGCTTCAGGTTCTGACACCGGTTGCTCCGCGGGAGCAGCGGCTGGTGCGGCGGGTTCTTCCGCTGGCGCCGGGGCGGCTTCCACAGGCGCTTCTTCCGCAGCGCCTGCAGCGGGCTCGGGAGACTGTGCTGCAGCCTGAGCAGCCTCAAGGCCGGCCTGAGCAGCCTCTACCTCGGCCTGAGCTGCGGCAACGTCGCCACCTGTGCTTTCGGCTTCCGCCTTGCGTTCGAGCGCTGTTTGTAACGTGGTCTCTGCGTCGCCGACGCTCATCTGTACGCGCACGATCAGTTGCGGGCTGGCGGGCTGGCCGAATGCGGGAGCCTGAGCCTGACTGAATGAAGCGGCGTGGCTGAAGCCAAGGCTGCAAAGGCTGATGGCGGTGGAAGCAAGTAGTGTCCGTGTCAATGTCACGAGGGCAACTCCTGTAGGGTAAACGTTCCTTCAAACGCACAACGCCTCCGCGCCCCCAGAGGTTCCATTCAGGCTTTTGCCGTGGTCACCGTGACCAAGTTCCGGGAATGGCACTATCGTGCCTTTCAGTCTCGGTCAGATCGCTCTGGCGAGACTTGGCACAATGATATGTTTGGAGATGTGCCGAAAGCAGGCGATATCCATCGGGCGGCAGAAGCTACGGTGGTCTGTCATCCGGAAACTTCAGCGTGGGTCTGAAAACAGCAGGTCCGGCCCCTCGAGCGCTTCTGCCAGCAAATCCACATAGTCTTCGCGCGGCACGTCGATCGCGCCGAAGCGTTTGAGATGTTCGGTGGTGAACTGGGTGTCGAGCAGCACGAAGTGACGCGCGCGCAACCGCTCGACAAGGTGCACCAGACAGACCTTCGAGGCATCGGTGGCGCGGCTGAACATGCTTTCGCCGAAGAAGGCACGGCGCAGCGAGACCCCGTACAAACCGCCTACGAGTTCGCCTTCGCGCCAGGCCTCGACACTATGGGCGTGGTCGAGCCGGTGCAGTTCACTGTAGAGCGCGCTGATGGTTGAATTTATCCAGGTCGAGGGGCGATTCTCGACGCTCTCGGCGCAGGCAGCAACAACAGCATCAAACGCGCTGTTGAACCGGATTTCGAACGGCGCTTGGCGCACGGTTCGGGCGAGCCGCTTGGGGATGTGAAATCCATCCAGCGGCAGCACCCCGCGCATTTCCGGCTCGACCCAGAATAGGTCCGGGTCGTCAGCCGAATCCGCCATCGGAAAAAGCCCGGAAGCATAGGCACGCAGCAACAGGTCCGGCGTGATATGGGGCTGAGAGCCGTGGGGCACTTCAGCCTCTCCGAACCAGAGTGATCGCGGCCCTATTTGCCCGCTTTGGCGGCAAGGAATTTTTCCAGCCAGTGGATGTCGTAGTCACCATTTGCGATGTCCGGATTGGCAAGAAGATCACGAAACAGCGGGATCGTGGTGTTGATGCCGTCGACCACGAACTCATCGAGCGCGCGGCGCAGCCGCATCATGCATTCAACCCGTGTTCGGCCATGGACGATCAGCTTGCCGATCAGGCTGTCGTAATAGGGCGGGATCTTGTAGCCCTGATACACACCGGAATCGACCCGTACACCAAGACCGCCTGGCGGGTGGTAATGGGTGATCGTGCCGGGCGAGGGAACGAAGGTATTCGGATCCTCGGCATTGATTCGGCACTCGATGGCGTGGCCCTGAAACCGGATGTCTTCCTGGGTTACCGAAAGTCCGGCGCCAGATGCGATGCGGATCTGTTCATTGACCAGATCGATGCCGGTGATGGCTTCGGTGATGGTGTGTTCGACCTGTAGGCGGGTGTTCATTTCGATGAAATAGAATTCGCCGTTCTCGTAGAGAAACTCGATTGTGCCGGCGCCGCGATATTTCAGCTTGCGCATCGCCACAGCACAGATCTCGCCGATTTCCATCCGCTGGTCTTCGTTCAGCGACGGTGAATTGGCTTCTTCCCAAACCTTCTGGTGTCGGCGTTGCAAAGAGCAGTCACGCTCGCCCAGATGCACCGCGTTGCCTTCGCCATCGCCCAGCACCTGAACTTCGATGTGCCGGGGACGACCCAGATATTTTTCCATGTAGACGGCATCATTGCCGAAATTCGCAAGAGCCTCCGAGCGTGCTGTCGTCAGGGCTTCCGAAAGCTCGTCGGCATTCTGGGCCACTTTCATGCCCTTGCCGCCACCGCCGGCCGTTGCCTTGATCAGCACCGGGTAACCGGTGTCTTCAGCGATCTTGAGCGCCTGATCGACGTCGTGCACTTCACCGTCAGACCCCGGAACGCAGGGGATGCCAAGCGACACGGCAGTTTTCTTGGCCGTAATCTTGTCGCCCATCAGCCGGATATGATCAGCCGTGGGTCCGATGAAAGTGATGCCGTGAGCATCCAGAATATCGGCAAATTTCGCGTTCTCGGAGAGGAATCCGTAGCCCGGATGAACCGCGTCAGCGCCGGTGATTTCACAGGCGGCGACAATCTGGTGAATGTTGAGATAGCTGTCGCGAGATGGGGGAGGGCCGATGCAAACGCTCTCGTCGGCCAGCCGCACATGCATGGCATCCTGGTCAGCGGTGGAATGAACCGCGACAGTCTTGATGCCGAGCTCCTTGCAGGCACGCAGCACGCGCAGCGCAATTTCTCCACGGTTTGCAATCAGGACCTTTGAGAACATGGCCTCGCTCACCTATTCGATCACAATCATCGGTTCGCCGAATTCCACCGGATCGGCATCGGCAACCATGATGTCGACGACCTTGCCGGAACGTGGCGCCGGGATCTGGTTCATTGTCTTCATCGCTTCAATGATCAGGATGGTCTGGCCTTCCTTGACCGACTGGCCGACTTCGACAAACGCCTTGGCGCCAGGAGCCGGGGACATGTAGACCGTGCCGACCATTGGAGCGGTGACGGCGTTGGCCGATGGTTTCGAAGCTGCTGCTGGAGCTTCCGTCGGCTGCGCGGCTGCAGGTTGTGCGACCGGTGCCGGGGCTTGCGCGACAGGCGCATGTACCATCTGCTGGGTGCCAGCACGGCTGACCCGTACGCGCAAATCATCCTGTTCGATCTCGATCTCGGTGAGGTCGGTGTCGTTGAGAATATTGGCCAGATCCCGGATCAGATCCTGGTCGATCGACGGTTTTCGTGTTGCCATCGGACTATTGCCTTTGTTTTTGTTGTTGCCGACGGCAGTTGCAGCCGTCGCGCTGGTTGTCTGTCCTTTACAGTCCCGAACTGCCCGGTGACAAGCCCACACATCTCAAGGAACCGCAAATCGACCTGAAATCCGGAAATGCGGGTTCAGACCATCTGTAATGCAGTCATACACTCTCCGGCAAAGCCGATGAGGGGTCATTCGCCTGCATGACCCATTTTCCACAAGCGATTGCGGTCATACTGTGACCTGCCGCGCTTTTCGGTCGATGGCACACGACCAGACTTCGGGAAATCAGCAAACGGTGCTTTCGCACTGTCGCATGTTGGCGATCTTGCCAAGCAGAACCTCCTCACCGACAGCGCCGAACACAGCCTCGTCCCCGATGACAAAGGATGGTGTTCCTGAAATGCCCAGTGCATTGGCCAGCTCATAAGTCTGGCGGATCGACCGATCGATCGCCGGGTCATCCATGCCTGCTCTCAAGGTTGCTTCGTCGACGCCGAAACCCTTTGCCATTTCAATCGCATGATCTTCGGTGGCGCGGACATCTGCACCCAGCAGCTGCATGTGATATTCGCCATACTTCTCGGGCGCCAGCGCACGGAAGGACATCGCAACCCGGTGGGTTGCCAGCGAGTCGGGACCGAGGATTGGAAACTCCTTCAGCACGAAACGGATATTCGGATCCTTTTCGAGAAGCGAAATCATGTCGTTCATCGCGCGTTTGCAGTAGCCGCAATTGTAATCATAGAATTCGACCACAGTGACATCGCCGTCAGGGTTGCCGAGCACGATGTCTTCAGGGGCGTTGAAAATGGCCTCCCTGTTGCTCGAAATCGCGGCCTCCGCCAGCTGCCGGCTTTCCGCTTCCTTCTTGATTTCAAGCGCCTGTTGCATCTCTTCGACGAGCTCGGGGTTGGCCATCAGGTATTCGCGGATAAAAGCGCCGAATTCCTGCTTTTGTGCATCATCAAGGGCTGCGGCAGGCAGCGGCAGCGCCGTGGACAAGCCGAGAATAACTGCGGCCAGGAGGCCGGTGCGGGTGCGAAGTGCCATGTCGGTCAATCCTTGTAGTGTCCAATCGGCCAGCGTCTGAAACGACGTGAATTTGGTCTATCTGCCGATTGTTAAGATGTCATTGGCGCGAATAGCGCCGGGTGAGCCTTTGGGCAGTTTCGGCAGGGCCCGGGCGGCGAACACTTTTGCCTCCCGTGTGTTGCCGGCGCGGAAATTGCCTTCCGCCATGGCAAGCTCTGCATTGGCGATGTCTCCGGTCTGGCCATAAGCTTGGGAAAGATGCCGGTAGGCGGCAAAATTGTCCGGTTCGGCCTGGATCGCGACGCGTAATTCCTGGATGGCGCGATTCATGTTCGCCGGATTGCCAGAAGCGACAAGCGCAAACCCGTGCCGGGCACGGATCAGTGGTGAATTGCTGCGGTCGAGTTTGACTGCCCGCGCGAAGGCCTTGATGGCTTCGTCGGTCTTGCGCAGTTTGACAAGCACTTCGCCGCGGAATTCGTGGAAATAGGGATTGTTGGGCTGTTCGCGGATCAGCGCATCGAGCTTTTTCAAGGAGGCTGCTGAGTTGCCGGAAAGATCAGTGGCAATCGCATCGCCATAGCGCGCGGCAAGCGAGCCGCGATCCTTGGAAAACAGCCGCGCCACGGCAGCCGCACCTCCCGAATAGGCAGCGATCTTGGCACGCATCAGCTGATGCCGGTCGTTGAGCCGCTTTGGATCCCTGGCATCGAAATATTTGCTCTTTCGCGCAAGCTCCTCCAGAAGAGCGATGCGTTCACGTGGCAATGGATGGCTGATCTGGTACTGATCCACCTGAACGCCAGACAGTGACAGGCTCTGCGAAAACCGTTCGAAGGTTGTGAGCATGCCCTTGATCGACTGTCCGGTGGCATTGAGATAGCGGGCCGCAGCCTGGTCGGCATTCATTTCCTCTGACCGGCGGTAACTCAGCAGGTTGCGCTGAACCAGCGTCGGTGTCGCGGTGATCAATGCGCCGCCGGCCTGGGCGCCGCCGTCACTGCCTGCGATGGAGCCTGCGGCCATTGCGCCGATGCCCAGCAATCCGCCGACAATGGCCATGGTCTGGGCTGCGGCGATCTGTTCGCGAAGTCGCTGCTGATGCCCGCCGGCCAGATGCCCGGCTTCATGGGCAATCACGCCGATGATCTCGTTGGGGACGGTTGCGGCCGACAGCGCGCCGGTGTTGATGAACATGCGTTCGCCGTCAACGAAGGCATTGAAACCCGGGTCGTTGACCAGAATGATCTGCACCCGGCTGGCCTGCAGCCCGGCCGCCTTGAGGACGGGCGTGGCATATTCCTTCAACAGTGTTTCGATCTCGGCATCCCGGACCACCGCTACCCGGCCCTGCGCAAATGCCGGCAGGGCAAGCGAGACAGATACCACCGCCGCGGTGGCCGCGGTTACCAGCCTGCCAAGCCTGCGTGTTTTGCCGGTCGCGATGTCGGGTGCTCTGGTGACGCTAGCCATGATCGATGATGCTCTCCTCATTTGGCTGAAAGGTAATGGCTGGGACTGGAAAAGCAATTGCACAATCGGCACAAGTCGCCACGCTCTCGCTCTTGTGATGGGCACGACAATCGGGCATTTGTGCGGCCATTCGGCCCCGCCGGGCTCGCCGGGGCCTGCGAGACTGCCACATTCTGCCGGAAAACCGGCACCACAGAAGTTCACGCCCGGAGCCGACAGGCGGGTCGTGGGCAGGGAGAGCATGTTTTGACAATGAAGCGAAAGCCATCGGTAGAGCCGTTCCACGCCATGGATGTTCTGGCAGCTGCAACCCGGCTGAAGCAGGAGGGCAAACCCGTCATTTCCATGGCTGTGGGACAGCCGGCCCATCCCGCGCCCGCAACAGCCCGCTCTGCGGCAGCGCGCGCGCTGGAGGCAGGGCAGCTTGGCTACACCGATGCACTTGGCCTCAAAAGCCTGCGCCAGGCAATCGTTGCCCGCTACAAGAGTGTATATGGTCTTGACCTTGACCCGCAGCGCGTTGCCGTGACGACCGGGTCATCGGCGGGCTTCAATCTTGCGTTCCTGCAGCTCTTCAATCCCGGGGATCTGGTGGCCATCACCCGGCCTGGCTATCCCGCCTACCGCAACATCCTTGCAGCCCTTGGTTTGAAGGTCGTCGAGATCGCGGTCGGGCCCGAGACCGGTCATGCCTTGACACCTGCTGCCATCGAGGAGGCAGAACGTGCAGCCGGCGCGTGTGTGTCAGGTGTTCTGATTGCCAGTCCGGCCAACCCCACGGGCGCTGTTCATTCAAGGCAGGCTATTGCCGAACTCGATGCGTGGTGTGCCGACCGAGGTGTGGCCTTCATCTCGGATGAAATCTATCACGGCCTGACCTGGAGCGGCGAGGAGACGACCGCGCTCTCGGTCTCCGATAACGCGGTGGTGATCAATTCCTTCTCGAAATATTTCTGCATGACCGGCTGGCGTATCGGCTGGATGGTGTTGCCCGAAGATCTGGTCCGGCCTGTCGAGTGTCTGGCCCAGAGCCTTTACATCAGTGCGCCGGAACTCTCCCAGATTGCTGCCGAAGCAGCACTGGATGGGATTGCAGAGATGGAAGCGGTTCGCGCAGGATATCAGAAAAACCGGGCGCTGCTGGCCGAGCGGCTGCCGGCACTGGATTTGCCCTTCGCGGCCCCGATGGATGGCGCGTTCTATGCCTGGATGGATGTTTCCGGGCACACCAATGATTCCATGGCTTTTGCCCGCCAGATGCTCGCTGACATCTACGTTGCGGCAACGCCGGGACGGGACTTCGACCCGGTCGACGGCTCACGCTTCATGCGGTTTTCCTACGCCGGCGATCATGCCGACATGGTCACGGCACTGGATCGTATCGAGGGCTGGCTTGGCAAGCGGTAGTCCGGCATCAGGTGCACTCGACCGCAGCGGAATATCTAATCGCTGGAATGCATTGTAAGTAAATGCTAATGTAATGGTTGGCGTGCTCAGTGCGTCCGCCAGATGCATGTCTCTTTCTGCAGGACATAAAAAAACCGGCGAGTGATCGCCGGTTTTTTCGTCATTTTGTTTTGACCGGGCTCAGAAGAATCCGCGCTTCTGCCACCAGCCGGCTTTCTTGGGCTTTTTCGGCTCATCAGTCTCGTTCGATGAGGTGACCACCGGTGCGGTGGCAGCCGCAGCTATATCGGTTCGCGCGCTGCGATCGGCTGTGGTGTTTTCGCTGGGCTCTTCTGTCTCAGCCACAACTGGGGCGGTCGCCTCGGCTGCGAGATCAGCCTGGTTACCCGCATCGGCATCTGTTTCAGCAGCTGCAGTGGCTGCTGCCTCCTCGGCTGCCTTGTCGGCCGCGATTTGCGCCTTGGTCCGGCGCTTTTTGCGGGCTGGCTTGGCCGGCTTCTCTTCTTCCACCACAGGCGCAGTTGTCTCCGCCGGAGCCGCCTCGGCAGCTGCAGCCTGCGTTTCAGCTGCTGGCTGCGCAGGTTCCGCGGCAGCCTCGGCCCGTTCCGGGGCGTCCTCGGAGGAGGCAGCTACTGCGTCAGGCTGCACGGTCTCGTCATTCGAGTCGGACGAGCCGTTTGCATCTTCTTCGCGATTGCGACGGCCACCGCGTTTGCCACGACGACGGCGCTTGTTGCGCGGCTGATCATCATTCTCGCCATCGGAGGAGGCGTCTGTGTCCTCTTCGCCGGAGGATGCGTCGTCGTCGCTCTTGTCGTCCTGGTCTGATCCATCGACAGCTGTTGAATGCTCGTCGCCATTGCCGTTTTCACCGTCTGATTTACGGCCACCGCGGCGGCGGCGTCTGCGCCGCTTCTTGCCCTGGCCATCTTCGCGTTCAGAACGTTCTTCGTTCTGGGTTTCCGAGGTGTCTTCGGCTTCCGTGTTTTCGTCTTCGGCTTCCTCGATGATCTCAGGATCGTCGTCATCTTCCGGATAGGCCGGTGTGTTGACGGTGATGTGCTCGATATTGACTGGCGATTCGACGGCGGCACCGCGATCGATTGCGAAGTGGTTCGCGCCAACCGTCTCGTCTGCCGAGAAGCTGATCGACACGCCGAAGCGCTTCTCCAGATCGACCACGGTGTCACGCTTGTGATTGAGCATGTAAAGCGCGGTCTCACCGGTGGTGCGCACGATGATATCGTGGGTTGTGTTCTTGAGCAGGTGCTCTTCCACACCGCGCAGAACGTGCAACGCCACCGAGGATTGTGACCGGATATGGCCGTTTCCGCCGCAGGTCGGGCAAATCTGCATTGTGCTTTCCAGCACTGAAGCCCTGATCCGCTGGCGCGACATTTCCAGAAGACCGAAATGCGAAATCCGGCCGACCTGGATGCGGGCGCGGTCGTTTTTCAGGCAGTCCTTCATCCGCTTTTCAACCGCGCGGTTGTTGCGGTTTTCTTCCATGTCGATGAAGTCGATCACGATCAGACCGGCAAGGTCGCGCAGGCGCAGCTGGCGTGCAACTTCGTCCGCAGCCTCCAGATTGGTCTGCAGCGCCGTGTCCTCGATCGAGTGCTCGCGGGTCGAACGACCCGAGTTGACGTCGATGGCAACGAGCGCTTCGGTTTGGTTGATGATGATGTAGCCGCCCGACTTCAGCGTCACCTGCGGCTGCAGCATGCGGTCGAGCTGGGCTTCGATGCCCGAGCGCGCGAAGATCGGGTGCAGATCGCGGTAAGGCTGAACCACCTTGGCGTGGCTCGGCATCAGCATCTTCATGAAATCCTTGGCTTCGCGGTAGCCTTCTTCGCCCGAGACGACGATTTCAGAGATGTCCTTGTTGTAAAGGTCGCGGATCGACCGTTTGATCAGGCTGCCTTCTTCGTAGACGAGGCTTGGTGCGGTCGACTTCAGTGTCAGGTTGCGAACGTTTTCCCACAGCCGCATCAAATATTCGAAGTCGCGCTTGACTTCGACCTTGGTGCGATTGGCGCCGGCTGTGCGCAGGATGACGCCCATGCCCTTGGGTACTTCGAGTTCGCGCGCAATCTCCTTGAGACGCTTGCGGTCGGGCAGGTTGGTGATCTTGCGCGAAATGCCACCGCCACGAGCTGTGTTCGGCATCAGAACGGAGTAACGTCCGGCCAGCGACAGGTAGGTTGTCAGCGCAGCACCCTTGTTGCCGCGTTCTTCCTTGACCACCTGGACCAGCAGAATCTGGCGGCGCTTGATGACTTCCTGAATCCGGTACTGCTTGCGCGGCTTGCGCTGGGCGCGGGTCGGAACTTCTTCCATCGCGTCTTCGGAGCCGACCGATTCGACAGAATCATCATCCGATGAGCTGTCATCGTCATCATTCTTGGATCTGCGCTTGCGTGGCGCTACGGGCTCGGAGATTTCGTCGGCTTCGACGTCCGCCGCCATTTCAGTTGGCTTGTCATCACCGTCGTCGTTCGACTTGTCGTCGCTTTCGGCGCTCGAACCGGACGTGTCCGGCGCGTCAGCCGTATCCGTGGCGGCCGCAATCTCTGCGACAGGTACATCATCTGCAGAGCTGTCGGCTTCGTCGCTAGATGCCGTTTCCTCGACAGCCGCCGCGGCATTCGCATCAGCATCCTCGGATTTGGCTGCATCGCCGGATTTCTTGCCACGCCGGCTGCGGCGCGGACGGGACTTGGAAGCCTTGCCGTCTTCGCTGCCGTCATCGTCCTCGGCCGGCTTCGCCTTGGAGCGGGATCTGGACTTGCTCGAGCCGTTATCTGCTTCGTCTGCGCTTTCGAAGTCGGGATCGTTCTCGGCATCCTCTGCTTCGGCCTGAAGCAGCGCCTGACGGTCGGCCAGCGGGATTTGATAATAGTCGGGGTGGATTTCCGAAAACGCCAGGAATCCGTGGCGGTTGCCGCCATAATCTACAAATGCGGCCTGAAGCGACGGCTCGACCCGTGTCACTTTTGCCAGGTAGATATTTCCGCGGAGCTGTTTCTTGTGCTCCGATTCGAAATCGAATTCCTCTATGCGGTTTCCACGAACGACAACGACGCGGGTCTCCTCGGGATGGGAGGCGTCGATAAGCATTTTTTCTGCCATTGAATGTAAGCTCCTCGGCGCCCGCCCGATATGTGACTCCGCCGCGCCGGTACTCGGGGCAGGGGATGGTCATCTGGGTGAGCGCCGGATGATAGATATTCCGGTAGTCGGCTTGGAGCAGTGGTCAGGACTGTAACCGGGGCGATTGACGCCCGGGGCCTGTTCACACTTTGGGAGATCCGCATTTGCACCATAAAAGCCGGCCGAAAATTCATTTGCGTATAGTCCTTGCGGACCGATGAAAGCCCCTTGAAGAGGCGTGCGACGACAATGGTCGCAAAGGTTGTGGCAGGAGTCCTCGCCTGCCGGGTTTAATCACTGTCGTGGCCTGGGGTGCTGTTTAAAGCTGACTAGCCTCGCCGCACCTTCGGCCATATTGCCTGGCAGGAGCAGTCAGATTGGGTTCCCGACTTGGAAACTATGAGCTGGCCGCTCCGGGGAAGGATTTTTATTCGACGACGGACGATCCGCACTCCTGGCGCCCTGGGCCTGTTGCAGGCGGCGGCCGGAAGGGTGACAGTTCTATCCCGTCAATATACTTACCCAATGAAAGCTTTTATGGGCTGTTAAGCGATCTGGCAACTGAAAACATCTATAGGTCCGGTTGTACGATGCGTGGAGTTGACCCAACCCGCACCTGGGTAAGAACTCGATCGCTTTTTTATGGTGAACCAATGGTTAACCCGATTGGGGGATGCTGGGCGGGAGCCCTTAAGCCGAATCGTGCCATTGTATTGACGCTGTTTGCCGGTACTGGCTCGTGCTTGAAGGCGCAGGCGGGACGACTAAGCCATAGGCTGGATTGAGACAAATGCGAACAGGTGCGAAAAAAGGGCGGATTGTAGCGCGCGGAGGCCACAGGCTTCTGCAAGCCGTCAATGCTTTCGCCGTCTGCGCGTTTTTCTTGCTGGCATTCAGCCTGTCCGCTCCGGCCGCAGATACCGATGATGCGGAAGCTTCACCGCATGTCGCCATCGCCGCCCGGTTGGTCGGTGACGAGAGCCGAGTCCGACTGGTGCTCGATTTCGAACGTGAGCCTGATTTCCATCTGCACTACCTCGACAATCCCTATCGCGCGGTGATCGACCTGCCGGAAACGGTGTTCGCCTTTCCCGAAGGCTCGTTGCAACAGCGCGGACTCGTCAAATCAGTGCGCTACGGCAATTCCGGCAGCGGTCGGGCGCGTATGGTGTTCGAGTTTGCTGCGCCGGTAAAAATGGAATTGGCCGAAACCAGCAAGGAAGCTGAGGGCGCAATCCACCGAATGGTGTTCGACATCACCATCGTCGAACAGCAGCAATTCTCCACCGAAGTATCCGGCACGGATTGGCCGGAACACGGTGACGACGGCGGGGGGCGACCCGCAACGTCTCCCGGCGATACGCTGACCATCGTGATCGATGCAGGCCACGGCGGCATTGATGGGGGCGCCGAGGGGCCCGCCGGCTCGATGGAGAAAAATGTCACCCTGTCCTTTGCCGAAGCGCTGAAGGTCGCGCTCGAGGAAAAGGACGGCATACGTGTGGCCATGACCCGCACCGACGACAGTTTTCTGTCGCTGTCGGCCCGGGTGCGCCGCGCCCGCGACGAGGCCGCGGACCTTCTCATTTCACTGCATGCTGATTCGATATCCGTTCGGTCCCTGCGCGGTGCGACGGTCTACACCCTGTCCGACAAGGCGTCTGACGCGGTAGCGCAATCGCTGGTGGATCAGGAAAACCGGGAAGATGCCATTGTCGGCGCGAGCCTGGAAAACGCGCCCGAAGCCATCGCGGCCATTCTTGTCGATCTGGCGCGGACCGAAACCCGGGTGTTTTCCACAGGTCTTGCCCGGCAGGTGATCAGTTCCTTCGAAGGCCAGGTCAAGCTGATCAACAATCCGCTGCGTCATGCCGGCTTCAGGGTGCTGCAGGCTCCCGATGTACCTTCGGTCCTTGTGGAGATGGGCTATCTCTCCAATCGCGAAGACGAAAAACTGCTCAATGACGAGGAGTGGCGAGACAACACGGCGCAATTGCTTGCGCAATCCGTCGAGAATTACCGCGAAACGATCTTGGCGGGCAGGCAATGATGGCCGATAAGGCAGATAATGATTCTGACCCGTCCTGCGGATTTTCCGGGCCGGCAACGGCTCGACTGGACAAGGCGCGTGCGGCCTCACGCCATACAGCATGGAGCAGTAGGGCGAGAGCGCATCTGCCTGCAGGGTTTCGGGTGTTGGGAAACTGTGGCCTTGCAACGCGTTTTGCGCGGCAGGCAGATGCTGGAAACGCAGTCGCGCCCTATTTTATTCACATTGTCCGGGCTAACCGGGCACAAGACATGACCGGCCATTGTCCTGGCATTCGCCAGGCGGGTCAAAAGAGAAGCAAACGGTAGCTGGCTGATGATACGACTGATTGGATATTTCTTCGGGATCGGGACCGTGCTGTTTCTGATGGTTGCGGCCGGCGTCGCCTGGTACATTGGAGATGTCTCGAAGGATCTTCCCGATTACGAGGTGCTCAACAGCTATGAGCCGCCGGTGACTACCCGTGTGCATTCGGCCTCGGGTGAGTTGATGGCCGAATATGCCCGTCAGCGCCGCCTGTTCCTTCCCATTCAGGCCATCCCGGACCGGGTCAAGGCGGCATTCCTGTCTGCCGAAGACAAGAATTTCTACTCCCACCCCGGCGTCGATCCGGTTGGTCTGACCCGCGCCGTGATCAACAACATCCGTACCGGCGCAAGGCAGGGCGCATCGACCATCACTCAGCAGGTGGCCAAGAACTTCCTGCTGACCGCCGACCAGACTTATGAGCGCAAGATCAAGGAAGCGATCCTTTCGTTCCGCATCGAGCAGGCCTATTCCAAAGATCGCATTCTCGAACTCTATCTCAACGAGATCTTCTTCGGCATGAATGCCTACGGCATTGCAGGGGCGGCGCTGACCTATTTCAACAAATCGGTCAACGAACTGACCATTGCCGAAACCGCTTACCTCGCAGCCCTTCCCAAGGCGCCGTCCAATTATCATCCGTTCCGTCATCCAGAACGTGCGATCGAGCGCCGCAACTGGGTGGTCGACCGCATGGTGGAGAATGGCTATGTCCGCGCAGCTGACGCGTCTGACGCCAAGGAGCAACCGCTGGGCGTGACGCCGCGCAAGACCGGATCCTATCTGTTCGCATCGGAATATTTCGCTGAGGAAGTCCGCCGTGAGCTGATCGGCCGCTATGGCGATGATGCGCTTTATGAAGGTGGTCTGTCGGTTCGCACCACGCTTGATCCTCGGCTTCAGGCAATCGCCCGCAAGGCGCTGCAGAAAGGCCTGATGAACTATGACGAACGCCGCGGTTTCCGTGGACCGGTGACACGCATTGATGTGTCAGGCGATTGGGGCGCACCGCTGAGTGAAATCGATCCGCTGCGTGATGTCCCCGAATGGCAGTTGGCAGTCGTGCTGTCAGCATCCGATGACGCGGTCGAGGTCGGTCTGCGTCCGGGCCGCGAAGTCTCTGGCGCTGTTGCAGACGAGCGGCTGACCGGGACCATTCTGGCCGAAGACATGAAATGGGCATTCCGCGTCAATCTGGCCGGAGAAAGAGCCCGAAACGTCAAGAAGGCATCTGACGTCCTTGCGGCCGGCGATGTTGTCTATGTCGAAGCCTATGACAAGGATGGCACGCAACGCCTGCGCCTCAAGCAGCCGCCGAAAATTCAGGGCGCGCTGGTGGCGATGGATCCGCATACCGGCCGCGTATTGGCAATGGTTGGTGGCTTCTCCTTTGCGCAGTCCGAGTTCAACCGCGCCACCCAGGCCGAACGCCAGCCAGGGTCGGCTTTCAAGCCGTTCGTCTATGCAGCGGCACTCGACAATGGCTACACTCCCGCTTCGGTGGTGCTTGACGCGCCGATCGAAATTGTCTCGGGCGGCGAACTCTGGAAGCCGAAAAACTATGGCGGCGGATCGGCTGGACCCTCGACGTTGCGGCTTGGCATCGAACGCTCGCGTAACCTGATGACGGTTCGGCTTGCGCAAGACATGGGCATGAACCTGGTGGCGGAATATGCCGAGCGGTTCGGTGTCTATGACGACATGCTTCCGGTCTTGGCGATGTCACTCGGCTCCGGCGAGACCACGGTCATGCGGATGGCCTCGGCCTATTCGGTGCTCGCCAATGGCGGCAAGCAGATCAAGCCGTCGCTGATCGACCGTATCCAGGATCGCTATGGCAAGACCATCTTCAAGCACGAGGAACGCACGTGCGATGCCTGCATTGCCACTGCCTGGCTGTCTCAGGAGGAGCCTGAAGTGCTCGACACGCGTGAACAGGTGCTCGACCCGATGACCGCCTACCAGATGACCTCGATGATGGAAGGCGTGGTGACCCGCGGCACGGCAGCCAGCAAGGTCAATCTCGACCGCCCGACCGCTGGCAAGACCGGCACCACCAACGAGGAAAAGGACGCCTGGTTCATGGGCTACACTGCGGACCTCGTGGCCGGTGTGTTTATCGGCTTCGATAACCCCACCCCCATGGGTCGCGGCTCCACAGGCGGCGCGTTGGCAGCGCCGGTGTTCAACGAGTTCATGCAAGGTGCGCTCGAGGGCACACGGCCGGCTGATTTCCGCGTTCCTCAGGGCATGAAGCTGATTGCAATCAACCGCAAGACCGGCATGCAGGCCTTTGAAGGCGAGGGCGATGTGATCATGGAAGCCTTCAAGCCCGGAACCGGGCCATCGGATGTCTATTCGGTCATCGGTCTTGAGGACTTCGCCACCGGCGACGCCATCACAACCATTTCGCCGCAGGCCAATCAGGCGGTCAACAATGGTGTTGGCGGGCTTTATTGACGCACTGACAAATCGGCGCGTTTGACGCCTTTACATCACGCGGAGTGGATCTTATGGTCCGCCCGCTTTGGCAAGAACGCTTGCCTGTTAACATGACGGAACCAGAGATCCATGCGCGCAGAAACCCAGGTCGTTGTCGACGAAATCAAGCAGGCCATAAGCCTGCTGAGGAGGCATCTTTGACTGGGAACCTGCTCAAAAACGTCTTGAATGGCTGAACGCCAAGGCTGAAGACCCGTCCATCTGGGATGACGCGCAGGAAGCTCAGACGTTGATGCGCGAGCGCCAGCATCTTGACGATTCCATCAATGGTTTGAAGCGGCTCGAATCCCAGCTGTCCGACAATCTCGAGCTGATCGAGATGGGCGAGGAAGAGGGCGACACCGGCATCGTCACGGAAGCTGAAGCAGCCCTCAAGGAACTTCGTACCGAAGTCACCCGTCAGCAGATCGAATCGCTGTTGTCCGGCGAAGCCGACAGCAATGACACCTATCTGGAAGTCCATTCCGGCGCCGGTGGCACCGAGAGCCAGGACTGGGCCAACATGCTGTTGCGCATGTACACCCGCTGGGCCGAGCAACACCGCATGAAGGTGGAGCTCATGGAAATCCATGATGGGGAAGAAGCCGGCATCAAATCGGCGACGTTGCTGGTCAAGGGACACAATGCCTATGGCTGGCTGAAGACGGAATCAGGCGTCCACCGTCTCGTCCGGATCTCGCCATATGACAGCCAGGCACGGCGTCACACGTCGTTCTCGAGCATCTGGACCTATCCGGTGATTGATGATTCGATCGATGTCGACATCAACGAGAGCGATTGCCGCATCGACACCTACCGCGCCTCCGGCGCCGGCGGCCAGCACGTTAACACCACCGACTCTGCCGTCCGCATCACGCATAATCCGACCGGGATCGTTGTGCAGTGCCAGCAGGAACGCTCGCAGCACAAGAACCGCGCCAAGGCATGGGACATGCTTCGGGCGAGGATCTACGAGGCGGAGTTGCAAAAACGCGAAGAGGCGGCCAACGCTGAAGCGGCTTCAAAGACCGATATCGGCTGGGGTCACCAGATCCGGTCCTACGTCTTGCAGCCCTACCAGCTGGTCAAGGATCTGCGCACCGGAACAGAGAGCACCAACCCGCAAGGTGTGCTCGACGGCGACCTCGACGAGTTCATGGAAGCAGCTCTTGCACAGCGCGTGTATGGTGGCGGCGAAGACGTGGCTGACATCGATTGATATCGCCGGCAACAGTCCGGTTTTGCTTGGTCTGCAAGGCTGTACCAACCGTTAGCGGGTTAAGGCAGAGCGGACCAGGCTGAAGCCGGTCAGCGCAAACAGCCCTGCGGCCACACCGTCGATCCATCGTCTCCATCTGCGGTATCCTGCCATGAAGCCGGGCAGCGAAAATGTCAGCGCATAGCCGGTGTAGTTCGCTAGACCGAGCCCGGCGCACATCAGTGTCGCGCCAGCCACCGGATGGGCATTTGTTTCCTGTCCGAGCCCCATTGCCAAGGCGGCCATCCAGGCGACCACAGCCTTCGGGTTCGACAGGTTAAGCAACAGACCGCGCCAGAACCATGCTCCGTTTTGCGCTGCGATTTTCGTCGCGTCGGATTTTCGCACTGCTGATCGCCCCGATTGCAGCGCCAGCCATAGCAGATAGGCGCCGCCGAACAGTTTGAGAAGCGTGAGCAGGGTTGCGGTGCCTTGCACCAGGACACCCAGACCGGTCGCAGCCACCGCACCCCAAAACGCCAGACCGACTGAAAGACCCAGCCCAAAAAACAATCCGGCCCGGCGTCCAGAATGCATTGCAACAGTCGCCAAAGCCAGGTTTGCAGGTCCCGGTGACACCGTGACGATAAGGAAGGCAGCTGCAATAGTCAGATAGCTGTCGAGATGTTCCATCACCCAGTCTTCCCCATGATTGCCGCTCTGGGTTGGTCCACAGCACCAGCCAGAGACAATTGTCACTCGAAGGTGACGGCGTTTCTTTCCAGCATCAGTTGCTGGAGCGCTCCACAATCATCTCACCGAACTCGTCGATGTAGATCACCCAAGTTTCCGGCTCGACAACCGAAGGATCGGACTTGAGATAGATATAGGCGCCGAAGCCTTGCTGGCTCGCTGAGCCGGTCGAATCTTCGGGCCTGATGTCGGTGATGTATCCACCCAGACTGTTGATCTCATCGATCCCCTTGGAGTTTGCCAGTTCCGGTCCGTCAGAGGTCAGAGCGATTTCCTGCAGCCGCAGCATCGACCGGTTGTCCTCGCCGCGAATAGCCACAAGCCGGTAATAGCCGCGCTGAGTCTCCGATTCCGAACCTTCCGTGGCTTTCTCCCAGAAGCCGCCGCTGGTGAGAAACAGGATGCTTGGCGACAAACTGTCCGCAAGCTCTGATGCCTGCTGCGCGGATGCGGGGGACGTTGCCAGAGGCGCAAGACAGAGCAGCACACTCAACAGTCTCGACTTGTTCTGAAGCATCAGCTCAACCTCCCGTTTGCGTCAGTAAAGGAATTGTTCGGCCAATATACGGTCATTCCAGGAATGGCTGGAGTCGGTAAGAATCCGGGTGGTCGACTCCTGTGATTCCGCCACTTGAACCTGCGTCACGGATTTGACCTCAATGTGATCGGCCACCGCGTTGACCGGCCGCTTTTCGCATTCCAGCACATCGATGGTCACCTTGACCTTGTTGGGCAGCAGCGCCCCGCGCCAACGCCGCGGCCGGAACGGGCTGACCGGCGTCAAGGCCAGCAGCTGCGCATCGAGCGGCAGGATCGGCCCGTGGGCTGACAGGTTGTAGGCGGTCGACCCGGCAGGGGTTGCCACCATCAGCCCGTCGCAGATCAGTTCTTCCATTCGTTCAAGCCCGTCAATCGACAGGCGCAGCTTGGCGGCCTGGTAGCTCTGTCTCAGCAGTGAGACCTCATTGATCGCCAGTGCCTTGTGGGTCGCGCCATGCGCGTCCTTGGCGATCATCTCGAGCGGGCGGATGATGTTCTCCACCGCGGCATCAATGCGGCCCGGCAGGTCCTCGTCGGAATAGTCGTTCATCAGAAAGCCGATCGATCCGCGGTTCATGCCATAGACCGCGCGGCCGCTGTTCATCTGCTCATGCAGGGTCTGCAGCATGAAACCATCGCCGCCCAGTGCCACGATCACGTCCGCGTCCTGTTGCCGGGTGTTGCCGTAGAGCGCTGCCAGATGCTGTGCAGCTTCCTGCGCGTCCGGCGCCGGCGAGGCAATGAAACTGAATTTCCAAGTCATGTGATGAGCTTACTCCAACTCCTTGCCTGACAATGGCGATTGCCAGGCAAGGATGCAAGGGGAGGCACGCGGCGGCTGTGTCGAAATGACAGCCGCCACTGTTCTTCGCAGGCGTCGCAGAACCAGGCCGGAGCATGACCCTATGTTTCAGGATAAGTGGTCGGCGCGGGTATCGGATATGGGTGTGCGTCAGACCGGCTGTGCGGGGGCGGGTGTTGTGGATGTCTCGCCAAGAACGGTTGGCCTGATTCTCAGTGCCCGCAGCGCATTGAGGATGACGGCAACATCGATAACCTCTTGCAGCAATGCGCCCTGAACAGGTGTCAGGTAGCCCAGAGCTGCTGCGATCATTCCCGCCACGGACAGGCCGATACCCGCCACGACGCTTTCAAGCGCGATCCGCTGCGAGCGTTGCGCCACCTCGAGCCCGGACAGAAGACGGTCGAGACGATCGACCAGCAGAACCACATCTGCGGCTTCCGCTGAAGCGGCCGCACCGCGGGCTCCCATGGCAACCCCGATATCGGCTGCGGCCAGCGCCGGCGCATCATTCACCCCGTCGCCGACCATCATCACCGGCCCGTTCTTGCGCTCGGTCAGAACCAGCAACACCTTCTGATCGGGAGTCAGCTCCGACCGCACGGCATCAAGTTCCAGCCCCTTTGTCACAGCCTCGGCCACCGAGCGCCGGTCTCCGGTGGCAAGCAGGATGCGCCCGACGCCGTGGCTGCGAAGCCCGGCCAAGAGTTCTGCCGTACCAGAGCGCAACGTGTCGGCCATCACCACGTGGCCGGCAAGTTCGCCATCGACGGCAAGCGCCACGATGACCTCGCCGGTTTCGCTGGCCTTGTTTGCTGAGATCGGCAATCCAAGCTGCGCCGAGACGAAGCTTGTGCCGCCGACAGCCATTTGTTGACCGCCAATTGTGCCTGTAATGCCTTCGCCTGCGGTCTCATCCAGATTGTCAGGGAAAGGCAGGGAGTTTTTTCCGCGCGCGCGCGCCGCGCTCACCAGCGCCTGTGCGATCGGATGCTTCGATCCCTGGTCCAGTGCTGCCGTGTAATGCAGCACTTCGGCTTGCGACAGGTCGCCATAGCTCTCGATCCTGACAATCACCGGCCTGCCGTCGGTCAGCGTTCCCGTCTTGTCAAGAATCAGTGTCCGGATCCGCGCCAGAGCCTCAAGCGGTTTTGCCCCCTTGATCAGCACCCCGAAATGCGCGGCGCGGGAAAGCCCGGCCACCAGCGCCACCGGCACAGCGAGAATGAGCGGGCAGGGTGTGGCGACCACCAGAACTGCGACGGCCCGGATGGGGTCGCCTGTGAACCACCAGGCCGCAGCTGCGATCACCACCGTGACGACCAGAAACACCAGCGAATAGCGGTCTGCCAGCCGTGCCATCGGCGCTTTTGATTTTTGCGCCGCTTCGACCAGCCTGACGATGCCTGCAAAGGTACTGTCCTTCGCCTGCCGCGTCGCCTTGAGGTCGAAGGCCTCGCCGGCATTGGTGGCGCCGCTCATCACCTCCGCATCGCGGGTGAGATGAACCGGCAGCGATTCCCCGGTCAAGGCAGATTGGTCCATCATCGCCTGGTCGCTGGCAACAACCCCGTCGACGGGGGCCACATCGCCTTGCCTGATGAGCAGCAGGTCACCCGGTTCGATCTCGTCCAGGGGTACTTCGTCAAGCACACCGTTGCGATGGCGCGTTGCGGTGCGCGGAACCCGCGCCAGCAGGCTGCTCATCTCGTGCCGTGCGCGTCCCTCGGCAAAACTCTCAAGGAATGTGCCGCCCGAATACATCACTGCGACAACAGCCGCTGCCAGCGTCTCGTCAAATGCCAGCGCCGCGGTCATCGACAAGGCGGCAACGATGTCGAGGCCGACTTCGCCGTTTTTCAGACTGCGCACGATTTCGATCAGGAGTCCCAGCAGCACGGGAATGACCCCGGCGGACCAGGTCAGATCAGCAGCTGTAGGCAAGCCGGCGAGACTGAACCCGAGCCCTGAAACAAGACCGGCCAGGGAAACCACCAGCAGACCAATTTTTAGACGGTCTTCAAGAAAATCGCTCACGAAAACTCAGGTCCTTCTTGGGGCAGAAGCGTCAACGGCAGGAACCTCACGAGGGCATTCCTTCTTTTACGGTGTTTCAATGCCGGGCAGGCAGGGCGGCTATCCCTACACCGGTCTGAGTGAATGTACATTGCTGCAGATCAAGCGGCTGCGTGATCATCATCGCTTGTCTTGACAAGGAGGGACGCTAAAGATGCGGATGGAGTTCTCGTCGGGAGCAGGATGAATGTCGACACCGCAATCACACGTGCCGCTCTGGCTGCTGGTCGTCCTGCAGGCGGCGGTGTCAGGCGTCAGCCTGGTGGTCGAAATCGTCGCCGGGCGGATGCTCGCACCTTATGTCGGCATGTCGCTCTACACCTGGACAGCGGTCATTGCCGTGGTGCTGGCCGGCTTCTCCGTCGGGCACTGGTGGGGTGGCCATGTTGCCGGGCGCTCTTCGAAAAAGGCGCTTGCTTATACCGGCTGGGTCCTGCTTGCCGCTGCAATCTCGACCGCCTCTGCCCTGATGCTGTTGCGCCTGATCGGCGGGCCGGTTCTGGTCGCTGTCGAGCATCCGGTCTGGGGCATCGTGATTCTTACCTTCGGGGTGTTCTTCCTGCCTTCATTGTTCGCCGGGGTCCCGGCGCCGGTTCTGGCGCAAATCGCCGTCGCTCAGGAAAATGTGCCATCCGGCAGATCGCTCGGTGCCATGTTTGCCTCCGGTGCTGTCGGCGCGATTGCCGGAACATTGCTTGCAGGCTTTGTCTTCATCCCGTGGCTTGGCACAACATTGACGCTGGCCATCGTCACCGCGATCTACCTCGTTGCTGCGGTGCTGCTGTTCTGGCTTGCCCGGCCATTCAGGCGGGCGGCGATAGCCTCGACTGTTTCGATGCTCGCCATCGCACTTGCGGCGCTGTCCGTCACGCGGCCTGCGGGCTGCACCACCGAAAGCCAGTACTTCTGCATCAGGGTGCTCGATGTGACAGCCGAGTACGGAATGCCCGTCAAACGCCTGGTCCTCGATCACCTTTCGCATGGCACCAGCGCCCGTGATCTGCCGCAAACCATGTTCTCCGAATTCACCGCCATGTTTGATGCGATCGCCAGGGGGCGCCTGGGGACCGGGCCATTTTCGGCATTCTTCATCGGTGGCGGTACCTTCTCCGTGCCGCGTGCCTGGGCTGATCGCAACACCGGGCCGATCACCGTCGCCGAAATCGACCCGCGGGTGACCGAGACTGCGGTGCAGAATTTCTGGCTCGACCGGAACCGCATGACAATCGTCGACGAGGATGCCCGCGTTGCACTGCAAAGACGCGCGGAAGAGCGCTTCGACGTCATCGTCGGGGATGCCTTTGGCGATATAGCCGTTCCACCGCACCTCATCACGCGGGAGTTTTTCCAACTGGTCCGCTCGCGGCTGACGAAGGACGGGATCTTCCTGATGAACGTGGTCGATTTCCCCGAGCGCCTGGCTGCACTCAGTGCCATTACAGCAACCCTGCAGTCGGTGTTTGCCAACGTCGAGATCTGGACCGAGGAACGGCTGCCGGTGGAAGGCGAACAACGCGTCTTCGTTCTGGTGGCTTCTGAAAAACCGACCGCGTTTTCCGCGGTCAGTGCCGCCGCGCCCGATCCGGTCCGCTTCGCCGCCATGGCACAAAGTTTCACCGACCGACTGATCGCAAAAGCCACGCCTGCCTTGCTGACCGATGATTATGCACCGATAGACCGGCTTCTCGGCGGACATTTCTGATCGGCTTGCAGCGTCCGGTTTGCAACAAGGCGAAGCAGGTAAAGGATTTTAGCCAAACACAGTCTGGTTTGGTTGGTTCTGACGAGACGGCGCGGTACTTGAGCAAAGAATGGTTACACAAGTTTTTGTAACACCCCTAGAATACAAGGGTTTAAATCCCCGCTCGTGACATTCATAGTTGTCGTGAAAACGAATTCGGATGGGCATCAAGCATTGCGCCCGAGGCTGCGCCGGGGCACAGAAGGTAAACGAGATGAGAAAAATTTCTGTTTTGGTATCCGCAGTCATGCTGATTCTGTCAGCGCAGGCATCTGCCGCAAAAACGATCTCGTTCAAAGGCGTCTGCTTGATCACGACCGGCACCGTCAGTGGCAAGAAGTATGCGACGTTGAAGTGTCACAAAGTTAATGAACCTGGCCACTACAGTATCCGTTCGACCAAATGGGAGCGGAAGGACAAAGAGGAATACCGCGATCTGGCTCGCCATGCCGGGCGGAAATTTACCTGCACGTTCACACAAAACGGCTTTGTCTATTTGCCGCAAAAACACAAGAACGTGGATATGAGCGATTGCCGCTGATTTTCGTTCAGCCGGCCCTGCCGCATTGAGACACTCCGCCGCTCCTGTTTGGAGGCGGAAGTTCAGATCTCCTTACTTCAAAATCAAGGACTGGCTTTTCCGGCCTGGTCAATCCCCGTCTCCTGATTGGTGGCAGGGATAAGTGTTTTTCGCGGTGCAGGCAGCCGGAATGCCGTCCAAGCCGTGAGCAAGGGCGCAGCCCGCTTTCAATCCCTGCTGATCAGATCGGAGGTCGCGGCCCGTGTCGCGACCCCAGTGCTCTGTGCCTTTCGGAGCCTCATGGAGCCTCTACCGCCCTGACACGCTAAATCAGGTTGACCTGACGTGACCAACGTCGTTAGTGTCCAACAATCGGACACTAACGACGTTGGTCGTAGGGTTGATGGTGGGGTTGCTGCGTGCGCTGCTGAGGAGGAGGAGCGCTGCCGTGACACATGATTTTTCCGTTGATTGCCTGTCCGGAAATTACTTTGGGAGGAGTAGACAGAATGATGAAATCCAAGTTTGGCGGCCTGTTGGCTGCAACCACGCTCGCCGTCGGCATGGCCGGCCCGGCAGTCGCTGCAGATGATACTTTCAAGATCGGCGTGATCACGTTCCTGTCGGGACAGGCTGCGGAAAGCTTTGGCGTGCCGGCCTGGAATGGCGGCAAGCTGCTGGTGGACATGCTGAACGAAGGTGGCAAACTGCCCGCACCCTATGACCAGATGGGCTTTGGCGGCATGAAAATCGAGGCCGTCATCGTGGACGAAGCCGGTGGAGCCACCAAGCAGGTGCAGGAATTCCGCAACCTGGTTCAGCGTGAGGAAGTTGACGCAGTCGTCGGCTATGTCTCCTCGGGCGATTGCCTGGCTGTTCCGCCGGTCGCCGACGAGCTGAAAGCCTTCACCATCCTTTACGACTGCGGCACCCCGCGGGTGTTCGAGGACGGCAGCTACGAATACGTGTTCCGCACAGCCGCGCATGCGACGATGGATAACCTCAGCCTCGCACGTTACCTTAAGTCCCGTGATTTCTCGGTCCCGAGTTTTGCCGGCCTGAACCAGGATTATGCCTGGGGACAGGACAGCTGGGCTGACTTTACCGGCGCGATGAACCAGCTTTATCCCGATGCGGAAGTCAAAACCGCGCTGTTCCCGAAATTCGGCGCCGGCCAGTACGGCACCGAGATCTCGGCGCTGCTGCGTGAAAAGCCGGCGCTGGTTCATTCTTCCAACTGGGGCGGTGACCTGCAGGGTTTCCTGATCCAGGCCACGGCGCGCGGACTGCACAAGCGGGCGCAGCTGGCCCTGTCTGCGGGCGATCACGTCATTCCGCAGCTTCAGGACAAGATGCCGGACGGGATTTTCCTCGGCGCACGCGGTGTCAACGGCCTGGCCGCCCATGCCCGCGGTGGCGAGCTCAAGGAACTGACCGATACAATGTGGGATGCCTACGAGGCGGAGTACAACACTTTCCCGGTTCAGGCCCCGTTCCGCATGTGGCAGGCCCTGTTCGGCCTGAAAACGGCGGTTGAAAAGGCCATGGCGGACAATGGCGGTACAAAGCCGACCAGCGAAGAACTGGCCGCAGCCATGAAGGGCTCGTCCTGGGATGCACCCTCGGGCCGCATCGAGATGGAGCTGGCCGGTGGGCATCAGGCGATCCAGCCCAACGCCATCGGCACGACCAAGTGGAATGCCGAAGCCGGCAAGATGGAGCTGGTTGACGTCGAGTATTATGCCGCCCGTTGCGTCAATCCGCCCGAAGGCATGAAGTCCCAGGACTGGCTGGCGCAGGGGTTCCCCGGCGCCGAGTGCGACTGACACCTGAAACCTGAACAGACCCGTCGCAGACATGCGACGGGATCCCTTCTCATGTACAAGTGTTCGGACCCCTGACCCATGGATCTTGCGGCAACCATCCTTGTTGATGGCCTTATTTACGCCGGCTGGCTGTTTATCGTCTCCGTCGGCCTGACGCTCGTCTTCGGCGTGCTCAACATTCTCAACATCGCCCATGGCAGTCTCTACGCCATCGGCGCCTATGCTTCCGCTTCGATGGTGGGTGCCTATTTCGCGCTCGGCGGGGAGGCATTCCCCTATGGCAGCTACGTCGCCATGATCCTGGCGGCCGTGCTTGTGGCGCTGGTTGTGGGGCCCTTGCTGGAGCGCGGCCTGCTGAGGTTTTTCTACGGTCGCGACGAAGTCCTCAACGTGCTGGTGACCTATGCCGTCTTCCTCATCCTCGAGGATCTGATGAAGCTGATCTGGGGCGTAAATCCCTATTTCGTCTACGAACCCTACACATTGCTCGGCGATGTCGAGATCGGGCCACTGTTCTACGTGGGCTATGATTTTGCGGTGATCGCGGCGGCCATTATCGTCGGCCTGGCTGTGTGGCTGACACTTAACAGAACCCGGGTCGGCAAGGTCGTGCTGGCGGTCATCCACGATTCCGAGATGAGCCAGACCATGGGCGTCAACGTCCAGCGCATCTATCTGGGCGCCTTCATGGCCGGGACATTTCTGGCAGCCCTTGGCGGCGCGCTGACTGCGCCAATGATCTCGGTAACCCCGGGGCTGGGCGTCAATGTCATCATCGTGGCCTTCGCGGTGGTGATCATCGGCGGTCTGGGGTCCGTCCCGGGCGCAGCCATCGGCGCGCTGATGGTCGGCATCAGCCGTGCCGCTTCGGTGCACCTGATGCCCGAAGCCGAACTCTTTATCATCTATTTCGTCATGGCAATCGTCCTGCTGTTCCGGCCTGAGGGGCTATTTGCGAAAACCCAGGCGAGGAAAATCTGATGCGGATCAATCTTCTCCTCGCAGCCATCATCGCCTTTGTCGTGCTTGCAGCCGGATCGGTGATACTGCCGGACTGGGCGATGTTCCTGTTCGCCATGGCGCTTGCCAAAGGCCTGGTCTGTCTTGGTATTGTCGGCATGATGCGCGGCGGCGTGGTGTCCTTCGGGCAGGGCCTCTATTACTGTCTTGGCGCCTACACTGCGACGCTTGTCGCCAACACTTTCGGCGTTTCGGACATCTTCCTGCTGACGCTGTTGAGTTCGGCAGTCTGTTTGCTCGTCGGGATGGCCTTCGGGCCGCTCTTGTCGAGCTACCGCGGCATCTTCTTCGCCATGCTGTCGCTGGCCTTGTCGATGGTTCTGTATGGCTCGCTGTCGAAGATGAGCTTCATCGGCGGTACCGATGGGCTCAACATCGCAGCCCCCACCTTCCTCGGCTGGGCGCCGGAAGGTCGGGCATTGCAGATGGCGCTCTATATCTACGTGGTGGCGATCGTGGTGATCGCCGGCGTTCTGATGCGCATCTACTTTGACAGCGAGCGGGGCTTGCTGACGCTTGCCACCCGTGACAATGAGCTCAGGGTCGAATATCTCGGCGCTTCGGTCCGCAACGTCATGACCTACAACTATGTCTTCGGCGCGGTACTGGGCGGCATCGGCGGCACCATCGCGGCGCTGGCGCTGGGCCATGTCGATCCGGAGTTTGCCTTCTGGACAACTTCGGGCGAGTTCGTCTTCGTGGCGATCCTGGCGGGGTCGCTGTCTGTGCCCTCGGTCTTTGTCGCGGCGATCATACTCGAACTGGTGCGCTCGTTCTCCAACCTTTATTTCCCCAACACCTGGCAACTGGCGCTCGGGCTCTTCCTGCTTGCCGTCATCATCGTCCTGCCCAAGGGGCTGGGCTCACTGGTCAGCCGCCGGAAAGGAAACCCGGCATGAACAAGGCTGTGTTAGAAGTCCGCGACCTGCAGAAAACCTTCGGCGCCGTGACCGCAGCGCAGGACATCTCGGTGACTGTGCCTGAAGGCGCGGTCTACTCGCTGATCGGATCGAATGGTGCCGGCAAGACCACCTTCGTCAACATGGTGACCGGCTACATCAAGCCCGATTCCGGCACCATCAATTTCGGCAATCGCAACATCGCCGGCATGGCCCCGCGCCAGATCACCCGGTTGGGCATTCACCGATCGTTCCAGATCGCGCAGCTCTGCGCCGAGTTGACGGTCGAGGAAAACATGCTGGTGGCCGATGCGATCCATGGCCACCCCGGCCCATCGTTTCTGCGCAAGGCACACAATGCCGAAGCGCGGGAGCGGGCTTTGGCGACGCTCGAGCGCTTCCACATCGCCGAACACCGGGACCGGCTGGTGCCTGAGCTTTCCGGCGGGGTCAAGAAGCTGCTCGATATTGCCATGGCCATGGCCGGCGAGACCCAGATCATGATGCTTGACGAACCCACCTCCGGAGTGGCCGCCGACGAGAAGTTCCCGATCATGGATCTGGTGATGGACGCCCTGCGCTCGGCGGGCGTCACCGTGATTTTCGTCGAGCACGACATGGATATCGTCACCCGCTACTCCGAACGCGTGCTGGCCTTCTATGACGGGCGGATCATCGCCGATGATGCGCCCGATGAAGTGCTGTCCGATCCTGAAGTGCAACGCTACGTGACGGGGGCACCGGCATGAGCCTGAAACTCGAAAATGTCGAAGTCAGCATCCAGGCGGCACCGATTCTGCGCGGCGTCAGCCTGGAAGTCGGTACCGGCGAACGCATGGGGCTTGTCGGCCGTAACGGTGCGGGCAAGACCACGGTGATGCGCACCATCACCGGACTGGCCAGCATGTCGGCAGGCAAGGTCATCTGGAACGGTGAAGACATCACAGCCATGCCGCCGCGCGACCGTGCCCGGCTCGGCTTCGGCTACATGCCTGAAGACCGACGCCTGGTGCCTGATCTGACGGTTGAGGAAAACATGCTGCTTCCGGCCTGGGTCAATGACGAGATTGACGGCCCCAAGGGCCTCGAGTTCGTCTACGATCTGATGCCGGAGCTGACCAGGATGGCGGAGCGCAAGTCATTGCTGCTTTCCGGTGGCCAGCAGAAGATGGTGGCGCTCGGACGCGCGCTGATTGCCGGACGCAAGCTGTTGCTGCTCGATGAGCCGTTCGAGGGCGTGGCGCCGGCGCTGGCCAAGCGGATTTCGGAAGTTATCACCTCGCTCAAGGGCGAAGGGTTGTCCGTGCTGATCGCGCAGTCCGAGCTCAGCCATTCGCTCGATCTGCTGCAGCGCGAGAGCGTCATCGAACGTGGTGAGATTATCCGGGTGAACGTCATTGATGCGACGCTGGCGGAGCGGCTATGAGAGCCCATTGCCCATGCCTGAATTCTGCAAGGTTCTGCCTTCCAGGGCAGGATTTGAAGAGATAAGTGCCCCATGCCACTCAAACCCAAACAGCTTCGCGTCCAGCATGCCTATGAACAGGTGTCGACCGAGATAGAAGCCCAGATCCTCAACGCCTCGCTCAAGCCTGGTGACCGGCTTCCCGGCGAGGTCGAGATGGCCAGCATGTTCAATGTCAATCGCTCCACCGTGCGCGAGGGCATCCGCCGGCTGGAGAGCGAAGGCTTCGTGCGCCGGATTTCGCCACGCAAGCTGGTGGTCTCGATCCCGCGCATGGCCGAGCTGTCGTCGCGGCAGACTCGGGCCTTGAGCATGCTCGATGTGACCTTCGAAGAGCTGTGGAATGTGGCGATTGCCACCGAGCCGCTGGCTGCTGAACTGGCAGCCCAGCATGCCGATGCAGACGATTTGGCAGCCCTAGACGAGATCCACAAGGCGCTGGTGTCGGTGGAAGGGCAGGGACAGGCCACCGTCGAACTCGACACCGCCTTTCATTCCCGTGTGGCGGCAGCAAGCAAGAACAGGGTTTTGCAACTGGCGCGCGAGCCGATCGGTTTCTTGCTCTACAGCGGCGTCGACGTGCTGATCCCCAAGCTTCCGCAGGCAATGTCACGGCAGCTTGTCGCACATCACCACGTCATTGAAGCGATAAGGGCCAGGGACGCTGACACCGCCCGGCTGTGGATGACCCGGCATATTGACGACTTCATGCGCGGCTATCTGCACGCAGGTCTGGCAATCGACGAACCGATCGCAAGTGCGACCGGCCGTCTGGCCGGGCTCGACCAGTCGACATGACCAGCCGCGTCATGAGACATTACGGCAGCAAAACGGCCCGCCGCCCAGTGGTGACCGGTGCGGCCAGGGAGGAGGACCGCAGATGAGCACGCAAGTGGCATTGCGCAGGGAACTCCACTACGGCAATCGCGTGGTCGCGTGCTACGCCGAACGGCCCCGCAATGTTCATGCAATGCTGGCCAATGCCGTCGCTCGCCACCCGCAAAAAGACGCCCTGATCTGCGACGAAATCAGGTGGACCTATGCCCGGCTCGATGAGGAGGTTGGGCGCGTTGCCGCAGGACTGGCGGCTCTCGGCGTGAGGCAGGGAGACAGGGTTGCCATGCTCATGGGCAATGGTGTGCCATTCGTGGTGCTGACCTATGCCGTAGCCCGGCTCGGCGCAGTGACAGTGCCGTTAAGCATCCGCGACCAGATGCCTGGCATCCGCCATGCGCTGGTCAACTCGGAGGCGGTCGCACTGATTGTCGAGGCGGAGTTCGCGGATCTGGTTCCACCGCCCGGTGAGACCCCTCATTTGCGCGCCCGGATCGCGGTTGGCGAGGCAGCAGGCTATTCCAGCTATAAAGCGCTGCGCCAGACCGAGCCGATGGCTCAAGCCGCGGACGTGGGCGAGGATGAGGTCGCAACCATCCTCTACACCTCGGGCACCACCGGTGTTCCCAAGGGGGCAATGCTGACCGGGCTCGGGATCGTCCATTCGGCGATGAACTTTGTCCACACCATGGGGCTCGGCCCGGCGGACAAGACAATTGTGGTGGTGCCAATGAGCCATGTCACCGGACTCGTGGCGGGCATCCACACGCTGATCTGCGCCGGCGGCGGCATCGTGGCGATGCAGGAGTTCAAGGCCGCGCGCTTTCTCGAAAGTGCCGCGCGTGAGGCCATGACTTGCACATTGATGGTGCCGGCCATGTACAATCTGTGCCTGCATCAGGCTGATCTCGGCGACTATGATTTGTCGGCCTGGCGTGTCGGGGGGTACGGCGGGGCGCCGATGCCCGCAGCAAGTATCGAGCGCTTGTCAGAATTGCTGCCAGACCTGGGGCTGATGAACGCCTACGGGGCAACAGAAGTCACCTCTCCCGCAACCGTCATGCCTGCCGATCAGACTGCCTCTAGGCGGCTGTCGGTGGGATTGCCCGTTCCCGGCGCCGAGATCTGCGTCATGGACGAAGCGGGCCGCGAAGTGCCGGTCGGCGAAGACGGTGAATTGTGGATCAGGGGCGCGATGGTGGTTCCCGGCTACTGGTGCAATCCGGAGGCCGACACGCGCGAATTCTCGGCAGGGTTCTGGAAATCCGGTGATATCGGTGCAGTCGACGCCGATGGCTTTGTCCACGTCCATGACCGCAAGAAAGACATGATCAACCGCGGCGGCTACAAGGTTTTCACCGCCCAGGTCGAGAGTGTGCTCACCGCCTGTCCCGGCGTGATTGAGGCGGCAGTGATCGCCAAACCCTGTCCAATTCTCGGCGAGCGTGTGCATGCCGTGCTGTCCATCGAACTTGGAAACGTCACCGAGCTCGAGGTGGCGCAACGCTGTGCGTGCCAACTCGCCGATTATCAATGTCCCGAAAGCTATACGTTTTACGACGAGCCATTGCCGCGCAATGCCAACGGCAAGGTTCTCAAACGTCAGATCAGGCAACAGCTGGGGTTTCTGGATCCATGATTTTCACGCAGCTATGCCAGACGCGGCGGCTGTTCTCTTTCAGACACGCCACCGGGCGAAAAACTGGCCGATAGCCAAGAGCAAGGACGAACCATCATGAACAAGCTGCTGCAAAGAACCGGCGTGTCGGACCGGGCGCTGGAGATCGCAGACCGGGTCGAACAGTTCGTCCGGGAGAAAGTCGTGCCCTATGAGCGCGATCCGCGTCTGGGTTTCCATGGTCCATCGGAAGATCTGGCCGATGAGCTGAAGGACCTGGCCCGCGCAGCCGGCGTGATGACCCCGCATATCCTTGATGATGGCGATCATCTGACCCAGCGCGAAACCGCTGCCGTGCTGATCCGCTCCGGCCTGTCAATCCTCGGGCCGCTGGCCTGTCACACTTGCGCGCCCGACGAAGGCAACATGTATCTGCTGGGAAAGGTCGCCTCACCGGAACTCAAGCAGCGTTTCCTGACCCGGATGGTCGATGGCTCGATGCGCACGGCCTTCTTCATGACCGAGCCGGCCGAGGATGGCGGCGCAGGCTCGGACCCCTCGATGATGATCACCACCTGCAATATGGAAGGCAATCACTGGGTGATCAACGGCCGAAAGACCTTCATCACCGGAGCCGACGGCGCCGGCATGGGCATCATCATGGCCAAATCCGATGATGGCGCCTGCATGTTCCTCGTCGATCTGCCCAACCCGGCGGTCCGCATCGAAAGGGTGCTCGACACCATCGACAATTCGATGCCCGGCGGCCATGCCGTCATCACCATCGACAATCTGCGCGTCCCCGCCGACCAGATGCTGGGCGAATCGGGGGAAGGCTTCAAGTACGCTCAGGTCCGGCTGGCGCCGGCGCGGCTGAGCCACTGCATGCGCTGGCTCGGGGCCTGCGTCCGCGCCAACGAGATCGCAACCGACTACGCCAATCGCCGCATGGCCTTCGGCAAGCCGTTGGTCGATCACGAAGGCGTCGGCTTCATGCTGGCCGAGAACCTGATGGACCTCAAACAGGCGGAACTGATGATCTACTGGTGCGCCGATGTGCTCGACACAGGCGCGCAGGGCGGCGCCGAGAGCTCGATGGCCAAGGTCGCCGTCTCCGAGGCGCTGATGCGTGTTGCCGACCGCTGTGTGCAGTGCATGGGCGGGCAGGGGGTGACAGCCGATTCGATGGTCGAACAGGTGTTCCGCGAAATCCGCGCCTTCCGTATCTATGACGGCCCGACCGAGGTTCACAAATGGAGCCTGGCCAAGAAGATCAAGCGCGACTGGAAAACGGAGAACGCGGGATGACGCCGCCTGATGAGAGTGCCAACGCAAAGCCGGTTCTGCTCGATGTCACTGATGGCATTGCGCGGATCACGCTCAATCGCCCCGAGCGCGGCAACGCCTTCAATCAGCCGATGGCCGATGCCTTTCTGAATGCCGCCCTGCGGGTGAGCAACGACGACAACATCCGCTGCGTGCTCCTGACTGGCGCTGGCAGGATGTTCTGCGTTGGTGGGGATATCGGTGATTTTGCCGGCAGCAGCGAAGGCACCGGCGCGTTTCTGGGCCGGTTGGCCGGCACATTGCATCAGGCGATGACGCTGCTTGCGTCGATGCAGAAACCGATGATCTGCCTGGTCAATGGTCCTGCAGCCGGGGCAGGGCTGAGCATGGCGATCAGCGGCGATATCGTGCTGGTCCATCCGTCAGCCCATTTCACCGCCGCCTATCTCGGCATCGGGCTGACGCCGGACGGTGGAATGACTTGGTTGCTGCCCCGTCTGGTGGGCATGCGGCTGGCGCAAGAGATCATCCTGACCAACCGCCGCGTCGGCGCCGAAGAGGCTGCCTCCATCAGCCTCGTGACCCGTGTGGTGGCAGACGAAGCGCTCCAGAAGGAGGGGGCAGAGCTCGCCGCCCGCCTGGCATCCGGCGCGGTCGCGGCAATGGGCGCGTCACGCAGACTGCTGCATGAAAGCTTTGCGTCCGGATTTGCCAGCCAGATGGACCGCGAGCTGGCTTCCATTGCTGGCGCAGGAGAAAGCGCAGAGGGCCGCGAAGGTATAAGTGCCTTCCTCGCTCGCCGGCCTCCTGATTTCCACAATGCGTCATGAGGCCTGTGCGTCTGCGGCGAACTCAGCCGCAGAACAGGTTGCCGACAGACTTTCCATTCCGCCATGCCATGAGCGCCGCGTCGCAGACATCACACTTCGGGAACCGATCAGATGAGCCAGCTTTTTGAACCACTGCAGCTCGGCTCGCTTGAGCTGGAGAATCGGATCATCATCGCACCGATGTGCCAGTATTCGGCCATTGATGGAAACGCCCAGGACTGGCACCTGATCCATCTCGGTAGTCTGGCCCTCTCTGGCGCCGGTTTGCTGATCATCGAGGCCACTGCGGTATCGCCCGAGGGCCGCATATCGCCGGCCGATCTCGGTCTGTACTCGGATGACAACGAGGCGGCACTGGAACGGGTCATGCAGGCGCTGGCGAAGCAATCGGCCATGCCGCTGGCAATCCAGCTCTCGCATGCCGGGCGCAAAGGTTCGAGCCGGCCACCCTGGGAGGGCGGTGCCCAGATCCGTCCGGACGAGCCTGATGGCTGGAAGGCCGAGGCCCCGTCCGCTGTGCCGCATGCCGATGACGAGGGTGTGCCTACCGCGCTGGATGAAGCAGGGCTCGCGCGGGTGCGTGACGATTTCGTGCGGGCAGCGCAAAGAGCCGAGCGGCTCGGAGTCCGCGGCATCGAGGTGCATATGGCCCATGGCTACCTGCTGCACCAGTTTCTCTCACCGCTGTCGAATCAGCGCAGCGATGCCTATGGCGGCACGCTTGAGAACCGGATGCGGTTTCCGCTGGACGTGTTCGACGCGATCAGGGCCGCGGTATCTGCCGAAATGCCGGTGTGGGTGAGGGTGTCGGCGACCGACTGGGTTGAAGGCGGCTGGGATCTCGAAAGCACTGCTGCGCTCGCCCAAGTGCTGAAACAGCGCGGCTGTGCCGCAATCCATGTCAGCTCCGGCGGAGTTTCGACCAGGCAGCAAATTCCTGTCGGCCCCGGCTTTCAGGTCCCGTTCGCAGCTCGGATTAAAGCCGAGACCGGCCTGCCCACCTTTGCCGTCGGCCTCATCACAGAACCCGAGCAGGCCGAGGCAATTCTGCAAAACGGCGACGCCGATGCTGTCGCGTTGGCCCGCGCCATGCTCTACGACCCGCGCTGGCCCTGGCACGCAGCCGCTGCCCTGGGCGCGCAGGTCACCGTCCCCAAACAATACTGGCGCTCAAATCCACGCGAATTTCCCAATCTTTTCAAGGGTACAAGTACCGCACAGCGCTGATGCCTGTCGGCCGCCGTCTACGGGCTGTTGATCAACAGCTGTGAACGCGGCCGCGCGAGCTGCATCAAGAACCGTGGCAGTCCGGCCAGCGGAAAACATCTCCGCTGTGACAGGGTACGGGCATGCAAAGTGAGAAAAATGGTGCCCCCGGCAGGATTCGAACCCGCGACCCCCTGATTACAAATCAGGTGCTCTACCAACTGAGCTACAAGGGCAGCGGGGATGCGGATAGCATACTGATCGCGCCTGTAAAGCAAAAATCGCGTGATCGGGTATCTTTCCGTTCAGCCGGGTCGGAAGGTCCACCGGTTTGGGAGACCCATGTTCCTTTCGGGATGGCCTGAACGGTTTCAAATCAGGCCGTCTTGCTTTTGCCCAGGTGCTGCTGCGCTGCATAAAGCGCAATCGCGGTTGCATTGGAGACATTGAGCGACTTGATTTCGCCGGGCATGTCGAGCCGCGTCAGGATGTCGACGGTCTCGCGCGTCTTTTGCCGCAGCCCCTTGCCTTCGGCGCCGAGCACCAGTGCGATTCTGTCGCCGGACAACCCGGTCTCGATTGGCTCCGGACCTTCCGAATCAAGCCCGATGGTGGTGAAATCCTGCGCCTTGAGCTCGTCGATGGCCGCAGCCAAGTTGCGAACCTCGATGTGGTCGATCATTTCCAGCGCGCCGGAGGCAGCCTTGGCAAGCACGCCTGATTCCTGCGGGCTGTGACGCTGGGTGGTGATCAGCGCGCCGGCGCCGAAGGCCACGGCGGACCGCATGATGGCACCGACATTGTGCGGGTCGGTGACCTGGTCGAGGATGACCACGAGCCGCGCATCGCCAAGCGCCGACAGCGGCCGCGCGGTCAGCGGAGCGGCTTCCAGAAGCACGCCCTGGTGCACGGCATCATCGCCGAGCAAAAGGTCGATTTGCTGCGGGCTGACCAGATCGAGCGGGTAGGGCAGGTCGGCGTCTTCGCTGATCTCGAGCCGCATCAGTGCGTTGCGAGTGGCTTTCATGCCGACAATCCGGCGCGCCGGATTGTCAAGCGCCGCACGCACCGTGTGCAGGCCGTAAAGATAGATCGTGTCGGGCGCGACGCGCCCGGCGTAAAGCGAGCCCTTGCGCGCAGGCAGGTCGCGCTTGCCGCGCGGTTGCGCAGGCGGCAGACCCTTGCTGTCCCGCTTGGCATCGCGGTGGGCACGGCGCAGCTTGGCGTAATGGGTATCGCGGTTGGAACCGGCCGCGCCGGTATCGTCATCTTTGCTCATGGCGCGCTTATACTCCAATTGCGGTCTCGTGCAATCAGTGCCGCAACCGCTGTATTGCGCCGCTCGGCCCTGTGCCCGAAGGACGCGTTTGTCCCCAACTGCAAGAACTGTTGGTTTTTGTTGCGATCCGTGTTGACACGGGAACCGAGCGCCGTCATAACGCCGACCGCGGTGCAGGTGTTTCTAACCAATCACTTGGCCCGCGAACCTGAACGTTTCAGGTTGTCCATCTTGGATGCATGACCCTGACGGTTGGACCGGAGGAATGCCCGAGTGGTTAAAGGGGACGGACTGTAAATCCGTTGGCTTCGCCTACGTTGGTTCAAATCCAACTTCCTCCACCACCGTCGCGGGGTCGTGAAATGCGGGTATAGCTCAATGGTAGAGCAGCAGCCTTCCAAGCTGAATACGAGGGTTCGATTCCCTCTACCCGCTCCAGATGCTGCGTCACTTCTCCGAAGATCACTGTAGCAGGCCGTTTGATGGCTTTGAGCTTGGACTGAGAAAAAAGATCCTGGCACAGGCCTTGAGTGTTGACGCTTTGTATTCTCGGTCGGCCATTGATGGAATCGGTTTCGTTATTGCCGCGATTCTTGTCACGATACAGCCCGGTGTCGGTCGTTGGGCGAGCCGGGTTTGCTGTCACCAGCAGGGTTTTCAAGCAATCGCGGCCGCAAGATTTCCACTTGCGAAACCAGTGCGAAAGCCTTATGTCGCGTTAACTTCTCGCAGGATCAGGGTCAAACGTCTCCGGATCCACAGTCTGCCAACAGAATTACAGGATACAGGACGATGGCAAAGGGTAAGTTCGAGCGCAATAAGCCGCACGTTAACATCGGCACGATTGGTCACGTTGACCACGGCAAGACCTCGTTGACAGCTGCGATCACCAAGTTTTTCGGTGACTTCAAGGCCTACGACCAGATCGACGCTGCACCTGAAGAAAAGGCACGCGGCATCACCATCTCGACCGCGCATGTCGAGTATGAGACCGAAGGCCGTCACTACGCCCACGTCGACTGCCCAGGCCACGCCGACTACGTCAAGAACATGATCACCGGTGCAGCGCAGATGGACGGCGCGATCCTGGTTGTGTCGGCTGCTGACGGCCCGATGCCGCAGACCCGCGAGCACATCCTGCTGGCCCGTCAGGTTGGCGTTCCTTCGCTGGTCGTGTTCCTCAACAAGGTTGACCAGGTCGACGACGAAGAACTGCTCGAGCTCGTCGAAATGGAAGTCCGCGAACTGCTGTCGTCCTACGACTTCCCGGGCGACGATATTCCGATCACCAAGGGTTCGGCTCTGGTTGCGCTCAACGATGGCGACAAGACCCAGGGCGAAGACGCGATCCGCGCTCTGATGAAGACCGTCGACGATTACATCCCGACCCCTGAGCGTCCGATCGACCAGCCGTTCCTGATGCCGATCGAAGACGTGTTCTCGATCTCGGGCCGCGGTACTGTTGTGACCGGCCGTGTCGAGCGTGGCGTTGTCAAGGTTGGCGAGGAAATCGAGATCGTCGGTATCCGCGACACCCAGAAGACCACCTGCACCGGCGTTGAAATGTTCCGCAAGCTGCTCGATCAGGGCCAGGCCGGCGACAACATCGGCGCACTGCTTCGCGGCGTTGGCCGTGAAGACGTCGAGCGTGGTCAGGTTCTGTGCAAGCCCGGTTCGGTCAAGCCGCACACCAAGTTCACTGCCGAAGCCTACATCCTGACCAAGGAAGAGGGTGGCCGTCACACGCCGTTTTTCACCAACTACCGTCCGCAGTTCTATTTCCGCACGACCGACGTGACGGGCATTGTGACACTGCCGGAAGGCACGGAAATGGTCATGCCTGGCGACAATATCTCGGCTGAAGTGGCCCTGATCGTGCCGATCGCGATGGAAGAAAAGCTGCGCTTCGCGATCCGCGAAGGCGGCCGCACCGTCGGCGCCGGCATCGTCGCCACGATCATCGAGTAATCGATTATCGTTTCGGCGATGGCGTAAGCTTGTGGCCGGCAAAAAAATAGCATGCAAAACGCGCCGAGAGGCGCGTTTTGTTTTGGCGGCGCCGGCATCGTCGCCATGTTCGCCGCAACGGGTGTTGGGGCGGATCAGGTGGTTCGGCCATGATCTGATGCTTGTGCGCCCGTACGCCCGAACGGGCTTTCTATTCTGCCAGTCACACTGCTGCGCTTCGATCCGAAAATTACTCCCCGGCTCGACGGGCGGCGCTATCTGGGAACGCCGGCTAGGGCCTATTGGCAGCGCCGCTACGATGAGCGTAGGCTGGGGCCTCAATGACAATCAGGCCTATTGCAGCTGGCTTAGGGACAATGCCGAAACTTATCCGATGTTTGCCGCAAAGCTGGTGGAATATAGAAGTCTGGGCCACGCCGTTTGAGCAGTGAGCCGGTCCGGGTGCAGGGCAGGGGTGACAAGACGCCTCCGCATCCGGTTGCAGCCAATCCTTGGGGAGCGAGATTGGACGGGATCATACGGATTGCCGGGGTACTGGTTATGGCGCTGGCATTGATTCCGGCGCTGCCGATACCAAACTCGACCGCGTCGGCACAATGTATCGAACTCCCGCCCTGCAGAGGGTGCGGCTGCAGGGGCGGTCCGGGGTATCGAAGCAATGTGACCGGCAAATGCGTCGGCTATAAAGCGTTGACGAAACAGTGCGGGGATCCGCCCACACAACGATGCGTGTTTGAAAACACCCCAGGAACCGGGCTGAATAGAGAATGCGTGCTTGGCAAGACACCGGATCAGCCGGATTGAGATTCCAGAAGGCCTATGATCCAAAAATGTGCTCTGCTCGGCGCGTCGCATGAAGGGGCCTGTGACGAAATTAGGCCACACGGCAAGAGCCTTTGTCCGCGTCTTGGCACCTCAGAATCCGCCTCTGTGGAGAAAAACACGACAGAGCCACGATTGCTGTCACTTCGCCCTTGCATTCACGGTGCTTTTGACGCTATCAGATCCGCCACCGGACTAGGGGTATAGCTCAGTTGGTAGAGCGACGGTCTCCAAAACCGTAGGTCGCAGGTTCGAGTCCTGCTGCCCCTGCCAGTCCGGAGATCCAGTTTTGGCGCATGTAGACGTGTGCGGAGATGGTGGTGGAGTCTCGGATTCGGCTAGCAAACTTCGGGCCAGTCTTGTTGCCATATTTGAAAAAAGCCCGATCCCCTCTTGTGATTTCAGGAATCGGGCTTTATGTAGACGTTAACAGACACGCGGTGCGTGGAGCTGGGAGACCGGCTTTACGCGCCGTATAAGCGTGGACAGACAATGGCATCCAAAACAAATCCGTTTACATTCCTCCAGCAGGTTCGGTCCGAAACTGCAAAAGTGAAATGGCCTTCACGCCGTGAAACCTCGATCTCGACGATCATGGTTCTCGTTATGGTGCTGCTTGCGTCCATTTTCTTTTTTACGGCCGACCAGGCTTTGGGTTGGGCGATCGGGCTCATCCTGAACGTTGGCGCTTGAGGCAGGGGAAAACATGACTGCACGCTGGTATATCGTCCACGCCTATTCGAACTTCGAAAAGAAGGTCGCGGAATCGATCGAGGAGCAGGCTCGCCAGAAAGGCTTGAGCCATCTGTTCGAAAAGATTCTCGTGCCGGTCGAGAAGGTTGTCGAGCTGCGCCGTGGCCGCAAGGTCGATGCAGAGCGCAAGTTCTTTCCAGGTTACGTGATGGTTCGCGCCGATCTGACCGACGAGGCCTTTCACCTGATCAAGAATACGCCGAAGGTGACCGGCTTCCTGGGAAGCGATTCCAAGCCTGTTCCAATTCCGGATTCCGAAGCGGAGCGCATCCTGACCCAGGTTCAGGAAGGCGTTGAGCGGCCCAAGCCGTCGATTGCTTTCGAGATCGGCGAGCAGGTTCGTGTATCCGACGGTCCTTTTGCATCGTTCAACGGAACGGTACAGGAAGTCGACGAAGAGCGCTCGCGCCTCAAGGTCGAAGTTTCCATTTTCGGTCGGGCCACCCCGGTCGAGCTCGAATACGGTCAGGTCGAGAAGGTCTGATCAGAAGTGTCCCGGTCTGCGCCTTCACTTTGAAAGCGCAGGCGGGATTTTGCATTTCCGGCATCGCCGAAAATGCAAGCGCGTGGGAGGCGAGGGGGCTGTAGCCGGCCTCATGAACCGAACCACGCAACCGCAGCCGCCGGTCTTCCGGCATAAGGGGATGCTTCAGGCGTCCCGCAACAAGAGGCAGAGAAACAATGGCTAAGAAAGTTGCAGGTCAACTCAAGCTGCAGGTTCCGGCCGGTTCGGCGACCCCGTCGCCCCCGATCGGTCCGGCACTTGGTCAGCGCGGCATCAACATCATGGAATTCTGTAAGGGATTCAATGCCGCCACCCAGGAAATGGAAAAGGGTATGCCGATTCCGGTCGTCATCACCTACTACCAGGACAAGTCCTTCAATTTTGTGATGAAGAAACCTCCTGTGAGCTACTTCCTCAAGAAGGAAGCCAAGCTCAAGTCCGGCTCGAAGACTCCGGGCAAGGAAGTTGCAGGCTCGATCACGCGTGACCAGGTCCGCACGATCGCCGAAGCAAAGATGAAGGATCTCAACGCCGCCGACATCGAAGGCGCGATGGCAATGGTCGAGGGCTCCGCCCGCTCCATGGGCCTGGAAGTGACGGGATAAGACCATGGCCAAGATTGCAAAGCGTATGCAGAAGATCAACGAAGGTGTTGATCGCGACAAGTACTACCCGCTCGGTGAAGCCGTTTCGATGATCAAGGAACGTGCCGTTGCCAAGTTTGACGAGACCATCGAAGTCTCGATGAACCTCGGCGTTGACCCGCGTCACGCAGACCAGATGGTCCGCGGTGTGGTCAATCTGCCCAACGGAACCGGCCGTACCGTCCGCGTCGCCGTGTTCGCCCGTGGCGACAAGGCCGACGAAGCCCGTGCAGCAGGCGCAGACGTTGTCGGCGCTGAAGATCTCGTCGAAACCGTCCAGGCTGGCAACATCGATTTCGATCGTTGCATCGCCACTCCGGACATGATGCCGCTGGTCGGTCGTCTCGGCAAGGTTCTCGGCCCGCGCGGCATGATGCCGAACCCGAAGGTCGGCACTGTGACCATGGACGTGACCGGTGCTGTCAACGCTTCCAAGGGTGGCGCTGTCGAATTCCGCGTTGAAAAGGCCGGTATCGTGCATGCCGGTATCGGCAAGGCCTCTTTCGGTCCTGAACAGATCGAAGAAAACATCCGCGCCTTTGCTGACGCGGTCATCAAGGCCAAGCCGACAGGCGCCAAGGGCAACTACGTCAAGCGCGTGGCGATTTCATCGACCATGGGCCCTGGCCTCAAGATTGATCCGTCGTCGCTCAGCGTCGCCTGATTGTTAAATATTAGGAAAGCCGGATAAAAGTCCGGTTTTCCTCAGTTTTCGGCCTTCGGGCCGGAAAGGTCCGGAAGAAATTCCGGGCTCCCTGTCCGAGATTGCGGGTGGTGCGCCCTAACCGGCTCACCTTAATTTAACGACCTGCATGAGACGGGTAAGATCCGTTTTCAGGAGTGAATGCTCCAACGGTTCGAACCTCGCTTGCCTTGTGCCGCTACCGCTCGTCGGTTCCGGCGTAAGGGGACAGGATCCTCAAGCGTCGCTTGTGGGTTCGACAAGAATCCCTGGCGGCAAAGGCAAACCCGGCAGATGGTGCATGCATCATCTGTCAACTGGAGAAACGCAGTGGATAGAGCGGAAAAACGCGAATTCGTCACTGAACTGAACGGTGTTTTCACAAACGCCGGCTCGGTTGTCGTGGCCCACTACGCCGGTCTTACGGTTGCGCAAATGAACGACCTTCGGTCGCGCATGCGCACAGCCGGAGGCACCGTCAAGGTCGCGAAGAACCGCCTTGCCAAGATCGCTCTTCAGGGCACGGAGTCAGAAGGGGTCGCAGATCTCTTCACGGGTCAGACGCTCATCGCATATTGCGATGATCCGGTGACCGCTCCAAAGATCGCCGTCGAGTTTACCAAGGTCAGCGACAAGCTGGTCATCCTTGGTGGCGCGATGGGGGCGACAACACTCGACGCCGATGGAATCAAGGCTCTTGCCACGATGCCGTCGCTCGACGAGCTGCGCGCGAAGCTGGTTGGAATGATTTCCACGCCTGCGACACGCATCGCCCAGATCGTCAACGCACCAGCTGGTGCGGTGGCACGCGTCATTGGCGCGCACGCCCGGAAGGACGAAGCCGCATAAGGCGGAACTTCGCTGTGAAAATAGTTCAAAACCGGTTCGAACCGAATACAAGGAAGTAAGAAAATGGCTGATCTCGCCAAAATCGTGGACGACCTGTCCAACCTGACCGTTCTGGAAGCTGCTGAGCTTTCCAAGATGCTTGAAGAAAAGTGGGGCGTTTCCGCTGCCGCTCCTGTGGCCGTTGCTGCCGCTGGCGCTGCTGGTGCTCCTGCCGAAGCTGCTGAAGAGCAGACTGAATTCGACGTGATCCTCGCCGAAGCCGGCGCCAACAAGATCAACGTCATCAAGGAAGTCCGCGGCATCACCGGTCTTGGCCTCAAGGAAGCCAAGGATCTGGTCGAAGCTGCTCCTAAGGCTGTCAAGGAAGGCATCTCCAAGGGCGAAGCTGACGACATCAAGAAGAAGCTTGAAGACGCTGGCGCCAAGGTCAACGTCAAGTAAGATTCTTTACTGCATCCGGGGGGCGGGCCTGCCTCGCCCCCCGGATGTCTTTGCTGACGAACAGATTACCCAAAAGCCTGGAAAACGGCTTTTGGGTAATGGGTTCTTCAAAAGGATGGTCTCGACCCAGACCGCAAGGCACTCCGGCCGCGCCGTCTGGGATTTGAGACGAGATTGATTGAATTCATTTATATGACGGAGTCGCTTGGCCAGCGGCGATCGTCTGTTGCAGGCCCGGATGCAAATTGACAAGGAGCGACGATGGCTCAGACCCTTTCCTTCAACGGTCGCAGGCGCGTACGCAAAGTTTACGGAAAAATCCCGGAAGTGGCGGAAATGCCGAACCTCATCGAGGTTCAGAAGGCATCTTACGACCAGTTCCTGATGGTGGACGAGCCCGTTGGTGGCCGTTTGGACGAAGGACTGCAGTCGGTTTTCAAATCGGTTTTCCCGATTTCCGACTTTTCCGGCAGTGCGATGCTGGAATTTGTCTCCTACGAATTCGAACCGCCGAAGTTCGACACCGAAGAATGCCGTCAGCGCGATCTGACCTACGCAGCGCCGCTGAAGGTGACGTTGCGCCTCATCGTGTTTGATATTGACGAGGATACCGGCGCAAAGTCGATCAAGGACATCAAGGAACAGAACGTCTACATGGGCGACATGCCGCTCATGACTGACAACGGCACCTTCATCGTCAACGGTACCGAGCGCGTCATCGTTTCGCAGATGCACCGTTCGCCGGGTGTGTTCTTCGACCACGACAAGGGCAAGAGCCATTCGTCGGGCAAGCTGCTGTTTGCTGCGCGCGTCATTCCATACCGCGGCTCCTGGCTCGACATCGAATTCGATGCCAAGGACATTGTCCATGCCCGTATCGACCGTCGCCGCAAGATCCCGGCGTCGTCTTTGCTTATGGCGCTCGGTATGGATGCCGAGGAAATCCTTTCGACCTTCTACACCCACTCGGTCTATTCGCGTGACGGTGAAGGCTGGAGAATCCCGTTCCAGCCCGAGACCCTCAAGGGTCAGAAGGCAATGGCCGACATGATTGACGCAGACAGCGGCGACGTGGTGGTTGAAGCCGGCAAGAAGCTGACCCCGCGTCTGCTCAAGCAGTTGTCCGAGAAGGGCGTCAAGTTCATCAAGGCCAGCGATGAAGACCTCATCGGCTCCTACCTTGCTGAAGACGTGGTCAACCCTGAAACCGGTGAAATCTATCTTGAAGCCGGTGATGAGCTTGAATTTGCGGTCGACGCAAAGACCGGCGAGCGCAAGGGCAACCTGATCGATCTGGTCGAAGCCGGTTACGATGATCTCAAGATCCTCGACATCGATCACATCAATGTCGGTGCCTATATCCGCAACACGCTGGCTGCCGACAAGAACACGTCGCGCCAGGAAGCGCTGTTCGATATCTACCGCGTCATGCGTCCCGGTGAGCCACCGACCATCGATTCAGCGGAAGCGATGTTCAACTCGCTGTTCTTCGATTCAGAACGCTACGATCTCTCGGCTGTCGGCCGCGTCAAGATGAACATGCGTCTCGATCTCGATGCGGAAGACACCGTGCGCGTGCTGCGCAAGGAAGATATCATTGCTGTCGTCGGAACGCTCGTCGCTCTGCGCGACGGCAAGGGCGAAATCGATGACATCGACAACCTCGGCAACCGCCGCGTCAGGTCTGTCGGTGAATTGATGGAAAACCAGTACCGTCTCGGTCTGCTGCGTATGGAACGCGCCATCAAGGAACGCATGTCGTCCATCGAAATCGACACCGTGATGCCGCAGGACCTGATCAACGCCAAGCCGGCAGCAGCCGCGGTGCGTGAATTCTTCGGCTCCTCGCAGCTGTCGCAGTTCATGGACCAGGTCAATCCGCTCTCGGAAATCACCCACAAACGCCGTCTTTCGGCGCTTGGACCGGGCGGTCTGACCCGTGAGCGTGCAGGCTTTGAAGTCCGCGACGTTCACCCGACGCACTACGGTCGTATCTGCCCGATTGAAACGCCGGAAGGCCCGAACATCGGTCTGATCAACTCGCTGGCAACCTTCGCCCGCGTCAACAAGTACGGCTTCATCGAGAGCCCGTATCGTAAGATCGTTGACGGCAAGGTCACAAAGGACGTGATCTATCTTTCGGCAATGGAAGAAGCCAAGTACTTCGTTGCTCAGGCCAATGCCGAGCTCAGCGAAGACGGTCAGCTTGTCGACGAATTCGTTGTCTGCCGCCATTCCGGCGACGTGATGATGACCCCGCGCGAAAACATCGACCTCATGGACGTGTCGCCACGCCAGCTGGTGTCGGTGGCTGCTGCCCTGATCCCGTTCCTCGAAAACGACGACGCCAACCGTGCGTTGATGGGATCGAACATGCAGCGTCAGGCGGTTCCGTTGGTCCGCGCCGAGGCTCCGTTCGTGGGCACCGGCATGGAACCGATTGTTGCCCGTGACTCCGGTGCTGCCATCGCGGCGCGCCGCGGCGGTATCGTCGACCAGGTCGATGCAACCCGTATCGTTATCCGTGCGACCGAGGACCTTGAAGCTTCGCGTACGGGTGTCGACATCTACCGGCTGCAGAAGTTCCAGCGCTCAAACCAGAACACCTGCATCAACCAGCGTCCGCTGGTGACCGTGGGCGACGTTCTCAACAAGGGCGACATCATCGCCGACGGTCCGTCGACGGATCTCGGTGATCTGGCGCTCGGCCGCAACGTGCTTGTCGCGTTCATGCCCTGGAACGGCTACAACTACGAGGACTCGATCCTTCTGTCCGAACGCATCGTCTCTGACGATGTGTTCACATCCATCCACATCGACGAATTCGAAGTGATGGCGCGTGACACAAAGCTTGGACCGGAAGAGATCACGCGTGACATTCCGAACGTCTCGGAAGAAGCGCTTCGCAACCTCGATGAAGCCGGTATCGTCTATATCGGTGCCGAAGTGGCGCCGGGCGACATTCTCGTCGGCAAGATCACACCGAAGGGCGAAAGCCCGATGACGCCGGAAGAGAAGCTTCTGCGCGCCATCTTCGGTGAAAAGGCTTCCGACGTCCGTGACACCTCCATGCGGATGCCGCCAGGGACCTACGGCACCATCGTTGAAGTTCGTGTTTTCAATCGCCACGGCGTTGAAAAGGACGAGCGTGCGATGGCCATCGAACGCGAGGAAATCGAGCGTTTGGCCAAGGACCGTGACGACGAGCAGGCCATTCTTGACCGCAACGTCTATGGCCGTCTTTCGGACATGCTTTCGGGCAATGTTGCGATCGCCGGACCGAAGGGCTTCAAGAAGGGCTCGGAAGTCAACGCGGACTCGATTGCCGAGTACCCACGTTCGCAGTGGTGGACGTTTGCCGTTGAAGACGAAAAGCTTCAGGGCGAAATCGAAGCTCTGCGTGCCCAGTACGACGAATCCAAGAAGCTGCTTGAAAGCCGCTTCATGGACAAGGTCGAAAAGGTTCAGCGTGGCGACGAACTGCCGCCGGGCGTGATGAAGATGGTCAAGGTCTTTGTGGCTGTGAAGCGCAAGATCCAGCCAGGCGACAAGATGGCTGGCCGTCACGGCAACAAGGGTGTGGTTTCGCGCATTCTGCCATGCGAAGACATGCCGTTCCTTGAAGACGGAACCCATGTCGACATCGTGCTCAACCCGTTGGGCGTGCCGTCGCGCATGAACGTCGGACAGATCCTCGAAACCCATCTGGGTTGGGCTTGCGCCGGTATGGGCAAGCAGATCGGTGCGTTGCTTGATGCCTACAATGAGGGTGGTGAGATCCAGCCTCTGCGTGACACCATCGACAGCGTTATCGGCACCGGTCCGAAGGGCGAGCCGATCAAGGAATACGATGATCCATCGATCATTCGTCTGGCCGAGCAGACACGCCGTGGCGTGTCGATCGCAACGCCGGTGTTTGACGGTGCTGTCGAAGCTGACATCAACGTCATGCTGGAACAGGCGGGTCTCAATGTCTCTGCTCAGTCGACGCTCTACGACGGGCGTACCGGCGAGACCTTCGACCGTCCGGTGACCGTGGGCTACATCTACATGCTCAAGCTCAACCACTTGGTCGACGACAAGATCCACGCCCGTTCGATCGGACCTTACTCGCTCGTGACCCAGCAGCCGCTGGGCGGCAAGGCGCAGTTCGGTGGTCAGCGCTTCGGGGAAATGGAGGTCTGGGCTCTGGAAGCTTACGGCGCCGCCTACACCCTGCAGGAAATGCTGACGGTGAAATCGGACGACGTGGCCGGACGTACCAAGGTCTATGAAGCCATCGTGCGTGGCGACGACACTTTCGAGGCCGGCATTCCGGAGAGCTTCAACGTTCTCGTCAAGGAAATGCGCTCGCTTGGCCTTAACGTCGAACTTGAATCGAACAAGGTCATCGACGGTACCGTTGAGCCGGACGAATTGCCCGACGCGGCTGAATAAAGCCTGGAAGGCGCGAGGGATTCGTTTCCTCGCGCCATCTTCCTTTCCGCAAATAGCGGCGAGGAGACACCCGCGTTTGACGCGGTGAAATGAATTTCAGGCGATGGCCTGTGCCGGTGCAAACCGGCGCCGTCGCAAGCCAAGGGCGAACAGCCCTAAAAGGAGACAGGCATGAACCATGAGGTCATGAATCTTTTCAACAACAATGTTCCGGCGCAGACGTTCGATTCCATCCGGATTTCGATCGCCAGCCCCGAGAAGATTCTTTCCTGGTCTTTCGGCGAAATCAAAAAGCCGGAGACAATCAACTATCGTACCTTCAAGCCAGAGCGCGACGGTCTGTTCTGCGCCCGCATTTTTGGTCCGATCAAGGATTACGAATGCCTTTGCGGCAAGTACAAGCGCATGAAGTACAAGGGCGTTATCTGCGAAAAGTGCGGTGTTGAAGTGACACTGAGCCGCGTTCGTCGCGAGCGCATGGGCCACATCGAGCTCGCAGCACCTGTTGCGCATATCTGGTTCCTCAAGTCGCTGCCTTCGCGCATCGGTACGCTGATGGACATGACGCTGAAGGATATCGAACGGGTACTGTACTTCGAAAACTACATCGTCACCGAGCCGGGACTGACGTCGCTCAAGGAGAACTCGCTTCTCTCTGAGGAAGACTACATGGTTGCCGTCGACGAGTTTGGCGAAGACAGCTTCACCGCCATGATTGGTGCGGAAGCCATCTACGAGATGCTTGCCTCGATGGACCTCGAGCGGATTGCCGGCGAGCTGCGCACCGAACTGGCGACAACGACTTCGGAACTGAAGTCGAAGAAGCTGATGAAGCGTCTCAAGATCGTCGAAAGCTTCCTCGATTCCGGCAACCGTCCGGAATGGATGATCATGAAGGTCGTTCCGGTGATCCCGCCGGACCTGCGTCCGCTCGTTCCGCTCGATGGTGGCCGTTTCGCCACGTCCGACCTGAACGACCTGTATCGCCGCGTCATCAACCGTAACAACCGTCTGAAGCGTTTGATC